>Ga0315339_1000008_pt1 | contig 671700 bp, 605 predicted proteins | sample ASW17metaG_FD_204514 | JGI IMG/M metagenome (GOLD analysis project Ga0315339, IMG submission 204514) | Ammonia-oxidizing marine archaeal communities from Pacific Ocean, United States - ASW #17 | ecosystem: Environmental > Aquatic > Marine > Oceanic | place: USA: California | collected 2016-12-05
CGGGCTGTAGCCCGAGATCTCGGGGTGTTCGCGGTTGGTGGCAGGGCCGTTCGGGAATGTAATTGGCCAAGGATGGCCAATTTCAAGCGCACATGGATGTGCTCGTAGCGGTTTTGGGAAGCCCCGCCCCGCAGCCTCAAGGCACCAAAACCATCAGGCTACAAAAGACGACACCTCCCAATTCCCGTCTAGCGAATATCAGCCCCAACACGAACAATCTTCATAGTGTTCGTGCCGCCCTGGGCATTCACATAATCGCCCTTGGTAATCACCACCAGGTCACCCTCTTTGACGGCCCCCATCCGAACCAGCTCAGCCACCGCGCGCGAGTTTGTCTGCTCGGGCGGAATCGTCGCCGAATCAAAGGGTACCGTCTGTACACCACGGAACATCGTTACCCGATGCTGGGTAGAGTGATTGCGCGAGAAGGCAAAAATCGGAAGGCTGGATTTGATGCGCGACATCAGCAGGGGAGTGGCACCGGTTTCCGACATGCAGATAATCGACGTCACACCATCCAGGTGATTGGCCGCGTACATGGCAGACAGGGCGATCGCCTCATCCACATGCTCCATGCTTTCATGAATGCGGTGCTTGGACTGATGCATCGACGGATGCTTTTCTGCGCCCATGCAAATTCGCACCATGGCTTCCACCGCTTCCGTGGGGTAGTCGCCGACCGCCGTTTCTGCTGACAGCATGACCGCGTCGGTGTAGTCCATCACCGCGTTCGCCACGTCGGAAACCTCCGCCCGGGTCGGCATCGGGTTTTCGATCATCGACTCCATCATCTGGGTGGCGGTAATCACCACCGTGTTCAGGGCGCGGGCGCGGTTGATGATGTGCTTCTGAACGCCCACCAGCTCGGCGTCGCCAATCTCAACAGCTAGGTCGCCCCTGGCCACCATAACCGCGTCCGACGCATCGATGACCGCATCCAGGGCGGCGTTATCGTGGGCCAGTTCCGCGCGTTCAATCTTGGCAACCAGGCGTGCTTCCGAGCCAGCTTCCTTCAGCAGGCGGCGGGCAACGTGCATGTCTTCGGCGGTGCGTACAAACGACACCGCGACATAATCGGCGCCCAGGCGGGCGGCGGTTTTGATGTCCTGCTTGTCTTTCTCGGTCAGGGCTTCGGCGGAGAGGCCGCCGCCGCGCTTGTTGAGGCCCTTGTTGTTGGACAGGGGGCCGCCGATAAGAACGCGGGAGGAGATGCTGGTGCCGTCAACGGACTCGACTTCCATCTCGATGCGGCCGTCGTCCAGTACCAGGATGTCGCCTGGCTTGACGTCTTCAATCAGTTGCTCGTAGTCAATGCCGACGCGCTCTTCATTGCCGGCTTCCTTGTCCATGCTGGCGTCCAGGATAAACTGCTGGCCGGCCTTGAGGGTCACCTTGTTTTCCGCGAAGCGTGCGATACGAAGTTTTGGCCCCTGGAGGTCGGCGAGCAGGGCGACAAACCGGCCGTTGGCGGCGGCAGATTCCCGCACCCGCAGGGCGCGTTGGATGTGGTCTTCCGCACTGCCGTGGGAAAAATTCAATCTCGTAACATCAACACCTGCAGCAATAATAGCTGACAGTGATTCCGGTGAATCAGTGGCGGGGCCGAGAGTGGCGACGATCTTGGTGCGCCTTAACATGGTTCCAGTTTCCTTTTGTTTTTCAGTGAAGCTTTCCGGTTGTGCTGGACGAAATGGCAGGTGAGCAGGGTTACTGGCTCGCCTTTTTCATCAGTGCAACAGCGTTGTCGAGCATCCGGTTGGAGAAGCCCCATTCATTGTCGTACCAGGCCATGACTTTCGCGTGACGGCCCATGGCCCGTGTGTGATTGGCGTCGAAAATGCTGGACAGGGCGTTGTGGTTGAAGTCCACGCTAACCAGTTTCTCTGCGTTGTAGCCAAGGACCGGGTTGTTTTCCGCTGCAGCTTTCACGACCTCGTTGATTTCTTCCACGGTGGTGTCGCGGCTGGCGATGAAGCCGAAATCCACCAGGGAAACGTTGATAGTAGGAACCCGCACGGCCAGTCCGTCAAGTTTTCCGGACAGTTCCGGGATCACCTTGCCAATGGCTGCGGCTGCACCGGTTTTTGTCGGGATCATGGACTGGGTGGCCGAGCGCGCGCGATACAGGTCAGAGTGGTAGACGTCGCTCAGTTTCTGGTCATTGGTGTACGAGTGGATCGTGGTCATCAGGCCACTCTCAATGCCAATTTTCCTGTGCAATGCTTCAACAACCGGTGCCAGGCAGTTGGTGGTGCAGGAGGCGTTGGAGATGATGTTGTGTTCGGCGGTCAGAACGTCGTCGTTGACCCCGTAGACAACCATCGCGTCGGCGTCAGAAGAGGGGGCTGAGATAATGACTTTGCGTGCGCCGGCTTTGAGGTGACCCTCTGCCTTGTCACGGGCGGTAAACAGGCCAGTGCACTCGAAGACCACATCCACATGGTAGTCTTTCCACGGCAGTTCTTCGGGGTTACGGATGGCGGTGATGGCGATGCGGTCACCGTTGACGGAGAGTGATTCGGCATCGTGGTTCACAATGCCGTTGAAGCGACCGTGAACGCTGTCGTATTTGAGTAGGTGAGCGTTGGTTTCCGCGTCTCCCAGGTCGTTGATGGCAACCACCTGAAGCTCATTTCGGTAGTCGTTTTCATAAAGTGCGCGGAGAACATTGCGGCCAATGCGACCAAAGCCGTTAATTGCGATACGAATAGTCATGTTCTGGCTCCAGATTTGTTTGTTTATTGTTCGTTTCAGTTTCTGATGTAGTAAATATAACAACAAATAATGGAAAAATGAATGACTGGCGGGTGAAAGTAGCAAAAAAAGAAAGTAAACTTACGGGAATAAAAAAGTAATTAGATAACAAGTTTCAGGAGACCCACTATGCACCCGACCGTAGACGCGGTTACCAAGCGGATCATCGAGCGCAGTCGCGCTACCCGGCAGGATTATCTGGACAGGATGGGCGAGCTCAAAGCCCAGTCACCCCAGCGCAGCACGCTGTCCTGCGGCAACCTGGCTCATGGCTTTGCCGCCTGTAACCAGTCCGATAAAGACACCCTCAAATTCATGAACAAGGCCAATGTGGCCATTGTCTCCGCCTACAACGACATGTTGTCGGCCCACCAGCCTTATCAGGACTTTCCGGACGTGATTCGCAAGGCGGCCAACGGAATGGGCTCGGTGGCGCAGTTTGCCGGTGGCACCCCGGCCATGTGTGACGGTGTGACCCAGGGCCAGCCGGGCATGGAGCTGAGCCTTTTTTCACGCGACACCATCGCCATGAGTACGTCGGTCGCCCTGAGTCATAATATGTTCGATGCCACCATGTTGCTCGGCATCTGCGACAAAATCGTTCCTGGTTTGCTGATCGGGTCGCTGAGCTTCGGCTACCTGCCGACCATTCTGGTGCCGGCTGGTCCCATGCCGTCTGGGCTGCCCAATAAAGAGAAGCAGCGCATTCGCCAGCTCTACGCCGAGGGCAAGATCGGTAAAGACGAGCTGCTGGAGGCGGAATCCCAGTCCTACCACAGCCCCGGTACCTGCACGTTCTATGGTACCGCCAACAGTAATCAGCTTCTGGTGGAGGTAATGGGGCTGCATCTGCCAGGGTCGGCCTTCGTGAACCCGGGTACGCCACTACGTGAAGCCTTGACCCGTGAGGCAACCGAACAGGTTATCCGGCTGTCCAAGCCCCACGGAGGCACGTTGGGTCTGGGCGACATGGTGGACGAAAAGAGTATCGTGAATGCGCTGGTGGCGCTGCTGGTGACCGGTGGCTCCACCAATCACACCATTCACTGGATCGCCATCGCCCGAGCCGCCGGCATCATTGTCGACTGGAACGACTACTCCGAGTTGTCATCGGCGGTACCTTCGATGACGCGTATTTATCCCAACGGCCAGGAAGACGTGAACGCCTTCCACGAAGCGGGGGGAACGCCGTTCCTGATCCGTGAGTTGCTGAGTGCCGGTCTGCTTCATAATGACGTTGAGACGGTTGTGGGGCATGGGCTGGAACAGTACGCACGAATGCCGGAACTGGAGAATGACAAGCTGGTGTGGAAGCCGGCGCCTGAGAAAAGTGCCAAGCCGGATGTGCTGAGTACAGCGGCGGAGCCCTTTGCGCCGGACGGCGGATTGCGGGTTCTGGATGGCAATCTTGGCCGTGGCGTGATCAAGGTGTCGGCCGTGGCGGAGGAGCACCGCGTAGTGAAGGCACCGGCTGTTGTGTTCAATGACCAGAACGAACTCAAGGCGGCCTTCGATGCGGGTGACCTCAACCGCGATTGCGTTGTGGTGGTCCGGTTCCAGGGCCCGAAAGCCAACGGTATGCCTGAATTGCACAAGCTGACGCCGTACCTTGGTGTGCTTCAGGATCGTGGCTATAAGGTTGCGCTGGTTACCGATGGTCGCATGTCCGGAGCGTCCGGTAAGGTGCCGGCAGCCATACACGTCTATCCGGAAGCGGCGAATGGTGGGGAGCTTTGCCGGGTGCGCAATGGCGACGTGATCAATCTGGACGCGGTTGCCGGAACACTGGAGATTGAGGTGTCGGCTGAGGAATTTGCCAGCCGCGAGGCAGAAAAAGCGGACCTGAGCAGTTATCATCACGGCCTGGGCCGGGAGCTGTTTGGCTGGATGCGCAAAGCCGCCAGCAACCCGGAAGAGGGCGCCAGCTTTTTCTGGAATCACGACGCATGACGAAAGACAACTACTCGCTGGTAGGAGACATCGGGGGTACCAACGCCAGGTTTGCTCTCGTTCGCTCCGGTGACGTTACCCCGGAGGCTGTTGAAGTCCTTGCCTGCGGGGACTACGACAATCTTGATGCTGCCATCGTTGATTACCTTGCCCGCTGCGGCGTAGGGGAGGTGCAGGATGTCTGTCTTGCGGTAGCATCGCCAGTCCAGGGCACCCAGGTGCGGATGACCAACAACCACTGGCGTTTCGACAGCGAGGAGGTTCGCAGGCGGTTTGGTTGGGGCGCGTTCAAGGTGATCAATGACTTTACTGCCATGGCCCTCGGGGTTCCCCATGTCAGTGCCGATAAGCTGGTCCACGTTTGCGGCGGCCCGGGCAATGCGGCGCGCCCCCGGCTGGTTATCGGTCCGGGTACCGGCCTGGGAGTGTCAGGGTTGGTTCCGTTGCAGCATGGCTGGGTGCCGCTGATGACTGAGGGTGGTCACGTGGACTTTGCCCCGACAGACGACACCGAGATGGCTATCCTGCGGATTCTGAAGGCCCGGTTCGGTCGCGTTTCCGTCGAACGTATCCTGTGTGGTCAGGGTTTGCTGAACCTTTACCAGGCCCACGCAGAGATACAGGGCGTGGCCGCCCCCCTGGATGCGCCGGAGAAAATAACCGCCGCCGCGTTGGATCAGTCTGATCTGCTTGCCCGCCAGACTTTGCGGCACTTCTGCGAGATTCTTGGGCGCGTTGCCGGCAATGGGGTTCTGACTCTCGGCGGCACTGGGGGTGTTTACCTGTGCGGAGGCATTCTCCCCAGGTTCATCGATTTCTTCCTGGAAAGCCCGTTCCAGAAAGGTTTCGAAGACAAGGGGCGGATGCGTCCCCTGCTGGAATCAACGCCGGTTTACGTGGTGATGGATGGGTACACCGGTTTATTGGGGGCTGCCGAAGCGCTGGCCAACCCGGAAGTGTAGTCCGGCGCTCATTCACAGGTAGTGAATGAGCGTATCCCTCCCAAAGCGGTATTGGCGGTTATACACGCCCTTGTCTGAGCGTTTCCCCGCCGCCAGTACCATGGTCACCAGGCCCTTTCGCGGTAGCTTCAACAGCCGTCTTACCCGGCATTCGTCAAAGCCTTCCATGGGGCATGAATCGTAACCGTGGGCCCTCAGCGCCAGCATCAGGTTTTCAGCCGCAAGTGCGGTGGATTTTGTGGCCCAGACTTTCATCTCACTCTTTGAATAGGGGCCCCTGGGAACAGGGCGGGAAAGGCCTACAAACAATCCGGCGGCTTTCTTGGCGGCACCGAGCAGGCCGAAAGGCCCCTGGTTGTAGTGGATGGGTGCGATTCTGGAATAGTACTTCTCGACGATGCCCGGCAGCTTTTCCTCCGGCCATTGTTCCAGCGCCATACGGGAGTGCTCTCGCCAGGTGTCAGTACGGGCGACTACGACAATCAGTAGGGGAGCGGTTTTGGCGGCGTTCTGCCCAAGGCAGGCGTCGGCCAGACGCGTTTTGAGGTCTGGGGTCCTGACCACGAAAAATTCCCAGGGCTGAAGATTGCTGGAATTTGGCGCCAGCATGGCCAGCTCAAGGCAATCATCCAGCACGTGTTCCGGCACTGGCTCGTCGGTAAATCGGCGTACTGAACGCCGGCTGCGAACAACCTCGCGAAACGCATTCAGGGTGGCGTTGGAGTCAACATCTGACTTGGCATTCATGGGCGGAGCAGTCCTTGTGCCGTTCTCGGAATCGTCGATTTGTGGCTAACGGGTTGAGGCTTTATGGTTACGTTAAGTGGCTGTGTATGCAATGGCCTATTCTTCTGGAGTGGTTGGCACAAATGACCAGTCTTTATTCCCGGATGCCGTTTGGTGAATTGGTGGAGAACGTTCGCCAGTGCCGGATCTGTGAAGCTCAGTTGCCCCTCGGGCCCCGGCCGGTGATCCAGATCTCGCAGTCAGCGCGTTTGCTGGTGGTGGGGCAGGCGCCCGGGCGCCGTGTTCACGATACCGGATTGCCGTTCAACGACCCCAGCGGCGACCGGCTGCGTAACTGGATGGGCATTGACCGGGACACTTTCTACGACGAACAGCAACTGGCGATCTTGCCCATGGGGTTCTGTTATCCCGGCACAGGAAAGAACGGTGACCTGCCACCACGGCCGGAGTGTGCGCCTGCCTGGCGGGACCTGCTACTGGAACGCCTGGAGCATGTGGAGCTGACGTTGGTGATTGGACAGTACGCTCATGCCTGGCACTTGCCAGGGGCGAAAACGTCGGTGACTGAGCGGGTGAGGCAATGGCGGGAGGTGTGGCCGACCATGTTGCCGTTGCCACACCCCAGCCCGAGAAACAACCTTTGGCTACGGCGCAATCCCTGGTTCGAGCAGGAGGTTATTCCCGAGCTGCGCCGCCGGGTAAAGGATATTCTGGACGACTGAGCTCCCAGGTGTCTGTCGTACACCTATCGGGCTTCTTCCCAGCGCGCAAGAAGATCTTCGTAGCGAATGGTTTTCCCCGGTGGCTTTTCGTTCTTCAACTTCGGCTTCGGAGCTCCTGGTTGTGCGAGCCACCAGTCGCGACCTTTTGCATCGTCGTCTGATGCAATACGGGGTGGGCAATTCTTGACCGTGTAGTTCCGTTCCATCACCGCCATCGCCCTGTCCTGACTTTCGGCCAGTTTATCCATGGCCTGCTGTGCTGTGCGTTCTCCCGACATTGCATCGGCGATGTTCGGCCACCAGAGTTTGGCCAGTTTGGGATAGTCGGCGATATTAACACCGGTCGGTGTCCAGGCTTCACGGGCGGGGCTGCGGTAGAACTCCACCAGCCCGCCCAGTTCCGCGCTTCTGGCCTGCATTTCCGGGGAGTCCAGGTCCGATTCGCGAATCGGCGTCAGGCCCACGAGCGTTTTTTGAAGTGATACCGATTTTGAGACGGTGAATTGGGCGTAGAGCCAGGCCGCTTTCTGGCTGCGATCACTCATCACTCTGGGAATGGTCCAGGCGCCTACGTCCTGATAGCCGAGTTTCATGCCTTCCGACCAATAGGCGCCGTAAGGAGAGGGTGCCATTCGCCATTTCGGCGTACCGTCGTCATTGACCACGGGTAGCCCGGGTTTGGTCATGTCGGACGTGAAGGCGGTATACCAGAAAATCTGCTGGGCAATCTGGCCCTGAGCGGGAACGGGACCGGCCTCGGAAAAGTTCATCTCTGGCGCTTCCGGTGGCGCGTAGCTTCTGAGCCAATCTATGTACTTCTGCAAGGCATAAACAGCGGCCGGCCCGTTGGTGGCGCCGCCTCTCTCGACGGAGGAGCCAACAGGATGACATTCCTCCATCCGGATTCCCCATTCATCCACTGGCAGGCCATTGGGCAGCCCGGGGTCGCCAGCGCCCGCCATGGATAGCCAGGCATCGGTGAAGCGCCATCCAAGTGACGGATCTCGTTTGCCATAGTCCATATGGCCGTACACGCGCTCGCCGTCGATCTCCTTCACATGGACGGTGAAGAACTCGGCAATATCCTCATAGGCGGACCAGTTCAATGGCACGCCAAGCTCATAGCCATAGCGCTCCAGGAACTTTGCGCGTAACTCGGGGCGCTGGAACCAGTCGTAACGGAACCAGTAGAGGTTGGCGAATTGCTGGTCCGGCAACTGGTAGATTTTTCCATCCGGGCCCGTCACGAAGCTCAGGCCAATAAAATCCTTCAGGTCCAGCGTGGGCAGCGTGTACTCGCGCCCCTTGCCTTCCATGTAGTCACTCAGTGCCAGTGCCCAGCCGGTGCGCGCGTGGGTGCCAATCAGGTCTGAGTCGTTGACGAAGGCGTCATACCGACCCTTGGCAGCCATGATCCTTTGCAGGTTGACCTGCCGGATGACCTCGCCTTCCGGTTTCAGGTCGTGAGTCACCTTTATGCCGGTAATGTCGGAAAACGCTTTCGCGAGTACTTCGGATTCGTAACGGTGCGTTGCCAGGTTCTCTGACAGAACCGAAATCTCAAGGCCTTCCAGCGGCTTGGCGGTGTGTGCAAACCAGGCAAGCTCTTCTGCCTGTTGCTCCGTAGATAGCGTGGACGCCTGAAAATTTTCTGAAATCCACTGATTGATGACCTGCTTGCGTGCTTCCGGCAACGCACTAAACGTATCTGAACCGTGACCGGCTGCGCTGAAGCACAGCAGGCAGGTGGTCGCAGCGACAATTGGCCATTTCCTCATGGAACACCTTTCTTGTTGTTAGTTACACGTGTTTTTGTTGGTTTTACTACATTATTGAGAGTAATGTTCGTTTTATGGTTCGTCAACGAAAATTTATATATATTTCTGTATATGTAAATAAGTGATTAAAAACAACAATATATGGATTATTTCGTTGTTTTTTGCGCCATGAAAGGGCGTAAATTTAAGATAAAATATGTTCTAAAACTTTCCATTTTTTCTTTAGCGCGCTAGATTTGTTCTGTCTCGAAAACAGAAAGCGGCCGAAAACCGCAATGAATGTTCGAGATGACAGTGTCTGTTAGCAAGAGGTAGCCCATCAAGTTATTGATATAAAGGTTATTTCAGGTTCCAACGAGAGGAAGTGCTGATAGGCCAGAAAATCTCAAATAATAATAGGAAGCTATCATGATCGAAAACAAAAACTGCGCGAATATTAAGTCTTTCAAATTGTCTGCGCTGGCGGCCGGGGTTGCGATGGTTGCCGGAGCGTTTGCTACGCCGGCATATGCTGACACCACGTTCGAATCCGACAGCGGTTGGAAAGCGGGATTCAACGGTCACATTCCAATCTTCGCGGTACTTGGCAACTACGACGATCCAACGGACGAAGACTCGTTTACCATCACCACAGGCTTTAACCCGGCTACGCTGCAAACCAACATCTACGCTCCCACTCAGAATGGCCTGGAAGTATCGGGTCACTTCCAGATGAACGCAGACATAGCGCCTGGTGATGCCAATGCGAATTTCCGCAGCCGCGTGTCCGAGATCGCGGTTGCCGGTGATTTAGGTCAGGTCAACATTGGTAAGGGCTTCGGGATCTTTGGTGTTCCAGCTATCGGGGACAACGGCAGTGCCCTGGGTGTCGGCCTGATCGGCGGCCCGGATCAGGTGGCTGCAACGGCGGGACGTATTGGTAATGGTTACTTCTACGCCAACTTCACGCCGCGTGTGATGTATACCTCGAATAGCCTGGGTGGTCTGCAATTCAAGGTGGGTGTATTCAGCCCCTCCAAGGTGGATGGCGTAGCTGATGCGGAATACAGCGCGCCCCGAATTGAGGGCAACGTGGTCTACACCGCGGATATGTTCTCGTTGTGGTCAAGTGCCTTTACTCAGGATGTAGACTCGAAGACCGGCACCTTTGACGACTACACCATGTCTGGTGTCGATTTTGGTGGTTCGGTGTCGCTCGGCAACCTGAATGTTCGTGGTAACTATTCCATGACGTCCGGTACCGGGAACGGCGTATTTGCCGCTCGCCTGGATCCGAACGAGGAAGACGCCAGTCAGTGGTACGTTGAGACGACATACGGCTTCAACCGCACCACATTGGGTGTCAGCTACGGCGAGGGTGAAGACGACATCAACTCGAGCGCGAACGATACGGATCTGACCATGGTGTTTGCGCGTTACGCCGCTACGGACGCCCTGACCCTGATGGCCGAGTACACGACGCTGGGCACAGAGGGTGGTCAGGGTGAATACGATGCGTTCATCGTTGGCTCACAGCTGACGTTCTGATAGAAGCGGAAGAGCCTTATACACCCTACTGACTGGACGAAGGGTGGGGCAGGAAAAGCCGGGTGCCGTAAGGCATCCGGCTTTTTCGTATCCAGGGGTACCGGGGAGTGCTTGCCAGTAAAGGGGCACAAAAAAGCTCCGGGCGGGGGAGGCCGGCCGGAGCGAAATGCCTGAGAGAGTGATTCAGGCGCTGTGGTGGAGAGCAACGGTTTGCGGTTGCGGGGTTGCCTGGGAGGATAGATATCTGTCCAGCTCCCGAACATCGTCTTCAGTGGCATAGAGCCCCTGTTTGGTGCGGCGCCAGAGAATGTCCTCCGACGTCATCGCCCATTCATGCTTGATAAGATACTCGACTTCGCGCTCGTAGAGTGTGCCGGCAAACCGATATCCCAGATCCTGGATGGATTTTGCGTCGCCCAGAAAGTCGTATGCCTTGGTGCCGTAAGTACGCACGTAACGGCTGTATACCGCTTCGGGAAGCCACGGGTATTTTGCGGACAGGCTTGCCTCGAGAGTGTCGTGATTCTCGAAATCACCACCGGGCAGGATGCCTGTTTTCGTCCACGGACCGCGGGCGTGTGGGAAAAACTGGCAGAGTTTGTCCGTCGCAGCTTCCGCAAGTTTGCGGTAGGTAGTGATCTTGCCACCAAAGACAGAGATGACCGGTGCCTTGCCTTTTTCCCGGCTCACTTCAAACGAATAGTCGCGGGAAGCCTTTTTGGCATCTCCTTCTTCGTCGTCCATTAATGGGCGAACGCCGGAATAGGACCACACCACATCGCTTTCCGTTAGTTGGCGTTTAAAGTGCGAGTTGACGATATCCAGCAGATATTCGGTTTCTTCCGGTGATATTTTCGCTTTTTTCGGGTCGCCTTCGTAATCCACGTCGGTGGTGCCTACCAGGGAGAACTCGTCCTCGTAGGGGATGACGAACACAATGCGTTCGTCTTCGTTCTGGAGAATGTAGGCCTCGGTTTCCCGATTGAGGCGAGGCACCACAATATGACTGCCCTTGACCATGCGAATGGTTTTTGGCGCTTTCATGGACAGGCTTTCGCTGAACAGCCGGCTTACCCAGGGGCCCGACGCATTGACAATCACCTTGGCGGAGACGTGGTGGATACTGTCGTCATTCATATCCTGAAGCGATACGTTCCATGAATCCGCGCCGCGCTCGGCATTGATGCACTTGGTTCTGGTCAGGATGGTGGCACCGCACTCCTGGGCTTTCTTGGCGGTCAGTACCACCAGGCGAGCATCATCCACCCAGCCGTCTGAATACTCAAAACCTTTGGTGATGTCCGACTTGAGCGGATCCTTCTCATCGAACTTTATGGAGCGCGACCCAGGAAGGACCTCTCGCTTGGCCAGATGGTCATAAAGGAACAGTCCGGTCCGGATCATCCAGGCGGGGCGAAGGTGAGGGCGGTGTGGCAACCGAAAGCGCATTGGCCACATGATGTGTGGCGAATTTCGCAGCAGCGACTCCCGTTCTGCCAGGGCTTCACGTACCAGGCGGAACTCGTAGTGCTCAAGGTATCGGAGACCTCCATGAATCAGCTTGCTGCTGCTGGACGAGGTGGCTGAGGCTAGGTCGTTCATTTCGCAAAGCAACACCTTCAGGCCGCGGCCTGCGGCGTCCATGGCGATACCTGTGCCGTTGACGCCACCGCCCACAACGACAACGTCAAATGTATTGTTCTCCTCGGTCATCTCGAGTCATCTCCTGACGCCAATGAAAGGACGCTTCCGGCGCTCTTTCCGATTTTCACAGAAACGTATACCCATATTATGCGAAAGCAAAATATATTCGTAAAGGAAAATACAGAAAAAAAACGAAAAAAGATGGGCGAATGCTTTGGGAGTCACGCTGCCAGGCTATGACTGGGTGATGGTTACGGCGATGGAGGGGTCAGACCAGGTGCAGTTCCACGTTGTTTTCACGCAGGAGCTGGCGGATTTCGACGGGAGGCGGTTCATCGGTAAACACATGATCTGCCTGAGCAATGCTGCCGAGGCGCACCATGGCGTTGCGGCCGAACTTGGAATGGTCCGCGGCCAGCAGTACCTGGCCGGAATTCTCGATGATGGACTGGGCAACCCGGACTTCCCGGTAATCGAAGTCCAGCAAAGAACCGTCACTGTGGATGCCGCTGATACCGATAATGCCGAAATCCATCTTGAACTGGTTGATGAAGTCCCGAGTGGCTTCACCCACGATGCCGCCGTCGCGGTTACGCACTTCGCCGCCGGCAATAATGATGTGGAAGTCTTCCTTGGCGGAAAGAATGGATGCGACGTGAAGGTTGTTGGTGACTACCTGGAGGTTGTTTTTCTCAAGCAGGGCCTTGGCAATGGTTTCCGTGGTGGTGCCGATGTTGATGAACATGGAGGAGTTGTCGGGGATCATGTCGACCAGTGCTTCAGCGATGCGCTCCTTGGCTTCCAGGTCCATGATTTTGCGAGCCTGGTAGGCAGTGTTCACCGTGCTGGAGTCGATGCCGGCGCCGCCGTGATGTCGGCGCAGTTTCTTCTGGCTGGCCAAGTCGTTCAAATCCCGGCGGATGGTTTGCGGCGTTACCTTGAACTGATCAACCAGTTGCTCGGTGGTCACGAAGCCGTTCTGCTGGATGAGCTCCATGATCAGGTCCTGTCGGCGTCGTTGTGCCATTCAACTTCCTCCGGTTCACGGTTTTTCTGTAACGAACGAAATAGCGATTTCAAACCTGAGCTCAGTTTAGAGTGTTTTGTGCCTTTGTGCAGCATTTTTAGGGGCTTGTGTGAGGCTTGCGAAGTGCGGGTAAGTTTTCGCCTGCAAAAAGGGTTGGCTTTTGTTTTCAAAAAAGTAAAAATACGAAAAAATAAGAACACTGGCCCGAGGCAAAACAACTATGACTCAGTACATTCTGTCGATCGACCAGGGGACAACCAGTTCCCGCGCCATCCTTTTCACCCTGGATGGCAACATCCACGCGACGAGCCAGCAGGAGTTCCCTCAGCATTTTCCCGCGAGCGGCTGGGTCGAGCATGAGCCGGAAGACATCTGGCGTACTGTCCAGGAAACCTGCGATGACGTGATGGCCAAGGGGTGTGGTGACAACGATGAGGTTGTCGCAGTTGGCATAACGAACCAGCGTGAAACCACGGTGTTGTGGGACCGCGCAACGGGCGAGGCCATCTACCCGGCGATCGTCTGGCAGGACAGGCGAACCGCGGACTGGTGTGAATCGCTCAAGAAGCAAAGCCTTGAACCTTCAGTGAACAACAAGACAGGGCTGTTGATTGACCCCTATTTTTCGGCGACGAAAATTCGCTGGATACTGGACAACGTACCGGGCGCCCAGCAACGGGCGGAACGCGGAGAATTGGCGTTCGGCACGATCGACAGTTTTCTTCTTTGGCGACTGACCGGCGGCAGGGAGCACAGGACCGATGCGACCAATGCCAGTCGCACCCTGTTGTTCAACATTCACGATCAGGATTGGGACCCGGAGCTACTTGACCTGTTCGGCATTCCTGCCTCGTTGTTGCCGCAGGTGATGGATTCGGCAGCGGACTTCGGCCAGATTGTCGGTAACGGTCGGCTGGGTGGTACGTCCGTCATGGGTATGGCGGGGGACCAGCAGGCGGCCCTGTTCGGCCAGACGTGCTTTGAAACCGGAATGGCGAAAAGCACCTACGGTACCGGCTGTTTCCTGATGCTGAACACCGGCGACAAGGCTCTGACGTCAGAGCACCGCCTGCTCACAACGGTAGCCTATCGCCTCAACGGAAAGCCTGCCTACGCGCTGGAGGGGAGTATCTTTATCGCCGGTGCGGCTATCCAGTGGCTGCGAGACGGATTGCAGCTGATTCGGGACGCCTGTGAGACCGAACCCCTGGCGGAAGGCACACCGGTGGACCACGGGGTCTATCTGGTGCCAGCGTTTACGGGCCTGGGCGCACCGTACTGGGACCCCAACGCCCGTGGGGCGATTTTCGGGCTGACCCGTGATACCGGGATCAAGGAAATCGTGACCGCTGGCCTGCAATCGGTTTGCTATCAGACCAAGGATCTGCAGAAGGCGATGGAGAAGGATGGCATAAGGCCCATTACCCTGCGTGTGGACGGTGGCATGGTGGCCAACAACTGGGTACTGCAGTTCCTGGCGGATATCCTCGGGGCGCGGGTCGATCGGCCTGCATTGGTGGAGACCACCGCGCTGGGTGCGGCCTATCTGGCTGGCCTGCAGGCGGGCGTCTACAAAAGCCTGGAGGATCTGAGCAGTATGTGGCGATGCGACCGCAGTTTTGAGGCAACGATGACTAAAGCCCAACGTGACAAGCTCTACGACGGCTGGCTTAAAGCCATTCGCAAGCTATGACTACCTTACACCCAGATCCCGAAGTCGCTTGTACAGGGTGTTGCGGCTGACAGCCAGTTCCCTGGCTGCACGGGACACGTTGCCCATGCACTGTCGGTAGACCACCAGTGTCTGATCCATGGTGTTATTCCGGGAGTTGTCATTCGCCTGGGGCGATTCTCTGTAGGGCGATGCATCGAATACCGGTTTGCGCTCGGGCCTGGTTTGACTCTCATAATTCGCCAGGAAATCCTCCGGCAGGTGCCAGAGTTGCACGTCGTCGCCGTCGGCAATGGCCACGGCGACGCGGACGATGTTCACCAGCTGGCGAATATTGCCGGGCCAGGGGTGATTCTCAAGCGCCGCCATTACCTCATTGTTCAGAGTGTCCGATTGGCCGCTGTCACGATGCTCCAGATAGATTCTGCGGATCAGCTCGCGCCGGTCCATTCGATCCCTGAGTGCTGGAAGCTCAAGGCTGAGGCCATTGATGCGGTAGTAGAGGTCCGCTCTGAACTCACCATTGTCGATTCGATCTGCGAGCGGGCGGTTGGTCGCAGACACCAGCAGTAGGTCCACGGGAATGCGTTCCGTGGAGCCCACCGGTGTCACTTCCCGTTCCTGCAGCACGCGCAATAGCCGGGATTGGGCGGCCAGGGGCATTTCTCCGATTTCGTCCAGGAACAGAATGCCCTTGTCGGCCTTGCGTATCAGGCCCAGAGAACCCTGGGCGCGGGCGCCGGTGAATGCGCCGGCCTCGTAGCCAAACAGTTCGGATTCGACAAGCTCCGGTGGGATCGCCGCACAGTTAACGGAGACCAGAGGCTGCGCGCATCGTTGGCTGGTTCCATGCAGGGCTTTGACCATCACTTCCTTGCCCACACCGGTTTCACCACAAATCAGTATCGGAACGCCTCTCTCCAGAACCTTCCTCGCCTGGTCGGCACAGCGTCGGACCAGTGGATCCCCATGTTCAATATCGTCCATGGAAACGCCAGCCATGCCTGGCTCCGTGGGCCTGGCACGGGGTATTGCGCGCGCGGGCTTTGTGGTGACGGTGTCGAGCGAGACCGGCCGCTTCAACAGTCCTGACAGCCGCACTCGTTTCGTGGTCGTGAGCTGTATGGGGGTGTTGTGGGAGTGATTCAGTATCAGGTTCCGGTTTTCAATGAACAGCGAGTTCAGGTTGCGCCCTGACAAAGGCTCGCCGAGTAGTTGATCTGCCCGCTGATTGGAGGCAACTATGCGGCCGTTGGGGTCAAATGCGATCAGTCCCGACCAGGGGCTGTCGATATTGTCCGCCGTGGTGTTGAGGGTGAGGATAAAATGATTGCCCCCCAACTGCCTGACGATCAGACGGTTTTCAACCGATTGCGAAAGAAGACGAACCATCCCCAGCGTATGCGCCTGCGGTAGGTAGGCATCACTGAAGGCACTGAGAACCCCCACCAGGGTTCTGTCGGTATCGAATATCGGCGCCGCAGAACTGATGATGCTCCGGTTGAGTTTGAGAAAGTGTTCGTTTCGCTGGACCTGGACGGGCGAGCGGGTGGCGATGGACGTGCCGATGGCGTTGGTGCCAGCGTAGCGTTCGTGCCAGCTGGCGCCTGCGCTGAACCATGGCCGCAGATGGCTTTCGGTAATGCGTTTGTCGCCCCAGCCCTTCAGGACCTGGGCATGGGAGTCGGCCAGCAGGATCAGGCAGCGGCTGTTGGACATGATGTTGTTGTAGTAGGGAAGTACTTCCGTCTCTGTTGTGCTGAGTAACGCTTCGTAGTCTTTTTCCAGCGTTTCCCGGGCACGGTCGTCGAGGTTCGCGGGTTCGGGTTCGTAGTCATGGTGAAGCCCGTAACCAATACAGCGGTTCCAGGAATCCGCGATGATGGATCGGTATTCCGCCCTCTCTTGTTGCCTTTTCACGCGAATCCTCCGCGTTCCTGAAGTTCGTTTTGTTTTTTCGCACCCCGCCAGGGTGGCCCGAGGCCGCGAATCTGTTCGCTACGATGTTCAATAATGTGCTCATTGGTTGTTCAGGTCAATGTTCAAACTGAACAAAAAGTTTGATAGCGAACATTTTTGTTTTCAATAAAGAAATTTTCCAGAAATTTAATGGCAATAAAAACAATGGTCTACGTATTTGCTCGTGGTTTTCACCTACATTGGTATGCTCATTGCCTTTATGTATTCGAAATCGAATTTTCGCCGGTCGCCTGCGGTGACGGCGGATAACGTGCCACAAGAACAACAAAGGAAAGCCTATGTCCTTAACGCTGGAGAACCTCTCCCGTGTCGTGGATGGAGTCGATTACATCCGCGACGCGAACATCACGTTTGAGGCAGGTTCGTTCAACGTTCTGCTCGGGCGTACATTGGCCGGCAAAACCTCGTTGATGCGGCTGATGGCCGGGCTGGACAAGCCCGATGACGGCCGCCTCATCTACAACGGCAACGATGTCACCGGGCAAAGCGTTCAACAACGCAATGTCTCAATGATCTATCAGCAGTTCATCAACTATCCCAACCTCACGGTGTACGAAAACATCGCCTCGCCCCTGCGTCTGGCCAAGATGAAGGAGAGTGAGATTGACCGACGGGTCAAGGAAACCGCGAACATGCTGCAGATTGACCCCTTGCTGAAGCGGTATCCGCTGGAGCTTTCCGGGGGGCAACAGCAGCGCACGGCGATGGCCAGGGCCCTGGTCAAGGACGCGACCCTGATCCTGTTTGACGAACCGCTGGTGAACCTCGACTACAAACTGCGGGAAGAGTTGCGCGCTGAGTTGCGGGAACTGTTCCGCGAACGCCAATGCATTGCCGTATACGCCACCACCGAAGCCAACGAGGCGCTGGCGTTGGGAGGTGTCACCACGCTCCTGAACGAGGGACGGATCGTTCAGAGCGGCCCGGTGATGGACGTTTACCGCAACCCAGTGAACACCCTGGCGGCACAACTGTTCAGTGAGCCGCCCATGAATATGATCAAGGGCCGGGTCACCGACACGGAAGTGACCTTCGACGAATACTCCCATCATGCGTTGACTCAGGAACTCGCACGGCTCGAACCCGGCGATTACTGGTTTGGTATCCGCCCGAGTCACATCGGACTGGTCCCCAACAATGAGGATGATCTCGAGATGTCGATGGAGGTTGAGCTCAGTGAAATCAGTGGCTCCGAAACCTTCATGCACGTGCGCAATCGGTACTTCGAGATGGTGATGCAGTTGATGGGCGTACACCAGTACCACACGGGTTCGCCCATCAAGATCTACCTGCCCATCAACAAACTGTTCGTATTCGATAAAGACGAAAGCCTGGTGCACACACCGGCCCAGGTCGTCACAGGAGGGTCGGTCTGATGGCTGAAATTCATTTGAAGTCCCTGGCTCACAGTTACAGCGACACTCCGGCCGGGCCCGATGACTACGCGATTCGTCAGCTGGACCATGTCTGGGAGAAGGGTGGGGCGTATGCATTGCTCGGTCCGTCCGGCTGCGGCAAGAGTACGATGCTGAACATCATTTCGGGTTTGCTCCAGCCCTCCGAGGGCGACGTACTGTTCGATGGCAAGCGGGTAAACGAGCTGTCCCCGAGGGACCGGAACATTGCCCAGGTTTTCCAGTTCCCCGTGATCTATGACTCGATGACCGTGTACCAGAACCTGGCATTTCCGCTCAAGAACACCGGCGTGCCGTCGTCCCAGATCAAGGCCAAGGTGCATGAGATCGCGGAGATCCTGGAGATTGAGAGCGAGCTGCAGAAAAAGGCCAAGAACCTGTCCGCGGACCAGAAGCAGAAGGTTTCAATGGGTAGAGGCCTGGTTCGGGGCGATGTGTCCGCCATCCTGTTCGATGAACCGCTGACGGTTATCGATCCCCAGCTCAAGTGGAAGCTGCGCCGCAAGCTCAAGCAGATTCACGAACAGTTCGATATCACCATGGTGTACGTCACCCACGACCAGCTCGAGGCGTCCACTTTCGCCGACAAAATCGCGGTGATGTACGGCGGTCAGATTGTTCAGTTTGGCACCCCAACGGAGCTCTTCGAACAGCCCAACCACACATTTGTGGGGTATTTCATCGGTAGCCCCGGCATGAATCTGATTGAGGTTCAGCGTTGTCCACGCGGGGTCTGCTTCGGCAGCACGGTTGTCCCGCTGAGTGTTCAACACGTCGAGCTGTTACAGCGCCTGCAGTCCAACAATCTCAAGATCGGTATTCGCCCGGAGTTTATCCAGGCGTCCGATATGCCGGCGGACGATACGTTTGAAGCCGAGGTGTTGGATGTCGAGGACCTCGGCACTTACAAGGTCATGACAGTAAAGCTGGATTTCGAAACGTTGAAGGTTCGGCTGACGGAAGACCAGCACTTTGCAGTTGGCGGCCAGGTTCAGCTCAGCTTTCCGGAAAAGTGGCTGAAGCTTTACGTGGACGAGTTTCTGGTAGAGGAGAAGGACCAATGAATAAGGTTCCCAATAATCGTGCCTGGTGGCTCGTACTGCCAGTTTTCATACTTGTAGCGTTTTCAGCCCTGATACCGCTGATGACCGTTGTGAATTATTCGGTCCAGGATATCTTTGGCCCGGGTAACGCCTATTACGTTGGTACCGAGTGGTTTCGCGAAGTGCTTGCTGACGAGCGGCTGAGAGAATCCCTGCTCAGGCAGTTCCTGTTTTCCGGCGCTGTGCTGGCGATCCAGATCCCCCTCGGGATCGGGGTTGCGCTGATGATGCCAAAATCCGGTATCAAGGCCTCTCTGTGCCTGATCCTTCTGGCCATTCCGTTGCTGATTCCCTGGAACGTGGTCGGGACCATCTGGCAGATCTTCGGCCGTGGTGACATCGGCCTGTTTGGCTGGGGCCTGAATGCGCTGGGGCTGGATTACAACTATACCGGCGACACGGTGGATGCCTGGCTGACGGTGCTGCTGATGGACGTATGGCACTGGACACCCCTGGTGGCTCTTCTCTGCTACTCAGGCTTGCGTGCCATTCCCGAAGCCTTCTATCAGGCTGCCGAAATTGACCGTGCCTCCAAGTGGGCCGTGTTCCGCTATATCCAGTTACCGCGCCTGAAAAGTGTGCTGGTGATTGCGGTACTGCTGCGGTTCATGGACAGCTTCATGATCTACACCGAGCCCTTTGTTCTCACCGGTGGCGGGCCAGGCAGCTCAACAACCTTCCTGAGCCAGACACTCACCACCATGGCTATCGGCCAGTTTGATATCGGCCGGGCGGCGGCGTTCTCGCTGATCTACTTCCTGATCGTGCTGCTGGTGTCCTGGGTGTTCTTTACCGCCATAACTCACCTCGACAAAGAAAAATAAGGAGAGAGTGATGAACTATTCACGTTCCAAGGGCTTCGGGATGACACTGTTTATCGTGCTCCTGCTGACTCCGATCTACTGGCTCCTGAACATGTCGTTCAAGACCAACCAGGAAATTCTCGGCGGCCTGACGTTATGGCCACAGAATTTTACCCTGGCCAACTACGCTGTGATTTTCTCGGATTCAAGCTGGTACTCGGGTTACATCAACTCGATGATCTACGTGTCCATGAACATGACCATCACGCTGCTGGTTGCCTTGCCGGCCGCCTACGCGTTCAGCCGCTACAAGTTTGTGGGTGACAAGCACCTGTTCTTCTGGCTGCTGAGTAATCGTATGGCCCCCCCAGCAGTATTCCTGCTGCCCTTCTTTCAGCTTTATTCGTCAGTAGGGCTGTTCGATACCCACATTGCGGTGGCGCTTGCGCATTGCCTGTTCAACGTGCCGCTGGCGGTCTGGATTCTGGAAGGTTTCATGTCGGGTGTGCCGCGCGAGTACGACGAGATGGCCTATATTGATGGCTACAGCTTCCCCAAGTTCTTCGTGAAGATTTTCCTGCCGATGATTCGGTCAGGTATTGGCGTCGCTGCTTTCTTTGCGTTCATGTTCTCGTGGGTGGAGTTGTTGTTGGCCAGAACCCTGACCTCCGTGGACGCGCAACCCATTGGTGCCATCATGACCCGAACGGTCGGGGCAAGCGGTATTGACTGGGGCGTACTGGCGGCAGCCGGTGTGCTCACCATTATTCCTGGCGTGCTGGTGGTCTGGTTCGTTCGTAACCACATCGCCAAGGGCTTCGCACTGGGTCGGGTATAAGGAGACGTATCATGATTGAATGGATGAACTGGACACCAACGGTTGCGATTTTCTTTGCGGTGATTGCCTGCATCTTGCTGACGATGACCGTCTACGAAGTGGTTTCGCCGTGTACTGAGCGAAAAGGGTTCCTGCCGATTTCGACAACCCGTGGGGATCGTCTTTTCATCGGCCTGCTATCGGCGGCCTATATTCACCTTGCGTTCCTGGCTGTCAGCGACATTACTCTTTGGGTAGCGCTGGCGGTGTCGGTGGCGTGGCTCCTGGTGCTGTTGCGCTGGGGGTGATGGGGAATGGTGCCATTGGAGGGCGCCTTTGATTTTCGTTTGTCAGGGAGGGCCGAAAGAATCTTAGGATTTATCGCTCAAAACGGTTGTAAAAATTTCTATAACGAACTATTTTCTTTTTAATGATCGGAATCGAACATCCCTATTCGGCTCCGTTTCCAGGAATAGCGGTCAGAACGCTATATAGGGAAAGCCGAAACGTATTGGCGCAAGCTGTCGCGTTTCGAACACACCAAAACAAGACGAACGAGGTTGGATATGTTCAAGAACAATAAATATCCGAAAACCCTCCTTCTGAGCGCTGCGATTGGCTCGGTGGGATTGGGGCTCAGTTTTCAGGCCAGTGCAGATCAGTATTCTGATGCCGCCAAGAAGTGGGTTAACGAGTCCTTCAAGAAGTCGACTCTGAGCAAAGAAGAGCAGATGAAGGAGATGGAGTGGTTCATCCAGGCCGCCAAGCAGTTCCGGGGCATGGATATCAACGTCGTCTCGGAAACCATTGCCACTCATGAATACGAATCCAAGGTTCTGGCTGAAGCATTCAGTGAGATCACCGGCATCAACCTGACTCACACGCTGATCCAGGAAGGCGATGTTATCGAGAAGCTGCAGACACAGATGCAGTCCGGCCGGAACATCTACGACGGCTGGGTCAACGACTCTGACCTGATCGGTACCCACTTCCGCTATGGCAAGGTGATGCCCGTTGAGGACATCATGAACGGTGAAGGCAAGGATCTGACTCTGCCGACACTGGATCTGGATGACTTTATCGGTCTCGATTTCACCACCGGCCCGGACGGCAAGCTTTATCAATTGCCTGACCAACAGTTTGCCAACCTGTACTGGTTCCGTGCCGACTGGTTCGAGCGCGAAGACCTCAAGAAGCAGTTCATGGATATTTACGGCTATGAGCTGGGCGTTCCGGTTAACTGGTCCGCTTATGAGGACATTGCCGAGTTCTTCTCCGTACACGTGAAGGAAATTGATGGCAAGCGTGTCTACGGCCACATGGACTACGGCAAGAAGGACCCGTCACTGGGTTGGCGCTTCACAGACGCCTGGTTCTCCATGGCTGGCGCTGGCGACAAGGGCCTGCCGAATGGTTTGCCGGTCGACGAGTGGGGCATCCGTGTTGACGAATGTCATCCGGTCGGCGCCAGCGTCAGCCGCGGCGGTGCAACCAATGGACCCGCCGCTGTGTATGCAACCACCAAGTATGTTGACTGGTTGGAAAAGTACGCGCCGCCGGAGGCACCGGGTATGACATTCTCTGAAGCTGGTCCCGTACCCGCTCAGGGCGCTGTTGCCCAGCAAATCTTCTGGTATACCGCCTTCACTGCCAGCATGATCGAAGACGGTCTGCCGGTGGTCAACGAAGACGGCACCCCGAAGTGGCGCATGGCCCCCTCACCACGTGGGCCCTACTGGGAAGAAGGCATGAAACTGGGTTATCAGGACGTGGGCTCCTGGACCTTCATGAAGTCCACTCCTGAAAAGCGTCGCCTTGCGGCCTGGTTGTATGCACAGTTCACGGTGTCCAAAACCGTATCCTTGGAAAAGACCATCGCTGGTCTGACGCCGATCCGCGAGTCTGATATCGAATCGGATGCCATGACCGAAATGGCGCCCAAGCTCGGTGGTCTTGTGGAGTTCTATCGCAGCCCGGCCCGCGTTCAGTGGTCGCCGACGGGTACCAACGTACCGGATTATCCGAAGCTGGCTCAGCTCTGGTGGCAGTATATTGCTCAGGCTGCAAGTGGCGAAGCAACGCCGCAGAAAGCACTGGACGGACTGGCGCAGGCACAGGATCGTGTCATGGAGCGTCTCGAACGTGCCAGTGTCCAGGAAACATGCGGTCCGAAGCTGAACGAGCCGCGTGATCCCCAGTACTGGCTGGATCAGCCGGGCGCGCCCAAACCGAAGCTGGACAATGAAAAGCCGAAAGGCAAAACCGTCCGCTACGAAGAGCTGCTCAAAACCTGGGAAGAAGCTCGCGAGAGCTGATTTCTGAGGCGGCTCGAGTAGTCACTCAGTAAATCACTTACCTGTAGTGCCCTGCCGTTGTCCCGGGTTTCCTGGGGCAGCGGCAGACCTAACACCGTCAGGTCGGTGGGTCTTGGCCGGTTGCTTTCATTCCCCCCCCTATTAGCATTTCAGGTGTTCCTCCGTGTTTAGCGGGTTGACCCTGCCGGCCCTTTTTCCGCCTTTTTGCACCTGATCCTTCCTTTCCAAATTCCGGGCCTGTCCAGGGCTGGCAGTAGGGGTTGATAGGGCATGAGAAAAATTTCAGTTATCCATCGTCTATACCTGGGCTTCGGTTTGCTTTGTGTGATCATCGCAGGCTGGGGACTGTTCAACGGCAATATGATGACATCCATTTCCGAGGGTACGTCTGCGGTAAAGGAGAGAATCTTCCCGTTTCAGCGTGCTGTCCAGGCTGTCGAGGCAACGACAGGTGGCAGTGGCATGGCAGTCATCTCGCTCGCCAGGGTGAGGGACAACCAGGAACTGGGATCCCGCTATGGAAGGCTGATAGATAAAATGACCGCGCTGGATAAGCAGGTGACGTCACTCGCTGCCGAAGCCGGCGAAATCCGCTTACTTACTGGGTTCGAGGAACCCGCGCAGCAGTACCGGGAGGCCCTTGGCACGCTGCAAAAACAAGCGGCCAGGCTTAGCGAACACCAGGCGGAGGTTATCCGGGTATCTGAGTCAGTGAACCGTGATTTATCCGACTTTCTTGCCAAAGCCTCGGAAATGAAACAGTTGTTGCTTCGTGAAGCATCAGCGCCCGCAGGGTCTGACATTTATCTGAAAGACCTGCTCATGACGGTCATGGGGAACCTGTCCAATATTGAACTGCTAATTATGCAATTGGTCAGCACCGACGATGCCGAACGGCTCAAAGCCGTGGTGGAAAACCTGCGATTCAACACCGTGACGGTTGAGCAGGATATTGAGGCCATCATTGGCGAGATTGCGTCGCTGGAGTCGCTTGCGCCTATCGCAAGCGATTTCTTTGAGTCGGTCAACAGTGAGGCCGGCATAGTCAGCCAGTATTACGATTACCGCAGCAACCTGCTGGCGGTGAACAGCACCGTCGCGGACATAGAGGCCGGGCTTGATAACCTCAACAGCCATATTGACCGGATGGTCACGGCAGCCGGAGAGGCCGCTGTACAGACCGTCGACAACCTGGATGCCACGGCGCGTTTCTCGGAACAGCTGGTGTATTACCTGGTGCCGCTAATCCTGTTTATTGCCGTTGTGATCTCGGTGTGGTTGGGGCGGTTGATCAGTATTCCTTTGCGCGCCACCGTCAATCACCTCTCGGCGATGGCTGGGGGTGACTATAGCCGCGAGCTGACGTTCCGCGCCAACGGCGAGTTTATTGAACTGAAAGAGTCGGCCAATAAGCTCGCAGCGGCCATGCGGGAGGTGTTGGGCAGCTTGCAGAAAGCCGGCGGTGAAATTACCGGTGTGGCGGCGTCCAACGCGGATTTTTCCCACGACCTGAGCCAGCGTATTCGGGGGCAGGCCGATGACCTCAATTCGATAGCGACCGCCATGACGGAGATGGAAGCGTCCTGCCATCACGTGGCGGAATCCGTCAGGGACACCCACCAACTGGTGGAGTCGGTGAACAGTCGGGTTGATGAAAGCAAAGAGACCGCCAACGCCAACATGGAGTGTGTGAATGAACTGGAAGAGCAGATACAGCAGACCTCCGGCAAGCTGAAAAAGCTGGAGAGTGCGTCCCACGACATCGGGCGCATCACCGAATCCATCGATGAAATCGCCAACCAGACCAACCTGCTGGCGCTCAACGCAGCCATTGAGTCCGCCAGGGCTGGAGAGTTTGGCCGTGGGTTCGCAGTGGTGGCCGACGAAGTCAGACAACTTGCCCAGAAAACCACCAGTAGCACGGACACCATTCGTGGCCTCGTCAACCGTCTCCAGGGGGATGCGGCCGAAGCCGTGAGTTCCATGGAAGACAGCTTCCAGCGCCTGGAATCGGTCAAGTCCCTGATTACCGATGCCTCCAAAGGCGTTGAAACCATTCGGGAGGCCGTCGACCAGATCCGCAATAGCGCGGAACATGTTCGTACCGGCATGGACGAGCAGGAAGACGTCAGCCGTTCGGTGTCGCGCAATGTTACCGAAATCAGCGGGTCGTCATCGGAAAATCTGGCGGAGATCGAACAACTGGTAGCGACCAGCGACCAGCTCAAGGCATCGATGAGTGATATCGAAGCGTTGATCGGGCGATTCCGGGTGTAGTCGAAACCGTTTGAAGTTCCTATTGGGGTTTTCCATATAACAAAATCATATGGAATTGTGTTCTTTTTCGCTTGTTAATGTTCGTAAACGAATATTACAATCGAGTGAACTGTTCGATAGTGCACCTATGTGTGCGGAAACAAAAACAACACGAGCAAGTAGGTTAATGATTATGGAGCGTATTCAGTCCGTATTCGCCCGGGAAATTCTGGATTCCCGCGGTTTTCCCACAGTGGAAGTGGATGTTGAGTTGGGAAACGGCGTGGTCGGACGCGGTCGCGCGCCGTCGGGCGCCTCCACCGGCTCCAGGGAGGCCCTGGAAAAAAGGGACGGTGATCCTGATCGGTACAATGGCAAGGGTGTGCTGGGGGCTGTCGAAGCGGTTAACCGGCACATCGCACCAGCGATTGAAAACCGGGTGGTGTTTGACCAGTTGGTGATTGATCGGCTGATGCGCCACCTGGACGGCACCGATAACAAGTCCGGTTTTGGTGCAAACGGCATTCTCGCCGTGTCCCTGGCGGTTGCCGATGCCGCCGCCAACTTTCGACAGCAACCGCTGTACCGCTATCTGGCAGAACTCTATGGTTGCTCCGGTCCGTGTGTGTTGCCGGTACCCATGATGAACATCATCAACGGCGGTGCCCATGCAGACAATACCGTTGATCTTCAGGAATTCATGATCCAGCCGGTCGGAGCGCCCAGCTATAGCGAGGCATTGCGAATGGGTGTTGAAACCTTCCATGCACTGAAATCACTGCTGACCGAGAAAGGCCTTTCCACCGCCATTGGTGACGAAGGCGGTTTCGCGCCGGATCTGCGCTCCAGCGAAGAGGCGTTGGATCTTATCCTGGAAGCGGTCGTCAGGGCGGGTTATCGGCCGGGCACGGATATCGTGCTGGCTCTGGACTGTGCCGCGTCCGAGTTCTATCGCGATGGCCGCTACGAGTTGTCCGGAGCCGGAGCAAGCTTTGACTCCGCCGGCTTTGCCGATTATCTGCTGTCGCTGGCGATGCAGTACCCCATCGCGTCCATCGAGGACGGTATGGATGAGGACGACTGGGATGGCTGGAAGCTGCTGACCGAAAAGCTGGGGGAGCGGGTGCAACTGGTAGGGGATGACCTGTTCGTGACCAATGCGTCACTGATCGCGGATGGCGTGCGGAAGGACATCGCCAATTCGGTTCTGATCAAGTTCAACCAGATAGGCACCCTCACGGAAACCTTTGAAGCCATTGGAACGGCACAGGATGCTGGCTACACCGCGGTTATATCCCATCGCAGTGGTGAAACCGAGGATACGTTTATTGCCGATCTGGCAGTGGCAACCAGAGCAGGTCAGATCAAGACCGGTTCCCTCTGCCGCTCTGACCGTGTCGCCAAGTATAACCGGTTGCTTCGTATCGAGCAGGACCTTGGCGCCCACGCTTTCTATCCCGGTGTTGGAGCCATTCGCTGTGCCCTGGATACCTGACACGTCGATACGAGGAATCACAGGAGACAAACCATGAGAAAACCCATTCTGATTGCGAACTGGAAAATGAACGGCAGCCTGCACTCCAACCAGGCGTTGCTTGTGCGGATGCTGGCAAAGCTCCGCCCCTTTCGCAAAACCATTGATATGGCCATTTGCCCGCCGTTTCCCTATCTGTTCCAGGTGCGGGACCTGCTCGGGTACACCGGCATTGCACTCGGGGCGCAGAATGCCAGCCGTGCGACGTCCGGTGCACACACCGGGGAAGTAAGCGCCACCATGTTGCATGAAATGGGGTGCCGTTACGTATTGCTCGGGCATTCGGAGCGACGCGCGCTTTACCACGAGTCCGACGATGATGTTGCTGCCCGGTTTCAGCAGGTGCTCTCAGCTGGGCTGATACCGGTGATGTGTGTTGGCGAAACGTTGGAAGAGCGGGAGCAGGGGTGGACGATGAAGGTCGTTCAGCGACAGCTGCAGACGGTGATTGACCAATGCGGCATGTCCGGCCTGGCTGGCAGCATCGTTGCCTATGAACCGATCTGGGCTATTGGCACCGGCAGGACCGCTACCCCGGAGCAGGTGGCGGACACCCACCGGGCTATCCGCCAGTTTCTGGAAAACTGTGAGACAGGCGCAGGGCAGTCCGTGCGCATTGTTTATGGTGGCAGTGTGAAAGCGGCCAACGCGGCAGCTCTGTTCTCGTCACCCGAAGTGGATGGCGGCCTGATCGGCGGGGCGTCCCTGCAGGCTGACGAGTTTTCAAACATTGGCGCGGCGCTGGCAAACACGGTTAACCCTGTGACATCGATGCTCACCTAGAGGTTGAGCGGCTGTCCGGCTTCCTTGCGTCTGGCTTCCCATTCCTGCCGGGTCTGGGCGGCCTCATCGCCGGGCATTGAGTCGATGATCTCGAAGTAGTCAGCCGAGTACTCGTCTTCCATGATCTGATTGCGGGGCTTAACCCTCACAACGTAGACCGTCTGGATGTTCTGGTGGTCGAAGTCGCGCCAGTACTGCTCGTCCTTCAGGAACGTGTACCGGTGGCCTTCCAGGGCTCGAATAAGCTGGCGTGTGTCCGTGGTACCGGTCCTTTCCACGGCATCCTTGTACTGGTAGACGATGCTGTAGGCAGAGGCCGCCGCGGTAGAGGGGCGCATCTCGTAGCGGCTTGAGAAGGCCTCTACGAATTCCTTACCGCGGGCGTAGTTGTACTGGTAGGGAACGCTCCACACCCAGGGCGATCCGCCAACGACCCCTTCCATAATGGTCGGGCCTACCTGGCGGGCCATGCCGAGCGTGAGGTTGGGTACCACCACCTGCATTTTCTTCGTCAAACCCATTTCGTAGGCGACGTTCAGCGCACGCACCATGTCGTCGCCAAACAACACCATCATCAGGACCTTCGCGCCACTTTGTTCCGCCTGTTCCAGAGCCTGGCGAAAATCCGTAATTAACGCGCGAGGGAAGGGTGTCTTAACGCCCTTGTGAGCGTCGGTGTTTTCGGTATTGGTGAATTTCCGGACCGATTTCTCTACCGACCAGCCCCAGGTGTAGTCTGCCGTGATGTAAAAGTATTCGTCGCCGGCATGCTGGGTATTGAGATATTGGCTCAGTACCTTCGCCGTCATCCAGGCATTATAGGGTTCGCGAAACATGTGACTGTGGCCGGCGGCGCCGGTGGTGGCGTTGGAGTAGGTCAGGGTTCCGAAGTAGATGCGGTTTCGGTCCCTTGCAGCTCTGCCGGAGGCAATGGCCACTGCGCTGGAAACGCCACCGAATACCATTTGCACCCCTTCGCGGTCGATCAGCTCAGCGGTGTTTTTGGCGCCCTTGTCCGGTTCGCCGGAGGTGTTGCGTATCACCAGTTCCACTTCGCGGCCCATGATGCCGCCGGCCTTGTTGATTTCATCGACGGCCAGGAAGGCGCCCAGGCGTTGTTGCAGGCCCTGGTCCTTGTAGCGGCCGGTCTGCGGGTAGTTGAGCCCGATTTTCAGGGTTTCCGCTGCAACGGGAGCCGTCGCCAGCAGGGTCAGTAACAAAGAGAGAAGCAGCTTCTTGCAGAGCATTGGCACAGGCCTCCTTGGTCGCGCCGGGCCGGTAACGCGGGCCCTGATATTGTTGTTGTGGATCAGGACCAGTGTCGCGGCTCTCTGCAAAAGCAACAATCGGACGAAGGTGGAAGTTGTGTAACGAATTGTCAGGCGTTGACGGACGTCACAACGCACTTCCGGGTCAGGCAACTGCGGTATTGCGAACCGATTCCAGAAGCCGATACCAGAGGCCCCGTGGCACAGGGCTTTGAGCGCCATTGAGCGCTGAGTGAATACGCTCGGGATTCATGGAGCCCAGCACGGGTATGGGCGTTCCGGGAATCTGTCGTAACCAGGCGATAGCCAGGCCGGTGTCATCCAGACCGGTTTCTTCCCGAGCCTCTTCCATCAGCTCTGCCGGGATTCGGTCCGCCAGGCCACCACCACCCAGCGGAGACCACGCCAACCAGCGCAGTCCATCCGCAAGATGAGCTTCAAGGGTGCCATCGAACAACGGATCGGTGTGGAGCAGGGATAACTGGCTTTGATTGCACACCAGTGGTAGCGCGGTGTTCCGGGCCAGCCATCGCCATTGCTCGGGCAGGAAGTTGGAGACGCCGATCTGGCGAATCTTACCCGCGGACACCGCCGCTTCCAGCACTCGCGCGACGTCCTCGGCCTGCATCAACGGATCAGGACGGTGAATCAGAAAGGTGTCAATCTGTTCTACCGCCAGTGAGGCGATGGCCTTGTTGATCGCGTTCTCCACATAATCCGCTTCGGCCCGGTAGTGTTTTACCCGCCACTGCGAGGTGTCCCGGTCGGCCGGAACAATGCCGGTTTTGGTGATCACCTGCAGGTTTTGGGCCAGGGCCGGGTGAGCACGTAATGCATCCCCGAACAGCCGTTCACACTCGCCACCACCGTAGATGTCGGCATGATCGAACACGTTCAGGCCGTCATCCAGCCGCACGGCAATCCAGTCCGCAAGCCGGGCGGGTTGCGTGAGGCTGGGATGGTCATGGAGCCGCATCATTCCCAGAATCAGGGGTGTTTCCGGTGTGAATCCTGCTGTTTGGGTGTTTTGCACGATTACTCCTTGCCGAAGGCGATCACCACCCGGTCGTCGCCGTGGGTTCTTGAAAAGACGTAGGGTTTGGTACTGAGTTGTTTGTGTTCCCCGGCACCAATTGCCGGGTGACGTGCCCGGAACTGGCCCAGCTTTGTCCAGTGGGACAGGACCGGCTGTGCCGTGCCATTTTCGATGTCGGCCCAGTTCATGTCCGAACGGGTGCCCTGGTGGCCGTCAGAACCCGTGGGCCCGAAAGCGCGGCCGGATTCGTCTCCGTAGAATATCTGACTGGTGCCCGGTGTAAACAGCAAGGCCGCAGCGACCCGCTTCTGCATCGCCGGTTTGTTGTCGGCAATGCGGCTGAAAAGCTGGGTGTCGTGGGATGAGATATAGCTCATGACGTTGAAGGGGGTGTCGCCGTGCATCTTGTCAGAATACTCGCTGTAGATGGGCTCCATGGCGGGCAGGCAAGCTGCACCGGCCTGGGCTTCCTCCTGCAGGTCAAAGTTGATGATGGCGTCGAATCCGGCATCAAAGTAGCTGCTTCGGGTCACAGTATGGGGGAATACCTCCGCGACCATCCAGAACTCTTCCGCTGGCAACGGCTGGCCGGGATTATTGGCGCGATAGGTGTCCAGTGCATCCTGAGCTTTGGTTTTCAGTTGTTTCCAGGCTTCCGGCTCCACGTGCTTGGCGGTGTCCACCCGGAAACCATCAACACCGAACTCGCGTACCCAATCGGTTAGCCAGGTGACCAGATAATCCCGGGCGGTGGCGTCTTCAAGCTGTGTGGCGCGGGTGTTTTCCTTGTTCTGCAGGAAAATGGGCAGGTCCACTGCCTGGGTGGATTCCGTCTTGAAATCCGGCAGGAAGGCGAGGGAGCCCCGTACCGGATCAATGGAGGCTTTGGGCGGCGTGTCGTAGTCGCCGATGCCGGCGCGAACCCAGTCCTTGCCCCACCAGTTGGCCCAGCCCGGATGATCGTAGTCGATCAACGCATGGTAGGCGTGGAAGTTCTCCCAGGATTCCGGTCGCCAGTCGCCCCATTGTTCGGGCAGGTGCTTTTCGAAGCCTTCGCGCAGCCCGCCAACGTTGAAGGTCTGCATATCCTGAAGGGTGGCGTAGCCCGGGTGGTTCATAACCACGTCCATAACCACGCGGATGCCGCGGGCATGGGCTTCTTCCACCAGGGTGCGGAATTCCTCGCGGGTGCCGAAGTTGGCGTCAGGGCGGGTGAAGTCCAGAGCGTAATAGCCATGGTACCCATAGTGTTGGAAGTCCCCCTGGTCACCACCGCCAACCCAGCCATGAATCTGCTCGAAGGGTGGGGTGACCCAGACAGCATTGACGCCGAGATCCTTCAGATAGTCCAGTTTCTGTGTCAGGCCAGCAAAGTCCCCGCCGTGGAAGGTGCCGATTTCATCCTTGCCGTCGGGCTTGCGGCCGTAGTTCAGGTCGTTGTCGGTGCGGCCATTGGCAAAGCGATCTGTCACGGTAAAGTAGACGGTTGCGCCCGCCCAGGTGAAGCTCTGCTCCGGAGCGTCCACGGCTTCCAGCAGTAACAGGCCTTCGGCGTCCGGGGCCGGGGTGAGGGTGACCTGGCCATTTGTCACCTGTGCCTTGTTGCCACTGTAGTAGTCTCGCACCCAGTCGCCGTCTTTGAAGGCATTGCCGACGGTAACGGTCATCTCTGCCTGGGTGGCGGTGCACATCCCTCTGGTTGAAACTGCGCGGTTGTCCGAGGGTGGGGCGGCTGTCTCGAACTGGCCACCGGCGCAGCCGGCAAGCGAGAGGCACGTCACAAGGCTGGCGGTAAACCTGATTTTTTTCGGGGTCTGGCTCATGCAATGGGCTCCGGTTCCATTTATTGTTGTGGTTATCCAATCAAACCAGACCTGAACGGTGGGTGGTAGACGGAATTCACTACGCCTCACTACTCCCCCGTTCTACGCCTCAGGGAATGAAATCAGGGCTGATGCCAGCAACAGCAAATTGCAACACAGTTCGGTTACTCGCAATAAAAAGATTTGCGTTCAGCCCGCCCGGCCAACCTCGTGTCAGGGCGGACAACAAGAATAAGGCAGGAACAAGCAGAGGAAACACCTGATGAATCGTCGAACTTTTATCCGTAGTTCACTCGCAGCTTCCATTGTTGCAGCAACATTTGGCATGTCCGCACCGGCTCACTCCGAGATCGAGGAAGGCAAGCTCCTGGTCTGGATCAATGGCGACAAAGGCTATGATGGCCTGCAGGAAGTGGGTGACTGGTTTACCGAGGAAACCGGCATCCCCGTTGAAGTGGCTCATCCAGACAGCGCCACTGACAAGTTCCAGCAATCCGCCGCCACGGGCAATGGCCCGGACATCTTTATCTGGGCCCATGACCGTTTCGGCGAATGGGCGCAAAGCGGCATCATTTCCGAGGTCAAGCCGTCACAGCGTGTTATCGGTGAGAACTTCGATTTCACCTGGGATGCTGTGACCGTCGATGGCAAGATGTACGGTTACCCCATGGCCGTCGAGTCCATTGGTCTGATCTATAACAAGGATCTGGTGCCCGAGCCGCCAACCGCCTTCGAGGACATTCCCGCCATTCACAAACAACTGGCGGAAGATGGCAAGCGCGCCATCCTCTGGGACTACAACAACACCTATTTCACCTGGCCAATGATTGCCGCGGCCGGCGGCTATATTTTCGCCCAGAACGAAGACGGCAGCTATGACGTCAAGGACACTGGCGTGAACAACGAAGGTGCCATGAAGGGCGCCAACATGCTCACAACCCTGATTGAAGAAGGCGTGATGCCTCGCGGTGCGGATTACAGCGCCATGGAGTCCAGCTTCAACAAGGGCGAAACGGCAATGATGATCAACGGCCCATGGGCCTGGGGTAACCTGGAGAAGAGCGACATTGACTTTGGCGTTGCCAAGTTGCCCACCGTCGATGGCCAGCCCAGCAAACCCATGGTTGGCGTGATGGCGGCGACTCTCAATACGGCCAGCCCCAATAAGGACCTGGCGGTAGAGTTCCTTGAGAACTACGCGCTGTCCGTCAAAGGCCTGAAAATGGTGAACAACGATGTTCCCCTGGGAGCCGTGGCCAACAAGGAATTTATGGACGAACTGTCGTCCAACCCGAATATTGCGGCGACGTTTGAAAACGCCCAGTTGGGTGAACCCATGCCGAGTGTGCCTGCCATGGGCGCTTTCTGGTCCTCCATGGGGCCGGCTCTGCAGAACATCACATCTGGAAGACAGCCCGTTGAGGACGCCCTGAACTCAGCAGCACAGCGCATTACCCGGTAATGCCCCTGATGGGAGTGCCGTCGGCCGCCGTGCCGATGGTTCTTCCAGCCGTGCTGACCTGTTGTTGTAAACCTGCCCTCGCCAGACGTTGGCGACGGCTTTAAACGGGCTGACTACAATGATAACGGAAACCCTGTCCTCCCCCGGAACCGAAAGCAGACTTCCAATGACCCGAATGATTCTAAAGTGGGGTGCCCTGGCCGCATTGGTAGGCATGGCGCTCTACCTGATACTGGCATTGTATGCCCAGCAGGAGTTCGTGTTCGCGATGCTGTTCCTGGTGCTGACGGCATCAGCGGTGTTTGTGTTCGTGAACAAGAAACTCTACGCCCATCGCTACATTTTCCCTGCAGTAGCCGGTATGGGGGTGTTTGTTATTTTCCCGCTGATGTACACGGTTGGTATTGGCTTTACCAACTACAGTGCCAGCAACCTGCTGAGTTTTGAGCAGGTGAAGGACAACCTGATGGACCGGACCTACCAGTCCGATTCCGTCCGCTATAACTATGAGCTTTTCAACACCGATGCCGGTTATGTGATCTACCTTGAGGGTAAGCACCAGAACCTGGTTTCGGCTCCGCTGGCGCTGGACGGTTCCGACACCAGCGCGCCGGTCTTACCCGCTTCGGATAAGCCGGCTGGCGAGCCGCTGGCCATTCGCGACATTATCCAGTTGCGATCGGAACTGTCGGAGCTGGACCTGCTGACCGAAGACGGGCGCGAGCTGAGCATGGCCAGCCTGCGTGCCTTTGCGGCCATCAACGCCCAGTTCACGTTGCACGACAACGGCAGCATCACCAACAACCAGACGGACGTGACCTACTTTCCGGACCACGACACCGGCTTCTACCGCAGTGCGGAAGGTCAGACACTGTCGCCGGGGTGGACCGTGAACATCGGCTGGGACAACTACCTGAAGGTGGTGTCCGACCCGAGCATTCGCGGGCCGTTCTTTGAGATCTTCGTATGGACGCTGTCCTTTGCCGTGGCAACCGTGGTGTTCACCCTGGCGCTCGGGCTGTTGCTGGCGAACCTCCTGCAGTGGGACCAGATTCGCGGAAAGGGCTTCTACCGCACCATGCTGATCCTGCCTTATGCGGTACCGGCGTTTATCTCGATCCTGGTGTTCAAGGGCCTGTTCAACCAGAACTTCGGTGAGATCAATCTGGTACTGGAAGGCCTGTTCGGATTGCGGCCTGACTGGTTCAGCGACCCGGCGCTGGCGCGAACCATGATCCTGATCGTTAATACCTGGCTGGGCTACCCCTACATGATGTTGCTCTGCATGGGCTTATTGCAGGCGATACCTCGGGATCTCTACGAGGCCTCCGCGATGGACGGGGCAGGGCCGGTGAACAACCTGTTCAATGTCACCCTGCCGCTGATCATCAAGCCATTGATGCCGCTGTTGATCGCAAGCTTTGCGTTCAACTTCAATAACTTCGTCCTGATTGCGCTCTTGACCGGTGGCGCGCCCGATATTATCGGCGCAAGCACACCTGCGGGCACCACAGACCTGTTGGTGAGCTACACCTACCGCATCGCGTTCCAGGATTCCGGACAGAACTTTGGCCTGGCGGCTGCGATTGCCACAGCCATCTTCCTGGTGGTTGGCGCCCTGTCGCTGATCAACCTGAAACTGTCCAAAGTCAAAGTGTAAGGAGCTACCCATGGCAATGGTTCAACCCCGCTCCACCAAGTATCGCGTTCTGGCGTCCCATCTCGGGATGCTGGGCTTTATCGTGATCATCCTGTTCCCGCTGCTGATGGTGATCTCCATCTCCTTCCGCAGCGGTAACTTTGCAGCCGGCAGCCTGCTGCCGGAGAACCCTTCGCTGGAACACTGGTACCTGGCGCTGGGCATTCCCTACACCGGGGAGGACGGCACGGTCACCCAGCCGCCGTTCCCGGTATTGTTGTGGCTGTGGAACTCCATCAAGATCGCAGTGATCTCCTCGGTGATGATCCTGGCTCTCTCGACCACCAGTGCCTACGCCTTCGCCCGCATGCGTTTTGCAGGCAAAGGCTTTGTGCTCAAGTCGATGCTGATCTTCCAGATGTTCCCGCCGGTGCTGTCTCTGGTGGCGCTGTATGCCCTGTTTGACCAGATAGGCAACCATGTGAGCTGGTTGGGGCTGAACACCCACGGTGCTGTGATCGTGGCCTCGCTCGGCGGTATGGCCTTGCATATCTGGACCATCAAGGGCTACTTCGATTCCATCGACCGCTCCCTGGAAGAAGCCGCCATCGTGGATGGGGCAACCACGTGGCAGGCGTTCCGCTACATCCTGCTGCCGTTGTCGGTACCGATCCTGGTGGTGGTGTTCATCCTGGCCTTCATCATGACCATCATGGAATACCCGATGGCATCCGTGCTGCTGGTGGACACCGACAAACTGACCCTGGCGGTCGGCGCGCAACAGTACCTGTACGAGCAGAACTACCTGTGGGGCGACTTTGCCGCTGCCGCTGTGCTCTCCGGGCTGCCCATTACGCTGATCTTCCTGTACTGCCAGAAATGGATTGTTGGTGGGCTGACAGCCGGCGGCGTCAAGGGTTGATGCCGCTGGACTGAATTGAACGTTCTCCTACGCCGCCACGGAGGATCCCGGGCGGCCCTTCCGCGAGAAATGCGTCTTCCTTTTCCGCACTTCGCGACCCGGTCAGGCTAATACCCCCCCCCCCCTGCTGACCGGGCTTTTTTGATTCCCCTGTCAGCCCCCAACCACAACTCGAGCATTATCTGTCCGCTGAACAGTGGCGGAGGTCCTCCCGAAACACGCTGTGAATACGTCCGTGTACGCTCGGCTACGCCATCCATGGCTCCGCACGGTTTCGGGAGGACCTCCGCCACTATTCAGCTACCTTGGAAATAGTCGATAAACCGGGTGTATTCACAGCGTGTTTCGGGAGGACCTACCAGCCTGTTTGGCGGCCAGGCCAGGCCAGACCAGATTAGACGATACTGAAAGGGCAAAAAAAGGGGCCGGTACGTGACGGAACCGGCCCCTGAAAATGTGTCAGAGCAGATCAGAAATCAATGCAGGGTTCCCGGTAAAGCCGGGGGCAGGCGTTGCCGTCTTCGCGGAACAGGTGGCACTTGATGGCCTTGATGCCCAGGGTGACTTTCGAGCCTTCCTGGACGGGGTCGCTGCCGTCGGTGCGCATGGTGATCACGCCATCCACGCCGTTCACGTCCATATGCACCAGGGTCTGATAACCCAGCCGCTCCACGACGGTGACTTCGCCGTCCAGGTACATATCCGCTTCTTCGTCGTTGCTCAGATGCTCGGGACGAATGCCCACGGTGACAGATTCACCAGCGGCCAGCTCATGGCCGTTGATGGGCAGTTCGAGAGAGTGTTTGCCGGGCATGGTAACGGTTACGGACTGGCTGCTGGCACTCTCCACGGTGCAGTCGATGAAGTTCATCTTCGGGGAACCGATAAAGCCTGCCACGAACCTTGTTGCGGGGTAGTGGTAGAGTTCCATGGGCTTGCCGACCTGGGCGATGGTGCCGTTATCCAGGGCAACGATCTTGTCGGCCATGGTCATGGCTTCCACCTGATCGTGGGTGACGTACACCATGGTGGCGTCCAGCCGCTTGTGCAGGCGGGAGATCTCGATGCGCATCTGCACCCGCAGGGAGGCATCGAGGTTGGATAGGGGCTCATCGAACAGGAATACCGTGGGTTCCCGAACGATGGTGCGGCCAATCGCAACCCGCTGGCGTTGACCACCGGACAGATCCTTGGGTTTGCGTTCCAGCAGGTTGTTCAGTTGCAGCAGTTTGGCGGCGTCGTTAACGCGCCGGTCAATCTCGGCCTTGTCAGTCTTGGCGAGTTTGAGACCGAATGCCATGTTTTCCGCCACGTTCATGTGGGGGTATAGCGCATAGGACTGGAACACCATGCCCACTTCCCGTTCCTTGGGAGGCAGGTTGTTGACCTTGTCGTTGCCGATGTACAGGTCGCCAGAGGTGATGTCCTCCAGCCCCGCGATCATTCGCAGCAGGGTGGATTTGCCGCACCCGGAGGGGCCGACAAACACCACAAATTCACCGTCGTCGATATCCAGGTTCACATTGCGGGTGACCTGGGTTTCGTCATAACTCTTGCAGATGTTTCTTAATGTGACGCTGGCCATAACGTATGTCTTCTTGTTTGATCTGTGAAAGCGGACTCAGAGTGTTGCAATCTCCACACCCCAGGGCTGAAGTTCCAGCTCCCGGTCATTCCAGGAACCGCCGACAAAATCCGGCGCGCCGCTGACTCTCTGGCCCGCGGCCGGAGCTGTGATTCGAACTTGCTGATCAGTCAGGTTCAGGGCGACCAGGAAAGTGGCGCCTTCATAAGTCCGGGTGTAAACCAGAGTGTTTTCGGGGCTGTCCAGAAACTCAATGTCGCCCTTCAACAGTACCGGTTGCTGTGCACGCCAGCCCAGGAATGTACGGTATGCCTGCAGGATGGAGTTTTCCTGTTCGTGCTGGACGGCCACCGCGGCACTGTAGTGTTCATCATAAACCGGTAGCCAGGGGCGTGCATCGGAGAAGCCACCATTGGCTTCTTTGTTGTGCCATACCATGGGTGTACGGCAACCGTCCCGGCCTTTGTATTCGGGCCAGAAATTGATGCCATAGGGATCCACCAGGTCTTTGTATTCCAGCTCCGCCTCGGTCAGCCCCAGTTCTTCGCCCTGATAGATGCAAACGCTGCCACGGAGTGTCAGCAGCATTGCCATATAGGCTTTCAACTGTTCGGGCGAACCCGCCTGCCAGCGGGTAGCAACCCGTGAAACATCATGGTTGCCGATGGCCCAGCAGGGCCAGCCGTCGGTCAGTTTTTTCTCGATGGAGTCGACGGTCTTATGGAAAAAGTCGGCTCCATGCTGTTCTGTCAGCAGATCAAAGGAATAGGCCATGTGCAGCTTGTCGCCGCCACTGGTGTATTCCGCCATGGTCTGCAGGGAGTTGTCGTCGCCGATTTCCCCAACGGTAGTCGTGCCGGGATACTGGTCGAGCAGGGCACGCAGGCGCTGCAGAAAGGCCAGGTTTTCCGGGCGGGTCTTATCGTATTTGTGGAACTGGTATGCGTAAGGGTTTTCCTTGCGTACACCAATGGAGCCTTCAGCAACGGCGTTGCTGGGCGGATTGTCCCTCAGTTCCGGATCGTGGAAGCAGAAGTTGACGGCGTCCAGGCGGAAGCCGTCAACGCCGCGGTCCAGCCAGAATTTTACGTCTGACAAAACCTGTTCAACCACGTCCGGGCAGTGGAAATTCAGGTCCGGCTGGCTGGTCAGGAAATTGTGCAGGTAGTACTGCTTGCGGCGGGTATCCCAGGCCCACGCGGAGCCGCCAAACACCGACAGCCAGTTGTTGGGTGGGGTGCCGTCGGCATTCGGGTCTGCCCACACGTACCAGTCCGCTTTCGGGTTGTCGCGGCTGGCGCGGCTTTCAGTAAACCAGCGATGCTGATCGGAGGAATGGCTCAACACCTGGTCGATCATGATCTTCAGATCGCGTTTGTGGGCCTCGGCAATGAGTTCATCGAAGTCCTCAATGGTGCCGAATATCGGGTCCACTCCGCGGTAGTCAGAGACGTCGTAGCCAAAGTCCTTCATCGGCGAGGTAAAGAAGGGTGACAGCCAGATTGCATCCACGTTGAGGCTGGCGATGTAATCGAGTTTGGCAGTAACCCCAGGCAGGTCACCAATGCCATCGCCATTGGAATCGTAGAAGCTGCGTGGATAAACTTGGTAAATGACGGCTCCACGCCACCAGTCCGGGTTTTTCATCATCTTGCCTCGCTTAACACCCTGGCGGTGAAAGATTGTTATTGTGAGAGCGGAGAGCATCCGCTGGAATAGCTTTCATGCATAGTGCGACGATGCTCCCGGCTGTTCATCCTCCTGACGCACTTTTTATTGGCGTAGACGGGGGGATGAGGGGGGCGTAGAGGGGATGAGTCAGGGGCTGGCATCAAAACAACGATCAAACACAATTATTGAAATGAGGGTGGGTGGTGAACAACGGATGGTTATATAAGGGGGCAGTTGCACGGACGTTGGCGTGGGGTATGGCCATGCTGCTGACTGTGGCCATGCCGGCCCAGGCCGAATGGGTACGTGTGAGCGGTACGGCAATGACCACCGCCATAGAGATGGAGTTCTGGACCGAGGATCCGGCCGTGGCCAGCGAGGCAGGAGATGCCGTGCTGGCTTTGTTCGACCGTATCGACCGTCAGATGAGCCGTTACCGGGAAGATTCCGAACTGTCCCGGGTTAACCGCGAGGCGGCCAACGGACCGGTGGAGGTGAGCGACAGTCTCTTTACGGTGCTTCAGCAGGCGCTGAGGATTTCTGAATTGAGCCATGGCGCCTTCGACATCAGCTTTGGTTCCATCGGCTACCTGTACGACTTTCGCGCCAGACAACAGCCCTCCGATGAAGAGCTGGCGGAAGGCTTGGCAAAGGTGAATTACAGATCGGTGGTGCTGGACCCCAGTGCCAATACCGTCCGATTCCTTGATGAGGGGGTGCGGCTGGATCTGGGTGGCATTGCCAAGGGGTATACCGTTGACCGTGGTATCGACATCCTGAAATCGTTCGGCATTCGTCATGCCCGCTTGAGCGCGGGGGGAGACCTGCGGCTGCTGGGTGATAAGCGCGGCAAGCCTTGGATCGTGGGTATTCGGGACCCCCGATCTGAATCACGCAACGCTATGGTTTTGCCACTGACCAACGTGGCAGTGTCGACATCAGGCGATTACGAACGCTTCTTTTTTGACGACAACAACGAGCGTGTCCATCATATTCTCTCGCCCGCGACTGGAAAACCGGCAAAAGGCGTGCAGAGTGTGACCATCCTCGGCGACGACAGCATCACAACCGATGGCTTGTCCACGGCGGTCTTTGTGCTTGGGGCGGCCAAGGGTCTTGGAATGGTCAATCGGTTAAAGGGCATCGACGCCGTCATCATTGATGAACAGCGTCAGGTGCATTATTCGGACGGGCTGATGCCGCCGGAAAGGGAGTGATGCAAAAGGGGTGTGCGACCGGGCCCGTAAGCCCGGTCACGCCGGGTCACACAATCGGTTCGAGGGCGATGAGCCGATCACGGCTGTTTTGATTCCCGAGGCCATGATTGGGGAACCGATCGGAGTTCTCGAACATGCCTTGTTCCCCATGCAGGGCCATGTAGTTGAGCAATACCGTCTGCACCAACTGGTTTACGTTGTTGGCTGCAGGGCTCGAGGCGGTTTCCACGGAGGCGTCCGAGCGCATAAAGCCGATCTGGTTGGTGAGGGCAGTGGGTTGGCCTGCCGGGCTGTAGACCAGGAAGAAAGACGCAGCCGTCTGCTGGTTGTCGCCTGTCCACTCGCCTTTGCCGCGCCCGGCCATGGATTCGTCCAGCCGACCATTGCTTGATACGGAGCCGTCGCTGAACACGTACAGCATCAGCGGCGTGCCCGTCCGGTGGGCGTATTCCAGGCAGGCACCCATGCAGCGGCCCGCCAGGTAGTCCCGCTCTTCACCGGTGCCACGCTCGCCAGTGTGGTAGTCATAACCACCCAGCGTAACGGTACCGGCACCGGCGTAGCCATTCTGGACCAGTTTCATAACGGCTGCTGTTTTGCGAATTTCCCGGCCCAGCCGCGAGTTTTCGTTGAACTGGGCTTCGGTGAAAATGCCACCCACGATGTCCGTATCCTGAGATGGATCGATAGAAGACGGATCGGCAAAGCGTTCGGTCAGGTCTGCGCTTTTAACATAGCCGCAGTTGACGAGGTCCTTCACCACATCGTCTCTGGTGACAAGTGTGGTATCGACATTGTCCAGTTTCTTGCGGCTGATGCGCTGGATGGACTCCATCACGGCGACGGCATCGTCCTGATCCAGAATGGCGGTCAGGTCGCCCACGTCCACCAGCCCCGAAACATCGCTCGGGCGGTCAATCTTGGTGGGGCGTACCTGAGGATTGATCAGGCTCATGGGCGCCATGGAGTTGCCGCCACTTTCTGAGCTCTGCGAACCCACAAGTGTGAGTAGTTCACCGTCAGCGCCCGCCTTGCTGATGCCGTACATCGGGTTATGGGGGTTATTGCCGGTGTCGTTCTCGGAACGGGCGGCAATGATGGCGCCATTGATGAAACCACGGGCGGCAATCGACGTGCTGTCTTGCATGCCCCGCAGGAAACCGCTGTCGGAATGGAACGCCAGGCCAAACTCCTGGTTCACGAAGGCCGGGTCGTTGGGCAGCATCGTGCCGGGCAAGCCCAGCTTGTTGTAGCCGGCCGTGCTCAGGAAGTCGAACTGGCCACCGGATTTGCCCATCAGCACATTCGAGCCGGCGATGTTGGCACCGCCGGCGAGGTCAAAGCAGATAAAGGGAATCTTGCCCGCGCCTGCGGAGGCGATGCCGCAGGATTCTTTCCAGTCCTCGAGGTCCGGAGACAGCGCTGCAGCCGCCTGTCGTGGATTGGCGAACAAGCTGAACACGGATGCGCCACAGAGGGTGGCTGCACCGGTCATAAAGCCCTGCGCGATGAACTCGCGTCGGGTTTTCGGTCTTGAGTGATCGCTGTGCAGGAGAGGTTGATCCGTCGCCAGTGCACGTTTGCGAGAAGGTTTGATATACATGGTCAACGTCCTCTACTGGATCAGTGTCACTGCACTGCCCAGTACGGCTGCGCAGCTTGCTTTGACAACGGTTTCGGTACGGCCGGCTTCGCAACTACCACCACCACAGGTGGTGAGTCGTCCCATCAGCGCGTCCAGCTCGGCTTCAATGTCCGCATCACTCGGTTGCGTTGTCAGGCTTGTGCCGACGAACTTCTCCATCAACGGCGTTTTGATGAGATCCCGGCCGGCGTCGTCAAACGCAGTGCTCGCATTCTCGCCAAAGTCAAAGCCCGGGAAGAAGGCGTTGCGGCGCGTGGTATCCGACACCAGAACATCACAGTACTGGATCGCCATCTGGGTAATCGCCATCTGATGGGATGACAGGAAGCCTTCAAGGTCCTCCACGGTCGGTAACTGCTGCTTAACCGTAGTGAATGTTTCGGCGACGCCCGGCTGGGTGGTCGGAATACCCGTCACCTTGGACATGGACGCATTCACTTCGTCAAACGTCTTCAGGCCGATGGCGGAGAATTCCGTGCTACCGGTTTCTGGTGGCTGCGTCGGGGCAGGGCCTTCCACTCGAACGTCTGTGTTGCTACCGAGCTGTTCAAAGGTCAGGAAGAACTGGTCGTTTTCCGGGCCTTCTTCCAGCGCGAGAACCGTGCCGAGTCTTGACAATGGCTGGCCGGAGCCTGCTACGTAATCACTGGCATTCAGTGTTAGATCCAGGTTGGCAAACGACTGGCCTACAACCACTTCGCGGCCGTTGATACCTATTCTCATGCCCTTCAATGGTATACCCGATGGAGACTGGGTCTCGTCGAGACTGATGAAGAACGGATTTGAGAACAAATAGCCGTAGTTGTCGAACTGGCTGACCTCAAAGACGATAAAGCTTTCCGGCATATCCACCAGGTGGGATACGCTGAACAGCAGGAAGAACTTCTGGCCAACGCCCACGTCGTAGTTGGCGGCAACCTGCTCTGCGGTGAGGGCACGGTTGTGGATGGCAAGCATCCTGACCGCGCCTTCCCAGGGCGATTCACCGTCCGTCTCATTGCCCAACACCAGGGCGAAACTGTCGTCCCAGTCGGTCAGCAGGCCGGCGGAATCCGGGTCGACATCACCGGAGGGTTCGCCATTCACAAAAATTTCGCGGCCACCGTCCGGTGAAAAGTTCACCACCACGTGTTGCAAGGTCGCCTGCAACAGCATCGGGTTGGCTTCGGTCAGCATTGGATCGTTCTGGTCGGTGGTGGTGCTCCGATGCAGGAACTCGTAGCTCTGCATGTCCTGGCCCAACGTGAAGTTCCGCGCTGTCGAGGAGCCGGAGTAGGTCACGATGCGGGAGTCTTCCTGGGTGATGTTGCCGGGCACAACCCACGCTTCGATGGCGTATTCGCCGGAGGCGGTCAGCAGGGTGTGCAGCTTGCGGCTGTCGGCAGTGGAGCCTTGAGCCTTGCCGGCACGGATCATTTCGCCTTCTTCGGTTTCAAAGGCAGGGCCAATATCAATACCCCAGCCGCCAACCCAGCCAACGTTGCCGCTGAGCGTGAGGTCCAGGGGTGGGGAAATACCGCTGGTATCAAAGGCCGTTGGGCCGTCGCCTGCTTTGAATTCGTAAAGCGCGATGACGTTGTCTTCGTATCGGCCGCCGGCATTGGCCAACAGACCGTCGTTGGCGAGGTTCAGTGCCTTGCTGGTCACCAGGTTGGAGGGGATTGGCTCCGGGTCCCCGAGGCGATCAATGAAGGCCTGGATTGCAGCCAGCATCTCTGTGGCAGAATCGAGGCACTCAGCATCCCAACAGTTATGACGGTCGTCTCTCAGCCTTTCTACGAGCCTTGAAGAAGCTTCATCGGTAAGTATCCATTCATCGGTGACCGGATCTTTTCCGTCGTTCAGATCAATGCGGCTTTTGGACTGATCGTACGCAATGCCGACATTGGAGCTTGCAATGTAGGGTGTCTGGCCGTTGCTGGTGTGGCATTCGCTGCAGTACTGGGTTAGTACTGGGTAGACGGTGTTTGCAAAGTCGTCGGTGTCTGACGGAAAGGTCAGTGTGTTGTTCACGTCCTGGATGTTTGGAGCGCGAAGTTCGACCGTTTTAACCGATCCCTCCGAGCCACCCGCCCAGTTTGAAATGTAGACCGTCAGCAGGTCGGTACAGGCAGTGACGGACGTCGTCCAGCAGTTGTGGCCACCCGCTACCTTGGTCACCATCTCGGACTGGGACGGGTCGGACAGGTTAACAATGGTATTGGCCTGGGCGTAGGCAATGTTGATGTCGCCCTCATGCACAAACTGTGGTGACTGGCCGCCGGCGTTGTGGCAGGCGCCGCACTTGTTCTGGCCAGAAAGCTCATCCCACACGCTGCGCTTGAAATTCAGTACATCGTCGCTGGCGGGGGGCGGGCCACTATAGCTAACGGTATTGGAGCCGCCGCCGGTGTTCGGAAGAGCTTCGGTAGACTCGCCACTGTTACAGCCCGCAAGAAAGAGCAGGGCGGCAAAAACGGAGAACAGCGCAGCGGGGGCTCGGGTTCCTTTACTGATTATGGTTTTCATAATGTCCTATTCCCCCCGGCAATACGCGGCAGATTCCGCAAAGGCAGTTTTGAGGTTGTACCCGCTGCGGAAACTCGTAACGATTTCGCTAATCTTTGAGCGATCGCTATCGTTTGAGGGCTCTCGCAGGCAGACATTGCGGAATACTTTTTTCACCTGGCACTGGGCAAAGGCGTCGGAATTGGCAAACTCCCGCCCCAGGCTCTTGGCGCCGTTGCCGGAGCCGGGCAGGGAGCCATCCCAGCCCAGGCGCCGATTGGTGCCGGACCGCCAATAGTTGTCCCAGCCATCGTCCGGCGTCACGTATCCCTGTTCAAAGGTGGTTGAATTGATGTGGTATTTGGCGACAACGCGGGTACCCGTTTCCGGGTCCACGTCGCTAACAGAGTTGTAGATCAGCCTGCCCAGTTCGCCGTCAGGGTCCGTGTCCGCGTTGTACTGGTAGTCGTAGTAGGCAAAGGCCTGGGTCATGGGGTCCATGCCGGTATGACAGCCAACGCAGTTGCTGAGGAATACCCGGCTGTCGCCGCCCGGGCTTCGCGACACATCCTGGCGGATGCGGTCCGGTGGCAGGGATACGTCCGCGACCTGCTCCAGGTCATTGCACATGTGGTTGAGCAAGGTAAACCGAAACATGGCGCGGTTGGTGCCCGCGCTGAAGAACGCCCTCGCTGCGGCCCGGGAGGTGATCACACCAGCCGTGGCGCCCGTGGGCAATTCGGAGTTCAGGCTGGACTGTGTGGTTTGCTCCAGCACGTTGTCATCACTGAGGGAGTAACCGGAACGCTCAAGGTCCTCATAGTTGTCGTTGTTCGACGTTGAGTATGCCGAGATGCCGTTCAGGCTGGCGTTGCCCACATAGAGTATGTCGTCATATAAGACGCGTCTAAAATCATGATTATCCCGCACAATACCGATGACCGTCGCCGTGTAATCATTCAACGGCACGAAGGGGGACATCGCCTCATTTGTCCATGGTGCAACGAAATTTTTGAGGGTAACATCGTAAAACGCTGGATCTTCCATGGCCGTGTAGGCCGCAGAAACGGCGCCTGACGCACCATTGTTGGTTATATTTGCAGCCATCTGATCGAGCACCTCCGGAGACGGAGGAACACCGGCGATGCGTTCATGGATGCGTTTTGCCTGGTCCCGCGGGCCAGCGCTTGCGATGGTAGCGTGCGTTCCGACCAAAGCCAGCAGGACAGTGAGTAAAAATGTCCTCTTTATAAGTTGCCGGGTCGTACATAAGACTGTCATGATCGATTCCCTCGATTTCGTTAGCATTCGCACATTAGTACCATTTTACAATTGATTAAAGTCTAGGCGAGCTATTAACTGCGGTTTTGAGTGCTGCTCCACGTTATTACATAGCGTTACGTAAAAGGCTTGGAGCACAGGCCCCGTCTCGACTTAGCGTATGTAAATGGATTTTCAGGCCAAACAGGGTTCGTTGGTGGTGAATAAACATTACGAAAATAAAATGTTCTCTTGCGTCAGTGGGTTACGTTTCCGTCTCGCTGTCCTGGGCCGGGTATTCGCGCTTCTTCCTGTCGCGCTGGCCGCAGGGTGTCTCCAGAGCGGCGACAGTCAGTCCAGTGATCCTGTGGTTGTTGAGAATCCGGTCGTCTTTGTAAAACGCCCCTTGCTTTTCGATGAGGACAATGGCGCGCTCATCGGTGACAACCTTGCCGAGCCTGCAGAGTTTCGTCCCGGCGCTCGCCTGTTCCTGAAGGATCGCGCGTCTCCCGACGCGCCGTCGCGAGACATCACTTCATCCGCTTTTCCGGGGCCGCTTGGCTACGATGTCAAGGATCTCACCGTCTCTTACGATGGTACTCGCGTTCTCTTTGCCATGAGGGCGCCGGAGATTGAAGACGCGGATGAGGACGAACAGCCAACCTGGAACATCTGGGAGTACGACGTATCTTCAGGCACTCTCCGGCGCGTTATCGAATCCAACGTCACCGCCGAAGCAGGGCAGGATATCGCGCCTGCTTACCTGCCTGATGACCGCATTGTCTTTTCCTCCACGCGGCAACGGGTGTCTCGCGCGATTTTGTTGGACGAGGGCAAGCCCCAGTATCCGGCGCTTGACGAGGAGCGCGAGGTTCCGGCCTTTGTCCTGCACGTGATGGATGCTGACGGGGACAACATCGAGCAGATCACGTTCAACCAGAGCCACGATCTGGACCCATTGGTAACGGACGAAGGCGCCATCGTATTTAGCCGCTGGGACAATGCCGGCCAAACCCAGGGCAACGGATTCAACCTCTATAAGGTCAACCCGGACGGCACCGGGCTCAGTTATCTATACGGCCGCCACTCTCATGGCTCTGTCAGCGATGGCGTCAACATTGAGTATCTGCGCCCGCAGGCGACGGATTCCGGTCGACTTCTGGCTCAGCTCCGTCCTACCGAAACCAACAACTTTGGGGCGGTTCCGGTTGAGATTGATGTCGAAAGTTATGTAGAGGCGGGCATCCGCGTTGACGGCAATCCCGGCTCGGCGCAAACGCCGTTGGTCAGCGGGTTGTCCCTTGGCAATGAGATCTCGCTGCGCGGAAACTACAGCTCGGTATCCCCGTTTCTGGATGGCACACGTCGCTACCTCGTTAGCTGGAGCCCATGCCGGCTGAGGCTTGCCACTGGCAATGGCGACATCCTCAACTGCACGCAGGAGCGGATTGCCTCGGGCGCCTATCGGGCCGCCGCTCCCGTTTACGGGTTGTGGTTGCTTGATATGGCGTCCGGCACCCAGCGCCCGATTCAGTCGCCCGAGGAAGGTCAACAGTTCGACGAGGCGGTACTGATGACCGAAAGGTCCCTGCCGACGTTTATTCCTGAATCGCAGTTCTCAGGCGATGCGGCGACCCTTGCAGAGGATGGTCTTGGCATACTGCAGATCCAGAGTGTCTACGACATTGATGGCGTTGATACTTCTCCGGCGGGTATTCGGCAGACAGCCGATCCGGCGATTGTTTCTCCGGACAACCTTCCCAGGCGCTTCCTTCGACTCGAAAAGCCGGTCTCAATTCCCGATGAAGAGGTCAGGGACTTCGACAACACCGCCTTTGGGCGCAGCCAGGCGCAGTCGATGCGGGAAATTCTCGGCTACGTGCCGGTCGAGCCTGATGGGTCGGTTCGGGTGGCAGTGCCCGCCAACGTCGCGTTTGCCATCAGCGTGTTGGACGATGAAGGACGACGGATTGGCCCCCGTCACCAGAACTGGTTGAACGTCAGGCCTGGAGAAACCCTGGCCTGCAGCGGTTGCCATAACCCTGGCAGCGCGGTGCCTCATGGTCGCCCGGATGCTGGTCCGGCTCCGGCTTATACAGGAGCGCTGACCGATATCGAATTTCCTAATGCCGACCCTGCCCTGGTTGCAATGATGGGCGAAACCATGGCGGAAACCTGGGCCCGGATTAACGGAACCCGTCGCCTCGGGCCGGACGCTGTCTATGTCGATCAGTGGACAGACCCCGGTGATGCCAGTCTCACACCGGGCACCGCTTTCTCGCTGAGTTATGCGGACCTCGAAACGGCCGCGCCGATCCGTCCTGAGTGCGCCGATGACTGGCGCGCCGCCTGTCGAACTGTCATCAATTACGAACAACATATCCATCCGCTGTGGGGGCTAGAGAGAATCGTTGACGACGGCAACGGCAACATTGATGACTACACCTGTACCGGGTGCCACTCGAACACCGATGCAGCCGACGCAACCCAGTTGCCGATTGCACAACTGGATCTGAGTGACGGCGCCTCTCCGGATGAGCCCGATCATTTCAAGTCCTACCGGGAGTTGATGTTTAACGACAACGAACAGGAGTTGGTCGGTGATCAGCTCGTTGACAGGCAGGTTGAATCCGGGGAGTTCCTGCGGGACGAAGATGGAGAGCTGATCCTGGACGATGACGATAATCCCATTCCCATCCTGGTGAACGTCAACGTGCCTCCCACCATGTCCGTCAATGGAGCCCGTGCCAGCGGCAACTTCTTCAATCGATTCCGTGCCGGTGGCAGTCACCAAGACTTCATGAGCCCTGCCGAGCTGCGACTCCTCGCCGAATGGCTTGATGTCGGTGGCCAGTATTACAACAACCCCTTTGATGCTCCGGCGGACTGATAGGACCCGAACTGTTAACCATGAGACTGGCCCTGATACTGCTGTTGATGTTAACTGCGCCCCTTTCCGCTGCCGCCGACTGGCTGTGGGGCGGTGCCGACGAGCCAATGCCCCAGGTTCAGGTGGCGGAACCGTTTGTGGAGTGGCGCACCGGCCCGGCTGTGGGTTATCCGGTGTTCCATACCAGCGAAAAGGGCGAGTGGCTGACGTTGCGCATGCGCAAGACGTCCTGGCTGAAAGTCACCGACCGTAAGGGCCGTGAAGGTTGGGTGCATGTGGACGATGTGCAACTGACGCTGGATGGCGAGGGTGAGCAGGTATCACTCAGTAATCCACGGTTTGATGATTTCAGCAGCCGCCGTTGGGAGGCGGGGTTGATGATGGGCGAGTTCGAGGGCGCGGCGGTGACTGCGGTATACGGCGGCTATCTCCTGACCCGCAACCTGTCGGCAGAGCTCTGGGGTTCGCAGGTACTGGGAAGCGCCTCTGAAATTCGCATGGTGAACGCCAACATCGTTCACCAGCCGTTTCCGCACTGGCGTATTTCGCCGTTCTTCACGCTGGGCGTGGGGCATATTTTCATCGAGCCCAAGGCCACCCTGGCGGACCCCGGAGACCGGGATAACAGCATTGGGCACGCCGGCCTGGGCCTGCGCGCCTATGTCACGGACAACTATTTTATCCGTGCCGAGGTCAAGGACTATAAGATTTTTACCAATCGGGCAACCAACGAAGAAGCAACAGAATGGAAAATCGGATTAAGCATATTCTTCTGACCGTCCTGCCGTTTGCGGGCCTGCTGCTGGTGCCAACTGCTGTCAGCGCCCAGGAGGACGACCGGCCATTGATTGAGCCGGATGTGCGGCCCCAGAAGGTCGACGAGGCGTTGATCGACACCGAGAACTTCGAGATCGGTGCGTTCGCCGGCATCATCAATATCGAGGATTTTGAGTCATCATTCCTGTGGGGCGGCAAGCTGACCTACCACCTCAGCGAAACCTTCTTTTTTGAAGCCAATGTGGGCTTTGCCGAAGGCGGAGAAACCAGCTTTGAAAAGCTCGCCGGGGACGTTCAGGTGTTGTCGGACGAAGACCGGGACTACCGCTACTACAACATCAATATTGGCATGAATGTGCTGCCCGGTGAGGCCTTCCTGACCGAGAACTATGCCTTCAATACCAACTTCTACCTGATCGGCGGGGCCGGTGCCACGGACTTTGCCGGTGACACCCGGTTTACCTTCAACGTGGGCGCTGGCTACCAGGTATTGCTGACCGACAGCGTATCGATCCATCTGGGGGTGCGTGAACACTTCTACCGGATTGATGTGCTGGGCGAGGAAAAAACGTCCATGAATACTGAGGTCAGTGGTGGCCTCTCTGTCTTTTTCTGATAACAGGAGTCAATGATGACAACACGGTTTTTGGGATTGGCCCTGACCCTGGCGACGCTGGTTGGCGTTTCATCCGTTCAGGCCGAGGAAATGAACATTCCGGCGCCGGACTTCACTCTTGAAAGCCGTCAGGGCGAGAACCTGCGGCTACAGGATTTCCGTGGCGAAGTGGTAATGCTCAACTTCTGGGCGTCCTGGTGCGGGCCCTGTCGTCAGGAAATGCCATTGATGGATGACCTGTACGCTCAGTACAAGGATCTCGGATTCACCATCCTGGCGGTCAACGTGGATGAGAACCGAGACGAGGCACACCGTTTCCTGGACAAGGTGCCAGTCAGCTATCCGATCCTTTATGACCCGCAGAGCGATGTCAGCGAACAGTACGAAGTGCAGGCTATGCCGACCACGGTCATGATTGACCGCGATGGCAACGCACGTTTTCTCCATCATGGCTACCAGCCCGGCTATGAAGACGAATACGAAACGCAGATCCGGCAACTGGTGCGGGAATAGCTTGAGGCAGGTGAGTGTATGAACCCTTTCAAAGCAGTGATGGCATCGGCAATCGTGATCCTCATGACGGCGGGGGCGGCCGGTTGCAGTGACATCAAACCCTGGGTGAAGCCCTATGAGCGGGACAAGCTCGCGGACCCGGTCATGAGCCTGAGCCGGCATGGAAAAGCGGACGCCTATATGCATCACGTGTACCAGGCCCGTGAATCCGCAAGGGGGGCGGAAGGCGGCTCCGGAGGTGGTTGTGGCTGTAACTGATTGCTCCCGGCTGTTCCCTGTGCTGGTAAAGGGGCTGGCGTGTGCGATGGCGTTTGTACAGATCGCCACCGCAGCAACGCTGCCGCAAGACAACGTGGATGTCCTTTATCATCGCTATGATGGCGGTGGCATGGTCATTGATGGCCCCTCCGTGCTGGTGCGCAAGAGCGTGGGCCCCCAGGTGTCGGTGTCCGGCCAGTATTACGTGGACATGGTATCCGCCGCGTCCGTGGATGTGGTGGCGCTGGCCAGTGAATACACCGAAGAGCGCACGGAATACACCCTCGGGGTGGATTACCTCCATGAGGACTCCATCCTGAGCCTGGGCTACACCAACAGCTCAGAGAACGATTACGAAGCCAACACCGTCTACTTTTCCGTCAGCCAGGAATTCTTCGGCGGCATGTCCACGGTCACCCTGGGTTATGCGCGGGGGCAGGACGAGGTGGGTGTCAGGGGGGACGAATCGTTCAGCGAAGACGCTGATCGCCAGAATTACCAACTCGGTCTGAGCCAGGTCATGACCCGCAACAGCCTGCTGGGCGTTGACCTGGAAGTGGTGACGGACGAAGGCTTCCTGGAGAACCCCTATCGCCGAAATCGCTATATCGACCCAAACGATCCCACCAAATTTATTCTTGACCAGCCTGAGCGTTACCCGGAAACCCGCACCAGTTTCTCCGTGGCTACCAGGGCCCTGTATTACCTGCCTTACCGGGCATCGATTCGCGGTGAGTTTCGCTATTTCAGTGACAGCTGGGGCATTGACGCCCAGACCTTTGAGCTCGCTTACGTTCATGCCCTGAATCCGCGCTGGACGCTGGAGGGACGTGCCCGATACTACGTCCAGGATGAGGCGGATTTCTACAGCGACCTCTACGCCTTCGAAAACTCCCAGACCCACCTGGCGCGCGACAAGGAAATGAGTGCGTTTTCCGGCACCACCCTTGGTGGCGGCGTGGTGTACGAGTGGAAACAGACCTCGTTGCCGGGCATCCAGCGCCTGCAGGCGAGCCTCTTGGTGGACTGGCTCGATTTCAGCTATGACAACTTCCGGGATGTCACTGTGTCCGGCGATTTCCTGCCGGGGCAGGAGCCCCTTTATTCGTTCGATGCCTTCGTAACCCGGGCATCGCTGATTCTTGAATACTGACCAGGTCGGGACGATTCAACATGATGACCTTGAAGAACACATTCGCACTGCACATTGTCAGCCTGGCACTGGCGTTCTGGCAGCCGGCAGCCTTGGCCCAGGACAATAGCGAAGCCGAAACCGGCGACGGTGCGGTCTCGTTGAGCGTTGAAGAGCTGAAAAAGCAGGTGATCCGCCTGAACCGGGACCTGTTCATTCTGGAAGAGGACCTGCTGTATCCCGCCAGTACCCAGTTTGCGGTGTTTCTCAGCCTCGACACCGGCGAATTCCTCAAGCTGGATTCGGTGAAACTCAAGGTCAATGACGAAACCGTTGCAGCGCACCTGTATACCGAGCGTCAGGCCAAAGCATTGCAGCGTGGCGGTATGCAGCGCCTGCACATCGGTAACCTCAAGACGGGCGAACACGAGGTGACGGTGTTTGTTGAGGGTATTGGCCCGGATAACCGCGCCTATAAGCAGGCCGCGACCTATCAATTGCAGAAGGATACGGATACCGCTGCCCTGGAGGTCCGCATCCGCGACCGCTCATCTGATTACCAGCCCGATGTGGCTATTGTCGAGTGGGAGTAACGCGGTCCGTGATTGAGTGGCTGAACCGAATGACGACGGGCGCCCCGGCTGGACTGATTCTTGCCGGTACGCTTGCGGCGCTGCTTCACGGTCCGGTGGCTGTGGGTGATGAACTGCCGCAGCGCGCAAGTGATCCTGCCTATGGTGTGGCTCTGTATGAGTATTATCAGGGCAATGCGTTTGAGGCGCTGACCCGCCTGAATGTGGCCTCCGCCGAAGGCGGCATCGATGGTCATGGTGACCATCCGGCGCTCGTAGAGGGCGGCCTGATGCTGTCCTACGGTATGACCCACGAAGCCGGCGCGCTGTTCCGGGAGTTACTGGACGAGAACGCAGCGGTGGCGCCGGGTACCCGCAACCAGGCCTGGTTCTATCTGGGCAAAGTGTTCTACCTTGAGCAGGATTCGACCGCGGCGCGAGATGCCCTTGAGCGGGTGGATGACGAGCTGTTGCAGGACGAAAGCGACGAGCTTTACCACGAGTGGCTGTACCTTCGGGGCCAGCTGGCCCTGTCCGGAACGGCCGGGACCAGTGGGGAAACCGTTGACGAACTGATCGACGCGCTGCCAGAGAGCTCACCCTGGCGTGCTTACCTGCATTACAACCAGGCTGTTGGCATGCTGTCTGAAGGCCAGACGGAAGATGCGATGGACGCTTTGGCCAGCCTCGATAGCTTGCTTGGCGAGCTGCCCAAATTCGAGCCGCCGTTAGCCAACGAAATGTCGGCACTCCGGGAGCGGGTGAAGCTCTCCATCGGACGTCTTCATCTCAGCAGAGGTGATTTCGCCGGCGCCATGGCCAGCCTTGAGCACATCGCCCTGGACGGCGTGTTTTCCGACCAGGCCCTGTTCGATTATGCAGTTGCAGCCTCTCGCGAAGGTAAGGCTGGCCTGGCGTTGCAAGCGTTGAATACCCTTCAACAACGCCCACTGTTTACACCCTGGCTACAGCAAGTGCCTTATGCCCGCGGCTTCCTGTTCGAGCAGATGGATCGTCAACAGCAGGCGCTGCAGGCGTACCGTGAGGCTGCCAGTCATTACCAGTCACTGAGTACTCGCCTGTCGGATGAGCGGGAGCAGCTAACCGAAGCGCGATTGATCAAGGCGCTTCGCTTCGTGCGTGAGGGCGATAGTCCCGGGCAGCCCGGATCGATGGACGCGGAGATGGTTCGTCCCGAACCGGGAGAAACAACCGTACTGACCGATGCCTATGGGCGTGTAAAGGTCCGGCCCGGGGATTACAGCCTGGCTGGATTGTTGGCGACGGAGTCCTTTCAGCTGTCCCTGCGTGATCTGCATGAACTCTATCGGTTGCGCGATTCCCTTGGCCAATGGCAAACGCAGTTGGAATCCTTCGATATCATGCTGGAAACCCGTGCCCAACAGCGGGAGCAACGTATCCGCGAGACCCGCGACGCACTTGATGCGCTCAACGCGGATCAATGGCTGGCGCGACAGGCTGAGTACCGCAGCGCTATTGAAGACGCGTTGGCCAGAGAGGATCTGCGCTTCTTCATGACGCAGGAACAGCACGAACTGGCGGACCGACTGGCGCAGGTGGAAAAGACCCTGTCGCAACTGCCGGAGGACGAATCCACCCGCAAACAGCGTGAAACCTTCCAGCGGATGAACGCCTATTTTAACTGGCGCATTGCCGATGATTACGCGGTCAATCGTTGGGCTGCCGAAAAGCAGCTGCGGGAACTGGACCGGGCCATGGAGGTGTTCGTCGATCAGCGCGCGTTGATTGAACAGGAGATGGCATCGGGTGGAGAAAATCAGGCCCTGGCAGCCCGGGTAGAGGCCCGCCAAGTCGCGCTGCAACGTTTGCAGGGCGAGTTGGACAAGGCACTCTCGGCAGCACGAACGGAACTGCTCACCCTGGTGGATACTGAACTGCAGCAACAGAGTCAGGAAGTGCAGGGGTACCTCAGGGCAACCCGTCATGCAGCGGCGAGATTGGCGGACACGCTTTTCCTTGGTCGCAATGGCGCGGCGGCGAATCCGGCCACCGAAGCGGGAGGTGACCGTGACTAAGCCGGTAATCCGCAGGCGCCTGGATACCCTTCTGCCAGTGCTTGTCGCAGGCCTCCTCGGGGGCTGCCAGTCGCTTTCAATGCCGGATGTATTCGGCGGTGGGGATGACAGACAGCCCCAGCCGGGGACTCTGGCCACTCTTCAATCCATCGAGGAAACCATCGAGCCTGCGCCGGATACCCAGGGCGGCACCAGTGAAGTATCTCTGGGGGAGGTGATGGACAGTTACCGCGCCTTGTTGCCTCTGTTGGAAGACCCCGCCAAACAGGTTGCCGTACGTCACCGGCTGGCGGACCTGGAATTCCAGCGTGCGGAAAACAAGATGGTTGAAACCGCAGAGGATGAGATGGCCGGGGCTATTGAAGCCTATGAACAACTGCTGGCTGGGTATCCGGAGCGGCCCGGTAATGATCAGGTTCTTTACCAGTTGGCCCGCGCCTACGATCTGCGCGGCATGAGCGAAGAACACCTTGCCACACTGACAACGCTGGTGAATGAGCATCCGGATTCGCAATTCTGGGTCGAGGCGCAGTTCCGGCGCGGTGACCTGCTGTTCAGTAATCGCCGGTACACCGAGGCTGAACAGGCGTTCCGGACGGTGATCGACGCCGACCCGGCCAGAAGGGACGACGCCTCGTTCCTGGTCAACGCCCACTACATGCTGGGCTGGAGCCAGTTCAAGCAGGGGAGTTATCGGGAAGCCCTGTTCAGCTACATCAATGTGCTGGACCTGGTCATGCCGGAAGAGCAGGACGTGGAATCCGTCGGGCAGGAATACCGCACCATGATGGAAGACCTGTTCCGCGTATTTGGCCTGTCACTGTCTTACCTGGACGGTGCGGACACCCTGCAGGCCATCTTCCGTGAGACCGGCGAGAAACCCTACGAAATCCTCGTGTATGACCGCTACAGTGACCTTTTGCTGGAGCGGGAACAGTACACAGACGCCATTGATGTATTCGAGCGCTACATCGATGCGCGGCCACTGAGCCCATGGGCGCCCCGGTACCACATGCGTATCATCGACACCCTGGCACAGGCCGGCTTTACCGCTGACATACCGGATCGCAAGGCGGCGTTTGTTCGGGACTACGGCATTCACAGTGCCTACCTGCAACAGGCGGATGACGAGACAGCGTTCTATATCGGGCAGCAGCTGGAAGAGCTGATCCCGGAGCTTGCCAATCGCCACTATGTACTGGCGGGCGAGACAGAAGGTTTGGAATCGGATGAGCATTATCGTCAGGCGGCGGTGTATTACGAGGCCTTCGCGGATACCTTCCCGGCCCACCCCCGCACACCGGAGATGCTGTTCCTGCTGGGTGAAACCCATGTAGAACTGGCTCAGTGGCCGGAAGCTATCGAAGCCTTTGAACGTGTGGCCTATGACTTCCCCTGGGAGGGAGAACCACCCGAACGCGCCGCTGAGGCAGGCTATGCGTCGGTACTGGCCTTCCGCGAATATGCCAAAACCTGGCCCCGTGAGCCCGCTGAAACCTACAATGATTACACCGAGTTCCAGCAGCTGAATCGTCAACGATTCGTGAACGCCTTTCCCGACGACCCTCGCTCGGAAGAAGTGCTCTACATTGCCATGCAGCACGAATTCGAGCGCTATCGCTATGGGCAGGTGATTGAAATGGCGGATCGCATGATTGCCCGAGTTCCCGCGCCCGGGGCGGATATCCTCACGGAAACCTGGTTGCTGAAAGCCCACAGCCTGTTTGAGCTGGCCCGATACGCCGAGGCGGAAACCACCTATCAACAGGCCTTGCGCGTCATGGCAGAGGCCGATGAGCGGCGGCCGGATGTCATTGAAAGCCTGGCCGCGTCCGTTTTCCGTCAGGCGGAAGCGCTGGCGGATGCCGGTGATACCGCCGGAGCGGTTAGTGAATTCCTGCGTGTGGGCGTGGTTGCGCCCACCTCGGCTCTGAGGGCCAACGCTGAATACGATGCTGCCACCCTGCTGATTGAGCTTAGCCACTGGCAGGATGCCATCGATGTGATGGTGGCGTTTCGGACCCGCTACCCCGAACACGAACAAATCGATACCCTGCCAGCGCGCCTGGCACTGGCCTACCGCGAGACAGAGCAGTGGGAGAAAGCCGGGGATGAGCTGAACAACCTGATTGCGATGGCCACCACGGACGAGGAGAAGCGCGAGAACCTGCTGATCGCCGCGGATCTGTACGAACGTGCGGGAAATACTGGCAAGGCCATCGACACCTGGCGGCGGTATGCCAATACCTATCCTGAACCACTGGACGTTTACATGGAGGCCGCCAACAGCCTGGCCGGCCTATACGACGGGATTGGCGACGACAGCAGCCGCCGTTTCTGGCTGCGCAAGCAGATGGAGACCGTGGACGACAATCCCGACGAGGCGGACGACCGCATGCGTTACCTGGCGGCCGAAGCTTCGGCGATCCTGGCACGGGAAGCACTGGCCTATTACGACAGCATTCGCCTGACCTTGCCGCTGAATCAAAGCATGGCAGCCAAGACCGAGGCACTGGAAGAGGCCGTTACCGCCTACCAGAAAACCGCGAGTTACGGCGTGTCGTCCTTCTCCACCGAAGCCGGCTATCAGATTGCACACATCTACGCGCGCCTCGGTCGTGACCTGATGGAGTCGGAGCGACCAGAAGGATTGTCGGAGCTGGAGTTATCCCAGTACGAGCTTTTGCTGGAAGAGCAGGCCTACCCGTTTGAGGACAACGCCATCGACATTCATGAACAGAACGCCAGCCGCGCCCGCAACGGCATTTTCGATGAATGGGTTCAGCGCAGTTACGAAGCCCTGAAAACCCTGCTTCCGGGCCGCTACAACAAACCTGAAATCACCGTAGAGGTTGTCGATGAGCTGGGCTAGGTCATTCCAGGGGTGGACGCGAGTGGGCCTGCTGCTGGCTGTCGTGCTGGTGGCCGGTTGTGCGTCCTCGCCCAAAACCGACCCGGCAGATGTGGCGGAGGCAGAGCGCCAGGCCCGGGAGGCCGAGTTAACGCAGGACTTCAGCGAGGCGGTTGCCTTGCTCAGGGGAGGGGATACCGATAACGCGCGGAACCTGTTTGAACAGATCCATCAGGCCGACCCAGAGCGAACCGGACCCTTGGCCAATCTCGGCATTATTGCCCTGCAAGAGGGCAACCCCGAAGCCGCTGAAGGGTATTTCCAACAGGTGCTTGAGCGCGACCCGCAACACAGCGCAGCGTTGACCCGTCTCGGAGTCATGGCCCGGGAGCAGGGCGAGTTCGAGCACGCTGAAACGCTTTACCGGCAAGCCCTGGAAGCCGATCCAAATCACCTGCCGGCCATGCTGAATCTGGCCATCCTGCTGGATATCTACCTCGGCCGGCTCGAGGAGGCTTTGCCTCTCTACGAGCAGTATCAGTCGCTGGCGGAAGAGCCGAATCCGCGCCTCAAGGACTGGATATTCGATGTCAGGAACCGCTTATGACCGCTAGAAAACACCTACTCAGTCTATTGCTGTTGATCATCGCATTTCCCTGCGTCGCGCAGGACGGTGTTGTGACGATCGAAGGCACGCGAATTCGCGGTGACCAGGAAGTGCCGACGGTGCTTTACCTGGTGCCCTGGCAGCCTCCCGCCGTGCAGTCGCTGGCCCGGCCGGACGAGCAGTTGATGCTACAGCGCCCTATTGCGCCGCTGGAGCGCCAGGAATTTCAGCGCCTGGTGTCCTATCATCAGTATTTCCGCACCTCAGCGGAGGATTCGACGGTGTCCGGACGTCCTGACTCAACGTCAGAGTGAGACGTGTGTCACACATTGTCTGTGCACATACGCATGTAAAAACAAACCGCTACAAAGACTTGCGTGAACTTACCCCTGCCGGGGCGGTTGCCGCATACACTAGCCTGCAAACACGGACTATGGAGTGCCCTGAAAATGATTGAAACTGCCGTTCGCTTCTTCCAGGAAGGTGGCTTTTTCATGTATCCGATCGCCATCGTGCTGATTATCGGACTCATCGTTGCCGCTGAACGTTACATCTACCTGTCTGCCCAGAAGATCACTAATCGTCGTGATTTCAACCGGTTGCACCACATGATTGGTGGTAAGGATCTTAAGGGCGCTCTGAACTATGCTACTGAGTCTGGCAGTGCCATGGCCTCCATGATTGGTTTCGGCCTCCAGCGCCTGGCCCGTCGCCAGTCCCGGGAAGAGATCGAGTACGCCATGGAAGAGGGGCTTCTGGAAGTCATGCCCCGCCTCGAGAAGCGTACCCAGTATCTGTCTACGCTGGCCAACATTTCCACGCTGATGGGCCTGCTCGGCACCATCATCGGCCTGATCGCGGCCTTTACCGCGGTTGCCGCGGCGGACCCGTCTCAAAAGGCGAGCCTGCTGTCCCAGAGTATCTCCGTAGCGATGAACACGACAGCCTTCGGCCTGATGTCTGCGATCCCGCTGCTGTTGATCCACTCAGTGCTCCAGACCAAGACCAACGAAATCATCGACAGCTTCGAGATGGCCGGCATCAAGGTGCTGAACCTGATCACCGACGGAACAGGCGCAAGGCCGCAGGCACCGGCTGCCGCCGCTGCCCGCCCAGCAGAGCCTGCTTCCCGTGCGGCCAACCCCGCCGGGTCAGTGGCGTAACGGTTCAATCAGGGAGCTAAAGCCATGAGGCGTAAGCATCGTCGGCTTCGCAGCGAAGCGGACCTGGATATCACACCGTTCATGAACCTGATGATCGTGCTGGTTCCGGTCCTGCTGCTGAATATGGTGTTTGCACACACCAGCGTGCTGGAGCTGAACTTCCCAGATGTGGATAGCAGTTCCGTTGAAGAACAGAAAGAACTCCAGTTACAGGTCGTCATTTTCGAAGACCAGCTTGTGGTGTCCGACAACCAGGGCGGCGTGATCAAGACCATCGCCAACCGCGAAGCGGCCCACGACTTCGAGATGCTCGGTAAGGTCATGAAGGAGCTTAAGGGCAGGCTCCCGGACAAACGCAACATCATCATTATGCCGTCCAGCGACACCTCATATCAGACGCTGGTGTCGGTCATGGACAAGGTGCGCTCTTACGAAGCGGTTGTTGCAGGTGATGTCGTTGAGGCCGAGCTGTTCCCCGAGATCTCACTGGGCGACGCACCGAAGAGGGCTGAACAGTCATGAAAGAGTCTGCGAGAGCCAAACGCCTGAAGCGCCATCATCGGCGGGGCAAACAACAGAGCAAGCTGAACCTGGTGTCGTTGATGGACATCTTTACCATCCTGGTGTTCTTCCTGATGGTGAATTCATCCTCCGATGTGCAGGTGCTGAACCAGGACAACGCCATCAAGCTGCCGGACTCCAGTGCCCAGCAGCCCCCGGGTGATGTGCTCGCGCTGACGGTCACGGACAACGATATCCTGGTGAACGGCCGTGTTGTGATGAAACGGGACGTGCTCCAGGCCTTTAGTGGTCAGGTAGAGCCCGCCCTGAAGGAAGAGCTGGACTACCAGGCCAGCCGCTCCAGTGCTCCGGCACCGGATGCAGGGCGCCCCATCACCATCCTTGCCGATCGCGAACTGCCCTATGAACTGTTGAAGAAAATCATGTCCACCTGCGTGGACGCGGGCTACGCCAGTATTTCACTGGCTGTAAACCAGAAAACAGAGCAGGGAGCCTAGCTGTGGCAGAGTATCGTCAGGGATTGCCCTGGAATCAGGAGGCCGGAGAACGCAAGCGCTTGTTTGCGGTTGCTACCCTCGTGGTACCGCTGTTCCTTGTGGCAGCTGCGTACATCACCTGGGTTGAGTTGCCGGAGCAGGATCGCAAAGAGCGTGAAGCCCTGCCGCCGCAATTGGCGAAGCTGATTGTTGAGAAACAGGAACCGCCACCACCCCCGGAACTGAAAGCGCCGGAACCCGAGCCTGAGCCCGAACTTGAACCAGAGAAGCCGGAACCGAAAGAGCAACCCGTTGCCGAACCCGAGCCCCAGGTACAGCCGCCCGCGCCGGAGCCTGAGCCAGAACCCGAACCCGAACCCGAGCCCCAGGTGGCGGAGAAGCCGGAGCCAACGCAGCAGGATGTCGAAAAAGCCCGGGAAAAGGCAAAAAACACCGGTATCCTCGCCATGGGCGATGAGCTCTCCAAGCTGAGTGCGCTGGGTAAATCCGTCAAACTGGATACACCGGCCACCGTCACAACGGCCGAACCAATCGCCCGCAAGACGGGTGATACCCTGGCACAAAAGGCTAACACCGGCCGCAGCTCCGGCGTGGATGAATCCGGCCTGACCCGCGAAACCCGCGAGGTTGCGCTGGCAGAACGGCAACGAGCCCAGGTAGAGGAAGCGGAAGAAGTGGTCGCCCAGGCGAAAGCCGCCGAGCGTGAGCAGCAGGCCGCTGCCAGCAAGCGCAGCCGCGAAGAGCTCCGTCGCACCATGGACGCCAACAAATCGGCCATCTACAGCATCTACAACCGCGAACTGCGCCGCAAACCCTCACTGCAGGGTAGCGTGACGCCGGAACTGGTGATCGAAGAGAATGGGGCGGTCTCAAGCTGTTCGGTGGTGGAATCCACCCTGAACGAGCCAGCCCTTGAAAAGAAAATCTGCAACCGCCTGCGATTGGTGGATTTCGGCGCCCGCCCGGGTGTCGACAGGACGACTATTCGTTATCCGATCGAACTGCTCTCTGGTTGAGCGGACGCTATTGGCTACCGAGTCCCGGCCACCAGGCCGGGACTAACCTGCAATCAGCGATTAGCGGCGATCGGACGAGTGGTTGATGCCATCCGTGGTAGGAATATCGCCCAACTCAAAGGGATTTACCCCCTCTATACACGCCACGTTCACCCCAAACTGATTCGGGTTTGAGCGCCGTCTATGGTGTGTATAGATCCCGCAGGTAGCGCAGAAGTAGTGTTCAGCCGTTTTGGTATTGAACTGATAGAGCGTCAAATTCTCTGCTCCCTTCAATATCCTGAAAGCAGCCAGAGGAACCGACGTCACGACAGCACCACGCCGCGCGCACATTGAGCAATTGCAACGGCTCAAGTCCTCAAAGCCACCGGGAAGATCAACTTCGAATTGGACTCTGCCGCAATGGCAGGCGCCGCGGTTAATGCCTTGGATGTCCATGTCGGGCCAACTCCTTGTTAGTAACGCCCGGCTCTCGCGCCGGTTTGGAGCTGAGAAGCAGCGGAAAATCGGTTGCTGTGCAACCGATTGTTAAATTCTTTTCTGTACGATATCCTGAACACGTGCAATTTCCTGTACAGGATCGATCTTATGGATGCCATCAGCTATACAGCCGCTAGAACCAACCTAGCAAAAACCATGGAGCAGGTCTGTGAAGACCATTCTCCTGTGATCATCACTCGGAGCAAGTCACAATCCGTGGTAATGATTTCTCTTGAGGACTATGAGGCGTTGCAAGAGACTGCGTACCTTCTGCGCGCACCCAAAAATGCCCGGCGTTTGTTGGAGTCCGTTGCCGAGCTGGAGCAAGGCGGTGGTCAAGACAAGGAACTTCTTGAATGAAACTCATCTTCTCCGAGAACGCCTGGGAAGACTATCTGTACTGGCAGAAAACCGACAAAAAGATCCTTAACCGAATCAACAAGTTGATCAAAGAGACCAAGCGAGAACCTTTCGAAGGTGTTGGTAAACCAGAGCCCCTCAAGCACAGCCTCGCCGGGTACTGGTCCCGCCGAATTAACGAAGAGCACCGGATCGTTTACAAAGTCACGGATGACGCTTTGCTCTTAGCCCAGCTCCGGTACCACTACTGATTTAACAGTGTCTAGACCGCGTTCCGCGATATTGCGAAAAAGCGGATTCCAAATAACTTCGATCTTTGCCCACTCGGACACAGCCATAAACTGCCCACTTAATAACAGCTTAGTTCATTTTTCAGTGGATCACTATGTGATCGCTTGCATTCCACATTTCGTTCATGGAACACGACCGATACTGTATACAGTTGGGGGCAACCGACGCGAGAGCGAATCCGTCCTGACTCCGAGTTCTCTTTTTCGACGGGCGCTGTTGCGCCCGGGAAGGCGTCCAACTATGTCTGGGCTGATTAGATTTATTTTTGGCGTGTCACCAGGACAATACCGATCATCAGCATAGCACCGCCGATCAGGAAGTTGGTGGTCAGAGGGTCATCCAGCAATAGCGCACCGAATAGCACGCCAAACACCGGGGACAGGAATGAAAAGACCCCGAGTTGCGATGCCCGATAACGACGCAGCAGGGCGAACCATAGCAGCAAAGCGCCGAATGCAATTATCAGGGTCTGGAAGGTCAGGCTGGCGATCACCGTTTGAGTCAACTTGATGGATGACAGGTCGCCAAGTATATAGGCCGCTGGCAGCAGCAACAGGCCTGCCATTCCCAACTGATACATCAGTGTCTGCTCGACCGGAGCCTCCGACAAGGACGTGGTCCGGAGGACCAGGGTGGTGGCGGCCCATGACAGCCCGGCCAGCAGGCCCAGCGCGTCCCCGATCAGGATGTCCCTGGCTCCGACCACGTCGGCGGTTGGCGCCATCGAGAACACCATGCCCAGGAACGCCAGGGCTATACCCCACCATTGACGGAGACTCAGTTGCTCCCCGGGGACCAGAAAATGCAGACCCAGCGCTGCAAACACCGGCGCCGTGTAGAGAAATACGGACATGTGTGAGGCCAGTGTGTAGTTGAGCCCCCAAGCGACAAAGACAAACTCGAAAGTGAACCCAAGCCCGACGCCTACGCCGGCGCCAAGCCGGGCGCGAAGATCATGGAGAGAAATACCCCGCCAACGCACCAGTACAGCAACCAGCACGAACGCCAGGGCTGAGCGCAGGGCAATCTGCGCCAGCGATGAGATATCCCCGATAACCGATTTGATGGCAACTTGCTGGAAGCCAAGGGCCAGGCAGAAAACCACCATCGCCAAACCAGCGGTCATATCGACCGATTTCCTTGGGTGACTTATTCTCACTTCCCGCGTGGCCTGCAGCCTTGCGAATCTGGATGTATTCATGGCAGCCTCCTGGTATATAAAAGGTTGCCATTCCAGCATTCTACGATAGCGCCAACAAACGATTAATCGGGTACTCTAGGGTCAGGAAAACTCAACTCATGAAAATCGAACGATTGCCACTGAACGCCTTGCGTGCCTTTGCCGAAGCCGCCCGGACTGGGAGTTTCAAGGTTGCCGCTCACCGGCTCGGGGTGACGCCGGGCGCCGTCAGCCGACAGATCAGACAGTTGGAAGATCGTTTTGGCGTGTCGTTGTTTGAACGCCATGCAAACGGCGTTTCGGTCAGTCGAGCCGGCCGATTGCTCGCAGAGGATGTCAATGCTGGCCTTGCGCGCATCGCCAATGGTGTCCAGATGGTGACGGAACGATCCCGGGAAACTACAACACTGGTGATCAGTGCCCCGCCATCCTTCATGCAACATTGGCTGCTGCCCCGGCTCAACGACTTCGAGACGCAGGAAAATGACATTGAGATTGCGCTGGACGCGGATCAGAAACTCACGCCTCCGGTCTGGCAGGAGGGCAGTGCGAGGTTATCCATGCGCTATGGACGCGGCCCCTGGCGTGGTGTTCGCACTGTCCCGCTATTCGATGACCGGCTGGTTCCGGTCTGTGCCCCGGGCCTGCTTGAGCAGTCGCCCATCCGCACACCAGAAGATTTGCTGCACCACCAACTCCTGGCGGTGGACTGGTGTTCGCACCAAAGCGGGGATTTCCCGGGATGGAACGAATGGTTTCGTGCAGCGGGCGTTACAATCACCGCTTCACCGACGCAGCGCCAGTATTCACTCTACAGCCTGGCGTTGGACCGGGCTATTGCCGGGCAGGGCGTGATGCTGGCCACCTATCCTGTGGTGGCAGATCGTCTGGCGAGCGGGGTACTGGTACGCCCATTGGGTGATGAGTACACCCTGGCTTCATCGTTTACTTATGACCTGCTTCTGCCTGCTTCAGGCACGGCACCCCCGGCGGTCCAGCGATTTGTTGACTGGCTGGTGGCTGAAGCACAGAGCTTCCGGCAGCAGGTGAGTTAGGGCTATCAGGACAATACGCAATACCTGAACCCGAGCTCTCCTTGATGAACCGCTTCGCCATTGGATTCCGGGGGATAACGTTGATTGCTCATGATAGTTCCTCCTATGCTCTAATCATGGACTAGGAGTGCCTGCTGAACCTGGGTAAGTCCATGATGCAAATAGAGTTAACCGGGTATTCGTTGTATTGCCCGAAATCATGGTCGGAACGATCAGTTTTCAGTGACTGTTCCGCCCCCAAACCAGCGTTATCGCCACGCTAACCACAGCGGAGGCGGCCAGGGCACCAAGGAAGGGTGCCAGGGTAGGGATGCCACCGGGGAAGCTGGCGGCCAGGAGGCCCGCCGTCAGACTGCCACCAGTCACCCAGCCAGGAATGATCGCCCCCGCCAGGCCGGCCAGGCCGCCAAATACGGCTGCGGTAGTGGTCATTCGCTTCCACAGCCCCATCAATACCGGTATCACCGCCGTCGCGCAGAGCAGGTCGGCGATCAGGAACAATCTCAGTACCGAGACGCCCTGGAGTGCGACTATCACCACGGGAATCATAAGGAGGACGGTCACCCATCGTGCCGATATGATGGAGAGCCCTTGTTTTTCAGTTACTGCCAGGGAGGCCAGGGCGTTCTGGAGTGTGTCCACGGATGAGGCGACTAGTGTGAGGGCCAGTACCAGGGCGGGAATGGTCAGCCATGCGGGGGCGCCGGATAGTAGTGCAAAGAAAGGAATGGGTGGAGATCCGAGATCTGCACCGCTCATGGCGGCGGCAATGCCCAGGCCGCCGACTACGGCAACCACGATAATAGTCACCAGGCCGCCCAACAGGGCGCCGCTGCGCAGCGCCGAAGTATCGCGGGCGGACCACAGGCGCTGCCAGTAGCCCTGGTGAAACAGATTAGCGGCGGTTACGGCGATCACCAGTGTCAGGGCAACGCCCAGGGCACTGCCTACTGGCGCGGAGGGGGCGTCAGCCATTTGCAGTTCCGGTAGCCGGTCCATTGCCACGAATCCGACAATGGCCAGTAGCCCGATCAGCAGGAACGCCTGCCACTGGTCCGTGACGATGCTGGCTCGCAGGCCACCCCAGGTGGTGTATATGAGTGTGGCAACGGCCACGCCAAGCACCGCAAGGTTCCCATTCACGCCCGACAGCAATGAGGTGATGGCGCCGATGGCGGTGAGTTCGGCGGTGAGGAAGCACAGCATGTAGAGCACGGAGATCAGCGACACGTAGCGGCGAACCGATGAGCCATAACAGGCTTGGGCAAACTCACCAATGCTGCGGCCCTGTGGCAGGTAGCGCCGGATGGCCGGGCCACAGAAGGCAAACACGATAAAGGGCAGGGCGGCGCCAAGGGCGTAACCGGCCAATGCCACCGGCCCCACCAGGGCGCCAACTTCCGGGGGCGCGAAGAGTATCCAGCCTCCCATACCCGACGCCAGGAAGGATAGCCCAAGTGCCCGGGCGCCCTGACTGTTGCGGGCCGTCACGAAATCATCCAGGCCGCCATCGGCCAGGCGAGCCCGCAGCCCGAGCCAGGTGAACAGAACGAGTGCAGCCGCCAGGGCAGCTACCGTGGTGTAGAGCATGGTGTGTTTCTCCGTTAATCATAAAGCCGGGAATAGTGACATATTCCACGCGGTGCTGCGATTGACTGTCTGTCTTATGCTTTACTGTATTAAGTCACCATTCGGAATTGAACCGACGGGGGAGGCCCCACCCAATGAGTAATCGCAAATCGGAACTGGAAACCCTGCGTGCCGACCTTAAGGCACGCCTGTCAAAGTATGAAGCCCACCAGCATCGCCAGGGTGGCGCGCTGGAGAAAGACTTCGAAGAGCAGGCCGTACAGACCCAGAACGACGAAGTGGTCGATTCACTGGAGACGGAAACCCGCAACGAGCTGGCCCAGATCGAACACGCCCTTGAACGCCTTGCTGAAGGGCTCGGGGACGAATGTGAGGGGTGCGGCGAAGACATTGATCCACGGCGCCTGCAGGTTCTGCCCTACACCACAGTCTGCGTGAAGTGCGCCGAAGACTGAACCCCTATCACTCCCCCTGAATCTTGCTGAGCAGGTCTTTGGCCAGTTCAATGGCCTCTGACCGGTGGCTGATGTTCTGCTTCTGGTAGAGGCTGCGAATGTGCGTCTTCACCGTCGTGGAGGCGACTTTCAGGTGTTCGGCGATCTGGTCATTCGACAGGCCGGCGTGGATCAGACTGAGTATCTGCCATTCCCGGCGGGTAAGGGGAGATGTGCGGATCAGTTCGGGTACATCAGGCCGGTCGATAATATCCTGAATGATGGCTTCGTCCAGTGAAATCCGGATGGCGCGGCTGAAATCCCGTTGTTGCTGTGCCAGCTGGATCAGACGTTCGGCGCGCTGCAGTTCCATTCCGTCAATCGCTTCGTCATTGATCAGCGCTTTCAGGATCACGATCAGCACCTTGCCCATACGCAGGAAGCTGCCAACGGCCCCGGTGGTGCTGGCCAGTTGGAGCGCGGCGACCATGTGCTTCAGGGCGTTCTCACGGTCTTCAGTGTCCCAGTAAAGCAGCGCCAGCGCGATATGGTTGCGGTTGAGGTCGGTTTTAAGACCCACCTGTTCCGCGACGGCTTGCAGTCCTGTCAGCAGAGGCTGCGCTTTGCTGTACAGGCCCAGGCTCATGTACGCCCGAGCCCGGTTGCGACCGTTGCATTGATTGAAGTGGTTGGTCGCTGTGGTGGGGTCGACGGGCGGTGCGATGGTCAGCCAGCGTTGTATGGCTTCCCGGTCCCGAACCGCATCCCAGTAGGCGAGCATGGTGGCGTGGGCGTTGGCGACCCAGTCCAGATGATAGTCACCGGAGGCGAGCATTTTCTGCATCTTGGCGATGTAGTCCGCGCACAGGCTTTGCCGGCCCCTGGCATGGGCCACCTTGGCCAGCGATGTATAGCTTTGCACGTACCAGCGCTCGCCCTGGGCTTCCAGGATCTCGATGCCCTGGAGCGCACACCGCTCAGCATTTTCCAGATGGTGCCATTCCCACATGATCTGACTGCGGATGCGGAACAGGAATTCCAGTATTGGCAGGTGGTTGAGGTGGTTTTCCTCGGCGTACTGGAAACCCCGTTCCTGGATGTTGTAGGCCTTCTGCAACAAGCCCATCGCAACGCTGATTTCAGACTGCTGACACAGTGCCCAGAGCACGTTCTGGTGGGCCTGGTGCGCCCGGGCGAGGTGTTCGGTTTCCTGCATACGGGCGAGGGCTTCTTCCAGTTCGCCCTGGACAAACAGAGCTTCCCCAATGACAGAGGCCGCCGCCACCCGGGAGGTGGGCAAGTAGCGGGCTTCCTGGTCGATGGCCTCGCGGGCGAGGGCCAGGGCACGTTCTCCATCCCCATAATTCATGGCGACCTGAGCACGAATGGCACTGAACTCACCATGCACGGCGCGCTGGGTGTCTTCCGTCATGGATGCTTCCAGACGGGTTTCCGCAGCCGACAACCAGTTTTCAACTTCGTCAAACTTGTACTGGCCCTGGGCCACCCAGGCCCTGAGCAGTGTCAGCGTCGGATCCTGGGCAATCACATCCTGGGGCAGGGCGTCGAGGCAACGCTGCAGCAGGATAAACTGGCCCTCGGTGAAAAATTTGCGGCCGTGAATGGTCAGTACGCGGGTGATACGGTCCGCGTCGTCGGCGGCGATGGCGTGGCGGGCGGCCTCTTCGGCGTGGTCCAGTTCCAGCCAGGCGTCACTGGCCCGTTGGTGCAGCTGTTGGCGGTTTTCTTCGGTGGTGCAGCTCAACAGGTGCTGGAGATAGACGGAAAACAGCGGATGGTAGCGGAACCACAGGGCGGAATTGTCCACGGGCGTGATAAACAGCCCCATGGACAGAAGGCCACTGAGCAGGGCCTGGCCATTGCTGTCGTCCATCACCCTCATGACCATCCGCGCGTTGAAGCGGTCCAGTATGCTGGTGCGTAGCAGGAATGTTCGCTGCTGTTCCGTCAGCCCCTGCCCAACCAGTTCGTCAAAGTAGTCAAAGATGTGCTGGTTGCCGTACTCGAGCTGATCCACAAAATCGTTGAATTCGATGCTGGTCAGTGCGGATGCGGACAGAAGCTGGAGTGCCGACACCCAGCCTTCAACCCGCCTGACAGCCCGCTCGATGCTTTCCCGCGAAATCTCGAACGGCAATCGGCTGTCAAAGTAGCTCTGTGCTTCGTCTGCACCAAAGGCCAGATCCCGTGAGGTGATCTCGGTCATCCGTCCCTGCATCCTCAGTTGCGCGACGCCAATGGGGGGCACCGTCCGGGTGATCAGGACGAGCGTCAGACAGGCAGGTTGATGCCGCAGCAGAAAGCGCAGCGCGTTGTGGATGACCTCGTTGTCAATCAGGTGATAGTCGTCCAGCACCAGATACAGCGGGTCCCCGTCCAGCCCGTCCAAGGGAAGCTCGGCCAGGAGGTCGGTGAGAAAACTCTCCAGATCGTCGTACCCCTTCTCCTGCAATTTCCGCAGCGTGGCCTTGCAGCTGCCGGGAGCTGCAACCTCAAGTGACTTGGCCAGGTAGCCTGCAAATCGGGCCGGGTCGTTGTCGCCGACCTCCAGGCGATACCAGGCGCTGGTGGCCTCCAGTGCCTCAAGACGGTCCGCCACCGTGGTGGTTTTGCCATAGCCCGCGGGCGCATGCACCAGCAGCAGGCTTACCGGTTCCAGGCCGTGGAGAAGATCGTTGAATTTTTCCCGGTGTAAAAGGGCGGGTGGTGGTTGTGGGCTCTGGTTTTTGGCAGCGATGAACGTCAGTTGTCCCGGATTCAGTGTTGTTGTCATCAGGATCTTCAGTAATTGGTGTCAGACAGTGGCAAAGAATGTGATACCGGCTTTGTGGCTCTGCGTCAACTTCCCGTTGTCGCTATTTGAGGGGCATGAACCAGTTCTCAAAACCGGCAGGGAGGGCCCCTTCTGCAGCGGCAGATTTGAGGCACAGTTATCTTTAAGGCGTTAGCGATTTCGGTATCTTACCGTAACAAGATGTAACTCGGAAAACGTGATGTCTAATAATAACAGGGACTTCGTCTGACCATGCTGCTGGTACTCGCCGGATCCATCCTCACTTTCACTATGGCCCAGGAGGCGGTCGTCGTGGAGCCTTATGAACAGGGCACCATTGTGATTGAGCAGGATTTCGACACCAGCCCCATTGAGTTGAGAACCGACGCCCGGGTGGAACCTCTGGTGGAGCAGAAGTTCCGGAATATCGTGCGTCAGGCTTACGACTACAGCTGCGGTAGCGCCGCCTTGACCACGGTTCTGAATTTCTACCTCGGTAGAAACCTTGGTGAGCGGCAAGTCATGGAGGGGCTACTTCACTACGGCGAGAGTGAACGGATTGTGCAGCGCCGCGCCTTTTCCATGCTCGACATGAAACGTCTCGTTACCGCCCTTGGTTATCCCTCTGGCGGGTTCCGCGCCACGATTGATGACCTGATTGACCTCGATCACCCGGCCATCGTTCCCATCCAGCACGCCGGTTTCAAGCACTTCGTGGTGCTGCGCACCATCCGCGACGGCCGGGTGTATCTCGCCGATCCGGCGGTCGGCAATATCTCCTTCACGCTCGCCCAGTTTGAAGAGAGCTGGGACGACAACGTGCTCTTCATTGTGTTCCCCGGCAGTGACAAGCCGCTGGATTACCTGGAGTTGAAAGAGGAGGACCTCCGGTTTGTGGACGACCAGACATTGACGTTGCTGGCGTTGCAGAAGTTACCCGAATTCCATGAATCCACGGAACGCCGGATCAGAAACATGCTGGAACGCCAGAAGAATAATCCGGACGGCAGCGTTGAGAATACCCGGAAGCAGCTGTTCTACCGGCGCCATTAACGTGCCGGGCGCAAAGCCGGCACACAGGAAACAATACAATTAGAAATAAGGGAGTCAGGATGAATCGTTGGTTAGTGCGAGGTTTTATCCTTTTTTCCGTGACTGGCCTTTTACCAACCATGGCATTGTCGCAGGAAGGAAACGTAGACGAGGCGAGGGAGGCACTTGCCAGGCAGGAGGGTGACGAGGATTCATCCAAACAGTTGGAAGAGGTGTTCCAGGCAGCCGAGACCAGCTACTCGTTGCAGAAGAAGGGCACCCATTCCCTGAACTACTCGTTCGATTACTCCTACACCGGTGACCAGCGTCTCGACCTGGCGATCACCGACGGTTCAGTTCGCAACCTCGATGTGGTGCCGTCCGCGACCCACAACTTCACCAATGCGTTTTCCTACGATTATGGCCTGCTGGATAACCTGACTGTCGGTGCGCGGATACCTCTGGTGGTTAAGTACGATACCCAGGATGAACTGAACATCTACGATTTTGGCGATATCTCCGCGACCGCTCGCTGGCAGCCTTTTGCCTACGTGCCGGGCAAGATGTCCACGACGGTCTTCGGCACTTTCACAACCAAGACGGGTGTCAGTCCCTACGAGATTGATATAGACGAGCAACTGTCCACCGGTAGTGGCTACTATTCGGTTGCCGGCGGCGTAAGTTTCTCAAAGGTGTTGGACCCGGTGGTTGTGTTCGGGTCTACCAGCGCTACCTACAACCTTCCTGAGAGGGACCTCCAACAAGTCCGGGGCGCCAGGGTGTTACAGGAACTGGAACCCGGCTTCGGGCTTTCCGGCTCCGCCGGTTTCGCCTATTCGCTGTCCTACGACATTTCCCTCAGCATCTCCGCCCAGTTGAGTTACAGCGACCAGACCATCCTGTCCTTCAGTGATGGCACTCAGGCCGTTGCTCAGGACCAGATGAGTGGCTTCCTCAGTATGTCGCTGGGTACCCGCGTGAGCGATACCACCATCGTGAACACCAGCCTTGGTATTGGCCTTACCGAAGACGCACCTGATTTCTCGCTGGGCGTGTCCCTGCCCATCAGATTTTCAGGTCTCAAAGAGTGAGTTCAGCCTCTGACGTTTTACGGGAAGGGAAGATTTCATGGGAATAACCAGCCACAAGAGACAGATTGCCGCTGCCATTATGGCAGCCTCGGTGACCTGTGGTGTCGAGGCGCAGCTGGCACAGAACCTGACCATTCATCCCAAGGCATTGGCCCTGGGTAACGCCGTGACGGCCGATCCGCCCGGTATTATGGCGATCCATTACAACCCGGCGGGGCTGACCAAGCTGGATGGGCGTCAGCTTGAAGTTAACCTGATGAGCGTCTACCTGGACATTGACGCCGATTTCCACGCCCCGGATGGCTACGAGATTTTCGGCATTGATGGCCTGGAAACAGACCCTCTCACTGGCAAACAGCGGGACCCGGTCGCAAACAAACACAGCCATACCAACAACGTTGCCCTGTATCTCCCGGGATTTGGCATATTGCGGGCGCCGCCTGGCCCCGCCGTCGCCCCGTCTGCCGGTATCAGCATCAACCCGCCCGGGTCGAAACTGACCTTTGGCAACGCCTTCTACCTGCCCCTGGCCGCCGGTTTCTATCGCGACAAGGACGATCCGGGGCGCTATATGCCACAGGCAACGGCCTTGCAGCGGACAACTTATCTGTCGCCAACCGTTGGTTACAAGATCAACGACGAGTGGTCCGTGGGTGCCGGAATCCATCTGTCGCATATGGGGGTTGCCGCAGATCAATACATGCGCGCCCCCAACATGCTATTGGGCGTTGCGGAGGTACTTCAGGATGCCTTCAACTGCGAAAGTGGGGATGAGCCTCTGCAGCCATGGCTGGCCCTTTGCGGGGGTAATGTCGGGCCCTGGGACGACATTGGTGCCTTGAGTATCAACGTGCAGGAAACCCTGTCACCCACCTACGCGCTGGGTGTGATGTGGGAACCCAATGAGTGGTTCGCCTGGGGGGCGAGTTATACCTCCGAAGCCGACATGAATATGAAGGGTACTTTCGAGATAGAGTACACCGACGACTGGTCCGGCTTCTGGCAGAGCGTCAACGGCTCGGTGCTGGGTGCCATCACCTCGGCTATCCTGAGCTTGCCGTCCGGTGCCCCAAGGGAAGCGGGCAACGTCTCCATGGACCTGACCTATCCCCAGCATTTCCAGACCGGCATCAGCTTGGATGTCCATCCCAAGCTGACGGTCAATGTGGACGTTGGCTGGACGGACTACAAGCAGTGGGACGCGTTTGTGTTTCGCTTCGATCGTAACCTGGAATTCCTGAACGCCGCGCGGATTCTGTCACCGCAGAACGCCACTCCCAACACACTGAGGTTGCCTCTCGGTTTTACCGATCAGTGGAACTGGGGTTTTGGGCTGGAGTTCCATGCGTCGTCCCGTCTGGACCTTCGCGCGGGTATGGAAATCCGGGATTCGGTAATTCCCGATGACCAGCGCCAGATTATGGCGCCGTTCGGCGGTGCAAACCTCTACAGTATTGGTATGGGGTATCGGTGGGATAAGGATACTGAGATCGACATGAACCTGAGCTATCTGCAATCCATAGAAACGGTTCCTGCCAACGGCAGTTGTAACCTAAACTGTGACAATATTACCAATATCATCTACAACCCCTATGCGGGGCTGGATGTGAAAACCTCGCTACGGGTTGTCACGGCAGGTCTCAGTTTCCGTACCAAATTCTGACGCAAACGCGTTTACGAACAGGGTGTTTTGCCCCGATGTCCAAATGCCATTTTATGGTTATCGCTTGTCTGGCTGTCGTTATAAGTGGCTGCCAGTTGTCTGGCCCCGACGCCTCTGGCAGCCGCGAGGGTTATTTTACCTGGGTGGACGAGCAGGGGCGGGTAAGACAGTCGCCAATACCGCAGAGCACCGGTGAGAGAGATAAGGGCGAGGGCAAGGAGGCAAACGCTGAGGATGCTCCCCGAACTGGCTCTGCTGACTCGTCGGCTTCCGGGGATGATTCTTCCAGCGGGTACCACGAAGAATTCAATCTCGAAAATTATCCCGATGCCAATCAGCTCGAAAAAGACGGCTATGTTCGTCCGGGCGAACCCAAGCCTTATTTCACCTGGCGAGATGCCCAGGGCAATATTCGTGTCAGCTATTACCAGCCGGATACCCGGACCGCTGTCGAGAAGGGGCGCATCAAGCCGCCGATTCAACTGACGGAGGCCAGTATCCACCAACCGGGAGAAACGGTCGGGCTGCCGGGCCTGCCGGAAGATGCTGACCCCGAAGCCATGGCTGTCCTGGGAATCGATCCCGGAGAGGAACGTTTTTTCCAGCAGTGGGCAGGGCAATGCTGTCAGGCGCTGGAACGGTCGGAGCCTGAGCAATGGCAGGAAGGTCGTGAATTCGGGGTGTCCATGGGTGACAAGGCCCCCCGCCATTCATTCAGCACGGGTGAAAGCCATTACCGTCTGGTCAAGCTGCCGCCGGCGGAGCAAATTACCGACTTCATCCTCCACCTCAGGTCGTTCAATCACGAAGGAATGTTTGTGCCCTCGGTGGCGTTTCTTGATGCCTCGTTCGCCCCGGTTCGAATCGTGACCGACCTGGTGGCCAGCTATGTCCCTGAATCCTGGTACCAGTACGGCTACCTCCACTCCTACATTCCGGTGTTCCCGAGCCGGGGTGAGCGTTGGATGGTGATCTTCACGCGCGAGGCGGATCTGGCGGGGCAGACGGTTGTCGAGGACAAGTACGGGCCCAAGGCCATCCCGCACACCCGTACCGGTGAACTCAGTCTCTCCCGGGCTGGCGAGTGACGTTCAGTCTTCCGGCTGGCTCAGATCAAGCCATTGCTGTGACAGCCAATAATAGCTGCCATCGGGGGCCGGATGGGTGCAGTTGTAGCGAAAACGGCGGCTGTTAAAGCTTCTCGGCGCCTTGAGAATGACGTTATCTCCACCTGATACCTGGAAGTCTACGCGCCCCTGGCCTGAGGCAAAGCAGCTTAGTCGATCGACACTGATGGTTTCCGGTACGGTAAACGAAAGGGTAGGCGGGTTTTCCGAGATAACGCCGTCCGGCAGTTGGCTGGCATCGACTGGCAGCGCCTTGCTACGTAGTTTGTCTTCAAGGCTGTTGAGTTGTCCGTAGGCGTTCGCCACCGGGAATCGGGGCAGACGTGTGGCGGCGGAAGTCTCCCCGATGGCGCCGGATTGCTGTCCAAAGCCGAGCCAGCCACGTGCCTCAATCTTGCGTAATAACGCGTCGTCAAACTCGCCGTAGGGATAGGCAAACATCGGAACATTGGTCCCCAGTTTTTCGGAGAGGGTTTCCTGGGCCTCATCCAGGCTGCGATCGACACGTGCCTCCCAATCGTTATCGGATTCACCTGGGCGTTTTGCGAGGTGGCCGTGGTCTTTGCTGTGGTTGGCGATGGTCACGCCGTCGCGGTCTCTGACTTCCTGCAACTGATCCCAGGTCATATAGCCATGGCTGCCCACGGCCTCGGTATTGACGAATATGGTGTACTCATACCCCCGCTCTTGCAGGGCTGGCGCTGCCTGTGAGTAGACGGATTCGTAGGCATCATCAAAGGTGATGGCAACCTGGGACCTGTCGCTCAGCTCACCCGCCAGTGCTGCGCGGGTTCCCGATTCAAGCGGAACGACCTCCAGTCCCAGATCCTCAATCATATCCAGTTGTCCCTGGAACAGGGACACTGAGGTACTGGTGGAGGACGGCGTCGAGTCACTGACATGGTGGTACTGAAGCACTACCAGATCGGCATTGGCAGTCAGCGTGAATGCCGTGATGGGCAGGAGAAGGAGAGATCGGGTCATCATTCTTGGTGCCATTGGAGTGTCCTTGAAATCGGGAATTCCGGTGCAATCAGGTCCGAAAGTGTGCCTTGAGCACGGCGAAGGCCTGGTTTAGGTCCTGGATGGTTTCGGTTTCGCCACCCCGGTCCGGATGCGCATGCATAACTGCCCGCCGGAAGCGTTGTTTGACGTCGTCAAAGCCAGGGGGAATGGCATCAAAACCGAGGACGGCTGCGGCTTCACTCGCTTCTGTGGCGGCGGGTCGGTTGCCGCTGCGCCCGGCCCAGAAATCGTCCATCATCCGGTTTATGGCGTCTTCCGGCAGTTCGTACTTGGACAGGTCCAGGTAAAAATTCCGCAGTTCGTCCATGCGGTCGGGCACACCTGCGCCCGCCACCACAGAACTCTTGCGGAGTTGAATCACCAGTGGCGAAATGGTCAGGGTTTCTCCGCCGGTGGCGAGCTGATCCCGTAGCCGGTACAGCACATGGAACAGCAGGAAATGGACCGGATAGAGCTTGTCCGGTTCGCCAAAGTTGACCTCGCCAATCAGCTCCCAGGGCGGCTTTTGCAGGGTTTTGATAAGGCCCAGCTCGTTGATTCCGGCTGGGTGCCGACGAAGGATATGCTCGGTGGCAACCAGCAGGTGCTGAATCTGAAAATTCAGCGTCTCATTGGGCGCGTCACCATCCAGCGCCTTGGCGTCCTGTGTTGCGGTATCGGGTTGATTCATGCCCCAATGGTAGGCGACAGGGCGCCGTTACGGAAGAGGCATGTCCCGCTCCAACCCCTTCAGGAACAGGTTGGTCGCGAACCGGGTGGCATTTCTGGCTTCGGCCTCGGCCTCGGCGGGCCGATTGTGGGCACGGTAGGCCAGGCGCAAGCTGAGTTCGTAGCCTACCCCGAAGAAAGCGGCGCACAGGTACTCTTCGTCCATCTCCGGCAACAGGCCACGCTCAACGGCGTTCCTGACATCGTCCTCCAGGGAGAGCATGGCAAGCCCGAGAATGTCTGAGCCGAACAGTTCACGGATGGCACGATCGTTACGATGCGCCAGCTCATAAACCAGGGGGTCGCTGGCGGTGGCCCGGAACAGCGAAAGGTATGCAAAGTAGATGAAGTCTTCAGCGGAATTGGCGGACTTTCGGCACTCGGTAAGGTTGTGATTGAGGCCGCTTAGGAAATCTGTCAGCAGAGCTGCAAAAATGTCCTGTTTGCTGGAAAAATAATTGTAGAAGGTGCCTGCCGCCAGGCCGGTACGGCGTACGATATCGCGGATGGTGGAGTTGTCGTACCCCCGTTCCCGAAAGCACTCCCGCGCCGCGTCAAGAATGGCACTGCGGTTGCGAATACGGTTGAATTCCCGTTTACCGGTGGCTTCCGGTTTTGTGTCTAACATATCCATGTCTGTATCCTGTCCCTGGAACTTTTGCACGCGTATAATCCGACGCTCACTGACCTTATGAACGACGTTTTCCTATGCCCGAAGCAATAACTGCCAACTCCGAAACCGCCCAGGCTCCTGAAGCGGAGCGCAAGCAGAAACTGGAACTGAACAAGCTGCAGAAGCGCCTGCGCCGGGAAATGGGGCAGGCGATTGCTGATTTCTCGATGATCGAGGCTGGTGACAAAGTCATGTGCTGCCTGTCTGGCGGCAAGGACTCCTACGCCATGCTCGATATCCTGCTGAATCTCCAGAAAAGCGCGCCGGTGCGCTTTGAGCTGATTGCTGTGAACCTGGATCAGAAGCAGCCCGGCTTCCCGGAAGAAGTGCTGCCTGAGTACCTTTCGGCTCTTGATATTGAGTATCACATCATCGAGAAGGACACCTACAGTATTGTTAAGGAAAAAGTACCGGAAGGGAAGACCACCTGCGGACTTTGTTCCCGCCTACGTCGCGGAATTCTCTATAATTTTGCAGAAGAACACGGCGTTACCAAGATTGCTTTGGGGCACCATCGGGATGACCTGCTGGAAACGCTGTTCCTGAACATGTTCTATGGTGGCAAGCTGAAATCCATGCCGCCGGTTCTGCACAGCGACGACGGCCGGAACACGGTGATTCGCCCGTTGGCATACAGCCGGGAGAAAGACATTGCGCGCTACGCCAGCTTGCGCCAGTTCCCGATCATTCCCTGCAACCTCTGCGGTTCCCAGGAAAACCTGCAGCGTCAGGTGATCAAGGACATGTTCCAGACCTGGGACAAGCAGCACCCGGGGCGCCTGGAAACCATGTTTCGGGCCATGTGTAACGTTGAGCCGTCACACCTCGCCGATACCTCCCTGTACAACTTCCGTGAGGGTCACCGCCATTCCGAACCGGGCCAAAGTGCCGGGACGGTCGAGCCCCAAACACCCGATTTCGGACGGTTGGACGTGCTTAATATCTGATCGGTTCGAGCCGGTAGTCCAGCCCTTGTCTATCCGTGACCGGTATGCAAAAAGGCGGTGACAGGAAGGGTCCAGATACCGAAACCAATCAGCAGCAGTCCGACGATCTGCCGAAAGCGCTGGTGGTCCCGCAGTTTTCGGATCCAGGTGGCGGCGTAACCGGTGGCCAGCATGGATGGCAGGGTACCGAGGCCGAAGAACAACATGGTGGTGGCCGCGCTGCCCACCGAGGGTTGCAGGGCAGCCCAGCCCAGGGTGCTGTAGACCAGCCCGCAGGGCAACCAGCCCCAGAGTGCGCCAAGGATGAGCGCCTGGTGGAAATGATGCACCGGGAGCACTCGGGCGGTGAGCGGTGACAGACGTTTCCAGACCGGGGCACCGATGCGTTCCACGTAGCGGATGCCTTGCCACCACTGCCCCATGGACAGTCCCATCAGGATCAGCAGTATCCCTGCCATTGTTCGAAGTATCGGGCCAAGTTGCGTCCAATAGGCCGAGGCGCTGGTGCTCAGCAGCGCGATCAGGGCGGCAATCGCTGCGTAGCTGCCAATCCGCCCGCCATTGAAGGCGAGCAGCATGGCGGTCTGGCGAACACGGAAGCCCCGGCCAACAGGCAGTGCCATGGACAGTGACGCGCTGATCCCTCCGCACATACTCAGGCAATGGGTGCTGCCGAGCAGGCCAATCAGGAAGGCGCTGGAATAGCTCAGGTAAAGTTCTTCGCCCATCAGGATTTGTGGCTGTCGCCCGGCTCCTCGGCAGAGTTGGCATCCTGCTTGTGCTGTTTGGCGTCGTCCGGGATCATGTCTTTGTCATCGTCATAAAGGATGCGATGGGCCGGTCCATCAAGGTCATCGTATTGGCCGTTCTTGACGGCCCAGGAGAACAGCAGGATGCCTAGTGCCACCAGGATCAGCATGACCGGAACCAGGATCATTACGATTTGCACAGGGCTACCTCAAACGTATTGGGTGATTCAGTGTTCACGGTATCAGGACGTTGCTTCGGCGCCAACCGCCGGGGCGTGGGATACCGGGTTGCCTCGCTGCCTACCTAACCGCATGGCATTGAGTACCACCACCAGTGAGCTGAGGGACATGCCGATGGCCGCCAGCCAGGGTGGAACCAGACCCGCTGCCGCCAGGGGCAGGGCGCAGACGTTGTAGGCCAGTGCCCAGGCCATGTTCTGGCGGATGACGCGGCGTGTGTCCTGGCTGGCTTTCAGGGCTTCGGACAGTTGCGTTAACTGCCCGCTCAACAGCACTGCATCGGCCTTGAGTTGGGTCAGATCGGCAGCGCTTCCCATGGCCACGGACACACCAGCACCGGCCATGGAGGGCAGGTCGTTGAGGCCATCACCCACCATCATGATCTGGTGGCCCTGGTCGCGGAGGTTCTCCAGTACGCGGAGTTTCTCTTCCGGTGAGGCCTGGCCGATGGCTTCATCAATGCCGAGTCTGCCTGCTATCTGCTCAACGTGTCCTGAGCGGTCGCCGCTGAGCAGAATGGTGCGCAGTCCTGCATTTTGCAGGGCCTGGACGGCTTCTCTTGCATCCGGTCTGGGCTCGTCGTCCAGTGTGAACCTGGCCATCCAGCCACGGTCCGTGGCCAGCCATATCTCCATGCCTTTGGAGGTGTCGGCTTCCGGCGCCGGGCTACCCACCTTCTCTTCCACAAAATCCCGGTGGCCAATATAGAGGGGTGCCCCGTCTACCTGTCCCGAGAGACCACCGCCCAAGTGGTTTTGTACCTGCCTGGCGGCGTAACCGGGTATCTGGTGGAATACCCTGGCGATCGGGTGTTCCGAATGTTTCTCCAGGCTGGCTGCCAGTTGCCGGCATCGATCCGCATCAAGGTTGCCGAAGGTTCGGGTATCCACCAGGCTGAGTTCACCTCGTGTCAGGGTGCCGGTTTTATCGAAAATCACCGTGTCGATGGTGTTCAGGGATTCCAGAGTGTGTCCGCGTGTTGGAAGGAAGCCCAGCTTGCGAAGTCTCATGGTTGCCGACGTTATTGCCGTTGGAGTGGCGAGCGACAGGGCGCAGGGGCAAGTCACTACCAGTACCGAGAGCGTAATGTCGAAGGCATTATCGGCGCCGGCCATCCACCAGCCAATCCAGATGAGTGGGGCCAGGATCAGCACACGGCTGACAAACACGCCGGCAATTCGATCGGCCGCCAGCGCAACGGGTGGCTTCTCAGCCTGCACCCGATCCAGTACCCGCAAAATGCCGGACAGTCTGGTCTGTGTGCCGGCGCGGCGAACCTCAACCTCCAACGGGTTCTCGCCGTTGATGCTGCCAGCATGGACGGGATCACCCTCGCTACGGGTTTCCGGCAGATATTCACCGGTCAAAGCCGCTTCGTTAAGGGTGGAGTGGCCGCTGACGATGACGCCGTCTGCGGGCAATGTTTCGCCAGGCCGGATGCGAATAACGTCGCCGGCAGCCAGGTCATGGGTGGCGACGATATCACTGCCGTTCCCCTGGATGCGGTTGGCGACCATGGGCTGGAAGCCGGCCAGCGCGTTGCCTGTCAGCCCGGCGCGGTAACGGGCCTGCATCTCAATGTAGCGGCCAAGCTGCAGGAAAAAGGTAAACATACAGACGGACTCGAAATAGACTTCCTTGCCGCCGAATACCGTCACCCATGCGCTGGCGACATAGGCCAGGCCAATCGCGGTGGCCACCGGTACGTCCATGGTCAGGTGACGGCTGCGAAGATCCCTGAATGCGTTTGTGAAGAACGGACGCGCGCTGTAAAGGACTACGGGGGTGGCGACCAGAAGACTGAACCAGCGGAAAAAACTGACAAACTCTGGCGACAGGTCATTCACCAGTTCGAAATAAAGCGGAAAGGCCAGCATCATGCTCTGGAACGAGCCTATCCCCGCGACAGCCAGGCGGATCAGTGCAGAGCGATGTTCCGCTTTCAGGGCTTTCTCGGCCTCATCGGCCTGATAGGGGCGGGCTCGATAGCCCAGTTCATGGACGGCAATCAGTAGCTGGCTGAGTTTTGAGTGCTCCGGGTTCCAGACCAGTCGCGCGCGCTGGGTGCTGTGATTGACGGAAAATGACACCACGCCCGGTTGCCTGGCCATGTGGTTTTCCAGCAACCATATGCAAGCGGCGCAGGTGATGCCGCTTACAAGCAGTGTGGCTTCCTGGCCAGCGGTAACGGGAGATACAAACGACTTCTGAACCAGGGGATGGTCCACTTCGAGGATACGGTTCCGTTCGGAATCGCTGAGTGCCTTCGGGGTGACGGCCGGCTCGGTGCGGAACTGGTAGAACCCGGTGAGGCCTTCGGCGCGAATGGTCTCACAGACCGCCTTGCACCCAACGCAGCAGAAGTGTCGCAACGCTCCTTCAAGTTCCAGGGTGATGGGTGGCGTTCCAGTGGCCGGCTCACCACAATGATAACAATCCAAGGGGATCACCCACGGTCTTCTGTGACCGCACCGAGGCTCAGGGAGCGTTGCGATGGCAGGCTGGACTCACCTTTCAGTCGCCATTGGTTGTCCGGGCCACGCAGGTCAAAGTACCAGCGGCCTTCAATCGGCTGATTCAGGGTGGCGCTGTATAGTCCCTCGCCGATTGCCCGGAATTGTATGGTGCGGTCGTACTCCGACATGGTCGGGTGATACAGGCTCAGTATCAGGTAAGGGTAGTTCGCTGGGCCGTCGGCAGTATCCATGGAGAGAGTGATTTCCCGTTCGCCAAATGTCATATCTGCCGTCAGGCCCAGGTCTTGGGCTTTCTGGTCGCGTGCAATTGCCATGTTGATCCCGCGACCCTCCTTGGAATAGTCGTCGGTTACCATGGAGTTGTCGGTGTTTATCGCGACCGTAATGGCGATGGAGCACCAGATAATGGCGGCGCCGGGAAATATCAGCAGGAACCAGAGCCAGGGTTGCCGGTACCAGGGAACGACGGGTGCGTTTTCATTCATAGTGCTGTCTCTCAAGGCTGGTCTCCCTGGTTGGTGTCAGGGGATCAGCGATTTGGACCGACAAACCGGCTTTCGGTTTCAAGAACGAGCGATTCGTCGGATTGTGATTCAAGCGTGAAGACAATGGCATTGTTGCTTTCCGAGAGTTTCTCGGGCGCGACATCCACCACCGTCGGCAGTGCCCGGTTCTCACTGCTCGCCACAGTCAGGGTGTTCTCGGTCAGCAACCGGATGCCTTCCAGGCCTGAAACCGAGATCGTAAAGGTCTGCGGCACTTCCGACATATTGGCGACTTTGAGAGTGTAGGTATTCTCTACCCGGCCTTCACCATTGAAGCTGAAGAGGGCGCCTCGATCCCTCAGGACATCAAGCTGTGCCGGAACCCGGGTGGCAATTGTGAATACAATCGCGCCAACCATCAGCAGCAATACCAGCCCGTAACCAAAGGTGCGCGGTCTCATCAGCTTCGAGGTTTTGCCTTCCAGTTCGTTTTCAGTGGTATAGCGAATCAGGCCGCGCGGATATTCCATCTTGTCCATGACTTCGTCACACGCATCAATGCACAGCGCGCAGCCAATACACTCGTACTGCAGCCCGTCTCGAATGTCGATGCCGGTAGGGCATACCTGAACACACTGGCCACAGTCGATGCAGTCACCAAGGCCCAGTTCCGAGGGTTCAATGCCTTTCTTGCGCCCGCCGCGGGGCTCCCCCCGGTTGGGATCATAGGACACCACGCGGGTATCGGGGTCGAACATGACGGACTGGAAGCGGGCGTAGGGGCACATATACAGACATACCTGCTCACGCAGCCAGCCGGCGTTCAGGTAGGTGGCGGCCGTAAAGAAGGCGACCCAGAAATAGGCCCAACCGTTGGCCTGCAGGGTGAACAGGTCGGTGATGAGTTCACGGATGGGGTAGAAGTAACCAACAAAGGTCAGGCCGGTGGCGAGCGCAATCAGTAGCCACGCGGAGTGCTTTGCGGATTTTTTGGCGATTTTCTCAGCGGAACGGGGCGCCTTGTCCAGCTTCATCCGCTTATTGCGGCTGCCCTCTATACGCTCCTCCACCCACATGAAGATAAATGTCCAAACGGTTTGGGGGCATGTGTAGCCACACCACACCCGGCCGAACAGCGTGGTGATAAAAAACAGGCCAAATGCGGCGATGATCAGCATACCCGACAGCAGGATAAAATCCTGGGGATAGAACGTGGTTCCGTAGAGGTGGAATTCCCGCGCCGGGAGATCGAAATGAATCAGCGGCTGACCATCCACGGTAAACCAGACGAACAGGAAGTACATGCCCATCAGAGCTGTCAGGCTGACATTCCGGATACGCTGAAAGAAGCCCTTCTTGACCCCTTTGACGTAGATCTTTTTGCGGCTGGCGTATAGCTCGACAGTTCCGGTGTTTTTATTGTTGTCGGAGGTGTCAGAGGATGGGTCAATCTGTTTGACCGGAATCTCACTGCTCATCGTTACCTCCCGATGATGTGGCGCCCTGATTCACAGTGGACTGTGGGGCAGTCGATCTTCTCAAGCCTTGGTCCGCAGGTGGCAGGCCAAGGGTTGAGCAGACCGGGCCGGGACAGAATCCCGGCCGGGTACTCAGTTGGACAGGCTGTAGACGTACGCAGCCAGGATCTGGATCTGATCGTCGGAGAGCCGGTCACCCTGTGCGGGCATCTGGTTCGCACGACCGTTTACCACGGTTTCCTTGATCCACTCGTAGGTGGAGCCGTACAGCCAGGTATTGTCGGTGAGGTTCGGGGCGCCCATAGCCTGGTTGCCCTTGCCGTCCTGACCGTGACAGGCCACGCAGGCCTGTGCAAACACCTGCTCGCCCTTGGCAGCGGCTTCTTCGTCTTTTGCCCGGTCGCTGAAACTGAGCACGTAGTTTACAACCTGATCAACTTGCTCAGAGGTCATGCCCGGCATGGTGCCCTTCGCGGGCATGTTGCCGTTACGCCCCTGGTGCAGGGTGGTCAGGATGGTGTCCGGGTCGCCGCCATACAGCCAGTCGTCATCCGTCAGGTTGGGAAACCCGAGGGAGCCGCGCCCAGCGGAACCGTGGCAGACGGCACAGTTGTTGGCGAACAGCCGCTGGCCCATTTTCATGGCGTCGTCGTTCTCTGCCAGATCGGCCACCGGTGTGTCACCAAACTTGGCGTAGAGTTCGCCGTAACGGGCATCGGCCTGCTGCATTTCGGCCTGCCACTGGTTCTCAGCGGTCCATCCCAGCAGCCCCTTGTAGTTACCCAGGCCCGGGTACAGGGCAAGATAGCCCAGTGCGAAAACACAGGTCGCGATAAAGAGGTAGTACCACCACTTTGGCAGCGGGTTGTCGTATTCTTCAATGCCATCGAACGAATGACCAACGGTTTTGTTGGTTTCAGTATCGGTGGTCTGGCCCTTGCGGGTGGCATACAGAAGCCACCAACAGCCAAACACGGTACCGAGCACGATCACGCTGATCCAGATGCTCCAGAAGGTACTCATTGCTTTTTCTCCGTTTGTTCCTGTTCAAGAGTACGCTTTTCCACGTCGTCATCCTCGAAGGGCAGGTGGGCCGCCTCGTCGTTGGGCTTCTTCCGGTGGGCGCTGTAGGCCCACCAGATGATGCCAAGGAACATGGCCATAATGACCAGTGAGTGAATGCCGCGTAACTCGTTAATATCCATGGGGATCACCGTTTATCTGAAATCACGGTACCAAGCTGCTGCAGGTACGCCACCAAGGCTTCGATTTCGAATTTGCCCCTGACTTCGTCGGCCGCTCCGGCAACCTGCTCGTCGGTATAGGGCACGCCCAGGGTCTGGAGTGTTTCCAGCTTGGACTCGGTGCTGGTGTGATCGATGCGATTCTCGAACAGCCACGGGAAAGCGGGCATGTTGGATTCAGGCACAACGCTGCGGGGATCGTACAGGTGCTGGCGCTGCCAGGCGTCGGAGTAGCGACCACCGACACGCGCCAGGTCAGGACCGGTACGCTTGGAGCCCCACAGGAACGGACGATCGTAGACAAACTCGCCCGCAACGGAGTAGTGGCCGTAACGCTCGGTTTCAGCGCGGAACGGGCGGATCTGCTGGGTGTGGCAGACGTGACAGCCTTCACGGATATAGATGTCCCGGCCTTCCAGTTCCAGTGCTGACAGGGGCTCAAGGCCTTCAACCGGCTCGTTGGTCTCGTCCAGGAAGAACAGCGGAACCACTTCTGCCAGGAAACCACCACTGATGGTGAAGATGATCAGTACGATCATCAGCCCCAGGTTCTTTTCAACAATTTCGTGTTTCATTGATTCTGTCTCCCGTTACGCCGCTTGCGCTGCTGTATTGTCCTGAGCAACGGCTTCCTTCTGACGCACGGTCATGTATACGTTGTATGCCATCACCAGCATACCGGTCAGGAAAATCACACCGCCAAGGAATCGCACGAAATAGCCTGATTCGGACGCTTCAAGGGCTTCGACAAAACTGTAGGTCAGGGTTCCGTCTTCGTTGACGGCGCGCCACATAAGCCCCTGCATAATACCGTTCACCCACATGGCAACGATGTAGAGTACGGTGCCCACGGTGGCCAGCCAGAAGTGGACGTTGATCAGGCTGACGCTGTACATGGCCTGAAGGCCCCACAGCTTGGGAATCAGGTGATAGATGGCGCCGATACTGATCATGGCAACCCAGCCCAGTGCACCGGAGTGTACGTGGCCAATGGTCCAGTCCGTGTTGTGCGACAGCGCGTTAACCGTCTTGATGGCCATCATCGGGCCTTCAAACGTAGACATGCCATAGAACGACAGAGACACCACGAGGAAGCGGAGGATCGGGTCGGTACGCAGTTTGTGCCAGGCACCCGACAGCGTCATCATACCGTTGATCATGCCGCCCCAGGAGGGTGCAAGCAGGATCAGAGACATTACCATGCCCGCGGTTTGGGCCCAGTCCGGTAACGCCGAGTAGTGCAGGTGGTGGCCACCCGCCCATACGTAGGTCGCAATCAGCGCCCAGAAGTGAACGATGGACAGGCGATAAGAGTAGATAGGGCGGTTGGCCTGTTTGGGAACAAAGTAATACATCATCCCCAGGAAGCCTGCAGTCAGGAAGAAACCGACCGCGTTGTGGCCCCACCACCACTGCATCATCGCGTCTGTCACGCCCGCGTAGGCGGAGTAGGATTTGAAGGCGCCCGCCGGTAAGGCCAGGTTGTTACCAATGTGCAGAATGGCCACGGTCAGGATGAAACCGCCGTAGAACCAGTTGGCCACATAAATGTGGGCAGTGGCGCGCCGCATGATTGTGCCAAAGAAAACCAGTGCGTAGGACACCCAGACAATGGCGATAAGGATATCAATTGGCCACTCGAGTTCTGCGTATTCCTTGGAAGAGGTGAGGCCCATTGGCAGGGTAATGATCGCCGCAACCATCACGGCTTGCCAGCCCCAGAAGGTGAACGCCGCGAGCCCATCGGAGATCAGTCGCGCCTGACAGGTACGCTGAACAACGTAATAGGAGGTGGCAAACAGTGCCGAACCACCAAACCCGAAGATGACGAGGTTTGTGTGGAGCGGCCGTAAACGACCGAAGTGAGTCCAGGAGAAATCCAGGTTCATCGAGGGCCAAACAAGCTGGGATGCGATCAGCACACCCATGCCCATGCCAACAATGCCCCAGACCAACGTCATGATGGCAAACTGTCTCACCACCTTGTAGTTGTATGTCAGGTTAGCATTTACTGTGCTCATAGCCTTACCAATGGGTTTAGAGTGGGGAAAATATGCGGGCGCAAGTATGGAGAAACGATTAGCTGTTTGCAATGACGTAGATCAACTCTGAAACTCTGTCAACTGGGTCTAAATCAGTAACATGGCGAATCTACAAGGGTAATCACGAATGCTCCAAAAGCGGTTTTTGATGTTCGGTTGATGCATTGCTTCCCGGAACACTAATGATAGTCATAATTCGGAGGTTTGGTGAATTCTGTAACCGTATTCAAAACCAGGGCGAAAAGTAGTGTGGCAGCGCCGGTGCTTGTCCTTGCACATGGCGCAGGTGCACCCGCCGATTCGCCGTTCATGGAGCTCCTGGCGGCAGCGCTTTCAGCGCAGGGCGTGACGACCGTCAGGTTTGAGTTCCCCTATATGGAGAAGCGGCGGGAGGATGGCAAAAAGCGGCCACCAGACCGCCAGCCAACACTACTTGGGCATTTCCGCACGGTCATTGCAGAAACTTGCGCCGGCATCGACGGGCAGGCCGGCGTTTTTGTCGGAGGCAAGTCCATGGGGGGAAGAATGGCCAGCATTCTGGCTGCTGAGCCCGGCATTGACGACGCGGTGCGTGGTGCTGTGTGTTTCGGCTATCCCTTTCATCCTCCTGGCAAAAATGATCGGTGGCGGACGGATCATTTCCAGTCATTGTGCCGGCCAATACAGATCATTCAGGGAACGCGTGATCCTTTCGGCAAACAGGCAGAGGTTGAGGCGCGTGCACTGGACACCCTGGATAACGTAAATTTGGCGTGGCTGGAAGGTGGAGACCACGATTATCGGCCCCTGGCGCGACAGAGTGAGAGCCGGGAAGACCTGATTCAGCAGGCGGCGGCAGCAGCTGCGAGGTTTATGATCGGGCAGGAATGAGTCAGGAGACCTCGGGCGTCGCTTGCTCAGTCCGGTTTCGACCGCACGCTTTGGCACGATAGAGCGCCTCATCGGCACGCCGGAACAGATCTCGCTCATCATCCCCCTGGGATAACGTGGCGGTACCGGCGCTCATGGTCAGCGTAACCGGTGTGCCATCGTCCGCAGGCACGCGTATCGCAGCGATATCCTCAAGAATCCCTTCACAGACACCCAGAGCGCCATTCGCGTCGGTGCCGGGTAACAGGATGGCGAATTCCTCTCCGCCAAAGCGGATAGCAACATCACGGGGTCGTTTGACGTGGCGCCTGAGAATGTCGGCAATGTGTTGCAGGCAACGATCACCAAACTCGTGCCCCCAGGAGTCGTTGACAGTCTTGAAGTGGTCGGCATCCAATAGAGCAATGGTCAGGGGTTGACCAGTACGTCGGGCTTCGGCACAGAGTTCCGGCAGCAGGTTGTCCATATGACGGCGATTATGGAGCCCGGTCAGAGCGTCATTGAGGCTTAGGGTTGCCAGCTGCCGGTTTGCCTTTTCCAGCTCTCTCATGGCGCTGCGAAGCTGCGCGGTGCGTTCATGCACCTTTAACTCGAGCTCGGTTCTGGCGTTATGCTCTACGTCCAGAAGCTTTTTATTCAATAGCCGCCAACGCTGCACCATGGCGTAATTGAGCAGAATAACCTGCGCTCCAACGGCGGCCTGCATAAAGATTTCCCGCGCCAGGAAGTCAGCCAGGTAACCAAAGGCAGCCATTGAATAGATCAGGGCGCCTGCCAACATGCCAGACCATGCCACTACGTACCACTTGGCGGGAGAATATCCCTGGCGCCAGCGGATGATGCCAATGATAAACAGGCAGGCAATGATCAGCAGTGCAATCCCGGTATTCAATACGATGGATCTGTTGTAGGGCAACAGGAATGCCATGATGAACAGGCCTGCGCTGGTCAGGGCAAGCCCCGTCAACACCTTGTTCGCAATCGTGTTGGTGGGGATTTCGAGGAATGAGCGCCCGAACAGGGTCATGGCCAGCGAACTGATCGACATCAGCATGGGAATCGATGTATTGGCGAAACCGGTACTGTCGGGCCAGAAATACTGGTTGGCGAAACCGCCCATGGCGAACAGGAACAGCCCAAGGGATGCCATGTAAAAGGCGTTGTAGAAGTAGTAGCCGGTGCCGGAACTGAAAAAGAGCAGCAGGTTGAATACCGCAAAGACCAGCAACGCCCCATAGAAGAAGCCGTGCAGGAGGGTAAGGTGGTTGCTTTCCGCGATCGTCGTTTCCGGCGTTTTCAGCGACAGCGGAACGTTCAATGCCCCGCTGCTCTGAATCCGCAAGGTGATGGTTTGGGTTTCGCCAGCGCCGAGCGTGACGGGGAGCAGGAAATACCGGTAATCTATGCCCCGCGAGAGAAAGGGGTGCTGGTCCCCCGTGGTCAAGGCTGGTTCAACGAGTTCGCTGGAGCGCCAGAACGTTACTTCATCCAGCAGTGGGTAATTGAGCTTCAGGTACCAGAGCTTCTGGCTATCGCCGGAATTCCGAACATTGAGGCGAACCCAGTACACCGAATCGGTGTGGCTGAATACCAGATCGTGTCCCCTGGCGGATGTCCATTGAATATCCGCCGGCAGTTCACGGGGGGATTCGGCCCGATGTGCGGGCGTGTCGGGTGCTGCGCTCAGGAAGCAGACATGGTTCATCAGCGCTTCCCGTTGCACCGGATCGATGGCGTCCAGCGCCGGGCAATGAGGTGTCGTTCCCGGATGGGTCGCCAGTGCCAGGTCCGTGACCAGTAATAGCCCGATCAGTGGGAACAGAAAGCGCAGGTACAGCGGCATTAAGGTATTCCTGCCAGCGGAAAGCCCAATAGTGTAGACAAATGCGGGCTGTGTATATGTTAAACAGATTCAAATTTGGGGTTTCTGGTGAGAAGCCCTGTCCAGGTGCCTAATGGAACAACTGATTGCAATTTGTCGTCCCGGGTTCGAGACGGAAGCGGGGCGGGAGTTAACCGACTCGGCTGCCAGCGGCGGGGTCTATGGTTACTTCGAGCCCTCTGTAAACCAGGGGTTTCTGACCTTTCACTGCCCGGGGTCCGGGCAGGTGGAGATACTGGTCCAGCGGCTGTCCATCGACCAGCTGGTGTTTGTCAGGGACTGGTTTGTGGTTTTAGCGGACATAGCCCTGCCCACGTCGGATCGCGTCGGCGCCGTTATTGACGCATTGCGGTCCGTTGATGGGGCGATTCCTGTCTGTGCCCGTATTGAAATTCGTCTTCCCGAAAACAACGCTGACGCAGACCTCGGCAACTTCGCCCGCAAATGGGTTTCCCCACTGTCGAAAGCGCTCAGGGGCGCCGGGTTACTGGAGAAGGATTCGAAAGCTGAGTCGCCGGCACGGCTTGAAGTGTTGCTGACGGGGTTTGAACGCGCCATCGTCGGGTTCAGCCTGGCCGGCAATCGTGCGCGTTACGTCAGTGGTATACCAAGGCTTCGACTGCCCGCGTCCGCCCCCAGCCGATCGGCGCTGAAACTGGAAGAAGCGTGGAAGGTGTTCCTGCCCCCGGGCCAGGAACTGGACTACCTGGGAAGCGGCAAGCAGGCTGTGGATCTGGGCGCTGCTCCCGGTGGCTGGACCTGGCAACTGGTCCGGCAGGGTATGATGGTGACCGCCGTTGATAATGGGCCCATGAATGTTGAGTTGATGGCTTCCGGACACGTAGAGCATGTTGAGGCAGATGGTTATCAATGGAGGCCCCGGCGCGGTGTGGACTGGATGGTGTGCGATATCGTCGACCATCCACGCCGAACCTCGGAGATGGTCGTGCATTGGCTGTCTGCCAAGCTTTGTCGCTATACCGTTTTCAATCTGAAACTACCGATGAAAAAACGATACGACGAGTGGTTGGTGTGCAAGGACATCCTGGAAGAAGGCCTTGCACAGACGGAAATGAACTTCCTGCTGAGGGCCCGTCACCTCTACCACGATCGTGAGGAGATCACCTGCTTCATAGAACGCAGGGACTGAGCGCCTGTAAATAGCGTGCTTTAGCTATGCTGCCACACGGTGATAATCTCGTCCCGGTCCATCATTGGAATCAGCTCCGCCATCAGTTCCCGGCGTTCCTCTGAGAGGAACCAGCGCTGCCAGTCGGCTTCGGAGCGCCAGTTGGAGAGGGTAAGGCGATGGTTGGAGTCGTGGGTATCGACCAGCGTTTCACCGGAAACGAAGCCGGGGGCGCTTACGGCGTTCTGAAGGACCTTGCGGGATCTGTCCTCGTAGGCGGATTCGAGTGTTTCAGCAATATGACGTTCAATCAGCACCCGGATCATTGTTTACCTCGTTTTGTTTTTTGACATCTATAAACAATAATTTAGCACGTATTTTCCAAAATTCAGGTGGAATCGCAGGAGGAAGAACATTGGGACAACCGGAACACGATGCAGAGCTGGACGCCCGGGGATTGTTTTGCCCCGAACCCGTCATGCTGCTGCATAATAGAATCGTGGATATCAGTATAGGGGGCGTCTTGAAGGTGGTTGCCACGGACCCGTCAACAACCCGGGATATACCGAGGTTCTGCCAGTTCCTGAATCACGAGCTGGTGTACAGCGCCGAGGATGACCAGGAATTTGTTTACTTCATCCGACGAGGGGAGTGACTGAAGGCTGTCAGGAGCCGCCCGACATGTCCAGTGCGTTCAGATGGCCGAGGAACTGTTCGCGGTCCATTTCGCCCAGTATCCGGGCGGTTTCCAGCTCAGCCCCATCGTTGCCATAGAACAGAATGGCTGGCGGGCCGAACAGCCCCAGTTCCTCAAGCAGTGCCTGCTGGGCGGGCGTGTTGTCCGTCATGTCCAGTTGCAGCAGTGTGTAGGGTGACAGCGCCTGGATCACAGAGTCATTGCTGAAAACGTTCCGCTCCATAACCTTGCAGGAGATACACCAGTCGGCGTAGAAGTCCAGCATGACCGGGGTGCCGTTTCGTTTGGCCTGGGCCAGTTGATTGCGAATATCGGCGGGCGATTCCAGGCGGAGGAACTGGGCGTGGGCCATCTGGGAGGCAGAGCCACCCGCAACCGCCGGGTTGGCTGCCGTGAACGGCGCTAATGGCTTCATTGGATCATTGGCGCCAGACACCGCGCCGGCCAAGAGCGCAATACCGTAGGCAAACATCACCAGGCCGAGGCCTTTGCGAGTGCGCTCCCAGCCAGCCTTTGCGGCATCGAAGGCTCCGAGCTGCACGCCAGTCACGGCAATCAGTAACCCCCAGAGTGTCAGCGCCAGCCAGGCTGGTACCAGCCGTTCCACCAACCAGATTGCAACCGCCAGCAGCATGACGCCGTAGAAGGCCTTAACCACGTTCATCCAGGGACCGGTGGAAGGCAACAGTTTGCGGCCACCCACCGCCACGAGTATTAGGGGAATGCCCATGCCGAGCCCAAGGGCGAACAGGGCAACGCCTCCAATGACGGCATCCTGGGTGGTACTGATGTAAAGCAGGCTGCCAGCAAGCGGTGCCGACACGCAGGGTGAAACGATCAGTGCTGACAGCGCGCCGATGCCGAAGATGCTGACCACGCGGCTGCCGGTCAGGCGATGGCTGGCATCGTTGAGCGGTTCCCGGATAAACCGGGGAAGCTGGATCTCAAACAGGTTGAACATGGAGAGGGCAAATACCACGAACAGTGCTGCGAAAACGCTCAGCACCCACGGCGACTGCAGGTGTGCCTGAAGGTTGAAACTGGCACCCAGTAACCCGGTAATCACACCCGCTGCGGCATAAGTCAGTGCCATACCCAGGACATAGCTGCCGGAAAGCAGCAGCGCGTGGGCGGTGGTACTGGTGTTGCGACTGGACACCAGTGAGGAAATGATTGGCACCATGGGTAGGACGCAGGGTGTAAAGGTCAGCCCCAGCCCAAGTAGCAGAAACAGGGCCGCGATGACCAGGACAGACTGGTTGGCCAAAAAGCCGGCGAGCCCGGTCGCCGAGGATGTATCCGTGGGTGCATTTGTTGACGATGACTGGGCATTGCCTGATGACCCCGAAGAGCCGGACATGCCGGCAGGAACGGGGGCGTCGTTGCTTCCGGTGCTGGCTCCGGCGCTGGCGTAGTACAGCGCGTCACGGGTTTGCGGCGGGTAGCACAGGCCTGCCTTGGCACAGCCCTGGTAGGTAACCTGAAGCTCCGCCTCGCGGACGCCTTCCGGAAGATTGACCGGGACGCGTGCCTGAACCGGGTCGTAGAAGACCGTGACCTTGCCGAAGAACTCATCCTCCGTATCGGTACCGGTGTAGGAGAAATCAGGTTCACCCAGGGTGACGCCGTCTGTTTTGCTGCTTACCTGGATGCGGCCTTTATAGAGGTAGTGTTCAGGGGTGACGTCCCAGGACAGCACAATAGCGCCGGTATCGACGGTGTAATTGAACGGCAGGGCTTCGTCCACCGGCAGGAAATCGTTGCTGCCGCCGAACAGCGAATTGCCTGCCGCGGACGCGAACAGCGATACGGCGGACAGTGCCAGAAACACTAAAAAGCGGCTCAGCACCCGATGGAGAGCACTACTGCGTGAGGCTGTGTTGTTGCCGGTCATAGTCAATGGATTACCGTAGCTGGTTCTGGAAATATCTGCGTGGTCTCAGTGTCTGTTGAAACCCTGCATCCCAAGGTTGCAATGGACTCATTTGTCAGGCAAAAGTTCCCTCTGGTATTGAACGGTCTAAAGTCGCACAATAGCCGTCCCATGAAACACGATCCTGATGATCTTATCATGCTGTTCAGTGACCTGTTCCGGGAGGATTACCGGACCGTTCTGGTCAAGGGCAGCGATGAGCCTGAATACCTGCCCGCAACGGCGTCTGGCAGTTACGCACAGATTATCTTTGCTCACGGTTATTATGCCAGTGCTCTGCATGAAATCAGTCATTGGTGTATCGCCGGTGAGCACCGGCGCACACTTCGGGACTTTGGCTACTGGTACTGTCCCGATGGCCGCGACGAGGCGCAGCAGCAAGCCTTTGAAAAGGCTGAAATCAAGCCGCAGGCCCTGGAATTGCTGTTCTCTGCCGCATCGGGCACACGTTTCCACATCAGCGTCGACAATCTCTCCGGTTGCGGGGCATGGGATGAGAACGCCTTTCGCAGGAATGTGCGGGCGCAGGCAAATTATTACCTTGAGCACGGCATGCCGGCCCGCGCGGGCCTGTTTTTCGAGACGCTCAAGACATTTTACGGAACCGGGGCTGATTTTAACGAAGTCTGGAAGAAAGAGACCAGGCGCCTGATGCCCGACGATTCCGCCACAGACACTGAGGTAGATTGAAGCAACATGACATCTGACGCACCCGAAGCCGGCAAAACCTTCTTCAAGGATCTCAACCTTGACCAGCGAGTGCTCGATGCCATCACCGATATCGGTTTTGAGCATTGCACACCCATCCAGGCAGAGACTCTTCCGTTCACCCTGGCGTGCCAGGACCTGATCGGCCAGGCTCAAACCGGCACCGGTAAAACCGCCGCATTCCTGATCACTGCTATCCAGAGCATGCTGGAAACGCCGATTCCGAAAGAGGACCGGTTCGCCTCGGAACCCCGGGTTCTGGCCCTGGCGCCAACCCGTGAACTGGCCATGCAGATCGCCAAGGACGCCGAGCAACTATGCGGCTACACGGGCCATAATGTGGTCACCGTGGTGGGTGGTATGAACTACGATAAACAGCGCGATCAGCTCCAGAACGAGATCGTTGACATACTGGTGGCAACCCCGGGCCGGCTGATTGATTTCCTGGGCTCTCAGGACGTTTTTCTCGACCAGCTCGACATCCTGATTCTGGATGAAGCGGATCGGATGCTGGACATGGGCTTTATTCCTGATGTGAAGCGCATTATCCGCAAGTGCACGCCAAAGGAAGAGCGTCAGACCTTGCTGTTCAGCGCCACCTTTAACCAGGACGTCCTCAACCTCGCCTCGATGTGGACCAAAAGTGCGGAATTCGTCGAGATCGAACCGGAACAGAAGACCGCCGAGCGAGTTAAGCAGACTGTCTACCTGGTGGGCGAGGATGAAAAACTGCCGGTACTGGTCAACTATCTTCAGCGCCCCGAGGTGGAAAAAGCCATCGTCTTTGCGAACCGTCGTGACCAGTGTCGTGACCTGGATGAGGACCTTCGCAACCAGGGCGTAAAGGTCGCGCTGATGTCAGGGGAAATCGCCCAGAACAAGCGGCTGAAGACATTGGAACAGTTCAAGAATGGCAGCATTCAGGTGCTGGTTGCCACGGATGTCGCCGGTCGTGGTATCCACGTTGACGGTGTAACCCACGTATTCAACTATAATCTGCCGGACAACGCTGAGGATTACGTTCACCGTATCGGACGCACCGGTCGGGCAGGGAAGCACGGTGTCTCTGTCAGCTTTGCCAGTGAGGACGATGCCTTTTCACTGCCGGCTATCGAGTCCTACATCAGCCAGAAACTGACCACGGCGGTGCCGGATGAAGCGCTGATGACCGAACTCGCCAAACCGCCGATCACTCGCAAGCGTGGTGGCCGGCGTCCCCAAGGCAACCGCAGCCAGGGTGGACGTGGCGGAAACCAGCGTCAACGCAGGAACTAACAGGTTGGGAAGCAGGATCATGCGGATAGTAGCGGACGAGAACATACCCTTACTGGAATCGTTTTTTGGCGATATCGGAGAGATACGACCAGTGTCCGGGCGCACGATGTCTGCTGCGGATGTTCAGAATGCGGATATCCTGCTGGTGCGTTCGGTCACTCGGGTCAATCAGGCGTTGCTTGAAGGAAGCCGGGTCCGCTTCGTTGGAACCTGTACCATCGGTACCGACCATGTTGATCAGAAATGGCTTGAATCCAGTGGGATCGCGTTTTCGGCGGCGCCCGGCTGCAACGCCAACAGTGTGGTTGAGTACGTGCTGTCAGTGATCTCACTGCACGCGGAAAAGCGTGGCGTGGCGGATTGGTCAAAACTCAGTGTTGGTATCGTGGGTGCCGGCAATGTAGGTGGAGAGCTTGCACACAAGCTGGACAGGCTCGGTTTCAATGTGCGCCTTTGTGACCCGCCACGGGCCGAACGGGAAGGCGACGAAGGCGAGAAATTTGTCAGTCTTGACGAGGCCATGGCGTGCGACGTGGTAACACTGCACACGCCACTGACCCGCGAGGGAGAGCACGCAACGCTTCATATGTTCGGGCAGGAACGATTGTCTTCGTTGACTGAAGACCAGTTGCTGATCAATACCAGCCGGGGCGAAGTTATTGAAACCTCCTCCTTGCTGGCGCGTCTGGAAGCGCCAAACGCGCCTACAGTGGTACTGGATGTCTTTGAGCATGAGCCCCGGGTTAACGCTGAACTGGTGGAAAAAGTATGGCTTGTCACTCCCCATATCGCAGGCTATAGCCTGGAGGGCAAGGTGCAGGGTAGTGAGGTGGTGTACCAGGCGCTGAGTCGCTATATGGGACTGCCCGCCCGCAAGAAGGCTGGTCAGTTCCTGCCAGAACCAGCGTTGAGCAAACTCTCCTTTACCAGTGCTGCAGAAGAAATGGCGTCAGCCAATATTGCCATACGGTCCTGCTACGATCCGCGCCAGGATGACGCTCGCATGCGGCTGGCAATGGCGTTGCCGCCGGAGGATCGGGCGCAGGCCTTTGACCGGTTGCGCCGGGATTATCCGGTCCGGCGGGAGTTTTCCAGTTTGAAGATCCAGCTCAAGGGCACCAGTAAATCCATGCAGGATACTTTCCGGGCCCTTGGCTTCAAGCTGAAGCTCTGACGTTCCTTCGAACGCGCCTGTTCGCGCCGATTACAGCTGCGCGCTCTTCAGAGCCTCGATCCGGCTGTCCAGCGGCGGGTGTGTCATGAACAGGGCGCTGATGCCCGCCCTTGCACCTCGATTGATGCCAAACGCCTGCAGGCTGTCGGGCATTTGATCAGGCACTTCGCTTTCCTGTTTCAGCCGCGCCAGGGCGTTGATCATGGCGCCACGGCCTGCCAGTTGCGCGCCAGCGATGTCGGCACGGTATTCCCGGCGACGCGAGAACCAGAACACAATGGTACTGGCAAGAATGCCCAGCACGATTTCCGCCACGATACTGACCACGAAGAAGCCGATACCATGCCCGCTTTCGTTCTTGAACACCACGCGGTCAACAAACGAGCCGATCACGCGGGACGCAAAAATCACGAACGTGTTCACCACACCCTGAATCAGCGCGAGGGTTACCATGTCGCCGTTGGCCACGTGGCCTATTTCGTGGCCCAGGACCGCACGAATTTCCTCCTTGTTAAAGCGGTGCAGCAGCCCCTCGCTGACGGCTACCAGCGAGTTGTTCTTGTTCCAGCCGGTGGCAAAAGCATTGGATTGTGAAGCCGGGAAAATGGCGACTTCCGGCATACCGATGCCGGCATTTTCTGAAAGCTCGCGAACGGTGTCTACCAGCCAGCGCTCAGCCGGCGTACGCGGCGACTCGATCACCTTTGCCTTGGTGCTCCACTTAGCCACGGGCTTGGAAATCAGCAGCGATACAATGGCGCCGGCAAAGCCGAAGACCGCAGCGAAGGCAAGCAGCGAACCGTACTGGATACCGTTCTGGGCGAGATAGCTGTCAACACCCAGAAGTTTCAGGGTAAAACTGGCGACAAGAATGACGGCCAGGTTGGTGGCAAGAAACAGCAGAATACGCATCTTGAATCCCTTGTTGAATCGTCGGCCGCAGACCGCGGTTTGTGTCTGGGTATTTATATGTGGCCAGTGTGGCCATGTTCAACAGGTTTACGCCAATTTAATGATCGGACCGGTCGCGAAAGAACGTCGCCTGCATTACGCGGCTGATTTTTGCGGAGCTACCGCTTCGGAGGGCGTTGCGAAGCATGTGTATGTGCGTGGAAAAATCCTCGCGGATAGCCGGTGGCAGGTCCTGGCTGCTGTCAGCGTTGTTTTCTTCATGCAGATCTGGGCTGGCAGGCGAACTCAGGCGCACGAACGCCCGCTGGGTCAGCACGGCCTGGTCCAGGGCTTCCTGGCGGATGGTATCCACGTAGCGGAGCAGGCCTTCCTCAGCTAACCAGAGCAGGGTGCCGAAGCAGGCCATGTGCCGCTTGCTGTGGAGCCCGAACTCGTCTGGTTCGTCGGGGCCAGCAATGTCTTCCACAAACAGGTTCACCCGGCGGGGAAAGGCATTGTAGAGCTGAACCAGGGCGATTGCGGCGTCCTTGTAGAACTCTTCGATATGAATGTCCGCCATCAAGCCCCCTTCACAACTGGTAAGACGACAGGAAGTGTGCCAAACGCTTCATGGCATCCTCAAGGGCGTCCTCGCGGGGTAGGAAGACCACGCGCAGGTGTTGCTTGTCGTCGATGTTGAAGGCGGAACCCTGAACCAGGAGGATGCGCTCCTGCAGCAGCAGGTCCAGTACCAGCTTTTCGTCATTGACGATGGGGAAGCGCTTCGGGTCCAGCTTTGGAAACAGATATAGAGCGCCTTTGGGCTTCACACAGCTGACGCCTGGAATATCATTGAGCAGGTTCCAGGCGGTTTCCCGTTGTTCGAACAGGCGACCGCCCGGTGCCACCAGGTCTTCAATTGACTGGTAGCCCCCAAGTGCGGTCTGGATGGCCAGCTGTGCCGGTACGTTGGCACACAGGCGCATGTTGGAGAGCATTTCGATGCCCTCGATCAGGTCCCGCGCGCGGTGTTTGGCGCCGCTGATAATCATCCAGCCGGAACGGTAACCGGCGGCACGATAGTTCTTGGACAGGCCGTTATAGGTAAAGAACAGCACGTCATCCGCCAGTGACGCGGTGGGGACGTGTTCAGTACCGTCGTACAGGATTTTGTCGTAGATCTCATCTGACAGCACGATCAGGTTGTGCTGCCGCGCCAGTTCCACCACCTGTTCCAGCAATTCGCGGGAGTACACGGCGCCGGTGGGGTTGTTGGGGTTGATAAGCACGATAGCCCGGGTGCGGCGGGTGATTTTTTTGCGGATATCGTCGATATCCGGGAACCAGTCCTGTTGCTCGTCGCATCGGTAGTGAACCGGCTTGCCACTGGACAGGGTCACGGCGGCCGTCCAGAGCGGATAGTCAGGGGCCGGGATCAGAACCTCGTCGCCGGTATTGAGCATGGCCTGCATGGACATCACGATCATTTCGCTGACGCCGTTGCCCAGGTAGATATCGTCGATATCCACCTTGTCGATGCCACGTTGCTGGCAATAGTGCATCACCGCCTTACGCGCAGAGAACAACCCCTTTGATTCCACATACCCCTGGGCCAGGGGCATGTTGTGAATAACGTCCTGCTGGATTTCCTCGGGAACGTCCAGTTCGAAAGCCGCTGGGTTGCCGATATTGAGCTTGAGAACCCGGTGGCCCTCTTCCTCCAGCCGACGGGCTTCACGCAGAACCACGCCACGTATCTCGTAACACACGTTATCCAGCTTGGCGGATTTGAGATAGTTCTGCATAAGCCCGGTATTTCCTTAGATCGGTAAGATGACAAGTGCCATGTTTCAAAGACAAGCCTGTATTCTAGCGGAGCAACGGCCGGCGGCAACAGGCCAATTGTGATGAATTGTGGCACAAATGCGGAGATTTAACGCCCAAAGCTCACAGATTCCATGAACTGAGCGTGACAACCGTGACGGAATCAGTTGTAAATAGGGTTGTGCAAAATATAATAGCGAAAAATACAAGGGAGGAATGTAATGAGCACCCAAAGCATCTACGACTTTAACGCGGCCGATATTCGCGGTGAGGAGCATTCCCTGGATGAGTTCCGTGGCAAAGTTCTGTTGATCGTAAACACGGCCAGCAAATGCGGTTTCACTCCCCAGTTCGAGGGTTTGCAGTCCCTGTACGTCGAGCTGAAAGAAAAAGGCCTCGAAGTGCTCGGTTTCCCCTGCAACCAGTTCCGGAATCAGGACCCGGCGGACGACAAGGCCATCAGCGAATTCTGTAGCCTTAACTACGGCGTGGACTTTCCCATGTTCGCAAAGATTGACGTCAACGGCCCTAATGCCCACCCGCTGTTTGAGTACCTGAAGCACAGTGCCAAGGGGCTGTTGGGATCGGAAGCTGTAAAATGGAACTTCACCAAGTTCCTGGTGAATCGTGAGGGTGAAGTGGTGCGTCGTTACCCGCCGACCACCAAGCCGTCTGCCATTCGCGCCGACATTGAAGCGTTACTGTGAACCATGACTGACGAAGACGACGTCCTGGCGCTGGATAATCAGCTCTGTTTTGCCCTCTACGCCGCCAACCGGGCAATAACCGCCCGCTATCGTCCGCTGCTGGCGGAACTGAATCTGACCTATCCGCAGTATCTAGTCATGTTGGTGTTGTGGGAAGCCGGGGAGAACGGACAGACGGTCAGGGTGTCTGACCTGGGTAAACGACTGCGCCTGGATTCCGGAACCCTGACGCCGCTGCTCAAACGTCTGGCTGAGCGTGATCTGGTAACCCGTTTGCGGGATACCACCGATGAGCGAGTGGTTACGGTCGCCCCCACTGAGAAGGGCAGTGCCATGCGCCAGCAGGCTCGGGACATTCCCGGCCGCCTGTTGTGTGGTACGGGCATTGATCAGGAGCGCATTGTGGAATTGAGGGAAGAGCTGCGATCTGTCCTCAGTCTTCTGGAGGCTGGGGAGGCGCCCAGCGGTCAATAATGGATTTCAGGTCGGCACGATTGTAAGGTTTGGTGATGTAGTCATTCATGCCGGACTCGAGGCAGTCGTCCCGGTCTCCCTGCATGACGTTGGCGGTGACCGCGATCACTGGCAGATCCTGCCACTCAGGGTTTTCACGAATGTTGCGGGTGGCCTCATAGCCGTCCATCACCGGCATTTGGCAATCCATCAGTACAATATCGAATCTCCTTTCGCCTTGCTGCAAGGCTTCCAGTGCCTGCTTGCCGTTTTCGGCCAGGGTGACGGTGTGGCCCAGCTTTTTCAGCATGCTGCTGGCGACCACCTGATTTACCTGATTGTCTTCGACCAGAAGAAGATTCAGCGTGCGTGACACGCCAGCCGGGGTTGCGATGATTCTTGCCCTGTCCCCGGTGTCCAGCCCAGCGGCCCTGCACAGTGTTCGGTACAACTGCTCACGTCTGAGTGGCATCGACAGTATCTGACGATCTTTGGTGGGATGGGCGGAGCCGTCCCGGTCCACCAGAATAATGCCGGTGCCGGACCAGGACGATGCCAGTTGTGCCGCGGTCTCGTCGCTTTCGTTGGCGGCGATCATCAGAATTCCCTCTCCGTCGGGTGCCGCTTCGCGCAGTGGAATGCCCCAGGCTCTCAGTTGATGCTCGATGGGCGTGCGGTGCGGATAGTCCCGGGGCATCCCGATATCGACACCTACCTGCTGAAGTAGGCTTGGAATAGCCGGCATCGACGGTTGGCTCTCCTGCTCATCGTGAACCGGCAGGGGCAGGTTCACAGTGAAGTGTGTGCCTTCGTGCTCCTCGGAATCTACCAGGATCTGGCCATGCATCCGCTCCACCAGTTGACGACACAGTGTCAGGCCCAGGCCAGTGCCGCCATAGAGCCGGGTAGTGTCACTGTCAGCCTGTGAGAAGGGTGAGAATATCCTGTGCAGCCCTTCCTTGGACATGCCGATACCGGTGTCGACAACGTCAATGCGTACGTTGCCGTTGTAGCGGGTGGCGTGGATGCGGACGAAGCCTTGCTCGGTGAATTTAATAGCGTTACTGAGCAGGTTGTTCAGGATCTGCCGAGTTCGGGTGGGATCGCCAAGAAAGCTTTCGGGCAGGTCACAGTCGATGTCCGCCACAACGTCAATATTCTTGCGCCTGGCTTGTTGGGCATGCAGTGTCGCACACTCTTCCACCAGGTTGCGGAGTGAAAACGGGATGTTCTCCAGGCTCAATTTCCCGGCTTCGACCTTGGAGATGTCCAGGATGTCGTTTAACAGACCGAGCAAACTCTGGCCGGCATTGAGCGCAATTTCCAACCGGTTTCGTTGTGCCTGTTCCATGTCGCCTTCCAGCGCCAGGCCCAACATCCCCAGAACACCGTTGAGTGGTGTGCGTATCTCATGGCTCATGCTGGCCAGGAAATTGGCACGGGCTCTGGCACGGCGTACAGCGTCCTCTTTGGCGCGAACCAGGGCGCGGTTGCCTCGCTGCAAGGCATCGTTCTTCTCGGAAATTTCCCGAGTGCGGTCTTCCACCTCCTGTTCCAGCTGGCTGGAGTAGTTCTTCATCGCACTTTCGGCCATCCTGAGCTGTGCGAGGCTGGAATCGATGGTTTCCAGATGCTGGTTGATGACACCCACCATCAGCCCGATCTCATCTTCACGATGATTCTCCGGCACAGGAAGCCGGACCTTCTCAGGCGTTTCAGCCTTGACCCGGCTCAGAGCACCGATGACGTTCAGCATGGGCCGGGTCAGCACAAAGAAGAAAATGAACAGCAGTGCAGCAGTCAGCACCAGGCTTTTCAGCAGGCCGCTGATGACGGTATAGCCCGCGCGTTGGAGGAACAGCAGGCCGTAGTGGTAGGTATCGATGGTGACCGTGAGGCTCCCGAGGGAGAGGTCGCTCAGCTGCGGTACCACCAGTTCCTGACTGAATACGCGGCTGTCACCAAAGAGCAGGTCGCTGATCCACCGATAGCGCGAATCCGGGCTGCTTTGGCTCGCCGCAGCCATGGTTTGGCCATTGTTATCGATAATACGGGCGTCGATGGTTGCGGGATGGCGAAGCAAGCCATCAAGAAGCTCTTCCGCAAGCCGGATGTCGATGTTGTAGGCGATCTGCGAAGCGGGGCTGTGACTGATTTCGATGAGCGCACGGATCTCCTGCTCCATGGAGTCCCTGGCGCTGAAATAATCGAGAGTGACCTGGACAATGTTGAGCACAAGGCCCAATACCATTGCGATTAAAACGGTGTCACGGGTCAGGCGATAGGATAGCCGCTTTTGGAATGCAGTTGTCACGGCGTTTCACGGTCCCTGTTGTAACGTTTCGGTGGTTTTCGCGGGGCGCCAGTTGGCGCCTAGTCGTCGTAGTCGGCTTTCTTGCGCCACTCATCGTCGTGGAGGAACGTATCCCATTCCTTGTCCAGGCTTGACTGGCCCGCGGCCGCGGCACTGTGTTCTTCGTCCCCCTTGATGGCTTCCAGTTCCTTGATGCGGGTACGGAAACTTTTCACGGCTTTCATGGCCATCGGGTTGTCCCTGGACTTGCCCATTTCGGTACTGGCCAGATGATAGGCGTGAATGGCCTTTCGAATCTGGTTCTGCTTCACATAATCGCGTGCCTGGAACACATGCAGGTCGGCGTGGGTCTTGTGCACCAGGAACAACACGAACTTCAGGTTTTTCTTGGCGGTGGCGCTATCAATCTTGCCGGCCTTGTGCATGCCCTCGATCATCTTGAACAGATTTTGCAGCAGCTCCTGGACATAGGTGGACTTTTCGGGGGAGTCGATCTTGATCGGAGTGCGCTTGTCTTCGCCGTCCATTACGGACTTTTTCAGCTGTTGTACAGCACTCAGTCGTTCTTCAACGGGCTGATCAGATTTCAGGGCCTGGAGGTCTTTGCAAGACTCCTCCATCCGCTTGATCAATAGCAGTTTCAAATCTGCAGTGAAATACTGGCCCGGGATTTCGGAGAGCAGGCGGCCGGCTCTTTTGTAGCTGTCTTCCAGAGCCGTTGTTTTACGAATACGCTCGATACGTGCGCGCTCTCGCATCTGACTGGCCACAATAATAATGATCGAAACGGTAACGACAGCCGCCAGTAGCAGCACAATCATTGTGGTATCCATCTTGTTGCAAACACTCCGGCTGAATGGACAGGCCACTGGCAGCTCCGGCCACAGAAAAAATCCGGAGAAATCCAGCAAGTATACGGAAGATTAGCAGAAAACCCCGGATGATTCCGTTCTGAAATGTGAAAGATTGCAGCTTCATATCAATCCGATGAATTGATACCCTGTTGACCATTATTCTAGTGAATAAAAGCCGTTTTTACGTGTTACTTCCGATAGGGGCCACGTCATGGACATTTCCCGGGTAGACCTCAATCTGCTTGTTTATCTCGATGTACTGTTGAGGGAGCGGAACGTCACCAAAGCCGCCAATCATCTTGGGATTACCCAGCCCGCGATGAGCAACGGCCTGCGCCGACTGCGGGACCTGTTCGGAGACCCGCTGCTGGTTCGTACCAGTGAGGGGATGACCGCAACCGAGCGTGCCACTGAGCTACAGCCACTGGTGCGGAGCATTCTGTCCGATATTGAGCAGGCGGTTCATGAGAAAACCGCGTTCGCGGCTATGGAAAGTCAGCGCGTGTTTCGGATCATGGCCAGTGACTACGCGGAATCCTGCCTGATGCCACGGGTACTTCGCCGGATTCGTCAGGAAGCGCCTCATGTGACTCTGGATGTTCTTACCCCCAGTGACGTGAGCTTCCTCGACGTGGAGCAGGGGCGCCTCGATATGGCGATCAACCGTTTTGACAAGATCCCCCAGTCGTTCCACCAGAAAACTCTGTGGACGGAGTACTTTGCCTGCCTGATGAACGCACGTAACCCGATACTCAAGGAGCCGTTTACCCTCGATACCTACCTGGACGCCAGTCATATCTGGGTCAGCAAGACCGGGTTTGGTGTCGGGGTGGGGGTGAACCCGAAAGACGTCCAGCGCCTGGGGTGGGTGGACGAGGCCTTGTCACTGATGGGCCGAAAACGCCAGATTTCCGTGTTTACGCGGCATTACCAGGTGGCGATGCTGCTGGCGGAGCAGCACGACCTGATCGCCACGCTGCCATGCCGGGCGGCCTGGTTGCAGAAAGACAACGCCAACCTGGTGGTTAAAGTGCCACCGTTCGAGATACCGCCGTTCGAGCTCAAAATGGCCTGGAGCCCGCTGTTGCAACACAACACGGATCACCAGTGGTTACGTAAGCTGATTGCCGAAGTGGCGGAAGAGGTAGACGCGGAATTTGCCCCGTTCGGAGCACAGTTTGAATCCACCGGGGTGCCCGGTATCCGCCACTCAGAGCGGTAGTTCTCGCAGTTCCAGAGAACTCCTTCCTGCATCCCACATGCGCTGGAACGACTCAGCGAGAAGTTTTACCCGGCCGCTGTTTGCAAACGTTGCAAAGCCTTCCGGCTTGTAGAAGTCATGCCGGTAAACCACGCCCTCGCGGTCCGCGAGCAGGAAGGGCTGGTCGTCCACCGGAGGATAATCCTCGTTCACCAGCCTCAGTTCAATCCGGCTGGGCAGGCGGCGCATCAATTCAACAATCTGGTGACGGCGTTGGACCAGCGGCTTGTCATCGTGAATCAGAAGCCGCACGTCACTGAGCCGATGTCGACGGGCCAGGCCGGATATCAGTTCCCGGAAGCGCAGGCGGTCATAGAGATCATGGTCCAGCACCCGGTCATACAGCCAGATCCGCTGACGCGCCTGGCCAGTCAGGGAGTCGATCAAATCTACCATGGTGCTCTCGCGGTCAAACAGCCAGGCGTCCCGATCTTCACCCAACAACATGGGATTCTCACGGGTTGAATAGGCGTCGTTCACCAGCTTCGGAGCGAGGCAGCGCATGTCGACATGGGGGATTCCGGCGTCGTCGTAGAGGTCGGAACACACGTGAAAGCCCGAGCGTTGGTAGAAGGGGATGGCGTGTTCCTGGGCGGAAAGTTGCAGCTCGGTGAAACGCTCTGCGGCTTCGGAGACAAGATGGCGTAGCAGGACTTCACCCAGACCCTTGCCCCGGTGTGCCGGAAGAATAGCCATGCGGCCGATGTGTGCCGTTTCCTCCAACGTGGAGAACAGGCGGGCGACGCCAACGGGGGTGTTGTCGGGTAATACCATCAGGTAGTGGTCGGCAATTTCGTCGGTGTCGTCCCACTCCAGTTCCGGTGGGACTTTTTGCTCGTCCACGAATACGGACTGGCGGATGTTCCGGACATCGGCCGGCGCCAGTTGCCAGCTGTATTTTCGAACCCGTACGTTCATGCTGCCTTCACCCAGGTTTCAGTCAGATGTCAGTCAAAGTACAGAGAGCCCTGGTTGACGAGTGTGCTCAGAAGACCCTGTATGGCATCGTCACCGGCAAAGCTGGCCAGTGCGCCCATGTCCGGGCGAGCGCTGGCACAAAGAAGGGGTGCCAGGGGCCGTGCGTCGCCCCGAAGCAGGAACTGCTCACCGTCCACGAACAGGGCGGTTTCGTCCTCGAAGTCATGGTAGGCGAAACGTGAGCCCTCGTTCCAGCGCAATGGGTTGCCGGCCGCAATCAACTCGCCCAGCAACTCTGGTGTGACCGGTTCTTCCGCGGGCACAACGATTTCCAGACTCTTGGGTGCCGTTGAGTACTGGCCGAACCAGAGTGCCAACTGGCGTTGATCACTGAGTTGGTCGCGGATGAGGCGGTCAAGCCGATGGATAACGTCGGGCTTGATGGCGCCGGGGTTGTCCTGGACCTTCAGGTCCGGATCATCCAGGTGTTCAGAGGCATCGGAGCGGCTGCACAGGAAGTCGGTGAAGCCTGTCAGTACATCGTCGACCGTAGGCGCGCGGAACCCGATAGACAGGGTGATGCAGTCGTCCTCGGCGACCCCGTGGTGGCCAACGCCCGGCGGCAGGTACAGCATGTCTCCCGGTGCCAGGGTTACCGTTTCCTCGCCGTCCCAGCTGCTCAGGATTCGTAGCGGCGTACCGTCCACGCGCGGCGAGGTGTGGTCACAATGGCCGCCAAAGGTCCAGCGACGGTGCCCCTCGGCTTGCAGAAGGAAGACATCGTACTGATCGTAGTGGGGGCCTACGCTGCCACCTTTTGGCGCGTAGCTGGCCATAATGTCATCCAGCCGCCAGTTGGGTACGAAGCGGAATTCGTCCAGCAGGTCCGCAAAGTCAGGAACCCAGTGGTCAAGACCCTGAACCAGCAGTGTCCAGTGGCTGTCTGGCAGTTTACTGAAACGCTCGGGCTCGAAAGGGCCGTTGTGCAACTGCCAGGGTTTGCCGTTGTCGTCCTCGATCACAATCCGCGATTCAACAGCGTCCTCACAGGCCAGTCCTGCCAACTCGTCGGCCGAGACAGGGCACTCAAAGCCCGCAAAGGCCTGGCGGATGACCAGTGGTTTTTTTTGCCAGTAGTCCCGCAGGAATTCCTGGGCGGGCATTCCGCCGGGCAGTTGCATGGTTCAGATATCCCGTGCCTGTTGCGTGGCGTTGCCAATGTAAGAGCCGGGAGTGAGTTCCATCAGTTCCGCCTTGGCGGCATCGGGAATGTCCAGTGACTCCACAAAGGCCTTGATCACATCCGGTGTCATGGCTTTGCCACGGGTCAGCGCCTTCAACTTTTCGTAGGGCTTCTCGATGTTGTACCGGCGCATAACGGTCTGGATCGGCTCCGCCAGGACTTCCCAGGCGTGATCCAGGTCCTCGTCCAGGCGTGCCGGGTTGATTTCCAGCTTGCCCAGGCCTTTCAGGGAGGCCTCGTAGGCAATCAGGCTGTGTGCGAAACCCACGCCGAGGTTGCGCAGAACGGTTGAGTCGGTCAGGTCACGCTGCCAGCGGGAAATCGGCAGCTTGGCAGACAGGTGGCTGAACAGGGCGTTGGCAATGCCCAGGTTGCCTTCAGAGTTCTCGAAATCAATTGGATTGACCTTATGGGGCATGGTGGACGAGCCTACTTCGCCTTCCACGGTTTTCTGCTTGAAGTAGCCCAGGGAAATATAACCCCAGATATCCCGGTCCAGATCGATCAGAATGGTGTTGAATCGAGCAATGGCGTCGTAGAGCTCGGCGATGTAATCGTGGGGTTCAATCTGGGTGGTGTACGGGTTCCAGTCCAGGCCCAGGCTTTCAATGAATTCCTTGGCGTTCTGGGCCCAGTCGATGGATGGGTAGGCAGACAGGTGGGCATTGTAGTTGCCTACGGCCCCGTTGATCTTGCCCATCAACTCCACGGCGCGAATCTGTTTCACCTGCCGGCGTAAGCGGTGAACCACGTTGGCCAGTTCCTTGCCGACGGTGGAGGGCGAGGCCGTCTGGCCATGGGTGCGGGACAGCATGGGTTGTTCCGCGTGCTCATGGGCCAGCTCCGCCAGCCGGTCAACGATGCGCTCCATGGCCGGCAGCAGGCCGTGGTCCAGACCTTCGCGCAACATCAGGGCATGGGAGAGGTTGTTGATGTCCTCGGAGGTACAGGCAAAATGCACGAATTCAGTAACGGCGTGCAGTTCCGGAACCTCGGAGATCTTTTCCTTGATGAAGTATTCCACCGCCTTTACGTCATGGTTGGTGGTGCGTTCAATGCCCTTGATCCGTTCCGCGTCTGCCAGCTTGAACTCCGAGATCATGCGATCCAGAAACTGGTTGGCGTCGGCGGAGAAGGCAGGCACTTCGGTGATGCCGGGATGGGCCGCCAGTTTCTGCAGCCAGCGGAGCTCAACGGTCACGCGGTTCCTGATCAGGCCATATTCACTGAAAATGTCACGAAAAACGCTGACTTTACTGCCATAGCGTCCATCGACCGGGGAAATGGCGGTCAGGGCGTTGAGTTCCATCGAAAACCTCTCAAGTCATCAAAGATACGGTCAAAAGAAAAAACTGGGGGCGCATATGATACACCAGTGGTGGCCGGGATTCAGTCGTAAACCGAGCGGTTTGCCTTCTCCGCCAATTCCCGGGCGGTCATGATGACCTTGCGACGAGTGAAGATAAGCTGCCAGCGGCGGCCGCCGGTCTGGTGCCAAAGGACGGCGGAGCGAATACCAGCCAGTAACAGGGCACGTACTTTGGCCGCATTCTCCTCGCGTTGAAGAATCGTGGGCTCACCGCTGACCTGGATACGCTGGCGGAAGGTGCTGATGGTGTCCGTGTAAATCGACGCCACGTTGGCAATCAGGTTGCTGTGGCTGTAGCCGAAATGGCTTGCGGTGTGCCGGGCCTGGTCGATCCGGCTGCCGATTACATCCAGCATGTCGCTGTTTTGACGAAGCTTGGAAGAGAGGTTGATCAGGTTCAGGGCGTAACGCAGTACTTCAATGTCCTGCTGTTTGCTCTGTTGGCTCATTACGCTGGCGAGGGTGGAAAGGCCTTCACGCAGGTCCTTCAGTTCACCGCCGAACACATCCAGGGTCGTTTCAGGTTGCGTGGCGAACAGTGAGCGCAGGCAGGTTTCAAAGCTGGACTCCGCGCACTGGCCGGAATGGGCTATTTGCTGGACCAGAGCAGAGGCCTGGAAGACGCCCGCCAGAGCCAGGGTCTGGTCGTGTATCGATCGGCTCATGCGCCGGCTCCTTCCGCCTTGTTGTCAGTTCCTGTGGGCGTCTGCTCACCGTCCCGCCAGGTTTGTTCGATAACGCCGCCACCAAGGCAGACCTCGTCGCGGTAAAACACGACAGACTGACCCGGAGTGACGGCGCGCTGTGCGTCGTCAAAGACAACCCTGAACCCGTTGTCCAGGGCTGTTACCGTGCAGTCCTGGTCCGGTTGGCGGTAGCGCGTCTTGGCTTTGCAGCGGAACTCCGCAGCCGGAGCTTCGCCGGCAATCCAATCCACCGGTCCGCTGATCAGTCCGCGAGAAAACAGCAGGGGGTGATGCTTGCCCTGAACGGCAACCAGTACGTTGCGGGACAGGTCTTTTTCCGCGACGTACCAGGGCTCGTCGCCAAACTCACTCAAGCCACCAATGCCGAGGCCCTGACGCTGGCCAATGGTGTGGTACATCAGGCCCTGATGGCGGCCGATCACCTGGCCATCGGGGGTCTCGATATTTCCGGGCTGCGCGGGAATGTACTGTTTGAGGAAATCCCGGAATTTGCGTTCCCCGATAAAGCAGATGCCGGTGGAGTCTTTCTTGTCGTGGGTGATAAAGCCCTGTTCGGCGGCAATGCGCCGTACTTCCGGTTTTTCAAGCTCGCCCACCGGAAAGAGCGTACGGGCAATACGTTCGCCAGAGACGGCGTGCAGGAAGTAGCTCTGGTCCTTGTTGGGGTCAAGGCCCTTGAGCAGTTCGGCTCCGCCACTGCCGTCGTTCAGAGGGCGCTGGCGGGTGTAGTGGCCGGTGGCAATGTAGTCAGCGCCCAGGGTAATGGCGTAATCGAGAAACGCCCGGAACTTCACTTCCTTGTTGCAGAGGATATCGGGATTCGGGGTCCGGCCAGCCTCGTATTCCGACAGGAAGTGCTCGAATACCCGATCCCAGTATTCCGCCGCAAAGCTGGCGGTGTGCAGCGTAATACCGATGGTTTCCGCCACCGCCTGAGCGTCCGCCAGGTCGGTCATGGCGGTGCAGTATTCGGTGCCGTCATCCTCGTCCCAGTTTTTCATGAACAGGCCTTCCACCTGGTAACCCTGGTCCTTCAGGAGCCAGGCTGCCACGGAAGAGTCTACGCCGCCGGACATGCCGACAATCACTCGGGTATTTTCAGGTGCTTTAGTCATGTCTGGGTCTGTCGGGGTCAAAGGGGCGGATTCTAGCATTTAAGCCAGGTTACGTCTGCGGCTCGACAATGACATCCAGGGGAAAGCGGCGTCCGTTTCGGTAATCTTCTATGCATTGCATGACCAGAGGGCTCCGAAGTTTGTCGGCCTGTGAGCGGATTTCACCGGGTGTTAACCAGTGGGCAGCGATAATGCCGTCGTCCAGCTCATCGGTCACGCGGCCCAGGGCCCTGGCTGAGAAGCAAAACCGGTAGTAGGTAACGCCGTTGGCGGGGGCCTTGTAGGTATAGACGCCAAGAAAGTGTTCAGGGACCACCTCCCAGCCAGTCTCCTCCAGGGTTTCCCGCTGCGCTGCGTCAAGGATCCTTTCGCCTTCCTCTACGTGGCCCGCGGGCTGGTTGAGCACCACCTGACCATGGCTGAGTTCCTCAACCAGCAAAAAACGGCCATGGTCATCTTCAACAATAACGGCAACTGTGGCGTGGGGTGTCCAAGTCATGGGCGGGGTCGCCTCCGGGGTGCGTGTTTGCGGGGTTTCGCCGCCTTCCGCGCCGCGGTTCCAGGCGGGGGCGAAGGCGCGTGTACGGATGTTGCCCTGTATTCGCCGGGCGAAAGCCCGTCCAGGGTCCAGTCTCCAATACCATAGCGAACCAATCGTAGGGTAGGGAAGCCGACTGCCGCCGTCATGCGACGGACCTGCCGATTTTTACCTTCGGTGATGGTGATCTTCACCCAGCTCGTGGGGATCGATGCTCTGTAGCGTACTGGCGGGTTTCTGGGCCAGATCTCCGGCGGAGCCATCGTCGTAACTTCGGCTGGGCGAGTCTTACCGTCTTTGAGTTCCACGCCTTCGCGCAGTTTCTTCAGTGCCGTTTCGCTGATCTCGCCTTCAACCTGAACCCAATATGTCTTTGGCATTTTCAGCCGGGGAGAGGCAATTTGATGCTGCAGTTGCCCGTTGTCCGTTAGCAGCAAGAGACCTTCCGAATCATAGTCAAGCCGCCCGGCAGGGTAGACAGCGGGGATCTTGAGCCAGTCGGCAAGGGTGGCGCGGAGGGTGCCATCCGTGCCGCCTTTCTCGTCGGTGAACTGGCAAAGCACCCGGAACGGTTTGTTGAACAGAATCAGCGTTGCCATGGTGGCAAATGAACCTTGATTTAGGGAATCGAATTTGAACAGGCGCATTATGCCAGAAGTAGGGAGAGAGGGGGTTGGGGAGGAGGGCCCGGTCGCCCCATCTGGTTGCGGAACGACCGAACGTCCGGACACAGGCTAACTGGCCGGTCATTGTGGGCCGGTGTTATCTGCCTGGGCAGTGGTGGCGTCAGCCGTCAAGCGTTTGCCGCGCGGGGCTGATCCTGGTATCCACTGTCCTGATTCTGTTCCACGTCGTCGTCACTGCCGGACGTTTTCTCAGAAGCGTTCTCTTGGGAACTCTGCTTCTGTGGCTGCTCCTCCGGAACGATGTTGACCGCGTGGATCCCCTTGTCGCTGGGCTTTTTATCGAAGGTGACGGCCTGGCCGGCCTTTAAGGTTTTGTAACCTTCCATTTGCACTGAAGAGAAGTGAGCAAACAGATCGTCACTGCAGCCTTCCTCGATAATGAAGCCATAACCCTTGGCATTGTTAAACCACTTTACTTTGCCTCTTGGCATGATGAACTCCCCTGTTCTTTCACTGTCAGTGTCTTTGTTATTGATGTTATTGCCGAGCGTTTTGCCTTGCACGGATTGCAGCCTGTTATAGGCTTCTTACGCCAATTTACAATATTTTACATTGCTATCGTACTGTTGACCAATATTCGCTCAGAGTCAATAGCAGTTATAGCCGGAATGTATGGTTGAACCGGGGCCGGAGCCTGTATCATGGCGAGATTGATAACCAGCGCACGTCCGGTTACCGGAGGTACCTTGAAAACCGGGCGGCAGACAACCATCTTTAAGCAGAGGCACCGATTTCCGGTAAAGAATCATGCGGACTATCCAGAATTCTCTACTAGTATTAAATCAGGGGGAGGACGAACAGCCAGGACGTCAGGACGATGTCAGTGTTGCTCCCGAGAAGCCCGCCCTCAAGCGCCCCGCGCGCTTCAGGGTTCTGCTTCTGAACGATGACTACACACCCATGGACTTTGTAGTGGATGTGTTGATGAAGTTCTTCGGAATGAACGAAGAAAAGGCGACGCAGGTGATGCTGCTCGTCCATACGCAGGGAAAGGCTGTATGCGGGGTATATACCCGGGACATCGCGGAAACAAAGGCGGCACAGGTGAACCAGTATTCCTCGGAATGCGAACATCCGCTCCTTTGCGAGATTGAACGTGCGGACTGATAGACCTTGGGGTGGCCCATGCTGAGCAAAGATCTTGAAATTACATTGAATGCGGCTTTCAAAAGTGCCCGCGACAAGCGTCATGAATTCATGACCGTCGAGCACCTTTTGCTGGCCTTGCTCGACAACGAATCGGCAGTGGGCGTCCTGAAAGCATGCGGTGCAGACCTGGCCCGGCTTCAGGAAGAACTCGTAGAGTTTGTGGATTCAACCACACCACTGATCCCCAGCAACGACAGCGAGCGGGAAACACAACCCACGCTCGGATTCCAGCGCGTGCTACAACGTGCTGTATTTCACGTACAATCCTCTGGCAAGAAGGAGGTAACCGGTGCCAATGTGCTGGTGGCCATCTTCAGTGAGCAGGAGAGCCAGGCGGTGTATGTGCTCAAGAAACAGAGCATCGCCCGCATTGACGTGGTGAATTTTGTTTCCCATGGCATCTCTCGCGTTCAGGGTGCCGAAGATCAGGAGGGTCACGATCAGGCGTCTCATGATGAAGCCGCAGAAGAAGGCGGTGCATCACGTCCGCTGGAAAGCTACGCAACCAACCTGAATGACCAGGCCCGCCAGGGCCGCATTGACCCGCTGATCGGACGTGAACACGAAGTCGAGCGGGTGGTTCAGATACTGGTTCGCCGTCGCAAGAACAATCCGCTGCTGGTGGGCGAAGCGGGTGTGGGCAAGACAGCGATTGCCGAAGGCCTTGCCAAGCGCATTGTGGATAGCCAGGTGCCGGAGATCATTTCTGACGCGGTGGTCTATTCACTTGATCTCGGTGCCCTGCTGGCTGGCACCAAGTACCGGGGTGATTTCGAGAAGCGGCTGAAGGGGCTGCTTGCAGAATTGAAGAAAGAGAAGCATGCGATTCTGTTCATCGATGAAATCCATACTATCATCGGTGCCGGTTCCGCGTCCGGCGGTGTGATGGATGCCTCCAACCTGCTCAAGCCCATGCTGAGCTCAGGGGAAATCCGGTGCATTGGCTCCACCACCTTCCAGGAATTCCGTGGCATTTTCGAGAAGGACAGCGCGCTGGCTCGCCGCTTCCAGAAGATTGATGTGAACGAACCCAGCGTTGAGGATACCTACCAGATCCTCAAGGGGCTGAAGTCCCATTTCGAGAAGCACCATGACCTGAAGTACACCGATCAGGCACTGCGTGTGGCGGCTGAGCTGTCTGAACGCTACATCACCGATCGCCACCTGCCGGACAAGGCGATTGACGTAATCGACGAAGCCGGTGCCCATCAGCGTCTGCTGGCGGTGGCCAAACGCAAGAAGACAATCGACGTGTCGGAAATCGAGGATGTGGTGGCCAATATCGCCCGCATCCCGCCGAAGAACGTATCCACCAGCGACAAGGACCTGCTGCGCAATCTGGAGCGGGATCTCAAGATGGTGGTCTTCGGGCAGGATCCGGCTATCGAGTCATTGTCCACCGCCATCAAGCTGGCCCGTGCCGGCCTGAAGGCGCCGGAGAAGCCGGAAGGTGCCTTCCTGTTTGCCGGCCCCACGGGTGTGGGCAAGACCGAAGTCACCAAGCAACTGGCCAAGGTGTTGGGTATCGAGCTGGTGCGCTTCGACATGTCCGAGTACATGGAGCGGCATACCGTGTCCAGGTTGATCGGTGCGCCTCCGGGCTATGTCGGGTATGACCAGGGTGGTCTGCTGACGGAATCCGTGAGCAAGCATCCGCATTGTGTGCTGTTGCTGGATGAGATCGAGAAGGCTCATCCGGAGGTCTTTAACCTGCTTCTGCAGGTGATGGATCACGGTACGCTCACGGATAATAACGGTCGTAAGGCGGATTTCCGTCATGTGATCCTGGTGATGACCACCAACGCCGGTGCTGAAAGCATGGCCCGCCGTTCCATTGGCTTCAGCGAGCAGGACCACAGCACGGATGGTATGGAAATCATATCCAAGACCTTTACGCCGGAGTTCCGCAACCGCCTGGATGGCATTATCCAGTTCGGTGATCTCCAGCCGGCCACCATCACCCACGTGGTGGACAAGTTCCTCACGGAATTGCAGGCGCAGTTGGACGAGAAGCACGTGGTGCTCCACGTTGACGACGCCGCGAAGGAATGGCTGGCCGAGAAGGGCTACGATGTCACCATGGGGGCTCGCCCGATGGCTCGCCTGATCCAGGACAAGATCAAGCGGCCCCTGGCGGAACAGATCCTGTTCGGCCGGCTGTCGGAGCATGGTGGTGATGTCCACATTCACCTCAAGGATGGTGAACTGGAGTTCGAGTACGAGGACGAACCGGCTGAGGCTGTGTAAGCAGCCCTGAGCGATTCTTCTCCTCCTGGAAAGGCCATGCTGGAAACAGCATGGCCTTTTTTGTCACTGGCCGACCATCAATTGACTCTGTTGAAGGGCCAGCCCTGACATTGTCGTCAATCCAATTGCTCCGCTTCTCTGTCAAATTGTTGTCTGACAGTCAGATTACCTGACGCGTACGCGCCGTGGTCTGTGTTTCCGTGAAACAACAATGATAAGGAGAACCGGGAAATGAAAGCGTTATCCATGCTTTTGCTGGTTGTGCTCGGGCTTTCCGGCTGGAGCAATGCCGGCGCGAGTGAGCGCCGTGAGTTCTGTGTATTTGATGTCGCCGGAGCAAGTGGATTTGTCTACCGTACGTTGCAGGATTACCACCGCAAGGCCGCATTGGCCGGCGTAGGCCTTAACATGCGTCCCTACACCGATGAAGATCAGGCCGTCGCAGATTTAAGAGCCGGGCGTTGCGACATTGTGGCGGTGACCGATATGGGCGCCCGTAAATTCAACGATTTTTCAGGCTCCATCAGTGCCATCGGGGCGATTCCCTATTATGAAGACCTGAAAGTGCTGCTCCATATTCTGGCCAGCCCCAGGGTTGACCGTCATCTTGAGCAGAATGGCTACGAGGTGTTGGGTGTGACGCCGATGGGAGCGGCTTACCTGTTCGTGAACGACCGGGCGATTGACCACGTGGAGGCTCTGGAGGGAAAGCGCATCGCGGTGTTCGAGGGGCACCACGATGCCCGTCATATGGTTGAGTATGTTGGCGCGGTGCCGGTTGCGGCGAAAATTTCCGACTTTGCCAGCCTGTTCAATTCCGGCGAGGCTGATATCAGTTATGCGCCGGCGGCTGCCTACGAGGTGCTGGAGATGTTCCGGGGCATGGGCAGCAAAGGTGGTATTGTCGATTATCCGGTAGGGCAGGTAACCGTTCAGTTGATCGCCCGGGCGGATGAGTTCGACGACGCTTTTGTCAGGAAGTCACGGCGGATCATGTCCAGGCTCTACCCGGAGGCCATGCGCATTGTGAGGCAGTACGAACGGTCGATTCCCGAGGAGCGCTGGGTCAAGATTTCACCCGAAGCCGTCCGGGGTTACCAGGAAATGTTGCGCAGCGTGAGGATTGATATGCAGCAGTCCACGGAAGACTCGGGCATGCTGGCTGCGGGTGTGTACCATGACGACATGATGACGATACTGCGGAAGGTGCGGTGTTATACCAATCCAGGCGCGATGGAATGCTCGGCGGACAACCGGGAGTAGCGGCCTGGCATGGAAAGGCCTGAAAATAAAAAGCCCCGATATTCGGGGCTTTCAAGTCTCATACAGCTATCAGCGGGCGCGGTACACGATGCGTCCTTTGCTCAGGTCGTAGGGGGTCAGTTCTACCTTGACCTTGTCGCCTGTCAGAATACGGATATAGTTCTTGCGCATCTTGCCAGAAATGTGAGCGGTCACAATATGGCCGTTTTCGAGTTCAACCCGGAACATGGTGTTTGGAAGCGTATCAACAATAACGCCTTCCATTTCAATAGCATCGGACTTCGCCATTCAGTAAAAACCTCGTAAATTGGCTTGCTGTGATTTTAAATTGCGCAATTCTGCCTGATTTACCTCCATTTGGCAAAATCAGTTCACTTCCATGGTGTGCCATTGCCCGTCCCGAAGCGCTTCGATCGGGCGGAATCGTGTTTTATAGTTCATTTTCCGACATTCTTCGATCCAATACCCCAGATACAGGTGCGGAAGCCCCAGCCGTTTTGCTTCCTCTATCTGCCAAAGCACCGCAAAGGTGCCCAGGCTTCGGCTTTCGTAGGCAGGATCAAATACGGTATAGATGGCGGACAGGCCTTCGTCCAGCATGTCCACGGCGGCCAGGCCCACCAGGTTGTCTCCGTCCATGATTTCGACAAACCAGGAATCGGTGGCGCCTTCCACCAGGAACGACATGAACTGTTCACGGGAGGGTGGGTACATGTCGCCGTCAGAGTGCCGTTGTTCAATGTAATGGGCGTAGAGGCTGTAATACCGTTCCGAAAAGGTTGCCTTGACCATGCGGCAACTAAGATCGGCGTTCTTTTTCATGACCCTGCGTTGGCTGCGGTCAGGCTGGAACTCTTCCACCTTGAGCCTGACAGGAACACAGGCATTGCAGCTTTCGCAGTGGGGGCGATAGTAATGCGAGCCACTTCGACGGAAGCCCAGGGCGGTCAGTTGGCTGTACAGCCGCTTGTCCACATGGGCCCTCGGGTCGACGAACATGGTGGTTGCTTCGCGATCTGGCAGGTAACTGCAGTCGTGGGCCGGCGTGGCAAAAAACACCAGGGTCCTGAGATTGCTCATTCACACCTCCGGGCCGGGCCACTGCCACCGGAAGCCCCAGTCGCTGTGGTCCGGACTACTGTCGACGCATGTCCTGAGTATAGATAAAAATTCGCTGCGTGGGATACTTCGCGCACCCATTCGCAACAGATGGCCGCTTTCCACCTGGCAATCCATAATCTGATAGCCCCAATCCCGGAGTTGATTGGCCAGATGGACCATCAATACTTTCGAGGCGTTGGTTTCCAGTGAAAACATGGACTCACCAAAAAAGCAGCGGCCAATGGCCAGGCCGTACATTCCCCCGGCCAGTTCTCCCTTTGGATTCCATACTTCTATGGAGTGGGCTACCCCCTGTTTGTGAAGCTGGCCATAGCTGTCAATCATATCCTGGGTGATCCAGGTGCCTTCGGCACGGGTGTTGGCGCAGAGGCGGATGATGCGGGGGAAAGCCTGGTCGGCGGTGATGGTGAAATAGCCGCGGTTGAGGGTGCGCCGGAGGCTTCTGGAGATGTGGATCTCTTCCGGGAAAAGGACGCATCTGGGGCTGGGGGACCACCAGAGTATGGGCTGGTCGTCGCTGAACCAGGGGAAGATGCCGTTGCGGTAGGCGAGTTTGAGCCGCTCGGTGGATAGGTCACCGCCCAGTGCCAGCAATCCGTCGGGGTCGTCCAGGGCCTGTTCGGCGGGGGGGAACCAGAGTTGGTCGGGGTCTAGCCAGGGTAGTGACGTCATCTCGGTCCGGAGTTAGTACTCGAGTGTTGGTGGAGTCGGCGAGTGGTCACGGATGTCTGAAACACGCTCGAGCACGTCCGTGTGGCGCTTGGGCTCCGCCATCCATGGCTCCGCACAGTTTCAGACATCCGTAACCACTCGCCTTTTCGGGCCTCGGAGGTGCCTGCCCTGAACCACTTCCGAATAAGTTTCTCGGTTAAACTCAGTCTTGGTCCAGAAACTTTTCGGCGTCAAGTGCTGCCATGCAGCCGAAGCCTGCAGATGTCACGGCCTGGCGGTAGACGTGGTCGGCTACGTCGCCGGCGGCGAAGACGCCGGGGATGCTGCTCTGAGTGGCCATGCCTTCCAGGCCGGAGCGGATTTTGATGTAGCCGTTTTCCATATCCAGTTGGCCCTGGAACAGGTCGGTGTTGGGTTTGTGGCCGATGGCGATGAAGACGCCGGCCAGGTCCATTTCCTGGGTGGATTCGCCCTTGGTGCTTTTGATGCGCATGCCCGTGACGCCGGTGCCGTCGCCGAGGACTTCGTCCAGGGTGTGGTCCCAGACAATGTTGACGTTGCCGTTTTCGGCTTTTTCGAACAGTTTGTCCTGCAGGATTTTTTCAGCACGCAGGCTGTCGCGGCGGTGTACCAGGGTGACTTCGTCGGCGATGTTGGAGAGGTACAGCGCTTCTTCGACGGCGGTGTTGCCGCCGCCGATGACGGCGACTTTCTGTTTTTTGTAGAAGAAACCGTCGCAGGTGGCGCAGGCGGAGACGCCCTGGCCCTTGAATTTTTCTTCCGAGTCCAGGCCCAGGTACATGGCGGAGGCGCCAGTGGCGATGATCAATGCATCGCAGGTGTATTCGCCGCTGTCACCCTTGAGGCGGAAGGGACGGTTACGCAGGTCGGCTTCGTTGATGGTGTCGTAGACCACCTGGGTCTCGAAGCGCTCCGCGTGTTTGAGCATACGTTGCATCAGCTCAGGGCCCTGTACGCCATCGTTGTCGCCCGGCCAGTTGTCCACGTCGGTGGTGGTGGTCAGCTGTCCGCCCACTTCGATACCGGTGATCAGCGTGGGTTTCAGGTTGGCACGGGCGGCATAGACGGCAGCGGTGTAGCCGGCGGGGCCGGAGCCTAGGATGATCAGTCTGGAGTGCTTGGTTTCGCTCATTGTGGTTCTCTCGCTAACGAATCTGGACGTGTTGCGCTGGCCGCGTTTTCACGTAATCGGTACGTTCGTCCGGGGGCTGGCCCGGAGGAAAAGGGCAAAAGGCTAACATGAACAGGATTGGTTTCCAGTTGTTTTGCCCAATTCATTCCATTAAGTGATGCTATCTATTCAATGACAGAGACGGAGGTCAGAAGTTGCCTTACTCTCTCCGCGCTCTTTCCGGACTCGCCCTGTTCCAGGCGGTGTTCGGCGACCGCCGGAAAGACCGCCTGGATGTCGTCCGGTAAGACATGGTGGCGCCCATCCATCAGGGCCCATGCCCGTGCGGCGCGCACGAGCCCAAGCCCGGCCCGGGGCGATAGTCCGTACAGCAGGCCGGGCATGCGCCGGCTCTGTTCCAGCAGGCGTTGTACGTAGTCCAGCAGTGCGGGGCTGGTGGACACCCGGTTGACGGCGTCCTGGAGGGTTTGCAGGTTTTCCGAAGAAAGCAGTGATTGCAGTCTGTCGGTCATGACCCGGCGGTCTTCACCTTCCAGCAGTTCCCTTTCGGCGCGCGGGTCGGGGTAGCCCAGCCGTATGCGCATCAGGAACCGGTCAAGCTGGGATTCCGGTAACGGGTAGGTGCCTCCCTGCTCGATGGGGTTCTGTGTGGCGATAACGAAGAACGGGTGGGGCAGGGGGCGGGTTTCGCCTTCGATCGAAACCTGCCGTTCCTCCATGGCTTCCAGCAATGCACTCTGGGTTCTGGGAGACGCGCGGTTGATTTCATCAGCCAGCACAACCTGCGCGAAGATCGGTCCGGGATGGAACACCAGGCTCCCCGCTTGCTTGTCGTACATGGAGAAGCCAAGCACGTCAGCCGGTAACAGATCATTGGTAAACTGGATGCGCTGGTAGGTCAGGCCCATGACCTTGGCCAGTGCGTGGGACAGGGTGGTTTTGCCCATTCCCGGAATGTCTTCAATCAGCAGGTGGCCCTTGGCCAGCAAGCCGCAGAGTGAAAGCCGTACCTGGTGATCCTTGCCCAGCAGTATGCTGTTTAACTCGCGGATAACCGTGTCGGTCAGTTTTTTCATGAAGTGTTTAGTCCCTTACCCGCTTGAGAATGTCACCGTAGGCGTCGATGCGCCGATCCCTGAAATACGGCCAGATGCGACGAATCGACTCACTGCGAGAGCGATTAATGGTGGCGGACAGTAGGGTTTCCGACTTGTCGTCGGCACGGGCCAGGAATTCTCCCTGGGGTCCGCAGATGAAGCTGTTGCCCCAGAAACGAATGCCGTCCGAGTTGCCTGAAGGGTCTGGTTCCGTGCCGACTCGGTTTGGCGCGATGACCGGAAGGTTGTTCGCAACCGCATGGCCGCGTTGAACGGTTACCCAGGCATCCAACTGGCGCGCTTGTTCCTCCGGGTCGTCGGTGACGTCCCAGCCAATGGCCGTGGGATAGATCAATACCTCTGCGCCGGCCAGGGCCATTAGGCGGGCGGCTTCTGGATACCACTGGTCCCAACACACCAGCACACCCAGCCGACCCACGGAGGTGTCAATGGGGGTGAAGCCGTTGCGGCCGTCGTTGAAGCTGGCGTCGCCCGGGGTGAAATAGAACTTTTCGTAGAAGCCGGGATCGTCGGGAATATGCATCTTGCGGTAGAGGCCGGCGATGTTTCCATCCCGCTCAAAAACGACGGCCGTGTTGTGGTAGACGCCGTTCATTCTCCGTTCAAAGATAGACCCGACGAGAACGATGCCAAGTTCCGCCGCCAGAGCGGATAGCCGACGACTGGTCGGGCCGGGAATCGGCTCGGCGAGTTCGAATACCGAGGTGTCTTCGGTCTGGCAAAAGTAAAGCGTGGCGTGCAATTCCTGCAGGACGACGAGCTGGGCGCCGTCCGTAGCCGCCTGGCGGATCAGACGTTCGCTGGTTGCCAGGCTGGTATCCTTGTCAGCGCTGCATTGCTGCTGAATGGCGGCAATGGCCAGATCGGCGGATTGAGGAACCTGAGTCATGCGCCTACAACCCCTGCCGGTATCTGCATGGTGACGCAATGCAGGCTGCCTCCCTGTGTGATCAGTGGTCGACAGTTCACCGGAATCACTTCCCGCTCAGGGAAAACGTTCGACAGGGTGGCGACAGCGTCTTCATCCTGAGGCACCCCGTAAACCGGTACCAGCACGGCGCCGTTGATGACCAGGAAATTGGCATAGGTTGCGGGAAGGCGCTCGCCGTCTTCGTCATGGATGGCATCCGGCCAGGGCAGCGGGGTCAGGCGGTAGGGCTGGCCGTCAGCCTGGTGGAATTGCTGCAGCTCCTCCTCCATGGCCGCCAGGGCGCTGTAGTGCTCGTCGCTGACGTCCGGGCAGGCCACGTAACAGATATGGTCGGGGGCACAAAAGCGCGCCAGGGTGTCGATATGACTGTCAGTGTCGTCACCGGCAAGGTAGCCGTGGTTCAGCCAGAGGATGCGCTCGGCGCCCAGTGTTTCCGACAACAGGTGTTCAATACCGGCTCGATCCATGGATGGATTGCGGGAAGGCGTCAACAGGCATTCGCTGGTGGTCAGCAAGGTGCCTTTACCATCGGATTCGATAGAGCCTCCCTCGAGAACGAAGTCCACCGGTATCAGCGGTGTCGTGCCAAAGCTGCCAAAATTCGACAGGTGGCTGTTCAGGGCATTGTCCTTTTCCCAAGGGAATTTTCCGCCCCAGGCATTGAACCTGAAATCCAGTAATTCGTGGCCCTCGCCACGGCTAATGGCTAGGGGCCCGTGGTCGCGTGCCCAGGTATCGTTGGCCGGGGCAGGAACGGCCGCAACGCGGCCGGGCAAACCGTTCTCCTGAGCGAACTGATTAAGTTCCCTTTCCAGCTCCTGCAAACGGAAAACATGCTCACAGCTGAGTAATACGTGCTGAAAGCGCAAGACGGTCTGCGCGATCTCCATAAACACCGGCTCGACATCGGCAAGGATGTCGCTCCAGTCCGTTCCGGGGTGGGGCCAGGTAAGCATGATGGCACTTTGGGGTGCCCACTCGGCGGGCATCACAGGTCTGGAAGTCAAGTTGTGAACACCTTATCCAAAAGCCGCCATTCTAACGAACGAGCGGGGTTGCGTCAGGATATGCAGAGGATTTTTTAGCGGCTGGGCTTCAGCACCGCATGGATCACCCGATCGGCTTCAAAGTACACGACAAAATCCGCGTAGTGCCATTGTGATATGGGTGGGTTGCCCACAGGCCCGGAGGTGCGGATCGGGTTGCCCCAGCCGTTGCGAACGCTGGACTGACTCATGCCAGTACGTGGAAGGTTTTCCTGTGCGCCGCGCTCAGCCTGCGACATCACTGGAACCCGAACCTCTTCCGCCACCGCGGTGGCAAGCGGGGCTACCGCCAGTCCTGAGAGGGCTGCGGTGGCGCAAACGGCTTTTATGGTGCGGTTTTTCATCAGTGACTTACTCCCTGGGATCGTCGTATCCGATTGAACGGGGTTGCCTGGAAAATCTGGAAAGTGCCGTGGATGGTACTCGCCAGACATTGATAAAACGTAATATCCACCAAAGACTAACAAAAGTCAGCCCGAATTCGATGATTTGTGGACCGTTTACTCTTTCTGTCGCTGGCGGATCTGCCATCGCATCACGTGGCGGGCGATTTGCTGTCGGTCGCTGTCCTGAATGTCGGTAAATTCCGTATGAACCCTGCCACCGCCGCTTTTGTCAGGTACAACGTCGATGACTCTGGCAGTCGCCACTGGCTGAAACAGCTCCGGTGGCAGCGTCATTCTCAGGGCCAGTTGGTCACCGGCGGAAAAACGGTTGGTGGAGCTGTGGAACGACAGTCCGCCTTCACTGAGTGTGACGTCCTGCCAGTCCCCAGGTTGCAACGGATTTTGCTCAAAGGCCATAATGCGCGCCAACGTATCCAGCTTCCCGTTCAGAGACTTGATCAGCGAGGTCAGCAGGCGGTCACGTTCTGCCAGGTTGGCGAGCTGTGCCCTGACATCCTGGTCCAGGCGTCTGAATTCCGAGCGCAGGCTCTCCATGTGATTGCCGTTAAAGGGGTTTTCCCGATTAGCTTCACCAGGACCCAGCGTTCGGATTTCCAGGCCAATATGGTCACTGATGCGAAAGTAGTCCCTGCGATCAGAAGGATTATTCGCCGGGTTATTGTCGGGTGTCGTTTCAGACATCTGGGCTCCATAACGCGGTATTATTGTTTCCTGATAGCAGTTTAGCAGCTTCCTGACGGTCCGTATCGCCGCAGGATTTTCGACAGACCAGAAGGCAGCGACAGGCTCCTCCCAATGTTCAGACCCTTATCACTGTATGTCGGCTTGCGGTACACCGCGGCCAAACGACGTAATCACTTCATTTCGTTCATTTCCCTGACCTCCATGATTGGCCTGATGCTGGGCGTGGCTGTCCTCATCATCGTGTTGTCGGTGATGAATGGCTTCGACCGTGAGCTCAAGCAGCGGATTCTGGGCATGGTGCCTCACGCTGTGATCCAGGGTAACCCTGATCTTGATGACTGGCAGGAAGTGGACCGGAAAGTAGAGCAACACCCATCGGTGATCGCTGCAGCACCCTTTATTCAGGGGCAGGGCATGGTCACGGGTGGCGGTGACGTTCGCGGCGTCATGCTCAATGGTGTACTGCCAGAGCAGGAGCGGAGCGTTTCCATCATTGAAAACCATATGATCGAAGGCGGGCTGGACGATCTGAAGTCCGGAGAGTTTGGCATCATTATTGGCCGGCAGATGGCCGCCAGCCTGCGCCTGCAATTGGGTGATCGGGTCACCGTGGTGTTGCCGGAAGCATCGGTAACTCCAGCCGGGGTATTGCCGCGACTGAAGCGATTCACGGTCAAGGGGGTATTCAGTGTCGGGGCGGAACTGGATGGCAACTACACCCTGATTCATATGGATGATGCATCAAAGCTCATACGCACCGACGGCAAAGCCCAGGGCGTGCGCCTTCTGGTGGACGATCTGTTTCAGGCTCCGAAAGTGGCAGAAGAAGTTGCGCGCCAGCTGAGCGGTCGCCACTTCATATCTGACTGGACCCGAACCCATGGCAATCTGTTCCAGGCCATCCGCATGGAGAAGACCATGATCGGCCTGCTGCTGATGTTCATCGTCGCGGTGGCCGCGTTCAACATTGTGTCGACACTGGTGATGGTGGTTACCGACAAGACAGCCGATATCGCTATCCTGCGCACGATGGGCGCAACACCCGGGCGAGTGATGCGGATCTTCATGGTTCAGGGCGCGGTGATTGGCATTACCGGCACCCTGGTGGGCACAGCGCTGGGCATTCTGGGTGCCTACAACATCAGCGGGTTTATTGCCTGGCTGGAGGCCTTTATGGGGCATCAGTTCCTGAGTGCAGACGTCTATTTCATCAGTTATCTGCCGTCCCAGCTGCAATGGCAGGACGTGTGGATCATCAGTGGTGCCGGCCTCGCCATGAGTCTGTTGGCAACGATCTATCCAGCGTGGAGAGCATCCCGCGTCGACCCGGCGGAGGCCCTGCGATATGAGTGATTCAGCAACCATGAACGATGACAGGTCATTGGTGATCAACTGCGAAAAAGTAACCAGAACCTATAACGAAGGGCCGGGAAAGCTGACGATTTTCTCGGACATTTCGCTTCAGGTATCGGCCGGCGAATCGGTAGGCATTGTTGGCAGCAGTGGTGCTGGCAAAACCACGCTGCTAAACCTGCTCGGGGGGCTGGATAAACCTTCTTCGGGTCATATTGATATCTGCGGGCAGGATATTCACCGGATGAGCGAATCCGGCCGGGCGCGTTTTCGCAATCGTCACTTGGGGTTTGTTTACCAGTTCCATCATCTGTTGCCGGAATTTTCGGCCCTGGAAAACGTCATGATGCCGGGTGCGTTGGGTGGCCGTGGCGTTCGCCAGGCCTCGGAACAGGCAACCGCCATTCTCGAACGTGTCGGGTTAGGCGCGCGTCTGGGGCATAAACCCGGAGAACTGTCTGGTGGTGAGCGTCAGCGGGTGGCGATTGCCCGCGCCCTGGTGAACGAGCCCGAGTGCGTCTTGATGGATGAGCCCACTGGCAATCTGGATGAGCAGACCGGGGAAAGCGTCCGCGAGCTTATCGAGTCGCTCAGGGACCAGATTGGCATTGCGTTCGTGTTGGTCACCCACGATATGGCCATGGCCAGGAGCCTGGGGCGGGTGCTTCGGCTGGAGCAGGGTGAACTGTTTCAGGAGCTTTGATGGGCGTCGGCGCCCGGCTTGGACTTGCGGGTGGCCCGGCGGTGGCGTATTCGAAGTAGCTGGCGCTCCCGCCAGTCGCTGCGGACCTTGCGCCGCCACAGGAATTGAATGACCAGATAGGCAAGGCAGGCCGAGCAGGTGGCCACCAGTACCGAGCCCAGGTAGAGAGGGATGCCGATATCCATCAGGCGGCCGCTGAGCCACGACCAGGACAACTGGATCTCGAAGTTCAGTACCGGTCTGTCCAGTATCCAGGCTCCAATCTTGTAATTGAAGTAGAACATCGGTGGCATGGTCACCGGATTGCTGATCCAGACGAGCACTACCGAAAGCGGCAGGTTGGCGTTGAACCAGATGGCGAAGAAGGCAGCGGCAACCATCTGGAACGGCATCGGTATAAATGTCAGGAAAATACCGACCAGGAACGCCCTGGCGACGCTGTGGCGATTGATGTGCCACAAGTTGGGTTCATGAAGGATATCTCCGAGGAAGTGCAGCGACTCGATCGAGCGCACCCGTTCCGGCGTTGGTAGATAGCGTTTCATGAACTTCTTTGGCATTGGGAAGTTCTGCCTGCTCGGGATAATGGTTCCGGGGTATGGCGGCTCCCGGAATTGACCAACTATCAGGAGGACAAGGATTGTCCGGAAGTTTTATGGCCAGGGTCGGCCTCGTGGGCTTCGCCTGCGGCGTTATCTTACTGTATAGCTTGGCGGTCTTGCCACCTTTGCACTGGCTGATTTCCGCGACACCTATCCCGTTTGTCGCGATACTTCTCGCCAGGTCTCCGCTGTTCAGGGCGGTCGCAGTCCTGCTTGCTGGTGGGATTGTTGGCCTGGCCTGGGCGGCGCTGCAAGCGGACGGCCGGCAGCAGTCGGTGCTATCGACGACACTGGAAGGCCTGGAACTGGACGTCTCGGGGTATCTTTGTGATGTCCCATCCGAAGGCAGCTTCGGTAGCGTCCGTTTCGCCTTTTGCGTGACTCAATGGCATCTGCCCGAAGGCGACAGTACCTTTTCCGATGAGGATTTGCCGGATCGGTTGCGACTCGCCTGGTACGGCGATGAGGCCACGACCAGGCCCGGTCATCGGCTGATACTCACGGTTGCGCTCAAGCGCCCCCACGGTGCGGTGAATCCGGAGGGGTTCCGCTACGAATCCTGGCTGTATCGGAAGGGGTTTGGTGCCACCGGCACAGTCCGCGAGCTTTCCCGCTCAGACCACCTTGAGTGCCCGTTTCGTTGCCGGTATCACCGCTGGCGGGGAGAACTGGTGGACGCTGTCTCGGGCAGGCTGTCTGATGCGCGCCATTTCCCATTAATAACGTCCCTGATGATGGGCTACCGCGGGCATATGCAGCCCGAACACTGGGACGTTCTGAAAGCTACCGGAACCATTCACCTGGTTGCTATTTCGGGTCTGCATCTGGGGTTGATTGCCGCTGGGGCAGGCTTCCTGTGCCGCCGCCTGCTGCTTTGTCTTCCTGAACGTCGAGTATCGCCTGCGGCACTAAGAATGCTGGTTTTCCTTGTGGTCGCCAGCGCGAGCATCGGGTATGCGCTTGTGGCCGGGTTCTCCGTGCCCACCAGGCGGGCGCTTATTATGGTCATCATCGCCGGGTGGGTTCTCGTTGGCGCTCGGCAAACCGGGGTTTTTACGGGGCTGCTGACCGCGCTGGCCCTGGTGTTGTTAAGTGATTCGTTTTCGCCCCTGGACCAGGGGTTCTGGCTGTCTTTCGGCGCCGTGATGGTTCTGGTGTTGCTGTTTGCCCTCCGTGTTGGCAGGACTGGTTGGCTCACGGGGCTATTGCTGGCCCAAGTGGCCGTCTTTGCCGGGCTCTGGCCGATATTATCCACCCTGGGGCAGCCTCAGCCTGTGCTCGGTCTGGTAGCCAACCTGTTTGCCATTCCCTGGGTATCGCTGGTGGTCATGCCGTTATTGGTCGTGGGAGCTTTTGTACTGGTATTGCTCCCCTCTGCGGATGCCCTGGTGATTGGCGTGCTGGATGCCGTTTTTGGGGTTCTGTGGCAGGGGCTTTCCTGGCTCGCGAACGTTGATCTTGTGCTGACGGTGCCCGCCCCATTGCAGGTTGCGGGGTTTTCCTTGGTGGTTCTGATGGCCCTGCTGGCCCCTTTCAACGGGTTTCGGAAGGCGGCTGCCTGTGTCACGTCGTTATGGATTGCCATGATCGTGTTTCGGGGCGAAGGGATGGAGGGGGCGAACGAGACGGTCGCCCACCCTGAAATCTGGGTATGGGATGTCGGCCAGGGGCTATCCGTCCTGCTTCGCGAGCGGGACCGGGTGCTGCTCTACGACACTGGCCCGGCACTGGAGGGAGTCTACTCGTCGGTGGAGTCGGTTCTGATTCCCAATCTGAATGCTCTGGGCGTACGCCGCATTGATACCCTGGTAATCAGCCACGGCGATGGTGATCACGCCGGAGGGCTGCCGTTGCTGTTCGACCGATTCAAAGTCGGGCGGATTGTTACCGGCGAACCCGGGAGAGTTGCCGACAAGTTGCCCGTAGGCGTAAAGGTTGAGCCCTGTTCTGGCCAGGTGGATGTCAAGATGGGCGATCTGGAACTGGAACTCTGGCAAAGCCGGGGCAGGGTTGAGGGTAATGACGCGTCCTGTGTGCTGACAGTATCGTCGGTTGTCCCGCCCGTTGAGGTGGTGTTGCCTGGCGACATAACCCGCCGGGTCGAAGAGGAGTTTATGGCCCGGGCCGACCATTATCGGAATGATACCGACCGCTATCGGGTTGTGCTGGCGCCCCACCATGGCAGCAAAACGTCCTCATCGGAACCTTGGGTCGCCTGGATGGCTCCGAATCTCGCCGTAGTCAGTGCTGGCTACCGGCACCGTTTCGGTCATCCCCATGCAGACGTGGTTGAACGGTATCAGTCCGTTGGCAGCGATATCGCCAATACCGCTACCTCCGGCGCGATCAGGCTGGTTCTGGAGCCGGGTGGAGTGATAACCACAAAGGCAAGGGCCGCGACCCCGTTCTGGATTCGTAAACCCGAAACTCCCTGAACAGAGTGTAAAAACCGTGACATTCCGGGTGTGGCCTACACCGGCAGCTATGCTAAAGTAGCGCGGCTTGTAAACAATCAGGGAGACCAAGCGTGTTCGAGCTTTTGAAAGCCGGTGGCATCCTCATGGTGCCGATTCTTGCCTGTTCCATTCTTGCCCTTGCCATCATTCTAGAGCGCTTCTGGACGCTCAGACCGTCCAGGGTAACGCCTCAGCACACCATCAACGAACTGTGGCGGTGGATCAAGAAAAAGGAGCTTAACGGGCGCAAGCTCAAGGCACTGCAGGGGTCGTCTCCCCTGGGGCGGATCCTGGCCGGCGGGTTGATGAATGCCAAACATGGTCGCGAGATCATGAAGGAAAGCATTGAGCACGAGGCGAGTCAGGTCATTCATGAACTGGAACGTTTCCTGAACCCCCTCGGGACCGTTGCGACCATTACGCCTCTCCTGGGCCTGCTCGGGACCGTGATCGGCATGATCAAGGTGTTTGCAGAGATCCAGCTCGCCGGTGTAGGCGATGCCGGTAATCTGGCCGGGGGTATTTCGGAAGCACTGATTACGACGGCTTCGGGCCTGAGCGTGGCCATACCAGCACTGATCTGCCACCGTTACTTTATTCGACGTGTCGATGAGTTGGTTGTCGGCATGGAGCAGGAAGCCATCAAGCTTGTGGAAGTGGTGCATGGCGACCGCGAAATTGACGTGGAAGGAGCCTGAACACTGTGAAGTTCAAGCGTCAGAGAAGTCAGGAAGTCGGGGTAGACCTGACGCCACTGATCGATGTGGTCTTCCTGCTGCTGATATTCTTTATGGTGTCCACCACGTTTACCCGTGAGAGCCACCTCAATATCGAATTGCCGGAAGCCAACGGTGAGAGGTCGGAATCCGAGGCGGAGTTGATTGATGTGGTCATCAACGCCGAGGGCCAGTACATCCTCAACGACCGAACCCTGGTGAATAATCGTCGGGAAACCCTGGAAAGGGCGGTTAGTGAACTGGCACAGGACAACACGTCTCTGCCGTTCATCATCACCGCGGATGCCCGTACCCCTCACGAGTTCGTCGTGCGTGCCATGGATGTGGCGGGTCGTCTTGGTTTTGCCAAACTCAGCATCACCACCGAACGAGAGGCGGAAGGCAGTGAGTGACGCCACGTCGACAGCCGAAGAGTCACACCAGCCGGCATCCAACTGGGGAACCTACAAACGCCTGTTGGCTTACGTAAAGCCTTTCTGGCTGGCGTTCTCGCTCGCCGTGGTTGGCAATATCATCTACGCAGCGGCCTCCACCGGTATGGCTGCGGCGATGGAATACGTCATCACGGCACTGGAAAACCCCACCGACAAGAACCGGATTCTGCTGACGTTGCTGATTGTCGGTGTGTTTGCCTTTCGCGGTGTCGGCACCTTCATGAGCCAGTATTTCATCAGTTACGTTGGGCGGCAGGTTATTAACGCTCTGCGCCAGCAAGTCTTCGACCGTTTGCTGAGCCTGCCGTCCCGCTATTTCGATGAGAACGCTTCCGGCCGTCTGGTTTCGAAGATCACATACAATGTTGAGCAGGTGGCAGATGCCACGACCAACGCCGTGACCATCACCCTCAGGGAAGGGCTTACCATCCTGGGTCTGCTGGGCTTTATGATTTACACCAACTGGAAGTTGACCCTCGTATTCCTGGCCGTGGGGCCGTTGATTGCCCTGGTGGTCAGCTACGCGAGTAAGCGCTTCCGCAGAATCAGCAAACGTATCCAGGGGTCGATGGGCGATATTACCCATGCGGCTTCCGAGTCCATCAGTGGCTATCGGGTGGTCCGTACCTTTGGCGGCGAGCACTATGAGCGCGACCGCTTCCGCAAGGTCAGTGAGAAAAACCTGGAGCAGAGCCTGAAGATGGCTTCCACCCAGGCCATCAGCATCCCGGTTATCCAGGTGCTGGTGGCGATTGCCATCGCGGCACTGGTGTGGACCATGCTGGCGCCGGAGATCCGTGGCGAAATGAGTACCGGCCAGCTTGTGGCCTTCATTACCGCCGCAACAACCATGGCCAAGCCCATTCGCCAGGTAACGTCCGTACATGCCAAGATCCAGCGTGGCGTTGCCGCTGCCCACGACGTCTTCGGAACCATGGACGAGGAACCGGAACACGATCCGGGCACCTACGCGCCGGAACGGGTTAACGGCAACATTGAATTTGAAAGCGTGTCCTTCCGCTATCGTGACCAGTTGGACGACGTTCTCAAGGATATTTCCCTGAACATACCCGCCGGTCAGAGTGTTGCCCTGGTCGGGCGTTCGGGCAGTGGCAAGTCGACACTGGTCAGTCTTTTGCCTCGTTTCTACGAGTACACCGGTGGGGATGTCCGTCTGGACGGCCACTCCCTGAAAGAATTCAGCCTGGAAGCCCTGCGTTCACAGATTGCGCTGGTGACCCAGAACGTGGTTCTTTTCAACGACACCATTGCGGCCAACATTGCCTATGGCGCACTCCGCCACTGCAGTCGCGAGCAAATCACTGATGCAGCGGCCAAGGCCCATGCGCTGGAGTTCATCGAGCGTATGCCGGAAGGTCTGGATACCATGATTGGTGACAACGGCGTGATGCTTTCCGGCGGCCAGCGCCAGCGACTGGCCATTGCAAGGGCCCTGCTGAAAAACGCACCGGTGCTGATCCTGGACGAGGCAACATCGGCCCTCGATACGGAATCGGAACGGCACATACAGGATGCACTGGAAACCGTCATGCAGGGTCGTACAACGTTGGTCATTGCCCACCGGCTATCAACCATTGAAAAGGCGGATCGCATCCTGGTGATGGATGGCGGCAGAATTGTCGAGTCCGGTCGCCATGATGAATTGCTGGCCGAGGGCGGCGCCTACGCCCAGCTCCACCAGATGCAGTTCAGCGAGCAGGCATGACCACGCTGGTGGAACGGGTATGGTACAGCGGTAGGCGCCCCCTGTGGCCGTTGTATCCGCTGGTCTGGCTCTACCGCACCATTTCTGAAAACCGTCGCCGCCGGGCCTGGCAGGCGATGAACGAACGCATTCCGGTTCCCGTGGTGGTGGTGGGCAATATCACCGCCGGGGGCACAGGAAAATCCCCGCTGACGGCCGCTCTCACCAGCCTGCTGAAGGACCAGGGGTGGCAGCCAGTGATCCTGAGCCGTGGCTACGGTGGCAAGTCTGATCGCTATCCGCTGTTGGTCAACGCTGACACCGACGCCAGGATCGCCGGTGACGAGCCGGTAATGCTGGCCGCGCAATCGGGATGCCCGGTTGTGGTGGACCCGGATCGCAGACGGGGTGCCTTATGGGCACTGGAGCAAGGGCTGGGTACCATTCTGGTGTGCGACGACGGGCTCCAGCATTATCGGCTTCCCCGGGATATTGAACTTGCCGTCTTCGATGCGGCCCGTGGTGTCGGCAACGGCGCCCTGATTCCCGTGGGGCCGTTGCGTGAACCTCTGGCGCGGCTCGAATCCGTCGACTTCGTGATCACCAATGGCGGCCATCTCGACGAGCTCGAGCATGAGCGCCAGTTCACCATGACCCTGGCCCCTACTGAGCTGCGCAACCTTGTGACCGGGGAAGTGCTGTCTCCGGAATGCCTGGAAGGCCGGCGCGTGAGGGCAGTGGCAGGGATCGGTAATCCCAGCCGGTTTTTCGATACACTGATGGCGCTGGGGGCTCAGGTCAGGCCTCTTGCCTTGCCGGACCATCATCGTTTTACGCCCGCCGACCTGCACTCCGAAGACGGTGAATGGCTGGTGATGACAGCCAAGGATGCGGTCAAGTGCCGCGGGATCGCCCCTGACAACACCTGGGTCCTGTCTGTCACGGCCAGCCTCCCCGAGGTGTTTTCCGAGGCGTTCGTGGCCCGCGTCAATGACTGCAACCAATCGCTGGATACAATGACATTGTGAGAACCGCACCATGGATAAAAAACTGATGGCCCTGCTGGCCTGTCCGGTATGCAAAGGTGACCTGAAGCTGAACGACGCCAAAACCGAGCTTGTCTGCTATCAGGATGCGATGGCCTTTCCGATTCGCGAGGGGATACCGGTGATGCTCGCCACCGAAGCCCGGACTCTGACGACCGACGAGCGACTCCACAAACGCTGACAGGAAGCCCGTATGTCCTACACCGTCGTTATCCCGGCACGTTATGCCTCTACTCGGCTGCCTGGCAAGCCATTGGCAGACATTGCCGGCAAGCCGATGATTGAGCACGTCTATGAGCGGGCGTGTGAAAGTCAGGCTGGTCGTGTGGTGATCGCCACGGATGACGAACGCATCAAGGCCGCCTGTGCCGCCTTCGGCGCGGAAGTAGTGATGACCTCCGCCAACCACGCCAGTGGTACGGACCGTCTTGAAGAGGTAGCCCGAAAACTGGGGTTTGGTTCGGACAACCGGGTTGTCAACGTTCAGGGTGATGAGCCCTTGATCCCACCGGAACTGATTGACCAGGTGGCCGAAAACCTCGAAGCTCACCCTGACGCGGCCATCGCCACCCTCTGCGAGCGGATTCCTGACGCCACCAGTGTGTTCAATCCCAATGTTGTCAAAGTGGTTTTCGATAACCGGGGCATGGCCCACTACTTCAGCCGGGCGCCGATTCCCTGGGCCCGGGATGCGTGGCAGGACGGTGGCGACACCGCCGCGGCGCGGCCGCTACCGGAAGACAGCAATTACTATCGTCACATTGGCATCTACGGCTACCGCGTCAGCCTCCTGCGGAATTTCGTGACCTGGGCGCCAGCCCCGACCGAAGTCACTGAATCCCTGGAACAGCTGCGGGCACTCTACAATGGCGCCCGCATTCACGTCGAAGAAGCGTGCCGGATGCCACCCGCGGGCGTGGATACCGCCGAGGATCTAGAGCGTCTGCGGCAAATCATGATGACCAGACAAAAGGGGGCAGGACACCCATGAAGCCGGAAGTAAACGTACTGTTTGTCTGTCTTGGCAACATCTGCCGTTCGCCCAGCGCAGAAGGTGTCTTTCGCCAGGTGGTTCAGCAGTCCGGGTTCGAAAGTCGCATTGCCATCGATTCCTGCGGCACCGGCGACTGGCATGTGGGTAAGGCCCCGGACGGACGCGCCATGGCCGCTGCCGGCAAGCGCGGAATCGATATCAGTGATCTCCGGGCCCGCCAGTTCCAGGCGCCGGATCTGGACCGGTTCGATTACGTACTGGTGATGGACCGTCAGAATCTCGCGGACGTCAGGGATATCTGGCAGCAACATGGCGGGACCGAGCCGGCATTGTTTCTGGGGTTTGGTCGTTCTGATGAAGAGGAAGTGCCGGACCCATACTACGGTGGCGACCAGGGCTTCGAGCACGTACTTGACCTGATTACCGAGGCCAGTGAAGGTCTTCTTGAGCATATCCGGGAGCGGCTGGTGTGACCCGTTCCGGGGAGATCAGGGAGAACGTGTCCCTGGGGACGATGAACAGTCTTGGTATCGAGGCGAGGGCGCGGTATTTTGTGTCGGTCACCACTGTCGAGGCGCTCCGGAGAGCACTGGCGTGGGCATCGGAAGCATCGGTTGAGCCGCTCCTGCTCGGAGGTGGCAGCAACCTGGTATTTGCAGGGGATTATCCGGGGCTGGTGATTCGCATCGCCATCGCACGCCGGTGCTGGGAGCAGGTTAGTGGCGACGAGGCGACACTGGTACTGGGCGCTGGTGAAAACTGGCACGAAAGTGTGTTGTACGCGGCTTCCTCCGGCTACAGAGGGATTGAAAACCTTGCGCTGATTCCTGGCACTGTCGGGGCGGCACCGGTTCAGAACATCGGAGCTTATGGCACGGAGTTGCAGGACACCCTGGTGGATGTCCGGGCTCTGGATCGGCAGACCGGCAACGAAGTGGTGCTGACCAACAGTCTGTGCCATTTCAGCTATCGTGACAGCGTGTTCAAACACGAACCCGGGCGCTACGTCATCACAGAGGTTCGTCTGAGATTGTCCCGCAGCCGACCATTCTCACTGGATTATCGTGACCTCTGCGACTATTTCGACGGGCAGGACCTGCGCGATCTCACTCCGCTTGATGTCGCCAGTGCCGTGATGGCTGTTCGTCGACGCAAATTGCCTGATCCGGAACAGCTTCCCAATGCCGGCAGCTTCTTCAAGAACCCAGTTGTGCCATTGGCAACCTGGGAGTCATTGAAGGAGCAACACCCAGAGATCGCCGGCTACCCCGGTGATGATAATGCCAAGGTGGCGGCCGCATGGCTGATCGACCAGTGTGGCTGGAAGGGATATCGCAATAGCCGCGTTGGCGTCCATAACCGTCAGGCACTGGTGTTGGTGAACCATTCGAATGGCAGCGGTCAGGACGTGTTGGCATTGGCCAACCGTATCCGGGAGGATGTTGAAGCCCGCTTTGGTATTGCGCTGGAAATGGAACCGGGCGTAATCGGTTCATGCCCATAGGGCAGGCCTGAACCGATTACGCTCGTTGCACGGTGCCCTAAAGGCCGTTGCGGGGGGAGGCGCTAATCAGGAAGGGGAGTGCCTCAGCGAGTGGAATATCCTGCTTGTCTTCGTCACGGCGGCCCTTGTATTCCAGGGTTTCTGCCGTCAGGCCCCGCTCGGATACCACGAACCGGTGAGGAATGCCGATCAGTTCCATATCCGCGAACTTCACGCCCGGACGTTCGTTCCGGTCATCCAGAAGGACATCAAAACCAGCCTGGCGAAGCTGCTCATAGAGCTTTTCCCCGGCAGCCATGACCGAAGGGGATTTGTGGCCGTTCAGTGTCACGATAGCCACCTCAAACGGAGCAATGGCGTCGGGCCAGATGATGCCCTTGTCGTCATGGTTCTGCTCAATGGACGAGGCGACAATCCGGGAGACACCGATACCGTAGCAGCCCATTTCCAGGATGGCGCTCTTGCCGTTTTCATCCAGTACGGTGGCGTTCATGGCCTTGCTGTATTTATTGCCCAGCTTGAAAATGTGGCCAACTTCAATACCGCGCCGGATTTCCAGGGTGCCCTTGCCGTTTGGGCTGGGATCGCCCTCGACCACATCACGCAGGTCTTCCACGCGGCTCAGGGCTACATCGCGTTCCCAGTTTACGCCGGTCAGGTGGTGGCCTTCCTTGTTGGCGCCGCAGACAAAGTCCACCATGTGTGCTGCACTGCGATCGACAATGACCGGCACTGGCAGGTTCACGGGGCCGATGGAGCCGGCCTTGCAACCGACAACCTGTTCGATTTCCTCATCGGTGGCCATGGTCAGCGGTTCAGCGACATCGGGCAGGTTTTCCGCCTTGATTTCATTAAGGGTGTGATCCCCCCGAAGAATCAGGGCAATCAGGCCACTGTGGCCTTTGTCGTCTTCTTCGGCCTTGACCAGCAAGGTCTTGGCGCAGCGACTGGCGTCTACGTTCAGGAATGTGGCAACGGCCTCTATGGTCCGTTGCTCTGGTGTGGCCACCTCCGCCATTTCTTCGGAAGGCGATGAGCGGTCTCCGGCAGGCGCAACGGCTTCGGCTTTCTCAATGTTGGCGGCATAGTCGCTGTCGGTGCTGAACACAATGGCGTCCTCACCGGATGAGGCCAGTACATGGAACTCGTGGGACGCGCTTCCGCCGATAGCGCCTGAATCCGCCTCGACGGGGCGGTAATCCAGGCCCAGTCGATCAAAGATGGCGCAGTAGGTGCGATGCATGACCTGATAGGTGTCGTTCAATGATTCCGCATTCACATGGAACGAGTAAGCGTCCTTCATGATGAATTCCCGCGCACGCATCACGCCGAACCGGGGACGTCGTTCATCGCGGAACTTGGTCTGGATCTGGTAGAAGTTCGCGGGCAATTCCTTGTAGCTTTTCAGCTCGTTGCGGATCAGATCGGTGATGACCTCCTCGTGGGTGGGCCCGAAGCAGAAGTCGCGACCATGGCGGTCGTTCATCCGCAGTAGTTCACCGCCATACTGTTCCCAGCGCCCGGATTCCTGCCACAGCTCCGCCGGCTGTACCGCGGGCATCAGCACTTCCTGTGCGCCACTCTTGTCCATTTCCTCGCGCACGATGCGTTCAACCTTGCGAAGCACCCTCAATCCCATTGGCAGCCAGGAGTAGAGGCCGGAGGCCAGTTTTCGGATCATTCCTGCCCGGAGCATCATTTGATGGCTGATGATCTCGGCATCGGCAGGCGTTTCTTTTTGAGTGGCAATCAGGTAGCGGCTTGCTCGCATTGTGTTATCCGTAAGCAGTTGAGAAGGGGTTCTTTATTTATCCTGTCGTGCTCGCTATTGTACGGAGCGATTACCACGAGGTACAGATGGACATTGGGAGAGCTGCGAATGACACTGACCGCAACTGAAGTCGAGGCCGTTATCAGGGCCGGTGTGCCTATGGCCGAGGATATCGGATTTACCGTCGACGAAGCGCGGGAAGATGGGTTCGCCCGCACCCGCCTGGTGTTTTCCGAACGCCTGATTCGCCCCGGCGGCACACTGTCTGGCCCGGTGCAGATGGCCCTGGCGGATGCGTCCATGTACGCGGCGGTGATGGCCGCCATTGGTCAGGTTGAGATGGCGGTGACCAGCAACCTGTCGATCAATTTCCTGCATAAGCCGGCACCGGACGACCTGATAGGGGAGGCGAGGGTTCTGCGGATGGGGCGCCGACTTGCTTTTTGCGAGGTGCGGTTGCTATCCGGGCAGGGAAACGAGGAGAAACTGGTAGCCCATGTAACGGGCAGCTATGCTTTACCGTATAACCGCGACTGAAGCAGGAGATATGACCGAAGAAACCGTAGATATCACGCCTCGCCGTCAGCCTGTTCAGGCCAGAAGCCGCGAGCGCGTGAATAGCATTCTCAGCCATGCGGCAGCGATTTTCCACGAGGTGGGTGTCGATGCCACCAGTATGTCTGCCATTGCCCGTCAGTCCGGCATGTCACTCGCCTCCCTCTATCGTTACTTTCCCAACAAGGCGGCCATCGTAAAGGCCATTGCTGAAGGGCATGTTGAGCGGATGGAGACGGCGTTGCGGGATCGGCTCCAGACTCTGGAGCTGGTGGATGCCGTAGACGTTCTGATTGACCTGTTCTATGAGTTTTATCGGACCGAACCTGCCTATTCCGTGATTTGGAGCGGGGTGGAATCGATGCCCGAATTGCGGGACCTGGATATCCGTGAGCTCTACAGCCATGCCCGCGACCTGGATAACCGCTTGCGGGACGTCTGCCCCCGCATTCCGGAAGACCGTCGCTGGACGGCGAGCCTGATGTTGCCCCGCTCGGCCGGAACCGTTCTCAGGCTTGCGGCGACCCTGCCGGACGATCAGGCCCGTTCGATGGTGAGTGAGCTCAAATGCATGGCCCGGGCCTATCTGGCTGAGCTCATCCGCTAGCGAGTCAGGACAGATACCCCAGAGGCAGGGCCGTACTGTCAATAACCCGCCTCAGCACAAAGCTGGAGTGCACACCACTGACGCCCTGGATGCGGGTGATGCGATTTAGCAGAAAGTGGTGATAATGATCCATGTCGGGCACTACCACCTTGAGCATGTAATCGGCGTCCTGGCCGGTAATCAGGTAGCATTCCTGAACTTCGGGGTATTCACCCACCTGCCGCTCGAACGTGGCAAAGCGTTCGGGGGTGTGCCGGTCCATTCCGATGAGTATGATCGCCGTAAGGGACAGTCCCAGCTTTTTGTGATCAAGGATTGTTACCTGCCGAACTATGATGCCGGCGTCCTCCAGTGCGCGGACCCGTCGCAGGCAAGGGGAGGGTGACAGACCGACTTTGTCTGCCAGCTCCTGGTTTGTCAGCGAGCCATTCTGTTGCAACTGTTCGAGGATATGACGGTCAATCTTGTCGATTTTAACAAGCGACTTGTCGGAAGTTGACATAAAATTGCACCTTCAGTGAGTATCCTGGAATATTGTGTCTATTCTGGGTTTCTTAAGGGAGAAAAAGCAATCATTTTCCCCGTGTGACGCGTTATCCTGATACACAATCAATGAATTCCCCGTGAGAACAGCAAGGAATCACCCCAATGGCATTTGATCATCGTAAATACGTTGCGTTTACGCCGGTGGCGAAAACCGATCGTCGCTGGCCTGACAAAGTCATCACCACCGCTCCCCGTTTTTGTGCGGTGGATCTGCGGGATGGCAACCAGGCACTGGTAAAGCCGATGTCGGTAGCGCAGAAGCAGCGGATGTTTGATTTGCTGGTAAAGCTGGGGTTCAAGGAAATCGAGATTGGCTTTCCTGCAGCGAGCCAACCGGATTTTGATTTTTGTCGCAAACTTATTGAAGAAGATCGCATTCCCGATGATGTGCACATTCAGGTGCTGACCCAGGCGCGGCCGGAGCTGATTGAGCGCACCTACGATGCCCTTAAGGGGGCTCGCAAGGCTATCGTACATGTGTACAACTCGACGTCGACGGTTCAACGGGAACAGGTCTTCGGCATGGACCGCGAAGGCGTGAAAGATATTGCGGTCAATGGTGCCCGCATCGTCAAGGCCAACGCCGCCAAGTACCCGGACACCGAATGGACTTTCCAGTATTCGCCGGAGAGCTTTACCGGAACGGAACTGGAATACGCCGCGGACGTGATCGATGCAGTAAACGACGTCTGGCGCCCGGATCAGGGCCAGCCGGTGGTGATCAACCTGCCAGCCACCGTGGAAATGGCGACCCCCAATGTATTTGCCGATCAGATCGAGTGGATCTGCGATCACGTTCGGTATCGCGAGCACATCAGTATCAGCGTCCATACCCACAACGACCGTGGCTGTGCTGTAGCGGCGGCGGAGCTGGCGGTGATGGCCGGCGCTGACCGGGTGGAAGGCACGCTGATGGGCAATGGTGAGCGTACCGGCAACATGGACCTGGTCACCATGGCGATGAATCTTTACTCCCAGGGCGTGGATCCAACGCTGGACCTGTCTGGAATGGCCGAGATTACCGATGTGGTTGAAGCCTGTACCGAGATTTCCACCCATCCCCGCCACCCCTATGCCGGTGAGCTTGTGTTTACAGCCTTCTCGGGCAGCCACCAGGATGCCATCCGTAAATGCCTGGCCCGCCGCACCGAAGGCGAAAGCTGGCATGTGGCGTATCTGCCCATCGATCCTCACGACCTCGGTCGCCGTTATGAGGAAGTGGTTCGCATCAACAGCCAGTCTGGCAAAGGTGGTGTGGCTTATGTCCTGGAGCGTGATTATAACATCAGCCTGCCACGGTGGTTGCAGATCGAGTTCAGTAAGCTGGTGCAGCGAGAGGCCGAAACCAACGGCGGAGAGATTGACTCACTGACGATTCATCGGTTGTTCGAGGATCGTTACCTGAAGGTGGCCAAAGCCTGGGAGTTGAGATCCTATGACCTTCACCGGGATGATGAAGGCGTGAATGCCGTTGTGAGTATTGGCGCTGAAAGCGCCCCGATCATACTCAAAGGTCATGGCCTCGGAGCGGTCGAGGCAGTGTCAGCGGCGTTGGAGGCGGAATACGGCGTAACCCTGGCGGTAGAAGCCTACGATGAATTCGCATTGGGTGAGGGCACCAACGCCAATGCACTGGCCTGTATCCGTGTGACGGTGGACGGACAGCATTGCAGTGCGGCCGCTCTGGCCGAAGATACCACGTCGGCTACCTTGCAGGCGCTGTTTTCAGCGGTTTCCCAGGTGGTCGAAGCTGGTCGTCGGGATGGGGTCACCAATAAGGCGTCGGCGGAAGCGGATGCCTGAAAAAGAAAAAGCCGGCGAATGCCGGCTTTTTCGGATTCCCTGTGCCCGTGAGGGGCATAGGGCGGGGTCGCGTAACCTCAGACTGGGGTTACGTTTTCCGCCTGGGGACCTTTCGGACCCTGAGTCACGGTAAACTGCACCTGTTGACCTTCGGTCAGGGTGCGGAAACCGCTCGCGTTGATTGCACTATAGTGAACGAAAACGTCACTGCCACCGTCCTGGGCGATAAAGCCGAAGCCCTTGGACTCGTTAAACCACTTTACGTGGCCTGTTTTTGTATCTGACATTGATCTTTCCTGTATTTCTGAAATTTTGCCCTCACGGGACCATCGGTATCCAGTCGGAATACCGGCGCTGTAAAAATTCAGAAAGTACTGAGGAAAGGGGCAACGAAGAGCACTGCGGCAGGACGTTGAAACGCATTCACCAAATACCGCTGTATTTTCACAGCAATTTCAGTATAGACCGAGTTGGGAGGGCGTCAACGCTTTTTTTTAGCACTTTATTTAAGTTTTTTAATCCGCAAAAACAACAAGTTGTCATAAAATCGTCACCAAACGGATGCACCGTTGTGGCGCAGGTTCCGATTGGTGACGGCGTCTCGTGGTCAGCTTTTGAACTGCTCGCTGATTTCTTCCAGTATGGCGGGGTCGTCAATCGTGCTTGGCACTGCGTAGTCCTCACCATCGGCGATCTGTCGGATTACCCGGCGCAGGATCTTGCCGGACCGGGTTTTGGGGAGTCGTTCCACGACCAACGCCTTGCGGAAGCAGGCAATAGCGCCGATTTTTTCGCGCACCATCTCAACCAGCTCTTCTTCAAGTTCGTCGTGGTCGATGGTTGCGCCGTCCTTGATCAGTACGAGCCCCACGGGCACCTGGCCTCTCATGTCGTCGTGAGCACCGACCACGCAGCATTCCGCGATGGCCGGGTGGGCCGCCACCACTTCCTCCATCTCTCCTGTGGACAACCGGTGGCCCGCGACGTTGATAACGTCGTCCGTTCTTCCCATCACGAACACATAGCCGTCTTCATCAACAAATCCTCCATCACCAGAACTGTAGAAACCTTCGATGGGGGCAAGATAAGTGTTACGGAATCGGGCGTCGTCACCCCAGACCGTGGACATGCAGCCCGGAGGCAATGGCAGCTTAACGGCAATCTGGCCCTGTTCGCCGGCGGGCACCTGATGGCCCTCCATGTCCACCACCTGAACGTTGAATCCGGGGGACGGAAGCGTGGCGGAGCCGGGTTTCGTCGTCATCATCTCGATGCCCACCGGGTTGCAGCAGATTGCCCAGCCGGTTTCGGTTTGCCACCAATGGTCCAGTATTGGCAGGCGGGTATGTTCCTTCAGCCATTCGTAGGTGGGTGGGTCCAGTCGTTCGCCGGCCAGGAAGAGGCGCTTCAGGGAACTGATGTCGTAGCGGGACAGCTGATCAGCCTCAGGGTCTTCCTTGCGGACCGCCCGGAAGGCGGTCGGTGCCGTGAACAACAGATTCACGCCGTGGTCCTGGACCACGCGCCAGAAGGCGCCGGCATCCGGAGTTTTGACCGGCTTGCCCTCGTAAAGGATGGTGGTGCAGCCTGCAAACAAGGGGGCATAGACGATATAGCTGTGCCCGACCACCCAGCCAACGTCCGATGCGGCCCAGTAGACATCTCCCGGGCTGGCGTCGTAAACCAGGTGCATGCTGTAGCGAAGAGCGACGGCATGGCCGCCGTTGTCGCGCACAACGCCCTTGGGTTTACCAGTGGTTCCGGACGTGTAGAGGATATAAAGCGGGTCGGTGGCCCTGACAGGCACCGGGTCTACCGCCCGGGCCCGGCTAACCATTTCACCCCAGTCGAAATCGCGACCTTCCTGAAGCGTGGCCTTAGCCTGCGGGCGCTGAAACACAATGCAACACTCGGGCTTGTGGTCCGCCTGATCGATGGCTTTGTCCACCAAGGGCTTGTATTCGATGACCTTGCTGACTTCGATGCCGCAGGAGGCTGTGATGACGGCCTTGGGCTTGGCATCATCGATGCGCACCGCCAGTTCATTGGATGCGAAACCGCCAAAGACCACGGAATGAATGGCGCCAATCCGGGCGCATCCCAGCATGGCAATGACGGCTTCCGGAATCATGGGCATGTAGAGAATCACCCGGTCGCCCTTGATGATGCCTCTGTCCTGGAGGGCGCCGGCGAAGATTGCCACCGCACGGGTGAGCTCATTGTAGGTGTATGAGCGGGTGGTGCCGGTGACCGGAGAATCGTAAATCAGGGCTTTCTGTTCGCCGCGCCCGGCCCGGATGTTGGCATCCAGTGCTACGTCGGAGGTGTTAAGGACGCCATCGGGAAACCACTCCCCATGTCCGTTATCTGTGGGCTGCCAGATGGTTTTCGGGGGCTCCATCCAGTCAATGGCAGACGCTTTCTCGCGCCAGAAGGCGTCAGGCTGGTCGATTGATTGCCTGAACTCGGAGTGGTAGTCCATAACATCCACCTCGCATCACTGTTGTTGTTGTGTTTTGTAATACCCACAACTTTAGGCGCTTTGAGGTATAGGACTACTAGACCATAGGCTAAGTTTCTGTCTTTTTGAAAGTTATTGGTTTCCTGAATTGACCGCGGTCACGTTCGCTTCAACGTGGCCGCTGGCAACACGGGCGGTGATCCTGTCGCCGGGCGCGAGTTCACTGGCCTGGCGAACTATATCCCCGTTTTCCTGCTGGACGATGGCGTACCCCCGCCCCAGCGTCGCCAGCGGGCTGACCACATTCAGTGTTTGAGCCAGATGCTCAAGGCGCTCCTGGCGTTGGACGACGGACTGGCGAGCCAAGCGGGTCAGTCGTTCGGACAGCTGGCTGACGCTCCTGCGGTTGTCGTCGAGCCGTTTTGCGGGAGACTGCATTCTCAGGCGCTGGCCAAGGTGCTCAGCGCGTACCTTTTCCCGCTCCATGCGTTGACGCATGGCCTTGCCCAGCCGCAGGTCGAGGTCGTCCATGCGCTGGGCTTTTTCCATCAGTTCACGCCGGGGATCCCTGAGCCTGGCGGAAAGATGCGCCAGCTGAGTCCCCATGCGTTTGAGGGCTCGGCTGGCGGCGCCGGCGAGTCGATGTTCCCGTTCCTTGAGCTGTCGCAGCCAGTCCTGCTGATCGGGTGATATTTTTTCCGCAGCGGCGGACGGTGTGGGTGCCCGCAGGTCGGCGACAAAGTCGGCAATGGTTACGTCCACTTCGTGGCCAACCGCACTGACCGTTGGCAGGGGGCATGCTGCTATAGCGCGGGCGACGGCTTCCTCGTTGAAACACCAAAGATCTTCCAGTGAGCCACCACCGCGACCAATAATCAGCACATCGGCGAGTCCGTGTCGGGCTGCCCGGTCAATGGCACGGACAATGTCAGCTGTTGCTGCCTGCCCCTGGACAGCGGTGGGGTAAAGGGTGACGGGAATGGCCGGGCATCGTCTGGCAAGTACGGTCAGGATATCGTGAATGGCGGCGCCGGTGGGCGATGTCACAACCCCAATGTGGCGAGGGGTTGATGGCAGCGGTTTTTTGCGGGCTGCATCGAACAGACCCTCCATCTGCAGCTTGCGTTTGAGCTCCTCATAGGCCTGCTGCAACGCGCCGAGTCCCGCTGGCTCGACATGCTCGACAATGATCTGGAAATCGCCCCGGTTCTCGTAAAGCGTTACCTTGCCGCGGATGCGAACCTGCTCGCCTTCCTTCGGAATTTCTTTCACCCGCTGGTTGAAGCCCCGGAACATGGCGCAGCGGATCTGGCATTTGCGATCTTTCAGGGAAAAATACCAATGGCCAGAAGAGGGGCGGGAGAATCCGGACAATTCACCCTCAACCCAAACCTGCATGAAGCTGGCTTCCAGCAGGTGGCGGGCCTGGTGATTGAGCTCGCTGACACTCAGCGCTCGGGGCCGGGAATCCTGGAAACCGCTGTCCAAAGGGGGTGCTCCTTCGTTTCTGTGGGGTTGCTGTATACGCAAAAGCCGAAAATTGGAGAGTAAAAATAGCGAAAATTCAAAAAGATGCAACCCAATAGGTAGTCAGCCCCGGTTTACTGTCAACCAAGGCCCATTTATAATAGGTCGATTAAGAATTTTGTACTGCCACAGCCTGCGGGGTGTGGTGTCAGAATTCTCCAATCTAGCATGTTCAAAAGGCGGATCCCAATGCTGCGAATTGCCGAAGAAGCCCTCACCTTTGACGATGTACTGCTCGTTCCAGGACGCTCAGAGGTTCTTCCTCACCAGGTCAGCCTGCAAACCCAGCTGACTAAAGGTATCACCCTGAATATTCCGCTGGTATCAGCGGCTATGGATACCGTGACCGAAGCTGATCTGGCCATTTCCATGGCCCAGGAAGGTGGCATCGGCATCATGCACAAGAGCATGTCTGTTGAGCAGCAGGCCGCGGCCGTCCGCAAGGTCAAGAAGTTCGAAAGCGGCGTCGTGAAGGATCCTATCACGGTGACGCCGGACACTACGGTTCGCGAACTCGTGGACATTACCATGGCCAACAACATTTCGGGGCTGCCGGTGGTGGACGGTGTCGATCTCGTTGGTATCGTCACCGGTCGTGATATTCGCTTTGAAAGCCGCCTGGACACGCCTGTCTCGGAAATCATGACCGCCAAGGACAAGTTGGTGACGGTGAAAGAGGGTGCCAACCTGGACGACGTGAAAGAGCTGTTGCATCGTCACCGCATTGAAAAAGTCCTGGTCGTGAATGACGACTTTGAATTGCGCGGGCTGATTACCGTCAAGGATATCCAGAAGGCGAAGGACTATCCGCTCGCTTGCAAGGACGAGCAGGGCCGTCTTCGAGCTGGCGCTGCCGTTGGCACCGGTGCAGATACAGATGCACGTGTAGCCGCGCTGGTTGAGGCCGGAGTTGACGTGATCGTAGTGGATACGGCCCATGGCCATTCCAAGGGCGTGCTCGACCGGGTTCGCTGGATTAAAGAACATTTCCCGGAAGTTCAGGTGATCGGCGGCAACATTGCTACGTCTGATGCCGCAATCGATCTGGCCGACGCTGGTGCAGACGCGGTCAAGGTAGGTATCGGTCCCGGTTCCATCTGCACGACCCGTATTGTGGCCGGCATTGGCGTGCCACAGATCACAGCAGTGTCCAATGTGGCCGCCGCCTTGAAAGACCGTGGCGTGCCCGTGATCGCGGATGGTGGCGTTCGCTTCTCTGGCGATATTTCCAAGGCCATTGCAGCCGGAGCCTACAGTGTCATGATCGGCAGCCTGCTGGCCGGTACTGACGAAGCCCCGGGCGAGGTTGAGCTGTATCAGGGCCGTAGCTATAAAGCCTACCGCGGCATGGGTTCCATTGGAGCCATGGGGCAGGGGTCCAGTGACCGTTACTTCCAGGACGCCAGTAAAGGCATTGAGAAGCTGGTGCCGGAAGGCATTGAAGGCCGCGTTGCCTGCAAGGGCCCGATGCGGAACATTGTGCACCAGTTGATGGGCGGCCTGCGGGCTTCCATGGGTTATACCGGCAGTGCCACCATGGAAGAAATGCGCACCAAGCCTGAGTTCGTCCGCATCACCAATGCGGGCATGCGTGAGAGTCATGTCCACGACGTGACCATCACCAAAGAAGCCCCTAACTACCGTATCGGCTGACCACTGTCGATTCGGGCGCGGCTCACCCAGTGAGCCGCGTTTTTTCTTTCTGCTCCGAGGATTTCATGGCCCATAACATCCACGACCACCGTATTCTGATTCTCGATTTCGGTTCCCAGTACACCCAGCTCATCGCGCGCCGCGTTCGGGAAATTGGGGTCTATTGTGAGATCAAGGCCTTTGATATTACCGATGAGGAACTGAAAGAGTTCAATCCCAAAGGTATCATTCTCGCGGGCGGCCCCGAGTCCGTGACTCAACTGGGTGGCCCTCGTGCGCCGGAAGGCCTGTTCGAAAAAGGGATTCCGGTTTTGGGCATTTGTTATGGCATGCAGACCATGGCCGAGCAGCTGGGCGGTCGTGTTGCCAGTTCCGAGAAGCGGGAATTTGGCTATGCCCAGGTCAAAGTGCGGGCCAAGGGGCCTTTGCTGAAAGATATTACAGACCATCTCACGGCAACCGGCGAGTCTTTGCTGGATGTGTGGATGAGCCATGGCGACAAGGTTGTGGTGATGCCAGAGGGCTTCGAACTGCTGGCATCAACGGAGAGTGCGCCGATTTCGGCCATGCAGGATACGTCGCGTAACCTCTACGGCGTCCAGTTCCACCCGGAAGTGACCCATACCCTGCAGGGCAAGCGCATCCTGGAGCACTTCATTCTCAACATCTGCCAGTGCGAGGCTCTGTGGACGCCAGCCAAGATTGTTGACGATGCGGTGGAACAGATCCGTAACCAGGTGGGCAGTGGCAAGGTGCTTCTGGGTCTGTCTGGTGGTGTGGATTCTTCCGTTACCGCTGCGCTGCTTCACAAAGCCATCGGCGACCAGTTGACCTGTGTGTTCGTGGACAACGGCCTGTTACGCCTGAACGAAGGCGATCAGGTGATGGATATGTTCGCCAGCAACATGGGTGTGAAGGTTATTCGCGTTGATGCCGAAGACCTGTTCCTGTCCAAGCTCAAGGGTGTTGATGATCCTGAGCAGAAGCGCAAGATCATTGGCAACACCTTCATTGATGTGTTCGACGAAGAAGCCGCCAACATCCGCGATGTGAACTGGCTGGCCCAAGGCACCATCTACCCGGATGTCATTGAATCCGCAGCCTCCAAGACCGGTAAAGCCCATGTTATTAAATCCCACCATAATGTGGGTGGTCTGCCGGAAACCATGAAAATGAAGCTGGTGGAGCCGCTGCGGGAACTGTTCAAGGACGAGGTTCGCCGTATTGGCCTGGAGCTTGGACTGCCTTACGACATGGTGTATCGCCACCCATTCCCCGGGCCCGGCCTGGGCGTGCGGATTCTGGGTGAAGTGAAGAAGGAATACGCCGAAATCCTCCGTCGGGCTGATGCTATTTTCCTGGAAGAGTTGCACCGTGCTGACTTTTACCACAAAACCAGCCAGGCATTTGCGGTCTTCCTGCCCGTCAAATCGGTTGGAGTGGTAGGTGATGCCCGACGCTATGAATACGTGGTGGCATTGCGCGCAGTGGAAACCATCGATTTCATGACCGCCCGTTGGGCACACCTGCCGTACGATCTGCTGGAAACGGTATCCAATCGCATCATCAATGAAATTGAAGGTGTGTCCCGGGTAACCTACGACGTTTCCTCCAAGCCGCCGGCAACCATCGAGTGGGAGTGACCGGTATGCTGGTCGGGTTGGTCAGTTAATTCTGACCAACCCGACCTGATTGGTGCTGCTTTGATGGATTAGCAGGTTTTCTTCTTCAGTCACCCAAACATTGCGAATGATCCCAACTCCCGAGGGAATGGCCCAGCTTTGAAAGGTCTCGGCTTTCGGGTCGAATCTGACGAGTGCATCAGGTCGCATGCCCGATTCGTTGTACCAGATAATGTCGTCGATGACGGCCAATGCGTAAGGATGAGAGTCCGTGCCGCTGGGGGAGTCCCATTCGGTGATTGCGCCGGTATCCGGGTTCAGTCGGCCGATTTTTCCCCTCGTTGAATTAACGTACCAAACGTTGCCTTGGCTATCCAGGTCAAGTCGACGTACTCGGGTTCGTTTATCCGGCAGGTTGTAATAACGAACCTCCATAGTGTTCGGGTTCATGGCGCCGATCTTGTTCGTGCCATTGTAGGCAATCCAAACGGTGCCGTTGGAATCTACCTTGATTCCATAGGGCTTGGCTTCAGTGTTCACTTCCTTCAATACACCGGTTTCAGGATCCAGTCGGCCCAGCATGGCCGCGTGCTGAGCCGTGAAATACAGGTTGCCGTTGGGATGAAACACGGCAGAGTGAGGGTCTTTGGCCTGCGTTTCATATTCAGTGATATTGCCGGTGTCCGGATTCAGCTTCCCGATAGTGGCGTTGCTGTTTCCGGTGTACCAGATGTTGCCATCCTCATCAGGGACAATGGAGTGTGGCCGGGCTGATGGCGGTAAATTGTATTCTTTCATTTCGCCAGTATTCGGGTTCAGTTTTCCAACCAGGCTCGCCCACATACCTGTCCACCAGATAGAGCCGTCTGGTGCTTCAATCGGGTCCCGAGTGCGCTGACCAAGGGTAGGTGTTGTCCATTCGGTAATCTCAATGTCGACGTTTCCCGGAACCAGTGTTGGTCGCCTGCTGGGGTCTTCCGGAAAGTGTTGGGCCAGATAATTGGCGATCCTGGTGGCCTGCTCATCCTGCAGGTCAATCATGGTAGAGAAAACCCGTCGCCACTCTTCGGGTGAGCTATAGCCAGCTGAGCGCTTGATGGTGGAGACGCCATGGCAGGCCGTGCAGGCTTTCTCAACCAATGCTTTGCCGGCACCTTCCGGTAGTGAAGATTGCAAATTGTTTTGCGCAAGGGAGGCTTGCGTGGTGCCGAGTAGAACGACGACTGCAGCTGTCAGGGATGCAGGTAGGCTCATGAGAACGACTCCTGTCATTCGGGAAGACCTTTATTGTAATCGTACGTCACGATGCTGTGGACATTGTGAGGTAATGAAAGTTCCGGGTTGGCGTGCTTTTACTCTAAACTGAATGCCAGGCAATGATGAAATCTGCTGAATAGACGCGAATTCAGGTATTCGCGCACTCGTTTCCAACTTTGGTAATATGTCGCCTGGTTGATGATGGTACAAATTATGCCGCCTCAGATATTGTTGCTGCACCCTTTAATCATCCCTCAATAAATCTTTTGTTTTAATAGGTTGCATACCCCGTTTTGTCGAGCGCTGACGTGACGAACAGAGGGGTGTGACCGGGCAGGCATTATGGCTGGCACTGATGATGATTATTCCTGGATGAAGCGTGCGCTGCAGCTGGCCCGTCAGGCCGGAGCCGCTGGTGAGGTGCCAGTTGGTGCAGTGGTCGTGCTGGATGGACGGGAAATCGGAGCTGGCTATAATGCACCGATCAGTGGATGCGACCCCACAGCTCATGCTGAAATACGCGCCCTGCGGGACGCGGCAAGACGTGCGGGCAATTACCGGTTGCCGGGTGCCACGCTTTACGTCACCCTTGAGCCGTGCACCATGTGTGTGGGCGCCATTGTGCACAGCCGCATCAGTCGTTTGGTGTACGGTGCGGCGGAACCGAAGGCGGGTGCCGTGGCGTCGGCTCGGCAAACACTGAACGAGCCACATCTCAACTGGCGTGTTGAGTCTGTCGGAGGTGTTCTGGCGGATCAGTGCAGCCATGTTATCAGCGAATTCTTCACGCGTCGGCGGGCCGACATCCGCCGCCGGAGGCAACTGTTTTCAGGGAAGGAGTGACGATCGATCATGAAAGTTCTGGTAACCGGCGGAGCCGGGTATATAGGTAGTCATGTCGTAAGGCAACTGGGCGAAGCCGGACACGACATTGTTGTTTTCGATAACCTGTCCACCGGATACCGTTGGGCGGTCACCTGTGGTGAGCTTGTGATCGGAGACCTCGCCGATGAACAGGCCATTGCGGACCTTTTCAGCCAGCACCGCTTTGAAGCCGTGCTGCATTTCGCCGCCAATATCGTGGTGCCGGAATCGGTCGAGAACCCCCTCAAGTACTACAGCAACAATACCCGTAACACGCTGAATTTGCTGAAGGCAGTAGAAGAACACCAGGTACCTTACATGGTGTTTTCGTCGACGGCTGCCGTTTATGGCATGCCAGAGGAAACCGTACTGACGGAAGATCTTCCGCTGGCGCCGATCAATCCCTATGGCGCCTCAAAGATGATGAGCGAGCGGATGATCATGGATCTGGCTGCCGCGTCATCCCTCAATTACGTGATCCTGCGTTACTTCAACGTAGCTGGGGCCAATCCGGACGGTTTGCTGGGTCAGGCAACGCCTGAAGCTACGCACCTGATCAAGGTTGCGTGTGAGTGTGTGACGGGCAAGCGCGATGGCATGAGCGTGTTTGGCACCGACTACGACACCCGTGACGGTACCTGCATCCGCGACTACATCCACGTGGAAGACCTGGCCAAGGCTCATGTGATGGCGTTGGAGTATATGGCCGGTGGAGGTGAGTCACGGGTGCTGAACTGTGGCTACGGGCGTGGGTTTACCGTCCGCGAAGTTATTGATGTGGTCAAGCGCCAGTCAGGCAACGACTTTCCGGTGCAGGAAATCGGCCGTCGGGCAGGGGACCCAGCCGCGCTGATGGCTGACAACTCGCGAATCAAAAAGGTACTGGGCTGGCAGCCGGATTACGACGACCTGGATACCATCGTCGGCACAGCCCTGGCCTGGGAAAAGATCTGGCAGGATAAGCAAGCCTGAGGCTGCTTGTTTTTGTGCTTTAAACAAATTCAATTTCAGGGTTTTGGCGGATGAAGATTACTATTTTTGGGACCGGTTACGTCGGGCTAGTGACGGGCGCCTGTCTGGCCGATGTGGGTCATCACGTTCTGTGTATGGATGTGGATCAGGGCAAGATTGATAAGCTTAGGAACGGCCATATACCGATTTATGAGCCTGGCCTCGAGTCCATCGTAAAGCATACGGTCGAGGCGGGCCGCCTGGCGTTCACCACCGATACCCAAGAAGCCGTGGCCCATGGGTCTCTGCAGTTCATTGCAGTGGGTACACCGCCTGATGAAGACGGTTCCGCCGACCTGCAGTATGTGACCGCCGTGGCGCGCTCCATTGGCCAGTATATGGATGACTACAAGGTGGTGGTGGACAAGTCCACCGTGCCGGTTGGTACTGGCGACAGGGTCAAGGCTGCGGTGCGCTCCGAGCTGGACAAACGCGGGCTGGAGCTGGACTTCGATGTAGTGTCCAACCCTGAGTTTCTTAAGGAAGGCGCGGCCATTACCGATTTCATGAAGCCCGACCGCATTATCGTTGGCACCGACAGTGAGCGGGCCAAAGAGTTGCTGCATGAGGTCTACTACCCGTTCAATCGTAGCCACGACCGCATGATTTTCATGGACATCCGGTCTGCGGAACTGACCAAGTACGCAGCCAACTCCATGCTGGCCACCAAGATCAGTTTCATGAATGAAATAGCCAACCTGGCGGAGCGTTTGGGGGCCGATATAGAAAATGTGCGTCGTGGCATTGGTTCTGACCCTCGCATCGGCTACCACTTTATTTACCCGGGTTGCGGTTACGGCGGCTCCTGTTTCCCGAAAGATGTGCAGGCATTGACCCGCACAGCCAGGGATTGTGACTACGACTCCCGCCTGTTGAACGCCGTGGAAGCCGTGAACAATGCCCAGAAGCACGTGTTGTTCGACAAGATCAGTCATTACTTCGGTGGCAACCTGAAGGGCAAGGTCGTCGCGATCTGGGGGTTGGCATTCAAGCCCAACACCGACGATATGCGTGAAGCATCGTCCCGAGCCCTGATGCAGGACCTCTGGAAGGCCGGAGCGAGCGTGCAGGCCTTTGACCCGGAAGCCATGGAAGAGACCCAGCGTATCTTTGGCGATCAGCCAGGGCTAACCCTGTGCGGCACCAAGGAGCAGGCGCTGAAAGGGGCCGATGTGCTGGCCATCTGTACCGAGTGGAAGGAGTTCCGCTCTCCGGATTTCGAAGCCATAGCCGCAAACCTGAAGGAGCCTGTCGTGTTTGACGGGCGCAACCTGTACGAACCTGAAATGCTTGAGCGCCACGGTATGATCTACTACGCCATTGGCCGTGGCCGGAACCAGTTCCACGGAGGTTAATATGAGTGGGGCGGAGTCGCCGTTTGTTCTGCACGAGCGTCTGGAAGCTGACACAGTCAGCCTCGGACAGAGCAAGCTGTGTGAAATTCGGCTGATGAACGACAGCAACTGGCCCTGGATCCTTCTGGTACCAAGGGTTGGCAGTGTGCGGGAGATCTATCAGCTGGCTCCGGAGCAACAGCGGCAGCTGCTGGCGGAATCGTCCCTTCTTGGGGAGGGCATGATGGAATTGTTCGGTGGGGATAAGCTCAATGTTGCGGCGTTGGGTAACATGGTGCCGCAACTTCACCTTCATCATATCGTGCGTTTTGACGGCGACTCTGCCTGGCCGGGCCCGGTCTGGGGCAAACTTCCGCCGAAGCCCTACAGTGTCAGCGATCTGGCCAGAATAAGCGAACAGCTGAAGCCGTTGCTGGGTCGGCTCTCGCAAATAGTGGCGTAGCAATCTCTTCCGGCAAAGCCGGGTAGCTTAGCGTTTGTGCCGGGCGATGGTGCGTGATCCAACGAGGATCATTCTGAGCTCGGTTTTCAGTTTGTCCTTCAAGGCTTCCTTTTCCGGTGGTGTTGCGTCAAGCGCCTCGGCGCCTTGGTTAAACACCAGTGTCACCATGGCGTCTGCCACCAGTTTGGAGTCGGATAGGGGGCGATTCTCTTCATCCGCGATACGGGCCAGATCTGCCGCCAGTTCTGTCACAAAGTGGTCGATTTCAGCCTTGATGGCAGTACGGAAGGGTTTTGATACCCCGGTGCTTTCCCTCAGCATCAGACGAAACAGATTGGAGTTGTTGCCAAGATACTCCATGAAGGTGTCCACCGAGGTGCTGATGGCGCTGCCGTTTCGTGCAATTCGCTTGCGTGCCTGGCGCATGAGTTGTCGCAGGGCGACACCGCCTTCGTCCACCAGGGCAAGCCCCAGCTCGTCAAGCTCGGAAAAGTGCCGGTAGAACGATGTCGGCGCAATGCCAGCTTCCCTTGCCACTTCCCGCAGGCTCAGGCTGCCAAAGCCCCGGTCCGCACTGAGTTGAGCAAGGGCGGCGTCCATCAGGGCACGGCGAGTGCGGAGTTTCTGTTCGGCTCGGGCTGACAAGGGTGGCTCCATAGGGCGGTAAATCGGCCCATTCTAGCGGCCAAACGTTTTACCGTCACCCACGGTGATGGAAGCCTGATTTTCCCGTTCATTGTGTTTATAATGGGCCGCTTTTGCAGTAGGGTCCGCCAGAACCATTTTTGCAAACTTTTACGCACACATCAGATACAACGGGAACCGGTATGCGCAGTCATTATTGCGGTGGAATCAACGAATCTCACATCGATCAGGAAGTTACTCTTTGCGGTTGGGTTCATCGTCGCCGCGATCACGGCGGGGTGATCTTTCTGGACCTTCGCGATCGGGACGGAATTTCCCAGGTCGTGTTCGATCCGGATACCCCAGAGAGCTTCAATCTGGCGGAGAAGGTCCGCAGTGAATTCGTTATTCAGGTGACCGGCCGTGTGCGCCGTCGTCCCGCTGGTACCGAAAACGCCAACATGCCGACGGGGCAGGTTGAGCTGCTGGGTAAGCAGTTATCCATCCTGAATGCCGCTGCAACGCCTCCGTTCCCGCTAGATGAGCATGTGGATGTCGGTGAAGACGTTCGCCTGAAGTATCGCTTTGTGGACCTGCGTCGCCCGGAAATGCTGAATCGTCTGCGTTTCCGTTCCAGGGTGACCAGCTACATTCGCAACTTTCTGGATAGCAACGGCTTTATGGATGTGGAGACGCCTATCCTGACCCGCGCCACGCCGGAAGGCGCACGTGACTACCTGGTGCCAAGCCGCACCCATGAAGGCTCCTTCTTTGCACTTCCCCAGTCCCCGCAGCTTTTCAAGCAATTGCTGATGGTGTCCGGTGTGGATCGCTATTACCAGATCGCCAAGTGTTTCCGCGACGAAGACCTGCGTGCCGACCGTCAGCCGGAATTCACGCAGATTGACATCGAGGCCTCGTTCATCGACGAGGAGACCTTGATGACCCTGAACGAGAACATGATTCGTTCGCTGTTCAAGGATGTGCTGGAAGTGGATCTGCCTGAATTCCCGCGCATGCCGTACGCCGAGGCAATGCAGCGTTATGGCAGCGACAAGCCAGACCTGCGTATCCCGCTTGAGCTGGTTGACGTGGGTGATCTGGTTGCGGGCGTTGACTTCAAGGTGTTTGCCGGTCCGGCTAATGACCCCAAGGGCCGCGTAGCAGCACTACGTGTTCCGAAGGGCGGCGAGCTGACCCGCAAACAGATCGACGACTACACCAAGTACGTGGGTATTTACGGTGCCAAGGGGCTGGCCTACATCAAGGTCAATGATACGTCCAAGGGCGTTGAAGGCCTGCAGTCGCCGATCATCAAATTCCTGGGTGACGACGTTGCGCAGGCTGTTATCGAGCGTTCCGGTGCGGAAGATGGCGATATCGTGTTCTTCGGCGCCGATAAGACCAACGTGGTCAACGAAGCCCTGGGCGCGCTTCGCATCAAGGTCGGCCACGACCTGAACATGCTGACGTCCGAGTGGGCGCCGATGTGGGTGGTGGACTTCCCGATGTTCGAGGAAACATCTGACGGAAGCCTGACTGCGATTCACCATCCGTTCACGGCGCCATCCTGTTCTGGTGACGAGCTGGAAGCGTCACCGGCGACGGCATTGTCCCGCGCCTACGACATGGTGCTCAATGGCACCGAGCTCGGTGGCGGTTCCATCCGTATTCATGACGAAAAAATGCAGGAAAGCGTGTTCCGTACCCTGGGTATTGAGCACGAAGAAGCACGAGCCAAGTTCGGGTTCCTGCTGGATGCGCTGAAATACGGTTGCCCTCCCCATGGTGGCCTGGCGTTTGGTCTGGACCGGTTGATCATGCTGATGACAGGCGCCAGTTCTATCCGTGATGTGATTGCGTTCCCGAAAACCCAGAGCGCCACCTGTCTGATGACACAGGCTCCCGGAGAAGTGGACGACAAGCAGTTGCGTGAGCTTCATATCCGCCGCCGCAAGCCCGTGGCCAAGGCCGGCGAAAGTAAGGAAGACACCCAGGCAGGCGAGTAACGCAATTCCGGAGCACACCCTCGTGTGCTCCGCGACTGAACGGAGTTGATTATGGCTGGACACAGTAAATGGGCCAACATCAAGCACCGTAAAGCGGCTCAGGACGCCAAACGCGGTAAGATTTTCACCAAGATCATTCGCGAGTTGACGGTGGCGGCCCGTCAGGGCGGGGGAAACCCGGATGACAATCCGCGATTGCGGGGCGTGATCGACAAGGCCCTCACCGCCAACATGAAGAAGGACACTATCGAGCGCGCCGTTGAGCGGGGTGCCGGGGATGGTGACGACAGCAATTACGAGGAACTGACCTACGAAGGGTACGGTCCCGGTGGCGTTGCTATCTTTGTGGAAGTGATGACGGATAACCGCAACCGCACTGTGGCCGACATTCGTCACGCCCTGAACAAGATGGGCGGCAACCTCGGTACTGACGGTTCGGTTGCGTATCTTTTCAGTAAGCAGGGTATTATCAGCTACAGTCCGGAGATGGACGAAGACCGGCTGATGGAAGCGGCCCTGGTTGCCGGTGCCGAGGACCTGGCGACGCTCGGCGACGGTTCTTTCGAGATAGTCACCGTGCCAGATCAGTTCCTCGATGTTAAACAGTCCCTGGTGGAGTCCGGCCTGATACCCGATAACGCAGAAGTCACTATGGTGCCCTCAACCACTGTAGAGCTGGATGAGGAGGGCGCAGAGCCCATCCTCAAGCTCATCGATATGCTGGAAGACCTGGACGATGTGCAGAATGTCTATCACAACGCCGATATATCGGCGGACGTGATGGAGGCACTCCATCAATAAGGGCGCAACGTGTCGATAATCATGGGGGTGGACCCAGGGTCACGCATTACCGGTTACGGCATTGTCCGGGCCGAGGGCCGGGTGATCGAATATATTGATAGTGGATGCATCCGGGTCGGCGAGAAGCCCATGGCGGAACGCCTGCAAACCATCTTCCATAGTCTGGCAACGCTCATTGGCGAATACCGCCCCGAAGAATTCGCCATCGAGCAGGTATTCATGGCCCGTAACCCGGATTCAGCGCTGAAGTTGGGGCAGGCCAGGGGAGCGGCGATTGTAGCGGCCGCCAACAGCGGTTTGCCGGTTCACGAGTATTCCGCCCGCCAGGTCAAGCAGGCGGTGGTGGGTAAAGGCGGCGCTGATAAGTCCCAGGTCCAGCATATGGTCCAGGTGTTGCTGGCCCTGTCTCGCAAGCCGCAGGCCGACGCGGCAGACGCCCTGGCGATTGCGCTGTGCCACGCCCACATGAGCCAGAGCGTTGCCCGGCTGGCGTCCGGAGGTGGCGGGAAAGTGCGAAGTGGCCGGGTCCGAAGACAATAACCAGACTCATTGAAGTCCAGGGAGAAACCCGTTGATTGGTCGTATCCGAGGCATCCTGATTGAAAAATCCCCCGCCCAGGCATTGGTGGAATGCGCCGGCCTGGGGTATGAAGTCGATATTCCCTACACCACCTTCTTTAACCTTCCTGAAACCGGCGACGAGCTGGTTCTCCACACCCACTTTGTTGTTCGCGAGGACGCCCAGAGCCTCTACGGCTTCTCTTCACGGCTGGACCGGGACCTGTTCCGGTTGCTGATCAAGGTTAATGGGGTTGGTCCCAAGCTTGCCGCCGGGATTCTGTCGGGGTTGGATGCGAATCAGTTTATCCGCTGCGTTGAGGCTCGCGATGCTAATGCCCTGGTCAAGCTTCCCGGTGTTGGCAAGAAAACCGCCGAACGCCTGCTTATTGAAATGACAGATCGTATAGGGCAACTTGAAGGGCAGTTCACGCCAGCGTCGCCAAATGCGACGGTTACCTCCGACTCAGCCAACGCGAGCATTGCTGCAGGTCATGACCCCAGGGAAGAGGCGGAAGCCGCACTGATTGCCCTGGGGTACAAGCCACAGGAGGCGTCCAAGGCGATCAGCAAAGTGGCGGAAGAGAACATGTCGAGCCAGGAATTGATTCGGTTGGCGCTACGGGCAATGATTCCTGCCAACTAATGGGTAACGGGCTGATTAAAAGAGTGTCATTAATCGCATCCTGGCCCCATATGTGTAGAGAGCGTAACGTGACAGCAAAAGCGCCGTTTGTACAATTGGGGCATAATGAACCCGATACGAGTGTACAGGCATGTTGTTGATTTCCTCTGAGCGGGTAGTTCAATGATTGAATCGGATCGCCTGATTACAGCCCAGGCCGGACAATATGAGGAAGTGCAGGATCGAGCGATCCGTCCCGGTGTGCTTGCGGACTATGTTGGTCAGCCGGCTGTGCGGGAGCAGATGGAAATCTTCATTTCCGCCGCGCGAGGTCGCCAGGAGGCATTGGATCATGTGCTGATCTTTGGTCCGCCGGGGCTGGGCAAGACCACGCTCGCCAACATCATTGCCAATGAAATGGGTGTGTCCATTAAGACCACATCCGGCCCGGTGTTGGAAAAAGCCGGTGATCTGGCCGCCATGCTGACCAACCTCGAAGAGGGTGATGTCCTCTTCATTGATGAAATTCATCGTCTCAGCGCCGCCGTGGAAGAAGTGCTCTACCCGGCGATGGAAGACTACCAACTGGATATCATGATTGGAGAGGGCCCGGCGGCCCGCTCCATCAAACTGGACCTGCCCCCCTTTACCCTGGTGGGTGCGACGACACGCGCCGGGCTTCTGACGTCGCCGCTGCGGGATCGTTTCGGCATCGTCCAGCGCCTTGAGTTCTATAACACCAAGGATCTGACGGATATTATTCTCCGTTCCGCGCGATTGTCATCGGTCGCTATCGACAACGGCGGTGCTTACGAAATTGCCCGTCGTTCCCGGGGAACACCCCGTATTGCCAACCGCCTGCTACGCAGAGTGCGTGACTTTGCTGAGGTAAAAGCGGATGGCAGCATTAGTGAGTCCATTGCGGACCAGGCACTGAACATGCTGAAAGTGGACGCCCAGGGGTTTGATCACATGGACCGGCGCCTGCTTTTGGCGATGATTGAAAAGTTTGATGGTGGCCCGGTCGGTGTCGAAAGTCTGGCAGCGGCGATCAGTGAAGAACGAGGCACTATCGAAGACGTTCTTGAGCCGTTCCTGATCCAGCAGGGTTTCATGGTACGCACGCCCCGTGGGCGTATGGTGACGTCCAATGCCTACCAGCATTTTGGTGTCGTGCCATCCGGTCGGGAACGGGAGGACCTGTTTGACTGAGCGTTATGATTCATCGGTCGGGTTGGCGGTTCGCGTGTACATCGAGGATACCGACGCCGGCTGTATCGTATACCACGCGAAGTACCTGCACTATATGGAGCGTGCCCGTACGGAGTGGGTTCGTCACAAGGGTGTCGGGCTTCGCGCCGGCCTGGCGGATAACATCAGTTACGTTGTCCAGCGCCTGTCGATTCACTACGGTGCTCCGGCCAGGCTCGACGATGAGTTGCGAGTGACCGCGGAGCCAGTGGCGTTCGGCCGTGTATGGATGGATTTTCGTCAACAGGTTGTTCGCCGCTCCGATGACAAGGTACTGGCCTCGGCGGATGTGCGTGTGGCCTGTATAGCACTGGATTCCGGCCGGCCAAGACGCCTTCCGGTAAACATGCTGGAGTTGCTGGAAAGCAGCCTGAAAACCAATTCACAAGTGGAATAATCCAGGAGTAAAAGGTGGAGTCAGAAGTTTCTGTTTGGTATCTCATCGCCAACGCCGGCGTGCTGGTTCAGCTGGTTATGCTGTTGCTTGCCCTGGCGTCCATTATCTCCTGGGCACTGATCTTCCAGCGCCTGAAGGTGTTCCGAAAGGCCAAGCAGGCCCAGTATGCGTTCGAGGAACGGTTCTGGTCCGGAATGGACCTGGGTCAGCTCTACCGGGAAGTGAACAGTAATCCGACGCCGTTCTCCGGCATGGAGTCGTTGTTCCGGGCTGGTTTCAAGGAATTTTCCCGTCTGCGCCAGCAAAGCCGGGATGCCGATGCCGTCATGGAAGGTACTCAGCGTGCGATGCGAGTGGCGTTTTCCCGTGAGCAGGAGCGGTTGGAGATGCACTTGCCGTTTCTTGCAACCGTCGGCTCCACCAGCCCCTATGTCGGTCTGTTTGGCACGGTCTGGGGCATCATGAATTCATTTCGGGGGCTGGCTCAGGTTCAGCAGGCGACCCTCGCCACGGTAGCCCCCGGTATTTCCGAGGCATTGATAGCAACGGCGATGGGCCTGTTTGCGGCCATCCCCGCCGTGATTGCCTATAACCGTTTCTCCGCTATTTCCGATGCGCTGCTGAAGAACTATGAAACCTTTGCCGATGAGTTTTCAAGCATCCTCCATCGCCGTGTGCATAACAGCGAGCAGTCAGCCGCATGAGGATAGCAGCCAGTAACGGACCGCCAGTCGGGAGAGCAGAAACATGAAAGGCATGGGAATGATGCCGGCGAGAAGTCGCAAGCCGATGTCTGAAATCAACGTCGTACCCTACATCGACGTCATGCTGGTGCTGCTGATCATCTTTATGGTGACGGCGCCGATGCTGACGCAAGGCGTAAAAGTGGATCTGCCGGAAACCACATCGCAGCCGATCCAGTCCGACAAGAACGTGGAATCCATTGTGGTATCGGTGGACAGCAATGGTGCGTATTTCATGGATATCGGGGATGAAAGCAGTGACCCGATGTCACTCGCGGACATTCGCGACCGGATCGCCAAAATCCTGTCCCAGCGTACGGACCGCGAAGTGCTTGTTCGGGGTGATGAGCATGTTGAGTACGGTACCGTTGTTCGACTGATGGCTCAGTTACAGGCCGCAGGGGCGTCTAATGTCGGATTGATCACCGAAGCGCCATCCATTGATGAGTAGGTACAGAGCAGGCAGGTTTTTGTGAGAGGTCATGAGCGTGATGTAACCAACACGGGCCAGCCGCCCTGGAAGTCGCCCGTGGCTCTGTCAATCCTGCTGCATGGGTTGATCCTGGGCGTGGCCTTGGCCGGATGGACGTGGACCAATCCCTCGGAGGATCCGCCGCCGCCCAGTATTTCTGCGCGCCTGATCACCCCGAACGAGCCCGAACCCAGCCCGGTGACGGAACCGGTTGATGAACCGGATCATGATGAAGAACGCAGGCAGGAGGAAGAGCGGAAGCGTAAGGAAGAAGCCGAACGTCGAAAGGCGGAAGAGGAACGCGAACGGGAAGAGGCCCGCCGCATCCAGCAGGAGAAAGAGCGCAAGCAGGAACAGCAGCGCCAGGAAGAGGCGGCGAAGCGCGAACGTGAACAGCAGCGCAAAGCGGAAGAGGCTGCCCGCCAGAAGGCTGCTGCTGAAGCCAAGGAGCGTGAACGTCAAAAGGCCGAGGAAGAAAAGCGTCGCCAGGAAGAGGCTGCCCGGAAGGCCGCAGAGGAAAAACGCCGTGCGGAGGAGCAGCGCCGCAAGGAAGAAGCTGAGCGCAAGGCGAGGGAAGAGCGAGAGCGCCAGGAAGCTGAACGGAAACGCAAGGAGCGTGAGCGGCGTCTGAAAGAACAGCAACTTGAAGCCCTGGCGGAAGAAGCCCAGCAGGAACGCGAGGCGGAGGAGCGCCGTAAGAGGGAGGCGGCTGCCGCTAAAGCGCGCGAAGCGCAGATGCTGACGGAAAGCCAGAAATATCAGGCGCTGATTCGTGAACGATTGAGCCAGGCCTGGTATCCGCCATCATCGGCAACCGAGGAGATGACTGCGCGGCTTCAGATCACTTTGCTACCGACTGGTGAACTTGCCTCGGTAAAGCTTGTCTCCACCAGTGGCAACACGGCATTCGACAATTCGGCGCTGGGCGCGGTTAAGTCGTTGAATCGTTATCCGATTCCCGATGATCGGGACACGTTTGAAAAGTATTTTCGCCAGTTTACGATTGAGTTCAATCCTCGGCGGTTGAGATAAGGACAATGGGAAATCAAATGACGAACCGGAGTACTAAAGGCACAACCCCAACCGGCATGGTAATGACATGGTTGCTGATGCTGGCGGTGATGATAGGGAGCAGTCCGGCGGCCCACGCAGAGCTGTTGATCCGAATCACGGAGGGTGCGGATTCGGCCATCCCGGTCGCCGTGGTCCCATTCGCTGAATCCGGCACCATGCCGTCCGGCGATAAGATCAGCAGTATCATCCGCGACGACCTCACCATGAGCGGTGAATTCAAGCCACTGCCACCAGAGAAAATGCTCAGCCTGCCGTCAAAGGGTGATGAGGTCTATTTCCGCGACTGGCGACTTCTGGGGCAGCGTTACGTTCTGGTCGGTCAGCTGACACGTACCGGCGACAAGATTGAAGCCCGGTATGAGTTATACGATGTGAACCGCGAGGAGCGGATCCTTGGGGCAACGGCGTCCTCATCGGTGAACAGCACACGGAGCCTTGCCCACCACATCAGTGACAAGGTCTATGAGGCTATCACCGGTGTGCCGGGCGCATTTTCTACCAAGCTGGCCTACGTCACGCTTCAGCGATCCGGTGGCAAAGCCCTGTATCGGCTGCAGGTCAGTGACGTGGATGGCAAAAGGGCCAAGGTCAGGCTGGAAAGCGATGAACCCATTTTGTCACCAGCCTGGTCGCCCGACGGTAAGAGGCTTGCCTATGTGTCGTTTGAAACCGGTAAGCCTGCAATCTATATCCACGAGCTTTCATCGGGCAACCGCACGCGGATCGCGGACTTCCGGGGTTTGAATTCAGCTCCCGCATGGGGCCCGGATGGTCGGTCGTTGCTTATGACCCTGTCGAAGGACGGCAATGCCGAGGTCTACAAGATGGATATTCAGAGTCGCTCGCTCAAGCGGCTGACCAATCACTGGTCTATTGATACTGAGCCCACCTGGGATCATACGGGTGAAGGTTTCTTCTTTACGTCTGATCGTTCCGGGGGGCCGCAGATCTACCACAAGTCCAGTGAGAGTGCGGAACCCCGCAGGATTACCTTCGGTAGCCGCTACAATGCCCGCCCGCGGCCAGACAACGACGGCAAGTACGTCTACTATGTGCATCAGAGAGACAAGGCGTTTCATATAGCACGGACTAACTTGCAGACGGAGGAAGAAACGATTCTCACTCGAACTGAGTCCGATGAGTCGCCCAGTGTTTCGCCCAATGGCCGGATGTTGATCTATGCAACCAAGCAGGGCGGCGACAGTGTACTAACTGTAATTGCCGCGGATGGCGGAGCGGCCTATAGTCTGCCGGCCTCGGAGGGTGATGTGCGTGAACCGGCATGGTCACCGATCGTCAGGTAAACCGGAACTCCGAACAGAACAGGTTCGTTTGCATTAACGTACAACAGACTCTCAAAAAGGAAGGAAGTGATTATGAACGTATCAGCTCACCACAAATTATTCGCCATGGTAATGTCTCTTGGTCTGATCGCCGGTTGCAGCAGCACCGGTGAGACCACTGAAGACGGTGCGTACGGTTCCGATGTCTCTGCTGTCGACCAGGAAGGTGGCAGCACTGTTTATGGCGGCGATGATGACGGCGGTGTGTCTTCATCCGAGATGAGCGAAGAGCAGCGTCGTGAAGCGGAAGCTCGTGCTGCGCGGGCGGAAGAAGCCGCCATGCGCGAAATCACCACCTTCTACTTTGATTTTGATACCTCCGAAATCAAAACCGAAGCCCGCGATGTGCTGGTGGCCCACGCCCGGTTCCTGCAAGCCAATCCGGGGCAGAATGTCCGTATTGAAGGGCATGCTGATGAGCGCGGCACCAAAGAATACAACCTCGCATTGGGCGAGCGTCGTGCCAACGCCATCGAGCGTTTCCTGATCGTGAACGGTGCTTCCCGCGGCCAGACGGAAACCATCAGCTACGGTGAAGAAAAGCCGGCAGTGATGGGTTCCAGTGAGAGCGCGTGGGCCCAGAACCGTCGCGTTGAACTCGTTTTCCAGTAACAGGCGAACCCCATGAGACATCTGCTCATGGCGACAGTGATGCTCCCGCTTGCCTTCGGGCATGCGGGCGGCGCGCTGGCGCAATCCGTTTCTCCAGCGTTCCAGGACAATGCGTCCGAGGCAGAACGCAAGGCTGGCAACAGTCAGGCCAATGCGGAACTGTTCTACATGATTCAGCAACTGCAGGGCGAGGTTCGTCGATTGCAGGGGCGGGTCGAAGAGCAGCGCAACCTCATTGATCGGCTTACCAAGCAGTCACGGGACCGCTACATCGATCTTGACCAGCGAATTCTGAAACTCTCTGAAAAGGTCTCGGAAGCACCAGCGACGAGCTCAGCGAGCTCAGAGGGCGCGGCCGATTCGGCTGAGGCAGCAGGAAATTCGGGGGTGAAAACCAGAATCTACCGGCAGCCTTCCGACAAGGAGCGAACGGAATACCAGAAAATCCAGACTCTGATTCATCAGGAAAAGAACTACGACCAGGCGATCAACGGGTTGTACGACTTCATTGATGAGTATGAGGAAGGGGACCTGACGGTCAACGCCTATTATTGGCTGGGCGAAGTGTACCTCGTTGAGGAACAGCTCGAACAGGCGCGGCAGGCGTTCACCATCGTTGCAACCCGTTATGGGGATCATCGCAAGGCGCCGGACGCTGTTTACAAGCTTGGCGTGACCCTGGACCGGCTTGGCGATAAGGAGCAGGCTCGCGGGCGTATGGAAACCGTGGTCCGCGACTATCCGAATACCAGCGCTGCTGAGTTGGCCAAGAAGTACCTCGACTCCAGTAACGGCTGATCGTGCTTGCCACGAAGAATGTTGAGAAACCTGGGAATTAGGGGTTGATCGGCGCTGAAAAATCATTACTATATGCGCCTCGTTTGGGTCGTTAGCTCAGTTGGTAGAGCAGTTGGCTTTTAACCAATTGGTCGAAGGTTCGAATCCTTCACGACCCACCAAATTACGAACGAGGCGGTGGACTGAGTCGTCGCGTTGTTCTGGTCCGGATTCGGGCCGACAGTTATGGGTCGTTAGCTCAGTTGGTAGAGCAGTTGGCTTTTAACCAATTGGTCGAAGGTTCGAATCCTTCACGACCCACCAATAGAACAGGAAGCCAAAGCGGCTCCTGTCGAAAAAAGAGCCTTCGGGCTCTTTTTTTTTGGGTATACGGTCATACATCTGTGATAGTGGGCGTAGTTAAAAGGGTGCGTGTAAGTAACCTAAGCAAAACTCTGTGACAGCAGGGTGTCAGCCCAGTGAAAGTCGTGGCCGAAGTGATATACTTCCGACGTTAACGCAATACAGAGATGCAGTAATGACGCGAGTTGAAGACCGTATTCTCGTTCAGGAACATCTGGCACACCAGGCGGAGCCAAAGACCCTGAGCGACGACGAGAAAGCCAACCTTGAGTCCCGTATTCGAGCAGCGCTGAAAGCGCAGGATGCGGTGCTCGTGGCTCATTACTACACTGACCCTGACATTCAACGCCTGGCGGAGGAAACCGGCGGCTGTGTTGCCGATTCGCTGGAAATGGCCCGGTTTGGCAACCAGCACAAAGCGTCAACCGTGGTCGTGGCAGGTGTCCGTTTCATGGGCGAAACCGCCAAGATTCTGAACCCGGAAAAACGTGTGCTGATGCCCACGCTGGAGGCCACCTGTTCACTGGATATTGGCTGCCCCGCGGACGAATTCTCGGCCTTTTGCGACCAGCACCCCGACCGTACCGTTGTGGTCTACGCCAATACCTCCGCAGCGGTGAAGGCAAGGGCGGACTGGGTGGTTACCTCCAGTTGTGCTCAGGCCATTGTGGAGTCGCTGGATGCCCGTGGTGAAAAAATACTCTGGGCCCCGGACAAACATTTGGGCCATTACGTGCAGAAAACCACCGGTGCGGATGTGTTGCTCTGGGATGGTTCATGCATCGTACATGAAGAGTTCAAGTACCGGGGGCTGGAGGATCTGAAAGCGCTGTATCCGGATGCGGCGGTTCTGGTGCACCCTGAGTCGCCCAACGCGGTGGTCGAGATGGCCGATGTTGTCGGTTCGACCTCTCAGCTGATTCATGCGGTACAGACGCTGCCCAACGATCAGTTTATTGTTGCCACCGACAACGGCATTTTCTACAAGATGCAGCAGTTGGCCCCCAACAAGACCTTGATTGAGGCGCCAACAGCCGGAAACGGCGCCACCTGTCGTAGCTGCGCCCATTGCCCGTGGATGGCGATGAATGGCCTCGAGAACCTGCTGTCGGTGATTGAGAACGGCGACCAGGAGGTTCATGTGGACCCATCGTTGCGGGAGGATGCGTTGAGGCCGCTTCAGCGAATGCTGGATTTCACCGCCGAGATGAATCTGAAGGCCGCCGGCAACGCCTGACGTCAGCTGCGGCGCTGGTTCAGCCGCTCTGACACCTGCGACAATCGTTCGGTCACGATTTGGCGCAATGGCGCTCCGGCGGGGAGTCTTTCCTGGGCCTGCCGCAACTGGCGCTGGGCTGCCTCAAGGTCGCCCATCAGGATATCGTATTCGGCCCTCGCCCGGTGCACCCCAACGATGTTGCGCGCCAACCCTTCGGCTTCCGCCAGCCTCAGCCAGAGATGCTCTTTCTTCGGCAGTTCCCGCGTCAGTCTGTGGAGGTATTCGGCGGCACGTTCGCCGTTACCCGCCGCGGTTTCCAGGTGTGCGAGCATGTCGGTAATCGGGTAGTTGCCGGGGTTCCTTGCAAGGGCTTCGGAAAGCAGGCTGCGAGCTTCGTTGAGCTTGTCCTGCTCAATCAGCGCCTCTGCGAGTGTCACCTGATAGGTGATGCGCCCCGGTGTTCCATCGAGCAGCCTTTCAAGCTCAATAATCGCCTCACTCTGGTTTCCATTTCTCAGCAACGCCACCGCCAGGCCGTAGCGAATGGCATCCGGCTTTTCGGTGTCCGAACGGTTCAGGTAGTCCTTGAAGGTTTCCACAGCGATGTCTGCGGACTTTGCGTAGCGAACCTGAAGCCGGGATCGAACCAGATGATACTCCTGGGCATCGGCCACATCCCTGCGAGGGTATTGTTCGGCGCGGTTGCGGGTGTCGGATACACGATTCTGCGTCAGCGGGTGGGTGGACAGGTACTCCGGAACCCGGTTTCCCTGCAGGCGGTTCTGTCGCATCATGATCTCGAACATTTCCGGCATCCCTCTCGGGTCCATGCCGGAGCTGGCCAGTATGTCCATGCCAACCCGGTCAGCTTCCTGTTCATGGGCCCGGCTATAAGCCAGCATATTCTGCACTGCCAGTGCCTGGGTGCCTGCGATGGCCGCTATGCCGACATCCGACTGGGTAACCGCTGAGAGGATGATGCCGGCGATCATGCCGGCAATGGTCAACGGGGCGCTGGTTTCCTGTTGCTCCAGGCGCCTGGCGAAATGGCGCTGGCTCAGGTGCGCCAGTTCGTGGGCCAGAACCGAGGCAAACTGCTGCTCACTCTCGGCATTCAGGAACAGGCCGCCATTAACGCCGACGACATTGCCGGGGACCGCAAAGGCATTGATGTCGGGGCTGTCGATGATCGCCAGCGTGAGGTCGCTGCTACTCAGAGGTGCCGAGGGTACGAGGCGATAAATGATCGAGTTCAGGTAGTCCTGGACCAGGGCATCGGTGATCTGAGGGGCGGATCGCCGGATGGATGTCATCACTTGACGCCCGATATCCGTTTCCTGGCGCTCAGAGATAAGCCCACCACCGGCGCCACCAATGGACGGCAGTGTGCTATCCGACGATTGTGCCGAGGCCTGGCTGACCGTCAGTGAAAACGCCAGGGCAAAGGCGGATGCCAGGATGCCTGGCCGTTGAGCTCGGTGGCGGTTTGTTACAGTCATGAATAGGCGATGTCCGTTGTCATGGGGTTCTCTCTGACAGCATTGTGCCACCGAAAGTTCTTTCGGGGTTCGTCTGTTACGATTGAGGTGCAATACAGTACCACTGTGGGCATAATGCCGGCTCCTGTTTTGAACATACGGATGCCTTATCGCCATGGCTGATCGAACACTGGACGCATCGGGCCTGCGCTGTCCGATGCCGCTATTGAAAACCAAGCTCGAACTCAACAGCATGTCTCCCGGCCAGGAACTTGAAGTTATCGCCACAGACGCCGGTTCTGCAAGGGATATTCCTGCGTTCCTCGAACTGTCGAGTCATGAGCTGGTCCGCACATCCGAACAGGGTGGCTGTTTCACCTTTGTGATAAAGTGCGGCGGTTAAGCCCGTAGTAATGACCCTCCGGAGTCGTTGATGATCAGAATTTTACGTGGTCTCGCCCACAAATACTTTTCAGATGAAGAAGCCGTCATTCTTTTCCTGCTGATACTGGCAGGCGTCGTCTTCATCATTTTTTTCGGCTCCATGCTGGCGCCCGCGATTGCGGCGGTTATTGTTGCCTTTATCCTCCAGGGGCTGGTCACCAAGCTTAATCGGCTCGGCATTCCGGAAATCGTATCCATCATAGGCGTGTTCTTTGTCTTCCTGGGGCTGTTGATTGGCGTCCTGTTCGGGCTGTTACCTCTGATCTGGACCCAGGTGACCGGGCTGGCGGGCGAAGCGCCTCGTATTTTCAGAGAGATGCAGTCCTATCTTGAAGTGCTTCCTGAGCAGTATCCAACGCTGATATCCATGGAAGGCATCAACACCATCTACAATCAGGTAACCACCGAAGCCGGCCGCATGACCCAATGGCTGGTGTCCTTTTCACTGGAAAGCATTCCGGATCTGGTGGCGCTGCTGATCTACATGGTGTTGCTGCCGATTCTCGTATTCTTCTTCCTCAAGGACCGCCGGGTGCTACTGGGTGCGATCGCTCGCATGCTGCCATCCCAACGCCCGATGATGGTCCGGATATGGCATGAAGTGAATCTTCAGTGTGCCAACTACGTGCGGGGAAAGGCGGTGGAGATACTGATCGTTGGAGGTATCACCTACGTGGCCTTCAAGGTTCTGGGTATGCCTTATGCGGCCCTGCTGTCACTGATGGTGGGTCTGAGCGTGGTGATTCCCTATATCGGGGCGGCTGTTGTCACCATTCCGGTCGCCATGATCGCCCTGTTCGCCTTCGGGTGGGGCAGCCAGTTTATCTGGGTCATGGTGGTGTACGGTGTGATCCAGGCGCTGGATGGCAACGTTCTGGTTCCCATCCTGTTCTCGGAAGTGAATAATCTGCACCCTGTCGCCATCATCGTGGCGGTGTTGTTCTTTGGTGGCATCTGGGGTTTGTGGGGTGTGTTCTTCGCCATACCGCTGGCGACCATGCTCAAGGCGATCTTCTCGGCATGGCCGGTCAAGTACGGGCAGGCAGAGACGTTGCCAAAGGAGTCTTAAAGACTCCTGACGGCTTCCAGCACTTCGTCAACGTGGCCTGGTACTTTCACGCCTCGCCACTCCCTGCGAAGGACCCCGTCCTTGTCGATCAGGAAGGTGCTGCGGTCAATGCCCATATATTCCTTGCCATAGAGCTTCTTCAGCTTGATGACATCGAACTGTTGGCAGAGGGCTTCGTCCTTGTCGGAAATCAGGTGGAAGGGAAATGCCTGCTTTTCGCGGAAGTTGTCGTGGGCTTTCAGGCCGTCACGTGACACGCCGAAAATAACCGTATCGAGTGCTTCAAACTGGTCGTGCCGATCGCGGAAATCCTGACCTTCAGTGGTGCATCCGGGGGTGTTGTCCTTGGGGTAGAAATAGACCACCACATTCTGGCCTTTCAGGTCCGATAAACGAATGGTTTGATCTCCGGTAGCCGGGGCCTCAAAATCATCAATAGGACGGTTCAGTTCGGGTGCTGACATGACATCTCCTTTAATTCCCTTGTGTCAGTGGGTGCCCAACATTACCATATCGTTTTTATTCGTACGGAGTTTTTATGATTACGGGGAGCCTTGTCGCACTGGTCACGCCCATGCATTCCGATGGCAGCGTTCATTGGGAGCACCTTGATAAGCTGGTGGACTTTCATCTCGACAACGGAACGCACGGTATCGTGGCCGTTGGAACGACGGGTGAATCCGCCACGCTGGACCCGGAAGAGCACATGCGGGTGGTGGGGCATATCATAAAACGCGTCAATGGCCGCATTCCTGTGATTGCCGGTACCGGCGGTAACAGTACTCGCGAAGCCATAGAGCTGACCGAAGAAGCTCACAAGCTGGGTGCCGATGCCTGTCTGCTTGTCGTCCCGTACTACAACAAGCCGACCCAGGAAGGGCTCTACCAGCACTTCAAGACCATTGCTGAGGCAGTCCCGGTCGATCAGATTCTCTACAACGTTCCCGGCCGAACGGCGTGCGACATGCTGAACGAGACCGTTGAGCGCCTGGCAGATATTCCGAACATCATCGGCATCAAGGATGCAACCGGCAATATTCCCCGTGGTGCAGAGCTGGTTGAAGCCGTTAGCGGCCGCCTGGTGGTCTACTCTGGCGACGACGCGACGGCCGCCGGACTGATGCTTGCCGGCGCCAAAGGCAACGTCTCCGTTACCGCCAACGTGGCGCCCAAGGGCATGGCTGCGTTGTGCGAAGCCGCCATCGCCGGAAATGAGGAGGAAACCGAGCGGCTTAACGAGTTGCTCATGCCTCTGAACCGCAAACTTTTCCTCGAGGCCAATCCCATCCCCGTGAAGTGGGCTCTCTATCATATGGGTATGATCGGGGAGGGCATTCGCCTTCCGCTCACCCCTCTGAGTGACAGGTTCCACGGCGAAGTGGAAGACGCACTGAAAGCCTCTGGCGTACTCTGAGTCAGGCTGTACCATCTATCGTAACTGGAGTCGCCTGATGGCGTTTAGGTTCAGGACAGAAATCGAAAAAACCGAAAAATGCATCAGGCCCCTGGCGGGCCTGATGTTTGTTATGGCCCTGTCAGGCTGTAGCTTGATCGAAGACCGCTCAGAGCGCTATGTCATTGCCTCGGAAGGCACGCCTCTGAAGCTGCCGGAGACGGCGGATGAAGGCGAGTTTGGTCAGATCATGCCGATACGCGAAGCGACCGCTGCCGACTCGGGCCGTATGTATCGGGGAAGCATACCCAGGCCGCCGGATATGACCTCCGATATCCTTGACGAAAATTATCTGGTTGAGGAACTGGATGGCCAGATATGGCTGCTGGTGAATGATGTTCCAGGTCGCCTTTGGCCTGCAGTCACCTCCTACATGAATGAGAACGGTCTTGGTGTGGCGTACGACAGCCCCCAGCTCGGCCTGATGCAGAGTGAGTTGGTTAACTTCAGCAAGCAGGCGAGGGAATTGCTGGAGCTGCCGGAAAACCCCGACGGACCAGAAGCGAAAGTGGTTGTCCAGGCCCGTGTTGCGCCCGGTGTGCGCCGCAAAACCACAGAGGTTCAATTCCGTTCCTTCGAAGTTGCTGATGATCCGAACGAACTGATGGCTTGGGGCGGTGGGGATACCCGTAGCCGCGAGCAACTCGATACCAGTCGGAAGCTGCTCGAAGACCTGGCCCAGTATTTACGCAACCGGGAAGACAGTAAGTCTTACTCCCGTGCGGCATTGGGCATGGCCAGCGAACCCCTGGTCAAGTTGGTGTCGGACGACGAAACGCCCAGGGAAATTGTAATGAGCCTGGATTACGGCCGGGCTTGGGCGGAGGTTCGCCGAGCGGTGGATGACGCGGGCATACCGGTGATCGACCTGAACCGTGAAGACGGGTATTTCTTTGTGGATTTCCGGCCGGAATCCGAGCGCGAGCCGGGATGGTTCAGCTGGTTCTCCGACGCCCCGGAACCGGTACATTCGTTTGATATACGGCTTGAGGAGCGTGACGGCGACATTGTCGTTTCCACCGCCATCGCCGAGAGTTACGATGGTGAGAATCGCTCGACCGAGCTGCTTTCAGAACTGTTCGAATATCTTTACTAATGCAAGCAGTGCCTGCACCGAGCGGGCACGTCCGGAGATCTGACATGGAAAAGCGTGAAGAGCTTTACGCGGGCAAGGCCAAATCCGTATACCGTACCGATGACCCCGACCGGTTTGTGATGGTCTTTCGCGACGATACGTCGGCTTTTGACGGCGAGAAGAAAGAGCAGCTCAACCGCAAGGGCATGGTGAACAACCGCTTTAATGCCTTCATCATGGAAAAACTGGAAGCGGCCGGCGTTCCCACGCACTTTGAGGGCCTGCTTTCCGGCATGGAATCGCTGGTCAAGAAGCTGGATATGATTCCGGTTGAATGCGTGGTTCGTAACATCTCCGCCGGCAGTCTGTGCCGCAGGTTGGGTGTTGAGGAAGGGCTGACGCTGAACCCGCCCACCTTTGAACTGTTCCTGAAGAACGACGCCATGCATGATCCCATGGTCAATGAGTCATTGGCGGTCAGTTTTGGCTGGGCGAAAGCAGACGAGCTTGCCAGAATGAAAGAACTGACCTATCAGGTAAATGACGTACTGAAGGCGCTGTTTGAGGAAGCGGGCATGCTGCTGGTGGATTACAAGCTGGAATTTGGTCGTTCGGGTGGCCAGATTGTCCTGGGTGACGAATTCAGCCCTGACGGCTGCCGTATCTGGGACAGGGAAACCCGAAAGAAGATGGATAAGGACCGTTTTCGTCAGGGACTGGGCGATGTGATTGAGACCTACGAAGAGGTTGGTCGTCGTCTCGGCATCCGTTTCGACTGATCAGTCAGGTACAACAACCAGAAAACAGGTGCACTATGCGTAAACTGATTCTTGCCATCGGCGGCTCTTTGGTCATCGCCGCCCCAGTCGCAACCGCTGATGTGGTTGGTGTGGGCGCCAATGTCAGCTACTGGGATTCTGACCTCTCGGGCAAAGCCGGCAAAAACAACGACGTGGTCGATGTCGAAAACGACCTGGATCTGGAAAGCGACACCAACGCCAACCTTAGCGCCTACCTGGAGCATCCGATTCCACTGTTGCCGAATGTGCGCCTGAACTACACCCGTATTGAGCAGAGCGGCACTGGCGAAATTTCCACAGAATTTGATCAGGTCTCTGGCGATGTGGATTCCGACCTCGACCTGAGCCAGTTCGACGTCACGCTCTATTACGAAGTGCTCGACAACTGGGTTAACCTCGACCTCGGCCTAACTGCCCGAGATCTGGACGGTGAACTGGTGGTCCGGGAGCAAATCCTTGGCGGGCAGGTCAGCAAGACCAAAGTCGACGGCGTGATCCCGATGGGCTACCTGGCTGCTCGCTTTGATCTGCCGCTTACTGGTGTGTCTGTCGGTGGCGAAGCCAACCTCATCAGCTTCGACGGCGACTCCGTCTATGACTACAACGCCTATGGTCAGTACGAACTGTCGTTGTTGCAGCTGCGTGCCGGCTATCGTCAGATCAGCATTGATTACGAAGACAGCGATGACCGTCTGGACATCGAACTCGGTGGCCCGTTCGTGAGTGCCGGGCTAAGGTTCTGAAGGAACAGGAGAGAACAACTTGAAGATTCTGGTTACGGGTACCGCGGGCTTTATCGGCTCCCATCTGGCGCATCGGCTGCTTGACCGAGGTGATGAAGTAATCGGCGTAGATAACGTCAACGATTACTACGACCCCACTTTGAAGGAAGCGCGGCTTGAGCGCCTGACCTGTAAACCAGGATTCACCGAGGTTCGTAAGGACGTGGCCGACAGGCCCGCCATGGAGGCCCTGTTCCGAGAGCACAAGCCAGAGCGTGTGGTTCACCTGGCGGCCCAGGCGGGCGTGCGGTACTCTCTGGAGAATCCTCATGCCTACATCGATGCCAATTTGGTGGGTTTCACCAACATCCTGGAAGGTTGTCGTCACAATGATGTGAAGCACCTGGTGTACGCCTCCAGCAGCTCCGTCTACGGCGCGAATGAAACCATGCCGTTCTCCATCCACGACAACGTGGACCACCCCCTGAGTCTGTATGCGGCCTCCAAGAAAGCCAACGAGCTGATGGCCCACACCTACAGCCACCTTTACAACATGCCCACCACCGGCCTGCGCTTCTTCACCGTCTATGGCCCATGGGGCCGACCGGATATGGCGCTGTTCATCTTCACCAAGAAGATCCTGGCCGGTGAACCCATTGATGTGTTCAATCATGGGCACCACAGGCGCGACTTCACCTACATTGACGATATTGTGGAAGGCGTTATCCGGACCCTGGACAATGTCGCCACCCCCAACCCGCAGTGGAGCGGTGAAACGCCAGACCCCGGCACCAGCAAGGCGCCATATCGACTGTATAACATCGGTAGCAACAACCCGGTGGAGTTGTCCCGGTTTATTGAGATCATCGAAGAGCGCGTTGGCAAAAAGGCCGAGAAGAACCTGCTGCCTCTACAACCCGGTGACGTGCCGGCTACCTACGCCAATGTGGATGACCTGATTGAAGATGTGGGCTACAAGCCGTCCACCACGGTGGAGGACGGCATTGCCAATTTCGTGGATTGGTATCGGGACTTTTATCAGGTGTGAGCCCGGCTGAACCGGCGCCTTATCGCGACTAAAAGTCCTGCCAGCATAAGAAACGGTGACAGCGCACCACCTCCGCCGCTGCCACCGCCTGATTCGCCGTCTGAGCCACCGCCACCACTCCCTGTGTCTTGAATGAGTTCTTCTCTGAATTCCACGGCGCCCATGTCGCAGATTTCCACTCCGTCGCCATCTCCATCAATCGCGCGTCCGAATCCAAGTTGGTCTATCGAAGAGCATGTCCCAACGCTGCCCGGGGCAAGTGGATCGCCCGAATCGATGGCGGGGCTGCCAGGCTGGGGAGCGTGGGTCAGCACGGGCACCAGGTCGTCACCAATTGAGATCTCGTCACCATTGGCGGCCAAGGTGCCCAGAATCGGGTTAACGGCAGCGCCGCCACCGTTCACGTCGCCGACAATATCTCCCGTGCCAGCCGTGTAGTTGCAGTCCGCATTGTTTCCAATCAGGTTGTAGCCGCTGGAGACGATGGTGCCGCTGCAATCCGGTGACTCACTGGTTGAGGTGTTCCCCGCAATGATCGAATTGGTCATGTCCAGGCCGCCGAGGATGATTCTTACGCCGCCACCGTCGGCAAAGACCGTCGGATCTGCTTGAATGGCATTTTGCGTAATGGTCACGTTAGTCAATACGGCAGAGTCGGTGGCCAAGAGTCCTCCACCTCCGGCATAGTCAATGCCCTCGACCCGATTACCCGATATGGTGCTGTTGCTCATTGACAGGGGGTCTATGGCTGCAATGGCACCACCAGTGGCGGAAGAACCGCCGGAGCTCGTTTTTGTAACACGATTATTTACAAACACACCCCGTGCGATGCCCAGGTTTCCGGCGCGATGATAAATGCCCCCTCCTGACGCTGCACCCGTACCGTTTACAATCACCTGATTGCCCGAAAAGACTGAGCTGCTGACGCCTGTGGTGGCCCCCACATTGGGGTAGATATAAAGACCGCCACCGTGTGCGCTGCCGTTGACGGTCGTGATCAGGTTGTCCTCCACTACAGAGGTGATCAAGCTAAGGGTCCCACCATTGCCTACATAGATGCCTGCACCATAGCCAAACACAGTGTCGGTTTCTGAGGCATCGATTTCGTTGGCTTGAATGCTGACTCTTGTCAGAAATAAATTGCCGAGAGAGTGAATTCCAGCGCCAGAGCCAGACCCGGAGTTCACTTCAATCAAGTTTGAGGAAACGCGGGCGTCTTGCATGGTCAGTCTGCCACTGGACACATAGATGCCCGCACCCAACGTCACGCTGCCGCCGTTGGTTACGGTAAGGTCGAGCAATTGAACGTCAGCGTCATTTCGAATTTCAAAAACACGATCGGTACTGTTGCCGTCGATGACTGTCTCAGAAGAAGCACCATTGCCTTTGATGATTAACGATGCTGAGATGTCCAGGTCTCCGGTTTCTGCGTCGTTCTCGTTAGTGCCAGTGAGAGAAAGAACGATTGGTGAAGAGTTGATTGACTCGGCAAACCGTATAACGTCTGGCAGCGCTGACTCACCAGCTATACAGTCGGCAGAGCCGGTCTGATTATTGTTGTTGGCATTGATAATCGCCTCTCGCAGACTGCACATTCCATCGGCGGCAATGGCGTCGTCCGAGGTGTTAACAGTGAGTGTCGCCGCGAGCGTAAGGCTTGGCGACGTAAGCGCGGTCAAAAAAAGAACGACTCCGATCGGCCCATTGAAAAGCGCGGTAGCTCTATTGCTGAATCCGTCCATGATGACTCCTCCTGCTGAATTTTTGCAGTGTTAAGGGTTCAGTGACTGCAAAACCCACAATCGAATAGTTTAATTTCTCATCTATTTTAAGGTTGCCTTGAAAGAAGGGATGGGGCAAGCAAAAAGGCGGCACGAAGTTCTCAATATTTCACTTACTGCAATAGTCGCACCGGCTTTATGGCGTTACGCACTTGTTCGTCAACAAGAGAGTTGTGCGGCAGTTTCTGGTGAGGTAATGGATGCGCCGACCCGGAACTGATAGAGCGTTGCAAACGTTTGCTGGATTGTTTGTGGAAGGAAGAGCGGCAGAAACAAAAAAAGCCACTCGGCTTACGCTCTGAGTGGCTTTTTCAGTTGATATTCTTGTTCGCAGGAATGGTAGGACCAGGCAGATTTGAACTGCCGACCTCTGCCATGTCAAGGCAGCGCTCTAACCAACTGAGCTATGGTCCTATGTCCTGCAACGGGGTGGAAATATACTGATTCCGATGGGCGTGGTCAACCTCTTTCAGGCGGTTTTCTGCTTTCTGGCCCAGCCTTTTATGGCCTTGCTGAGCACTCCCCACCGATTGATCAGCAGTGCGAGGAATATCAGGCCGCAACCGGCGAGTTGTGTGGTGGACATGGATTCGCTGAACCAGCCTGCAGCGAACAGTGCGACCCATACCGGCTCCAACACAAGGATTACAACTCCGTGGCTGTGGGTAGCCAGGCTTTGGGCATAGGTCTGCAGCAGGAAGCGGCCTGCCGTGCCTACCACGGCACTGGCAATCACCCAGCCGGCGAGAATGCCGGAGAAGTTCTCGAGAGTCGGTGTCCAGGGTTCCAGCAGCACTGACTCGGTCAAGGTGACGGTGCCTACGGTGAGCAGCGCAATGGTCGTGAGGGGCAGGGCGGGGACGCGGTCTTTTTCCACGGACTCTCCCCGGCGGTTGATCACCGTGCGCTGGTTGGCCGCGCGGGTGTTAAGGGTGAAATACAGCGCAAAGATAAACGCAGCCACCACGAAGAAAACCTGACCGATTTCGGGCCGGAATCCATTTTTGAGCGACAGCAGCGCGAGCCCGCCCACCGCGACCGGAATTGCAAACCAGGTGCTCAAAGGCTGTGCCTCCTGGAAGATCACCCGGGCAATCACTGGCACGATGACCACGCCAAGGCTGGTCAGGAAGGCGCCTTCACCTATGTGGGTGACGTGAAACAGCCCCATCACCCAGAAGCTCATGGCCACTCCGAACACCAGCCCCACGCCAGCACTGCGCTTGAATTGGTCCAGGCTTAGTCGTTTCAGCGAAGGCCAGGCTATGACCGCCAGTACCGAACCGGCCAACAGGAACCGAAGGGCCATGAACATCAGCGGCGGCATCAGTAATACGGCTTCCTTGGAAAATATCCAGCTAATGGCTGCCATCAGGGTAACAACCACCAGTAACAGGTCGGATTTATGAGTGTTCGAGAGGGGCATTCAAGACCGCCATAGAGTGGATAGGCTTTAGAGCGACAGCGGCGGAGTTTATCACGGGCAGGTAAGAATGGCTCTTCCATGAGCCGGTTGGTGCTCCTTCAGACGGTTGGGTCCATCTTGGTATTTTTAGTTGTTGAGTGTGTTGTAGACCAGTGTCGACATATCGGTCTGGTCCGAACCGGGTACTTCAACATATCGGTCACCGGAACCCCACCACTGCCACCAGGCGCGCTTGTTGTAGGTGCGGCTGGCGAAATCGACACGCAGTCCATTGAGGGTTGTGTCATTCACTACGGGGACGGAAATGTTGCCGGTTTCCGAGCCCAGAACGCCGCTGTGGGAAGCACCCTCGTTCATCAGGATCGGAAAGTGATTGTAGTACAGGTCCGACGGCCCGTTCTGGCTGGACACCTTGCCCGCCAGGCTCAGGTTCGAGCTACAGGAGTCGATACCGTTGCTGGTGGTGGCGCCACAGGCCGAGTGGGTTGGTACCACGCCATCATCGGTGCCGGCAATGAACGGCTTGGTAATGCCGCCGTAGGAGGAGCCGCCGGCCACAAACCGCAGGCGCGGAATATTATTGGGACTGACGGCGAGGTTGCGTGCCGTGTTGGTTTGCAGGTCATTGACCACGCCAAGGCTGCCTGGCTCAGGGGTGATGCCGGTGAAGGCACGAACAGCCTGTTTGAGTGGCCAGTTGTACCAGCTGTCGTTGTAGGCAACGTTCAGGGCCAGATCGGCCAGCTCCGTACCGCCGCCGGCACCGGAGTAGTCGATCGCAGCGAGTATTTTCAGCGGCTGCAGTCCGTCGGCCTGAAGCCAGCGTGCCTGGTTTTCCAGAAGATATCGGGTAACCAGGTCACCGGTGGAATGGGAAACCACAATGCAGAAATCGTTGCATAGCCCCTGCTGGCTGATGTCACGTAGCTGCTGATAGGCCTGCTGGGCGATGTTGCCCTCCACACGGCCATCGCTGCCCCAATCTACACGGGCGTCGGAACGGGACAGCCAGAAGGTACGCCAGTAGTCCTCGCCAGCACTTTTTACCTCATTAAGGTTGGCAGGTGGATTGGCCAGGTCTTCCTGCTGGAAGCCGTGAACCAGGATCACGTTGTGGCCCGCAAGCTGGGCGTGGGCGGTGCCGGCGAACAAGCCGCCGGCGATGGCCACCGCAAGGGCGGTCTTACAGGCACTTCTCTTTCTTGTTTTCATAAAGGCTCCGTCTTTGTTTTATTGTTGTATCAGAACTTGTCTGCCAGCCTTTGCAGCAGCGCAGCACGTTGCTCTGATTCGGGGTCACCTGCCGGGCTGTCGGTCAATCCGTCCAGGTCCGGTGGCGAAAACGAGTAGCCATCATCAGGGCCATAGCCATAGTCGGTGCGGTCTCCGGGCGAGGCCGGCAGGCGACGGATCTGCAGGTTGCGCAGTTCCAGGTTACCGCTTATCTCACGATGGGCGAGCACCGAGCCATGGGCTTTGAGCTCCAGGGTGTCGGTGGTTCCGTCGAGTCTCTTCTCGGCCTGCAGCTGCGCGAGTGCGCGGCCGTTGTGGTAGAGCTGGGCAGAGAGGGCATAGAAGCCGGGGTCTTTGGCGTCGAAATGAACCGGTATGATCAGGTCGTTGTTGGTCACCCGTGGGTCGCCCAGGCCGTCAAACTCTCCCAGGTCGGGCTCAATGGTCAGGGTCGAAACGTGGCGTACGGGTTTGCCATCAATGGTTGCCTCAACGATCAACCGATATTCGCCAGGTTCTGCGTCGGCCTCAATGATGCCTTCATAGTAGGGGGCACCGGCCTCGTTCTGGAGTGTAGTACTGGCAATCGCCTGTCGAGACTCGGGGGACTCCAGGGTTGCGTCCAGGCTTGGCCCTACCACCTGGGAGCCAGTAATGCTCGCTGCCACAAGAATGGCTTCTTCCTGTACGAAGCGGTATTTCTCAAGTGTGACGGTAAATTGTCCGCCCCCGTCCAGCGGCAGCTCCACAGGGTCGAAACGGTTGCCGGCGTAGGCCTTGGCCTGGTCGTCAGAGATTGGAATGGAGTAGGTCGGGTAGCGGATGTTCTGGCTGTATTGGGCTGCAGCACTGGCCAACATGAAGCCGATCGCATTCTCAGAGGGTTCCTGCTTTTCCGTGGTCGGCGATTCGGCCGGCCCGGGCTTGGAGCGGGTGATGTCTGTTCCGGAAGGGGGCGGGCTCCTACCTTCGCTCTCACCGGTTATCCAGGAGAACCGGACTGTATTGTCGGTCGACAGTAGATATCCCAGGCCGACGGCACCGGACACAACGAACGTTAGGGCCAAGAGCAACCGCAGTGGCATCTTTGGATCCTTGTTGGAGGCATTCTATGGCGCGAACGCCATTATTTTTGTTGTTGTATTAACATAACGGGCCAAACTGACTTCGCGCAAAAAAATGGCCCGAATGTGTAACAGAATGTGTCCAGGGTGTGATGTTGTTCACACTACCTCATAACCAGCCGGACTCTTTCACAGCTTCGAGGCCGAACCTGAGGCGAACGTCATCACCCACCAGATCCTGATCAATGCCGTAGGTCATACCCCAATTGCTGCGCTTGATGGTGGTCTCGGCGGTGATGCCGAGGGTGTAGTCCTCGTGCCCGATGGGGTAGTCGGCAGATTTGTTAAGGGTTACATCAACATCCACCGGGCGGGTTTTGCCCAGCAGGGTCAGGTCACCGGTCACAATGCCGGTGTTTTCGCCGGTGGTTTCGAAACTGGTGATCTCAAAGGTGATGTCCGGGAACTTTCCACTGTTGAGAAAATCCTCGTTGCGCAGGTGGCCATCCCGTTTATCGTGATTGGTGAAGACGCTTTTGCTTTTGAACGTCAGTGTGCCGGAGGTGAGCTGTTGAGTCTCCTCGTCGTAGCCGAACTTTCCTTCCACATCCCGGAACATGCCCATTACCGGGGCATAGCCGATGTGGTTCACCTCAAACGACATCGAGAAATGCTCATCGTCGATAACGTAGGTTTCCGGCTCGGCCATGGCAACGGGGGCGGACAATGCCAGTGAGGCGGTCAGTGCAGCAGTGGATAGGAACGCTTTCATGTCTTTCTCCCTGTTTGATAAAGCCAGCGCAGGTCTGTAAAAAACGAATAACAGAGCAGTAACAGCGCGATAGCGAGTGTGGCAGTCGCGAAGCCGGCCGGCGTAATCGGCAATATGGCAACCATCAGGGTGACTATTTGCCATACGCAGACAGTTTTGCGTCGAAAGCTGTCGGGTAGTGGTCTGTCCATGAAGCGAAACCAGTGGCCAGCGATCACAAAGGCGTAACGCATCAGCCCCAACGCGAGAACCCATGGGCCGGCTTTGCCCTGGGCCAGGACCGCAACACACAGCCCGAGGATGAACAGCGCATCCAGTTCCATGTCGAATCGGGCACCGAACGCCGTTGTTGAACGGGTGGCCCTTGCGACTGCGCCATCCACGCCGTCAAGAATCAACGCCAGTAAACACAATGACCCGTACAACCACAGCCAGTTCCCTAACTCGGAAGTGAACGGCGCCAGGCTGATGAGGAGTATGACGAGGGAGGCGCGTACCAGGGTTGCCCGATTGGCCCAACCGAAGTCCTGTTCCGCAGGCCAGAAGCGAATAATAGGCACCGCAATTGCCAGGCAAAGCAACACGGCGAGCGCGTAAAAGCTGGCAGGGGGGTGGAATCCGATGCCAGCGGCGGTCACCATGAGCACCGTCAGTCCGCCGGACCAGGCAAGATCGGCAGCCAGGGGCAGGCGGAACGTGTGAGTGTGGGAATCCATCATCAAACCCCAGCGTATGGGTGAGCGTGCATCCGGTCGTAACAGGGCCTTACTGAAAATATGGATGCGCCTGTATGCACTATAGCTGGCAAGGCCGCGTGTACTATAGCCTGCGTATACTATAGTGAGTTACGTGCGCTGTAAGGAAACAGACGATATGACAAACGCATTTTGGGTGACCGGGCCCGGGGAAGGGGCCATTCTCCCAGCAACCTACGATCATTGTTCGGCGACCGATGCTGACAGTCCAGCGGTGTCTGTGCGAGCGCTATACTCGGGCGTCAGTCGTGGAACCGAGTCATTGGTTTTCAACAACCGTGTGCCACCGTCGGAATACGATTCGATGCGTGCCCCGTTCCAGGAAGGCGATTTTCCCTTCCCGGTCAAATATGGTTATGCCAGCGTAGGCCGTGTTGTTTCGGGCCCCGAGGCCCTGACTGGCCAGTCGGTTTTCTGCCTGTTTCCTCATCAGGAGCACTACCAGGTTCCTGCATCCGCCGTGGTACCTCTTCCATCCGGTCTTCCGGAATCCAGGGCAGTGCTGGCCGCCAACATGGAAACCGCGGTTAACGGCCTGTGGGATGCTTCACCACGAGTGGGAGAGCGGGTCGCAGTGGTTGGCCTTGGCGTCGTTGGTCTGCTGGTTGCGTGGCTTGCCAGCCGCATACCAGGTACCCGGGTTACCGCCGTGGACACCAATCCACAGCGTAAAACGGTTGCGCACACCCTGGGGCTGGATTTCCAGACCCAATGCCGACAGGACGATCATGACTTGGTCATCCACGCCAGCGGCCACCCAACGGGTCTTGAAACCGCTCTTGCGCTGGCGGGACAGGAAGCGCGAATTATTGAGATGAGCTGGTACGGCGAGCAGCCAGTGCCGGTATCCCTGGGCCGGGCATTCCATTCCCGTCGGCTGACGATACGGTCTAGCCAGGTTGGTAACCTGCATCCTGAGCAGCGGCCACGCTGGCGCCATCGGGATCGAATGGTGCTGGCCCTGGAGCTGCTGCGGGATGATGTCCTGGACTGCCTGATCAGCGGCGAAACCACCTTCGAATCGCTGCCGGAGGTTATGCCGGCACTTGCTGGAAACAGAGCTGGCGGAACGGCCTCCGACACTCTCTGTCACCGTATCGTATACCCCGACAATTGACTCCCATCATCCGTATCGAGGACCCAAAACCCATGTTCAGCCTTACCGTCAGAGACCACATGATGATCGCCCACAGCTTTAAGGGTGACATTTTCGGCCCCGCCCAGGGCCTGCATGGCGCCACCTACGTGGTTGATGTCTCCTTCGAGCGGGAAGCCCTCGACAACGACGATCTGATCGTCGATATCGGGCTGGCGTCCGAGGTGTTGTCGTCGGTGATTGCCGAGTTCAACATGAAGAACCTGGACGATATCGAGGAATTTGCCAATCGCAATACCACCACCGAGTTCATGGCGATGACGGTGTTCGACCGACTGGCCGCGGCGATCCGCCAGGGCCGGCTGGGTGAAACCGGCAAAGGCCTGTGTTCGATGAAGGTCACCCTTGGCGAATCCCATATTGCCTGGGCCAGCTACCATGGCGAACTCTGAGCCATTAACATCGGTGTTGTTCGTTGTCCCGGGGGATCCTGAACAGAAAACCGGAGGCTACCGGTACGTTCAGCGTGTTGTCGCTGGGCTCAGGGATAATGGCGTGGATGCCATTGTTTCGGGGCTATGTGGCAGCTTCCCGGTGCCAGACCGGATGGCGGAAGCATCCATGGACAGGATGCTTGCCAGCCTTGCGGATGATTCGGTGGTGGTGCTTGATGGCCTGGCCATGGGCGGGCTTCCGGACGTGATCGCCAACCATGCATCCCGTTTGCGGGTTGTGTCGCTGGTTCACCACGCCCTGGCGGATGAAACGGGGCTGACACAAGAGTTACAGGATTGGCTTTTCCGGGTAGAGCGTCGGGCGCTGTCGAAGGTGGCCGGGGTAATCACCACCAGTGCCCACACCGCGCACCGCCTGAAAGACTACAGCGTGCCGGCCACCGCCATCCGCGTGGTTGAGCCGGGCGCCGACACCATTGCTGGTATCGGCGCTGTAACCCAGCCATCAAGAGCCCAGGGCCGCACGATTCATCTGCTCTGTGTGGCCCACCTGTCGCCGCGCAAGGCGCAGCATCATCTGGTTGAAGCGTTAAGCGATCTCCGGGACTGTTCATGGCACTGCACCCTGGCAGGTTCGTTGGATCGCGACGAGCGCTACGCCCATGAGCTTCGCGGCATCATTGCGAACCTGGGGCTTGAACATCGGATCAGTCTTGCGGGGGAGCTGGACGACGCTGAGCTTGCCAGCGCCTATCGTAACGCTGATGTATTTGTGCTGCCGTCCGTTTACGAAGGGTATGGAATGGTGATTGATGAGGCGACTACCGCGGGGTTGCCGGTGATCACCACGGATGGGGGTGCCCTTTCCACGACAGGCCTGCGGCCTGGCGTCCGGCAGTATCCCGCCGGCGATGTCGCAGGATTGCGGGCGTGCCTGGAAGACTGGCTTACTAACCCCGGCGCGCTTGGCGAGGCGGCTACCCAGGCACAGCAGGCGGCGCGCTCCCTGCGAAGCTGGCAGAGTACCGCCATTGACTTCCAGCGGGCACTGGAAGACCTGCTGCCGCCACCGGACCCTACCACCTTCGACAGCGACTGGCTGGCACTGCGTGAGCCGGCAGACCACCTTGCTCGTAACAAGAGGCTGCTCTCGGAGGTGCTGGTTTGGGCGGAACAGGACTATTGTCACCCGGGCGTTCTGAGCGGTCATCACGCACCACCACTGCTGGTGGTGGATCTGGGTACCGGCACTGGCTCCAACGCCCGTTACCTTGTGCCGGCCATGACGGTACCCCAGCGCTGGGTGCTACTGGACCAGGACGAACACCTGCTTGCCCTTGCCGGAGAGAGACTGCAACACCTTGATGTCCCGCTGGAAACCCATGCCTGTCACTTGAACGCCAAGCGGCTTGCCGGGCAGATTCCGGATGGCACCCGGTTGATCACAGCTTCGGCCCTGATAGACCTGATGTCGGAAGACTGGCTAGAGGCATTGGCGGTAGCCGCCACCAGACACAAGGCCGGCGTGTTTATCGTTCTGAGTTACGCGGGGAATGTCGAGCTGTCGCCGGCAGACCAGGACGACGACTGGATACGCGAGACCGTCAACGAGCACCAGCACAACGATAAGGGGACTGGTGCCGCGCTGGGGCCATCGGCGACGAATTACCTCAAGCAACAGCTCGAATTGCGGGACTATCAGGTGTCTGTTGCTCCAAGCCCGTGGCGCCTGACGCCTGCTCAAAGTGCACTTCAGCGCGCCTTGCTTGAGGGCTGGCGTGACGCGGTGATGCAACAGTCGCCGAGCGAACGTCAGCGGGCCGAGCGCTGGTTTGGCCTGCGTCTGAAGCAGGCTGATGAGCAGAGCCTGTCAATCCGCGTGGAACATGAAGACTTGTTTGCCCGGCCAGCCAGAGACGGCGTTGCCTGACGTGCGACGCCTGCTCCGAACCCGTTACCTGCGCTGGGGTTTCACCCTGCTGTTGCTATTGGCGACTGGCTACTTCCTGGATCTGGCGGTGCTCTGGCGGGAACTGGCGCAGTTCTCATTACTGGCGTTATTGGCAGCCATGGTGGTGTCCGTTGCGCAGGTGGTGCTTTCAGCCTGGCGCTGGCGTTACACCGCCCGGCGACTTGGGTTGGTCTTGCCCATGGCTGTTGCGGTGCGGGAGTACTACCTTGCCACTTTTCTCAATCAGGTGCTTCCTGGCGGGGTGATGGGCGATGTTAATCGGGCCTGGCGTCACAGTCTCGACTCCGGTGAGCGCCTTGCGTCCGCTCACGCCGTCATGATTGAGAGAATGTCCGGGCAACTGGTGATGATGGCCGTGGCGCTGAGTCTTGGTGTTTGGCTTGTTTGGCACCGATACGGAATGCTTGAAGCCTTCTCGGAATATGGCGAACGGGCGCTGCTGTTGCTGGCAGGCCTGACAGCCACAGTGGTATTGGTTACAAGTATTTGGCAGCGCGCGAAAGACTATGTCCATACGCTGCGGCGGGACTTGCGCAAAGCCTTGTTGGAGTGGCCGGCCGTGGGTGTCCAGTTGGTGTCTTCCGCCGGTGTGGTGGCCAGTTACCTGGCCGTGTTCTCGTTGCTGGCTCTGGGCGCGGGTTATTGGAGTGACCCGCACATGGCTTTGGTTCTGACGTCTCTTTGCAGCCTTCTGCTGCTGGTCATGGCCATTCCGGTCACTGTTGCAGGCTGGGGGGTGCGCGAGGGTGCTGCGGCATTGCTCTGGCCCATGGCTGGGATGCCGGCAGAGCAGGGCGTTGCACTCAGTGTCGGCTATGGGTTGGCGGTTCTGTTGTCGAGCCTTCCGGGCGTGCTGTTCGTGTTCACTCGTCGACAGTCGAACGAGTGAAATCCAGGTCAAACAGCATGTCACTGCCCAGGTCCACCATCTGGGCCTTCGGGCGCAGGGCGCTGTCGAGTTTCTTGATCTCCGGCAGTGAAAATGCCGGGCGCCCACTGCCGATGATCATGGGGGCGACCATGACATGCAGTCGGTCGAGCAAGTCCGCATTCAGGAATTCAGACACGGTAAGCCCACCGCCCTCCACAAAAATCTTGCGAAGGCCAAAGTCCGCGAGAACCGCGAGTATATGGGCAGGGTCCGTGGTGTCATCCTGCCCGAGGCAGGGCACATCTGTTACGCCGTGGCGGGGTGTCAGCTTGTCGCCGGCGTGGTAGTCCCCTGCGACGAGGCGGAGCGTAGGGGATGCTTCGTCGCTGAACAGGTGATGGCTGTCCGGAACCCGATGGTTGCGATCAATCACCACCCGGACCGGATTAATGCCGGACGTCTTGCGGACTGTCAGCCTGGGATTGTCGGTGGATGCGGTTCCGGCGCCGACAATGACCGCTTCCGACACAGCCCGCAAGCGGTGCAGGTGGGTAATGCCATCCTCGCCATTGATGAACTTGGAAGCGCCGGTCACCGTGGCGATACGTCCGTCCAGGCTCTGCCCCATCTGGCCGACAACCCGCGAGCGCGAGCCTTGAGCAACCGGGCAGCACAGAGGCAGGAAAACCGACAGCAGGTTGCGTGCGTCGAGCTCTGCTGGCAGTCGAAGTTCCCATTCGCCGTTCTGGCCTATATCCAGTGCTGGCTTGTCACTGCCCGGCAATGAGAGTGTCACATTGCTGCGGTTCACTGCGTCCAGTACCAGCTCCCATGCGGTGTTCTTATCCAGTGCTTTTGCCGCCATACCAAGTTATTTCCGTTGCTTATGGATTCATTATAGGTAGATTGTGTGTAAAGCTATATGTACGTTACATTTCCGGTTTGATTCACCGAAAGTGCCATCAGGCCACAAGACTAACCACGGCAGAGAACACTCCTATGCGGTACCTGCAAACCTTTAACCGCCGCCTGCGGCAGATTCGGGAAGCCGGGCAGTTGTCGTGCGGGGACGTGGCAGAAATGTGCGGAGTGGACGAGGCGCGGGTGGTGAGTTGGGAATCGACTGATGCGAGGCAGCGGGCATGGCCGGGTGTCACCGAGTTACTGGATTTTTGCCTGAAGACGGAAACCCCACTGGAAGACCTGCTGGATCTGGACGACGCCGGGGACACCGGCCAGTTGGAGTTGCCAGGCCTGGCGTTCAGCCAGGGCGATGACCTGTCAACGGCCCTGAAAGAACTGGAGCGTGAAATCAGCCGGATTCAACTTTCAGAGGAGGAAATGGAACTGCTGCGCCGGTTCCGGAAAACCTCCGGCGAAAACCGGCGCATGATCCTGCAAATCCTCGGCAAATAGGCGCCTATTTACCTTTCTTGTAGATGTTTTCGTAAACGTAGTTGGTCGCTTCCACAAACCCGTCAATACTGCCGCAATCAAACCGGCGGCCCTTGAATTTATACGCCAGCACACAGCCGTTCTTCGCCTGTTCCAGCAGCGCATCCGTTATCTGAACTTCACCGTTCTTGCCGGGCGCCGTGCGCTCGATGATGTCAAAAATATCGGGCGTGAGGATATAGCGACCGATAATCGCAAGGTTGCTGGGGGCGTTCTCCGGCGATGGTTTTTCGACCATGTCGGTGATGCGATAGAGGCCGTCTTTCATCGACTCGCCCGCTATGACGCCATATTTGTGGGTCTCGTCTTCCGGTACTTCCTCAATGGCAACGATGGAGCAGCGGAACTGGTTGTAAAGTTTAACCATCTGGGCGAGTACGCCTTCTTCGGCGCCGTCAGCCACGCAGAAGTCGTCCGCCAGTACAACCGCGAATGGGTTGTCGCCAACAAGGTTGCGACCGGTGAGAATGGCGTGACCGAGACCTTTCATTTCGTTCTGGCGGGTAAAGGCGAACGAGTTATTGTCGATCAGCTCCCGGATGGAGGTAAGCAGGTCTTCCTTGCCCGAGCCGGCAATCTGGTGCTCAAGCTCATAGCTGATGTCGAAGTGATCCTCGATGGCCCTTTTACCACGACCGGTAACGAAACCGAACTCGTGAACCCCCGCTTCTGCGGCTTCCTCCACACCGTATTGAACAAGGGGCTTGTTCACAATGGGCAGGATTTCCTTGGGCATGGCTTTGGTGGCTGGCAGGAAGCGGGTGCCGTAGCCGGCAACAGGGAAGAGACACTTCTTGATCATAACGTTCGTCCTTATTTCGTTTCGGTCACGGCCTGTTTGAAGTCAGTCGTCCGTGTAGGCTGACTCACGAATTGTGCCAAGTGTAACCAAGTTAGTGACCCAAATGGAGGCCTCGGTAGCGAAATGTAGAATTTGGTAATAAGTGGCACCAGTTCTCAATACCTCCGGCCTGTTGAAATCTATAGAAAAAACTTTCAGAGGTCTTTGTAATCATCTGTTTTCTATGAAGATTAACTTTGTAAATTTTGGCAACCAGTGATGGATTTAAGGGCGTTAATGCAATACATTCCGCAGTGACGATTTTTTAAGAATAACCGGTATTCGCAGCGACAGGCGGCCGGCGCTCACTGGCAGGATCAGAAACATTGAGACATTCCCTGTTGTTCGCACTGATTTGGTGCGTTCTCAGCCAACCTTTGTACGCGGAATCATCGGGTTCCTGGTTGCGTAATGGCTGGAAACCCTACGCCGATAATTTTGAGGGCACCGTGAATGCGTTCCGCGATGAGCGTGAACACTGGCTAAGATCCCGATTGAAGTTTTCCGGCAAAACCTCCCTGAACAGCGACGGAATGGACGGGGACATCGGTGTGTCTGCTGACAGCCTGGTCGGTAGCAGCGATGCAATCGGGTTTCATTATCGCGATGCCCGGTCCCACAAGAACCGCTCGGACGTCAACGCCACCTCGTTTCGCTACCGCTTTCCGGCCGGCGCCAACCAAGTAACCGTGGAAACCGGAAGTTCTTACTACAGCCACGCCGTTACCAGTGGTGACAGGCGCTACAATGCCAGTGGCGAATCCAGTGTTGTGGGTGTCGGGGCCAGTCGGCCGCTGTTTTCACGGTTTGGTCTGGCGTTTGATGGTGTTGCCCACCATACCGGTCGAGACAGTCGCGCTATGGAGAAGGGGAGCCTGGTATCGGAGAGCCGCTACGAGTTGTCCTCAGTCGGTCTCAAGGCGCAGGGCGGTCATGAGCTTTGGGATGGTTTGCAGGCCAGCACCGGTCTTCTGGCGGTGAGCGGTCGCGAGTACAGTTCGACCGATTATCGGTTGCAGGACGATGTTGGTCGCGAAGACGCCTTCTATAAAGTGGCGATGTCCGCTTCGCTGGAACAGGAGCTCTATCGGTGGCGCTGGCGGATTCACGGACGCTACCAGTTCGCTGATGAAGATCTTCCGGTGTCGGAGTATCTGACCGTCGCAGGCCCCTCCATGATCGCCGGTTTTAACGGGCAATCCGTATCGGTTGTTCGGGGTGGCTGGTTGCGCCTGGATACCGCCAGCCCCTCCTGGCAGATGCCGTTTATGGACGGTGTGCTTTCCAGCGTGAATTTTGCGGTGTTGCACGGCTGGGTTCCATACTCTGAGACCCAGTCCGACCGCCACGGCCGGGCCTCTGCTGGCCAGGTGTCGTTGAAGTTCGAGGGCCGGGCTTTCACAGCGAATGTCAGCGTCGGCCGTATGATTCGTGCTTCCACGATGGCCATGACGATGCCCGAACGCCCGGACGTTCGGTTTTCCCTCACCATGGGTATCTGATTGCTTGCTAACGACGTTCTAGCTCCCTCCTGAAGCCTCTCGGGCCCCCTGCGGCCAACCTGCCTTACGAAGATGTCACTTGAGACGGCGCCGGTCGCAAGTGCTACATTAAAAAGTCGATGGACATTTTTGAGGTAGGAGCTACATGCATTCAGGGAAACGATGGCTGATCGGCCTGATATTGCCGGGGCTGCTCTACGCCCATGCGGCGGGGGCGCTTGAGTTCAGGGAAATAGTGGACAAGGCCAAAGCAAGGGCTGAAGGTGAGTATCAGCCACCACCTTCGGTGCCCGGCTTTCTCAGGAACCTGAGCTACCGAGCCTACCAATCCATCCGCTTCAATCCACAAGCCAGCCTTTGGAGGGAAGGGCGCTCCCGGTTCCAGGTGATGATGGTGCCACCGGGGAGCTATTACACCCATACCGTCAAGTTGAATGAAGTGGATGCCGACGGTGTAAAACCCATCCCGTTTGATAAATCCGGGTTCAGCTTCCCGGACCCGGAACTCGCCAAAAGGGTTCCCGCGGACCTGGGCTATGCGGGCTTCAAACTCACGTACCCGATGGGCCGTGGCGACGAACAGAATCAATTTCTGGTCTTCGCCGGCGCAAGCTACTTCCGGGGCGTGGGTGCCGACAATCACTTTGGCCTGTCGGCGCGGGGTATAGCGATAGACACCGGACTGCCCTCCGGAGAGGAGGTGCCATCGTTTGTTGAATTCTGGCTTGAGCGGCCGGGAGGTGGCAGTGAACGTATGCGGGTTTACGGCCTGTTGGACGGCCCTAGCGTCGCCGGTGCCTACCGTTTCGATATCCAGCCTGGCAAAACCACACGTATCGATGTCACTGCTGAGTTGTTCTACCGCAACCCGGTGGATCAACCGGGCCTGGCGCCACTGACGTCGATGTTCTACTACGGCGAAAATACTGCCAGGCCCCGGGGTGAATGGCGGCCCCAGGTGCACGACTCAAGCGGACTGCTGATTCATGACCAGGGCGCGGGCGAATGGTTGTGGCGCCCTCTGACGAACCCATCGCGCCTCCGGCTCAGCTACCTTCAGGTTGATCGCCTGGCTGGCTTCGGTTTGATGCAGCGGGATACCCAGTTTGACCAGTTTGAGGATGCCGAGGCTCGATATGACAAACGGCCCAGTGCGTGGGTTGCGCCAAGGCAGGGATGGTCGAACGGCGAGGTCGTGCTGGTTGAAATCCCCACCAACGCGGAAACCAACGACAACATTGTTGCCTTCTGGAAACCGAAGGAGCCAGTAAAGCAGGGTGACCATCGGGCGTTTGCCTACAGCCTTCGTTTTGGCGACAAGGACGTATCCGGGCAGGACACCGGGCGTGCGCTGCAAACGTTTGTTGGAGATGGCAATCGTCCCGGAGGCGGCACGGAAGAGGGGGCCTACCGAATCATTGTTGATTTTGCAGGAGGGCCGCTGGACGATCTCAAGCCTAATGCAGCCATCGTCAGCAAGGTCAGTGAGGGCAGCGGAAACAGCGATGCCGTTGAGATCATAGAGCATTTCGTTGAGTACGTTGAGGCGGATGGCACCTGGCGACTGTCGATGCTGGTGCGCCCCGTCGGTGAAAAGGCTCCGGTGCTCCGAGGACAACTCCTGCTTGATAATGAGCCACTGACCGAGACCTGGACCTATTCCATCGGCCCCGATTCCGGGCTTGGTCAGAAACAGTAGAGCGGAGATTTGTTCATGCCGGAAACCTTATGCCAGCAGGCAATCGAGAGGGTCATGACCTATCTGCGCGACGATGGCGTGGAACTGGACGCGGAAACCTGTCGACAGGTGTTGCGTTTGGTTGACGGTGCCATGACAGAGGGTGATGGGCCAGACTTGCCCGCCCGGTGTATTGAGCTCGTGCCGGACTACTTCAACTTGCCGGGAATGGACATACCGGCGCCCATTCCACCCCTCATGCGCGGCCACCTGGGGTACTACCCCCATGACTGAGGTCGTTAATGCAGCCCCAATCGAGCGTTCGGGAACCTGGCGACGTACCGCCACAGTGCGTCGTTTTTTCCTGACACTGTTTGTGGTTGGGCAAACCGTTGTTGCCAGTTACTTCCTGCTCTGGATTCTGCCGTATCACGGCGGCACATGGGTGGAGCTCGGCCTGCTTGCGCTTTTCATCCTCCTTTATATGTGGATTGCAGTGGGGTTCTGGACGGCCGTGTTTGGCTTTGTGCTCAGGCTGGTAGGGGGCGATCGTCACAGTCTTCTCAAGCGCCATCCGGAGTCGGAACTGGAAAACACGGCGTTGGCCAAAACCGCCATCGTTATGCCGATCTACCATGAGCCGGTGCAATGGACACTCAGTGGGTTGAAGGCTGTCTATCAGGATATTGAGCGGACCGGGCACCTGGACCGCTTTGAGTTTCATATCATCTCCGACAGCAGGGACCCGAACGTCTGGCTACAGGAACAGGCCGAGTGGCATCGGTTGTGCGAAGAGTTGGGGGCCGAGGGGCGGCTGTTCTATCGTCGACGGCGCGTCAATCTCAATTTCAAAAGCGGCAACGTTGCGGACTTTTTGCGGCGTTGGGGCCGTCGTTACCGCTATATGGTTGTTCTGGATGCCGACAGCCTGCTGAGCGCGGGAACCATCGTGAAAATGGTGCAACTGATGGAGCGGGAACCCAACGTGGGTATTTTGCAGACCGCACCCACCATTATCAACGGTGAGTCGCTCTTTGCCAGAGTGCAGCAGTTCGCGAATCGCCTTTACTCGTCGTTGTTTGCCACCGGTCTGGCAGCCATACAGATGGGAGACGCCGCTTTCTGGGGCCACAACGCCATTCTGCGTGTCGAGCCATTCATGGCGCACTGCGGTCTTCGTAAATTACGGGGCTTCGGGCTTTTTCGCGGGCCCATCATGAGTCACGATTTTGTGGAAGCGGCCTACATGGGGCGCGCTGGTTATGAGGTGTGGCTTGAGCCTGAGCTTGGCAACAGTTTTGAAGAATCACCGCCCACCATTTCGGATGAGCTCTCCCGGGATAATCGCTGGTCCAGGGGCAACCTCCAGCATCTTTGGATCCTGCTGTTCGGGCGGAAGTTGCGCCTGGCCCACCGGATGGCGCTGCTGAACGGCATCATGGCGTACCTGGCGTCGCCGCTCTGGTTGGCGTTTCTGATTCTGACGACCGTTGAAGCCGTGCAAATGACCGTCGCCAGCATCAATTACTTCCCAGAAGGGCACCAGGGGCTATTCCCCCTATGGCCGGAATGGCGGCCGGAATGGGCTATCGGGCTTGCGTTGAGCACTCTATCGCTGCTGTTCCTGCCAAAGTTTCTTGCCATCTTTGATGCTGTAATCCACGGCCTTGTGCGGGGCTTCGGAGGTGTCTGGCGGCTATTTCTGAGTGTGGTGCTGGAAATCGTTGTGTCCGTGCTGCTGGCTCCGGTCAGGATGATGGCCCACAGCCGATATGTTCTTGGTGCTCTTCTCAACGTCTCTTTGTCCTGGGCAGGGCAGAACCGTACCGAAGAAACGACATGGCGGGATGCTTTTCTGACCCAGTTTCCTGGCATGCTCGTGGGCGCTGGCTGGTCCGCCTTCGCCTGGAGCCTGGACCCCATGTTTTTCCTCTGGTCCCTGCCCGTAGCGGTGCCGCTTGTGTTGGCAGCCCCGACATCGGTGGTGCTCAGCCGTGTAGGGCTGGGGCGGGCCTTTCGGAAAAAAGGATTACTGGTGATACCGGAAGAGCTTACACCAGTCGCGGTATTGAACGACGCCAGACGCGCAAGGGCCGAGAGTGATGAGGTTCCGGTGATTACCGCTGTGGAGGCCGCCGTGATACGGCCGCGACTGAACCAGCTTCATCTCACTTTGGCGCGCGCCGATCGCCAACCCAGAAGGGCGGAGTTGCTGGCGCCATTGGTACGACGACTCGCCGACAAAGGGCCGGAGTCATTGTCCCGGAACGAACTCAGCCAAGTGTTCCGTGACCGCACGGCACTGGCGGAACTGCACCAGCTTGCCTGGCGTTCATCGCCGGACAGTTTCTGGGGACGGCGAATATCCAGTCTGGGCAAGACAAAACCTGAAGAGTAAAGGCTTCAATATTAGACGGGAGCATGACATGGACAGACGCACACTGATCAAAACCTTCGTCAGTCTGGCGGGAGCCCAGGCACTGCCCCTCTCGGCATTGATGTACAGTGGTTCCAGCGTGGCGGGCGAGGTTGGTGAGCCCAAGCCATTCAGTTACGCGTGGCTGAAAGGCCATGCGCGGGCCTTGGCCGGTGAACCCTGGGTGTCACATGAAGGGGAGTTGCCCGGCTCGTTGAAGAATCTGTCCTGGGACGATTACCAGGCGATCGGCTTTCGCCCCGAAGAAGCGCTTTGGCGTAACGACGACAATGCGTTCCAGGTGCAGCTCTTCCATCTTGGCCTCTACTTCAAAACTCCGGTGCGCATCCACGAAGTGGAAGATGGCGAGGCCCGGGAGCTTGCGTACAAGCCGGAATACTTCCGATATGAGGGTGAACAACCCCTGGGAACCCTGCCGGAGGATCTTGGCTATGCCGGGTTCCGTGTTCACTTCCACACGGACTACGAGCGCGACCTGGCCGCTTTCCTCGGCGCCAGCTACTTCCGGGCGGTTGGGTCAGAGATGCAATACGGGCTCTCCGCCAGGGGCCTGGCGATCGACACCGCACTGGAAAGCGGGGAAGAGTTCCCGCAGTTTTCGGCCTTCTGGCTGGAGAAACCGAAACCGGGCAGCCAGAACATGGTGGTCTATGCACTTCTGGATTCACCCAGCACGACCGGTGCCTATGCCTTTACGTTGACCCCGGGACGGAACATGGTGATGAGCGTGGATGCGGCGATATACCCGAGAAAACCCATTCAGCGGGTGGGGGTCGCGCCACTGACCAGTATGTACCAGACCGGTGAGAATGATCGCCGTATGGCCTATGACTGGCGCCCGGAAATTCACGATTCAGACGGTTTGTCGATTTTGAACGGGCAGGGCGAGTGGCTGTGGCGGCCACTGGTCAACCCTCGTTCGATCCAGGTAAATACGTTTGTTGACAATAATCCTCGTGGGTTTGGTTTGTTGCAGCGCGACCGTGGCTTTGCCAATTATCAGGATGACGGCGTGTTCTACGAGAAGCGTCCGAGCACCTGGGTTACGCCCCACGATGACTGGGGCAAGGGTAGCGTGATGCTGGTGGAGATCCCCACCAAGGACGAGACGTTCGACAATATCGTTGCCTTCTGGCACCCCGAAAAACCCATGGAGTCCGGGCAGGAGTATCTGTTTTCCTACACGTTGTCATGGGGAGCCGAGCCACCGATGGAGCCAGAGGAGCTGGCCACGGTTCAGGCGACGCGTACGGGATTGGGTGGCGTTGTCGGGCAGAAGAGAGAATACTTTTCCTGGCGGTTTGCCGTGGACTTTGCTGGCGGCGCGCTACCGCTGGTGGGGAGCGATGCAGAAGTAGAGCCGGTGATAACGGCCAGCCGTGGAGAGGTGGAAATCACCTCTGCGCGGCCACTGGACTCGATTGGTGGTTATCGGGCTATGTTTGACCTAGTGCCTGATGACTCGCTGGAACCGATTGACCTGCGTCTTCAGCTCAAGCTGGGCAACCAGGTGCTTACCGAAACCTGGTTGTACCAGTACACGCCGCCTCCGAAGGACGAGCGCACTCTCTATTAGCCTTGCTTCTGGGCGGTGAAGGCTGCCGCTCTGTCAACAATTACGCTGCCAGGTAATTCGGGATTGTTGACAATAATTGAGTTAGGGCGTAGATTTCCGGTAATTACAGTCACTATTGTTGACAAAATATGCCGGAAGCTATCGCCCAAACCTATACCCGTGCCGATGAAGCCTTCGATTGTCTGCAAACGGCCATCGTGAAGGGCGACCTTGCCCCTGGCGAAAAGATCGGCGAAGTCGAACTCTGCTCCCGTTTCAATCTTACCCGTGGCCCGCTTCGCGAGGCGCTTGGCCGCCTTGAATCCCGAGGGTTGCTGGTGCGCCGGCCCCACGCCGGGGTAAAGGTGGTCTCAGTCAGCGCTGATGAACTCATGGAGCTCTACCGCATTCGCGAAACCATGGAGGGGCTCGCCGCCCGTCAGGCCGCCGAGCGGATGACCGATCAGGAAATCGCTGACCTGTCCGCCACCCTCGATAGCCATGAGCGAATGATCGAACAGGCCCAGGGCCAGGCCTACTATCAGGCGGAAGGCGACTACGACTTCCATCACCGAATTGCCACAGGCAGTCGCAACACCAAACTCGCGCAAATGCTGCTGGGTGATCTTTACTATATGGTCCGGATGTATCGTTACCGTTTGAGCACCTCATCCGGGCGCCCTCACATGGCGCTGGGGGAGCATCGCAGGATTGTTGAAGCCATCGCCCAGCGTGACGGCGAGCTGGCGGAATTCCTGATGAAACGACACATCCATGCGGCCCGCAAAAACATCGAGAAAAAGATTCAGCAAGGCGATTTAACGATCTAGAACCGTCACCCCAAATAACGAGGTTACTCATGTCCAAAACACTATCCCCAGGCGCACGCTTCCGCAAAGCCCTGAAAGAAAACCACCCCCTACAGATCGTCGGCACCATCAACGCCTATACTGCCATGATGGCGGAAAAGGTCGGTCATCAGGCCATCTACCTGTCCGGCGGCGGTGTTGCCAATGCGTCCTATGGTTTGCCGGATCTGGGCATGACCACTCTGAACGATGTGGTCGAGGATGTCCGCCGTATCACTGCGGCCACCGACGTCCCGCTGCTGGTAGACATCGATACCGGGTGGGGCGGCGCCTTCAACATTGCTCGCACAGTTCGCGAAATGGAACGCGCTGGCGCAGCGGCAGTCCATATCGAAGATCAGGTGGCCCAGAAACGCTGTGGTCACCGACCGAACAAGGAAATCGTCTCCCAGGAAGAAATGGTGGATCGCATCACGGCCGCCGTGGATGCCCGTCAGGACGATGACTTCTTCATCATGGCTCGTACCGACGCGTTCCAGAAGGAAGGCCTGGACGCCGCGATTGAGCGTGCGAAGGCCTGCATAGAGGCGGGCGCCGACGGCATTTTCGCCGAAGCGGTGACCGAGTTGGAGCACTACAAGGCCTTCTCTGAAGCCCTGGACGTGCCGGTGCTGGCCAATATTACCGAGTTCGGTGCCACGCCGTTGTACAATCGCAAGGAGCTTGCAGAAGCCGGCGCCGGTATGGTGCTGTATCCATTGAGTGCCTTTCGCGCCATGAACAAGGCTGCACTGACGGTTTACGAAAACATCCTCGAGAAAGGTGACCAGAAAGACGTGGTTGATCTTATGCAAACGCGGATGGAGTTGTACGATTTCCTGAACTACCACGATTTCGAACAGAAGCTGGACGAGCTGTTCCAGCAGAAAAAGGGTTAATCAAAATCCAAACATTGATGAGGGGGAAAACCATGGCTGAAGCAAAAAAACTCGGAGGCGCAGGTCTTCGCGGCCAGGTGGCTGGCGTAACGTCGCTGTGTACTGTTGGCCAGTCCGGTGCCGGCCTGACCTATCGTGGCTATGACATCAGCGATCTGGCGGACCACGCCCAGTTTGAAGAAGTGGCTTACCTGTTGTTGCGCGGCAAGCTGCCTAACCGGCAGGAGCTTGAGGACTACAAGAAAAAGCTTGTGAGTATGCGTGAACTGCCATACGCCGTGAAATCCGTACTGGAGCATATTCCCAAAGACGCCCACCCCATGGACGTCATGCGCACCGGCTGCTCCATGCTGGGTAACCTGGAAACGGAGACCGATTTCAGCCAGCAGGACGACAAAATCGATCGCATGCTGGCACTGTTCCCGGCCATCATCACCTACTGGTACCGCTTCGCCCATGAAGGCGTGCGCATCGATACCGCCAGCGACGTGGATTCCATTGGCGGCCATTTCCTGGAACTGCTCCACGGCAAGAAACCCAGCGAACTGCATGAGCGAGTTATGAACGTGTCGCTGATTCTTTATGCAGAGCATGAGTTCAACGCCTCTACCTTCACGGCTCGAGTGTGCGCTTCCACCCTGTCGGATATCCACAGCTGCGTGACCGGTGCGATTGGTACGCTGCGCGGCCCGCTTCACGGTGGCGCCAATGAGGCGGCCATGGCGCTGATCCAGAAATTCCAGACCCCGGACGAAGCCGAGAAAGGCCTGCTGGGCATGCTGGAGCGCAAAGAGAAGATTATGGGCTTCGGCCATGCGATCTATCGGGAGTCTGATCCCCGCAACGCCATCATCAAGAAATGGTCCGAGGAGCTCGCCAAGGAAGTGGGTGATACCGTTCTGTACCCGGTATCGGTTCGTTGTGAGGAAGTCATGTGGCGCGAGAAGAAGCTGTTCTGCAACGCCGACTTCTTCCATGCCTCCGCCTATCACTTCATGGGTATCCCGACCGAATTGTTTACCCCCATCTTCGTGATGTCACGGGTGTCTGGTTGGACCGCCCACGTGAAAGAGCAGCGTGAGAACAACCGCATCATCCGCCCAAGTGCCGATTACGATGGCCCGGCGGATTCGAAGTGGGTGCCGATCGACGAGCGGCCGTAATCCGATAAACCAGAACTTGAGTACCGCCCATGAACATTGATTACCGCAAACCTCTCCCGGGCACCGACCTGGAGTATTTTGACACCCGTCAGGCTGTGGAAGACATCCAGCCTGGCGCCTACGACAGACTGCCGTACACCTCCAAGATCCTGGCGGAGCAGTTGGTTCGTCGTTGTGATCCATCGGCACTGACGGATTCCCTCAAGCAGCTGATCGAACGCAAACGGGACCTGGATTTTCCCTGGTACCCGGCCCGCGTGGTCTGCCATGACATCCTTGGCCAGACGGCCCTGGTAGATCTGGCTGGCCTGCGCGATGCCATCAAGGAAAAGGGTGGTGATCCGGCGAAAGTCAATCCGGTGGTGCCCACCCAGTTAATCGTGGATCACTCGCTGGCCGTTGAGCACGCCGGTTTCGAGAAAGACGCGTTCGAGAAAAACCGTGCCGTGGAAGACCGCCGCAACGACGACCGTTTCCACTTCATCAACTGGACCAAGACCGCGTTCAAGAACGTGGATGTGATTCCTCCGGGCAACGGCATCATGCACCAGATCAACCTGGAGAAGATGTCGCCGGTGGTTCAGAACCGCGACGGTATTGCGTATCCGGACACCTGCGTGGGAACCGACAGCCACACGCCCATGGTAGACGCCCTTGGTGTTATCTCCGTGGGCGTGGGCGGCCTTGAAGCCGAAAGCGTGATGCTGGGCCGCGCCTCCATGATGCGCCTGCCAGACATCGTGGGTGTGGAGCTCAAGGGCAAGCTGCAACCAGGAATCACCGGTACCGACATGGTGCTGGCTATCACTGAATTCCTGCGTAAGGAAAGGGTGGTAGGTGCCTACCTGGAATTCTACGGCGAAGGCGCCGACAGCCTGACCGTAGGTGACCGGGCCACCATCTCCAACATGACTCCGGAATACGGTGCCACGGCGGCGATGTTCTATATCGACGGCCAGACCATCGATTACCTCAAGCTGACCGGTCGTGAAGACGAACAGGTCGCCCTGGTTGAGAGATACGCCAAAGAGACAGGCCTGTGGGCCGACAGCATGAAAAACGCCGAATACGAGCGAGTGCTGACGTTTGACCTGTCCAAGGTACACCGTACGCTGGCGGGCCCGTCTAACCCCCACGCGCATCTTCCCACCTCCGAACTGGCTGAGCGCGGTGTTGCCGGCAAATGGGAAAAAGAAGAGGGCAAGATGCCGGACGGCGCGTGCATCATCGCCGCGATTACCAGTTGCACGAATACCAGTAACCCCCGCAATATGGTGGCCGCAGGCCTGATCGCCCGTAATGCCAACAAGCTGGGCCTGACTCGCAAGCCTTGGGTAAAGACTTCCCTGGCGCCGGGCTCAAAGACGGTAAAAATGTATCTGGAAGAAGCCAGCCTGATGTCCGAGCTGGAAGAACTCGGCTTCGGCGTAGTGGCTTTCGCCTGCACCACCTGTAATGGCATGAGTGGCGCACTGGACCCGAAGATCCAAAAGGAAATTGTTGATCGGGACCTGTATTCCACCGCCGTGCTTTCGGGCAACCGGAACTTTGACGGCCGCATTCACCCCTACGCCAAGCAGGCGTTCCTGGCATCGCCGCCGCTTGTGGTGGCTTATGCGATTGCAGGCACCATCCGCTTCGACATCGAAAAAGACGCCCTGGGTCACGACAAGGATGGCAACCCCATTACCTTGAAGGACATCTGGCCGGATGATGCGGAAATTGACGCCATCGTGAAGTCCAGTGTGAAGCCGGAGCAGTTCCGCAGCACTTATATTCCGATGTTCGACATCACCCGGGATGCGCACGCGAACACCAACCCGAACTACGACTGGCGCCCCCAGAGCACCTACATTCGTCGCCCGCCGTACTGGGAAGGTGGCATGGTAGGCGAGAAAACCCTCAAGGGTATGCGCCCGCTGGCGGTGTTGCCGGACAACATCACCACCGACCACCTTTCGCCGTCCAATGCCATCCTGATGGACAGCGCAGCCGGTGAATACCTGCATAAAATGGGCGTGCCGGAGGAAGACTTCAACTCCTACGCCACCCATCGGGGCGATCACCTGACGGCACAGCGTGCTACCTTTGCCAACCCGAAACTGTTCAATGAAATGGTCCGGGACGAGAATGGCAAGGTGAAGCAGGGCTCCCTGGCGAGGGTTGAGCCGGAAGGCAAGGTCACCCGCATGTGGGAAGCCATCGAAACCTACATGGAGCGGAAGCAGCCACTGATCATCATCGCTGGCGCCGACTATGGTCAGGGTTCCTCCCGCGACTGGGCGGCCAAGGGCGTGGCCCTGGCGGGTGTGGAAGCCATCGTTGCCGAAGGCTTTGAGCGCATTCACCGTACCAATCTCGTCGGCATGGGCGTTATGCCCCTGCAATTTGAGGAAGGCACCACGCGGCAAACCCTGGGTATTGATGGTACTGAAACCTATGACGTAGAGGGCACAGCTGCACCGCGTGCACAACTCACTCTGGTTATCCACCGCAGCAGTGGCAGCACCGAGCGTGTGCCCGTAATTTGCCGCCTGGATACAGCGGAAGAAGTGTCTATCTATAGTGCTGGTGGCGTGCTTCAGCGCTTTGCTGAGGACTTCCTGCAATCGGAGGGCGCCGCATGACCCACGCGCCCCAGATCAAAGTCCCCGCCACCTACATGCGTGGTGGCACCAGCAAGGGCGTGTTCTTTCGGTTGAAGGATCTGCCGGAAGCGGCACAAGTCCCGGGCAAAGCCCGGGATAACCTCCTGCTGCGCGTGATCGGCAGCCCGGACCCTTACCAGAAACAGATCGACGGCATGGGCGGTGCTACCTCCAGCACCAGCAAGACCGTGATCCTGGCCGAGCCGACACAACCGGACCACGACGTGGACTACCTCTTCGGTCAGGTGTCCATCGACAAGCCGTTCGTCGACTGGAGCGGGAACTGCGGCAACCTGACCGCCGCCGTCGGCGCATTCGCCATCAATGGTGGTTTCGTCGCTCAAGAGCGCATTCCGGAAAACGGTATTGCCACGGTTCGCATCTGGCAGGCCAACATCCAGAAAACCATCGTTGCCCGCATTCCCATCACCAATGGTGAAGTGCAGGAAACCGGTGATTTCGAACTGGACGGCGTGACCTTCCCGGCGGCCGAAGTTCAGGTGGAATTCATGGACCCCGCCGATGGCGAAGGCGCCATGTTCCCCACCGGCAACCTGGTGGACGAGCTGGACGTACCCGGTGTTGGCATCCTCAAGGCCACCATGATCAATGCCGGCATTCCCACCATCTTCCTGAATGCAGAAGACATTGGCTACAAGGGCACGGAACTGCAGGACGACATCAACAGCAATCCCGAGGCCCTGGCGATGTTTGAAACCATCCGCGCCCACGGTGCTGTCAAAATGGGACTGATTCAGTCCGTGGAAGAGGCCGCCAGCCGCCAGCACACGCCCAAGGTGGCGTTTGTGGCAAAGCCTTCTGACTATGTGTCTTCCAGTGGCAAAGCCATTGGGGCAGGGGATGTGGACGTGCTGGTGCGGGCCCTTTCCATGGGTAAGCTCCACCACGCGATGATGGGAACAGCCGCCGTTGCTATTGCTACCGCAGCTGCCGTACCGGGAACTCTGGTTAACCTGGCCGCTGGCGGCGGTGACAGAACCTCCGTGACCTTCGGCCACCCATCAGGCACCTTGCAGGTTGGTGCGGAAGCCAGCCTGGTCAACGGCCAGTGGACAGCCACCAAAGCCATCATGAGCCGCAGCGCGCGAGTGCTTATGGAAGGTTGGGTGAGGGTGCCCTTGGTCTAATTGTGACGCTGGTTGCGACAGGTTTCACGATTCCAGAATTCAGCGCTTGTAAGCTCTTTGAATAAAAGAGATAAACGCTTAAATTTCAACGGAATGTGAAAAATGTCGCAACCATTCGGTCCGTCTGGCCTTCCTCTTATTGTTTGTTCAATCGCCTTGGCATTGGTTGGATGTGGTGACGGTGGGTCCTCCTCATCATCGAATTCTTCGCAAGCTGGGCAAGACAATGCTGGCCCCGGAGTGAGGGCGAAATCCCTGCCTGAACTGGATGGCTATATTGAGCACGACTATTCCTTACGAGGCACGAACGAGAACCCACGGGTTTATCGTCGTAATCTTGAATCTCACTCGCTGGCTTATGTGCAGGCAGGGGATAAGGTGGGTGGGCAGGTATTTGCCGGGGGTGTCTTTACCGACAATCTGTTCGCTCCAGCCGCCGTAACCGCAAGCTCAACCAGCGTGTCGATTCACAGCCGCGTTGATGGAACAAGTGTCAAACTGTCGAATATTGGTGGCGGGCAGGAACCTTGTTCCGTTAAGGGTTTCGTGAACAGTGACCTGTCGACAGGACTTGTCAATCTGGCGATGTCCGGCGGTAATCTGACATGCGACCTCTCGGTTGATTCCGACGACACGCATTACTGGTGGACATTGGGAGCCAATACGTTCGAGGTCTGGGAAGCGGATGGGGTGTCATCCTACACGGATGTATTCTTCAACGGCGACGGCGATATCGATTTTGTGGTCGCCAATAACTATGCCGAAAGGACGATCATCCTGTATGGAGAGTCAGGCGCTGAGCTGAAGCGGGTGGCGGGAAGCACTTGGGTGCCGAGAGTCTACCCCATGGCAGAACCCGGCCCCACACGGGATGAGACGTTTGTGGGTGTGCTCAGTGACGGCGAGTTTTTGATTACATCAGTTGCAATGCTGTTGGACTCCGGTCTTGCAGGCGCACAACCTGTGCTGTCGGGACTTTCTGAGTCTGCCAGGTTGGCGTCACTCTCTTTGATCGAGGACGACAAATACACAATCATCGCGGACCGTGGCGTGTTGCACAAGGTCGATGAAATCAATCGATCTGCCTCTTTGTTTGCTGATTTCTCAGATAAGTTTGCGGATGGTTGGGCGCTCGACGATGTTGTCGTTATGGGCGACAAAGCCATCGCTTTATGGACGACTTTTCAGGGTGCTGATCGCTCAGACCCTCTCGGTGAAGTCTATACCGTCGATCTGAGTTCGGGTGAGGTCGATTTGCTTCTTGCGGTGGAATCTACGTTTGTTGCTTCTCGAACGGAATCACTGCTTTTCGTCAATTTCCTGGATTTCTCAGGTCGTAACAGAACCCTGATTGTAGGCCGGCCCGGTGGCCCGGTTGTGCCTAACGCGGAAACCTACTATGCAACCTCGATGAACCTGACTCGTGGCGGAGACCGAGCAAAAGTGCTGGCGATGAGCTCTTCCATCGAGAGGGATGTGCTCAGCCCTGCGGGATTGCTCAACCCCGACATATGGGCCGTCAATGAAACCACCGGGAACATAACAAGCAAAGTAATGACGCTGCCTTACAATTGTTACTCTATGGACTCTCTTTATGCGATTAACAGTCACCTCAGTGTCGTGTCTTTCTGTGAGGATGGGTTCGCGATAGAAGAGCTGGAGCTAGAGAGAGGGACGTTGAGTTTCGTCTCCTCGGATCTGCGGGCAATAAACTGAAGGGTAATGGTTGGAAAGCTAAAAGCCTCACCAGCTTGAACCTGGAGGCCCACGTTCCGGCTCCGCAAAACACCTGTCGAGCTTGCGGAGCCGAAGCGCTCTGTTTACGCCTTGCGATTACGGCGACGCAGTCCAAAGCCCAGGGCGCCAAGGCCGAGAAGGGCCAGGGTGCCGGGTTCCGGAACCGGGTTGGTCGGAGTAATCGGGCTACCGGCGTCGAAATCGTTGTTGTCAGTATCGCTCAGGAAGCTGAACATGCCTGAGAACAGGCTGCCATCGAAATCGATAGCCATGGTTGTAAACAGGTCGTCGTAAAATACACCATCGAGGGAAAGCTTGTCGGAGTATTCAACGTTCACGGTTGTGCTATCCGTCAGATCGCCGGAATTGGACAGTCGAAAAGGCTTGCCCAGGGCTGAATCTGGTGAGCGGGAGTCGCTACCAACAATGTCAAAGATCGTGTTTCCCGGACGCCCGTTCAATACGATGCTGGTGACGTCTTGAACGGAATTGAAGGTAAACGGGGAGCTGTAGGTGTCTCCATTGATAGACAAGCTCCAGCCACTACCGATGGCTTCGCCATAGGAAGAGCTGCCGACTGTACCGTCAAATGCCACGGTTTCACAGGCTGCGCTGGCAAAGCAAGTAGTGACTTCCATGCCGTCCATCAGCGAGCCGTCGGTTGAATACCCGGTCAGCATTTCGGTGTTGTAGAGGTCGCCGTCAGAGTTGACGACGTTTACGATGGGGGCTGCGTAAGCGTTCCCGGCCATTGCAGCGGCCAATCCCAGGCCGATCACTATTTTGTGGTCAAATCCTTTCATACTTCATTCTCCTTGCGTTTTTACAGATATCCATATTCACCCCGCGTTTCCTGCAGAGTGGTCTCCGGACTGCATTCTCACTCAGCAAGAAAAAAGCCAGCTTGGATATTTTTCGGTTAAAACAGCCGGTTGGCATTTTCTGAATGCTCTGGTCACCGGTGAGGCATTGAAAAGTGTATAAAAAGTCAACGCTTAAGATCTGGATGGCTGTATCCCGGCCGGGCCGATGTACTAACCTGTTTGGCATGACTGTTTTTCGTTCTTAGTCTCTCACTGAGATCCAAAACCAATAAGGGATTCGCAATGAGCTCCAACGCTGATCAGAACATTCGCCCCGACTATGACGACGTCCTGCAGGCAATCGTCGACTACGCTCTCGGCTATCGGATAAAAAGCAAAGAGGCTTGGAATACCGCGAGAAACTGCCTGATAGATACCCTCGGTTGCGGCCTTCTCGCCCTACGTTTCCCTGAATGCACCAAGCACCTTGGGCCGCTGGTTGATGGCACCGTTGTACCCCATGGCGCCCGGGTTCCGGGCACTCCTTACAGACTCGATCCGGTAAAGGCAGCCTGGGATATTGGCTGTATCGTGCGCTGGCTGGACTACAACGATACCTGGCTGGCGGCGGAGTGGGGCCACCCCTCGGATAACCTGGGGGGCATACTGGCCGTGGCGGATCATCTGTCCCAGAAGCGGGTGGCGGAGGGCAAGGCGCCCCTGACCATGCGGGATGTCCTGGAGGCTATGATCATGGCCCATGAAATCCAGGGGGTGCTTGCACTCGAAAACTCGTTTAACCGGGTGGGGCTGGATCACGTTGTGCTCGTCAAGGTGGCCTCAACCGCTGTTGTCGCAAAACTGATGGGTGCCAGTCGCGATCAAATGCTGTCGGCCTTGTCCCATGCCTGGGTGGACGGCCAGGCGCTGCGAACCTACCGTCATGCGCCGAACGCTGGCTCCCGAAAATCCTGGGCGGCGGGAGATGCAACGTCCCGCGCCGTGCGGCTGGCCGATATTGCAATGCGGGGAGAAATGGGCATCCCGGGGGTGCTCACGGCGCCCCAATGGGGCTTCTACGACATCCTGTTCAGCAAAACCAATAAAGATCAGAAACTGAAACCTGAGGACAAGCGTCAGTTTACTTTACCCCAGGCTTTTGGCGCCTACGTGATGGAAAACATTCTGTTCAAGATTTCCTTCCCGGCCGAGTTCCATGCTCAAACAGCGGCGGAAGCAGCGGTCATACTTCATCCCGAGGTAAAAGACCGCCTGGATGACATCGAACGAATCGTTATCACCACCCACGAATCTGCCATCCGTATCATCTCGAAACAGGGCACATTGGCAAACGCGGCCGACCGGGATCACTGCCTTCAATACATGGCTGCTGTACCGTTGATTTTTGGGGGGCTGACAGCGGAGCATTATGAAGACAGCTTCCATGAGGCCAACCCGATGATCGACCAACTCCGAGACAAGATGGACGTGGTGGAAGATGAGCGATACACGCGTGAGTATCTGGAAGCAGATAAGCGCTCAATTGCCAATGCGATTCAGGTGTTCTTCGCCGACGGCACCAGCACGGATAAGGTGGCAGTTGAGTATCCCATTGGCCATCGTCGTCGCCGAAAGGAGGGGATTCCCCTGCTTGAGGATAAGTTCCGCCATAACCTGGCGACCCGGTTTCCTGGTCAGCGCTGCGAGAAGATCTTTAACCTGTGTAAAGACCAAGCGCTATTGGAGTCGACCCCCGCACACGAATTTGTTGACCTGTTTGCTATCTGAACTGATTGGAGCGCCTGCTCTCCGGGCGTAGCGAGGGGTTGTCGAAAAACTTTACATTGAGAAAATGTGCGGGCTTCTAACTGACTGAAAATGAACCAGTTGAAGCCGTGGCACGTCTTATGCAGCAGTTACTCCCTATCGAAGACGATTCTGTCAGCTTATATGGAGTACTGATATGAACACACTACAAACAGTCGGCGCCATTGGGGTTCTCCTCGGCGCCTGCAACTGGGCCAGCGCTGCGCCCATTCTCAGCATTAGTAGCCAGGGCGCTACAGCGGCCGCCTCCGCGGAACAGGACTTCCTGGACGCTGCGCATTCCGGTTATCTCACCGAAACGTTCGATGATAATTCTTATTACACCGTTGGAAGCCAGGCTGGCACCATCACGTCCTCAGTGGGTGTTGGGTCCTTTACCAGTGCGGTGCCAGGTTCAGGCGGTTTGTGCGATAGCGGTCCCTATAACTGCAATGGCGGTCTTGCCGTATTGAACGCCGGCGCCAGTCCCTTTAGCGGGCGCTATTCCGTATCCGGGGATAACTGGTTGGACAGTATGGATGCACGCCAGATGGTTATTTCTCCAGCGACTGGTTTTAACGCCATGGGTTTCTATATGACAGACCCCAACGATGCAGGCGGACGCCTCTCGATTGGCGGGTTCGATTTCAGCTTCAACGACATATTTGGGTCCGCTCTGGGCAACGGCAGAGTTTTCTATGTCAGCCTCTATGACGCAGCGGGTTTGGGGGATGTCAGTATTTTTTCCAACAACCCCGATGATGGGTACGGCATCGACAACATAACAGTCGCCAATGTCACAGAGCCGGGTACGCTGGCTTTGTTCGCGCTGGGACTGCTAGGGATTGGGCTTTCGCTTTCGCGGAAGTCAAAGCGCAACCGCTGAGGATCAATGGCGGTGTGTCAGTATATTTTACGCAACCCAAATATTGCCGACGTAAGTGATTGTTTAATAGTGAATAAATAATTGGCACGATAACTGCATTGGTTTGGGCGGTTGATGAGAATCATAAGATGTAGACAAGGAGCAGTAAAATGAAAATGACTTCAAAGCTGATTGCAGCGGCGATGCTGGTGGGAACGTTCTCGGTAGCTCAGGCCGCTCCAATGGACGTTTTCGACCTGAAAACAGACGGTGGCGCGGACGTGTTTACCGATACCCTCGGTGAAGGCGCGTTCTACGACAACGGAGCCTCTTTTGCAAAACTGAACGATGTTGATGGTAACCAGGATTCAGCCGGTGCCTTCCTGCTGTTTGAATTTGCAGGTTTTGCGAACATCAACAACTTCGGTATCTATAACCTGAACGACACCAACGAAACACTTCAGGTGTTTTCAGGGTCAGAAGGCTCTGGCGGTCGCCAGGTAGAATTTGACCTGGACGCCGGAACAGCTTCCACTCACTTCGGAACAGCCAACATTGGCTCTACGTTCGGCTTCTATCTGCAGCGCGGCAACACCACGTTCTATTCAGACGCCAGCCTGAACGGCGGCGTTGACATGACACGGATCTTTGACGTGACTGGCAGCCAGAACAGCAGCTTCTTTGGCAGTTCACTGATTGTGGCCTTCGAAGACCTGATTGATGGTGACTTTGATTACAACGATCTGATCGTTGGAATTTCAGACGTGCAAGCAGTGCCTGAGCCAGGAACGCTCGCTCTGTTTGGCCTTGGCCTGCTGGGCCTCGGTATGACTCGCCGTCGCAAGTCAGCCTGAGCTAAGTAAGCCATGAAACACCCTGCCTCGATCTCTGGGGCAGGGTGTTTTGCGTTTCTGGCGTCCCGTTGGGTGCTGTCCTTCTACTGTCCCTGATTGCAGTATCATTAAAATACAGTAAACTCTGTTCATCGTTAGATCTGCAGCATGGGATGCGCAGACGCATTTCCAGTGAACAGCAAAAGGAGTTGGCGTGGCCCACGTCAGATTGTTCAGGCACTACATTCATGTCCCTTTCGTTATTCTGGGCTTAATTGATTTTGTTGTCCTGGCCGTAAGTTTCTCGCTTGCCGCATTTTTTCGCCACTTCGGCGAAGTGTCCTTCTTTCTCGACAGCTATGTATTCCTGCTGCCTTCCGCTGTTGTTTTCAGTCTCGTCAACCTGGTAGTCATGATTGCCCTGGGTGTTCATCAGTCCCGCCTGGAAGAAGGCATGTCCGGGATGATGCTGAGGACCATTTTTTCGCTCATTATCGGCGTTCCGGCGGTGAGTGTTCTATTTATCATCGGCAACGACTGGCTCTGGTATCTCGGCTTCACGGATCTCCTCACATCGGCCTCGGTCTTTGGATTCTTCCTGCTGGGAATATGCCGTTGGGTCTTCTTCGCAATGGCAGGTAAGGACGCGTTCAAGCGAAAAGTTCTCGTACTCGGAGCGGGTTTCAGGGCCCGGCAGCTTCTGGAAGACCTTACAACGCCGTTTAATCGTAAGGGTTTTATCCTGATAGGGTTTGTGCCGATTCCCGATGAGCCGATTCAGGTCAGTGATGAAAACCTTCTCCAGATCCCGACCACATTGCATCAATACATCCTCAAGCACCCAGCAAAGGAGATCGTGGTCGCTGTCGACGATCGCCGTAAGGGGTTGCCGATGGAAGATCTTTTGGAATGCAAAATGCTGGGTGTCCGCATCGTGGATGGGGCTAGTTTCTACGAGAGAGAGTCACGGAAAGTCGCACTGGAGATGGTAACCCACGGTTGGCTGGTATTCTCGGACGGCTTCAAAGTGTCGTCTGTATATGGGTTTGGCAAGCGTTTTCTGGACATTCTGGCGGCGGGTGTGTTGTTACTGGCAGGCCTCCCACTGATGATTCTCACGGCAATTGCCATCAAGATTGAAGACGGGATAAAGGCGCCCGTGTTTTACAGCCAGGAGAGAGTAGGCCTTAACGGCAGTGTCTTTAAGGTTCACAAATTCCGTTCAATGATCACCGATGCAGAGAAAAACGGTGCAGTATGGGCCAGTCAGAATGACGCACGGGTCACGAAAGTGGGTGATATTATTCGTAAAATCCGCGTGGATGAATTGCCCCAGATCTTTAACGTTATCAACGGCACTATGGCATTTGTGGGCCCTCGCCCTGAAAGGCCTGTCTTTGTTGAGCAATTGTCGGAGAAGATTCCATTCTACAGCGAGCGCCACCGGGTAAAGCCGGGTTTGACGGGTTGGGCCCAGCTTTGTTTTGCTTATGCTGATAATGAAGAAGATACGCGGGAAAAACTTCGTTACGACCTTTATTACATCAAAAATCAGAGTTTATTACTGGATTTGTTGATTATAATTCAGACAGTAGAAGTGGTATTGTTTAAGAAAGGATCACGGTAGTTTCGGGACCCACATTTCCGAGACATGGAAACAGGCAAGGAATTGTAGAGAGGACGAACAATGTCATCCAAGTATTCGCTCCTGGGATCGGTTTTATCCCTGACCGCAGTCATTCTTGTTTCGGGTTGTGCTAGCCCGAAAACCTCATCACCGGAACAGATTCAACGTGCCTTGGCCGTCGACACGGTCAATAGCGTTGATGAATATATCCTCGGTGCCACTGACGTGGTGCGTGTCTCTGTATGGCGCAATGAGGACCTGAGCATTTCCGTGCCTATTCGGCCCGATGGAAGAATCTCAGTACCGCTTGTGGGCGACGTGCAGGCCTCCGGCCGAACGCCTGATGCCCTGGCAAACGACATAGAGACCAAGCTCTCGGCCTATATCCGGGAACCTCAGGTCAGTATCGTTGTCACCAGCATGGGGAGCCATGAATACTCAGACCGAGTACGTGTAACGGGTGCGGTGCAGCAGCCGACATCGGTTCCTCACCGCGCCGGCATGACGGTGCTTGATATGGTTCTCACCTCAGGCGGCGTTACACCATTTGCGTCCCCGAATAACTCCGTACTCTACCGGGCCGTTGAGGGCGAGGTGGTTGCTATTCCAGTCAAGCTGGACGAAATCCTCTCTCGCGGCGATATATCGACAAACTACAAACTACGGCCGGGAGATATCCTGACCATACCTGAGAGAAGCTTATAACCCGGCACTGGGTATGATGGTTGATTCCGGTTGGGCTTTTTGAATAACGGACTATTGCTATGGCACTTCCTTTAAACCAGTTACCGAAAGAGATCGTTCGGGAAGTACGGTCTCGTAAATGGCTGGCACTGTTGTTGTTTGCAGTCGTCAGTTTCTCGGTATTGGCTGCCGGTTTCCTGTGGCCTTATAAATACCAGTCGCAGGTCGTTATTTTTGTTGATGACAGGAATATTATCCAGCCGCTTATGGAGGGCAGGGCCGTAGCGACAAAGGTCACAGAAAAAGTGTCGGCTGCCAGAGAGCTACTTGGTTCCAGGAACGTGCTGGAAGAGATTGCCACGGATACTGAAATATATGGTGACAATGCGGAAAACATTGGGCCGGAAGCTTTGGAGGGTCGTATCAATGGCCTCCGGTATAGCATGTCTGTTGTACCCAGAGGCGACAACTATTTCAGTATTGGCTATTCGTCATCGTCTCCCCTAAAAACTTTCAGGGTGGCGCAGAAACTGGGCCAGGCGTTTATCGAAGAAAACGCCAAGCGAAAGCGTGAAGAAAGCCGCTCCGCTTATGACTTTATCGATAAGCAGGTTAAGAGTTATGAGCAGCAGATTGCTGAAGTAGAAGAGCGCCTCAAAAAATTCCTGTCGGAGAATGTAGATGGTACCGAGGCCGATGCAAACTCCAGGCTATCAAACCTGCAAAGTCGCCTTGAACTGGCTCAGTTGGAGAAGGAGGAGCTGCAAACCCGTGCTCAATCCCTTGAGCGTGAGCTTGGCGGCGTTAGCCGCACTCTGAGGCAGGGGCGTACCGTGGACGCTTATCAGGAGCGAATCAACTCCATGGAAGAGCAATTGGACTCGCTACGGCTTCGTTACCATGATACTTACCCGGATATCGTCATACTTCGGGAGCAGCTTGAAGAATTAAAAAAACAAAGAGAAAGGGCGCTTGAGGAGCAGCAGCTCGCCAGTGAGCCAAGTGGGAGTGAAAGCATGCCCAATCCGGTGTATCAGGAGGTTCGTTCCAATCTGGTTACAACCAATACCGACCTTGAAACTGTCGAAACGCGGATCAGTTCTATCAAGCGACTCATCGAGGAACAGAAGCAGCGAATGGAGCGCATCCAGGCAAACAAGGCACAGTATTCTGAGCTAACCCGTGACATGGAGGTCAACAAGGAAATTTATAACGACCTCTTGCAGCGCCGTGAGAAAGCCCGTGTTTCAATGCATCTGGACATTGAAGGGCAGGGCCTTAATTATAAAATCAACGAAGCTGCACAGTATCCCACGAGCCCTACAGGGCCGAAGTTCTCAATGTTTGCTATGGCAGGCCTCCTTCTTGGGGCAGTCGCACCCTTTGGAGCGATAGCAGGACTGCTTCAGATAGACCCTCGTATCCGTTCTCGCGAGCAACTGGAAGATGTCCTCGATATCGCGGTACTGGAGCATTTGCCGGAAGTCCGGACACCTTTCGAAAAACGGCGGGACCGAAAGGTTACCATGGCCGTGGTTGTTATGGCGGTTCTGGTAGCCGCCGCCTACGTCGCAGTAGCACTGGCTTCTGTGTTTGGAGTGATTTAATGGCTGATTCCAGAGCAGACCAGGGAAAAGATACCCCAGCGGAAGGAAGCGTTCTTTCTGATTTCGAGAAATGGAAATCAGAAAAAATGAACAGGGAAACGGACAACGTCAGTGGGCCGTCCTCGTCAGGCGCAACTCCAGAGCTCGTCTCTCGTGGCGAAGATCGTTTCTCCGAATGGGATGACTCACGGATGCTGGTGCCCAGCTCGCTGGAACTTGGGGCGGGCAGTGTCGACAAGTACGTTATCAGCAAACAAATCGTGCGAATGCAGGAACCACGTCGCCTGACTCCGGACGATTTGGAAGAGCGCCGTATTATCTATCCGGAATCCAGTAATCGGCAGCTGGTCAATCATTTTCGTAACCTGCGGACGAAGCTATTGGAACAGTCCGGAGGCAATAACTTCACGTTGGTGGTCAGTGGCGCCCGCGAAGGAGCAGGCTCATCATTTGTTGCATTGAATTTAGCAGCTGCCTTCGCCTTTGACGAAGCTAAAACAGCGTTGATTATTGACTGTAACCTTCGGGAACCTGCGCTTCACTCGACGCTGGATATAGTTCCGGACTCTGGTTTGACGGATTTCCTTGACGACCCGGACTACGATATTGCCCGAATTCTCTATCCGACTGGGATACCGAGGCTCCGACTTATTCCTGCTGGCAGCCGTCGTGAGACGCCGGGTGAGTTCTTCACCTCCTTCCGCATGAAACAGTTTTTACAGGCTGTTCGTCGCCGCTATCCGGATCGTTTCATTGTTCTGGACACCGCGCCCATTACCGAGTCACCTGATGCCAGAATCCTTACCGAGCTTTGTGACTACGCCATGCTGGTCATTCCCCATGCTGGAATGACGGCTGATGGTATTGAGCAGGCAGCGGGCGCATTCCACACCGAGAAGTTCGTCGGAGCTGTCATAAATGGTTAGTCCGATCGGGCCATGGAAGTGCCCGCGCTTTGTGATTCCCGGATTTCTGGTCTGTAGTTTTTTTACCTGCCAAGTCGTTGTTGCAGAGCCGATTGCGTTGTCGGGGGAGCTCACGAACCGATTCAGTGATAACACCACCCGGGATGCCAATGGCGAAATAAGCGACACTGAAACCAGAGTCAATTTGCGGCTCTCCCATCAAAGTGATCCCGGAGAGTGCCAGGCGAGCACCTTCGCCGATGTTGGTTATGGGGTGTGGCATGATGAGACTTACGATCCGGAAACCTATACAACGGCAGACTTTCTGGGTGATTGTGAGTTGGCACAGGGGCTGAGATGGGAAGTTGCAGACAACCTGAGAAATGTAACCAGGGACTCCCGTGGTACCGACACGCCAGACAATACAACTCGCAAGAACATATTCCGCACGGGCCCGGTTTACCAAGTTCCGCTTAGCAAAGTGGATCAACTTCGTTTGTCTCTTCATTATGAAAACACGGAATTTGGCGACTCCGAAGAAATCGACAGTGACCGCTATATTGGCTCGGTTGGTTGGAGCAGAATGTTTAGCTCCACGTTCTCCGGTGGCGTCAGTGTGCTTACCAATCAAGCTGAATATGATAGTGGTGTAGAGATTGATACCGATGTTGTCAGCCTCGATTTTTCCCAAACTTGGGCGACAACGAGCCTTTCCGGCAGCGTTGGTGTCAGTGAGATAGAAAGCGATTTTGGTGGCACTACCCAGTCAAGCGACGGAGTGGTCGGGGATATCTCTCTGGAACGGGAAATCAATCCGGTCACAACATTTTATTTGAATGGTAGTCGGGAACTAACTGAACAGACATCAGATTTTGATATCCGCTTTGGTGACTTTGTGTTCGATCTCCGCGAAACCAGTGAAGTTGAGGTTACCGCGGTAAACACTGGCATTCGAAGGCAGTTTAGCGATGCCTCTCAACTGAATTTCAATGCATTTGCTAACCGAGCCGATTACATCCGTTCGGATGAAACAGAAGATCGGCTAGGATTGGCGGTAGGGTATAGTCGGCCCGTATTGCCTTTGTTAACGCTGCGATCAAACGCAAGATATCAGTATCAGTCATTCGACGAAGACGATGTGGACGAAGAAACCATAAGCGTGGATGTGGGGCTAACGTATGAACTTACTCGCGACCTGGGAATCACCGGCAGGGTTGGTCATACATCGAGGAGCAGTGATACGAGCGCCAGTGAATATGATGAAAACTGGTTCTCTTTAGCGCTGGATTATCGGTTTTTCTAGAACTGGTTTGGCATGCCCTGAGTACCATTTTTACACCCGGAGTATCACGGACGTGAAACAGAACGCCCTGACAATCGATGTCGAAGATTATTTTCAGGTAGCGGCACTTGCCGAGGCCGTCCATCGTGACGACTGGCCAACCATGGAATACCGGGTTGAAGCCAACACAGAACGGTTGCTGGAATTGTTTTCGGAGCGTGATGTGAAGGCGACCTTCTTTACCTTGGGCTGGGTTGCCGAGCGCTCCCCCGGGCTGGTGAAAAAGATCCAGCAAGCGGGGCACGAGATCGCCAGCCATGGATACAGCCACCAGTTGGTCTACACCCAGACACCGGAGGTTTTCAAGGAAGAAACCCGCAAGTCCAAGCGCATACTCGAAGACATTACCGGTGAGCCTATAACCGGCTACAGGGCTGCGAGCTATTCAATTACGGCACAGTCCCGTTGGGCTCTGGATATCCTTTGCGATGAGGGGTTCACCTGGGATTCATCGATATTCCCGGTTCACCATGATCGCTATGGCATGCCAGGCACGCCTCACGAGCCCTATCTATTGCAGGCGCCCAATGGCAAAACCCTCACGGAGTTTCCGCTGTCGACCTGCCCGATTGGTAGATACCGGTTGCCCATCGCAGGGGGTGGCTACTTCCGATTGTTCCCTTACTGGCTCAGCCATTGGGGCCTGGGCAAGATTAACCGGGCAGGGCAACCGTTTATTTTCTACCTGCACCCCTGGGAAATCGATACCGGGCAACCAAGGCTGAACGTCAAGGCATTTTCCCGCTTCCGACACTACAACAACCTGGATAAGTGCATGCATCGGCTTGAACGGCTGCTCGGCGATTTCCGTTTTGGCTCGGTATCGGACGTGCTGTCCGGTATGGACATACCCACCAGGGCTGTCGCTGTCTGATCGTTGTTTAGGGAATTCTTTAAGGATAGCGTAATGGGAATGGAGACACCTATCCCCGGTCTGGAGGCTTCAAAGGCGCGGCTGGACGAGTTGAAGAGTGACAAAGGCCGTCTCAGTCGCCTGGTGGGCGAAGCCCGCAAAAGCGGAACCAATGCGGATGAACTGATTGCCGAGCTCCAACAGGTATCCAGCGAGATAAAACAGCTCCAGAAGCAGGTTAAGCAGCAACTCAATGGGGCTCAGGCACAGGACAAGTGGACCCCAAAGCCGATCACTATTCCTCCTGCTGTTGGAAATACCACGATGGCACAAGCCATCGCCGTAGAGCCCTGTGCAGATTCCGACATCCATCACGCAGAAGCCTACGTAGCCCGTCATCCTGCAGCGTCAGTTTGGCATAGGCCTTGTATTTCATCGTTCATCAGTAAAACCTACGGCCACAACACTCGATATCTCTGTGCCTACGATGACGTAGGGGGCATTGTCGGTGTGCTTCCCCTGGTACAACTCAATAGCCGGCTTTTTGGTAATTTCCTGGTTTCAATGCCCTATTTTAATTATGGCGGGGTTTTGGCGGACCATCCCGACATTGCCCAAAAACTCATCGGCGAGGGCGAAAAGTGGCGACAGCAGTTGGGAGCAGGTCACCTGGAAATGCGGTTTTGCCAGGATAATAAACTTGGCTTACCGCAACGCACGGACAAAGTCACCTTCTGGTTACCACTGCCGAGTAAGGCCAAAGACCTGTGGGACAGCTTCCAGCCCAAACTGCGTGCGCAAATCCGCCGGGGCGAGCGGGAAATGAACGGGTTCGCTATCGGTGGCGCCGACTTGCTGGACGAGTTCTATCGGGTTTTTGCCATCAACATGCGTGACCTCGGAACGCCCGTCTACGGTAAAGAGTTTTTCCGAAACTTGCTGGACACTCTAGGCGGGCAGGCGTGGCTGGTAGTTGCCCGTATTGACGGGCAAGCGGTTGGCTGCGCTTTTTTGACCGGTTACAAGGGCCGCATGGAGATTCCCTGGGCGTCTACACTGCGCAAGTACAACCACACCAGCATCAATATGATCATGTACTGGAAAGCCCTGGAGTTCGCGGTACAGCAGGGTTTCGAGGTTTTTGACTTCGGCCGTTGCAGTCACGATGCCGGCACCTATCGTTTCAAGCAACAGTGGGGTGCCCAGCCTCTGACATTACATTGGGACTACTTGCTGCCGGAGGGAGAGGCGCTACCCGCACTCAACCCGAACAACCCGAAGTTCAGGCTGTTGATCGCCGTATGGCAGCGACTTCCGGTTTGGGTGACCACGCTGCTTGGCCCTCATATCGTCAAGGCCCTGCCGTAATGAGCCTGTTCCAGACAAAGGCGTGGCAAAGCGCCTGGTGGGACACCTGGGGGCACCAGAAAAGTTTCCGCCTTGTCCGGCCCTGGGACGGAGAAGTGTCCGGGTTGTATGAGTCCCGGTACAGGCTGAAAGGGGTACTGCCTATACGATCGCTCCAGTTCGTAGGCACCAGCTCCCGTGAGCTGAGAACCCCAAGAACAGAGTATAATCGATTCTCCAGAAATCTCACTGGCCAGCCTCTGGTGCGCGCATTGCAACAGCAACTGGAAAGTCATACCTGGACCGAAGCCGTCTTTAACGATTTGAGCGCGGGTTCCGAGGATCTATCTGCACTGGTTACAATTGCCGCGACCCAGAATTGGGCGTTTCGGATTATCGCAGTTGATGATGGATATGCGGTGACAACTTCTGGACCTTTTGATGAATATCTCGCCTCGTTGGGCGCTAATAGCCGCTTAAAACTCTACAACCGCCGTGCTGTGCTCGAGTCTCTGGGGCCGGTGCGCGAAGAAAATTTATGGCCACACAACTCAAAGGCATTCTTCGATGCCCTTAACGCATTTCACAGGGAGCGATGGAGAAAAGACTGCGTAGCAGGAAAAAGTCTAACGTTTCATGAGAGATTTCTCTCTCGGGTTGAGGAGGAAGGTGGTCGTCCGTTGCTATCGACATTGACCTGTGGGAACCATATCGTGTCGGTGCTTTACAATGTCTGGTATCGGGGAGTCGTCTACAATATCCAGGCCGGCTTTGAGCAGAATTTTCATAAAAAGCTGTCACTTGGATCACTGCATTTGGGGTATGCCATCGAAGACGCGTTCAGGCTGCCCGACACGGACCGTTTCGATATGCTCGCGGGGCAAGGCAAGAAAGAAAACTATAAAGCGCGGATCGCAACTGAAAACTATCAGTTTCTGACGGTAATGTTGGTTAAAAGCACCTTATTCCGTGCTCTCTATTGGATGAGAGGGTAAAACCCATGGCAGGGAAAGATGTAAAGACTATTCTGCATCTCATTGATACAACGGGTCCCAGCGGTGCTGAAACCGTTTTTATCAATCTCCTTAAAGAACTTCAGCAAACAGAGTTTCGCAATATCGTTGTTCTGCGCGGCGAGGGTTGGGTAGCTGACCAGGTTCGGAGTCTGGGAATTACACCTCAATTCATTGACTCCAAGGGTAGTTTTAACCTTGGCTACATCCTTGGAATGAAACGTTTAGTGGTAGGCGAGAGTGTTGATTTGATTCATGCCCATTTGCTGGGCTCCAACGTGTACGGCGCTCTGCTTGCAATGATGTGCAGGAAGCCGATGATCGCGACGTTCCATGGCGCGGTTGATGTTGCGGCGGGAGAACGATTCCTGCGGGCGAAATTCGGGATTATTGGTTGGGGTGCGTCCGCCATTGTGTGTGTGTCGAAGCGACTGCAGGAAGAGCTCGCTGAACGCAGCTCACTTCCCGCTCTTAAGCTACATCTGGTCTATAATGGTGTTGACCCAGAGCTTTTCTGCAAGGCGCCCGCGTCGGGATTGAAAGAAGAGCTTGGCCTACCGCCAGAAGCCAATCTTGTCGTTTCAATCGGTAATATTCGCCCAGCCAAGGGTTACGACCACCTGGTTGATGCAGCTATAAAGATGGCAAAGCTGGATCCGAACACCCACTTCGTCGTTGTAGGCCATCAGCGTCCAGCTTTGTTCGAAAAGCTCAAAGCTCAAATTCGTGGAGCACCGGAGGCACCGAGAATTCACTGGCTCGGTTTCCGGCAAGACGTAGTAAATGTTCTCCGGCAGGCGGATATTTTCCTTCTGCCTTCCACATCGGAAGGATTCTCAATCTCCACCGTTGAAGCTATGATGGCTGGAGTGCCTGTTATTGCTACACGAAGTGGAGGCCCAGAGGAAATTGTTTCTGATGGAGAGAGCGGACTCCTGGTACCTATTGAAGATTCTGATGCAATCGTCAACGCTATTCAGCGCCTGAACGATCCGACCTTGAAGCATCAGATAACCGAGCAGGCCCTTGAGAGTGCAAAGAGCAAGTTCAGCTTGAAGAGCATGTTGCACGCCTATCAAGGACTATATGAGCGCTTTATGTAACGCCGGGTGACCCAGGTGAAGTTACGCTGATAAGTTCAACGCAGGACGCGAGATCATGAAGTCTGTCATTCTGAAGGTCGCAAATATTATCGGGGAAACAGGCGTATATCGCTTCTTGTGCCCTGATCGAGTGCCCGTCTTCATGTTGCACAGAGTTACTGGCGGTAGTGATGGTATTCCGGGTGATATGACGGCTGAACGTCTTCGTGGTTACCTTCGTTATCTCTCCAGTCGGGGATATAGTGTTCTGACGATGGACCAGCTCTGGCAGTTTCTCAATAAAGGCACGTCGATCCCCTCCAAGTCCGTTATGTTTACCATCGATGATGGCTTCTCAGATCATCATGACGTCGCAGCGCGGGTGTTTGATGAGTTCGGGTTTTCGCTGAATTTTTTCGTGATTACCGGCCTTCTGGACGAGCAACTCTGGCCGTGGGATGACCAAATAGCGTACGCCGTTAATCGAACCAGAATCAGCGTAACCGATCTCCAGCTCCCATTTGGCGGCAAGTATTCCGTCAATCTTGCTGATATCGGCCTACGGCGGACAATCCGCGAGATTCGAAATGCCCTGAAGATCGTTAGCCAGGAACATGTCTATCAGTGGCTGAGTGCAGAGCTTTACTCGAAATTGGAGGTCGATTTCCCCGATACCATTCCCCGGGAATACCGGCCAATGTCCTGGGATGATGCAAGGTCACTGAAGGAAAGAGGGCATGGAGTCTATCCCCATACCTGTACGCACCGCATATTGTCGACGTTGGCGTTGGAAGAGAAACAGCACGAAATCAATGAGGCACGAAAGAGGGTGGAACAGGAGCTGGCCCAGTGCCCAGACGTATTTGCCTATCCCACGGGCCGCCCATCGGATTATGACCGCGCTGATATCGAAGAAGTAAAGCGGGCAGGTTTTAAGATGGCCTTTAACACAGTACCGGATTACATAAGAGCCGGTTGGAGCCAATACGAGCTTCCCCGATTCTCTTTGCCGGAGAATACCGCTGACTTCCTTCAGATTGTCAATCGATTTGAGGCGTTGAAGGAAAAAGTGCCGCGTCAGCCAAACCGTTCTCGCAGTTTTCTACCTACACGCTGAGCGATATCCGTTATAGATGCCTTGGCGTATCGGAGTGCCGGCTGGGGGTCTTTCCAATAAAGCAGTGCGCCAATACGCCGGCGACGTAGTAGTGCTATATAGCGGAATACAATGGCGAGCAGGTTCTCCCTGTCTTCAAGTCTTGCGATCAGGTCCCCAAAAAAATTCCAGTACACAAAATTATTTCGCTGTGGAGCGAATTCCACCCTGTTGCCATAGGCTGCCTGGGTGCAGGCCAGGATGTTGTTGATTCCACACCGTGTATCAAACCAATTACACATGCCTAACCGGGGATTGGTTTCGATGTAGTAATAGGTATCGGAGTACTGATCCTTCTTGAATTCGATCATCGCTGGCCCGGTGTAGTTCAGGGCCTTGCCAATTTTTGCGCACTCTTCCCGCAGCGCCTGGTTATTCTGACTGATCGCAAGTGACGTGACGCCATAATGTGAAGGCATGGTACCAAGACGCTTAAACACGAAGCAGGCGCTGAGTTCCTGATTCTGATCAAACGTTACGTTACACACCCACAGGTTGTCGTCACCGCCTTGTATCACGTCCTGGGCAATAAACTGGTCGAGGTGGGCATGGAAACTCCGCTTGAACTCATCCAGCTCAGCCATGGAATGAATGATAACGTTCTTTGCGCCCAGTACCTTATATTCTCGAAAGGTCCGGGGTTTGATAATCAGCGGGAACGTTTCCGGCACATCTTCCTCAAGGTTGTAAAAGGTCTTTGGAAGAGTGATCCCACCCTGTTCCATGTACTGGCATTCCAATTTTTTGTCGTTCAGAACTTCCGTAGTTTCTGTAGTCGGCACGATCAGGTGTTGATTGGAGTAGCCTTCCTTCTTGAGTTTACCAAGTAGCTCCGCGGCGAAATCAGAACAGGCAAGCAATACACCCGGGCCGCCTTCGTTGTTGTTCAACTGGTCGAGGATGGGCTTGATATCATCTACGGTGGGATCAATGGGCAATAAAAACCGGTACTGACTGAAGCGGCTGTAGGCGCTGAGATCAGACTGTCTTGTCAGAAGGGTATAGGTTTTAAGACCTGCGTGAGCTGCAGAACGAACAGCTCCAAGACCGTTAAGTCCATTTGCGAGAATAATAACATAGGGCCGATTCATCGCAGCCATCAGCTTCTCAGTGCGCCAAGGTACTGCCTTAGCTCAAACCAGAATGGACGAAGATCGCTTAAGCGATTAACTTCGTGCCTAGTTTTTCGTCCTGGCTTGAGAAAGCGCAGTATTTCCAAAAGTTTTGAACCTGTTGAATACGATGTCCTGGGTGCCTTTAGAACCAGATAGAGGCGGTCCAAGTCACCAAGTAGCCATCTCACCCTACGGTGTTCCTGAACAGGTTCAGGGACCGCCTGGCCAGTACTTGCGAGGTACAGCCAGTACGGGAAATCGATACCCGAGTCGATCGCCAACTGCAAAGAACCCCAGAATCTGGGGTTAACCTCCATAAGATAGCCCACACCTTCCGCGGACACACGAAACTCTACCATCGCAACGCCGTGCCAATTTGCTTTCCTTAAGAGTACTTCCGCATAGGATTTCAACTGCCCATCTACCGGTGCAGACTCACTTAACACACTGACACCACCACCGGGTGGCTTTTCGCGAAGCCGACGGTGCGCAAAGTAACATACCGGTTCGCCATGATTGAATAACGCGAAAATACCCTGGCCAGTTCCATTAACAAAGGACTGTATTGTAAAAGGAAACTTAAAGTACTTATGGGAATTCAGGGCCGAGCGGGCTTCGTCAGGAGAGTTCGCAATGATGACCTGGGAAGAAAGTATACGGTCCTTTTCTAGAATTTTCGATTTGAATGGCTTAAGAACGATTGGAAAATCGTCTATGGCTTCCAGCGCATCCAGGCCTTGTTCCGAAGTCTCGCAAAATATTGTCTTGGGAGTGGGGATCGCACTTTCAGCCGCTAATTCAAAAAGCTTGTTCTTATTGGCAAGCCTCTCTACAGCTTCAGTCTCCGGGAAGGGCAAAACCACATGTTTCGGGATTTCATTGCGATATAGTAGAAGAACATAGGTGGTCGCCTCTGTGATCGGCAGAATGAACGAGATGCCGAGCGCATTGATCTGCTCCAAAACATCGTCGAAGAAAGCGCGTGGAGAACTAAAAGGGTCGGAATAGGTGACCTTCTGCGAACAGTATCGAGAAACGGCAGCCATTGAGGTCCGGGAACTTTCACCGACCGCCACCCATAAACCCTTTGAGCCCAGAGACCGCACAGCGGCGAGGGAGGCGCGCTGATTTCCGTCGAGAACCAGAATTCTGGGTTCCATGGGTAGAAACGTCCTTTGTTTGTACCGATAGTGAACAGGTGCCTGATTATCAAATATTGCGATGGGAAATGCCATCAGGACACGTGAGATTTAGTAAGAACTAAAGCCGTTTCGTTGCCGGTGACGGTGCAACTTGTGGCATGATACACACGATCAGGGAGCGTAACGAGTTAACATTGCGAAATAGGGAGATTATCGTTTGGGCCGGTTAGTGTATGAACATTTTGGTTCAAAAAAGGGATTAGTTCGATTCCTCTACCATTGGCTTCTAGCGAAACTTGGTTTCTACAGCCAGTTTACGAGGTTAAAGGCCGGCGACTACAAGCGCCTCGTTTTTGTGTGTAGTGGCAATATCTGCCGTAGTCCTCTAGCTGAGGTATATGCCCGTAGCCTGGGAAAGCAAGCTGCTTCTTGTGGTCTCAACTGCAGAGGAGGCTTTCCCGCAGATCCCCGCGCAAAGGCTTTCGCAGAATTACATGGCCTGAACCTGGATGGGCACCGAACCGTGAATGTCACGGAATTTCAGTTCCTGAAGACAGACTTGGTCATCGTCATGGAACCCGCACATTTATTCTCGTTCCGAAGAATCATAGGCAACAAGCATGCTCTGGCGTTGGCGGGTAGTTACCGACGAAAGCCATACCCTTATATCCATGATCCATTCAATTGTTGTGAGAATTTTTTTACTCGTTGTGAAGAAGAAGTGATGGAATCCGTTCGGGGTGCGTGTGATTAAAAGGCGCAATGAGATTTCTGAAGAGGATATTTATGCCCTTAAATTTAGGGCTATTTGGCAATATCTAAAAGGTGAAAGCTTCGCTTTCTGGATGATCTGTGGGTATTTGTTTTTTGAGTATGTGCGGCCGCAATCCATTTACCCAGTTATTGACTTTTTGCCTTGGACACAAATAACAATTATTGGCGCTTTTCTTGGTTGCTTTACTGATAAAACAGTTAATTGGGTTTCATCAACTATAAACAAACTATTATTGATATTTTTTCTTGTTATATTGGTGTCAAGTTTTTTTGCCTATTTTCCAGAAATTTCTTTCAGAAACCTTGATAAATATTATTTATGGTTGGTAATTTATTTTCTTGTAATTAGTATCGTAAATACAAGGAAAAGATTATTTATATTTTTGTGTATTTTCTTGATCGCATCTTTTAAAATTTCTCTCTCACTTTCCATTACTTGGGCAATGCGCGGTTTCTCGTTCACTGATTGGGGACTAAAAGGACCTCCTGGTTTTTTTGAAAATTCGGGTGAATTGGCCATTCAAATGCTTGTTTTTTGGCCTATATCTTGGGCGTTCGCATACATGATAAAACCCTATATTTCGAAAAGAGTATTCCGTGTTCTATTGTTAATGCCAATAAGTGCGATAATGGTAATATTAGGTGCCAGCTCCCGAGGTGCACAACTAGCGTTGGTGATCCAGATATTGTTTATGAATTATAAATCGGTTTTTAAGCCTAAGGTTTTATTTTCACTAGCTGCATCGCTGATAATGATCTGGAGTTTCCTGCCTGAAGAACAAAAAGCACGTTTTGAAGCCATGGGCGAGGATAGGACATCGCAACAAAGGTTGCTATATTGGGAAAATGGAATCCAGATGATCCAAGACAATCCATTTCTTGGTGTTGGATATTTTAACTTCAGTCAGTACTTTGAAGTCTATTTTTCAGGTGATGTCCTGTTTCAAAGAGCTGAACTTCCTCACAATATACTAATACAGGTTGGAACAGATGTTGGTTTGATTGGTCTTTCTGTTTTTTTGCTAATATTACTTTCAGCATTTAAAGTAACTAAAAAAATAAATGCGGCTAGAGCATGTTGTTATGACCATGAACACATTGCGCGATGTTTTAATATTTCTCTATTAGGGTTCCTGGTTGCAGGGCAGTTTGTAACTGTTACTTATTATCCGTTTTTGTGGATTCATTTAGCGTTGGTTGTATCGCTGATTAATTCTAATCGTGATTGTTTGGGTGATTTTAAGAGATAAACTGTTTAATGTCAGGTGCTTAAATGAGCGATAAGTTTGATTTAAATGACTGTTTTTTTTCATTTGTTATTCCATGTTTTAATGAAGAGGCGTTTATTAGTAGTGCTATAGAATCGATTATCTATAATTTTAGAGAGAAAAATATTCGCTATGAAATTATCGTTATGGATAATGGTTCTAGCGATCAAAGTGCAGTAATTGCTAGGAATGGTGGGGCTAAAGTAGTAAATTCCAACGCTAAAACAGTTTCAGGCGTCAGAAATGAAGGAGCTAGCTTGGCATCAGGTACGATATTTGTGTTTTTAGACGCTGATGTGAAACTTTCCGAAAATTGGATTGATACTTTAGTTGAATATTGCGAGGCGTTACGAAAATACAAGTATATCGTTGGCTCACATTGCTCCGTTCCTGACAATGTTAAAGGGATATTTAGAGAGTGGTACCTTGCGATAGAGAAAGACATCCGAGATACCCATGTTGGGTCTGGCCATATGCTGATCGGAAAAGAATTGTTTTTCCAAATTGGGGGATTCAATTCTTTTTTAGTATCTGGTGAGGACTACGATCTATGTAGGAGGGCGAGAGAGGAGGGGGCTAAGTTGGTTGTTGATTGCCGCTTAAAAGCATATCATCTGGGATATCCAACAACGGTAAAAGAGTTCGTCAACAGAGAGGTGTGGCACGGGCTTGGTGATGTCTACAGTATTAAAACGTTTTTTTTGTCTAAACCTGCAGTTTTTGCAACTCTATTTTATGTTGCTCAAATTATGATATTAATATTTCTTATGGGTGGAATGATTAAATATTCGGTCGGATTATTTTTAGTCGCTGTGGCAATGATAGTCGGGCTAATTGTTTATAAATTCAAAGTGATTTCGCCAAAGTCAATATATTTTTTAGCTCTACCAGCATATCTATATTTAACAGGTCGGTTTGGATCATTAATATGTAAGGTTACGCGGAAGGCAGGACATTAAGTTTAATAAGATGCTGCTAGCTAGTAGTATGGAAAATTCCCTCCCATTTTCCTCATAACGAACAATTTTTGGTCCTATTATGATTGAAAAGGGAGGGTTGTCGTCTGCTAAGTTTACTCTATAGTGAGTGTCGGCGGTTCCGGTCGGCTATCGGTAGCGCCTTCCTCTAGCAATGAGCTTGTCGAAACATGGAATCCATCGAGAAGCCATTCCGTATCTTGAGAGTAAGGTGCATTGGCCCAGCCCATGATATAGCCCTCGCTCCACCCATTTGGTCCAGCTGAGGGTATCGGTAAACGAGCATTTTCGACATCATGAATTTTGGTAAAAGAGCTTTCGTTCTCCCATCTTCGCCAAAATTCGATTTCACCATCGCTAGTGCCAGCGTTTGATGAGGCTTTAACACGGTAAACTACTTCCATCCAGCGGCCCCTATCTTCAGGGACTTTGATAAACGGTTGAATTTGCATTTGTCCCCCAGCAACCGAATAACCTCCGTCGGAGTAGCTAACAGCTATACTGCTGCCGCCTGAGCCATTACTCATCAGGTTCCAGAATGCGGTGGGTCCATCGCCTTGGCTGGAATAGCCATCCATCCATGTGGCGAAAAATTTATTGTTACTTGGGGAGCTTGTGCTGTGGGTGTAGTTGTCAGGAACCCTTACCCAATATTTGTACCAAGCTTCTCGGTAATCGCCGCCAAGGTCGAAGCGTTGTTCCGCCATTGTCTGACCTGCCGGATAGCGAAATCTCAGACTGTGGTTTTCAAGCTTAGCTTCCCAATCTCTTCCAGAAGGAATAGGAACATCTTTTTCTCCGTTGCTGTATACAACTCCATCCGATGAAACGATGGAAGTTCGGTTATTTCTGTCCCAGCGAAAACCCTGATCGTTTGTACTGGACATATCCCCGGATTCAAACGATTCGAAAAACTGGACCTCAGCAAGGGACTGGGGAATAACTGCTATTGACAAAGCAATTGTGGCAATAGCGCCTAGCTTGTTCATGGTGATCGCTCCAACGTTGGTGTTTCACATGCTTTAGTTTAGATCATTTGACGGAATTTTACGTTTCTTGCGCGTGTAAATTTGTTTAGCTTATGTCAGTCAGATGGGATTGGTTCACAGTTTTGCTTGATTAAGTAGTGGTGAGTGTTGCTGCCAAAACCGAGTCGCTAAATTGGAGCGAATCAATGTGATTGGGAAAAGGTAACAGAGCCAACGAATTGCGTGATTTTCGACGGTGGTTGGAGGGACGCAAAACCGCATAGATTGAAAACTGCTGGTGAGTGCAGTTTTTGTGAAAAATCGGTATTTCACGTTCATTTTAAAGCAACTTTGCTGCTTATGACTGACTATCTTATATCTAAAACAAACAGTTAGCGCCTATGGCGTAAGTTATTTCTAAAATCGATGATGCTGGCCAGCTATTTTTTACTCAAGATGATGTCTCATGAGACATTATTGCTACACTATGGTTCTTTTCGCTAGCAAGAAAATTTTTGATAGACCGCTGTGGTCATTGACAAAATTCGTTTAAAAGGCACCCTAGAACAATAGAAAATTAACGTCGATGTAACGTTCCGGTCTAATTGGGAAGTCGTAATAACAGGGAGACGAATTAATGCTAATTGATATTATTGCAGGCGCACGCCCTAACTTCATGAAAGTCGCTCCGATCATTCGGGCGCTGAAGACTCGCCGTGAAGCCGGGGCGGATCTGCAGTACCGGCTAGTTCATACGGGGCAGCACTACGACGTGAGTATGTCCGGGACTTTTTTTGAACAGTTGGGGATCCCTGAGCCGGACGTCAACCTTGAAGTCGGGAGCGGTACTCAGGCCGAGCTCACGGCTGGCATTATGACTCGCTATGAAAAGCTGCTGCTGGAAACTCCGAGTTCGCTGTGCCTGGTTGTTGGTGACGTTACCTCAACCATGGCATGCGCGATCACCGCTCAGAAGTTGCTGATACCGGTTGCCCATGTCGAGGCGGGTATTCGGTCTGGTGATTGGAGCATGCCAGAGGAGATCAATCGGATGGTGACTGACAGTATCACCAACTGGTTCTTTACAACGAGTGAGTGGGCGGGCGGTAACCTTGTAAAAGCAGGTATAGAAGACGAAAGGATTTTTTTCGTGGGCAACACCATGATTGATTCTCTTCTGGCAAACCTGGATAGATTTACTGCACCGGACATTTGGGAGGAGCATGGGCTACAGCAGGGTGAATATTTTGTGGTGACCCTTCATAGGCCTGCAAATGTGGATTCTTCAGGCCAGTTTGCGGAGATGCTGAAAGCCATTGGTCGTGGCACTCGCGGATTGCCTGTGGTGTTTCCGGTGCATCCTCGCACTGCCAAAACATTGCGGGATATGATCGATCTACCGGACAACGTTATTCTTGCAGAGCCCCAACCCTATCTTCAGTTCAATTACCTTGTGAAGAACGCGAAGGCGGTTATTACGGACTCTGGTGGTATAACGGAGGAAACAACTGTCATGGGTGTTCCGTGTTTGACGCTTCGGAACAGCACTGAGCGGCCAGAAACGATAGAGCAGGGCACGAACGAATTGATTGGTACCGATCCAGTTGCACTGGAACCAGCATTGAATAAACTTTTCACAGGTGAATGGAAAAAAGGCGGGGTTCCCCCTCTGTGGGATGGGAAAACCGGTGAGCGGATTGTTGCTACTCTTGAAAAGTTGCTCCTGCACTAACGGAACTAGAATAGAGCCCTGCAGGCGTTCTTGAATTCCCGGGTGCAGTTGTCAAGGCTATATTGGGTGTTCGCCTTCTCGCGGGCGAGCAACCCCATTGACTGCCTGGTTTGCTCGTCCTGTAGCAGTCTGGCGATGAAGCGAGCGGCGCTGGACGCATCGTCTTTCGGATAGACATACCCGTTTTCGCCGTGGTCAATTGCCTGTTTAACCGAGGGAATATCCGGAACCAACACCGGAAGACCGGCGCTCATATACTCTACGATGGAAAGAGAGAATCCTTCTCCGAGCGCCGCATGCATGGCCATATCCGCAGTGCCGAGAATATCTCTGGCATTGGCTATAAAACCAGGCAAACGGACTTGCCGATCCAATTGAAGGTGGTGAATCTTTTCCTTAAGTGTTGAATAGGCCGGGCCGTCGCCGATCAACAAAAATACCAGATTATTCTCTGGCATCAGTCGTTGGAGCTCTAAGGCGGTGTCTATAATGAAGTCGAAACGTTTATAGGGGTGCGTCCTGCCGGTTGTGATGCAAATTTTGCTGTCGAGCGGAATGTTCAGGTTTTCCAGCAATGACTGACGGGAGGTATTGCCCACTTCGACGGGGGGAATACCGTTTTGCACAACGTGACAGCGGTTCTCCGGTATTCGGCCATTATGGATGCTGCGTTGTCGCATCAGTTCCGACACACACACTTGGCTGTCAGCACAAATCATGGGAAGTCGGTTGCGAACGGATTTTATAAATCCTTTCAATCCGCCGATGCGAGGACGGTCGCCGGGGGTGTGGTCGTGTACAACGATATTGCGAACACCGGCGCGACGCATGAAAGCATAATCAATGTTGAACCAGGGGCGATCTGTCAGGTAGACATGTCGGATGTTGTGGGTCTTTATGAACTGCTCAATCGTTTTTCTGTGACTGGTCCCGGGCCCCTGAGTACCCATATCTACCGCGACTATATTACTTTTGCGAATGCTTTCTGGAAGCTCGGTGATGCTCGGATACGCCAGGAAAGCCTTCCCACCCCGAGCTTCAAATTGCTCTGCAATCAAAGTCCAGAAATGTTCCATCAACCACCAAGCATAACCAACATCTGAAGGATAGTTCGATACAAGAAGAACGTTGCCGCGAATGGTCTGCTCCATATGCCTAATCGGTATCCGTTTTCTGGCAAGGGGAAGTTCTCACGAATACATTTCTGCTTTACTTAATGCGATCCGTAGCTTGCGAGATCATAACGGTTTAATTTCCAAATACAATACTAAAAATATTACCGGCTATGATAATGATAGGGTTGATCTGATAGAATCCATGACCGTTGGTTGGAAGATGGGTTCATAGGCCCTAAAAGGATTCTTAGAGAGGTCATACAGGATGTCGTCCAGGTTAGCAGTGGTCGTTAATAAGGATGGAAACGAACTTTCGCCGTCAGAGACATTTCTTCACGCCCATATCAATAAACTCCCTTACCGCTCTTATTCCCTGATTGGTAACCCCGGCTATCGAATGATCCGTGAAGGGTCCGTGGGGGCCGGTACTCACCTGGTTTCACGTTCCTTGGTTCCGCTGGGTTTCCGATGGTTGATCAGAAAGGCCATTGGCGTATCGGTCGCCACTCAGGATACAAAAGCACTGGTGCGATGGCTTAGGCAATCAAACATCGATGTAGTTCTGGCCGAGTATGGTCCAACGGCAGTCTCCGTCATGGAGGCGTGTTACCAGGCCGATGTCCCTCTTGTGGTCCACTTCCACGGTTACGATGCCTACACGGACTATGTCGTTGGTGAATACGGCAAAGCGTATCATCGGTTGTTCGACATCTCGTCGGCAATCGTGGGTGTCTCAAGCCACATGTGTGATCAGTTGGTTCGGCTTGGCGCGCCCGCTAACAAGGTGCACCAGAATGCATGCGGTGCAGAGGTTAACAGTACCCAGCGTTCAACCGAGCACGAGCCCGGTTATCGCTTTGCGATGATCGGTCGACTTGTTGAAAAAAAGGCACCTTTTGTTTCAATGATGGCCTTTGCCCGCCTTTGTGATTCTGTACCTAATGCCACACTTGAGATAGTGGGCGACGGGCCCCTAAACGCTGCCTGTGTTCAGATGGTGCGGGCTCTCGGGCTAGAGGAGCGGGTGACACTTCATGGCGCCAAGCCACATGAGTTTGTGCAGGAGGTTTTGGGGCGCTCTGACTATTTCCTTCAGCACTCTGTCAGGGCACCGAATGGTGATATGGAGGGTACCCCGGTGGGTGTGTTGGAGGCGATGGGGATGGGGTTGCCGGTGATCAGCACCCGACACGGGGGTATTCGCGACATAATATCCGAGGGTGAGACGGGGATTCTCGTGGATGAATACGACGTCGACGGAATGTTTGAGGCGATGCGAACTCTCTGTGCCGACAAAGAGCTTTCCGCGCGGATGGGCGAGAAAGCCCGGGAATCCGTGGCTGATAACTGGACCATGGAAAAAAGTGTTGCCCGTCTCTCTGAGATTATCGGATCAGTCGCGCACTGAGCTTGATCCGGCAAAGTTTCAGTTTGCTCGCCCTATGGAGATTGTTGGATGAAAATTGGCTATTTGTACGACCTTCAAGTCTATCCGCCAAAAGGCGGCAACCATATTCATGTGTTTGAATTGATCCGTGGATTCCTGAGTGAGGGGCATGAAGTCGCGGTGTTAGGCGACCCCACAATGCCTGATGTGACGAATTTCGAGGGGGATACCGACCATTCGCTCTCTGAGTTTCTGGCGTTCTGTGATGTTATCTATGTGCGGATTGATTCACGTCCCTTGGGTGCCTGGGATCACCTGACAAAGGTGATGGCAAGGGCGGAAGAGACGGTTCCGGTGGTATGGGAAATAAACTCTCCCGCCGATGAAAACCTTGCGTTTTCCTGGTTAGGGGGAAAGCGATCCGGAGTGCGGGAATCCTGGGTCAAGTGGCTGAAGCGGTGGTTTCATGCCGCGCGGCAAAAGCCCCGTATTGCTCGTGAGGAAAAGGTCCGGAGGGCGCTCGCTGAGAGGGTGGACGGCGCGATTTGCGTATCTTCTTCAATGGGGAATTATGCAAAAAATCACCTCGGAATCGAGCATGCTGTAGTGGTTCCGAATGGTGGACCACTGATACCGGAAGAAGAAATACATAGCCGGCGGCAGAAACGCGATAACAAGACGTTTACGGTGTTTTATAGTGGCAGTGCCATATACCCGTGGCAGGGGTTGGACATGCTTTCGGGCGTCATTGAACTGGCAAAGACAGAGGCGCCGGATATTCGTTTCCTGCTGGCAGTCAATCAAAGGTCTGACTACTTGCCCGAAGGCGATAATGTCGAGATCAAAGAGCGTGTACCCAGGGATGAAGTGCTTGATGCAATTTGCGCTGCGGACGTGTGTATTGCCCTTCACCCTGATTGGTTCTGGACGCCCCATGGTGTGCACGGCTCTCCAACCAAGTTATGGGAGTACATGTCCTGCATGACCCCAATCGTTACATCGAACCGCGGGCAAATGGCGGACTTAATTGAACATGAGTCCAATGGCATGCTTGCGAGTGATGACCCTTCGGATATTCTCGCCCAGTTGATTAAGCTCCGTGACAATCCCGATCTTGCACACGCGCTTGGAAGAGCCGGTTGGGAATTGGTACAGGAAAAACTCAACTGGCCAGTTGTCTCTCGTGAAACACTCTCAGTTTTTGATCAGTCAATGAAGCGCCGTCAATCAGGGAAGCATTAAATGGCCGTCAACACTATCAGGCAGGTTCTCAACACTCTGTATCCGCTTGGAACCGGCGAGGGCAAAGTGATCGTTGCCGGCATGCCGAAGTCTGGCACAACCGCAATTGCGGCTCTGTTGGCGGCTTCCATAGGTGAGAAGGTGTGTAGTGACCCGTTTTACAGACTGGACAAACAGGGCGTTCGTTACAGAGAGAAGCTATTTTCAGGAGACCGTTCTCTTGAGAGCCTTTGGAAAGCAAATCGTCATATATTTAAGGGGCAGGTGGTTAAAGACCCGAACTTCCCGTTCTTCATTGCTGATATGAATGATATTTTCCCGGCCGCTAAGCAGGTATTCATTGTCCGGAACCCGTTCGACAATATTCGTAGCGTATTGAATCGTCTGGAACTGCCTGCAGACCCGGTTGAAGGCGAACGGAGGATCGCCGACTTCACTAGTGGTGGGTGGTTCCACGTGTTGAACGGTGTTTCTCCGGAGCTTCCCGGAAGTAACTACCTTGAAAGGATGGCTTGGCGATGGCGTATTTCTGCGGAGCACTATCTCAAGGAGCAGAATACGGTGAGGTTGATCCGCTATGAGGATTTCCGTTCTGACAAGGCCGCTCAAATTCAGAAGCTTGCTACCGACCTTGGCTTGAAGCCGAGCTGCGATATATCTGAACTGGTTGATGTACAGTATCAGCCGAAAGGTAAGAGCTCAGGCAGTTACGAGGCATTTTATGACAGGGAGCATCTCGACATGATCGGGAGTATTGTTGAGCCACTGCTGGAGTCATTTGGGTATGGGCGGTAGAAGAAGACCAACGAAGATTCTGATCAGCAATATCGTTACATTGAATCCGGGTGATGCGGCCATACTGCAGGGGATGTTCCATATTCTGCGGCAAAAATACGGTGAGGATTCTGAAATAATTGTTTTTGATCGTCTCGCGGATGCTGCGGCCAAATATTACCCTTGGGCGTCTTTTCGTCAGTCATTTTTTGGCAATAGACCTGAAGGAAGGCTCGCCAGCAAACTGAAAGCCCTTGGGTACGGACATTGGAATACCCGACTTCGCTACTGGTGGCTGAGGACCTGTGTCACTTTTATGCACCTGGGTTTGGCGGCCATTCCAAAATTACTTTTGAACCGTGAGGATTTTTCTTCGCTGCGAGATTATCTGGGTGCGGACGTTATACTGAGTTCTGGCGGTACGTATCTGATTGAAAACTATAATTTATGGCCAGCTATTTACGACTACCGCTTAACATTGGCGACCAAGCGTCCTCTTGCGTTTTTTACTCAGTCTCTTGGCCCTTTCCGACAATCAAATTATCGCTCAGCCTTCGCAGATGTGTTTAACCGATCACATCGGGTGTGTGTTCGAGATGAAAAGTCGCGAAGACATGTTACTGAACTGGGCGTGTCGGATGAAAAGGTCGTTGTGGCGAAAGACGCTGCGTTTGTGTTGGAGCCCAAAGAGAGGCCAAAATCGTTTGAGGAAGGCCCTCTTCCAGATAAAGGCTTGAAGGTAGCGGTCTCTGTTCGGAGCCTGCACTTGTTTGACAAGAGCGGAGCAGACTTGGAGACCAATTACATCAACTCCGTTATCGCGATGGTTGAGCAGGCTGTTCGTCAATTTGGTGCACAAGTTACCTTTCTGTCGACCTGCCAGGGTATCCAGGAGTACTGGACCAACGATGCCGACTTCGCCCAGCAGATACTTGAGCAGCTTCCATCGGATATAAGGCCGAATGTTGCGTTGGATGGCGCGTTCCGACAACCTCAGGAAGTTGTTGAAACCTACGGGGAGTTTGACCTTATTATTGCGACCCGGATGCACGCAGCGATTCTTGGTTTGGTGGCGGGCACACCGGTTTTAGGCATCGCCTATGAATTTAAACTTGAAGAATTGTTTCATCAGTTGGGTATGGACAATGCCCGGCTGTCTACTCAAACAATGAATCCTGAGCGCTCTCGGGAGATGGTATCAAGCATATTAGCGAACCTTGAAGATTGGCGAGCGAAGGTCAGTGAGGTTCGGCAGCAATGCAGGACCCAGGCCGGTTCGGTGAAGGACAAATTGCCAAATGTCTGAATATAAGGGCAAGGTCCTTCGGGCACTTAGCTGGTCGGCAGGTGGTAAGGTTTTCAGTCAGGTTATTTCTCTGGGGTTTGGGATTGCGTTGGCGAGAATGCTGACCCCGGATGACTTTGGCCTTATTGCCATGATGATGGTGTTTACCGGGTTTGCAGCCCTTTTGACGGACGTTGGTCTAGGTTCTGCATTGGTGCAGAAGGAAGATGTAACCGAGTTACACTACAACACGGTCTTCTGGACGAATCTGGGGCTTGGGGTAGCACTTACTTGTATTATTCTAGTTTCGTCGCCCTGGATAGCCACTTTTTATGGAAGGGAAGAGCTAACGGGGCTTGGCTATATATTATCTCTCCAATTTGTACTAGGCGCTTTAGCCCTGGTTCCTCGCCAACGCCTCGTAAAGTCACTTACGTTCAAGGTTATTACTATCGCAGATTTTCTGGGGATGTTTGTCGCTGGAATTGCTGCAATCGTAATGGCTAAATACGGATACGAATATTGGGCGTTGGCGTGGCAGTTCGTGATCTTAAGAGTAGTAGCAACGTTGTATATATGGATGTCTGCGCGATGGATGCCTAGATTATCCTTTAGCAAGCATGCGTTGGCTGAGCTGTTTGGATTCAGCTTTTATGTTTTCGCCACACGAATGCTTGGGTATATCACTCAGCAAGCTGACAAGCTTCTTGCGGGACGTTTTTTGGGCGGAAACGCAGTGGGTCTTTTAGACAAAGCACAATCCATGATGCTCTTTCCGCTATCAAATGTGTCGCATGTTGTTGGAAGTGTGATGTTTCCCGCGCTTAGCATGATTCAGAATGACAAGAAACGGGTTCGCGCGGTTTATATGCGGTGTACCCAAGCAATCGCTCTACTTACGTTTCCTATGATGGCGGGAATGTTCGCGGTTGCTGAGAATTTTGTGTTGGGTGTGCTGGGTGAGCAGTGGAAAGAGCTAGTCGTTATACTTAGGATACTATGTGTTGCAGGGATAGCTATTTCTATTGTGACGGTTACAGGATCTGTCTATCTCTCTCAGGGGATGGCGAAACTCCAGTTCAAGGTTAACTTGTTGACTAGACCTATAGCCCTTACTGGGGTAATTGTTGGGTTGAATTGGGGAGTTGAGGGAGTTGCAATCGGTGCAACGGTTGCAACCCTAATAAATACTGTTATTACGCTTCGAGTTGCTGGTGGCTTGATAGACCTGTCGCTCGGTACTTTGTTCAGTTCTTTTTTTAAGACTTTTTGCGCCGCCATTTTAATGTGCATCGCTATCATGGCGACGGAGTCTTTTGTGGCTGAATACCCTTCACTTGCGCAGTTCTTTATACAGGTTTTCGAGGGAGTCTTGGTCTACACTTTTTTGGTTGTTCTATTCAGGGTTCGAGCACTGGAGGATGTTTGGCAAATTGTCAAAGAGAGGCTGCCGAAAAGTAGTGTAAATCACTGAGGTAAAAGGAATACCAATGAAGGCTATGCTCGATTGCCTCGCCATTATGCCTGTGGGGCCTAGATCAAAAATTGAGTATGCTCAGGACACGTTGGCTAGTTTTCTACAGTATTTTGAGCCTGGAAACTCGCTTTTGCTAATTCTTGATGACACCCGTAACAATGAGTTGCAGGAACGGATACAAGATAGCCGGCAGGTAAGAGTTGTGAAGGCCCAATCCTGGCTTAATGATGACGCCAAACGCCACAACACTCGAGGGTTGTTGTTCGTTAAGCAGGCGGTAGCGATTCAAGTACTGTCCAAGGAGTATGATTGGAAATGCTTACTCAGGCTTGATGACGACGCGTTGGTAATAGGACCGAACCCACAGATTGATGCCATTAAAGCCTTCGAGGCTGATCCAAACGTAGGTATGCTCGGGGCATACCTCAGACGTGGAGACGGTCAGGACAAGCGACCTGCACTCAGACGTCAGGGCAGGCGACTGCTTAAACGGTTAGTTTCGCGTGATATTATCCGCTATCCGGCAATGGTCAAGACGCTGGCAATGCTGGTTATTAAGGCCAAACTGAAGGGCTACAAACTTGGAGACATGTGCACGGGCGGTGCACTGTTCCTCTCCCGCGACGCCTACGATCGCATTGAGACTGTATGCGGTAGTGAGATTTATAACCTACGCTACTCTGACTTGGCTGATGACTTGCTATTGGCGCTTTGCAACGCTGCTGCAGGGTACAAGATGAAGGACTTCTCTGATCGAGATGATGTCATGGCTATCAACTGGCGAGGTTTGCCCATGCCACTTGATGAATTGGTTCAACGAAAGAAGAAGCTTTTGCACCCTGTAAAAGATCCGGAAAATCAGGACCACGAGAAAATGGTAAGACGGTACTTTGAAGATATCCGGCATGAATCCGTGTCGGGCACTAACCAATAAGCTTTCGATATATAGAAATGTAGCGTTGGCAGTTATCGGTAACATTAAATTTCTTGAGCAGAATTTCATGGAGGTGTCGGACATTTCGCACGCTTTCGGAATCTTGAGACTCGAAGAGTGATCTAACACCCTGCGCATAACCGTCAGGCGTGTGATCAGTAATTAGCATTCCGGCTCTTCCATAATCCAGTACCTCAGGTATGCCACCAACATTATGGGCAATAATGTTAACGCCCAGTGACATAGCTTCCAGTAGAGTCATTGGTAGTCCCTCATGGTCGGACGTCATGAGAAGAGCGTCGAGTTTACGTAGTTCTTTCAGCGCCGGACTTACGAATCCTGTGAACTCGACTCGATCGCTGATATTCAGTTCATCCGTTAATTTCTTCAACTGGAATTCGAGCGGGCCGGAGCCGATGATTTTGCCGGTGCACTCAAAACCCTGCCGGTTGAGCAAGGCGATTGTTCGTATAAAAAGATCAACTCTCTTCACCGGCACGAGGCGTCCAACGATTCCAATTCTTGGAGGAAAACCACCGGATTCTTTGGAACACAGCCATTGCTCCCGTATATAGTCGATATCTACGAAATTGAAGATCTTGTAAACCTTACCCGGAAACAGCTTCTTCAATGTAGTCTCAAGTTGGGTTGATACTGCGATCACGGCTTGCTGACGTAGTCGCCCTAGAATTATGTCCAGTTTGCTGATCAACCATTTATGGGGCTTTGTAAAAGATAGCTTCGTTTCCGGATTGCCATGAACCGTGCGCACGGATCGTGGCACCCTGGCCATATCCTTACCCAGTATACCCAGTACATTTTCCTTGAAACCATGGGTGTGTACGATAATGGTGCCCTGTGATTTGCAGTGAGCGGCAATTGAGCGGGCAATTGCGAGGGGGCCCAATGTCGTTTCATCGGCAATAGAGACCGATATGCCCAGTTCCTGAAGCTTTTCTGAAAGAATGCCGTTATTGAATACGACAGCCGTTGGGGTAATTTGACCGGAGGCTTTCAACGCTCGGCAAAGATTGTAGACCTGGACTTCGGCGCCCGCCCATAAGTCGCCTGAAATCACGTGGGTGACGATCAGCTTCGAGTTGCCTTCTGTCATAGAAGACCGCGCCCGATGGTGGCCAGTAAGGTCCGGGAACTGTGACTATTGCCATCGTGGAGGTTAAAGCGATGAAGATCGTAAGGGTTGCACCCGGCAAGGTTCCAGCCGGTCTTGGTGGTGCATGCGGCCTTGTAGGTATCGGAGACCAGGTTTTCGCCCTTGCCGGTTATGTCACCATTGGGATAACAGAAAACCGGAATGGCGGCTTCGCCCAAGGATTTGAGGTCCTGCAGGCAGTCCACGATTTCCTCTTTGAGCGTTTTATCATCTTTCAGACGGTTCAGGCGGTAATGGTGCCTGGTGTGCGCGCCGTACACCACAAGACCGTTTTGCGCCATTTCAGCCAGTTCCGAGCCGCTGAGAATGGATCTGGAGGTTTCCGTGGGGGCCATATCCGGATGCGATGTGTAGACCTGCTCAAGAGCCTCAAGGATCGTAGCGTCTTCCAGTGCCTTTAAACGTGCAATGACGTCGTCGGCTTGCAGAAGTGAAAGTGGGCGATTCCCGCCAGGCGTTAACCCATCAGGCAGGTGAGGTCGCAGCCAGTCAAAAGCTGGGTCATTCTCTGGAATGGGTTGAGTGGTCAGCAGGCTGAGCACCTGTTCCGGCCAGAAGGTTTTGCCGGTATCGATCATTTGGGTGACCAGGAAGATCGTTGCGGGGGCGTTCTGTGCCTTCAGAGTTGGATAGGCATATTCATAGTTGTCTTGCCAGCCATCGTCGAAGGTAAAGGCAACCGAGAGCCTTGGAAGCGGTTTGCCGTGCCTGTTACGGTCCAACCAGTCGGAGAGGTGGATGGGTTCAGCCCCAAGCTTACGGACAAACCGGATATGGTCTTCGAGGGCTTGCGGGCTGGTCACCATGCCTGGCTGCTCCGCGGCACGCTCGGGCGCATCCGCCGGGAGAATTCGGTGGTAAGTGAGGATCAGCAGCGTTGGCCTGTTCGAAAGACGCACGCGCAGCCAGCCATAACAGGCCAGCACGGTAAGAGCGCCTGATTTAACAAAGGATCTGAAGAATGCCACGCCTTGGGCCTCCGTCGGCTTCGCCAATGGTTTTGGCTTGGTCGTCCATGTATAGTTTATTGCCATAGAGATTCTGCCAGTAGTGTGGAGAGATGTCATCATCGATAGCCCTGACACTCATCTGATCAACTGACTTATGCGAGTATTCTAAGATCAAAAAGGACCTAGATTGATGAATAGTTTGTTGTCAAGATCGCTTTTCTTTTACCCCTCGACCCTTATAAAAGGGGAACCTATAGCTTTTTTGATAAACTCGTATAGGGAACGGCAGTGGGCAAGTTTAGAAAGCTTACGAGAGCATCAGCTTACGAGAGTAAAAAGCATAATTAATTATGCGTACAAGAACAGTCCATTCTATAAAGATATTTTTGATGCGCAAGGTTTTGATGTTAGTGATATTCGCTCATTAGATGACGTAAAAAATATCCCTACAATATCCAAGGAAGACCTGATCTTCAATTTGGATATTATGTCTGGAAGTAGAAAACGTCTTCTTTGTGATATCAAAACTACTGGTGGGTCTACCGGACAACCTGTAAAGCTTTATAAAAACCCGATGGCTTTGGCACGCGAGCGTTGTGCGACTGCGCGATCCTATGAGTGGGCAGGTATTGAAATTGGTGATCCTCAGTTGCGATTTTGGGGTGTTCCTCATTCGCAACGTGGCGTTAGAAAGGCATATCTAACCGACTTGATTGCAAATAGGAAGCGCATTTCTGCCTTTGATCTCACAGATCAATCATTTCTAAATTATTATAATCTGGCTGTTAAATTCTCTCCGCGTTATCTATATGGATATGTCAGTGTTATTGAAAATTTTGCTCGCTATCTACTGGAAAACTCTCTTAACCCATTGCCTTCAGTTAGATCTGTAATTACAACATCTGAGGTTTTAAGTGAGGGGGCTCGTCATACGATTGAAAGAGCTTTTGGTGTTAAAGTTTATAATGAGTATGGATGCGGAGAGGTCGGCTCCATTGCTCATGAATGTTCGCAGGGTAACATGCATCTTATGGCGGATAACCTCTATGTGGAGGTGGATGATAATGCCGAAAATACAGGAGAGATAATTGTCACTGACCTTTATAACACCGCAACACCACTGATCCGTTATCGGCTTGGGGACTACGCGACGTTGACCAAAGAGGTTTGTGAGTGTGGGCGTTCATTGCCACTAATTCAGTCAATACACGGCCGAGCATATGACATCCTGGAAATGCCATCTGGACGGAAGATGCATCCAGAAGCGATAATTTATGTATTTGAAGATATTCAAGCAAGTACTAACGCATTCAAGCAGTTTCAAGTTATTCAGGACTCTAGGTTCGAGATTACGGTGAATATCATAGCTAACAATAGTTGGACCGATAAAGTGAAGGATGAAGTGGTTAGGTCTTTGAAGAGAAATATAGATGAAGAAATTAATTATAGCATAAATATAGTGGAGTCCATAAAGAGAGAAAAGTCGGGAAAAATGAGGCTTGTTAAATCTAACTTATGATGAAGTTTAGTTTCTATTATTTTTTTGCTGGTTTCCAAATCGGTAAAAATATATTTACAGGATGTAATATCTATGTGGGTTACTCTGTTTTGGTTTTCTGCATTTGGAGCACTGTTCAGCTATTTTATTTACCCGTTAACCCTTCGTATTATGCCCCGTCGTCCGGAAGCGGAGCGCGAACATTCCCAGTCCGGTACTCCACCGGCCGTTTCCCTCATCGTGACGGCTCATAATGAAGCCCACCGAATCCGTAACAAAATCGAGAACTGTCTGGCTCTGGACTACCCGGGCCTGGAAATCATTGTTGCTTCGGATGCCTCCAGCGACGAAACCGACCAGATCGTAGGCGAGTACGCTAATCGCGGCGTGAAGCTGGCCCGCGCAAAGGAACGGAAGGGAAAGGAACATGCTCAACTGCAGGCGATCAATGCCGCGACCGGGGAAATCCTGATCTTTTCAGACGTTGCAACGTCGATTCCTGAAGACGCGATTGGTCGTATGGTGGCTTATTTTAATGACCCCACTGTGGGCGCTGTGTCCAGCGAGGATCGCTTCATCAGCCGGGATGGCAGCGTGGTAGGCGAAGGCGCCTATGTGCGTTACGAGATGTGGTTACGGGGCCTGGAGTCAAAACGGGCAGGGCTTGTAGGGCTGAGCGGATCCTTCTTTGCTGCCCGCAAGGAAGTGTGCCAGGAAAACTGGGATATCTATTCCCCCAGTGATTTCAATACTGCCTTAAACAGTGCCCGAAGGGGGCTGGTGGCTGTAACGGCGCCGGACGTCCTTGGGTTCTATCAGGATGTGGCGGACGCCTCGAAGGAATATCAGCGTAAGGTGCGCACCATCATCCGGGGGCTGACGGCGTTGAGCCGGCATCCCGAGGTGCTCAATCCGTTCAGGTTTGGCCGTTTTGCGTTCCAGGTGTTCGGTCACAAGCTGATGCGGTGGGCCGTTCCGTGGTTTCAGGCGTTGTTGCTTTTGGTCTCGTTTGCCGTCGCGGGGAAGGGCGGTATCTACACTCTGGCATTACTGCTTCAACTGGCGTTTTATGGGTGTGTTCTGGCGGGGCATTTCGCGCCGGAGTTGCGTAAGCACACCCTGGTGAAAATTCCCTATTTCTTTGTTCAGGTCAATCTGGCGGTTGCCCATGCAACGGTCAGTTTTCTTGCCGGGCGCAGGATGACTGTCTGGACGCCTTCCCAACGCTGATCGATAAAACGCGGACGTTTTCTATGTTTGCAAAGTTGAGACCGGTCGGTAGCCCTGTACCGAAACCACAGGCCGTTGATAGCCTACTGATGCCATGGGATGAGCACTACAAGGCTTTGTATTCAGGCTCTGGCACTGAAGCGTTGTCGCTGGCTGTAAAGGCGGCCGTTGCCATGAAAGCCGGCTCTGAGAGGCCTGAAGTAATTATCCCTGCCTATGGCTGTCCTGACCTGGTTGCAGCCATTGTTGCACAGGACGCCCAGCCAGTTTTAGTGGATTTCGCCCCGGATAAACCGGTACTGGACGAAGAAGGCGTTCGTCAGGCTTTGACACAACGCACTGTCGCGATCATCGGGGTCAATTTTCTCGGGGCTTGTGCGAGACTGAAAGAGCTCTCACGAATCTGTGCGGATAATGACTTGGTTCTGATCGAGGATTCGGCACAACGCTTCCCGCCCTCCAGTTGTTCCCATGGCTTGGCGGATTTCGTGGTGTTGAGTTTTGGCAGGGGTAAGCCAATCAACTTGATGGGTGGGGGCGCTCTGCTGTTTCGTCAAACGGAGCAATCAGTGGTGCACAGTGCGTGCGCTGATTACTCCGTATTGGAAATACGTACTAACATTGCTTGGCACATCAAGCGACTGGTGTTCAATTCGCTGTTGTCGCGCTATATCTATCCACTTCTTGAGCGCGCGCCATTTCTCAATGTCGGAGAAACCCGGTTCCATCCATTGGAGGCCATTCGGATAATGGAGCTTCCATCATCACTTTTGGCTGCGGGAATACGCGCTTACTTTGCAAGGGAGCCCCTGCATCTCGTTTATGACCGTGAACTGTCGTTCCTGCGGGAGGCTGGCTGGGCGTTTGCCGGAACGATAGATGCGCAAGACCCTACGCCTCGGCTTCGGTATGCCCTTTTGGCGCCCAATGAAAACCTGAGAAACCAGGTGGTCACGGAAATGAATGAAAATGGAATTGGTGCCAACATTTTTTACGGTCGCACACTTCCTGAAATCATGGATGCCGCTTCTATTCGTGTAGGGGGAAGCGGCAGGTATCCAAACGCCAGTAACTTCGCGAAGCGATTGATTACTCTACCAACCCATGAGGGCGTGGGGCTGAGCGATATCAGCACAATCATATCGGTTTTTGAGCGCTTGGCATCTGAGCATTGTAACGACTAGTTTGTTAGTCGATATTCTTTACACCCTGTTTGGTCTTATAATGAAGATAGCTGGGCCTGCATCCATAGTGCCAAGGAATTCGGGATGTTTCCTGATGTATGGTCCGTATATTGCGTTTATTTTGCCGTTGAAAATCGGATAAGGAGATCTGTATGCGAGTAGGTACTCTCTTAGCTATTTTGTGGTGCTTTTCAGTTCAGGCCAACGCTGCTCCAATTTGGACGTACGACCTAGAGGGAACTGTGTCCGGCTCCGAAGAAGCTGCAGGATATTTGGCGGACATTGGCGTTGGAGATTCATTTTCAATTCGCATGTCTATGCAGAAGCAATTGGATGGCAGCCATAAGATCAATTTTAGTGGATCGCTTGGGGGGTGGTTGTTCACTCGGCAAGAGGCCAGTGCATATTACCTGCATAGCGACTCGGCCCCCGAGCGCTTTTATTCAAGTGGCTCCTCCTCGCTGCTTAATGCCCCGGCAGGCACGCTTGGTGCGATCGACCCATGGGACATTTATCTTCAACTGTTTGGGTTGGAGACAACAGGGGCGGTTGACATTGCAGAAGAAGATAAACTGGTTAAGAGTGATGGTTGGCTGGATGTCGATCAGTTTCTTCAGGGCAATATTTCTTTCAACTTTTTTGCCCAGCTAGGCCCCGAGGGCAGCTCATGGACAGAGAATGATCTTTTCGGGGATATTCATTCCATTGTCCAGGTTTCCGAGTCCACTCCTGCCATGATGATGGCGATAGGGCTTTTGTGCATCTTTGCTGGGTACCAGCGAAAGCTCCGTCGGTAAGAATCAAACCAATAATAATCAATAAGGCACTCTCGTTATAACGAGAGTGCCTTATTCTGATTAGTTAATCTGAAATGCCTCAACATTTGAAGGCTGGCTCGCCAGGCCATTCGTGTCGTAGACCCGTATGGAGAAGAACCAGATCCCTCGATCGAGTCCGTCAATCACGTAGGAAGTCTGGTCTTTCGAAATGTCCTGAGTCTCCATGTCCAGATTGTTCTCCTCCAGTCCGTAGAAGATTTTGTAGTGGCTGATCTCGCCTGCGTTAAGGTTGGAACCATCCGCTCTTTTTTGCGGCACACTCCAGGACATCTCTACGGATCCGTCAGGCTCGGTTGGTACCGGTTCCGTGGTATCGGGACTGTCGGGTTCCGAGCCTGAGATGGGTTCCAGCGTCCATGGGTTAAGATTGCTTTGATACGCCTCCATTACGGTTACATCAGAGCCGGAGGCAACGACGGTACCGGCGTCCTGAGCCATCATGTCGGTGCCGTATCGGAGTTCCCAGTAGTCAGGAATCCCATCCCCATCTGAGTCCTGACTGCTTTCGCTACCAGGGTCTGGTGTATCGACGTTTGCAGACTGACTGATTTGATCGCCGGTTTGCTGATCAACAATCGTTAGCTGTGCGGAGGCCAACCGTATGGAGTCAAAATATTCCATTTTGATTGGCACGGATTCTCCGCTATCCAATGCAATCGCGTATCTGTCCGTTGCTGCAGCACGATTTACCCATGAGTCAATGACAAGGTTGTTATCGAGATACAACCTAACACCGTCGTCGGTGCGTACGATGAATTCGTACTCCCGTGTCCCTGAATCGTGTGGCGCAGTAAATACACCATTCCAGCGAACGCTGAAATTGTCCTCAGGCAAGCCCTGAAGAGGAGATGAGCTTGCCCAGTCATGATTGACGGAGTCTTCGACCCGGTAAGTAGCCAGGGTTTGGAAGGATTTGCCGACATAATACTGCCCCACAAAACCATCGATCATTGCTTGGGACGCTACAGGAACGTCCTCAGAGTCATTAAGATCGGTTCCTTGTTGATACTCCTCAAGGTTCGTTGCTCCGTCGCCATCCGCATCTTCGCCAGCGTCGTTGGGTGCCAGCGGGTCTAAGTTATAAGCAAACTCGGCACCGTCTGGAATTCCATCGCCGTCGGTATCTGCTCGCTCTGCATTTGTTCCCAGATCAAATTCCTCCAGAGCTGTCAGGAAGTCATCATCCCGGTCAGACGACGCATCCTCCGGATCATTTGGATTAAGCCCATGGAAGGTTTCCCAGTTGTCGTAGAGTCCGTCCTGATCTTCATCCAGGGGAGGATACTGTGGGTTCATAGATAACCCGTTCTGCGCATCAAAATAGCCAATTCTATACCCGCGGTTGTATGCCTTGACGGCGTCCTCCTCTGAAGGGTATGAGGGCTGGGCCCAGCTTGAGATTGCTGATGCTGGCACGACTTGACGGCTGAGGTTGGGTCCCTCCCAGGCGACAGCGAAGTGGTCGTCTCCATAGCGTTCCTTGAAGATGATCTGAAAGTAGTACCGCTTTCCGGCTTCAAGGTTGATCGCAGCCGATCCCTGAGACGAGTACTTCTCATAGTCATCGGGATAGGTCCACGCAGGTACTGTCGCAATTTTCGTAGCGCCATCTGGTGTCTGGGAATCGCTCAGCCAGAATTCGACCTGATCATCACCGCTGACAAAAAAACGATAGAGTCCGTCTCGGGGCGGGGTTATAAAACCCTGTGCCATTGCGCCATAGTAGTCCGCACGGTTCTGTGTCTGTTGCAGAGTATTCAGTGTTTCTATGTTGTCTGGGTTATCCGGGTAACGCGTGAGTTCGGTCAGCGCACTCGGTTCAGCGCCCGGAATATCCATCCAGTATCGGATGTCTACCTGCCCGGGTTCACTTTGCTCCGGCAATGATGCCGTTGGAGGTAATGAGTCGATATCTCTTCCCTGCCACACCTGGCAGCCACCTATCGCGAAGAATAAGGGTACCAATAGCGGTTTCCTGAGTGTGTCCACGACTAACTCCTTATGGGGAAATAGTGACGCCTACTCAAGTATTGGTCGCAAGAGGCTATAGGGCCAATGAAAGTATGGAACGTTTGGGAATCTGCGGTTCTTAGTTATCGTAATTACTTATAAGAGGTATAACTGAAATTCGATTCAGGAGATGTTGGTCGATCAATATTCTCTGGAATATTCTAGTTAACCTTGGTGCTGTGTTCAGAATCCTGTTGGTGGCTGATAACCTCGAAGTCGCTTTTTCAGGCTAACAAGGAACTTTCCCAAGTGATACTTAGCGTTATCGAACCTTGATTTCCCGGGAAATTTCGGAGATAGGCCAAAGCGACGCAATAGCCGATTAAATGAATGGATGTATGCGTGCTTTCGGGTTGTTTTAGTATAGAAGACCATCCCGATGGAAACAGTTACGGCGTTGTCTGGGGTTACCCAGCTATCGTTAGTGCGGGTCGAATGGGGGGAGGTGCTCGGGAAATAGACTCCTTCAGTGGGCCCCAGGTCCCATTCATATTTTTTCGCAATCAGTTCGTCCCTTAAAACTACATCATGAAGGGACTTGTCTATGATGAAGCTTTCCACCGTGTTCGCTGGAATTATCGTCCTGTCATGTGCGTCCCACACATTCATGATCTTGCGACCATGGATCTGTAACCAGAAATTGTTCTCACGATCAATGTGGAAGGGAGTGACGGAAGGTGGAGAAGATATAAAGATAAACGCCTGCGGGCTGAAAATGCCGGGTTGGTCACGTTCTACGAGGTGCTCCACAGAAGAAAGCGCCTCATTGACCAGCTCAGCGTATTGGGGATCCTTTTCGGCGTTGTAAAGTGCAACCCAGGAGCCAGGTTCACAGATGTTCCTGAATACTTCTGAGAGGCTGCGGCCATCGGGGCTTTCTGCATGGTGGATAAACTTGGAGTTCTGCTTTGTTTCCGGAGTAATAAAACGACACTGTTTCAGTGGCAGTAAGCGGTGGGCAAGGGCTTCTAACTGATCGAGTTGAAGTAGGGGATGTTCATGAAAGTTATGCTTGATCAGCGAGATTCTGTCTAGGGAAAAGCCCGCTTCGTCCTCAGCCCATATTCTGAAACGGCTACTGGTATCAGATTTGAAGACTTGCTCAGGACCTGACTTATGCCCTGTATTGAGCAAAGATGCATTTTCAGCCGTTTGCATACTATGTGCTCCAGTTGCTATCAATAGACTATACGGTTCAAAGATGAATCTGGTCAAACATTGGTCAATACAAACTAGCTGCGAGCCAGATAAAGCCCTGTAAAAACAGGGACATTGTATTTCGGATAAAATGGTACGTTGCAAGAACGAGAATGGTCCTGCCATTCATCGATGACTCTGTAGCCGAGTTTTTCCAACGAACCCAAAAATTCGTCGCGATTGAAGACTTGTTGGGCAACAAAGTGAACACCGCCATTTTGCAATGTGACGTAACGTTTGCCATCGTAAAGTGGTAATTTCCCTAGCAATAGATGATTGGGTGCATTTTCGAGCGAGGCAAGCAAATCTGGTAAAGAGGGGTTTTCGATGTATTGAATAGTGCCTAGAGATAGTAGTAAGTCCGCACCATCCGCGTTGTTGAGATCATCAGTAAAGTTGAGTCGTTCAGAATACCCCTCGCGCTCAGCAAAGTCCTTACCGGCCTCCACGACGACGGGTACTTCGCAGACATCCCACTTTATATTCTCCCATTCTTTGAGGTGTGAGCGATATCCGATGAAGTGCACACCGGTATTGCCTCCAATATCGAAGACTCGGGATCGGCTGCTAAGGATTTTGTCCATCCAGAATAAGATGGGATAATCATAAAGAAATAATTTGTTTCTACGATTGTCAAAATAACCTTCGAACTCTTTAACATCGAAACCCTTGACCATGGTTTCAGGAGCTGATGCCAGCGCTGACTCGAAACTGTTGAATATGCCACGGAAGCTGTTGGTTCGATGGGAAAATATCTTTTCATATCGACGCTTCCGTAACTCAAGTATTGGCGTTAAGTTTTTAATGAGTGAAGTGAGCGACATTTCGCTAATCCTTTTGTTGGTAGCTCTTTTTGCTTAAATCTTTTTTAATATTAATATAAGGGATTGGTGCTATCTCATTATTTACTGGGATTTGAACATGGGATGGAGTACTTCGTCCTAAATAAACCTTGTTTTTTGCGACGAAAATGTCTGAATTATTGTGTCCGGTATCGCCAGTGTTCAGATTTCTTGCCAAGCGTGGAAAGTTGCTGCTCGAGATATGAAACTCGATGCTATGGCCTTTCCTGAATCGGTAAGCGATGGGCCTCATTTCAAGCTCAACCCGATAGATGCGGCCTGGTTCAACGGGGCTTGGGTTGTCGATACCGTTACGGTAACGCAGGCGAACAACATCATCCTGGAGGTTGAAGGCTCTGCCATCCGGGTACTGGTCGACCATTTTGACGGTAAAGTCCGTATCCGGCGCGCTGGTTGATACATAAAGCACAACGTTGGCGTTGCCGACCAGCTCTATGTCTTCCTCCAGTGGCTCGCTTGAATAGACCAGCACGTCCTGGCGTGATTTCAGCGGCCTCTGATCGAGGGGCCCGGGCTTGTCTTCCGGCCGGTAGGTACAGCAGATAGGCCCTCCCATCGTTGGAACAGGGTCTCGAGGATTATAAGTGAATTCGTCGTAGCGGTCGCCGAGCGCATAGATATTGTTTTTAAAGACGCGCTCTTTCACTAGGCGATGATTCGGGCTCAAGTAGTAACGCTGAAGACTAGTGGATTCTGGAGGCCACTGACCGGAGCTGCTCCACTTTCCAGAATGTATTAAGTAATACCCGTACCGAGGTGGTAGGGCCGTAGGCTTGTCCTTGAGCCAGTGATCGAACCAGTCGATGTAGAGTTGCCTGAAGTCCTTGGCAACGTATTCGAAGGACATTTCGCCAATCGTTACCTCCCCAGCCTTCAACTTGCCCGCACTGCAATGCACGCCAGGCGCCATCAGTACATGCTGGGACCTCGCCCGGGGATTGAGGGCATTTTTGGACATGTGTTCTGCAAGTCTGAAGGTATCGTGCGCTGTCTGGTCGAACCAGTCGTTAATGTGGAGTGTCGCTGTGGAAAACTGATCATCGGGGTGGATGGCGCCCTGTTCATCCCACCAGGTATCTGTGAGCGGGCGGCTGACGATATCCTCGAAACTGGTATCGTAGGAGACGACTTTTCCTGCGATATCGGAAACTGGAAGATGGTCCATGTATGTCCGCATGCGATCCTCGTAGTCATCGGGTCGCGGGGTAACTTTAAAATCCTTGGCAGTTTCGGCCGTAAACCAGCCGAGCGCAGATGCGAGGTTTAATACCCCGTTCTCATAGACGCCGAAATAGCCAAAGCTACCCTTAGCCTTGCCAATCGCACCACCCGCGCCAGCAGCAATCATCGCGATGTGGTTGGGATGGTTCTCTGCAGCAAGTATGATCTGGGTCTCACCAAGATAAGAGCACCCAAAGGTACCTACCTTACCCGTGGACCAAGGCTGAGACACTATCCAGTCGAGAGTGTCATAGCCGTCTCGCCCCGCTGTCCAGTAGGGGCTCTCATAACGACCTTCCGAGTAAAACCGGCCACGGACATGTTGCACGATCACGGCGTAGTTGTGTCTGACGAAGTGTCGGACGGTGCTGAATTCGATGCCGCCATAGGTGGTGCGAATGTATATAACTGGATGACGTTTGTTTCCAAGCGGGCGGTATACATCTGTTGCGAGCCTCACACCGTCGCGCATGGGAACCATGACGTTGCGGGTCCGTTGCATGTTTTCGCGCATGGGCATGGTGACATCGCCCAGCCACAGCTTTACGTCGTCTGCGCGATAGCCGAGCACAGCAAGGATGGCGATCAGGATCAACGAACTGGTGATCAGGACGAATTTCATTCCGGTTTCAGGGTCTTGAAGTGATCCAGTTGTTTATTGGCCCAGTCTGTAATGGTGCCGATCAGGCGTTGCCGGTGCACTTCGATGGAGAAGATGTGCTTTGCATTGGGCCAGAAGACTTCCTCGATAACGGGTTCAAGGCCGTTGATGCCCATGGCAGAGGTGAACTGGCCAAGTTTGTTGTAGTGGTAAAGGGTTTGGCTGGTAAACACGGCCAACACCCGGCCATCTTTTTCCACCAGGCTCTCGAAGCAACGGTCCATATCGTCTTCATTGGGCTCATCCCGCAAGTCCATGGGGGAACTGAGCAGTGATCGCTCCCCACTGGTATTTTGTTTCAGTCGGCGGGAGACAATCTTGTGGATATTCAACCACTTGTTAGGGTTTGTCAGCTTCCGGAGCAGTTCTCGCTTCGCGAAACCTTCGTCCTGCCGGGACACCGGGTCCAGAAGTATAAGCCCCTTGATGGATGGGTCCTGGGCGCAGAGTTTGATGCCGTTGTCGGCACCTGAACACAAACCGAAGATCAGTAGGGGCCTGGAGCCATAGAGCTTTTCGAGGGATTTCTTCATGAATGACCAGTCGAGGGCCACTGATTCCCGATTGGTCATGGTTTCGCGGGCTGGGGAGTCCCCCTTGCCAGACAGGTCCACTCGCAACGCGATATAACCCAGTTCCGCGAGTTGGCGGCCGAGCAGTACATTCAGCCGATAGGGTTCCGCCCGGTGGGACAGGCCGGCGTTCAGCAGCACCACAATGGGGCTGTTGAAGGTGTCTTCAGGCTCAGAGAGAACGCCAATTCCGTGCTGGTGTTCCCCATAGGTGAATATCCGTTCCTTGATCATGCGAATACCCTGTCCAGTAATGCTTCGAGTACCGGTTTCTGGGTGATTACGCCGTCGTGGTAATACGGCCAATCGTAGCTGAGGCCGGGATAGGCGCAGTTGCTTAGTCCTGAGCTTTTGCAGAATTCCGGATCGGTTGAGACGGTGAAGCACAGGTCGGGGTTGTTCAGGGTACTCTCGGGAATAGCCAGTTCGCGTATGTCGGTTACCAGCCCTGAGGGAAGGTCGAAGTTCCTGTACTCTATGTTTTCGAAGGGAACATTGTTCTCGCGTGCCGCTGACTGATGCCGCTGGCGCAAGATGGCATCGATCTCATTCAGCCACTCAACGTAGCGTTCTCCGGACAGCACTGGATCCCAGAAAAGGAATTCCTTTACGGATGCATGGTTAATTTGTGCCGCCAGTGTTGCACCAAACCGCACGCCCAATAACACCACATGGTTGGCACCGGAGACAGCGACGGCTTCATCAATCGCTTTTTGGATATCGGACAACCAGACTTCTAAGGTTGCCTCCGACAACAGTCCCTGGGATTCTGCTGTTCCGTAGTAGTCGAAGCGAAACGCATGATTCCCGCGCTCGGAAATGGCCACGGACAATTCCGACAAGGCCCGGTAGGTGCGCCGGTACTCGTCAAAAAGCGGCGGGCACACAACCACGACTTTTTCTGCATTGGGGTCCGTCGCAGACGAATAGCAGCCGAACAGGCGGCTGTTATCAAAGAAAAAAGGTTCTATCATTGCCCGTTACTTCCCGTCATGACTGAAACAGCTTCCTCCAGAACGGCTTCTTGGCGACCGGTGTTTTTGACTGGCTTGGTTCTGAGGGCACCTCATTGATAAGTCTTTCAAGGTCCGCAACAAGTCCGGCAAAGGTCTCCTTGAGCGACTGTACCGTCTCTGAATCAACAGAAGCCTCGTTGTAGTCAAACACGCCAATGAAACCACCAGGCTGGATCCGCACCCAGAACTCCACCGGGTATTCGGTGTTCAGCCGGGGCAGGTCCAGTTGCCTGAGCGCCAGGTTGGCAATGGAGGTTGGCCGGTTGCGGATGTCCTGAAAAGCAAAGCTGGCCTGGACAAACTCCGGAAACAGCTCCCTCTCGGCAGGCGTGTTACGGACGATATCAGCGTAGGTCACCGTCTGATGATCCAGTGTTTCCCTGAGTTGGTCGCCCAGGCTGGCAATGCGTTCCCGGAAGCTGGACGATGGCGCCTGAAGCAAACAGGGAATGGTGGTCACAAAGCTGCCTATCAGGTTGATCACGTCGGCGCGTTGACGGCCGGACGTGGGCACGCCAAGTACAATACGGTTGTCTTTGTGCGACCGGGAGATGGTCTCCGCGAACAGACAGAACAGGGTCTCGTGAAGTTTGAGCCCGAGTTCATTACCCACCTTTTCCACCATCGCCAGGCTTGCTTCCGGGAAGTTCAGGGTCTCCCGGGCACATTGGTTGGGTTTGCCGTCGTTCTCGTTCTCGCGGGCCCCGGATTCCAGGACGCCGGCAATCTTGGCCCTGTGGTAATCGACATCCTCTGTCGACGCACCTTTTTCAATTGACCACTCAGCGTAATCCCGGAACTCGAACGCCAGTTTGTTGGCTTTTTCCCGTTCCGTATTGCTTTGTACCAGATAGGCGTCCTCCAGTTCCTTGAGGAAGATATCAAACGACCAGCCATCGAAGACCAGTTGATGTGGCACGAACACGTAGTGGTAGCGGGCATCGCCCAGCATAAACAGCGTGGAGCGGAACAGCGGCCGGTCGAGCACCTTGAAGGGTTTGAACGCCAGGTCCCGTGAGCGTTTCAGCGCCGTTTGCTCGGGGTTATCCTCGCCGGTTAGGTCCACAACATCGAGTACGGGGACCTGCTTCACTGGCAGGATGCCTTGCTGGTAGCGGCTATCCACCTGGGTAATGACCGTTCGCAGCGCGGTCTGGCGCTCGAAAACCTTGATCAGGCTACGGGTGAACGTATCAATATCAAGGTTGCCTTCGAGGAACCAGGACGCGGGCAGGTTGTTACACACGTTGTCCGGGTAGGACAGCTGCCGCAGCAGCAGCCGGGTCTGTTCATGGCTCAGCAAGCGCCGCTGGGCCGTGGGCAGATCCGCCGGTGAGTCTTCGTGTCCGGCGGAGGCCGGCGTGCTGTGGGAGACTTTCTCGGCGATTTCACTCAGGCTGAGCCCAACGATGTCTTCCGGGGTCAGTTTGATGCCGGTCTGGCTCTCTATCCTGCGGATGGCCTGCAGCGCGAGCAATGAGTGCCCGCCCAGGCTGAAGAAGTTGTCCTCGCGTACAATCCGGGACTTGGAATTGAGTACGTCCGACCAGACATCGGCAATCATCTCTTCGGTCTGGTTTGCCAAGGCGGAGGCCTTGAGAATACTGGACTCTCGAAGTTCCGGTTTGGGCAGGCGCCGCCGGTCCATCTTGCCGCTAGGGCTCAGGGGGATGCTATCGATGGCAATGATGTATTGAGGGATCATGTACGCTGGTAGCAGTTTTCGAAGTTCCTTGCGGATGCTCACCACATTGGGCTCGTCTCCGGATTCCGAAACCACACAGCCAACGATGCGTGCGTCGCCCGGTGCCAGTTCCCAGACATACGCGCAGGCGGATTTAATGTCAGCGCAGGCGGCGAGGGCGGACTCAATATCACCCAATTCAATGCGGTAGCCGCGAACCTTCACCTGATCGTCCATGCGGCCCAGATGCTGAAGGTTGCCATCCGGAGTCCATTTCGCCAGATCTCCGGTGGCATACAGCCTGCCGTGGAGGGGATGGTCAATGTACTTCTCTGAGGTGAGTTCGAGCCGATTGTGGTAGCCCGTTGCCAGCCCAAGACCGCCGATGTACAGCTCGCCAGGGCAGGACAGGGGCACCGGATTGCGTTCCCGGTCAAGAATGTGCACCTGGGTATTGTGGATAGGTTTGCCAATGGAGATCAGCTTGTCGGTCAGTCGCAATGGGTGGCAAGTGGACCAGACGGTGGTTTCCGTCGGACCATACATATTCCACAGTTCGTCCAGGCACCCGAGCAGATCCCGCACCAGATCCTGGGGCAGGGGTTCCCCGCCACAGAGCCCCTTCATCCTGACGCCATCCTGCCGCCAGTCGGTATCCAGCAGCATGCGCCAGGTTGCCGGGGTTGCCTGCATGATTGATATCTGGTGATCGAGAATCAGCCGGCGCAGTTTTTCACCGTCCTTCACGCTGTCCTTGTCGGCGATCACGGTTGTGGCGCCCTGAGTCAGGGGTAACAAAAGCTCCAGGAAGGAGATGTCGAAGGAGAAGGTGGTGACCGCCAGAAGCCGGTCATTGGCTGTGCAACCGGGTTTGTCCGACATGCTCTCAAGAAAGTTAATCAGAGCCCGGTGAGGAACCAGCACGCCCTTGGGTTTTCCGGTGGAGCCGGAGGTGTAGATAATATAGGCCGTATGCTCCGGGTCGATTCTTACCGGTGGCACGGGCGACGCGTCGGCTGACGCCGGTTCAATTGCCTCATTGATATCGAGTTTGAGGAGGTTCACGCCGGCGATGGCCGCAGGCGTCTGTGAGTCGACGATGACAGCGGAAGCTTCCGAGTCCTCAATCATGTACTGCAATCGAGCCTCCGGAAAGTCCGGGTCCAGGGGCAGGTAAATCGCACCCAGCTTGAGGATGCCGACAATAGCGGCCAGGGCAGCGTCCGAACGCTCAACACAGACCGCCACCGTATTGCCGGCCGCAATACCTTGGTTGGCAAGGCTGGCGGCCACGGCATTACTGCGTTCATCGAGCTGCTGGTAGGTCCAGCTACGGTCACCGAACGCGCATGCGAAGGCATCGGGCGTGGCTGAGACATGGTGCTGCAGGGCGTCGATGACCGTTCCATGGGGCATGTCGCGCTGGGTGTCGTTGGCGCGCTGAACCACGTTCGGTTCCTGTTCCGCGAGGGCAATGCTACCCACGGCAATCTCAACATCCGCCGTGGCGGTCGCCAGTATCCTTTCCAGGGCCTCAAGCCAGGACACGATGGTGGCCTCGCTGAACAATGCCGTGGAGTAAGTGGCTTCGATGGTGAGGCTGTCGGACGACGGCAGGATGTTCAGGAACATCTCGAAGTTCTCCGCTGCGCGGGGCACGGTCCGGACTTTGCCTTCTATATCGCCGAACTGGATGGACTCCAGGGGCTGATCGATGTTGAAAATGGTATTGATCAGCGGAACACGGGTGCGGTCGACGTTGATCGCTTCTATGAGCTTGCCGAACGTGAAGTTTGAATGCTCGGAGGCATTGAGCACTTCGGACTTGACCTGTTTGCACAGCTCAGAAAACCGCGTGTCCGGGGTCAGTTGGGCCCGGATTGGCAGCAGGTGAACCATGTGGCCAACCTGCTTCAGTCGGTTCTGTGTGGCCTGGCCTGCAACGGGGAGGCCCACCACGATGTCGTCGCTGGATGTCAGGCGATGCAGCAGCACAAAATAGCTCGCCAACACCATGTTCACCATGCTGACTTTCATAGCGGCCGCTGCCTTGGGCAGGCGTTTGGCAAGCTCCGGGTCTATCCGGTAATCCAGCCGCGTCGCCTCAAAGGTTCGAAAATGGGGCCGCGGGTAATCCAGGGGCAGGTCCAGGTTTGGCGGTACTTCGGCAAAACGATCGATCCAGTAGTCGTTGTCGATGTTGCTGATTTCTTTGGAATCCACCATTTCCGCGTAATCGAAGAAGGAGATATCCGCTCCGCTGTCGTCCGATTGCGTGCGTTGACTGCCATAGGATTCGGCCAGTTCGGTCAGCATCAGTCCGATTGACCAGCCGTCACAGACAATATGATGGGCGGCCAGCACCAGTTCGTGGGTGTTGCTGTCGAGCTTCATCAGCCATGCGAACAGGAGAGGGCCTTCCTCCAGATTCATGGGGGAGATGGCGATGTTCTTCCAGAGATCTCTAATGGCAGCTTCCTGTTCGCTCGGAGTGCCGCCACTGAGGTCTTCCACCTCCAGTTGGAATGTGGAGGTGTCGTGCAGGCAGATTTCCGTGCCGTTCCTGGAGAACGTTGCCCTCAGAATATCGTGCTTTGCGATAAGGTCATCAAAACACTGGCGGAGCAGATTGACATCAAGGTTGCCGGAAAGCTTAACGGATACGGCCTCGTTAAAGGCGGTGTTGGCAACGTCGCTAAACTGGGCAGAGGCGATGATTTCCCTTTGCGGCCCTGTTGCGGGAGCAACCCGCAACAGTTCACCACCGGCGAACGGATTGAAGCTGGCGGAACTCATGGGCGGCCCACCTCCACATATGCGCCTTTATTGTCTGGGTCTTCAATGAAGTAAGCGGGCTCTCCTTTCTCATTTTTTCCCAGCCTGGCACCTGCGGGAATGCTGCTGTTGCCACTCAGATACTTCTTGGCCGCCACTTGGTCGCCCTCGAGCAGGCCGTTGACGATGAGGTTCGCCAGGGCCGACTTGAACGCCTGCAGTATTTTCTTCACATCTTCGGTGGAGTGCTGGGTTGTCAGGAAGTTTGGACGGTACTGCTGGATGTGGATGCCGTCGAGCGTCATCGACAGGAACAACAGGTGCCCCCAATGAGACGTCGGGGGAATGGAAATGTAGAACAGCGAGGCAAACTCCTCGAAGCAGACATTGGACTTCAGTTGCTCGATGAAGGCCTTGGCTTCCCTGGCCATGGCGGTGGTTTTTTCTTCCAGCGCCGGGTAAATCGAATCGCCGTCTTCCTTGATCTTGGTAAGTACCGCTTTGGCAACTGCCAGGGCCAGCGGGTGCCGCACAAAGGTTCCGGCGAAGAAGGTCACACCCTGCTCGGGGATGGAATCATCGCCAAACTCCCAATAGCCCCCGTCCATCGCGTCCAGGTACTTGGCTTTGCCGGCGATAATGCCGATGGGATAGCCGCCGCCGACGACCTTGCCGTAGGTCATCATGTCCGCATCAACATCGAAGCGTTTGCGAATACCGCCGGGGCCAACGCGGAAGCCGGTTACTACCTCATCGAGAATCAGCGCGACGCCGTTTTCTTCCGTAATCCTGCGAATTTCCTGGATGTATTCCTTGCTGTGGAACTGGGGCTTCCTGCTTTGCACCGGTTCCACCAGTACAGCGGCGATCTCGTCACCCAGTTTTCGGATCTCATCCAGGCTGCTCTGCTCGCCCCAGGGCAGGAGTATCATGTTTGAGGTTGCTTCCCTGGGCACTCCTGGTGCGGCGGGAAGAGCCTTGTGGTCTTTACCGACCCGCATGACCACTTCATCGTGAATGCCGTGGTAGGAGCCTTCGAACGCCACGACCTTGGTGCGCCCGGTGACCGTGCGGGCAACCCGGAGAGCGCCCACGTTTGCCTCAGAGCCTGTACAGGCAAAGGTGCATCGCTCATTACCGGTAAGTTCACAGAAGAGTTCAGCGACTTCTCCCGCCAAAGGGGATTGCGGACCGGTTTCCACGCCGCGGTCAATCTGGGCCTTGGCAGCGTTGGAAATGAATTCCGGTGAGTGCCCGAACAGAATCGGGCCGAAGCCGTTGGAGGTATCAATAAGCTCGTTGCCGTCGATATCCCAGAGTTTCGATCCTTTCGACTCCACCGTGACAATCGGGAAAATGACTTCTTTCCAGCCCGGATTGAAGCCGGAAACACTTCTCGGATCGGCCAGGTGTTTCCTGTGCTTCTGCGTGTAGCTCTTGGACCCTGCGTATTTTTCCTGGTATTTCGTCATCAACCGGTCAATCCATTCCCGCTGTGCGGAGGTGACTTCGGTATTGGTTTTCTCCCGTGTGATACGAGTGCCAGGGGTGTGGGCCGGTTTACTGAGTGTGTCGTCGGCGCTCTCGTTGGCGCTTGCCCGTTCCTTGTTTGCAGCGGCAGCGGGCGCTGGCGTGGATGCGGCTGCCTGTTGGGTTTGCGGAACACTCTGCGCCGTTGAAGCCCCCTGTCGCCCAAGGGCCTGAAGTTGCATCTGCATAATCTGCAACTGCGCATTCACGATATCCTGTATATGGCCACCGGAAGTGGGCATTGCAGTGCTGAAATCAACACCGGAGGGCATGGACATTTGGCTGCCATCAGCAGGCTGAGGCTGACCAGCTGCCTCCTGAGACGGTGGTGCGGCCTGGGTTACGACCTCGGGCTCAACCTGGGAGGCAATGAACTCCGAGATCAGTTCCAGGGAGGTGTATTCTTCCACAAGATGTCTGAACGTGATCCCGAGTTTAAACTGCCGCTCCAATGCAGTCGCAACCTGGGTGAGCAACAACGAATCCAGACCAACCTCACTAAAGTGTGAGGCCGGGTCTGCGTCGCCCAGTTCATACCCCGAGACGTCTTCAATGATGGCCATGACATCGGCGCGGATTTTTTCGGAATGCTGTTTTGAGTACATTTTAACGTCCTGTGTAACCGGGGTTGCCGGATTAGCCAGATGAGACAGTTGCGAAGCTGCCGCCGTTGAAGGGGCGACGCTGTTGGTCATGTTTGCGGGGTCGTTGTTGACCGGGCCGAGCCAGAACGAGTCGTCCGAGAACGCGTAGCCCGGGAGCCGTTCCTTGCAAACCCACAGCCCCTCAAAGTAACGGTTCCAGTCCAGGGCGTACCCATCGACCCAGAGCTGGCCAATACTGCGGTAAATGTCATTTTCCGCGTTCTCGTCGGTGCCCTTGTTGGTGAGAGCGGGATAGGCGTGAATACCTTCAAGCTCCCGGTGGCTATTCGCCAGGTTGACCAGGGTGTTGCCGGGCCCGACTTCCAGGAGACTGATTCGTTCGCCATCGTTTTCATGACGGAGGCTGAGAGCCTGTAACGAGCTGGAAAACAGCACCGGGTTCCTGAGCTGTTGCGACCAGTACCGGGGCGACATCGCCTCCTCATCCGTCAGCAGTGCGCCCGTCATGGTTGAATAGATAGGGATGGAGGGCGCCTGCCGTTGAATCGTGGATACGAATGCTTCGAACTCGGGAACAATGGGGTCCATCATCGACGAGTGGAACGCATGGCTGGTCTGCAGGATAGTGCTGGCGATCTTCCGCTCGGACAATTCGGCGGAGATCGCCTTGATGGCCTCCTGCTCACCCGAGAGCACCATAAGGCCAGGCGCATTCACCGCAGCCACCTCAGCCCGCTGGCCAACGAGTTCTTCGATGTCATCCGGGTTTGACCGCACAATGAGCATTTTTCCGGCCGGCATGCTTTGCATGAGGGCGCCCCGGGTGGCAACCAGAGCCACGGCGTCCTCAAAACTGAAGATGCCTGCAAGGGCAGCGGCGGCGAATTCGCCAATGCTGTGCCCGATCAGAAACGAGGGCGCAACGCCATGCTCTTTCAGGTAGTTTGCCAGTCCGAATTCGAGCAGGAACAGGGCCGGTTGCACGAAGGAAGTCTGGTTGAGCAGATTGTCATCGGCGTTCTGGTCGCCTTCGGCGAACAGGGTGCCGCGTATGTCCACCCCACTGGTTTTCAGTACGATCTTGCAACCGCGATCAAAGGTCTCCCGATAAGAGCTGGAGTTCTCATACAGCCACTTGCCCATATGTCTGGCTTGGGTACCCTGGCCAGAGAACATAAAACCGACACTCTGGTTGGGGTTGTTACCAGCCTGGCCCTTGGCGAAGGACACACCCTGGCCGAGATTCTCCATGGTGGAGGGCAGGTCACCGCCGAACACGATCGCCCGATGATCGAAGTGCTTGCGACCATGGATCGAGGTATGGGACACATTCGGCAGCAGGGCATCCTTCCGGTTGCTGAAGTAGTCGCAATACCGGGCGATCTGTCGCTCCAGTGAGGGCTTGCTCTTGGCCGATAGCAGTATCGGGAAACGGCGCTCTGGAGTGATCTCTTTAGGCAGCTCGGGCGCCTTTCCGGGAACGTATTCCTCCAGGATGACGTGGGCATTGGTACCGCCCACACCAAGAGAGGTAACTGCCGCCCGGCGGGGGGAGGGCAACTTCCAGGCCTCCACTGCCGTATTGACGTAAAAATGGGACTTCTCCAGTTCCAGCTTCGGGTTTGCGGTCTGGAAAAACAATGTGGGCGGTATCTTGTTGTCACGGACGGCCAGAGTGGATTTAATCAGGCTAGCCAGGCCGGCGGCATGGATGGCGTGCCCGATGTTGGATTTAACAGAACCGATCGCGCAGGTTTTCTCCCGGGTATTCTCTGAGGAATAACAGCGCCTCAGTGACAACACTTCAATGGGGTCGCCCAGGGGCGTCGCAGTGCCGTGGGTTTCAATGAAACCCACGGAGGAAGGTTCGATGGCAGCGCGGGCAAGGGCATCCTTATAAACAGCGACTTGGCCGGCCACACTGGGTGCGGTGAAGCTGGCCTTCTGTTCGCCGTCATTATTTACTGCATAGCCTTTGATGACGGCGTAGATAGTGTCGCCATCCCGTTCCGCCAGGTCTCGACGTTTCAGGACGATGGCGCCGGCACCGTCGTTGAACGTGGTTCCCGTGGCGTCCTGGTCGAAAGGCCTGCAATGGCCGTCTTTCGAGAGCATGCTGCCTTCCTGGTAGGCGTACCCGCGCTTCACTGGCGTCGAGATGGACACACCTGCGGCGATGGCTTGCTCACATTGGCCGTTGTCGATCGCTTCACAGGCCTGTGCCACTGCGACGAGTCCCGTGGAACACGCCGTAAAGACGTTGATGCTTGGGCCCTTCAGGTTCAACTTATAGGAGATGCGGGTGCTCAGCAGGTCGGGCTCGTTGGCGAGACCACAGTTGAGAACACCGTAGCTATCAATAATCTCCTTATTTGGCAGAACATACTGCTGGTAATAACGAGCCCAGTTCATACCAGCGAACACGCCGGTGCGATATTGGGCATCGCCCGGAGGAATGCCAGCGTCCTCAAGGGCGTGCCAGCTCAGTTCCAGGAGAATACGCTGCTGCGGATCCATCACCCGGGCTTCTATCGGTGAGATACCAAAGAACTTGGCGTCGAAGCGGTCGTAACCCTCGACAATACCCTTGGCTTTTACATACGCAGGATTGGAGCGTTCTTCTGCACTGACGTCGGGGCTCAGTTCGTCATCGGTAAAAAAACTGACGGTTTCCTTGCCCGCAAGTAGGTTCTGCCAGTATTCATCCAGATTGTTGGCGCCGGGAAAGCGGCAGGCCATGCCAATGATGGCAAACTCGTTGTTGTTCCTGTCGCCGCGCCGTGCCGATGCTTCAATGTCGTCAGCACTGGAACGGGTTGCAAAGAAATTCGCTTGCTGCTGGATCGTCGGGTGCTCGAACACAAACGTGGCACTGAGCTCAACCTCAAAGGTGCGTTCCAGCAGGGTTGCGAGTTTCAGGGCTTCTAGTGAGGTGCCGCCGGCATCCATGAAGTTGTCGGTATCTTCGACCGGGCGGTTCAGTATGGTGTTCCAGCTTTCCTGGATGCGGTCTTTGGTGACTCTGGAGGCCTGTGGGGCGTCTTTTGGAGCCGTAGCGTATGGGTCCGGAAGGCAGGCTTCATCCAGTTTGCCGTTCTTGTTCTTCGGCAATTCGGACACCTGGACAATAAAGTGGGGAATCATGTAAGCCGGGACAACCTCAGCCAACGCCTGGCGGACGGATTGTGTGCTGAAGCCCGATTCCGACACCAGGTAGGCGGCGAGTCGCTTCTGTCCTTGTGGTCCAATTCGAACAACGACCCGAGCCTCTGTGACGAACTCAAGGTTGTTCAATTGGTACTCGATTTCGCCTGGCTCGATGCGGTGCCCGTCGATTTTAACCTGCTTATCTATTCTGCCTAAATAATCGTAGCTACCATCGTCGTTGAGTTGCGCCAGATCGCCTGTCCTGTAGCCGGTTCGCGACCGGCCGTCACTGGCTTTCACCTGAATGAACTTCTCAGCGGTCAATGCCGGCCTGTTGAGGTAACCCAGTGCGAGGCCATCGCCGAAGGCAATGAGTTCACCGGTCTGATCTGGACCCTCAAGAATGTTCAGCTCTGAATCGACAAGAGCACATTGGGTACCGGGAATGGGAAACCCAATAGGAATTCGCTTGATATCTTCCGGCAGCGGCCTGGGTATCGGGAATACGGTGGTAAACGTTGTATTCTCGGTGGGCCCATAGCCGTTGAACAGGGCAGTGTTGGGCAGGTGTTCGAGTGCTTTCCTCACATGTGGCACTGAAAGCGCTTCGCCTCCTGTCAATAACTGTTTAACAGGCTTGAGGTAGTCAGGGTATTCGGCGATGAACGTGTTAAACAGCGAGGCAGTAAGCCATAGAGTGCTGACATCACGCTCCAGGATAACGTCCCGGATGCAATTGGGTGTCAGTACGCCGGTCTCTGGGTGTAGTACGCAGGTGCCACCATTGAGTAGGGGGCCCCAGAGTTCCAACGTGGAAGCATCGAAACTCAGGGCTGATAACTGAAGGAACGTCTGCTCTGGTGAAAATGATATGAAATCGGTGCTGGTGACCAGCCGAAGTATTGCGCGGTCGGGTACCACCACACCTTTGGGCTCTCCGGTCGAGCCGGAGGTAAACATGACATAGGCTGGCCTCTCGCTGTTTTCAGGGATATCCGGTATTTCCACGTTACTTTGCGGGGAATTACGGGTATTTATCCATGAAATATCAAGGTGATTAAGTAAATCAGATCCAGGAGCATTAATTCCAAACTTTGCAGATACAGCTTCAGTGATGAAATGTTGACGTTCTTTTGGGTAATTAGCGTCAATAAATACGTAATGAGCGCCACAAAAAAGTATACCCAATAAGTTGGCGCATAAGTCGGGGTGTCTTTCTGACGGAAGTATGACCGAAGAGCCTTCTTCTACACCTGCTCTTGCCAACTCGCTGGCAATCGCCCGGGCTTTGTCGAATAATTCAGAATAAGTGAGCTCTCTCCAGGTCTGATTGTCTTGCCAGGTAACAGCAGTGTGACCGGGGTAGTTCTGAGAAACTTCGATAAAACGGGAGACGACGGTTTGTTGACTACTGCTGGCGGTCATGACAAAACATCCTGTTTGACAATCGTACCTATAATATCCTGTGAAGGTGCGAGGCAGTTTTTGATAGCCTTTAGACGTAAAAGTCCGAAGCTTTCTTTTTTGCTTCCCTTCAACGTAAAAAATATAGCAGTCTTTGTTTACTATTGAAACGTAATTCGAAGCAGGTTTCAGATCCCCTTCCAACTCATACTTCGGCAGGTATTAATGACCAGGGAAATACGTTCACTAGCAACCCTCAAGCGTTGGTTAAGGCCATTGAAACTGTGGTTGAAAAGCTTGGTTGAGGTCAAATCCAGTATTTTGCTTTCTCGGGACGTTGCGTGGAGTGTTTCATCAAACTCCAGAGTCTTGGAGCCAGCTCCGGAGATAGTGAAGGTCAATGGCAGGCGTTCAGAGTTGCCTGTGTCACCTGCCGAGCTGCAGCGGAGAACCTGTCAGGGTAATGATCTGTATGGGGTTGTTGTCGGTAGGCGACTTGTGTCCTGGGGCTGGGTTGCCGGTTCAGGGACCCGTGTTAGTGTTGTGCACAACCTTTACCTGCGTGTGCCCGAGGGGGCATTCTACATTTGGGATTGTGCCACAGAGCCCGCATTCAGAGGGCAGGGCTATTTTCAGGCATTGCTGGATGGAATTCTCAGAGCGCATCGTGATACCGCCACCGAGGCGCTGGTCACTGTCGATACCGGCAACAGAGCTTCCAGAAAGGCACTGGTCAAGGCTGGTTTCAAACATAGGTTCAACTATATCAGTGTTCGAGTCATGGGGTCGGTACTGTTTAGTATTGCGTTTAAAGGACGGCAAGTAACTCGGGCGCAACCTCAGTTCGACGGATTGAACCTGCAAACTCCCAATAACTAGTTCGGCTTGAATTTGGATGAAAGTGCCTGTTTTAACAGTCTCCTTTAGTTAGTGCTTGCAGCTTTTTTATCTATGGAATATGGTAAATTTGTTATTAAGAAAATGAGCAGGGATGTTGCGATGAGCTTATTTGATCTCGCCGGGCAAAGCCGTGTTGAAACCATTCCTTTTCCGACTGACCAGGATGGATTGCTTCCTTATATTGTTCGCCGTCAGCCGCTGTTGTTAAGTGGAGTTCGGGAATCGCTGCCTTTTACTCGGGATTGGAACTACGAATTTTTTAAAGATACCTTTAAAACGATTCGCATACAGCGAAAATCCGAAGACGGTATGTACCATTATCTTGGCTTTGAACGCGTCCCTATGACGGAATTCGATGCGATAATGCGCACAAACGGGAACGGATATGCGCAGGAACCACTAAGAGGGCGTGGCGTTTCGGAAGAACTCCCGGATGGCGTGTCCGTTTCTTTGCCGGCGTTCGTGCCGGAATCCTGCTTGAGGGTGTCTAATTTGTACATCGGGTCTGGCGGGAACACCTCGTTGCTGCACTATGATGAAACCCACAGCCTCCTGATGATGCTGGAGGGGCGCAAGCGGTTCATTCTGTTCCCGCCAGATCAAAGTGATTGCATGTACCCATACAGCCCGTTCAATATACGAGCGTTGCTGGAGAACCGGGTGGTGGACAGCAAGATTGATTGCCAGAAGCTGGACCTGGAAGCGTTTCCAAAATTAGGAAACGCAAAAGGCATTACCGGCTGGCTGGAGGAAGGGCAGGCGCTCTTTATTCCTGCCGGAACCTGGCATTTTATCGAAGCGGAAGGCTACAACGTGTCGGTTAACTATTTTTGGTTGCAGAACCGAGCCAGGGATTGGTTGCAACAACCTCTGCTTAATTTCTGGCTCAAACGGCGCGCTATCGATGTGTTGGACCAGCTTCGCAAGGTGAAACACAAGTTGTCTGCAGCCTAGCCCCCAGGAAACACCAATATTGTGGAATTAAGAGTTATCAGAACGGAGGAAGCGTTCGACCGGATAAAGCCACAATGGGATGAGTTTCTGTCGACACTGGACCCCGTCCCATTGCCGTTAACTCACGCCTGGCTCCTTGCCTGGTGGCACGCCTTTTCAGAAAACATGCAACTGGAGTTTAGATGTGCGTACAAGGATGGTGCGCTGGTTGGAGTTGCCCCTCTTGTAAGGACAAGCGAGCGATACAGGGGGGTTCCGGTGACGCTCCTGAAGTTGGCCGCCAATGGCCACACTCCTTATTGCTCCGTTATTGTTGACTCAAGGCTTGACGACCTGGATCGCGTAGAAGTATTCGCCACCCTGACTGGAGTCACTGGCACCGAAATTGGCGTCTTCTTCAAAATCCACCAGAATAGTGAGCTAAAACGTTTCCTGCTCGATCGATCTATATCCGGGCATGAAAGAGTTGGCGAGAAACCGAGCATGCACACGCCGGTTATCCGTGTCGACAGATCTTGGGAGGATTTTTACAGCTCCCGTCCCAGGAAATTAAAGAAAAGTCTCAATCACAAGTTGAATCGGTTTAAAAAGAATCCCGACTTTTCGATCAGTGAAGAAGCCATTACAGCCACAGACCAACCGATCGTGACAGACTTGGTTGAAGTCTCTGCTAACAGCTGGAAGTCGTCTGTTGGCAACGATCTAAAGTCCCACCATCGCAGCCGTCAATTTTTGTTCAACCTGATCGAATCCTTTGGGCCTTCAGGGCTGTTAACAGCATGGATAATTCGCGACAGCGACAGACCGGTCGCCTTTGAGCTCCACCTGAATTGCGACAACGTCGTTTATCCCATCCGCGCAGATTTTGATGAAGCTTATAACTTCTACTCTCCTGGTTCCGTTCTTGAATACACCGCTCTGAAGCGCTTGTTCCAAAGAGGTGACGTAGAGCAGTACTATACGTGCGCAGACGATTATTGGTATCTGAGCAACTGGACGTCGGTTTATCAGGTTTTTTGTACCGTTGAGGTGTTTGGCGATAGCTGGAAATTACGTTGGCTGTATTGGCTTGAATATTCAGTTATACCGATTGTGAAGCGATTACTAAGAAAGCGCGGGAAAAAAGCACGACCCACTTAACGGAATAAACGGGAGGTTGAACCGATGCGGACCGTGGTTATTGTCAGTCCTGATAAACCTGATATTTATTTCGCCAATCAGCTCGCCAAAATGCTGAATGTAGTGGGTATTGTTGTCGAGAATCAAACACCGGAAAGAGACTCGTCGTCGTTGGTCAGAAAGGCGATGAAGTACGCCTCGACGCCCGTTCAATTCTTTCAGAAAGTTCTGGATGTATTGGACAGGCGCTTTATTGAGCCACGCCAACCGTATAACGATACCGAAAACTCTCTGGACTTCGGCGAAGAGGGCCGTGTTCTCTTGGTTGGTGAGGGGGTGGAGGTATTGCACACGCAGGGTGTGAATGCTATCAATGACCCTAAATACCAAACTTGGATTCGAAACCTGTATCCGGACGTTATTGCGGTTTGCGGAGCTTCTATTCTAAAAGCGGATACGTTGTCGATTTCGAAGTATGGCGTTCTAAATCTTCATGGAGGTCTCTCTCAGTTCTACCGAGGGTTGTTCACCACGGAATGGGCGATACACAACCGGGAGCCTGAGTGCGTGGGCGCTACCGTGCACTTCGTTGCGGAGGGCGTGGACGATGGTGACGTGATCTATCAGGGACGTCCAGACATCGAAGAGGGGGACCATCCGAACAGCCTGTGCGAGAAAGTGGCAAGGCTGGGAGTGCAGATGATGGTTCGCGCTGTGTCGGATATCGAGCAGTCGCGGTGCCAGGCAACCAAGCTGGATGCTAGGGGGCGCCTATATCTGAATAACATGTTTGACGTCAAGGTGAAGCGCGCAACTTGGCAGCGTATTAGAGGCGGCGTGATTTCAGATTACCTTGCCGATAAAGCAACCCGTGATCAGCGGATAACAGCCGCTCTGATCAACGAGTTCAGCGAAATGCGTGATTTGGAACAAGCGGCCGCTAGCGCTGAACACTCTCGAGAAACTGGCTGAATGCTATCCGTTGCTGGTCACAGTCCGCAATTTCTTCACCTTCACACCGCCCCGCTAGTGCCCAAAGTGCCCCCCGGCTGTCGCCGGTGATCTTGTTGAGAGAGCCGGTAATCTTCGCTTTGACCCGCGAATTGGTGAGGGTATCGCCAACATCAAACCAGGACCAAATAACGATCTGCTCGCCACTTTCCCGGCGCCTGACGATTGTTTCGTTTACGCTTTCCAAACCTGTTGAGTAATTTATATCTAATTGTTGATGTGACTGGGAAACGAGCTGCCAATCCTCGCGGTCAAAAAGTTCGTTGCCATAACCAATCAGCTCTTTGTCCTGGGTTTGCATGCGATACCCGATGATCTGAAGTTGCACCTGCTGAAGATTATCTGACACGTATACACCACTCAGATCGATGTCAGGCTTCTTGTAGTCTGGACGCCAGATGTTGGCGTGTTTGAGTGGACCTTGCCACCCCGGAATTGACTCGAATAATGATGGGCTCCACGAGCGAGCCACACGCTCAGTCTTTGCATGAAGTGCCAGAGGCACCAAGGCGGGCCATATTAGTAGAGCAGATGCGATGACTGGCCAGGTAGGGGACGTCCGCTTCGGCGCTGGACTGCCTATAGGATTGGTGTTTCCATATTTTTCTGATGATGTGCCGTCCAGCTTCCCCGAGATATAGAAAAGAGGAATCAGGGTAAAGATAACAAACACCACCCAGCCGAAGAGTTCATGGTCTTCAACCAGCGAGGTTTCCATGTTGGTGTAATGGCCGGCCGCAATAATGCCAAAGACCCGAATCCAGTTGGCCAGCATCGACAGTAAGGCGGAGATGAGGACAAGCTGGACCGTGGCCATATATGAGCGGTAGTGGAGCTGCCCGTAGAAACTGGCGAGAAAGAGCGCAACCATAAGGTATCGCACACCGCTGCATCCGTCCTCGACCAGGAAGGTGCCCACTTCCAGCATGATGTAGAATTCCTTAATGGTGGCCTGTATCCCGGCCAACTGAAGGAAGATATTGTTGAAGAAAACGGTGATGTGCTGGAGCAGGGGAGACAGGTCATCCCAAACCGGTACCGCGAATATGAGCAGCATAATCGGGCCGCCGGCGGCTTTCAGGAATCCCTTTCCCCAAATGGACCAACCCCAGAAAATAACAAGCACGGGAACCAACAGCAGCCGAAACACCCGGATGTCCGCTGCCTGAGACAGCAGCAGGACGACACTGGCACCGGCCAGCAGGAATAAGGGCAGTGGAGAGGCATTGATGCGCAGTTTAGCCAGAGACTCCCTTCTCAGGTAAAGCAAAAACAGGGTGCCGGCCAGCACCAGGAATCCATGGTTGTAGATGATGGAGTCGTACCAGAGGCTGAAGAAGGTCTGCCATTCAGCCCAAAGCCCAAAGACGAGCAAAGGCACCGTTAGCAACCACAGGTACTGCCGGGAATATCCTGTAACCGTGTGCATAAGTTCCTTTTATCCCTGGCCACCAAATTTTTCCAGCACTTTCCTTGCTGCAGAATTTTTGCCTACGCTTCGATACGCCTCTGCCAGATGCAGTGCGATTTCTTCCGACTCCGGATGTAGTTCATGGGCCTTTTCGAGAATGGGTACACTGGCTTCGTGATTACCGGCCTTGAGCATGATCCATCCGTAGGTGTCCGCGACTGCCGCGTTGCCAGGGCTAAGCTCGTAGGCTTGCTTCGCCAGATCGATTGCCCGCTTGTCCCCATTTTCGTGATAGATCCAGGCCAGGTTATTTAGCACCACAACGTTGCCGGGTGCGCTTTCAAGCAGGGTCTCATAATTCGACTTGGCGCTTTCATGCTGTCCCTCGGATTGCTGCAGCAGCGCCAGCGTAAGAAGCAGCTGGTTACTGCCGGGATACGTTTTGCGGGCGGACTCAAGGAAAGAGAGTGCTTCCTGTGCCTTGCCGGATCGTTGCAGGTTTGTCGCGTATCCATTTGCGAGCTCGGCGCTGGGGCGCTTGTCGAGGGCGAGTTGGTAGAGTTCAGCCGCTTGCTGATACTCTTTTTGCCGTTCGAAGTAAGCGGCTTCCGTCACGTAGGGCGCAGAGGATTCCGGGTGTTGCTGCTTGGTTTCCTGAATAATTCTCCGCGCTTCGTCTTCCTCGCCTTCGTTGAAGGCTTGCTGAGCGGCTTGAAGAGCGATGTCCTGGTTGTCCGGGAACAGCGCGCGAGCCCGGTCAAGGAGAGCGGCCGCCCGGGCTGTTTCTCCCGAGCTCTGGAATGCGGTTGCTGCGCTGCTATAGATGCCTGCAACGAAGGGCGTTGCGGGTGATGGGGTCGATTGCTCGTTTCGCTCCAGCAGGGAGGCGGTTAAATCGTCCGCTTCCTGCTGATTGTTATCCAAGAGGGCAACCTCAAGCAGAATCAGGCGAGGGCCGGTCGCTTCCGGATTCTCTTTGAGAATCTCCCGCATGAAACCTGTGGTTTCTTCGCGATCCAGAACGGTCGCCAGCCCCTGAAGCGCCTGGCGGCTATCCGGGGCGAGCCTGACTGCTGCCCGGAACTGCTTCTGCGCTTCCGCTTGATCGTTCTGAGTCAGCGCCAGTCTACCAAGAGCGATCAGCGGTGCTGGTGATTCTGGCGCTTTCTCCCTGGCCTTGTTGAAGTCTGTTTTAGCCGCGTCCACATTGCCTGCGGTGGCTGCGAGGCTTCCCCTGGTCATCAGGGCATTGATACTGTCAGGAGCTTCTTTAATCCACTGAGAGGCGGATTTTACAGCCTCGTCCATGTTGCCAGAGCGAGCCTGAGCTTCAACGATGACGCTGCGTGCCTGCTCCAACTCAGGGGCGCTTTCAAGAACCCGGGTTGCCTCGGCGATCGCCCGGTCATGTTCACCCCGCTGGTTGAGGTAGGTCGCATACCGTAGCCTCAGCTGGTGGTTGTCGGGGTTGCTTGCCAGGGCCTTGTCCATAAGCGTTTCGCCCGTTTTCAGGTCGCCGCTGGCAAGCGTGGCAATGGCCACCATGGCAAGCGTTTCCGGATCGGAGTCTTTGTCCTCCAGATTGGAGAGTATGGCCTGGGCGCCTTCTGGGTTTCGCATTTGCAGCCGTGCGGCGGCCAGTAATTTGCTGGCGGTTTCTGAATTTCCCGCTTCTGCGATGGGTGCCAGCAGCTTTTCAGCATCCTCTACCCGGCCTTGCCTGAACCGGACAAGGCCGAGCATCAACGATGTCTGCTCATGGTTGGGAGCTTGTGCCAGAACTTCCTCCAGATAGCGCGCGGCCTCATCGAGGTCACCCTGTTCCACTGCCGCCTGGGCGGCCATCAGGTTGCTCTTGATCGTACCGGGGGCGGACTTGGCCAGTATTTCTTCGTAAACGAAAGCTTCTGACTGCTTCCCCTGGGCTCTAAGAACGCGAATAAGGGACGAAATCGTGGCGTATTTGCGCTGGGTCATTACATCGTACTGACCGATGTCTTCGAGGGCCCTGATATAGGCATCTTCCGCTTTTTGCCACTCTTCCTGAGAAGCGGCGAGCTCGGCCTTCCAGAGCCATAATTCACCATTCGCCTCATCGACCTCTTCCGCCTCGGTGACCAGTTTTCGGGCCTTCGATACGTCGCCGCCGGCGAACGCTGTTTTCGAGAGTCCTATCACCGATTCAACTTCCCCAGAGTCTATTTCCCGTGCTCTGTTGAACGCAGTGCGGGCTTTTTCAAGTTCATTGGATGCCAGGTAAATCTGGCCTTCCAGCAGTGCCGCCTGGGTTTCCACCGGTCGGTCCGGGGAGGTGATGTCATCGAGAGCCGCCAGGGCGTCTTCAAAATCTTCCTGAAGCAGATTGGCTTCTGCGAGGATCAGGCTGGCGCGGTTCTGAACCTTTGCATCGATCTGCTCTGCAGGGAGGCGCTCCAGGATCTGGTTAAGGTGCCGTTCGGCATTGGCCGCATCGCCTGCCTTGAGGAGATTGTTGACGATCAGGAAATACGGTTCGATCTTTTCCGGTTGAAGCTCGATCGCGCTCCTGGCTTCCAATGTGCTCGCCTTGAGTTCACCCTGACGCTGGAAAAAACGTGACTGGTCGATATGACTCAGGTACTGGATGTCGTCCTGGCTCATCTCATTGCTGTCGCCACAACCGGCGAGAGCGAATGAGATTGCGACTGAGAGGAGGGTGGCACGTACTGCTGAAACTGGCTTCATGGCCCTGGTCCTTTTCCTTATCGGGTCTTGTTCTGGATTCCTTGCCTGCTATTCAGGCGCCTGACGATTCGGGGGATGTTTCAATCCGATATTTATCAGTCAGGTTATACAGCGTTGGTCGGGTTACGCCGAGCAGGCGTGAGGCCTGCGCCATATTAAAGCTACAGGACTGCAGTGCCTGCACAATGGCGGCACGTTCCGCATTTTCCCTGACCTGCCTGAGATTCAGTTGGCTTTCGGGGCCTTCAAGGTCGCAGTTTAGCTCAAGGTCGGCGGCGGTAACACGTTTGCCGTCGGCCATGATTGTGGCCCGTTTCACCTTGTTGATCATTTCACGCACGTTGCCGGGCCATGGGTGTGTCTTGATGGCCTTGATGGCGTCTTCGGTAAAGGCCAGGTTGGGCCGATCCATTTGTTTGCCCAATGACTGCAACAGCGACTGCGCAACAACGAGGGCGTCACCTTCGCGCTCACGAAGTGCGGGAACGTCGAGAGTAATTTCACTGATCCGGTAATAAAGGTCCTCGCGGAAAGTCTCCTGATCGATCAACTGCTGTACGTCCCGGTGAGTTGCGCACACCACGCGGACATCGACAGGAACCGGGTTGACCGAGCCAACCCGATCGACCACGCGCTCCTGGAGAAAACGGAGCAGCTTGGCCTGGAGGGGCATGGGCATGTCGCCAATCTCATCCAGGAATAGGGTGCCGCCATTGGCGCTTTCGATTTTGCCTTTCTTGCTCTGGGTGGCGCCGGTGAACGAGCCCTTCTCAAAGCCAAAGAGTTCGCTTTCAAGGAGGTTCTCAGGAATAGCGGCACAGTTAATGGCCGCAAAAGGTTTATCGAAGCGGTGGCTCAGGTCATGAAGCGCCCTTGCCAGCAGCTCCTTGCCCGTGCCGGTTTCACCGGTAATCAGGGTAGTGACGTCGGTGGGGGCCACTTTTTCGAGGGTGCGACAGATGCCAAGCATCTGTGGGCTGGCCGCGACGATACCTTTGATGTTGGTGCCATTACGCTGACGGGCAAGCTCCCGGTTGTCACGTTCCAGTTCGGCCAATCGCAAGGCACGGTTCACCACGAAGGTCAGAATGTCCGCGTCCAGCGGCTTCTGGTAGAAATCACTGGCTCCCATACCGATGGCCTTGACGGCGTTCTCCTTGTCTTCCCGTCCGGTGACCACAATGATCTTGGTCATGGGCGACAACCGAAGAATTTCTTCAAGCAGTAGGAAGCCTTCTTTTGCACCACCTGGATCCGGAGGCAGACCCAGATCCAGAGTAATGACATCGGGTTCGCTTCGACGCAGTGCGGTCAGGGCTGACTCCCGGTCAGCCGCAACGCTTACTTCCAGATCTTCGCTGAAACACCAGCGCATCTGGCTTTGCAAACCCGGATCATCTTCTACGATTAGCAGTCGTCTACTCACAACGGTTACAAATCCCTTTTTGTAATGGTGACGGTCTTGCGATCAATCCTCTAAACCCTGATTCTTAACCGAAGATTGACACTTTGCAATGATAGTGTTCGCTGAATTTCGGTTTCGCCAATTATTTGGCATTCTGCTGCGGCAGTGGGTCGCCGGTAATCAGTCGCTCGGGTTCTTCCGGAGCCTGTTCCGGTTTGAACCGGGCAAGCGGGAACCGGATTGAGAAACAGGAGCCCAGGTCCGGTTCGCTGGTTACATCTATATTGCCCCCAACATTGCGCACATACTCCCTGGCCTGATAGGCACCAATGCCCATGCCCGTCAGCCCCTTGGTACTTTCGAACGGTTTAAATAACTGGGTCTGGATAAAGTCCTCGGTCATGCCGGAACCGGTGTCCTGGATGAACAGCACAACGTTGCCCTTGGCGGTTTTCAGGGTGAGAGTGATTTCGCCATCGGGTGGGGTGGCATCCTGCGCATTCTGAATCAGGTGGCCGAGAATACTGTAGAGTTGCTCCCGATCGGCATTGATGAAAATGTTTCCGGGATTATCGGCAACCCTCGGTGCAGGTTGGCGGCGGGAGTAGTGCTCCGCCAACTGGCTGACAACCTCAGTCAGGTCGATCACTTCGGTCACCAGGGTTTCGTCCGCTGGCTTGCGGATGTGATCCACAAGGTTCGACATCTTGCGCACGGCATGGTCAGTGGTGTGAATCATATCGTCGATAAAGGCCGGGTTGTTCCGGTGCCTGGGGGCGTTTTTCACCAGCAACGATAGTTGAGCAATCAGTGTTTTCAGGTCATGCACCATGAAGGCAGACGCCTTGCTTACCGCCTCAAACTGCATGGCCCTGGAAAGCCGGTTCTGGGCGTCAGTTTGTGCAAGCAGGTTACAGGTCTGCCGGGCGACAACCTTGATCAGGTCAAAGTTCTCCCAGTTGAGTTCAACGCGCGCGTAAGGGTTGCCGACCATGGCAATACCGTATAAGTCGTTGCTGAGGTATAGGGGAATGACCAGCCAACCATCCGGTGTATGTGATATCGGGTCGGGGATCTCCAGCAGGTTGTAGCTGACCGGATCGCCACGATATTCATGAAGGTCGATAATCCACTCCCGTTCCCCAAAGAAGCGGACAAGTTCGGAGTTGGCGTCGATGGTCGTGTACTTGGGCGTGACCATGTTGACTGCGTTCTTGAGGATGAAGTCGCCTCTTTCCTCTCGTATCCAGAGTGCGCCGGCGTTGCTTTCAACCAGGCTCGAAAGAATGCGGATGACTCGTTCCGGAAGTGGCGGGCTGTCGCTGAGGTCGGCCATTTCCCGGGTCATTTTCAGCCATTCGTCGCGGTAGTCGTATTTGTAATCGAAAAAGTTCTGGCTGATAAACACCATTAGCCGGGAACGCACACGGCGCGAGACCAGCAGGGTGACGAGGAATACCAGTGCGATGCTGAAGAAGAGTACCTGCAGGGCGTCGCCCCATTCGCCTCCCAGGGTTTTGACGTAGTAGCCACCCAGTGACAGGAACAACAGGTAACCACCGGCGAGTATCAGGGCTCCGGCGTGGAAGACGGCTGAACGGGAGAGCTGGAAATCCACTGGCTGTTTGCGGGTGTTAATCACGTTGACAGCAAACAAGGGCACCAGTGCAGCGTTGACCAGGCCACGGGCGTTCCAGAACGACTCCGAGACCTGGCCAAAGAGCAGGGTGTCGGCATACATGAAGAAATCAAAGGCAAACAGGCTGCCAACGGCAATACAGACATACTTCATGCTGGACCGACCGAATGACACGGAGTTTCGCCAGATCTGCTCAATCAGCGATAAGCCGAGTAAGGATAGCGCTATCTGGCCAACCACTTTGGTTTTGCCGTCCAGAATGCTGAGCCCGAAGAAATATTCCAGGACACCGCTGCCGAGTAGGAGAGCAACCAGGATCAGGGTGGCTGCCGCCAGCACTTTTCGTAGGCGACCGACAAGATTGGCAGACCGGAATGAATCGCGAAGTAGGGCGAAGAGGACGGTAATCCACGCGGCATCACGCAGAAGTTCCAGCAGGTAGCGAATAAAAAAGCTTGGTTCGCCCCAAAGGCTTTGGGTAACAAGTGAGCCGGCCCACAGCGTGGTGACCACGGCGGCGAGGAGCAAAGAACGATCAATGTCCCGGCGCAGGTATCGTGTGGCAATCAGCAGCGATAGCAACCCAAAGGCAATGGCTGCCGTGGAATGACTGATCAGGCTGAAATTATTCAACATGTTTCGCTTCCTGCGCTATGCGCCACTTTCCATAACGGCACCGATTTCGATCCTGTGCCGTTCACACCGGCTTCTTGTTCTCCCGGTAGAACCGGAATATCTCTTTTAGCGGGCGCCTGGGAGTGAAACCGAATTCCCTGGCGAACGCCCTGCCGTCGATGACTACAGGATACTTGAAAAAGTGCATCAGGTACGAAGGAAAACTTCGCAGGTTGAGTGTCCGCAGTATCATCCTGGGCAGTATGGGGGGAATGGATGGTACTGGTATGCGGCCGCAGCCGCAGAGCTTCAACGCATGCTGGTAGGCCACCCAGTCCTGCGGCGCGACATTGAAAATTCCCCGCTGGGGTTTGTTGTAAGCCAGCACGATGGCATCCGCCATGTCATCGATATGGATAAACTGCATCATCGGTGAAAAACCGGCCAGAACAGGTGCCCGTTCCATGCCCAGCAAGGTGCTGATGGAGTTGCGCACGCCCGGGCCGACAATGTTGCAGGGCCGCAGAATGGTGATATTCAGGTCCGGGTAGCGCCACAGGTAGATGTTGGCCAGGTTCTCCAGTTCCACGGAATCAATCAGGTCCGCGCTCAGCCCCGCACTTTTCAGCGGAGCTTCCTCGTCTATCAGCGCCGGGTTGTAGGCCACCGCGCCATAGACGTGGAAGGTCGACAGGACCACCACCCTTTTGATGTTGTACTTGTGGCTCAAGTCCAGCAGTTTCTGGGTACCGAGAACGTTGGCGTTGTACCGGCGCATTCGGGTGAGCTGGCTCGACATGATGCGGCCGAGATGAATGACGCCATCAAACCGGTAACGCCGGAAAAGGTCTTCGAAGGAGCGTTTGTTGAAGTCGATGCAGTAGCTGGGGATATCGTCGCCCAGATAGACCTGTTCTCGAAAATCCACGGCAACGAGGTTGCAGGTATCCCGCAGGCGGCTGATTACCTGTTGAGCCAGGGCGCCAGCGGCACCTGTTACAAGAATCTGGGGTCTGCTTTTTTCAACCATCAGAACAGCCTTTTCCTTTCGCTCAGTCCGGTATCGATCAATTCACTGATCGCTGCCTTCACCTGTTCCACCCGCTCTGTCACCTGTTCTTCGGGAATTTCCAGGTCGTCAAACACCATTGGGTCGCCAAAGTTCAGGTGGACTTTGGCCGGCAAGACAAACGGCATGGCCACCGGAGCGTAGGGAATGCCGAGCCACCGAGCCAGTGGTTTGATGTTGGCGATGGCGGGAATGGTTTCCTCACACCCGACCACGCCCACTGGCACAATGGGTGCCTTGTACTTCATGGCCAGGTGCATGAAGCCGTTACCGAACCGCTTGAGCTGGTAGCGATCCTGATACAGCTTGCCAGACCCGCGAATGCCTTCGGGGAATACGATGACGGCCTCGCCGTTGGCCAGCATCTTGGCGCAATTGGTGGGGTCGCCCAAAACCGCGCCAAACTCGTTCAGCAAATTGCCGAGGTAGGGGACGGTCGGGAAAAAACGTTCGATCATTGCCCGGGGAATGCGCGGGTTTTTCTCGCGAGAGGCAAGGGCATAGGCGATCAAAAGTCCATCTGCCGGCAACTGCCCACTGTGATTCGGGACGATCAGCACCGGCCCCTCCGAGGGGATTTTGTCAACGCCGGTGGCTTCCACTCGAAAATACTTTTCGTAGATCTGGCGGGTCAGGGAGAAGCCGTACTTCATCACTTCGTTGTTATAGCCCCAGGGATCGTACCCCAGAGAACCAATCGGCTTGCGGATGCGATTGATGTGATTCTCCAGCTCTGCCGGGATCAACCGTGACTTCAGAATCGATGCTAGACCCATGTGGTTTCTACTCTCTTCCTATCATAACGCCAAGGGTATGACTCTGGCCCGTATTCAGCACGCGGTAATCGCCGAGAGCATTGGCGCTTTCAACGCACAGCATGGACTCCCAGGCAACGTCGGGGAAATCCGACAATCGTGCCGCTTTCTCCGGCCCCGGATTCCAGACAACCGTGGAGTCGCTGCCGATGGCGGTGATGCGCCGGTTCCCTGATGGGGTTTCAACGATCAGCGAATTGCCGCTTTCATAGATGCGGTCGGTTTCACCCTCGAAGCTCACTGGCCCTTGCTGTGTGTGGTAGCTCCAGTCTTTCAGGGAGTCCACGTATCCGCAGTTTTCGAGGCCTCTGACCAGCGTTTTGGAAATGTCCGGGGTCGGAAGATAGGTGTGAAGTGCCTGGGTAAACGCCAGCGGTTCCGAACCCGGATTGGTGGTGGTCAACGCCAGTTGGCAGCCGTCAGCCGAGAAGTGGAAGGTCATCAGTAACCGGGCGCGGCCGTCCCAGGCATCAGAAAAGTCACTGTTTGCATCCAGTGACAGGCTGATTTCCACGTCGTGCGCGGTTTCCCTGACATCCTCCAGCTTCCACACTGCTGTGCGGGCGAAACCGTGGGAGCTGGTGGTCAGCAGCCTGCGGCGAACTTCCGGGGGATTTTTCTCGGGCGCCCCAAACCAGGGCCAGCATATCGGGATGCCACCACGGATGGCCACGCCGGGTTCAAAGCGCGCGGTGTCGCTTATCCACAGCCAGTCTGGTTCGTTACGGGCGGCAAAGTGAGTAAGGTGAGCGCCCTGCAGGAAAAGGCGGGCGTGGAACAAGGGGTGGTGTACCTCCATGGCTTCCAGTTGCCCGATGGTTGTCCATCGGGTGAACGACCAGTGCCCGGGTTTTAGTGTCACGTAGTGCCTCGTTACAGCTTTCTGGGTGGTCAATGGATTGTCGGTCTGAGGTGCCGCAAGCGTTACGGCATGTCCTTATACTCAGGGTAAATTAAAACTGTGCTTACGGCGAGAAACCATCATAAAATCGGCCGTCCCCGTCGGAGTTTGATGAATGATTGACCAGATTACTGCCTCAGTTCCCGAGTCTTGCCAGGCTGGAGTCGATCTTTCGACGCCGGGAGGCGATCAGTGGCTTGATGAATTGGCCGATGGTCTCACGGAGCATGGCTGGATGAGCCAGGATGTGTCTGTGCTGTTAACTCCGTCCCTTTTAAAGGGTCTTCGCAGTGAAGTTCGGATACTGGACCGGACCGAGGCGCTGCGTAAGGCGGGTGTGGGGCGTGGTCAGGACTTGCTCCAGGACAGATCAGTAAGGCGAGACAAGATTGCGTGGCTGCAGGGCGTGACGCCGGTTCAGGCGGCGTTGTTCGAGTTCTTCGAGTCGGTCAGGCTGGGGTTAAATGAGCGGTTGTTCCTGGGGTTGAAACGGTTTGAGGCGCACTACGCCACCTATCACAACGGTGACTTCTACCGTCGCCATGTGGATAGCTTCCAGGGCAGGGCGTCGCGGGTTGTCAGCCTGGTTTTGTACCTTAATGAGGGTTGGCAGGAGGCCGACGGCGGCGCGTTGCAGATTTTCAATCGTGAAAACGAGAACGAGGTATGTGGCGTTGTATTGCCACTGGCAGGGCGGATGGCGCTGTTCATGAGCGAAGAGATTCCCCATGAGGTGTTGCCGGCCCACCGTACCCGTTACAGCGTCGCCTGCTGGTTCCGATGCGATGAAGTGCCACTGCCATTGTAGTGCCGGAACCCTTTTGCTAATATGCGCGCCGCTTTGAGGGATTTCGCCCCAAAGCCCGTTATGGTGGCTCCATTGGTGCCTCCGCAACGATAAACCGTGAACCCGGTCAGGCCCGGAAGGGAGCAGCCGAAGCGGTGGACTTGTGTGCCGGAGTGTCGCTGATGGAGTCACCCCCAGATTTTTCCTTTTAACGCCCCCGATTATCCCTCTCTGATTGCTTCTTGTTGGCTTCTTCTAACATCCTGACCGTGCTATGGTTAAACCCATTTTTAACGGCAGTTGGCAGAACATGAGCTACCAGGTACTTGCCCGTAAGTGGCGCCCCCGGACATTCGAAGATATGGTCGGCCAGGAGCATGTGCTCCAGGCACTGATCCACGCCCTGGACAACCAGCGGCTGCACCACGCCTATCTGTTTACCGGTACCCGGGGCGTAGGCAAAACAACCATTGGCCGATTGCTGGCCCGATGCCTGAACTGCGAAACCGGCGTTACCGCCACGCCGTGTGGAACCTGCTCCAGTTGCCAGGAAATCCAGGAAGGGCGGTTTGTTGATTTGATCGAAATCGACGCAGCCTCCCGTACTGGCGTGGATGATATGCGGGAACTCACCGATAACGTCCAGTACTCGCCAACCCGTGGCCGCTTCAAGGTGTACCTCATTGACGAGGTGCATATGTTGACCAACCAGTCCTTTAACGCTTTCCTCAAGACCCTTGAAGAACCCCCGGAACACGTCAAATTCCTGCTGGCGACCACGGATCCCCAGAAGCTGCCAGTGACCGTGTTGTCCCGTTGCCTGCAGTTCAACCTCAAGCGGATGACGCCCGAACACATTGCCGGGCACCTGCGCCACGTGCTGACCCAGGAAGGCATTCCTTTCGAGGAACCGGCCCTGTGGCTATTGGCACGTGCCGCGGATGGCAGTATGCGGGACGCCCTGAGCCTGACAGACCAGGCCATTGCCTTCGGCAATCAGACGCTCAGCGGCAGTGATGTCAGCAACATGCTGGGCACGATTGATCAAAGCGATATCGAGAACCTGGTGAACGCGCTGGTGGAGGACGACGGGCCCGCGCTGCTGTCCGAGATCAATCGTATTTCCGATTTTGCGCCGGATTACAGTGTGATCCTGGCGGACCTGTTGTCGCTGTTCCATCGGGTGACGATGGAGCAGGTGGTGCCGGGCAGTGTCGATAATGCCCTTGGGGATGCCGCGCAGGTGGAGTCCCTGGCGCGCCGGCTGAGCGCGGAAGACGCGCAACTCTTCTATCAGGCCGCGCTGATGGGCCGTAAGGACCTGGCGGTCACTCCCGATGCCCGCATGGGGTTTGAGATGACGTTGCTGCGAATGCTGGCCTTCCGGCCTGGCACTGACCGCCGTGAACCACCGGTGGTGGCCTCCGGGACGTCATCATCAGGGCAGGAGTCCCGGGAAGACCCTGAGCCTGGCCCGGCAGCGTCGGAGACAATAACAGCGGCTGTTGAGCCTGAACAAGCGCCTCAACAGCCAGATTCTGAACAGCGGGCAGAGCCAGAACAACGAACCGAACCGACGCCCCAGCCGGAGCCTCAACCGGAAGCCCAGGAGCCCGTACTGGAATCCCAGCCCGCTCCCGCGCCAGAGGAGCCTGACGCTGCCTGGCTGGCGAGCCTGGATGAAGCGGCTGAATCTGCAGCGGCCGAAGCGGCCAGCACTGAGGATTATGAGCCCGAGCCCGTAGCGCCTGAGCCGGAATACGTCGAAGCGCCTCAGGCCGATGTGCCCCAGGTAGAATCAGCAGCGTCGACCGAATCGACTGAGCCGGCCGAACCGATCGAAGAACCCGCGGATACTGGAGAATTTGTCTGGGAACGTGATTTTCGCAGCCTGGGCATTGTGGGCATGCCGGGTAACCTCGCCAGTAATGCGGCTATGGCCCGCAACGGCGATGAAATCGTGCTGACCATCGATGAAGGTCACGCGCGGTTGTTGAACGCCCGCCATGAAGAAAAAATTATCGAGGCGTTGAGGAATCGGTTTGGCGCCACCATAACCCTGCGTGTGGAGCAGGGCGATGCTGAGGGCAAAACGCCGGCTGCCTGGGAAGAGCGCCAGCGGCAGGCGCGCCAGAAGGCAGCGGAAGACTCAATTCGCAATGATCCCGCAGTGCAGTCGATTGTTGAACGATTCGAGGCTCGGGTCGTCGAAAACAGTATCCGGCCGCCGAATCAGGCAAAGTCCGGCTAAGGTCTGCGGTTGGAGCCACGTGGTGGCAACTCTCTAAGGCAATTCTGTAGAAGGTGAGCGTGATGAACAATATGGGCGACCTGATGAAAAAGGCCCAGCAGATGCAGGAAGAAATGAAGAAGGCCCAGGAAGAGGCCGCCAAGGCCGAGATTACCGGCGAAGCCGGCGCGGGCCTGGTCAAGGTGACTATGAACGGTCGCCATGACGTGCGGAAAGTGGATATCGATCCGTCCCTGCTGAGCGAAGACAAGGAAATTCTGGAAGACCTGCTGGCGGCTGCTATCAACGACGCCGTGCGCCGTGTTGAGGAAAACCAGAAAGACAAAATGTCCGGCATGATGTCCGGTATGGGTATGCCTCCGGGCTTCAAGATGCCGTTCTGATCGAGGATAGCTGATGGCTTTTAGTCCGTTGGTAGACGAACTGGTGGAGTCTCTCCGCTGTCTGCCTGGTGTCGGTCAGAAAACGGCCCAGCGTATGGCCTTCCACCTGCTGGAGCGCGGCCGCTCTGGAGGCTCGCGGCTTTCTGACGCACTGGATCGTGCCATGACCGGTGTGCGCCGCTGTGAGAGCTGCCAGAACTTCGCCGATACGCCTACCTGCAATATCTGCGAAAACCCCGAACGACGGAATGGTACGCTCTGCGTGGTGGAAAGCCCCTCAGACCTTCTTGCCATTGAGCAGGCGGGCGATTATCGCGGCAGCTACTTCGTGTTGATGGGGCATCTGTCGCCCATCGACGGCGTGGGCCCCGAGGAAATCGGTATTGAGCGGCTGCTGCAACGCATCCACGGAGAAGGGGTGACGGAGCTGATCCTTGCGACCAATCCAACTGTGGAAGGTGAGGCGACTGCCCACTACATTGCCGACAGGCTGGATGGCCGCAATATCCTGATTACCCGTCTTGCCCATGGTATCCCGGTGGGGGGCGAACTGGGTTATGTTGACGGATTTACCCTGACCCATGCCTTCCGTGGCCGAAAACCTCTGACTGATTAAACCTGACCGGGATTATTATATGGATTCCAACACCCCGGCCGCTTCCGTTCCTGCGGCTCCCGACACGGTTACCTGGATTCGGGAGCCGGACGACCTGGACCGCTGGCTTGCCGAAGGGCAAGGCGAACCGCTTGCACTGGATACCGAGTTCGAACGGGTCAACACCTTCTTCCCGATTCCTGGTCTGGTCCAGTTGGGGATGGGGCAGCGGTTCTGCCTGGTAGACCCGTCGGTCGCAGAGGCGTCAGAGGGCTTTCGCAACGCGCTCACCGACCCGGACACCCCCAAATTGCTATACGCCATGAGTGAGGATCTGGAACTGTTCCGGCACTGGTTGCAGCTGGAACCGGAGGGCATTCTCGACCTGCAGATCGGCGCCGCGCTGGCCGGTGCCGGCTTTTCCGTCGGTTATGCCCGGCTGGTGGAAACTCTCTTCGGTGAATCACTGGATAAATCGGCGACGCGCTCGGATTGGGTTTCTCGCCCGCTTTCCGCGGCTCAGGAACGCTACGCTCTGGACGACGTTCGCTTCCTTGTTCCCTTGTATCACTGGGTGATTACTCGGTTGCAGAAACGGGGCCTTGAAGCGGCATTGGCTGACGAATCCACTCGATTTTCAAAGGAACTGGCAGCCCAGGATAATCCCGACAGCCATTACCTGAAACTGCGAGGCGGCTGGACATTGAGCCGCCAACAGCAGGGGGTGCTGAAAACCCTGGTGTGTTGGCGGGAACATGAGTCGCGCCTCCGGGATCGGCCCCGCAACCGTGTTGTGGCCGATGCGCTGCTGATTGCCATCGCCCAGAGACTGCCACAGTCAGTACGGGAGCTATCGAATATCCAGGGCTTGCCTCCGGCCGTGGTCAGGCGCTACGGGGATACGATTATTAATATGGTTGCGGAGGCATCGACCGCGGATAATTCCGGCATCGACGTTATTGCCGCTCCGCTGAGCCGCCAGGACCAGATGTTCTATAAACAGCTCAAACGGCTGATGGTGAAGGCGGCGGAGGAACGGGATGTGCCGGTGGAACTGCTGGCGCCTCGCAAGCGCCTTGAGGCTGTTGTACAACAACGAAACCTGGCTGCCGGGCTGTTTGACGAGGGCTGGCGCCGTGACCTCCTGGCACCGGTGCAGGAACAGATTGAGGAATTACTGAAATCATGACCGAAAAGACCTTTGTGTCGGTGTTTCGCAGCAGTAAAAAGCCGGACACGTATATCTACGTTCGACGGGGCCAGGCCTGGGAAGACCTGCCGGATAGCCTGCGGGGCATATTCGGCCAGCCAATACACGCCATGGACCTGATCATGACACCGGAACGGAAGCTTGCCCGAACGTCTGGCAAGCAGGTTCTGGAGGCTATTGCCGACAAGGATTTCTTCCTGCAGATGCCTGAGGAATCCAGCGGCTACGTTGTAGACTTTCGCCGTAAACCGGAGCCCGGCCGGGAATGATTGCAGAGATTCCGTTCTGGCAACGCAAACGTCTCCATGAGATGACCGCCAAGGAATGGGAGTCCCTGTGTGACGGCTGCGGTAAATGTTGTCTGGCCAAGCTGGAAGACGAAGACACCGGCGATGTCTACTACACTGAGCTGGTGTGCCGTTACATGGAGCAGGACACCTGTCAGTGCAGCGTGTATTCCGAGCGCTTGCAGAAGGTGCCTGCTTGCACGGTGCTGACACCGGATACGCTGAGCGACTACCATTGGCTGCCGTATACCTGTGCCTACCGCACACTGGCGGAAGGGCGTGCGCTTGCAGACTGGCACCCGCTACGGTCGGGTGACCCCGATACGGTTCATGAAGCGGGTGTATCGGTGCGTAATCGCGTGATCTCGGAAGCCGATGTACCGGAAGACGATTGGGAAGAACACATAATTCACTGGATCCTTTGATGATAGACGCAGAAACAAACCTTGCTTACGGAATATTCTGGGCCCTGTACGCCGTCGCCTTCGTGGTGTTCTTCTACACCATATCCCGCCTGTTTCGGGTAATTCCGGTTTATGCCATCCGCACGCTGTTGCAGGCCGCGTTGATTGTCCTCCTGTTGACCCCGGTCGAGTCCGGAGAGGTAGCTGGCTGGTGGATGCCGGCCTGGTTGCACGGCGGCTACGAAACCATTCTGGGTGATGCCGCCAACGCGGGCCGGGCCTTTGTGAACATGGGCATAGCATCCCTGGTTATGGTGTTGGTGTGGGTTCTTGACCTCGTCAGATACCGGCTGGTTAAACGCTGAGACTTTCCTTGATCATCACCTCGCATGGAGCTGCCCTGATGCGACTTCTAAGCCGCCTGCTTGCTGTCATCCTCATCCTGCCAATTACGGCGCTTGCACAGCAGGCGCCAACCCTGCAGTTACCCGACAGTGCCGATGTCCGAATTATTGTCGACATCTCCGGCTCCATGAAAACCAACGATCCGGACAACCTGCGCCGCCCGGCTGTGCGTCTGTTGGCGCGTATGCTGCCTGGGCAAGCCAATGCCGGAGTTTGGACCTTTGGTCAGTACGTCAACATGCTGGTGCCCCATGGCAAAGTCACTGATGACTGGCGGGGGCTGGCTGTCGAACGCTCAGATGAGATCAATTCGGTCGCCCTTCGGACCAATCTGGGGGAGGCGATTCAGGTTGCCAGTGATGATTACCTGTTGGGCTCGGAGAGCCTCGATAATACGGACTTCATTCTACTCACCGATGGCAAAGTGGATATCTCCGACAACGAGAGCGCCAATGATCGGGAGCGTGAGCGGATTCTGGGGGCATTGCTGGACGATCTGAGCAGCCGCGGTGCCACCCTTCATACCGTCGCATTGTCCGAGGAGGCAGATCTTGCTCTTTTGAAGAGTCTTGCGGAACGCACCGGGGGCCGCTATGCCCTGGCGTCGTCCGCTGATGCACTGACTCTGGCTTTTCTTGAAGCGCTGAACACCGCTGTACCGCAGCAGCAGATTCCCATTGAGGATAATGGCTTTCAGGTGGATGGTGGCGTAGAGGAATTTACCGCGCTGATTTTTCGCGCTGGTGACGAGTCTGCCGCCAACCGAACGCTTGAACTGGTCAGTCCCGGCGGCACCAAGGCAGGGCCGGACTCAGCCACCGAGGGAATGCGTTGGGTGCGCGAAACGGAATACGACCTGATTACCGTCACCGATCCTGAGGCGGGCGACTGGACGATCAACGGCGAGTTGGGTGAGGGCAGTCGGGTCACTGTCGTCAGCGATCTGCGGATGGTGGTGAGCCCGGTCCCGCCAACATTCACGGAGAACGAACCAGTATCCCTTCAGGTGGCCTTCTTTGAGGAAGACCGAAAAATTGAAAACCGGGACTTCCTGGGGGTTATCGATGTCAGTGTGTCATTAACCTCAGAGGACGGGCGCAGCGGTAACAAGGTGTTGTCTCCGGATGAGCCGCCGCAGGACGGCGTCTATACGGACACCATCACACGACTGCCTGATGCCGGTGAATACCAACTCAGCGTTGTTGCGGACGGTCAAACGTTCTCCCGACGCTTCAGTACCGTTACCCGATATATTCAGCCCGAGGGCGAACAAGCCCCAATTGAGGCAGTCGTTTCTGACGAGCCCTCGCAGGAAGCGTCAGTGATGGAGGATGAGTTGCCAGAGGCCTCACCCGCTCCCGAAATTGAATCGCCTGTGTCCAGTTCCGGGCCGATCGATATCAGCCAGGTTGAAGAGCCAGAACCGAAGCCGCTTGAGGAGCAGCCTGTCGATAAGGAAGAGGCGGAACCGGAAACGCCGGCCACCGTTGAGGAGGCGGCGAGCGGCATTCCGTTCTGGGTATGGGCCGCTGCCGGCACCTTGGGTGTGGTGGCTGTCGCCGGGGTGGCATTCCTGTTCGTCAAGCGCAGAAAATCAGCGCAGGATCAGGGCAACAACGAGGAGCCGCCCCTCGTCGCAGAGGAAACGCCGGAGGAAGAGGCTACCGCCGCACCCGAATCTGAACAGGCGCCTGAAGACGTACCCGCAGAGATACCAGAACCGGTGCCGGAACCCGAACCGGAACCGGAACCCGAACCCGAACCGGAAGAATTGCCGGAACCTGAAGAAGTGCCGGAACTCCAGCAAGACGAAGCGTTGCCCGAGGACGATATCCCCGTTGCTGATGCGGAGGTGGAGGACGGTGAAGACGAATTCGGGCTGGAGGACTTTGATCTCTCCGAGTTCGACGATTTGCCAGCCACTGATGAGGATAGTGAGCCCACCGACGACGAGTTTGAAAACGACGACAAGGACGGAGGAAAGGATCGGTAATTGGCGGTTAATCGAACAGGGCTCTTATCAGAACGGCTTCGGTTCTCTATACTCTGAGTCTATTTTCAAACAGACGTTTAACCGTTAATTGAACAGGACACTATCAGCATGAAGTTTACCGGTACCGAGAAATATGTTGCCACTGATGACCTGCAGATGGCCGTCAACGCAGCCATAACGCTGCAACGCCCGCTACTGATCAAAGGCGAGCCCGGCACTGGTAAAACCCTCCTGGCCGAAGAAATGGCTGCGTCCCTCGGCCTGCGCCTGATTCCCTGGCACATCAAATCCACCACTAAGGCCCAACAGGGACTGTACGAATACGATGCGGTCTCCCGTCTGCGGGATTCCCAGCTCGGTGACGAGAAGGTCAAGGACATCAGCAACTACATCGTCAAGGGCAAGTTGTGGGAAGCCTTCGAATCCGAGGAACAGGTGGTACTGCTGATCGATGAAATCGACAAGGCGGATATCGAGTTCCCGAATGATCTTCTGCTTGAACTCGATCGCATGGAATTCTTCGTCTACGAGACACAGCAGTCTGTGCGTGCCAAGCATCGGCCTATCATCGTGATCACCAGTAACAACGAAAAGGAACTGCCGGACGCTTTCCTGCGCCGTTGTTTCTTCCACTACATCAGCTTCCCGGACCACGACACCATGAAGAGCATCGTGGACGTGCACTTCCCGGGTCTGCAGCAGCAGGTGGTTCGCGATGCGCTGGAAGTTTTCTTCGACGTTCGCAAGGTGCCAGGGCTGAAGAAGAAGCCGTCCACTTCAGAACTGATCGATTGGCTCAAACTGCTGATGGCGGATGAGCTGTCTGCAAAAATGTTGCAGGAGAAGGACACCAGTTCCGCCTTGCCGCCGCTGTATGGCGCACTGGTGAAGAACGAGCAGGATGTCCACCTGTTGCAGAAGCTGGCCTTCATGGCCCGTCGTCGCAGCTGAAATTCAGCAAGAGCAGCACCCTATGTTGATTGATTTCTTTCTCGAAGTCCGGCGGGCCAAGGTGCCCGCCAGTCTGCGCGAACTCCTCGACCTGCTTGAAGCTCTGCAGAACAGGCTCGCCTTTGCGAATATGGAAGAGTTTTACTACCTGGCTCGTGTCTGCCTGGTCAAGGACGAGCGCCATTTCGATAAATTCGACCGGGCGTTCCAGGCCTATTTCGAGGGCATAGAAAACCTCGATGACCTGATGCAGGCGTTGATTCCGGATGATTGGCTGCGCGCGGAATTTGAAAAGCAGCTGTCAGAAGAGGACAAGGCCAAAATCGATTCCCTCGGCGGGCTGGAAGAGCTGATCGATACCTTCAAGAAACGCATGGAAGAGCAGAAGGAGCGTCATCAGGGCGGCAACAAGTGGATTGGCACTGGTGGTACCTCACCCTTTGGTGCGAACGGTTACAACCCGGAAGGTTTTCGCATTGGCCAGAACAAGGGGCGTCATGGCCGCGCCGTAAAGGTTTGGGAAAAACGGGAGTTCAAGGACCTGGACGACAGCGTCACTCTCGGCATTCGCAATATCAAGGTGGCCATGCGTCGGCTGCGTAAGTTTGCTCGCCAGGGTGCCGCGGACCAGCTCGACATGGACGATACTATCCGCTCCACTGCTCGCAACGCCGGGTACCTCGACTTGAAGATGGTTCCCGAGCGGCACAATGCGGTCAAAGTCCTGATCTTCTTCGACGTGGGTGGCTCCATGGACCCTCACGTGCGGGTCTGCGAGGAGCTCTTTTCGGCTGCTCGGCTCGAATTCAAGCACATGGAGTACTTTTACTTTCATAATTTCATCTATGAAAGCGTGTGGAAAAACAACATCCGCCGGATGAACGAAACAACGAGCACCTGGGACATTCTTCACAAGTACACGCCGGACTACAAAGTGATCTTTGTAGGGGATGCCACCATGGCGCCCTATGAGGTGTCACACCCCGGCGGGTCCATCGAACACTGGAACGAGGAAGCGGGCGCAACGTGGTTTCAGCGCATTACCGATCACTTCCGCAAGGTGGTGTGGATCAATCCATTGCCGGAGAGCTACTGGGGCATGGGTGGGTCGCTCGGTATGACCCGTCAGCTGGTGAATGACCACATGTATCCGTTGACCATTGAAGGCCTGGAATCGGCCATGAAACAACTGAGCAAATAAAAAAAGCCGATGCGGTTGAGAGCATCGGCTAAGCTCGGCATATCAAACGGGGTGGCCTAAAGGCTGCCCCGCGCTTCTCTCGGAGCAAATCCGGGGCCAGTTTAAAATAGTTAATATAAATCAGCTGACTAGAATGAGTTTAGTGCATCTCCCGTGAACGGGAGATTCCTCGGCGTTTTGCTCCTGTCAAAAAATCCGACGGTTTCGGATTTCCAATTGGTGATCTGGATACCGTTCTTGCCTGTTACCAAGTGTTACTCTTTCTGCCGGTTTGTTACAGAACATTGCTAGAGGCAGGAAGCGTATGGTCGCCGGAGCGCAGCAAACAGTAACGGTTAGGCGCCAGGGAAGAGTGGCGTGGCCGGTCATCGTGGCAATGCTGGTGGCGTGCCTATTCGGTTTGACGCGTAGCGCCTTTGCTGAGTCGCTGGACCAGGAGATCGACCGCCTGAAAGCCGATGTGGCGGACCTCAGCCAGACCTTGTACCAACTGGAGGAGAACGTACTCTACCCAGTCGACACGCAAGTGGCAGTTTTCCTGACACTCAGGAATCGGGAGGGGCTGGATCTGGACTCGGTTGAACTGTACCTGAACGACACGCCAGTTGCTTCTCACCTCTATACCGACCAGGAACGTGACTCCCTGAAGCAGGGCGGTGTCCAGCGGCTCTATATCGGTAACCTGCCTCATGGCGCCCATCAACTAAAAGCGGTTCTGACGGCACGTTCAGCGAACGAGCGCTTTGTTCGCCGTGAAGCGACCCATCAATTTCGGAAGCGGCCCGGTGAATCCCGCATACAGATGTCTCTGGATGCCGCGGCGCCGGACTACGAACCAGTGGTTTCGTTTCAGGAATGGAAATAGGGCGAAAGGATGGTCGTGCTCGCTAAGCTTCGGAAAGTCTCCACACGGTTTGCTCTCAGTCTGACCGCGGCCCTTATCCCGGGGTTGGCGTCCGGAGGCAGCGATTTGGCGTCGTTGCACTTGGGGCTCGCACAATTCGCCCTGGACACCCATGACCCGGCTGCAGTATTGCGTTATACCCGGAATGCCACTACCGAAGCCGAACGCCTGGTTCGCGCTAAAGCACTTTTGGTTACGGGGAGTCATCAGGAGGCTGAGCGGCTGCTGAAAGAACTGATCGAAGGACAGTATTACCGCGGGCAGGCGGCACTATTGCTGGCGGAACTGCCGACGGACTCTGGAGACAACAAAACCCGGGAATACCTTGAAACTGCTTCAAAGCGGGCCAGTGGCAGCGACCGGCAAAAGGCGCTTTACCGATTGGCCGAGATTGAGCGGGAGGCGGGGCATACCGATCGGGCCGGGAAGGTGCTGGCGTCCATGGAGCCAGGCTATTGGGCTGCGCTGGGTTACATGAACATTGCGGCTGACTACGGCAGGCAGGACCGGAATCCATCGCGAGCACTGGTAGCACTTCGAGTGGCTCTGGCCATGTCCGAAGAGGACGTTGACAGCCAACGCAGCCAGGAGCTCATAAGCCGACTACTGGTTCGCGCCGGCTACCTTGCTTACGATCACGGAGACTACGAAAAGGCCATCGGCTTCCTGGAGAAAATCCCCCTGGAAAGCTACAGCACATCCCATGGCCTCTACCTTCACGGTCTTGCGCTCTCTGCCAGTGGCAACCAGCGGGCGGCAATGCAGTCCTGGCATCGCGCCAAAAAGTACCCACTGGCCTATCCCGGTGTGGCCAATGCCTGGCTTGGAACGGGTAGGGGGTACGACCTCGCCGGTTACCTGGGGCAGGCGGGCGAAGCTTATCTAGCAGCAAATGCGTCCTATGAAAGTGAACGGGTGACCCTTCGCAAACTGGCTGACCAGATCCGTCAGAAAGGTGCGTATCAGGCGCTGGTACTGGACGCACGGAACTCTGAGGCCCAATGGTTCCTTGCTGACAACCGTACGCTCACGCAGCCCCGTACTGCCTATCTAATTCGTTTCATTGAGCAGCCCGCTGCCCAGGCCGCCGTCAACCGGGTGGCTGAACTGAAGGAGATGAGGCAAACACTGCATCAGCGGGAAGACAGCCTTGCTGTTTTTCGGGGGGCCATCAGTGAACGTTTGGGGCCTGTGGGGCACAACGTTGATGGCGGTCCCTTCAACGAAGAAATCAAAGAGCTGGTGCAGCGGTTGGCGAACCTGAAAGCCCGGACCATCTCTCCTGCACAACAAGAGGCGCTGAAAGGTGTAGCCAGGACATTGGCCGATCTGAAAGCGTCCGTTGGCAGGCTTGATGGAAGATTGAAAAAGAAAGATCGCAAGCTCAATGAACTGATGACACGCACCGACCATGCGCTGGAGCGGATACGGACGGTCCGTCGCACGGCCGATGCACTTCTGAGCAGGGCGGAGTCGGAACTGGATGAACTGGCTCTGGCCTATGTCGAAGAGCAGGATCACCGTATGGCGTTTGCGTTGGATCGGACCGAGCAGCAGATTGCCCACCTGTACGAGTATCTGGCCCTGGAAAACCTTGAGCGAGGTCAGCCATGAAGCCAGTGGTGTCAATTTCCCTGACGGTGCTGTTTACAGCGTTCGCGGCGAGTGCCCAGGCACAGGAATCTTTCCGGGTAGAGCTGGGTCGCGACGGCGAAACCATCGCTGATATGCGCCCGGTTTTTCTGGAATTCCAGTCCCGACCGATGCCGGCCATATCGCCAACAGAAGTTGCCCGTCGATACCAGCGATTGTTTGAACACTCTGATGAACCTGAAGTACGCATTGATGCACTTAACCGACTTTCCAATATCCAGAAGGTGACTGACGAGGACGTCAGCTTCAGCGAAGAACGCGAACAACAGGTATACCGGCAGGCGCTGGAAAGTTACGAATCCATTCTCGACAGGGGCGCCTACCAGGGCCGGCTTGATGAATTGCTATACCAGATGGCGAAGGCTCATGCCTACACGGGGCAGGCGGAGGAGTCTATTGACCGGTTACGCCAACTGGTTGGTCTGTATCCTTCGTCCTCCCTGGTACCTGAGGCCCGCTTCCGCATTGCCGAGGCAGCGTTTTCGGCGGGAGACTATGCTGAGGCTGAGTCCGAGTACAGCCGTGTGATCTCGAGTGACGGCACCGATAGCCTGAAAACCAAGGCCCGATATATGCAGGGCTGGAGCCAGTACAAGCAAGGGTCTTCTGGCCGGACAAGGGCCGCAAAGACGTTCCTGGCGGTACTGGACGGTGTCGGTAAGGAAACCAGTGGGTTTCGCCGCATTCCTGCCAGCGACGCTGAACTGGTTGACGACACCTTCAGGATTGTCGCTCTGATGGCGGCGGAAGACCGGGGCGTTGAATCCCTGGCAAGCTGGTTGACCGATGCGGGTGGCAAGGGCTTCGGGTACCTGCTGTACGACAGGCTGGCAGATTACTACGCCAGCAACCGGCGTTTTGAAGACAGCGTGGCGGTGAACAATGCCTTTGTTCGCGATTTCCAGGCGCATAACGCCGTACCGGCCTTTCTGGCCCAGAATGTGGATGTCTGGCGCATGGCGGGGCAAACTGATCGCGCAAGGGCCGCCAGGGCTGAGTATGTCCAGGCATTTGCCGGCGATGCCCGTTACCAGCAACTCGCGAAAGCGGATCAGGAACGCTGGCAGAATTTCAGCCGGTCACTGGCGGACTATCACTATGATCAGGCCGAAGAGGGGCAAGTGGAGCGCCAAGTGGCATCTTTCCGGTTGGCTGGGGGTTACTACAGTCAGTTGGCTGGCCGGAGCGGCCAGAAGGGAGACGTTCTTCGCATGGCCGGTGATGCGTTCCTGCAGGCAGGTGACCACACTGACGCCTTCGAGCATTACCAGCGTGCGGCTTATGACACGGATCATGAGACAAAAGAGTATCCGGGGGCGGCGGATGCCGCCTGGGCTGCCATCGTAATTCAGCGTGATGCGCTGGACAATCGCAATTCACTTCCCGCGACACTGGACGACCTGGCTGCAGCCGCCGACCGCTTCGCGGCTGAGTTCCCAGAGGACGAACGTCAGGCTGGTCTGACGGCGGATATCGCCAACCGAATGCTCGCGGAGCATCGTTATGCTGAGGCCCTTCGGTTTGCCGAGCTTGCCATAGCCCATCCGTTGGTCAGCCCAGCCGAACGCTACAGTGCCTGGGTCGCAGCCGGTGAGGCGAACCTGGCGATGGCGTCTTATGGGCTTGCTGAAAATGCCTGGCGTCAAGCACTGGCACTGATTTCAGAAGGGCTGTTACAGGAAGGGCGGGCCAAAGATACCGACAGTCTGAAACGGCAACTAGCCAGCAGCATCTACTACCAGGGGGAGAAAGCGGCGAGCGAGGGCCGCATTGACACCGCCGTGGCGCATTTTCAGCGTGTGGAGTCTGCGTTTCCGGGGTCGGACATTGCGATCAAGGGCCGTTACGACGCAGCGAATACACTTCTGAAGGCAGAGCGCTGGCAGGCTGCCGTTAATGAACTGACCCGATTTCGCACGGATTACCCGCAGCATGACCTGACCCCAACCGTAGGCGAAAAGCTGGTGTTTGCCTATCAGTCATCGGGCCAACTGGTGCGCGCGGCGGATGAAATCATGCGTGCCGACGAAGGAGAGTCGCCGTCCTGGGATCAGCAACTGAGGGCGGCTGAGCTGTATCACAAGGCAGAGGCCCATGCGCGTCGCAATCGCATCTACGTCGCGTGGCTCAACCGCGATTCCGCTGCTGCCGATTCCGAGAGCCATATCCTTAGTCAGACCCTGCGCCAGCGTCTTGTGCTCGACGATGTGGAGCCGCGGCGATATCGAATCGAGTTGGTAGAGCGAGAGCTCGCCAGCCAGTGGCATTCGGAAGACACGCTGGCGTGGGCTGGGCGGGCAGCCATCGTGCTTGGTGCGGAGGAGTCTGAGCGCTTTGCCGATGTTCCGCTACAGATTCCATTGGCCGAATCCCTGGCGCGTAAACAAGCGGCCCTTTCGGCTGCGCGGGAGCGTCTATCACAAGCTGAGAAGCTGATTGGCGAGGGCGCAGGTTCGGAAATTCTGTTCCGTCGGGCAGAGCTGTACCGGGTGATGGCGCAGGATCTCATGACGTCAGAAGCGCCGGCGAATCTGAGCGACCTTGAGGCAACCCAGTACCGGATGTTGCTTGAAGAAGAGGCCTACCCTTTCGAGGAAAAGGCCATCGACCTGCACGCAAGGAATCATCAACGCCTGGCGGAAGGCCGGTTTGATGAGTGGATGGAACGCAGCCTGCAAGTTCTGGCGGACCTGTTCCCCGGCAGGTACGACCGGGAGGTGCGCTGGATGACGTGGAATGAGGAGGTCAACGATGATGCCTGAAACAGCACGTGCGGTTCTGCTCACAGGGTGTCTCGCGTTGCTAGCGGGGTGCGCCAGCCAGCCCAAGCCGGAGCCGGTGGTCGTCAACACCGCCGAGGCCAGTGAGCTGGCACGTCAGGCCTGGGAGGCACACCAGCAGGGACGCAAGGAAGAGGCCCTCGAACGGTACCGTGAGGCTTTTGATATCAACCCGGCCAACGCGCTCACGGCCAATAACCTGGCATTGTTGCTGCGAGAACAGGGACGATTTGAGGAGGCGGTGACGGTGCTGGAGACGGGGCTCAGCCATTCCCCGGTTACCGCCGAACTGCATTACAACCTTGCTGTTATCTCAGAGCTGTATCTGCTGGATCTGGATGGCGCACTGGCTCACTACCGCCGTTACCGCGAGTTGGCGGGTACCGAGGAGAAGCAGGTGGCCGGATGGATTGCGGACCTTGAAAGGAGGCTGGACTGAATGCGCTTTTATCGACGATTGGCGACGGCCGGGATGAGCTTGATGCTTACCCCGTTCATGGCCTTTGCAAATGAGGCGTCCAATGCCTCGGAAGCGGTTGTGTCTCAGGCCGCGGATAACACCGTCGCACTGGGCGTGGAGGGAATCAACCACCATACCGGAGACGATGATCCCGGCGTGCTTTATATCCTGCCCTGGCAGCCGCCGACCTTGCCGCGGCGTTCACGCGCTGAACTGGATGCCGGAAGCGAGGAACTGCTCGAACCCAAGGACCCGCTGACCCTTGAGCGTCACCGGACGTTTCGTGAAACCCTGAATCCATTGTTGGATTCCACTCTTTCCCTGCAGTAGAGAATCGGGAGTCTGAATATGCTGGAAACTGTTGTTCGTTTTTTTCAGGAAGGTGGTCCCTTCATGTACCCGATTGCCATTGTGCTGGCCATCGGCCTGGCGATTACCGTTGAGCGTTTCATCTATCTCGCTTCGGTGCGCCGCCGGAACCGGCTTGCCTTTGAAAAGGGCATACTGCCGCTGCTGAGGAAGCGGGATTACCAGCGGGCGATGAAAGCCGCGACAGGCTCTGACAGTGCCATCGCGTCGATCATGAGCGCCGGCATTGGGCGGCTGCTGAACAATCACTCCCGCGAAGATGTTGAGTACGCCATGGAAGAGGGGTTGATGGAAGTCTTGCCCCGTCTTGAGAAACGTACCCAATACCTGGCAACCCTGGCCAACATCGCGACACTCCTGGGCTTGTTGGGCACGATCATCGGCCTTATCGCCGCGTTTACGGCAGTGGCCGCTGCAGATCCGTCCCAGAAGGCGTCGCTGTTGTCGGAAAGTATCTCCGTTGCCATGAACACCACGGCGTTCGGGCTGATGTCGGCCATTCCCCTGTTGATGTTTCATGCACTGCTTCAGACCCGCACCAATGAAATCGTCGACAGTTTCGAGATGGCCGGGGTGAAGCTGCTGAACATTATCTCCGAGCAGCCCGCCCCCCAATCCGCCTGAGCCAGGGTTTGCCGCATGAGACGAAAACATCGCAGGCTTGTCAGCAATCCGGAACTGGATATCACGCCGTTCCTGAATCTGATGATCGTGTTAGTCCCGGTATTGCTGCTGGGCATGGTCTTTAGCCAGATTCGCATGATTGAGCTCGACTTTCCCGGGATGGAGTCGGGTGAGGCGCCACAGGCTGACGAACTGCGGCTGGTGGTGGCGTTGATACCCCAGGGCCTGGAAGTGCTGGACAGTGAGAGAGGCGTGATCCGGACCCTGCCGTTGATTGAGGGGGAACAGGACTTCGACGGCCTGAGGGAAACTCTCAAGCAGATCAAGAAGCGGGTGCCGGAGAAGACTGACATCGTTCTGGAGGTCAGCCCGGACATCGACTATCAGACTCTGGTGACTGCGATGGATACGCTCCGCTCCTATCCGGCAGTTGTTGCGGCCAGTGTGGTGAAGGGAGAGCTTTTCCCGGATGTGGCACTGGCAGACGCACCTGAAAACCGGACGTTATCGGTCGAAGGGGAGGGTGCATGAAGACCTCCCGCCGTGCCCGTCGTATCCAGCGCCACTACAGCCGTATGCACCGCCCGGGAGGCCTGAATCTGGTGTCCCTGATGGACATCTTCACGATCCTGGTGTTCTTCCTGATGGTGAACTCGTCCGATGTAAAGGTTATGCAGAACACGGCCGATGTCCCACTGCCGCAATCGACCGCGGACAAGGAGGCGGTTGAAACCCTGATGGTCCAGGTAATCGGACGGTCCATTCTCGTGCAGGGCCGGGAAGTTGCACGGTTGGATGGCATTGAAACCGGGGACAGCACCATCGGTGGGCTGGCGGATGAGCTTGCCTGGGTGCGTAACCGGAGGGGCCAGGTGCCGGAGCAGGGCCATGAGGTGACCATAATGGCAGGGCGGGCCACCGACTACCGGTTATTGAGAAAGATCATGCAAACCTGCATCGATGAAGACTTCCGGCAGGTCCGGCTGGCTGTTGAGTCGGCGAAGGAGGTCGGCAATGGCTGAGCGTCAGAACCTCTCTCTCAAAAAGGTCTCTCCCAACAATCTCGCGACCAAACACCTTTCATCCGGATTGCCATGGGGCGCGGAAAAGGGAGAAAACCGCCGTTTTGTGCTGGCACTGTTGGTGATGGGGGTGGTCTTTCTGCCTCCTGCGCTGCTTATTCCGGCGTTTCAGCTCCCGGAACCCGATCGCAGCGAGGCGGAGAAAATTCCGCCCCAGTTGGCGCGACTGGTAGAGCAACGCGAGGCGCCAAAGCCGGTTCCAGTGCCTGAGGTTGAACCTGAACCCGAGCCGGCCCCGGAACCTGAGCCCGAACCTGAAAGTACAGAACCCGAAGCGGTGGAGCCGGAATTGGCTGAAGAGGTGCCGCCACCCGAGCCTGTGCGCCCGACACCCGCTCCTTCCCAAACGGTCGAGCAGGCGCGTGAAACCGCCTCCAGGTCGGGTCTGATGGCAATGCAGGACCAACTTGCCAGTATGCGGGCGCCAGAGCCGGACGCCGTGGACACCCTGGCGGCCAACGTCGATGCCGAGACCGCAAGCGGCGATGGAGATCTGTTCGGTGCCGAAACTGACCCCGGCAGGACGCTTGCTGGCAGCGGCGGCGTCACTCGGGAAGCCGCGCCTGAAACTGAGGTGGCGGTGGCTGGCCATCAGGTTCGTAACGTGGAGGTGGCGCAGGAAGCAGCGCCAGAAGCTGCGCCGGAGCCCACCGGCGGACCGGGGCAGCGGGGCATGAGCAACATCCGCCAGGTGTTCGACGCCCAGAAAACGTCACTCTACTCCCTCTACCGACGCGAGCTGCGTCAGGACCCGACGCTGGAAGGTAAGGTTATGCTGGAATTGGTGATCGAACCGGATGGGTCAGTATCGAGTTGCGAGGTGGTGAGCTCCGAGCTGGGCAATCAAAGCCTGGAACAACGCATTGCCATGCGCGTACGCCTGTTCAATTTCGGCGAGGACGATGTGGAACCCAGGACGGTGCGATTCCCCATCGATTTCCTGCCGGGTTAGTTCAGGGGCCCGTATACGCTAGTGCGCTATGGTGATTTTTGGTAGCTGTGGCTTGCTCAGGGACATCTTCTGGGTAGGAGCGATTACTTTCGCCTCACCGGTCACCACCCGCTCATCATTCTGGTTACGCACCTCACAGGAGAGGGTTACGCGGTTTTTGCGTTCCTTGGCCAGTACCGTCAATGTCACCGTCAGGGTGTCGTCCAGCTTTACCGGGCGCTTGAAAGCCAGGCTCTGTTCCAGGTATATGGTGCCGGGGCCCGGCATCACGGTGGCCAGGGCCGCGGAAATCAGTGAGCCGCTCCACATGCCATGGGCAATCCGCTCCTGGAACATGGAGTCGGCGGCAAACTCCGAATCCAGGTGGACCGGGTTCACATCTCCGGAGACAGCAGCGAACAACACCAGTTCGTCCTCGGTCAGTGTTTTCACATAGGTTGCGGAGTCGCCTTCCTGGAGTTCGTCGTAGGTGATGTTCTCAAGCGTGTCCAAAGTGTCGCTCATGATGGGCTCCAGTGTTGGTGTGATTAGGTTGGTGGCTGCAACCGCTACAGTTCTGCTTTGAAAACTACCTCATCGTTCACAAAACTGCTATTCTCTCCCGACTTTTCGAGGCTGATACTTTTGTCTGGTTGATTTTTTGACCAAAACGACATTGGTAAACATTATAAGCACAAATGCCAAACAGGAGATGGTGATGGATTTTGAGCAGTTCTATCAGGACAAATACCCCGCTGGCGTGTCCCTGAACGTAGACCTGGATAAATACAGTAGCATGGTTGACGTATTTGATCAGGCCGTGAACAAGTACGCTGACCGCCCCGCGTTCAGTGCCGTTGGCGCCACGCTCACCTATCGCGACCTGGACACCCAGAGCCGGAATTTTGCCGCCTGGCTGCAGAACAAGACCGACCTCAAGCCGGGCGACCGGATTGCGGTGCAAATGCCCAACGTGTCCCAGTACCCTGTCGTAGTGTTTGGGGCCATGCGCGCGGGCCTGATCGTGGTGAATACCAACCCGCTGTACACCACTCGCGAAATGGAACACCAGTTCAATGACTCCGGTGCCAAGGCGCTTGTAGTGCTGGCGAACATGGCTCATAACGCAGAGAAAGTGCTTCCTCATACCGGCATCGAGCATGTCATTGTTACCGAAATTGCCGACATGCATTCGCCGCTGAAGCGTACGCTGATGAACGCCGCCGTGAAGCACCTGAAGAAAATGGTGCCGGCATTCAGCCTGCCCCAGGCTCACAAACTCCCGGCGGTGCTCAGTGCAGGGGCCAGGGAAAAATTCTCGCCGGTGGAGTGCAAGAAAGACGACATCGCCGTTCTGCAGTACACCGGTGGCACCACCGGTGTGGCCAAGGGCGCGATGCTGACCCACGGCAATCTGGTCGCCAACCTCCTGCAGGCTCGGCCGATGATGGAAGATTCGGTGGAGGAAGGCACGGAAGTGGTTATTGCTCCGCTGCCGCTTTACCACATCTACTCGTTCACCCTGAACTGCGGCATCATGCTTGAAGCTGGCGCCCACAACGTTCTTATCCCGAACCCCCGTGATATCCCCGGGTTTGTGAAAGAGCTCAAAAACCATCGCTTCACCGCATTCCTGGGGCTGAACACGCTGTTCGTGGCGCTGTGCAACAACGAAGAATTCAAGGCCCTGGATTTCAGTGCCCTGAAACTGACGTCGTCCGGCGGCATGGCGCTGACCAGCGACACCGCGAAGATGTGGCAGCGTGTTACAGGGTGTGAAATCAGTGAAGGTTACGGCATGACTGAAACCTCTCCGGTTGTCACCTTCAATCCGAACAGCGCGATCCAGCTTGGCACCATTGGCCTGCCGATTCCCGGCACCGAAATCAAAACCATCGACGACGACGGCAACGAAACGCCTCTTGGCGAGCCCGGCGAATTGTGTGTGAAGGGGCCACAGGTGATGCGCGGATACTGGCAGCGTCCGGAAGACACCCAGAAGTCCTTCACTGACGACGGTTTCCTGCAGACGGGTGACATTGCCCTTATCCAGGAGGATGGCTACATCCGCATCGTCGACCGCAAGAAGGACATGATTATCGTGTCTGGCTTCAACGTCTTCCCCAATGAGATAGAAGACGTGGTCAGTGGTCATCCGAAAGTGGTTGAGTGTGCCGCTGTCGGTGTTCCCGATGACAAGAGTGGAGAGGCGGTTAAGGTCTACCTGGTGGCAACCGCGGAAGGTGTTACTGAAAATGAACTGAAAGAGTTCTGCCGCGAACGCCTGACCGCTTACAAGGTCCCCAAATCCTTCGTGTTCCGCGATGAACTGCCGAAGACCAACGTAGGCAAGATCCTGCGGCGCGAGCTGCGTGACGAAGCCAACAGCAAGTAACCGGTTCGTGCGGGCGGTTTAATCGCCCCGAACGGATGATGTGAACCCCGCCTCGGCGGGGTTTTTCCGTTTAATGAGGCGCGGGATATCGTTAGACTGTCGCCACGCCCGAAGCGAACCGGGTATCCAAGATCCAACAACGGTAAAACGGACCGATGACGCAAGCCCCCCCGGAACAGTCCACGAATACGCCAGACAGCAAGGCCGCCGTAAAAGCCATCATGGAGCAGCTGGATGCCTGCAACCAGTTGGAAGCCGCCCGTATTCACAAGTTGGTAGCCCGGAAAAAAGGGCGTCCGGGGCAAAAGGACCTGGAGAAGATGGCGCAATGGCTCGATCGGGGTCAGGCGCGTGTCACGGAACGCCAGGCATTGCATAAGCCGGCCACCTTTCCGTCATCGCTGCCAGTGTCTGAACGGGTCGATGACATCCGTGAGGCCATTGAACAGAACCAGGTGGTGATTATTGCCGGCGAAACCGGTTCCGGTAAGACCACCCAGATCCCCAAGATCTGCATGAACAGCGGTCGGGGTATTCGCGGGCTGATCGGCCACACCCAACCCCGCCGGATTGCCGCCCGTACCGTAGCCGGTCGTATTGCTGAAGAGCTTGGAGAGCAGACTGGCGGGCAGGTGGGGTATCAGGTACGTTTTACCGACACCACGTCCGACCAGTCGCGGGTCAAAGTCATGACCGATGGCATCCTGCTGTCGGAGGTCCAGCACGACCGGTTCCTGGATCGTTACGATACCCTGATTATTGATGAGGCCCACGAACGCAGCCTTAATATCGACTTTCTGATGGGCTACCTGCGGCAACTGTTGCCGAAACGGCCTGATCTGAAGGTCATCATCACCTCCGCCACCATCGAAGTGGAACGCTTTAGCGAGTTCTTTAGTGGCGCGCCGGTCATCGAAGTCAGCGGGCGAACCTATCCGGTAGATGTGCGTTACCGTCCTCTCACTGGCGATGAGGACGATCGGGACCAGGGTTGGACGGATGGCGTGCTGCGTGCGATGGAGGAAATCGAACAGCACGAACGTGCAGAAAAGCAGCCACCGGGCGACGTACTCGTATTCCTGCCCGGCGAGCGGGAAATTCGCAGCCTCAGCAAGGTACTGCGACACGCCGAGCTGCGCCATACCGAAGTTCTACCATTATATTCTCGGCTCAGTAACCAGGAACAGAACCGGATATTCCAGGGCCACCGGGGGCGTCGGATCGTGCTCTCCACCAACGTCGCGGAAACCTCCCTGACCGTGCCCGGCATACGCTATGTCATCGACACCGGCGTGGCCCGTATCAGCCGTTACAGCGTACGTTCCAAAATCCAGCGCCTGCCCATTGAGCCGGTGTCCCAGGCCAGCGCCAATCAGCGTGCCGGGCGCTGTGGCCGGGTTGCTCCGGGGATTTGTTTCCGGCTTTACGACGAAACCGATTTCATCAACCGGCCCGAGTACACCGACCCGGAGATCCTGCGCACCAACCTGGCCTCGGTTATTCTGCAGATGACCACCTCGGGGCTTGGGGATATCCGCCATTTCCCGTTCCTGGAGCCACCGGACCGTCGCCTGATCAACGATGGCTACAAATTGCTCGAAGAGCTTGGAGCCGTTGATGACAAGCGCCGTCTGACAAACCTTGGCCGCACCATGGCACGCCTGCCGCTGGACCCAAGGCTGGCGCGCATGCTGGTGACCTCCTCGGAACAGGGCAGTCTGGCAGAAACGTTGGTGATCATTGCCGGTCTGAGCGTTCAGGACCCGAGAGAGCGCCCCCAGGACAAACAGCAGGCTGCCGATCAGGCCCACGCGCCGTTCAATGACAAGGAATCGGATTTCCTGACCTTGTTGAATATCTGGAATTTTTACGAGGAACAGCGCCAGGAACTGTCCCAGAATCAGCTGAAAAAGGTCTGCCAGAAGAGCTTTCTGTCGTGGATGCGGATGCGGGAGTGGCGCGACATTCACCGGCAACTGACGCTGATTTGCCGTGAGCAGAAACTGAAACTGAACAGAGATGCGGCCAGTTACGAGTCTTTGCACAAAGCCATTCTTGCGGGTTTGCTGGGCCAGGTGGCGGTGAAGCTTGAAAAGAAGGAGTATCTGGCCACCCGCAACCGTAAGGTCATGATCTTTCCGGGCTCAAAAGTGTCGAAAACCGGCCCGAAGTGGATTGTGGCGGCGGAAATTGTCGAAACCAGCCGCGTGTTTGCGCGGGTGGTGGCGAAGATTGAGCCGGAGTGGATCGAGCCCCTGGCCGGGCATGTGGTGAAGCATCACTTCTTCGAACCCCACTGGGAACAGAAACGTGGCCAGGTCATGGGCTATGAAAAGGTCAGCCTCTACGGCCTGGACATTATTGCCAAACGCCGTATTCCCTACAGTAAGGTGGACCCGGAGGAGTGTCGCAACCTGTTCATCCGCCGTGCCCTGGTGGAAGGCGATTACCAGTCCAAAGCGCCTTTTATTGCCCGTAACCGGGAACTGTTGGACACCGTTGAAAACCTGGAGCGCAAAACGCGGCGGCGGGACCTGTTGGTTGAGGACGAAGTGCTGGTGGCGTTTTATGACCAGCGGCTGCCAGCGGACATTGTTAGCGGCCGGCATTTCGAAAGCTGGTGGAAGCAGCTGAGTGCTGACCAGCTCCGTGACATGGAATTGACGGAGGCCGATATCCTCCAGCGCCCGGTGGATGAGCAGGCGGGCTCACTGTATCCGGACTACCTGGAGTGGGAAGGGGTGAGATATCCCCTGAGTTATGAGTTCGAACCCACCAGTGAGCGCGATGGCGTTACGCTCCAGGCACCGGTGATGGCCCTGAAACAGCTTCCGGCGCGGCGGCTTGAATGGCTTGTACCGGGGCTCTTGAGGGAGAAGTGCATCGCACTGGTCAAAGGCCTTCCGAAGGCGTTGAGGCGCAACTTTGTACCGGTACCGGATTTCGTGGATGCGGCTCTGGAAAACCTTCAGGCTTCAAACGAGCCATTGGCGCTGCAGCTGGGCGAACAGCTCCGGCGAATGACGGGTGTCAGGATTGACGCCGATGCCTGGCCACAGGAGGATCTGCCGAAGCACCTGAGAATGAATCTTCGGGTTGTTGATGATGCGGGCAAGCCCATCGCCGAGGGGCGGGAAACCGAAAAGCTGCAAAGCGAACTGGAAGGGCGGGCAGAAGCTGCGTTGTCTTCGGCAACCCGCAGGGAGCCCTCGACCGAGGCTGCGAGTGCGTCAACGCGATGGGATTTCGGGTCGCTGCCCGAATCTGTCAGGACCGAAAAAGGCGGTATGGAAGTCACCGTATACCCGGCATTGGAGGACACGGGGGATTCCGTTCGCCAGACACGGTTCCTGGACCGGCTTACGGCGGAGGATGCAACTCGCAAGGCGGTGGCGCGACTGATATTGGTTCGGCTGGGCAATACGCTGGAGGACATCGAGCGGCGGCTGCCGAACTTCAAGTCATCGGCGTTGATGTTCGCGCCGGTGGGCAAAGCCCGGGTGTTGCTGGATGACCTGTTGCTGGCCACGGCGATGCAGCATTTTGTGCCCGATGACGTACCCCGGGACAACAACGCGTTCGAGAACGCGTTTAACGCCGGGAGGGCGGAATTCGTACCGGCACTTGAGCAGGCTGACGAGCGGCTGCACCAGGCCATGACGGGCTATCATGGCGTGATGAAACAGCTCAAGGGCAAAATTAACCTCGCGCTCGCGAACAGTATGGCGGACTTGAAGTTTCAGCTGCAAAATCTTGTGTATCCGGGTTTTATTGTTGCCACGCCGCCGGAATGGCTTGCCCATTTTGGACGCTATTTCGAGGCAGCCAGCATCCGTTTTGAAAAAATGCCCAGGGAGCTCGGGCGGGAGCGGGAGTTCCTGCACACCATGGAGCCGCTCTGGTCCCGCTACGCCAGCAAACGCGATGAGCAGCAACGCCAGGGGGTAAGGGACCCGGAGCTATTGCTCTATCGATGGATGCTTGAGGAATTTCGGGTCTCTTTCTTTGCACAACAGCTGGGCACGGCCGTGCCGGTATCGGTCAAGCGCCTCGACAGGCAGTGGGAGCAGACGCGCGTGTAAGCCGGTCACGTTTGCGGGCAAAACGTTTAGACTGTGTTAGTATTTGGTCAATATTGGTGCAGTTAGATTGTTTGTTTTTACAACTATGACGTGGGGTTAGCGTGATTAGAGCCGTTATCAGCGGGACCGGGTTGTACACACCGCCAGCAACCATTACCAACGAAGAACTGGTGGAGGCATTCAATGCCTTCGTCGAACTTCACAACGCACGTCATGCTGACGATATTGCCAGTGGCGATCTTGAGCCCCTGCAACCGTCTTCGTCCGCTTTTATTGAAAAAGCGTCCGGCATCAAGCGTCGCCACGTGATTGACAAGCAGGGCATACTCGACCCTGAACGGATGTGCCCGAACATACCGGACCGACCCAACGAAGAAGCCTCGGTGCAATGCGAGATGGCGCTGGCAGCCTGCGAAGAGGCTCTCAAACAGGCCGGCAAGACTGCGGCCGATGTTGATGCGGTTATTGTCGCCTGCTCTAACATGCAGCGCCCATACCCGGCTATATCTGTTGAGGTTCAGGACGCGTTGGGCATCGAGGGCTTTGCCTACGACATGAACGTGGCGTGCAGTTCCGCGACCTTTGGGCTGCAGGCGGCGGCAAACGCCGTAGAGAATGGCACGGCCAGGGCGGTGCTGGTGGTTAGTCCGGAAATCTGCTCCGGCCACCTGAATTTCCGTGACCGGGATAGCCACTTCATTTTTGGCGATGCCTGCACCGCCATCCTGGTGGAAAGAGACGCCGATGTTGCGGAAGGGCAGGGTTTTGAGGTTCTTGGAACCAGCCTGCTGACCAAGTACTCCAATAACATTCGCAACAACTTTGGTTTCCTGAATCGGGGCGATAAAGAGGGCATTAACAAGCCGGACAAGCTGTTCGTGCAACAGGGGCGCAAGGTGTTCAAGGAAGTGTCGCCGTTGGTGGCGGAAACGATCCTCAAACAGCTGTCCAGCCTGTCGTTGTCGCCAGATGACCTCAAGCGAATGTGGCTGCACCAGGCCAACCTGAATATGAACCAACTGATCGCCCGCAAGGTGTTGGGGCGCGACGCGGACACGAAAGAGGCGCCGGTCATTCTGGATGAGTACGCCAACACCAGCTCCGCTGGCTCGATCATTGCGTTCCACAAACACAAGGACGACTTTGGCGCTGGTGAACTGGGCGTGATCTGTTCGTTTGGTGCAGGCTATTCCATCGGCAGCGTTGTGGTTCGCCGCCGATAGGGTCTGGGGTGGCGATAGGCGGTCTTAACTGGCCGCCAACGCCCTGAGCTTGTCAGGCAGCACCATCGACGTGCGTTTGGTGCGGTCAAACCAGACAATTTTCGCATAGCCCTCCGCGTAGAGTGTGCCTGTCTCGGTATCGGTCAGCGTATGATAGGTATCGAGGCTGGTATTGCCGGCTTTGTCGGCGTATGTTCTGACCTCAACCGTTGCCGGATGGGCCAGTTCCTTCAGAAAGGTGGCGCTGGTCTTTATAATGACCGGACCGTCGGGGTCGTTTTCCGCGCCCAGCTCCAGGGACGCCAGCCAGGTGATGCGGGCTTCCTCGAAAAAGCGGAAATAAACCGTATTGTTGGCATGGCCGTATGCGTCCATATCTCCCCAGCGCAAAGGCATGGAGAGTGTGCTAACCAGATTCCCGGGTACTGACATCGGGGCTACTCCTGAAGCAAGGGGTTAATAATAAAAAAGCAGAGCGCCGGTATTTTCGACGAACAGTAACAGTTTTAACAACCTCAGGTCTGACGATGAGAGACATTTTTTTCCGGCACCCAGCAATCGGCGCCCTGATTTTTATCTGCCTGTTTTCAGGCAATGCGGTCGCGCAAACCGTGCAGCCAGTCGATCCTGACATGGCAGAACGAAAGCTTGACGCCCCTCCGAGCGAGGTCGATCCCTATGAGGACTGGAACCGGAAGGTCTATGGCTTCAACGAAACCATCGACAACTGGTTCCTCCGCCCTGTTGCGAAAGGGTACCGCACCGTCATGCCAGGCTTTGCGGACCGTGCTGTCACCAATTTCTTCAACAACCTGACTGAAATACGTAACTTCGCCAACAGTATCTTCCAATTGAAGGGAGAGTCTGCCGTCGTGGCGGCGGGTAGGTTTACCTACAATACGGTTTTTGGTCTGGGCGGGTTGATTGATGTGGCTACCATGTTCGATTTGCCTGAGCGTCCAGAAGACTTTGGCCAGACCTTGGGCTACTGGGGCACGGGCTCTGGACCTTACCTGATGCTGCCGTTTTTGGGGCCTTCGAATCCCCGGGACTTTGGTGGGTTTGTATCCGACAACCTGTTGTTGCCCTCAGCCTGGGACCTGGCTGAAACGCCGGATGTCTATTATGCGAGGGCGCTTCAGATTGTTGACAAGCGTGCCGATCTGATCCCTGCGGAAGGGTTCATCTCAGGTGACGGCTATACGTTCGTGAGAAACGCGTACCTGCAACGGCGGGCTTACCTGATCAATGATGGCAGAACCGTAGACGATCCATTTGCCAGCGATGACGATGAGGATTTGATGCTCGAGGATTTCTGACGCATCGAATCGGCTGGAACAACGGAGGTTTACCAGATGGTTGATGACCGTATCCGGAAATTCCGCAAGATGCTGGCGGAGGCGCCCAATTACGAAGTCTGGAAGGCTGCGGCGCTGGAGCTGGATTTCCTTGAGGGCAATGTGGAGTGGAAAGAGGAGTTTGGCTCCGACCTTTACCATTACGAACTCATCTACGACCGGCTCAGCAACCTCCGCACCTACCGGCATCAGAATGATTTCGAGCGCCTGAAGCGTGCATTGAGAGAAGGGCTTCATCACGACCTGGGCAATATGGGCAATACGGCCCTGTATACCCGTTCTCGGGTTGGCACCAAGCATCTGATCGAGGAGTACATCACCCAGGTGTGCGAATCGCTGGATTTCCTGTGCGACACCAAGGTGCCGGGATTCCCAGTGGCCGAGAAGCTGCAGTTCTTCCGCGATACCCTGACCAGTTATGGCCGCCCGGCTTTGCTGCTCAGCGGCGGTGCCACGCTGGGCATGTTCCATTTCGGCGTTATAAAGGCACTCTGGGAAAAAGGGTTGTTGCCGCAGGTCATTGCCGGCTCCAGCATCGGCGCCATTATCGCTGGCATACTGGGTGTCCACAGCGATGCGGAAATACCGGACATGCTGGTGCCTGAAAACCACGACATGAGGGCCTGGAAATGGCGAGGGCTGTTCAGTGCCATCCGGGGTGACGGCCTGATGGATCAGGAGCAGTTAAAGGCGTGCCTGCGTGCCAATATCGGGGAATACACCTTTGAGGAAGCGTTCCAGAAGACCGGTCGTTCCATCAACGTCAGTGTGTCACCGGTCCAGACCCACCAGAAAGCCCGTTTGTTGTGTGGCTACACGTCACCCTATCTGTTGGTCTGGAGTGCTGTGCTGGCCAGCGCGGCAGTGCCGGGCATCTTCCCGCCGGTACCGCTGATGAAGAAGGACATTCAGGGCAACGTGCTGCCCTACATGTCGCGGCTGAAGTTCGTGGACGGGTCGGTGGTCAGCGACTTGCCCATCGAACGGCTGATGCACCTTTACGACGTGAACTTCACCATTGTCAGCCAGACCAACCCCCATGTGGTGCCTTTTCTGAACCGGCGAGGCCGGGATGAAAAGATCAATGTCGCCAATCTGCCGATGCACCTGCTGAAATCGGAAATCCAGTTCCATGGCCAGGGCCTGTTCGATTATCTGCGAAAACGCGTTCAGCCGGAAATGCTTCGGCAGGTAGCGGGCCAGATGTACACCATTATGGGGCAGCGCTATTCCGGGGATGTCACCATCTCGCCGACGTATCGTCTTCGTGACTACCGTCGCATGTTATCCAACCCTGATCCGGCATGGGTCCGGGAGATGATATTGCAGGGCGAGCGTGCGACCTGGCCCAAGATTTCAATGATTCGCTCCCACGCCAGAATCTCCAAGACCCTGGAGCGATGCATTCGCCGCTTGAAATCCGAACAGCGCCGCTCCACAGCTGAACTGAGACTGGTAAGCAATGCGGATTCCGGCACTTCATGAGATGACAGCCCCGGGAGCCGGGCGGTATGATACCGCGATAGCCGGGGAGCCCGATGGCGGCTCCCGCAAGCTCCGCCTGAGCACCTGACTGGACACGCATGTACTACGATTTCTTCGGTTTTCGGGAGCCCCCGTTTTCGATAGCCCCGGACCCCCGCTATCTGTATCTGAGCGAACGCCATAAAGAAGCGCTGGCGCATCTGATGTATGGCGTGCAGGGGCAGGGCGGTTTTATCGTGATCACTGGAGAAGTCGGCACGGGCAAGACCACTGTCAGCCGTTGCTTCATCGAGAATGTGCCGGATCATGTAGACATTGCACTGATCCTCAATCCCAGATTGTCTGCCCGTGAGCTGTTGTCATCCATCTGCGATGAGCTTGAGATTGCCCATCCGGTCGGATCATCCATCAAGGAACTGGTGGGACTGATCAATGATGACCTGCTCAAGGCCCATGCAGCGGGCCGCCATAAGGTTCTGATGATTGATGAAGCCCAGAACCTGTCCGCCGAAGTGCTTGAACAGCTCCGATTGCTGACCAATCTCGAAACCGCTGAGAAAAAACTACTGCAGATTGTGTTGCTGGGACAACCTGAACTGCAGGAGATTCTGGGGCTACCAGAGCTCCGCCAGTTAAATCAGCGGGTAACGGCCCGTTATCACCTCGACGCCCTGGGTCGAGCAGAGATAGAGGCTTACCTGCGTTACCGGCTCAGCGTGGCAGGCCTCCGGGGCGAGATCTTTACTGATCGCGCGATCCGGGCTTTGTACCGCGCCAGCCATGGTGTACCGAGACTGATTAACCTGATCAGTGACCGTGCATTGCTGGGCGCCTACGCCGAAGGCGAGCACCAGATCACTGCTCCCCATATCCGTAACGCTGCCCGGGAAGTGAACGGCCAGAATCTGCCCAGGCGCGCTGGGCCGTCTCGAAAGTCCCATGCGCTGATGTTGGCTGCAGCCCTGCTGATGGCCATCATCATGACCACGTGGCTGTTCATAGGGCTTCCGGGGAGCGGTGGACCCGAGCCCGATGCTGTCGCCGAAAATCAGGGAAGGTCCCTTACTGGCGCCATCGAACGGGTCGAGCTGGATATGCCTGTTGTCGAGTTGTCGGAAAAGCTTCCCGAAGCCAGTGAGCAGACCAGTGACTCACGCGAGGAGGAACCACTGCCCGAATTTGAGTTCCCGGACCAGACCATCTCTTTGCCAGTGGCTTTTCGCGAGCTGTTTGAACTATGGGGGTTGGAATACCGCGCCTCGGAAAGCCCAGTGGCGTGTGAGTTTGCCGAGGGGCAGGGACTGCGTTGCCTGCAGAACAAGGGCGCACGCCGAAGCCTGGAGTTTCTGGACCGGCCGGCGATACTTCAGCTTCGCAACGGCAATGGGGACAGTCACTATGCGGTCCTGAGCGGCCTCCAGGATAATCGCGCCACTATCGAACTCCCGAGTGGTCGCCGGGAGGTCACCTTCTCCAGCCTGGAGCCCTATTGGTTTGGCGAATTTACCGTACTTTGGGAAGCGCCCGGCTACATTTCGGGCGATGCGTCCGGTAGTGCTCAGGGTAATGAAAGGGTGGCCGAGCAGATCTGGATGGGCTCAAGAATGATGGAGCTCGCCAGCCGATACGCCGAAAGCCGGCAGGAAGAGAGCCGCGTCAACCGTATGCCGATCGAAGAGCAGGTCCGCTGGTACCAGCAGCAAAGAGGCCTGACGGTCGATGGCATTGCCGGTGCCATGACCATCATCCAGATGAATAACGACCTGGAATCCGCCGTGCCCCGGCTGACGTCCGGAAGGATGGTGAACTGACATGTCCTATATCCTTGATGCTCTCCGCAAATCCGAAACTGAAAGACGGCAGGGTCGGATTCCGGACCTTGGCCAGCAGGTACAGCTGATCCACAAACCACGGAAAAAATCGATTCCGATTCTGGTGTGGGTTGCGCTGGGGCTGGTGCTCAACGCGGCTGTATTGGCCTGGATCTTCTGGCCCCAGGGGCGTCAGGCTTCCCTGACGGATCAAACAATCCCGTCGGCTGGCGTGGCTGCGCCCGCACCCACACCCACCGTTGAACCGGTTATAGTTGATGACAAGCCGGAACCTGCGGGCCAGGTATCGACGCCCGAACGTGTACAATCGCCGCCGACCCGTGACACGCTCGAGGGTGCTATCGAGATTCCAACACCGGGAGCGAATACCGACTCTCCAGCGGATGCGGTAGCGGAAACCGGTGACGAGAATGAGCGGGAGCGACCCACGGTGATTGTGCCCACGCCGCGAACGCCAAGTGCCGTCAATCCCAGCGAGCGGGACGGTGCCACCGCACAGACGGCGCCGCACCTTGTAGAGCTTCCACTTTCCTTCCAGAAAAGGGTGCCAGACCTGATTTTTAACAGCCATATCTATGCGTCCGAGCCGTCGGCCCGCCGGGTCATGATCAATGACAACTACCTGCGCCCCGGAGAGTCGTTTTCCGGTATCACCGTCGAACGGATTACCGAGGAAGGCGTGGAGCTGAGCATGGATGGCCGTCGCTTCCGGGTGGGTGTGGTTCGCAACTGGGTGAGCCCCGACTGATGGCACTCACCGAGGACGTCAAACAGCAGATTCAGCAGACCTACCGTGACGTGTTGGCCGGCAAGGACATCCGCGCCCGTTACGGCCAGCGCCTGATGATCGCCGAGATCGCCCGCTACATGGGCGAGATCACCGAGAATGACGGCCAGCGCACGTCACCAGCCGGCACCTGCGTGGTGGAGGCGGGCACAGGCACGGGCAAGACCCTGGCCTATTTGATTGCCGCCATTCCGGTGGCCCGTGCCCTTGGCAAGACACTGGTGATATCAACAGCGACCGTTGCCCTGCAGGATCAGATCGTCCACAAAGACCTTCCGGACCTGAAAAAGCACAGCAAACTGGATTTTACCTGGACCCTTGCCAAAGGTCGTGGCCGCTACTTGTGTATGTCTCGTCTCGAAGCTCGTCTGCATGACGAGGGTAACGGCGACAGCGATACCATGCCGCTGTTCCTGCTGGATGGGCCCGGCAAGGAAGAACCCGGCACCCGGGCCTATTTTGAAGACATGCTGGCCAGTTACGGGTCCCGGAAGTGGGACGGTGATCGCGACCATTGGCCGGATCAGATACCCGATGACATCTGGCGCCAGGTCACCACCGACCATCGTCAATGTACCAATCGCCACTGTAGCTATTTCGACAGCTGTGCCTTCTTCGACGCCCGAAAAGACCTCGATGATGCCGACATCGTGGTGGCCAACCACGACCTGGTGCTGGCAGACCTTGCCCTTGGCGGTGGTGCCATTCTGCCGGAGCCGGAAAATGCATTGTTTATCTTTGATGAGGCACATCACCTGCCGGACAAGGCACTGAATCACTTTGCGGCGTCGGTGCCGCTGAATGCCACGCGGCAATGGCTCAAGCAGCTATCCCAGGCACTGGGAAAGATGCAGCCGTTCCTCACGCCCGGCACCCAGGCCGCGAAGACCATCGACAGGATCAGTTCCGCCTCCCGTGAAGTGGATATCTGTCTGACGAGGGTATACGACGAGGCCGAACAGAATACCGGTTGGGAGTTCAATGAGGAGCGACGCTCCGCCCAGTGGCGCTACCCGGAGGGCGAATTGCCCGAGGTGCTTGCCGGCCTGGCGGTGGAAACCCGGGTGGCGACGGCCACCCTGGTTCGCCAGCTTGGTGTGATGGTGGACGAATTACAGACGGCCTTCGATGAACGCAAGGCCAGCGATGTCGACCGCGATACTGCGGAATCCTGGTATCCGGTGATTGGATCGTTCCACAGCCGTGCTGAGGACCAACTGCGGTTGTGGGTCGCGTGGTGTGATAATCCGGGCCAACCGGCCAGTGAGCCGGCAGAAGGTGAGGAATCAGCGCCTGAGCCTAAGAAGCGGTCCGGGCCACCGCCCGCCCGTTGGTCGGTGCGACAGCGCTGGGAACACGCGGAAGACATTACGCTCTACAGTAGCCCGGTGCTGGCGGATAATCTGCTTTATTCCAGGCTCTGGTCGCGGGCCTATGGCGCTGTGTTGACCAGTGCAACCCTGACCGCCCTTGGGCGCTTTGATCGGCTCAAGGCCAGAGCAGGTTTGCCCGAAGCCAGCCGCTTCGTGGTGGTGCCCAGTTCCTTCCGCTATGGCGAAATGGCAACCGTGGAAGTGCCGGCCATGACCGCCATGCCCACGGACGATAGCTTTACGGACCAGGTGGTGTCGCGGCTACCGGCCTTGTGGGCCGGGGAGAAGGCGACACTGGTACTGTTTACCTCCAGGCGCCAGATGCAGTTGGTGCGGGATGCCCTGGTGCCGGAATACCCGGATCTGATCACCACTCAGGACGATATGGCCAAGGGCGAGGTCCTGCGCCGCCATTGCAGCCGTGTAGATGAGGGGCTGCCCAGTGTGTTGTTCGGTGTGGCAAGTTTTGCAGAGGGCATTGACCTGCCTGGCAAGTACCTGAGCCATGTGGTGATTACCCGACTGCCGTTTTCGGTACCGGATGATCCCATCGAAGCCAGCCTGGCGGAATGGGTGACGCACCGCGGCGGTAACCCGTTCATGGAAATAACCGTACCCGACGCCTCCATCAAACTGGTGCAGGCCGTTGGTCGCCTGCTACGGACCGAGTCGGACACCGGCCGCGTCACCATCCTTGATCGTCGCATCATCGCCCGTCGATACGGGCAGTTGTTGTTGGACGCATTACCGCCTTTCCGGCGAATCATAGAGCCCTGATCAATAGAGCCCTGATAAAAAGAGAGCCATAAAAAAAGAGAGCCATAAAAAAAGAGCCAACCCATGTGGGTGGCTCTTATAGAGTGGGTCCTTATCGAACCCGGGCGTCGAAACAACGCGGAACAAGAAGTCTGAAGGCCTGAAGTTTCAGAAATCTTACCGAGGTTTCCCTCAGCGTTGGGAGCATAGTAAGGGAGGAGGGGGCGTATCCGGATCGTCCAAAGGGCGTAGTGGGCGTATAAAATTCGACAAAAGTGTGATGCGCGTCACAGAAGTTGCCCGAAAGACAGCTTCAGTGAGTCAAGAGTCAGGCCAGTAGCCGAAGTTCCCTTGCTCTTGCCAACGCCTCGGTGCGGGATCCGACTGCAAGCTTGCCGTAAAGGTTGCGAATGTGGGCTTTTACGGTGGTAGGCGCCACCCCCATCGTGTTTGCGATGTCCTTGTTGGCGAGGCCCTGATTGATGAGATCCAGCACTTCCAGTTCCCGCTGACTCAGGGGTTCGGGGAGATCTGTGTTGCCCGGGGCCGCCTGCGTATCCCTCTGCGAGTCTTCCGGCTCTGTTTCAGCGGTTTCTGCCTCTGCCAGTTCCGAGAGCATGGCTGTGACCCGGCTGTTCCAGCGGCCCGGCGCCTTGAGAACCGGCAGCGCTCTACACAGCTGGCGGATGGTAGGACTCTCCTCCGCAAGCAGGCGCATGAATCCGGCCTCTGATGCCCGCTGGACGGCCTGGGCCAGCATCTGTTCCGCTTCTATCGTTTTACCTTCGGCGAACAGCGCCTCGCTGTAGACCAACTGGATTTCCACCAGATGGCGGTAGTGCTGATCCTGCTCTGCGCTGAGTCGGAGGGGGGCCAAAGTTGCCATGGCGTCGCCCGGGCGGCCCAGCGCCACCTGAACACGGGCGATGCTAATTTGGTTCTGTTCCCGGTTCAGCGGATTGGTGAACCGGTCAGTGCTCACCTGTTGCACCCATTTTTTCGCCAGATCCAGATGACCGGTGGCGAGATAGCAACGAGCCAGCATGGCGGAGCATGCTGGAGGCTCGAACAGGATGTGGTCCCGACGACGTCTTGCAACGCTGGCGGCATCTTCCAGTGCTTCCATCGCTTCCTGGTAGCGCCCTTCACTGAAGGCCAGGTGGCCACGCACGTACTGGATAACCACGTGCTGCCCCGGTTCGGTGCCATTGTTGACATGGTCCAGCAGCGGGGCCAGGTAGGAGGCGGCCAACTGGGGTTCGTTTCTCTCCCGGTAAATCTCGATCAGGGCGCTGTTTTGCCAGCATGAAATTAACATGGGCTGGCGTGGGTCGCTGTGGTGCTGGTCGACCCATTGCCGCACACGGGTGCAGGTATCCAGGGCTTCGTCGATATCTCCGCGGTTGTACTGAATCCATGCAAGCAGGCCGCCGCTTGAGAGTACGGTACTGGGTTTGCGCTCCAGTTCCCCATAACGCACAGCGGAGGTCAGGGCGTCCTCGGCGGCTGCCAGGTCCCCCTTACCGTAATAGTCCAGTCCGACTCCGTAATAGGTCACGGATTTCAAGGGGATGCGGGTGTGGTCAATGTCACGCAATACCTGCTGGGTCAGGTCGCTGGCGCTTTTATCGTCGCTTTTTGATCGCGCGAGATAAGAGCGGATCAGTGAAATCTCACTCTGCAGGCCCAGGGCGCCCTCGGCATCGGGGTGGGAATCGGCCACCTGTTGGTCGAGCATGTCTTCCAGTTCGCCCAGGAGGGGCTCCAGCACGTCTACCCGGTTGGCGAAAAACAGCGCCCACACTCTCAGCATCAACAGTTGTGGGCTGTCCTGCAGAGTGTTGGCGGGCAGGGAATCCAGCCAGCTCAGCACCGGAAGATGAAAACCGCCGTGGATCAGGTTGTTGCCGTGTTCAGCCAGTACCTTTGCGAGCCAGGGCCAGTCCTGATGCTGGACAATCTGGGAAATGCCTTCCTGAACGTGGCCATGGACCAGTAACCAGTGGACTGCTCGCTGCCATTGCTTTTCGGTATCTTCCGGTTTGAACTGTCTCACCCGTTGTAACAGCGCGTCCCGGAACAGGTCGTGATAACGGAACCATTCATTGTGGGTATCCAGCGGGATCAGGAACAGATTTTCACGCAGCAGCTGTTCCAGCAGGACCTGACTGTTGGTGGTGCCGCGAACGGCGTCGCAGAGTGAGGCACACAGCCGGGGACAGCAGGCGGTGTCGAGCAGGAAGTCGCGCACCGGCGCAGGTTGCTGCTCCAGCACCTCTGTCAGCACATAATCACTGATGCGGCGCTCGTCCAAATCGATGCGTTGGTGACCCGTTCCAGGTTTTTGATCGTCAATGCTGCCGCCGGACAGCGCGGACAATTGCATGGCGGCAACCCAACCCTCAGTTTTACTGCAGATCCTGCGAATTTCCTGCTCGGAGAGTTCGAGCCCCATGGTGTCGTGGAAGAAGCGCTGGCACTCCTCCTCGGAGAATGCCAGCAGCCCCGGGTGTATGTCCTCCACCCAGCGGCGCACCCGCCAGCGTGAAAGCGGCAGGGCTGGTTCGGTGCGGGATGCCAGGGTCACCAGGACCCCTGGCGGCAGGTAGTCCATGAAATATGACACCTGGCGCTGTAATTGTGGGTCGCGGATAAAATGATAGTCGTCCAGGACCAGCGACCAGGGTGCGCCATCGGCGGCGAGAACGTTAATCAGCCCGGTAATGGGGCCTTCCAGTTCCTGGAGGCTGCAATGGCTGAGTTGTTGACGGCATTGCTCCAGACCTGCGAGGCCATTGTGTTCAAACGCCCCCACCACGTACTGCCAGAATCGGCGGGGCTCGTCATCATGCTCATCCAGGGATAGCCAGGCAACGGTAGACGGTGACTGGGAGCACCATTGGCTGACCAGTGTGGTCTTGCCAAAACCCGCTGGTGCCACCACCAGATTCAACCGCTTGGCACCGTCCGGCTGCAGCAGGGCGCTCAGGCGATCCCGTTGTACCGAACGGGGATCCGCGGTTGGTCTGAGGAATTTGGTGGTTAACAGCATCGTTTCCCTGAATGCCCGTAAATGTTTCGATAACGGATTGTGTGCTTTGTCACAGTTAAGTCAAGGGCCGCAAAGACAAATGACGCTGTCGTCATGCTGCGTTCTGGCGTTTTTGGTCTAAACTGTGTTGGAAGGGATTCTGTATACTCAATAAGAATGAAAAATCACGTTTTTATGCGTATTCTTCTAATAAGAGCAGCGTATACATGCCCGGTCTGTACCGGGCCTTATGGGGAGCGACAGGGTAGATGAAATTACAACAGTTGCGCTATATCTGGGAAGTTGCGCACCATGATCTCAACGTATCCGCCACTGCCCAGAGTCTTTTTACTTCACAGCCGGGAATATCCAAGCAGATCCGTCTTCTGGAAGACGAACTGGGCCTGGAAGTGTTTGCCCGCAGCGGCAAACACCTCACCCGTATCACACCGGGCGGCGAGATCATCATCCGTGAGGCCGGTGAGATACTGCGCCGTGTGGAAGGTATCAAGAAGATTGCGCAGGAGTTCAGTAACCAGCGCAAGGGCGACCTGAGCATTGCCACCACCCATACCCAGGCCCGCTATGCGCTACCGCCGATCATTCAGGGCTTTATCGAGTCCTACCCCGAGGTGTCCCTGCACATGCACCAGGGAACTCCCATGCAGATTTCAGAAATGGCCGCCAATGGCGCGGTGGATTTTGCCATTGCCACCGAGGCCATGGAGTTGTTCAACGACCTGATCATGATGCCGTGCTACAAATGGAACCGGAGCATCATTGTGCCGAAAGATCACCCTTTGGCGCAGAAATCCGAACTGACGTTGCCGGATCTTGCCGAATTTCCGCTGGTCACCTACGTGTTTGGCTTTACCGGCCGTTCGAAGCTGGACGAGGCGTTCCAGGCTCACGGATTGACCCCAAAAGTGGTGTTTACCGCCGCCGATGCCGATGTGATCAAGACGTATGTGCGGCTGGGTCTTGGGGTTGGCATCATCGCCAGCATGGCGTTCGACGAGCAGAATGACCCCGATCTTGTCTGCCTGGACGCCAGTCAACTCTTCCGTCCGAGCGTGACCCGGATTGGCTTCCGCAAGGGGACGTTCCTGCGCGGTTATATGTACGATTTCATCCAGCGATTTGCACCACACCTGACCCGTGAGCGGGTGGATGAGGCCGTGACTCACCAGGGCAGCAGGGCGGAGATCGAGGAACTGTTCAACGACATCGATCTACCGACCTACTGACGGCCCGGGAAAGATTATTCGCGGGCAATCAGGTTTCCGGCGTGTAGGCCACATTCCTTCTGCGTGGCTTCTTCCCACCACCAGCGGCCCTCGCGCTCGTGCTGTCCTGGCAGGATAGGGCGTGTGCAGGGTTCGCAGCCAATGCTGACAAAGCCCTTTTCGTGCAGTTTGTTGTAGGGGGCTTCCGTCATACGGATATAGTCCCAGACTTCCTTCGAGCTCCAGTTCGCCAGCGGATTAAACTTTACCAGCGTTTTCTCGTCCGTAGAGAAGGCGTCGTCAATCTGTACCACAGGCACGTCATTGCGGGTACCGGGGCTCTGGTCCTTGCGCTGGCCGGTAATCCACGCATCAACCGTGGCCAGTTTTCGCCGTAACGGATTGACCTTGCGGATACCGCAGCATTCGCCATGGCCGTCTTCATAGAAACTGAACATGCCCTTGCGGGTGACCAGATCCTGCACTTCCGCAGCATCGGGGAACATCACCTCAATGTTAATGCCATAGTGCTCGCGGACCCGATCAATGAACTGATAGGTTTCCGGATGAAGGCGCGCCGTATCCAGGGTGAATACCTGAAGGTTGTCGGTCAGCTTATGGGCCAACTCAATCAGTGCGACGTCTTCCGCACCGCTGAAGGAAATGGCAATGTTGTCGTACTTCGCCAGAGCGGCCTTGAGGATGGCCCTGGGGCTCGCGCCTTCAAGCTCGGCCTGTAACTGTGCAATGTCCGTCATTTGAAAGGATCACCTGGAGTGTAAATGTGTGATAAATCTACCATTAACCGGCAACAGTCTGAAGGAATGGGGGAGTATATCGTTATAGCCGCACAGATGTACGATGCATTCCGCCCCGGTTTTTCTTATCATACCGCCTGATTCCAATCCCCGGCGGCCTTCGCCGGGCTGACCAGCGTTCAACTATCAGGAGACCATTGTGGAACTCGCGTGCCTTGACCTTGAAGGAGTATTGATCCCGGAAATCTGGATCGCGTTTGCGGAAAAAACCGGCATTGAGGAGCTCAAGGCGACCACCCGCGACATTCCGGATTACGACGTACTGATGCAGCAGCGCCTGAAACTGCTGGACCAACACGGCTATGGCCTGCCGCAGATCCAGGAAGTGATCGGCGAGCTGGACCCACTGCCTGGCGCACGGGAGTTCCTGGATTGGCTGCGGGAGCGGTTCCAGGTGGTGATTCTTTCCGACACCTTCTATGAATTCGCCATGCCGCTGATGGCCAAGCTGGGCTATCCGGCACTGCTGTGCCACAAGCTGGAAGTAAACGAAGACGGCAGGATTACCGATTATCTGCTACGCCAGCGTGACCCCAAGCGTCAGTCAGTGCGTGCCTTCCAACTGCTGAACTACCGTGTTATTGCGGCGGGTGATTCCTACAACGACACCACCATGCTGGGCCAGGCGGAAGCGGGCATCCTGTTTCACGCGCCGCAGAACGTGATTGAGGAGTTCCCCCAGTTCCCGGCGGTACATACGTTTGAAGAGCTTAAGGGCGAGTTTCTGAAGGCCAGCGCCATCCATAACGGATAGCGCGGACAAGAGGCCGGGGCAAGCTCTTTGTCCTGGCTTTTCCTCCTTTGCAATTTGCTCTCTATAACGCTTCCAGCACGCTCATCAGCTTCTGAACCTTGTCCACGGATTCCCGGTACTCATCATCCGGGTCTGAATCCGCGACGATGCCACATCCCGCCCAGCAGTGAATCTTTCCTTCTGAATCCGTCATCAGGGTTCGGATTGCGATATTGCTCTCCAGGTTATTGGAAAAATCCCAACGGAAGACCGAGCCGCAGTAGGGCCCGCGACGATGTGGTTCCAGGTCGTCGATGATCTCCATCGCCCTGCGTTTGGGTGCACCCGTGATAGAGCCCCCGGGGAAGGCAGAGAGAAGGGCTTTTAACGGTGTGTTCTCTGGTTGCAGCCGGCCTTCCACCGTGCTGACCAGTTGATGGACGTTTTCATAGCTCTCGATACTGAAAAGCTGTGGCACCGTGACGGAAAACGGCTCGCAGAATCGCGACAGGTCGTTGCGAATCAAGTCCACGATCATCAGGTTTTCGGCCCGGTCCTTTTCAGCGGCGGCCAGGGATTCGGCGATCCGCTGGTCGTTCGCCGGCGAGTTCAGATCCCGGGGCCGGGTACCCTTGATGGGTTTGCTGATGACCCTGTTGCCATCTTCAATACTCAGGAACAGCTCTGGTGAAATGCTGAGGACCTGATAGGAACCAGCGTTGATGTACGCAGCGTGGGGGACCGGAACGGCCTGGCACAAAGCTCGGAACGCTGTGTACGGCTCGCCCTGGTAGCCGCCGGTGTACTTGTTGGACAGGTTGACCTGATAGCAGTCCCCGGCATGGATATAGCTAAGCACCCGGGATACGCCATTGCGGTAGTGTTCGGCGGGTTGGTCGGCTGTAAATCCCGGGCTGATGTGAAAAGGAGTAGGGCGCGTCGGCTTTTCGCCGGTGAGGTTCAGCACCCGTTCACGGGTTCTATCGTCACACTCGGGATGAAAGTCGAGCCTGGGCGAATTGGCACCCGAAACATCCAGTGTCAGTTGCCAGAGGTAGAGCCCGACATAGCCATAGTCCCCCGCGCTGGCATCGCCGGAGAATCCCGGCACCGTGTGGTTTCCAGCTTCGTAGAACAGCGTGCCCATGATGCCGCCAGCCAATTCCCGGCCCTGCTCTTGGGCCAGTCCCGCCCACGCCTGCTCCAGCTCTTCCGCCAGGCATGAAAAGGCGAGTGCATCTTTGGGTATCGGCCAATGCTTTATCGGGAACGCCGTAATGATCCGCCGTTGCCTGCCGGCGTCGGTGTAGTCGATAAACCCATGTTGGCTGCTGATCTGTGAAACGAGGCGTTCTGCCTCTTCCGCACTTAATGTTTTCACGATGTTACATACTTAACAAAATCTTGCATGGGTTCACGGTAGCCTGTGCGGCAAGTCACCTGATTTCGGGCTTGGGAAGGCTTGGGCCGGTGCATTCTAAACAATAATCCTAAGGGCAGTAACCAGTATGAAGACTTGTAACGGCATTGGTAAGCGATTTGTTTTGGCGATGATCGCAGGGTTTGCGTTTTCCACAGCAGTGTTGGCGCAGGATGCGATTGATCGGGAGGACCATGTGCTGTCGGATGGCAAGCTGGACGACAAAGATCTGGCGGCGGTCGTCGCGGTTGCGCAGCGACACCTCACGGAACTGACCGACTCGGTGGTTAAAAACGCCGGTACAGAACTTGAGGAAGCCGGCATTTTCCGTCCAATGGCGTTCATGGTGATGAAGTCCGACAAGGTCCAGCAAATGAGGCTGGAGGAAAAGGCTGAAGAAGCACCGGGGCAGGTCAAGGTACTGATGTATCGCGCAGGTCTGAAATCGATTGCCCGCCGCGGGGAAATCCATGCGTCTGCGATCGCATACCCAGGCAGCGTTGAGAAAGATGGAGAAACCATCCGTGCGCTGGTTCTTGAACACGAACATCGTCTTGGCATCTCGGGTTTCAAGCTAATCCCCATCAACCTTGAGAACGGAAAAGCCAGCTTTGGAAAACCAATGTCGCAGGAAAAGCCGTTCCAGATTTTTTACGACGACAAGGGTGAGGGAGATTCTTCAACTAGCTGATATTAAAGAGTATATCGGTCAATTATTACGAACCTAGTTGTTTTGTGACAATTTGTGAATGCATTCACGGAACCAGACTGTAAAACAATCTTAAATGGAGTGGTGAGGTTGAGCCTCACAACAAGGTTAAAACGTTCAACCGGATAACAATAAGTTCAATCAAGGAGAACAATATGAAAGGCCTGAAGAAAATTGCACTGGCAACAGCTGTTGCTGCTGCGCCCTTCGCCGCTCAAGCCGAGCTGCAAGCGATGGACGACAGCATGATGGGTAACGTCACCGGTCAGGCCGGTGTGACCATCGAGCTGGAAACCCAGGTAAGCATTGGTCAGTTCACCTACACGGACGAAGGCACCTTCGCCGTTAAGGACATTGAGCTGGGTGGTGCGTTGGCCAGTAGCTCACAGTCTGCTGCAGACTATGCTGCGGCTACCGGCGCCGGCGCTCTGTTGGACCAACTGAAAATTGACATCGACATCGCTGACGATGGCGACGCGATCATTCACGTTGGCTCTCTCCAGACTGATGGCAGTGGTAACCCGATTCCCATCGACTGGGGTATGACTGCAGGCTCCATGGAGCTTGAAGGTAACGGCGGTGAAAACACCGTTCTCGTTTCCAACATGGACGCATGGGGTCTTCTCGGCGCTCTGGACATCGTTGTCGACACTGACGACGTAGATGGCCAGGCTGGTACTGGTACCCTGAACATTGACGCAGCGTTCACCGTTGAAGAAATGAGCTTCGACGTTGACTTCCTGGGTGTTGGCATCGCTGGCATGACCATCAAGGGCTCTGAGTCCGGCGGTGAAGCACTTGGTGCAGCCGGCCTTGCTCAGATCTTTGGTGAAGATCCTGCCAACCTGACTCCGGAAGAGCAGCGTAAAGTTGGTCTGGCTCAGGCTGGCTTCGCGATTGTTGGTCTGGACATCTACAAAGGCGACGGCCTGGGCGCTTCCACAGCGACTGGCGTACTGCGTGTAGATGTTGATGACGTCCTGATGGACATCAACGTTGCCGAAACCAACATCGGCGGTGCAAACATCGGTACCATCGGTATCGACAACCTGCACATCAGCAACACCAAGCTGGCTGTATACGGTCACTAAGCTGATCGCATAACACCTTTGGTGTGAACGCCCCGCGCTGCGGGGCGTTTTTTTATGCCGGTCAAAAAAGTACTGGTAAAAAAAAGCGGTGACTCGCAAGGAGTCACCGCTTTTTATGTTTCGGACCTGTAGAGATAGTCTTAGCGATCCGGCACCGCTATAGACAGATCAAACCCACCGCCAGGACGGGGTGTTAATGTGATCGGGCCTTCGTTAATGCCATGGGGCACCTGGATCGTATCAATACCCGGCGGGTTGCCAATGGTGAAGTTCAGGTTCTGGCCGTCAAACCCAACGCCCAGTTGATCGTTCAGAAAGGTCTGGCTGAATGGCTCGTCGGGTATTTGGGCCTGCTGTCCGAAAATAATGGGCGGAATGGTTGGGGTGAACTCCGCTGGGGGCTGCACCCGGGCGAGTTCTTCCTGGGGCAGCAGCAGAGCGCGCCGGAGGAACTCCTCTTCCGCGCTCTCAAGGGCACCTTTCTTGCCTTCCCGTTCGAAGCGTTCAAGGGCTTCGCGATAGGCTTCCTCTTCCGCTTCCGTTAGCACCGGCTCACCCGGAGAAATGGTCAGGGAGCGGATAATCTGCTGCCGGTCCGCGTCGGTTTTCTGCCGTTCTTTAGGCACCACGATGACGGCGGAATCCTTCACGTAGGTTTCAACCATTTCGTCAGAGGTCAGGGTCTGCACCCCGGCCATCAGCGGGGAGCTAAACGAAACAGCCAGGCTGGCCGTACCAGCCAGAGCGATGTACAAGGGTGTTCGGCGGTTCATGGCGTAGCCTCTTGCCGTGTCCAAACGCGAAATGGAGGCGCTTCCGACACTAAACTGCAGTCAGTATGCTCCTTGGTTGCAGTATTCTTCTCAGAGATTCGGATTTCAAGGCGATTTTGTGGTGTTTGTGATCAGAATCGGACTATTGTCAGTATTCTTCTGTAAAACCGCGCAAACGTGTTTATATAACAGGCGTAACCATCCAGTTTTTGTAACAGGACTCTTATGTTGAAGGCATTTCGTTCGCGATGGCAGCGCTGGGTCAACCAGCGGATTCCGCGAGCCGATCAGCGAATATTCGGACAGCGCAATGTTTTTATCCTGCCCACGGGTGCCGGGGTGGTGTTTGCCGGTTTACTGTTGATCATGCTGATTACCGGAATTAACTACCAGAACAGCCTGATATACATGCTCACATTTCTGTTGGGCGCAGTAGTTGTTGCGGCCATGCACCAGACCCACCGCAACCTGTCGGGGCTGGAACTGACACTCATACAGGCCGGTGATGGCTTTGCCGGCGATACGATACCCTTCCGTTTAAGGGCTGTGTCGCCCCGTCATGATTCGCTGGCGATATCCCTGTTCTGCGATGACAGTCAACTCGAAAGCCAGCACGTGCCAGCCGGGCAGCAGGAGGATATGACCCTGGCGATACCGTCCTATCAACGTGGCTACCTGCAGCCGGAGCGTATCCGCGTGGAAACCCGCTTTCCTTTTGGCCTTTTCAAGGCCTGGTCCTGGCTGCGGCCGGTCACGTCCGGCATTGTCTATCCAAACCCTCTGGCCGCCCCGGATGTGACCAGCACGGTTCAGGACGGAGAGGAGCAATCGAAGGCCCGCTCGACGGATGGCAATGACCATGCCGACATTCGGCCCTGGCGTGAGGGGGATCTGAGCCAGAGGGTTCAGTGGAAACGATACGCCCGTACCGGTGAGATGGTGATTACCGATTGGGAAGGTGAACAGGGCAGCCCCCACTGGCTTGATTACGACGCTTTCAGGGGCGTGGACCGTGAGCTGCGCCTGGGTTACCTGGCTCATCAGGTGATGGAACGGGCCCGCAAGAACAGCCGTTTCGGGTTGAATCTGCCGGGGCAGGTGATTGAACCTGACACCGGTGCTGCTCACGCCAACCGGTGCCTTAAGGCGCTGGCCATCTTTGGCCTTGAACAACCAAGGGAAGGTGGTCCTCTGCCCCATGGTACCCGCTCCGAAGAGGTTGGGAATCGGACCTCTGCGTCGTCTGGTTTCGGGGAGGGACGGGCATGATTCGCAGGTTCCTGAGTAATTCGCCGAGTTCACGCTCCTTACAGGCTGCGGAATTGGTATCGGGCCGCGCGTTGATATGGCTGATCGCAGGCTTTGGGTTGTTACTGATTCCCCAGTGGGACCGATTGCCGATCTGGCTGGTGGCCAGTTGCGCTGTACTTGCTGGCTGGCGGTGGCTGGCGCAATCCGGGCAGGTCAGGTTACCGGGAAGGTGGATGCGTACCGGGATCATGCTGGTACTGGTGGCCGTTTATATCGCAACTGTGCAGGGGCGTTTCACCGTTGATACTGCGGCGTCGTTTTTTGTGCTGGCGGTGGGGCTTAAATGGCTTGAGACCCGATCCACCCGGGATTTCTATGTGCTGTTTTTTATCCTGGTGTACCTGGCGACAGTCAACTTTCTGTTTCATCAGGAGATTCACTGGAGTGTCATTAACATTGCGGGCGTTGCCTTATTGTTAATCGGCCTGCAGGTGGTGAATGCGCCGGAAATTCCCGGTGCCATGAAGAAGGGATGGCGGCGCTTGGGGCTGATGCTGGTTAAGACCTTGCCGATTGTAGTGCTCCTGTTCGTGTTCTTCCCGCGCATGTCGCCGCTCTGGAGTGTGCCGCTGGTTTCCGGCGAAGCCCGAACTGGAATCAGCGACACCATGACTCCCGGTGATATCTCGAGTCTCGCCCAGAGCAGTGAGCGAGCCTTTCGCGTCACCTTTGGCGGTGAGTTACCGGCCTACCGGGACCGATATTGGCGCGGGCTTATCCTGGATCGCCTTGACGGAGACACTTGGCAACAGGGCCTTGGAAAGCCGTTTCGCCGGCTTGGCCGTGTTGACGTTGATGGTGGCGTAGGGCCGCTCGGGCCCAACCAGTACGAGGTGTTATTGGAACCCACGGACCAGACCTGGGCCTTTGCTCTGGAGAACTCCAGGGCGGTCTCCAATAATGTAAAGCAAACGGATGAGAATCTGTTCCGGTTTGACCGGCCGGCTGACAGCGCGGTCCGTTACCGGATGGAGTTGGTCGGGAACCAAACAACGGAGGATGCCAGTGCGGAGCCCGATAACCTTCAGCGTTATCTACAGTTACCACAAAGCGGCAACCCGAGGGCAAGGGCGTTCGGGCAACAACTGGCTGGCCAACACGACAACCCTCAGGCAGTGGTGCAGCAGCTTCTGACCCGTTTCCGGGAGCAGGCCTATTTCTACACCCTGCGCCCACCCGCTATGCCCGTGGATGGCATCGACAGCCTGTTATTCGATGAAAAGCGGGGTTTCTGTGCCCACTACGCCGGGGCTACCACGTTTGTGTTGCGCGCAGCGGGTATTCCGGCCCGAGTGGTGGTCGGATATCAGGGTGGGTCACCCGGCGCAGATGACGAATATCTGATTGTGCGGCAGTACGATGCCCATGCCTGGGTGGAAGCGTGGTTCCCCGGCCAGGGTTGGGTGCGGGTGGACCCGACAGCTGCCATTGCTCCCGAGCGTATTGAGTTTGGTCTACGGGAGGCGGTGGCTGAGGAAGGCTCGTTCCTTGAGAACGATTGGACATCGCCACAGCGCTACGGCGATTTGGCGATGCTGCAGTGGGCTTCCCTGCAGCTCGATAAGATTAATTACCACTGGCAGCGCTGGGTTGTCGGATATCAGGGGCAGTCACAGATGGACCTGATGTCGCGTTTGCCTGGAGGGATAGGAATGCGGGAGCTTGGCTATATTACCGCGGGCATTGTCGGTATGGCGCTGTTACTGGCGGGTTTGGTTACCGCCTGGCAGTACCGTCGCGTGGAAAGCCGGGACCCGCTTGGTCGTCTCGTCAGCCGCTGGTATCGGTTGTGTGACCGTTCGGGAGTGCCTGTACGTCACGGTGAAACACCCTCCCAACTGGCCTCAAGGCTTGCCCGGGCAAAACCCGCGGCGGCCGGCACAGCAACGGCTTTTGCCCGATTGATCAACAAACATTACTATGGCCGGGGTTCCGAAACCGGTCATCATGGCGAACTGGCGAAAATGAAGCGATTGCTGGCCACGATGAAACGACAGGCGGATCGACCGTCAACCAGTTCATCAAAGGGGTGAATACGTGAACGCATCCATAGCAACCATGGCATGGCTTGAAGACGCCTGGAGCCGACTGCTCCAACGCATCGCCGGCAACAGGATGCCCCATGCCCTGATGGTGACGGGCGAGAACGGCGTGGGAAAGCGTCTGTTTGCCAACGCGCTGGCCGGGTTGCTGGTCTGTGAAAAGGCGGATATGGACGCAGGGTCCCCTTGTGGCATCTGTAAGCAGTGCGAGCTGGTTGCCGCGGGCACCCATCCGGATATCCGAATTTACGCACCGGAAAAATCACGGATGATCAAGATTGATCAGATTCGTGCGTTGTCCGCATTCGCGGTCGGCTCTCCCCAGGTGGCCTCCCGCAAGGTGGCCATTATTGATCGGGCGGACCAGTTGAACATCAATTCCGCCAACGCGTTGCTGAAAACCCTGGAAGAACCCGCCGAAGATGTGGTGCTTCTGCTGCTGCAGGAGAGTGGCAGGCCGGTATTGCCGACGATCCGTTCCCGCTGCCAGAGTTTGCTGATTGCTACGCCGGACAGAGATCAGGCTGCTGGCTGGCTGGCGACGGCGGTCAAAGCGATGGATGGCGACAACAGACCAACGCCGGAGCAATGCGCCAAGGCGCTGGTACTGGCAGCCAATGCGCCGCGGCTGGCCCTGGAATATGCTACCGGAGAGTTTATTAGCCTGCGGGATGAGGCGTTGGACAACTTCCGCCATTTCATGAAGGGTCAGCTCACTCTTTCCGAGGCTGCAAAGCCGTTCAAGGCAATGGGGCTTGAAAGTGCTCTATGGCTATTTGAAGGCTGGGCTGGTGACCTGGCCCGCATCAGTGCCGGGGGGCAGCCCCGGGATGCGGAAGCGGCGGACATGTTAACGTTCCTTGCCAGAAACAATCCTTCCTGGCGGGCCCATGAACTCCTGGATGCGATCCACGAGTCCAGGTCTGCCGGCGTTTACAACGTGAACCCTGAGTTGGAAGCGGGCCGATTGCTGATCGCATGGCAGAAACTCATGCCGCGCCGCAGGCCAGCTGCGGGATAAACGGAGTGACCAATGGCGCGGCAGGATAGGGCAGTGATTAACAACTACTGCTATGATTGCGGAATATCAGGAGTTTATTGACTTCGGCTGCTACCAATCCGGTTGCTTTCGATACAGAGCTATCAATACAGAGCTATCAATACAGAGAAAGGTGTTTACTATGGGGCCTGGTTTTGGCGCACGCAGTGGCATTCTCACGCTGACCATCAAGGACAAGGCGGTACTCTACGCCGCCTACATGCCTTATATCCGGCAGGGCGGGTTGTTTATTCCCACGCAAAAACAGTATCAATTGGGCGATGAAGTGTTCCTGTTGCTCAACCTGATGGATGAGCCGGAAAAAATCCCCGTGGCGGGCAAGGTGATCTGGATTACCCCGAAGGGTGCCCAGGGCAACCGTGCAGCGGGCATTGGTGTGCAGTTCGATGGTGAAGACGAAACCGCGCGTACCAAAATCGAGTCCTACCTGGCGGGTTCATTGAGCTCGGATCGACCCACCCACACTATGTAAGCGCTTCAATGAACGACACCATTCTGGAAACCCCACCTGATACAACAATGACGTGTCGGGAAATCAACTGGTCTCTTAAACACATCGACCTGGCAGGCCTGCACTGGCCCGCTGCCACGGCCTCTGAAACCTGGCCGGTGCTGATGATCCACGGCTGGCTGGATAACGCCCTGTCATTCGCCAGATTGGCCCCGGCGTTGGCGGGAAATCGCGATGTGTACTCCCTCGATATGGCTGGGCACGGGCGTTCCGGGCACCGGCCTGAAGGCCAGGGGTACCAGTTGATGGATTATGTGGCGGACCTGGCAGAACTGGTTGAGACCCATTTCAAAGACTCGCCGAAAGGGCAGATTGATCTGGTGGGTCATTCACTCGGCGGGATTGTCAGCGTGCTCTACGCGGCGGCGTTTCCGGAACGGGTGCGTCGGTTGGTCATGATCGACAGCATTGGACCGATCAGTCGTAAACCGGATGAGGTGATCGATCAGATGCGCAAGTCGATCATCAAACGAATGACGGGTTCAGGGAAAGCGGTCGTATACCCTGACATAGAGTTGGCAGCCAAGGCTCGGGAGGGTGGCATGATCCCCCTGTCGCCAGAAGCCGCGAGAATGCTGGTAACGCGGAGCATGAAGTCTTCCGGTGATGGTTTCGTGTGGCAAACCGATCCGCGTTTGCGCCATCCATCGATGATAATGATGGACGAAGCGCAAGTGACCGCTTGCCTGAAGAAAGTAGTCACGCCAACACGTTTCCTGCGTGCGACGCAGGGGCTCCTGGCCAGTCGCCCGGAACTTGATTCACGTTTGGATGCGATCGCGAACCTGGATGTGGTGGCCGTGCCCGGAGGCCACCATTGCCACCTGGACGGGAATGTTGAACCCGTCATTGATGCAGTCAGAGGCTTTTTAGACGATGCAGAATAAGCGCTTGTCGCAGTCAGTAGTGTGGGTCGCCGCCATGTTCATGGGGTTTTCGACCATGGTGTCGGCGCAAATGCCACCGCCGGAACCGTTTCCGGAGGCGCGCCTTGATCAGGAAATCAGCATCAAGTCGCCGGGGCACCTGGTGTTGTTCAGCCCGGTTCGTGAGGTGAACAACGAGATCCGCTCCGCGTCCATGGCCCGGCTCCCGGTCAAGGGCGTCGGGCAGTTATATGAAGTCCAGGGCGGTGCCAACCGGGAAGAGGCTCGCGATCACTATCTAAGGGAACTGCAGGCCCGTGGCGCCCAGATACTGTTTGAATGTTCCGGAAGGAATTGCGGGCGCAGTAACGTGTGGGCCAACCAGATTTTTGATCAATCCAGTCTCTATGGGCGGGACAACAATCAGGACTATCTTGTTGCCGGTTCGGTCGATGAGAATGGCCAGCCGTGGCTGACGCTGGTGTATACGGTTACCCGCGCCAACCAGCGCCAGTTTGTCTGGGTTGAACATTTGGTCGCGCCTCAGGGAACTGATATTCCGGGAATGGGCAACGAAAGCGCCAGAATCAAGGGGCCGGTGATTGTGCCCTGGCAGGGTGGCATCACCTACCGCTTTGAGTGGAGCGGTGCCGACCGGCGCATCATCAATGACTGGGCCGGCGACGCTGAAGCCCGGGTAGTACTGACGGCCTATTCCCAGCTCAAGGATAATGAAACCCTGGAAGCGTCTATGGAGCGGGCAGAGGCTGCAGCGCAGTCACTTTCCCAGGTGTTGGCCAAAAGTGGCGTTTCCGAAAGCCGCCAGATGATCATTACGGTTGGCCCCACGGTTGTGATACCAAATCCCGATCGGCAAGGTGACCGGGTTGAAGTGATGGTGATTACGAGGTGAAGGGAATGAACAGGCCATCCGGGACAGAGCTTCAGGACGAAGATCAGAAGCCGGCAGACGATATCTCCCAGATTGTCACGAGCACCGGAATATCCGCTGCTCAGTCGGCGTCCGAGAAAGGCGATCCCCGGCCGACGGCTCCCGGCAAGGGCAAGACCGTAGCGCTGACTCTTGGCAGTGGCGGGGCCAGGGGCTATGCCCATATAGGTGCGATCGAGATACTGGTGGAAAGAGGCTACGACATTGTCGCCATTTCCGGCTGTTCCATGGGAGCCTTGATCGGGGGCGTGTTTGCAGCCGGCAAGATGAAGGATTACAAGGACTGGGTAACTGGCCTGGGCCAGTTCGATGTGCTGAAACTGCTGGATGTGACTTTTAGCTCCGTCGGCGCCATTCGTGGAGAAAAGATATTCTCCGTGGTGCGGGAAATGATTGGAAATACCCGAATTGAAGACCTTCCGATCGCCTATACGGCTGTGGCGACGGATCTCCTTGCCCATAAGGAAATCTGGTTTCAGGAAGGGCCGCTGGATCAGGCCATCCGGGCGTCGGTTGCCATACCCAGTGTGGTGACGCCTCTGGTGTTGAATGGCCGCGTGCTGGTGGACGGCGCCTTGCTCAATCCACTGCCGATCATTCCGACCATTTCCTCCCATGCCGATATGATTGTGGCCGTAAACCTCAGTGGCGAAGATGACCGCGGGCGGCGATTGCCGGATGCGGCGTTTGCAAACCCTGACGACGATGATACCGAGGAATGGGTCGAAAAAATCCGTGATAAGGCCTCCCGCTGGTTTGACTGGGATGCCCTGAAGACCTTCAGTACCAAGAAAGAGGGTGGTTCGTCGGCTTCACCGGAAGAGAAAATCAGCAAGGCGGTGGCGAAGAACGAGCACAATAAAAAGACGCCCGCGATAAAATCGGAACCGAAGAAACATCAGGATGATCACGAGACTATTGACTGGGATAAGCTGGGTATTGGTAAGTTCGATGTCATGAACCTGACCGTCGAAACCATGCAAAGCGCCTTGGTACAATACAAGATCGCTGGGTATCCACCCGATTTGCTGGTGAACATTCCCAAGAACGCCAGCCGCAGCTATGACTACCACAAGGCGCCCGAATTGATTCAGCTTGGACGGGAACGTATGGCCGCCGCGTTGGACCGGTACGAAGAGAACCAGAACAGCTCTGGCCCGATGGCGATATGACCCTGAAACCGCAATTGCGGCGGTGGGCTGCAGCCTGTGCCGGAAAGAGCGTATAATTCAGCGCCTTGATCATTTCCGAACAGGACGAGCGTGCGTGAGTAACCCCATTGATGACCTGCATACCGTCAGAGACTACCTGAGGTACGTTTCTTCTCGCTTTGCCGATTCGCCGCTTTATTTTGGCCACGGCACGGACAACGTGTGGGATGAGTCTGTGCAACTGGTTATGCGTAGCCTCCATTTGCCTCTGGAAAACAATACACTGTTCCTGGATGCCCGGCTGACCCGGGAAGAACGAGCGTTGATCCTTGATCGCATGCAACGCCGTATTGACGACAGGGTCCCCTTGGCTTATCTGTTGGGTGAAGCCTGGTTTATGGGGCTGCCATTTCATGTGGATGAACGTGTGCTGGTGCCGCGTTCACCATTCGGAGAGCTGATTCAAGGCGGGTTGCAACCCTGGTTGGGTAACAAGCCCGTGGGCAGGATCCTGGACTTGTGTACTGGCAGTGGCTGTATTGGCATTGCAGCCGCGAGCGTATTCGAGGACGCCGAGGTGGACCTTGCGGATATCTCTACCGACGCCCTCGACGTGGCCGCGGTCAATATCGATTATCACGAGGTTGGTGACCGGGTAAGCACCGTACGGTCCGATGTGTTCGATGGGCTTGAAGGTCGATACGATGTCATCCTCAGCAACCCTCCCTATGTGGACGCTGACGATATTGCGGATATGCCGGCGGAGTATGGCCACGAACCGGAACTTGGCCTTGCTGCCGGGGGAGATGGGCTGGACATCGCTCATCGGATACTCGCGAGGGCAGCCGATTACCTGAACCCGGGTGGCCTCTTGATTGTTGAGGTCGGGAATAGCTGGGTGGCGTTGCAGGAAGCCTATCCGGATATGCCGTTTACCTGGCTGGAATTTGAGAATGGCGGCGACGGTGTGTTTCTGTTGACTGCTGAAGACCTACATTAAATACCCTGGATAAGATACTGAATCATGTCGGGAAATAGCTTCGGAAAATTGTTTACGGTGACCAGCTTTGGTGAGAGCCACGGGGCTGCGCTCGGATGCATAATTGATGGTTGCCCTCCGGGGCTTGAGCTGTCCGAGGCTGATATGCAGCGGGATCTGGACCGCCGCAAGCCCGGCACTTCGCGTCATACCACCCAGCGCCGGGAAGCGGACGAAGTGAAGATCCTCTCGGGGGTGTTCGAGGGTAAGACCACTGGCACCCCCATTGGGTTGGTGATCGAGAATACCGATCAGCGCTCAAAGGATTATTCGAAGATCGCGGAGCAGTTCCGTCCTGCCCACGCCGACTATACCTACATGCACAAGTACGGTGTTCGGGATTATCGGGGTGGAGGTCGGTCTTCTGCACGCGAGACAGCGATGCGGGTCGCCGCCGGTGCCGTTGCACGGAAATTTCTGGAGCAGCGCCTTGGTATCACGATCCGGGGTTATCTCTCCCAGTTGGGACCGATCCGCATTGAGAAGATCGATTGGGATCAGGTTCACCAGAATCCGTTTTTCTGCCCGGATGCCGATAAGGTGCCGGAGATGGAAGCCTATATGGATGCCCTGCGCAAAGAGGGCAATTCCATCGGTGCGCGTATCAATGTGGTCGCTGAGGGCGTTCCTCCCGGCCTGGGTGAGCCGATTTTCGACCGGCTGGACGCGGACCTGGCTCATGCGTTGATGAGCATTAACGCGGTGAAGGGTGTTGAGATTGGAGCGGGCTTTGGGTGTGTTGACCAGAAAGGCACGGAGCACCGGGATGAGTTAACCCCTGAAGGGTTCCTGTCGAACCATGCCGGTGGTGTTCTGGGCGGAATTTCGTCGGGGCAGCCGATCCTGGCCAGTATTGCGTTGAAACCGACGTCCAGTTTGCGGTTGCCGGGGCGGAGTATTGATGTTCACGGTGATCCCGTGGAGGTGATTACCACGGGGCGGCATGATCCCTGTGTGGGCATTCGTGCGACGCCGATTGCGGAGGCGATGATGGCCATTGTGTTGATGGATCATTATCTGCGTCATCGTGGTCAGAATGGGGATGTCTCGGTCTCTACCCCGAACATAGGCCAACTCTGACCCCAGCCGCATACACCGGTAGGTCGGATTAGGCGAAGCCGTAATCCGACATTTATCAGATCGTATCAACTCGACTGATAGTACGGTGCACACCACAGCAAGCAGGGCCTCTCAAAACTCGCCGCAAGTACGTCCATGTAGGCTCGGTCGGGCCATCCCTGGCCCTCCACGGTTTTGAAAGGCCCTGCTTGCCGCAGTGGTCGGTCTTCTGTGATATCTCATTGGAGCATTCCTATCTATTGGCGCCTTTCAAACCTCTACTTCTGGTTTTTCGCTCTCCTCGGCGGTTTGCTGCCGTATTGGTCCCTGTATCTGGAAGGCCGGGGCTTTTCCTACCTTGAGATCGCCACGCTGATGGCGACAATTCAATTAACCAAGATCGTGGCGCCCAGCGTGTGGGGGTGGCTCGGAGATCGGACTGGGCAGCGGGTGCGGTTGGTTCGGTTTGGTGCCATTACGGGGTCGCTGTTTTTTGCTGGTGTGTTCATGGAGCCCGGGTTTTATGGGCTGTTGCTGGTCATGCTGGCGTTTACGTTTTTCTGGAATGCGATTTTGCCGCTTTATGAAGTGATCACGTTGCGGTCGCTGGGAACGCAACGTGAGAAATACGGCAAGGTGCGGTTATGGGGGTCGGTAGGGTTTATTGGCGCGGTGGCGCTGGTGGGAGGGATTCTTGAACTTATCCCGATCACTCTGTTGCCGTGGCTGTTGTTGCCGGTGTTTGCGGGGATTGCGGTGTCGGCGTTTCTGGTGCCGTCGGAGCGGGGAGAACGTAAGCCACTGGCGCCCAAGGGCAGTTTGAAGGCGATTGTGACCCACCCGGCGGTGGTGACGTTCTTTTTGATGAACTTTCTGCTACAGGTATCCCACGGGGCGTACTACACGTTTTTCAGTATTCACCTGGAGCAGCACGGGTACGGTAAGTTGGCGATTGGGTTGTTGTGGTCGCTAGGGGTGCTGGCGGAGATTGGGTTGTTCCTGGTGATGCATCGGCTGACCCGCAATTTCACCGTGCGGCAGATTGCGATTGCGGCACTGGCGCTGACGATGATTCGCTGGGTGTTGATCGCGGAAGTGACGGATGTGGTGGCGGTGCTGATTTTCGCGCAGTTGCTGCACGCGGCCTCTTACGGCGCCCTGCACGCTATTTCGGTGCAGTATATCCAGGGTTTCTTTGGGCAGCATCATCACGGCCAGGGGCAGGCGCTCTACAGTGGGCTGACCTTTGGTGCCGGTGGCGCACTGGGCGCCTGGTTGTCGGGCTTTCTGGTGGACGGGTTCAGTACCTCCGCCGCGTTCTGGGGCGGGGCGGCGGCCATGGCCATTGCCATTGTCATCACTTGGCGGGGCCTGAGGCCGCCGCCCGAGCATTGATTGGTGTTGCTGTGGTGTTTAGCGGGTTTTATTGAAGATCTGCTGCGATATCCAGCAGTGCCTGTGCCTGGGGGCTCAGCGATCGGCCCTTCAGTCCCACACCGCCGAGAATGCGGCTTACGGAGTGGGGCACAGAAAGCACCGTAAGTGAGTCGTCGACCATGCTCACCGGCAAAACGCTCCACCCAAGCCCGACGCTGGCCATCATCTTGATGGTTTCCAGGTAGTTGGTGGGCATCTGGATTTTCAGGGGCAGACTCGCATCGAGAAACAGTCGGCTGATGGATCGGTAGGTGGCGGTGCCAGCTTCGGGGAGCAGGGCGTCATACCGGGACAGATCCCCGAGCCCCGGGTTGTCCAGCGAGGCCAGTGGATGTTCCGGCGACACCACGAATGCCATGGCATCTTCCCAGCGCACGTGCACATCGAATGCCTGGTCCATGCTCTCGCTCAGGGTCACGAACGCGAGCTCTGCTGTACGTTTACGCATCTGCCCGAAGGCGCTTTCAGAATCCATGAACTGCAGTTCCAGAGACACCTCCGGATAATCCCGGTTCAGTCGCCGTAACCAGGCAGGGAGATGATGCAGTCCGATGTGGTGGCTGGCAATCACCGACAGCTGTCCTGAAACCGATCCCTCACGATCTGACAGCGCCTGTCGGGCATTGTGCACTTCGTCCAGAATTCGCCGGGCATGGGGTAGAAGGCGTGCCCCTGCCTCCGTCAATCGGACCTGTCTGTTACTCCGGTCGATCAGCTTCGTTCCCAACTGGTTCTCCAGCGCTGCCAGACGCTTGCTGATTGCGGGCTGCGTCAGGTGTAGCAGTTCTGCCGCCTCGGAGAACGACTCCTGGTCTACGATTGTCAGGAATGCTTTCAGGGAGTTCGCATCCATTGTGGTTACCTCTTTGACTGCGTCCCTTGGTGAAGGTCGCATGCCGGGAAGACTGTTCCAAAAAACGCCCGTTAATACGTCCCTGTAGGGCTCGGTCGCGCCATGGACGGCGCGACCGAGCCCCCATGGATGGGTTTACGGCGTGTTTTGGGAGGCTCTTACCACCATGCGACTCGCACCCAACACGCAGGCCCGACTTTAAGGTAGGCTCGCCCAAAGCCTAATATTCCATCATGGAATGCGCAACATAAAAAACATGAATTGAGGTTATTCAAGGCTAGGCGTTAAAATAGAACCATACTGAAAAAACAGAAACCCCCCAGAGAGTGAGAGAGAACCATGGCGGGCAAGACCTTATACGACAAATTGTGGGACGACCATCTCGTTAAACAGCGGGATGACGGCTCCGCGTTGATCTACATCGACCGGCATCTGCTGCACGAAGTCACCTCGCCGCAGGCCTTTGAAGGCCTGCGGCTGGCCGGGCGTAAGCCCTGGCGGCTGGATGCCAACCTGGCGACACCGGACCACAACGTACCCACCACCGACCGCGCCAGAGGCATTGAAGGCATTGTTGACCCGGTATCCCGGATTCAGGTGGAAACCCTGGACAAGAACTGCGACGAGTTCGGCATCCTGGAATTCAAGATCAAGGACCAACGCCAGGGCATCGTGCATGTGATCGGGCCAGAGCAGGGCGCGACACTGCCTGGCATGAGCATTGTTTGTGGCGATTCCCATACCTCCACCCACGGTGCATTCGGCTGCCTGGCTCATGGTATCGGCACGTCAGAGGTGGAACATGTGCTCGCCACCCAGTGCCTGGTTCAGCAGAAAATGAAAAACATGCTGGTGAAGGTGAATGGCAAGCTTGGGCCCGGGGTGACCGGAAAAGACGTTGTCCTCGCCATCATCGGTAAGATTGGCACTGCTGGCGGTACGGGCTGTGCCATTGAGTTTGGCGGCGAGGCGATTCGTGGCCTCTCGATGGAAGCCCGAATGACCATCTGCAACATGTCCATCGAGGCCGGTGCGCGGGTGGGCATGGTCGCGGTCGACCAGACCACCATTGATTATGTCAAGGGTCGCCCATTTGCCCCCAAGGGCGAGATGCGCGAGCAAGCCATTGAATACTGGAAGACGTTGCACAGCGATGACGATGCAGTGTTCGACAAGGTTGTTGAGCTCGACGGTTCCGAAATTATGCCGCAGGTGAGCTGGGGGACGTCTCCCGAGATGGTCGCAGGCGTTGGCGGTAATGTGCCGGACCCGGAAGCGGAAGCCGATCCCATCAAGCGCGAGGGAATTGTCCGTGCCTTGAAGTACATGGGCTTGAGGCCGAACATGCCGATTACCGAGATCAAGCTGGATCGTGTGTTTATTGGCTCCTGTACCAACAGCCGTATAGAGGACCTTCGTGAAGCAGCGGCGGTCGTGAAGGGGCGGAAGGTGTCGTCATCACTCAAGCAGGCGATGGTGGTGCCCGGTTCCGGTCTGGTGAAAGTTCAGGCGGAACAGGAAGGGCTGGACAAGATCTTTATTGAAGCCGGTCTTGAGTGGCGTGATCCGGGCTGCTCCATGTGTCTGGCCATGAACGCCGACAAATTGGGGCAGGGAGAGCATTGCGCCTCCACTTCCAATCGTAACTTCGAGGGCCGCCAGGGCTTCGGCGGGCGTACCCATCTGGTTAGCCCGGCCATGGCAGCGGCGGCGGCGATCAACGGCCACTTCGTTGATGTCCGCGAGATGATGAACTGATCCACAGGAGAGACACCATGCGAGCCTTAAAGCAACACCAGGGCATTGTTGCCCCCATGGACCGGTCCAATGTGGATACGGACATGATCATTCCCAAGCAGTTTCTGAAGTCCATCAAACGTACCGGCTTCGGGCCGAACCTGTTTGACGAACTGCGTTACCTTGATGAAGGCAAGCCGGACCAGGACTGCTCACAGCGGCCCATCAATCCTGATTTCATGCTTAATCAGGATCGCTACAAAAATGCCAGCGTGCTCCTGGCGCGGCGCAACTTTGGTTGTGGCTCCAGCCGCGAGCACGCCCCCTGGGCGCTTGAGGATTTTGGGTTCCACGTTATCATTGCGCCCAGTTTCGCCGACATTTTCTATAACAACTGCTTTAAGAATGGCTTGTTGCCAATTGTTTTAGATGAAGAAATTGTAGATCGACTGTTTCATGAAACCGAGGCGGAAGAGGGCTATCAGTTGGCGATAGATCTCGAAGCCAAAACCGTTACCACGCCGTCCGGCGAATCGTTCAACTTTGAAGTTGATGATTTTCGTCGACATTGCCTGCTGAACGGCCTGGACGATATCGGTGTTACGCTCGAAGACGCGGAGGTCATAAAGGCCTACGAAGCGTCGAGGCGCGAAACGGCACCCTGGTTATTTGATGCCGGTCGCTGATCCGCCCTGAATTACCACAACGAATCGACCTTCAAGGAATCACTATGTCCCGTTCTATCCTGATGCTTCCTGGCGATGGCATTGGCCCGGAAATTGTTGCCGAAGCGGAAAAGGTTCTGCGTAAGATAAACGAGCAATTCGGTCTGGAACTGCACTTCGAGTCCGCCCTGGTTGGCGGTGCCGCCATCGACGAAACGGATACGCCACTTCCGGAGGATACCCTGGACAAGGCGCGTAAGGCGGATGCAATCCTGCTGGGCGCCGTGGGCGGCCCCAAGTGGGACAAACGCCCGATGGCCAGTCGTCCTGAAAAAGGACTGCTTGGGCTGCGCTCCAACCTTGAGTTGTTCGCCAATCTGCGCCCGGCCATTCTGTATCCCCAGCTTGCTTCTGCATCCTCACTGAAGCCAGAGGTGGTCTCCGGCCTTGATATCATGATTGTTAGGGAGTTAACCGGCGGCATCTATTTTGGCCAGCCACGGGGCGTCCGCGAACTGGAAAGTGGCGAGCGTCAGGGCTACAACACGTACGCCTATACGGAATCGGAAATTCGTCGTATTGGCCGTGTCGCCTTTGAAGCGGCCCAGCAGCGTGGCAAGAAGCTCTGCTCTGTCGACAAGGCGAATGTGCTGGAAGTGACTGTTCTGTGGCGGGAAATCATGGAAGATCTGCGCCGGGAGTACCCGGATGTCGAGCTCTCCCATATGTACGTGGATAACGCCGCCATGCAGCTGGTCAGGGCACCCAAACAGTTTGATGTGATTGTGACTGGCAACATGTTTGGTGATATTCTTTCTGACGAAGCGGCTATGCTGACGGGGTCGATCGGGATGTTGCCCTCTGCGTCTCTGAACTCTGAGAAGCAGGGTATGTACGAGCCCTGTCACGGGTCTGCACCCGATATTGCAGGCAAGGGCATAGCCAACCCGCTGGCTACGATCCTCAGTGGCGCAATGATGTTGCGGTACAGTCTTGGCGAGGAGAAAGCCGCCGAGGCGATAGAGGCGGCGGTCAGCAAAGTGCTGGATCAGGGCCTGAGGACAGCGGATATCATGTCTTCTGAGGGCCGGAAGGTATCGACCCGAGAGATGGGCGATGCCGTTCTGGCGGCACTCTGAGGCCGGCAAGTTTTGAGACCCGACGACAACGCGATGCGGTTGTCGCGGGATCATCCATCCTGTCCCTGCCAGCGATACAGGTAGAGGGCGGGCATAAAACGAGGTTCAAAGGTCGCACATGAAGCGAGTTGGACTTATTGGTTGGCGCGGTATGGTGGGCTCTGTCCTCATGCAGCGCATGCGCGAAGAAAACGATTTTGCAGATATCGAACCGATCTTCTTTACCACTTCCCAGGCCGGAAAGCCGGCACCGGACGTAGGCAAAGAGGGTGTGCCTGCGCTGCAGGATGCCTTCGATATCGATACCCTGAAAACGCTGGATGTGGTGGTTACCTGCCAGGGCGGGGATTACACCGGTGCCGTGTACCAGAAACTCCGTGATGCCGGATGGCAGGGGTACTGGATTGACGCCGCTTCCACGCTGCGGATGGTCGATCATTCCGTAATCGTTCTTGATCCGGTCAACCGCAACGTGATTGACGATGCCCTGGCGAAGGGCGTGAAGGACTACGTTGGTGGGAACTGTACTGTCAGCCTGATGATGCTGGCCCTTGGTGGGCTGCTGGAGCAGGACCTGATTGAATGGGTATCGCCTATGACCTATCAGGCGGCGTCTGGTTCCGGTGCCCAGAACATGCGGGAACTGCTCAACCAGATGGGCGAGCTGAAGGGCAGCGTGAGTGACGAGCTGGCGGATCCATCCTCGGCTATCCTCGATATCGATCGCAAGGTAACCGAAACCATGCGTTCGGACGGCTTTCCCACCGAGCACTTTGAAGTGCCTCTGGCAGGCAGCCTGATTCCGTTTATCGACAAGCAGCTTGATAACGGCATGAGCAAGGAAGAATGGAAAGCGGGCGTCGAGACCAACAAGATTCTTGGTCGCAGCAGCAATCCGATTCCGATCGACGGCATCTGCGTTCGCATCGGTGCCATGCGTTCCCACAGTCAGGCCTTGACCATCAAATTGAAGAAGGACCTTCCGGTTTCCGAGATTGAGTCCATCCTGGCCAAAGCCAACGACTGGGTGAAGGTGATTCCCAATGAGCGGGATGCCACCCTTCGGGAGCTCACCCCGGCGAAGGTTACGGGTACGTTGAGTGTTCCCATTGGCCGTATCCGCAAGCTGACCATGGGGCCTGAGTACATCTCAGCGTTCACGGTTGGTGATCAGTTGCTGTGGGGTGCTGCGGAACCGCTCAGGCGGATGCTTCGCATACTGCAGGAGCAGTAACGCAGTCCCGCAGCGGGCAATATTATGCCAACTGTGTCCGGTTTCAGAGAACCGGCTGGGGGCGGAGGCTGAAATACGCCTCCGCCCCTGTTATTTTCGGAAGCGTTTTGTACATGTTTGGGTTCTTGTGGGCTAGACTTTGGCTATTCGGGGGCACCGGATCATCGTTCGGTAACAATATGTTCCCGACCATTTATGAAAAAATGGTGCAAGGACTGCGGCTGATTGATTGATAAAAGAGGTTTTATCAACAATACTTGCCGGGCTGAATATTAAAAACTTTACATAATAACGATAGTAATCAAGACGGAAGTCATCCAACCTCGTCCGATTCTGTTTGTGAAAACAGTAACGAATAACGGAGACTGGTAAGGAAAAAGCATGAAGGTACGCAAGCTTGCGGTTGCTCTGGCTCTGGCGGGAGGGCTTGGTTCTGGCGTCGCACAGGCCCTGGGTCTGGGTGAGATTGAATTACAGTCCTATCTGAATGAGCCTCTGGACGCGGATATCAGTCTGCGTAAAAGCGAGGGCGTCGACCCTGGTGATGTATTTGTAAACATCGCTCCCGATTCGGCCTATGAACGGGTTGGTATCGACCGGAACTATTTCCTTACCAAACTTGATTTCCGCGTCACCACAGCCAGCGATGGCAGTCTGGTGGTGAACGTGTCGTCCCGTGAGCCATTACGGGAACCCTACCTCAATTTCCTGCTTGAAGTGACCTGGCCCAATGGGCGGCTGATGCGGGAATACGCGGTTCTGGTTGACCCCCCGGTGTATGCGGAGGAGTCCGGTGTGCGGGAAGAGGTTGCCGCTCCAACCACTCGCCAGGTTTCCGAGCCAGCGCGTCAACAGCAGGCCAGATCGACATCCCAGGAGCCCCGGCGCACAACCACTCAGCGTGCGAGGACTCTCGGGCCCACCGGGCCTTCCGATACCCTCTGGAATATTGCTGAGAGTGTTCGCCCCGACAGCAGTGTGTCCATGCAACAGGTCATGCTTGCGCTCCAGGACCTGAACCCTGACGCGTTTATTGCGGGCAATATCAACCGGCTCAAGCGTGGTGAAGTGCTGCGGGTGCCGGATATGGAACAGATTCGCAGTCGTTCCCGTGCCGAGGCTAATCGACAGGTGGCCGCACAGAACGAAGCGTTCTCGACGCCGCAGCGCACGGTGGATGCCACAGATACCGAAGTTGCTTCAGGGCAAGCGGGTGGTGAACAGACTGGCGGTGATGAGCTTCGATTGCTTGCAAGTGAAGACAGCAGCACTCGTGATGCCGAAGAGGGCGGTTCTGCCGGCGGTGACGGTGATACCGCCGGTGGTGTAGACGCCGGCTCCGCCGTCGTCATGGAAGAGCTCGAAAGCGCCCGGCGAGAAAATGAAGAGCTGGGTGGTCGGGTTGATGATCTTCAAAATCAGGTGGAAACCCTTCAGCGTCTGCTGGAACTGAAAAATACACAGCTTGCCGAAATGCAGCAGGCTCAAGGTGACAGCGGCCAACCCGCAGATGCACCTCAGGCGGAGACATTGTCTGCGCAAGTCGCTGAAGAGGAGATGGAAACGTCCCCCGATGGCGACGCTACTGATATGGCCGCAGAAGACATGGATGCCGCGGACGGTATGGCCACCGACGAAGATGCGGCTGATCCTGCGGCAACCGACATGGATGAAACCACCGCAGCGGGCGCCGAAGAAGGTGCTGACGCACCGGCGATGGGTGATGATGCCGATATGCCAGAGGCCGACGTTGCGTCCGATGAAATGGATGCCGGTACCGCGCCTGAGGAAGAGGCCGGTCAGCAGGAAGCCGATGTAGCATCACCGGCATCCGAGCAGCCTGCCAGCGAGGTGTCAACATCACCGGCGGAGTCTGACAAGGGCTTTCCGGATAACATCATCAGCGCGATTACCAACAACCCGATGTATCAGATAGCGCTTGGCGGTGGTCTGGTTGTTCTGTTGTTGCTTCTGCTGTTGCTGGCGCGTCGCAATGCCAATCGTGAAAAAGCGTTTTACGACCAGCTGAATAGTGAAACCGACGCGGAGACCGATACCTTCGATCTCACCCTGGATGACGAAGACGGTGCGGATGCACCGGAGAGTGACCCTCTGGCGGAAGCCGACGCCTACATTGCGTATGGGCGCATGGATCAGGCGGCACAGTCTCTGGAAACCGCAATTTCCCGTGAACCCAGTCGTACAGATCTGCGCTTGAAACTGCTTGGGGTGTACGCGGATACCCAGGACAGACAATCCTTTGAGAAGCAGCTCGGTGAGGTTGAGACCCTGGACGACGAACAGGCTATCGCCGAAGCTCACGAAATGCGCGCTCGCCTCGAAGAGGCTGAGTCAATGCCTAGCATTGACGATCTGGAATCTCAGCTGAGATCGGATTCTTTCGACACCAGCTCACGTGACGAGGATACCGTATTTGATGAGCCGGCTTTGGACAGCACATCGGAAGATGAGGCTGAAGATGAGTTTGGTAGCCTGGAGACGGATTTTTCCGATCTGGACGAAACTGACGACACCTACGCCGAGGAATCCGAAAAGGAACCGGGCCCGGATGATCTGATCGAGTATGACCTCTCTGGTATCGATACCTCGAGTGGTAAAGAAGAGGCGACCACAGAAAAATCCGATGATCTGGCTGACGACGCCTTCGACTTTTCACTAGAGGACGATTCAGCCGAGGAGCCGAAAACATCCGAGGAAGACGATGATCTGAGCCTCGATTTCGCGGAGGATGAACAGGAGTCGAGCGAAACAACGGACGACTCGGATGCGTTCGACTCACTGGAACTTGATGAGGACGATCTGGAAACAGCCGGCGCTGACGACTCTGAAGGTCAAGAGCTGGAAGTTGACAGCCTGGAAGAAGGCGACCTGGAAGAAAGCGATCTGGATTCCCTGGACGAATCCTTCCTGGACGAGCTGGATGCTGAGCTGGATAAAGTTGCCGGCGAAGATGAGACGTCTTCCGACGACGAACAAAGCGAACTTGACGACCTTGAGCTTGACGTTTCCGACGAGGACCTTGCGCTTATGGAAGAGTTTGCCGATTCCGGCGATTCCGCCGGTACAGATGCGAATAACGATCAGCAGGAGGAGGATTCTACTCCTCTGGATGAAGAGCTCGGCCTTGAGGATGCCCTTACGGGTGAGGAGCCCGCAGATCCGGAAGAGACCGTTGCAGGCGTCGAGGAAGTGGAAGAAGATCTTCCAGAACTCAGCGATGATGATCTCGCGGCTGCCGAGTCCGCGGAGGAAGAGTCAGGTGAGCCTCCCGTGGCATCTGATCCCGCATCCTCAAAGGCTGCGTCCAGCGCGGATGACATCGAAGAAGCCGATCTTGGCGACGACGATGACTTCGATTTCCTGACAGGCACCGACGAAGCGTCAACCAAGCTTGACCTTGCCAGAGCCTACGTGGAAATGGGCGACGTCGATGGAGCCAGGGATATCCTTGAGGAAGTGGCTCTTGAAGGAAATGAGGAGCAGAAAGCGGAAGCGCAGGATCTCCTTAAAAATCTGTCCTGATTCGATATAATCAGTACAGCGAATGCGAAACGCCGGTTACCGGGCCCGTCCCGGATTAAAGCCGGCGTTTTGTTTTTTATTATCAGCTTGCCAATCCGGACACTTCATTGTTTGTTACGCCACAACCACTGACCACTGACGGCGCCATCGGGGCGGGGCGGGTCGCGCTTGCCTTTGAATACGATGGCCGGGGCTTCCACGGCTGGCAATATCAGAAATCAGGCGTGCGGTCGGTTCAGGGAGAACTGACCCAGGCAGTTTCAAAGGTTGCTGACCATCCTGTTGAACTCGTATGCGCGGGCCGCACAGATGCGGGCGTGCACGCCAGTTACCAGATTGCCCATTTCGAGACGCCCTCGGTGCGTAATCCCCGGTCCTGGGTCATGGGAATCAACACTTCATTGCCGCAGGATGTTGCGGTTCATTGGGCCGGTAATGGGGTGGATGACTTCCACGCCCGTTTTTCCGCGACGTATCGCCGGTACCGTTATGTGATCTATAACCATGCGGTAAGGCCGGGCATCCTTCATGGCCAGGTTAGCTGGACGTTTCGCCCCCTGGATGCAGCGCTGATGCATCAGGCTGCCCAGTTTCTTTGCGGTGAGCACGACTTCTCCTCATTTCGTGCGGCTGGCTGCCAGTCGAGGTCACCCATTCGGTTTCTTGAAGCCATCGAGGTAACCCGAAAAGGGAACTTCGTCGTAATAGATGTGCAGGCAAATGCGTTCCTGCATCATATGGTTCGCAATATCGCCGGTGCACTGATGTCGGTGGGTACAGGGAAGCAGCGGCCGGCCTGGATTCGTGAGATACTTGAGGCCAGAGATCGGACTGTTGCAGGCGTAACGGCACCGCCCCATGGACTGTATCTGGTGGATGTAGGGTATCCGGAAGGGTTCTCTATCCCGGCAGCTCAGTGCGGGCCAGCGTTCGTCGCACCCTGGTTTGAGGCTGATGAAAACCGACCACGCAGCCCGACTCACATACACCGAAAACAGCGATAGACGGCTTATGAGAACCCGGGTCAAGATCTGTGGTATCACCCGAAAGCAGGACGTTATTGCCGCTGCCAACGCTGGAGCGGATGCCCTGGGCTTTGTATTCTACGAGCCCAGCCCAAGGTATGTGACACCTGATGCCGCCAGGGAGCTGGTGGATGCGGTTCCTCCCTTTGTAGCGGCAACGGGGCTGTTTGTTAACCCCGAAGCGTCATACGTCCGGGAGGTGCTGTCACAGGTGCCGCTGGGGCTTCTCCAGTTTCATGGCGATGAATCTCCGGAATTTTGCAACAGTTTCGGTGTTCGCTGGATCAAAGCCGTGCGGGTGCGCGAAACTGATGATATCGAACATGCCTTTGAGCATTACCGTAACGCCAGCGGCCTGCTGGTGGACGCATGGGACCCGAAGAAATACGGCGGTACCGGACAGTCCTTTAACTGGTCATTGATACCGTCCACGCGCCCATTGCCTCTCATATTGGCCGGCGGCCTGGCTTCTGATAATGTATCCCGCGCTGTTGCGCAGGTGCGCCCCTGGGCCGTCGATGTCAGTGGTGGTGTGGAAAGCAGCAAAGGCATCAAAGACGACGAAAAGATCACTGATTTTATAAACGAGGTTCACCGTGTCGATGAAACTGACTGAAGAAATGCTCAAGGCGCTTCCGGATGCACGGGGTCACTTTGGTGCTTACGGCGGAAGATTTGTCTCCGAAACCCTGTTTGATTCGCTGATGACCCTGGAGCGTGAGTACAAAAGACTAAAGGACGATCCGGAGTTCCAGGCGGAGTTTGATCGGGATCTGGCGCATTATGTTGGCCGGCCCAGCCCGCTGTACTTTGCTGAAAGACTGAGCCGGGAAACCGGTGGTGCACAAATCTGGCTGAAGCGTGAAGATCTTAACCACACGGGCGCGCACAAGGTAAATAACACCATCGGTCAGGCACTGCTCGCGAGTTTCCTGGGTAAAAAACGGGTCATTGCGGAAACGGGTGCCGGGCAGCATGGCGTTGCTACAGCGACCGTGTGCGCGCGCCTGGGCCTTGAGTGCCACGTGTTCATGGGCGCCGAGGATGTAAAGCGACAGTCCCTGAACGTTTACCGGATGAAACTGCTTGGCGCTGAGGTTCACTCCGTTCAGAGCGGAACGCGCACACTCAAGGACGCCATGAACGACGCGATGCGTGACTGGGTGGCGAACGTTGACGACACCTTCTACATCATTGGTACGGTTGCCGGGCCTCACCCTTATCCACTGCTGGTGCGTGATTTCCAGTCAGTCATCGGGCGAGAAACCCGCGAACAGTCCCTGGCCCAGGCGGGTAAACTGCCGGATGCGCTGGTGGCCTGTGTCGGTGGTGGTTCCAACGCCATCGGCATGTTCTATCCGTTCCTGACCGACGAGAGTGTGGAGATGTACGGTGTGGAAGCCGGTGGCCTGGGTATTGAGACCGGAAAACATGCGGCGCCGCTGAGCGCGGGACGTCCGGGTGTGCTTCACGGTAACCGGACGTACCTGATGGAAGACGAGAATGGCCAGATCGCGGGCACCCATTCGGTCAGTGCCGGCCTTGATTACCCGGGCGTCGGGCCTGAGCACAGCTGGCTCAAGGACATTGGCCGGGCCCACTACGTGTCGGTGACCGATGATGAAGCTCTGGATGGCTTCCGGAAGCTGACACGGGTGGAGGGTATTATGCCCGCGCTTGAGACCGCCCATGCGGTGGCCTACGCTATCAAGCTGGCCGCTACGATGGATAAGGACCAGATGGTGGTGATCAACGTCTCCGGTCGCGGTGACAAGGACATACACACCATCGCTCAACTGGATGGCATAGAAGTTTAAGCAGTTGCCCGGTATCTGACGGCAGGTCGCCGGGCTGGTACGGACTGCAGTGCAGGAATAATCACAGGAGCAGGCATGAGTCGAATCGAAGGGGTGCTGAAAGCCCTGAAAGGGCAGGGTCGCAAGGCGCTGATTCCGTACATTACCGCTGGCGATCCACATCCGGATCTGACCGTTGACCTGATGCACACTTTGGTGTCGGCGGGTGCTGATATCATCGAACTGGGCGTACCGTTCTCCGACCCAATGGCGGACGGCCCGGTGATTCAACAGGCGTGTGAGAGAGCGTTGGTGCACGGGACGTCATTGCGTCAGGTGCTGGGAATGGTGAAAACGTTCCGTGAGAAAGACAATGCCACACCGGTCGTGCTGATGGGTTACCTCAACCCGATGGAGGCCATGGGTCAGGAGAAATTCGCTGACGCGGCTGTTGATGCCGGGGTTGACGGTATCCTGACGGTGGATTTGCCGCCGGAAGAGGCGGACGAAGTGGCGCCATTGTTCACGGCCCGGAACCTTGATGCGATTTTTCTGTTGGCACCAACCACGACGGACGACCGAATTCGTGCAATCAGTGAGCACAGTTCGGGCTATGTGTACTATGTTTCATTCAAGGGTGTTACGGGCGCCGGTAAGATCGATGTGGATGAAGTGGCCTCGAAGGTGTCCCATATTCACGAACTGACTGCGCTTCCGGTGGGTGTTGGATTTGGTATTCGTGACGCTGCAACAGCGGCAGCGGTCGGTCGGGTATCCGATGGTGTAATTGTCGGCAGTGTACTGGTCGATACAATAGCCCGAAATCAGGCGGATCCTGATCAGCTCAAACGGGCATTGTCGGATCTGCTCCACCCGATGCGAGAAGCACTGGACAGCCTGGCTTCGTGACAGTCGGGTTCCCGCAGGCATCAAAGGACAGGATGAGATCATGAGTAACTGGCTGGACAAGATCATGCCGAGCAAGATCCGCTCGGAATCCAAACAACGGACCGGTGTTCCTGAAGGTCTGTGGAAGAAATGCCCCAAGTGCGGGGCGTTTTTGTACAAGCCGGAGCTGGATAAGAATCTGGACGTGTGCCCCAAGTGCCAGCATCACCTGAGGATAACTGCCCGCCGTCGTCTGGATGTTTTCCTGGACGCCGACGGCCGCCAGGAGATCGCGGCTGATCTGGAACCTTGGGACCGCCTGAAGTTCAAGGACAGCAAGCGTTACAAGGATCGCCTGAGCCAGAACCAGAAAGCCACTGGCGAGAAAGATGCCTTGGTTGCCATGCGTGGCTCCTGCCTGGATATTCCGCTGGTTGCGGTGGCCTTTGAATTCAACTTCCTTGGCGGCTCCATGGGGCAGGTCGTGGGTGAAAAGTTCGTTCAGGCGGCCAATGTGTGCCTGGAAGAGCGGATTCCATTGGTGTGTTTCTCTGCCAGCGGTGGCGCACGGATGCAGGAGGCAATCCTGTCGCTGATGCAGATGTCCAAGACGGCCGCCGTGCTTGAGCGCATGAAGCAGGAGGGCATTCCCTATATCTCGGTCATGACCGACCCGGTATTCGGTGGCGTTTCCGCAAGTCTTGCCATGCTGGGCGATCTGAACATTGCGGAACCTTATGCGCTGATCGGTTTCGCCGGTCCTCGTGTTATCGAGCAAACTGTTCGTGAAAAGCTGCCCGAAGGTTTCCAGCGCAGCGAGTTCCTGCTGGAGCATGGCGCCATCGACATGATTCTTCATCGGCATCAGATGCGTGAGCGCATTGCTGCCTTGTTGGCCAAGTTTACCGATCTGGATAAGCCGGCCACGGAAGCGCCCATCGAGTTCGAAGTGTCGGAGCGACCGGAAACCGATGCCCCCGCAGAATAGCCCTGTCGCCCGGGGCAATGCTGTCCCGGGCGATAAAGCCACGCTTGACCAGTGGCTTGGTTACCTCGAATCGATCCACCCTTCTGAAATCGACCTTGGCCTCGACCGAGTGCTGCTGGTGTTGCGACGCCTGTTTCGCCGCAATCCGGCCGGGCGAATCATCACCATCGCAGGTACCAATGGAAAAGGCAGTGCGGTAGCGGCACTTGAGAAGCTGTTAATGGCATCGGGGCGGTCCACCGGGGCCTATACCTCTCCCCACCTCCAGAACTATAACGAGCGGGTAAGGATCAACGGGGCGGATGTTAGCGATGACCAGTTGGTCTGTGCGTTTTCCCGGGTAGAGGAAGCTCGCCGTGATACCACGCTAACGTATTTCGAGTTTGGAACCCTCGCTGCTTTTGTACTGTTCCTGGAAGCGGGTGTCGAGGACTGGGTTCTTGAAGTTGGGCTGGGCGGGCGCCTGGATGCGGTCAACGTTCTGGATCCGGATCTGGCCATTATTACCTCCGTTGATATCGATCACGTTGCCTTTCTCGGAGACAACCGTGAGGTCATCGGTTTTGAGAAAGCGGGCATCCTTCGCCCCGGCATACCCGCTGTCTACGCCGATATCGATCCACCTGAGTCGGTATTGCAGCAGGCGGCCGCCCAGAAGGTCCAGCTGGAAAGGCCTGGAGAGACGTATCAATTGGTGCCGTGCGACCCAGGCATAGCACCAGCTGGCAGTCTTTGGCTGGAGCAGCCTCGCTACGGCGACCGGGTATTGCTTCCAGACAACGGGCTTCCCGTCCACAGTCTGGCCGCAGCAGTCGTTGCTGTCAGACAGTTGGCGCCGGAATTGGCGCCCAGTGCCATTGAGCAGGTTATCGCCCGGCTGACGTTGCCGGGTCGCTATGAAGTCTTGCAGCAGCAACCTCGGGTGGTGGTTGATGTCGGCCATAATCCCCACGCCGCCAACTGGCTGGCGGCTCGAATCGGGCGGCGGGAGCCCGGGGCCGGGCGTGTTATTGCTGTCTACGCCGCCCTCGAAGACAAGGATGTGGAAGGGGTAGCGGGCGCAATGGCTCCGGTAGTCGACGAGTGGCACCTGGCTGGTCTGGACGTTCATCGTGGGTTGTCCGGTCCTGAGCTGGTTGACCGAATAGGTGGTCTGCTTCGGCTGCCTGCAGCCACAGTTTCCGTCTCGGTCTCAGCGGCCGTGGAGGAAGCTCTGGGTGGCGCCGGTCCGGAGGATATGGTGGTGATATTCGGCTCCTTCTACACGGTAGCGCAGGCCAGGGTGTCCCTGGGGAAAACGGCGCCTTAAATATCCTTCATTCCGTCGTCGAAGCTTTGAGTTCTCAGCATTGGGCGGTTAGTATCGGGCACAGAAAGTCGTCAATGATGGCGGGGCAGGAACAAACAGGGGACAACCTAACGTGGACGGACTGAAACAAAGAATCATCGGGGCTCTCGTGCTGGTGTCACTTGCCGTAATCTTTGTGCCGATGATGTTCGATGAACCACATTCCGAGCGCGAATCCACCACAATCAAGATCCCGGAAGAACCGCCGTTCCCCGAAGTGGATGCACCCGAGCCAGAACTTTCCGATGCCCCGGCGTACCGGCTTGAGGAAAGCGATGCGGCTGGCGAGCCGGACTCGGCCCCCCAGCCGTCAAACGATCAACCAACACCCGATACCGACATGGCGGGTACAGAGCCTCAACCTGTCGCCAATGCCGTCGAAGAACCTCAGAATCCTCCAGAGCCAGCGCCATCTGAAGAGCCGTCGTCATCCGCCAACACCGGCTCCGCTGATCCGGCCACTGAGACGGATTCAGCGGAGTATACCCGCTCGCTGGAAGGCGCGTGGGTTGTCCAGTTGGGCAGTTTTGGCAGTGGTGATAACGCCAGGCGGTTGCGTGACAAGGTTCGTGACAAGGGTTACAACTCCCACCTGCAGCAGGTGACACGCGGTGACACCGAGCTGACCCGTGTCTTTAGTGGTCCTTTCGCGGAAAAGGCGGAAGCTGAAAGAGCAAAACAGGCGCTCGACAAAGCCTTTGGTCTCAACAGCCTGGTGACCTCCGGCGACAAATAACCCGGGCTTCTCCGGTCACTTATGCGCACAGGGCGGTTTGGTCGGGTGACGTTTCCTGATAGAATTCGCGCTTCCTTATTTTCACCGGGTTTTCCATGGATGCGCTGATCTGGATCGACTGGGTCATCATTGCCCTGATAACTGTTTCCACCCTAATCAGCCTGAAGCGTGGCTTTGTGAAAGAGGCGCTCTCGCTGATCACGTGGGTGGGGGCGTTTATCCTTGCCCGGACATTCCATCCCCAGATGCAATCTCTCCTCGAGAGCACCGTTGAAACGCCGCTTGTGCGGCTTGTCGCTGCCTTCGCGATCCTGTTCTTTGGTACCCTTATTGTTGGTGCCATAATCAATAACATGATCGGCCATCTGGTCAGGGCGACCGGGCTTTCCGCCACTGACAGAGTGCTCGGTATGGGATTCGGCCTGTTACGGGGCGTTGTGGTGGTGATTGTCGGGATTGCACTTACCCGCTATACGCCGCTGGCACAGGACACCTGGTGGCGTACGTCCATCATGATAGACCGTCTGGCCGTGGTGGAAGATTGGTCAAGAAGAACCCTCGGAGACGAATTTGCCCGCTTTCTCGGGCCGGCAGGCGGGGAAATGGATAACCCCTCCGGTTCTCAGCAGGAAGATAACGTGGAACCCGCTTCCGCGTCCCGCTAACATTCAGTATTAACGCTTCGGAGATTACCGTATCCATGTGTGGCATTGTCGGCATAGTCAGTACTTCCAACGTGAATCAGACGCTTTACGATGCGCTGACCGTATTACAACACCGGGGCCAGGATGCGGCGGGAATTGTTACCTTTCAGGATGAGCGTTTTTACCTGCGCAAGGACAACGGCCTGGTGCGGGATGTATTTCGTACCCGTCACATGCGCCGCCTGGTGGGTAATGTTGGTATCGGCCATGTTCGGTATCCCACGGCGGGCAGTTCAAGCTCGGCGGAAGCGCAGCCGTTTTACGTCAACAGCCCCTACGGCATTACCCTGGCCCATAACGGCAACCTGACCAACGCCGACGACCTTAGCCGTGATCTGTTTCGCACCGATCTCCGCCACATCAACACCAACTCTGATTCCGAAGTCCTGTTGAACGTGTTTGCCCATGAGCTTCAGAAACTGGGCAAACTCGACCCGACCAAGGAAGAAATTTTTGCGGCTGTTCGGGCCGTGCACAAACGCTGCCGCGGCGCCTATGCGGTCATAGCCATGATCACTGGATATGGCATCGTCGGTTTCCGAGACCCCAACGGCATTCGCCCGGCCTGTTATGGCGTGCGCAAGACCGAAGAGGGTGAGGAGTACATGATTGCCTCCGAGAGCGTGGCGCTGAGTGCCGCGGGCTTCAAACTGGTGCGGGACATCGCGCCGGGTGAGGCGGTGTACATTGAAACCGATGGCACGCTTTATACCCAGCAGTGCGCTGAGGAAGCTCACCTTTACCCCTGTATATTCGAGCACGTGTATTTTGCGCGGCCAGATTCCATTATCGACAAGGTATCGGTCTACAAGGCGCGGCTGCGGATGGGGGAAACTCTGGCGGAGAAGGTGCTGCGGGAGCGTCCGGACCATGATATCGATGTGGTGATGCCGATACCGGATACCAGTCGCACCTCTGCGATGCAGATGGCGCATCGGCTGGGGGTGAAGTTCCGTGAAGGCTTTATCAAGAATCGCTATATCGGCCGTACCTTTATCATGCCGGGCCAGAAGATGCGGAAGAAGTCCGTGCGCCAGAAGCTGAACCCGATCGATCTCGAGTTCCGGGGCAAGAACGTCATGCTGGTGGACGATTCCATTGTACGGGGAACCACCTGCAAGGAAATCGTGCAGATGGCCAGAGATGCCGGTGCCCGTAAGGTTTACTTCGCGTCAGCAGCGCCCCCGGTTCGTTACCCCAATGTCTACGGCATTGATATGCCGTCGGTGAACGAGTTGATCGCCCACGACCGAAGTGTTCAGGAGATTGGCGAGCTCATCGGCGCGGACTGGTTGCTGTACCAGGATCTGGATGATCTCATTACCTGTGTGAATGACGTTAATCCGGAGATCGAGGGGTGGGAGTGTTCCGTCTTTACCGGCAATTACGTTACTGGTGATGTGGACGCAGCCTATCTCAATAAACTGGAGGCGGCCCGCAATGACGAGAACATGTCCCAAGCCGGTGCCGGGGATTCCTCCGACAACGGCATTATCGATCTGTATAACGACGAAGACTGACCCAGCATGGCCATAAACAGGAGTTTGTCATGACCTATCGCCGCGAAGAACATGTTCTGATCCCCGAGTCGGATCTTGAGGGCATGTCGGTGGACACTCTCGCGGTCCGTGCCGGTCAGATTCGCACCGGCCAACTGGAGCATAGCGACGCAATTTTCCCAACGTCGAGCTTCGTTTATGGCAGTGCCGCACAGGCAGCGGCCCGGTTTGGTGGTGAGGAGCCGGGCAATATCTATTCCCGTTTTACCAATCCCACGGTACAGGCGTTTGAATCCCGTATTGCGGCGATGGAAGGCGGAGAGCGTGCTGTAGCGACGTCGTCCGGCATGGCGGCCATCCTGGCGACCTGCATGGCGCTGCTGAAAGCGGGTGATCACGTGATTTGCTCGCGGGGCGTGTTTGGCACCACCAATGTGCTTTTTCAGAAGTACCTGGCGAAGTTCGGTGTGGACACCACCTTTGTGGGCCTGACGGATATGTCGCAATGGCAGGCTGCGGTGCGCCCTGAAACCCGGATGCTGTTCATCGAAACGCCAACGAACCCGTTGTGCGAAGTCGCCGACATGGAGGCACTGTCCGGGTTGGCCCGGGCGAATGACGCCTTGTTCGTCGTGGACAACTGTTTCTGTACACCCGTGCTGCAGCGCCCATTTGAGCATGGCGCCGATGTTATCATTCACTCTGCCACCAAGTATCTGGATGGCCAGGGCCGATGTGTCGGTGGTGTCGTTATTGGTCCCAACACACTGATGGAGGAGGTCTACGGCTTCCTTCGTTCTGCCGGTCCCACCCTGAGCCCGTTCAACGCGTGGGTTTTCCTCAAGGGTCTGGAAACCTTACCAATCCGTATGCGCGCCCATTGTGACAATGCGTTAGAGTTGGCGACATGGCTTGAAGGGCAGGGCGCGGTGGATCATGTATTCTATGCCGGTTTGCCCGATCATCCACAGCATGAATTGGCGAAGCGTCAGCAAAGCGGGTTTGGTGGAGTCCTTTCCTTTACCGTGAAAGGTGGTCGGGAAGAGGCCTGGGCGTTCATCGATGCGACGCGAATGATCTCCATTACCGCCAATCTTGGTGACGTCAAAACCACGATTACCCATCCGGCCACAACCACGCACGGTCGCCTGTCTCCGGAAGACAAGGTTCAGGCGGGTATTACCGAAAATCTGGTACGGATCTCGGTGGGTATCGAAGCTGTTGAGGACCTCAAAACCGATCTGCAACGCGGGTTTGAGGCTCTTGAAAATTACCGTCAGGGAACTGTCTGAGCATTCATGGCTGAGAGCGTAAAAGCGAAAAAATCCGGTGAGTTGACCGAAAAACAGGAGCGGTTCCGTCGCTTCCTGGCCCAGGGGGCCAGGGAAGGAGCGGTGATCGCCCTGATCGCACTGTGCATTTATCTGGGAATGGCGCTGGTTACCTTCAGCCCTTCGGATCCTGGTTGGGCCAGCATTGGCCACGACACCAGTGTGCAGAATTACGCAGGCCGAACGGGCGCCTGGTTGGCCAGTCTACTACGTGACTTTTTCGGCCATGTCGCCTTTCTGTTTCCCGTAATGATCGCCGGCTATGCGTTGATGTTGATTCGCCGCCGGAACGATCCTATCGACATGCACATGCCGCTGTTTCTGCTACGTTTTGGCGGTTTCCTGTTGATCTTGCTGTCGGCGACAAGCCTACTGTCGCTCTATTCTGTGTTCGGTCTTGGGGTAACGTCGGGCGGTGTGCTGGGCTCCGCGGTGTCTGAGGCCATGGTGCGCTTCTTTAACCTGCCGGCCACGACGCTGCTGCTCATTGCGATTTTCCTGTTTGCACTGACGGTCAGTACGGGGATGTCCTGGTTCTGGCTGATGGATCAGGTTGGCAATCTGACGCTCCGTATCGGTAATGCCATCAAAAACCTTTTCTCCTCTTCCGACAAGGAAAAGCCCAAACCGGCAGCAAAAGCCCCGGCTGCACCCGAACCCGCGAAGAAACCAGCGGAGCCGCCCACGGTGCGGGACAGGGTGGCAACCCAGAAAACCCCGGCGGCAGGCAGCTCCTGGTGGCGGCGCCTGTTGGGCCTGGGTCCGCGTGCTGAAAAGGTCAAGGCACCTGCATCACGCCCAGAGCGAAAAGAACCGGGCCTGGAAGGCGTACTGCCAGTTGATGATGCCGAACCAGCTCGGCTGGAAAGCTTCAGCTCCCAGGATGACACGACACCGGTGGCCAAACCGTCGCCAAAGGGGAATTCCAAGCCGCCCGGGAAATCCCTGAAGATATCCCCGTTCAAGCGGGATGATCAGTCCGCCGGCAGCACCAATGGCGCCAAGAGCAAACAGGCGTCGTTGCTGGAAGATATTGAAAGCACCATTCCGCCCATAACCCTGCTGGACCCACCGGAGGAGCACAAGGAAAGGGGCTATTCCGAGGAGTCGCTTCAACACATGTCGCGGTTGCTGGAAGAAAAGCTCGCGGATTTCGGCGTTTCCGTGGAAGTGGTCGAGGTTAACCCCGGGCCGGTTATTACCCGGTTTGAGATTAAACCCGCGCCAGGCGTCAAGGTCAGCAAGATTTCCAACCTGGCGAAGGATCTTGCCCGTTCCCTGGCGGTCCTCAGTGTTCGCGTGGTTGAGGTGATTCCGGGCAAGTCCGTGGTGGGTATCGAGATACCGAACGAAGAGCGGGAAATGGTCCGGCTCAGTGAGGTGTTGAACGCCCGGGTGTTCCAGGACTCATCGTCTGCCTTGACCCTGGCGTTGGGTAACGACATCGGCGGTAACCCGATGGTGGCCAATCTGGCGAAGATGCCGCACCTGCTGGTGGCCGGCACAACCGGTTCCGGCAAGTCGGTGGGCGTCAACGCCATGATACTGAGCATGCTGTTGAAAGCCACTCCCGAAGAAGTTCGTTTCATCATGGTCGACCCCAAGATGCTTGAATTGAGCATCTATGATGGTATTCCGCATCTGTTGGCGCCGGTGGTCACCGATATGAAAGACGCGGCCAACGCGCTGCGTTGGTGTGTAGCGGAAATGGAGCGCCGGTATCGGCTGTTGGCGAGCCTGGGTGTACGCAACCTGGCCGGCTACAACCGCAAGGTTAAGGATGCAGCCGCCGCGGGTGAGCCACTGCTGGACCCAACGTGGAAGCCGGATGAGTACCTGGCGGATGACGAGCAGGAACGCCCGGAACTGGAAACCCTTCCGTTCATCGTGGTGGTCATTGACGAATTTGCCGACATGATGATGATCGTTGGCAAGAAGGTCGAGGAGCTCATTGCGCGGATCGCCCAGAAAGCCCGTGCCGCCGGCATTCATCTGATCCTGGCTACGCAACGGCCGTCTGTGGACGTTATCACGGGCCTGATCAAGGCCAACATTCCGACGCGGATGTCCTTCCAGGTATCGTCCAAGATCGATTCCCGCACGGTACTGGACCAGGGTGGGGCGGAACAGTTGTTGGGGCATGGTGACATGCTCTACCTGCCCCCGGGCTCTGGACTGCCGGTACGGGTGCATGGTGCCTTCGTAGACGACGACGAAGTTCACCGGGTTGTCAGCGCCTGGAAAGCACGTGGAGAGCCCGTTTATGTGGACGATGTACTGAACGGGGCCGAAGGCGAGAACCTGCCTGGCGTGCCTAACCTGAGTGAAGGCGGCGGTGACAGTGAGGGGGATGCTCTGTTCGACGAGGCAGTAGCCTTTGTTACTGAGGGCAGGCGGGTGTCAATTTCATCCGTACAACGTAAATTCAAGATCGGCTATAACCGGGCCGCGAACCTGGTCGACGCCATGGAAGCATCCGGTGTGGTCAGCGCAGCCGGGCATAATGGCGCCCGTGAAGTTCTGGCACCACCGCCACCGAGAGATTAGGAGTAGCGATTCATGAGAGTTTCAGCAAAAGCCCTTTGGTTGGTCACCGCGTTTTCGGCCCTGATATCGGTGATCACGCCGGCCATGGCGGAAGATACCAGTGCAAAGGCCGCAGCGGATCTGTCTGCGCTGCTCAAGAATTACGAATCCTTCCAGTCTGATTTTATTCAGATCGTGGTTAACGAAAACGGCAATCGCGTTCAGGAGAGCCGTGGTTCCCTGAAGGCCAAGCGTCCTGGGTTGTTCTACTGGGAAACTCGTGAACCCCATTCACAGTTCGTCGTCAGTAATGGTGAAACCGTGGAAGTCTACGATCCGGACCTGGAACAGGTCACCATCCACAGCCTGGACGAGCGTGTACAGACAACACCAGCGCTTCTTTTGAGTGGTGAGGTTGATAACCTCAATGAGACCTATCGCGTGTCCTCCCGCTCTCCTGGGGAGAATATCCGTGAGTTCACCCTGGAACCGCGAAGCGAGGATTCCCTGTTCGTATCCCTGAGGCTGACCTTCCATAACGGTGAGCTGCAGGAAATGCGCATGCAGGATTCACTGGCGCAGCTCAGCGTTCTCAGTTTCGAGGACATTCGCCTGAACGCCCCGGTGGAGGACAATGCGTTTACCCTGAATTACCCTGACAGCGTGGATGTGATCCGGGACGGGGCCTGATGCAGGATAGCCTGTTCGCGGAACAGCAGGGTTTCCGCCCGCTGGCTGCGCGAATGCGCCCGGCGAGCCTTGATGAATACGTCGGCCAGTCACATCTGGTGGGCGAGGGCAAGCCGCTCCGCAGGGCGGTTGAGCAGGGACAGCTCCACTCCATGATCCTGTGGGGCCCTCCGGGTGTCGGTAAGACCACCTTCGCCCGCCTGCTGGCCAACCTCAGTGATCTCAGCTTTGAGACCGTTTCGGCCGTTCTCAGCGGTGTAAAGGATATCCGTCTCATTGTTGAGCGGGCGAAAGACCGCAAGCGCAGCGAAGGGCGCGACACCCTGCTGTTTGTCGATGAAGTTCACCGTTTCAATAAAAGCCAGCAGGACGCGTTTCTTCCTCACATTGAAGACGGTACTTTCATCTTTGTCGGTGCCACCACCGAGAACCCTTCCTTTGAACTGAACAGTGCGTTGCTCTCCCGTACCCGCGTCTACGTACTGAAGAACCTTGAAGAAAGCGACATTCTGGAACTGCTTGGGCGGTCACTGTCTTCACCAGAGGGGCTGGCAGGGCGATTCACCGTGGAAAAGAGCGTCCTGGAGCTGATGGCAACCGCATCGGGCGGCGATGGCAGGCGTGCGCTGAATATTCTGGAAGTGGCAACGGATCTTGCAGAGCCTGATGAAGACGGCGCCGCCAGAATTACCTCCGATCATCTGGAACAGGTGCTGCAAACCAGCCTGAGGCGGTTCGATAAAGGCGGCGATGTCTTCTACGACCAGATATCGGCACTTCACAAGTCTGTGCGGGGCTCCGACCCCGATGGCTCCCTGTACTGGCTATGTCGCATGCTGGATGGCGGTTGTGATCCGTTGTATGTGGCCCGGCGTCTGGCGCGAATTGCCAGCGAGGACATAGGCAATGCCGACCCGAGGGCGCTGCAGATTGCCATGGACGCCTGGGAGGCCCAGGAGCGACTGGGTTCCCCCGAGGGCGAACTGGCGCTCGCTCAGGCAGTTACCTATCTTGCCCTTTCGCCCAAGAGTAACGCGGTCTATTCCGCCTTTAACCAGTGTATGGCCGATATCCGCAATGACCCGGACTATGAGGTGCCCGTTCACCTGCGCAACGCCCCCACCAAACTGTTGAAGTCCATGGGGCACGGTGACGAATACCGTTATGCCCATGACGAGCCGGAAGCATTCGCCGCCGGAGAATCCTATCTCCCCGAGGCCATTCACCAGCGCCGTTACTATGAGCCAGTCCATCGGGGCCTGGAAATCAAACTCGCCGAAAAGCGTGACCGGCTCGACGACTGGAACCGCAACAGCGACCGCAAGCGTTACCCGCAACGCTGAAATCCGCTAGCCGCTTTCGCCCGCTGTGGTCATAGCCGGCCGCGCAGGTATAATGCCCAGTCAATCGTGAACAACAGAAACAGGATAATCATGCTCGATCCCAAACGTGTCCGCACCCAGACTGAAGAGATCGCCCGTCGCCTTGCTATCAAGGGGTACACCTTTGACAAAGCCACATTCGATCAGCTCGAGGAGCGCCGTCGCGCGATCCAGGTGAAAACGGAAACTCTGCAGGGCGAGCAGAACCGCCGATCCAAATCCATTGGCAAGGCCAAGGCGGCCGGTGAAGACATCCAGCCATTACTGGACGAAGTGGAAGACCTGAAGAAACAGAAGTCAGAAGCGGAAGACGAGTTGCGGGTGTTACAGGAGGAATTGAACGACTTCCTCGCCAGCATACCGAACCTGCCCGACGACACCGTGCCGGCCGGAGAAAGCGAAGACGATAACGTTGAGGTGCGTCGCTGGGGTACCCCCAAACACTTTGATTTTGAACCAAAGGACCACGTTGCCCTGGGCGAAGCCCTTGGTGGCCTGGACTTCGAGACCGCCACTCGTCTGGCTCATTCCCGTTTTGCTGTGATGCGCGGCCCGGTTGCCCGCCTGCATCGGGCGCTTGCCCAGTTCATGATCAACCTCCACACCGACGAGCATGCGTATACGGAAGCCTACGTGCCGTACCTGGTCAACGCAGACACGCTCTTTGGGACGGGCCAGCTTCCCAAGTTTGAGGAAGACCTTTTCCGCATGGACGGGGAGAAGCCTCTTTATCTGATTCCCACGGCGGAGGTTCCGGCCACCAACCTGGTTAGCAACACCATTCTTGATGCAGCAGAACTGCCCCTGAAGCTGGTCTGCCACACTCCCTGTTTTCGTAGTGAAGCCGGCTCTTACGGCCGTGATACCCGCGGGATGATCCGCCAGCACCAGTTTGACAAGGTGGAGCTGGTGCAGGTCGTTCGCCCGGAGGACTCCGAAGCGGCGCTCGAGGCGCTGACCGGGCACGCCGAAAAGGTACTGCAGCTCCTCGAACTACCGTACCGGTTGGTTGACCTCTGTGGCGGCGACATGGGGTTTGCGGCCGCCCGTACCTATGACATCGAAGTCTGGTTACCGGGCCAGGACAAATATCGCGAAATCTCTTCCTGTTCCAACGCCAGGGATTTTCAGGCACGGCGCATGCATGCACGCTGGCGTAACCCGGAAACCAATAAGCCGGAGCCCGTTCATACCTTGAACGGATCCGGGCTTGCCGTTGGCCGCGCACTGATTGCGGTGATGGAGAATTATCAACAGGAAGACGGCAGCATCCTGGTTCCCGAGGTCCTGAAACCGTATATGGGAGGCGTAGACAGAATACAATGAGTGACAGACTCGACGATGCACCATGGAAGGGCGTTGGTGCAAAGCCTGCACCAGTTCGGTACCACAAGAATCCGGTAACGGAAAATCCGAATAGCTCCGAAGGGGAGGTTGCACTCGTGGGTGCCGGCCCCGGTGATCCGGAGTTACTGACATTGAAGGCGTGGCGCCTGATCCAGTCAGCGGAAGTGGTGTTGTACGACCGCCTGGTGTCGCCGGAAATCCTGTCGCTTATTCCTGAATCCGCCGAGCGTATTCATGTGGGCAAGCAGCGTGCTAACCACACCTTGCCCCAGGATCAGATCAACAGCCGCTTGGTCGAACTCGCCCGCAAGGGACGCAAAGTGGTGCGGCTCAAGGGTGGTGATCCCTTTATTTTTGGCCGTGGCGGCGAGGAGATTGAAACCCTCGCGGCGGCCGGTGTGCGCTTCCAGGTGGTGCCCGGTATTACCGCTGCTTCCGGTTGCGCCGCCTACGCCGGCATTCCGCTTACGCACCGGGACCACGCCCAGTCAGTTCGGTTTGTCACCGGCCACCTGAAGAATGACACCTGCGACCTGCCTTGGAAGGATTTCGTCCAGAACAACCAGACCCTGGTGTTCTACATGGGCCTGGTCGGGCTACCGATTATCTGCCAGCAACTGGTTGCCCACGGTATGTCTCCGGAGATGCCGGTGGCGCTCGTTTCAAGAGGGACAACGCCCCACCAGCAGGTTGTGACCGGGGACCTGACAAACATCGTGGAAAGGGTGGAGAGGAATGCGGTGCCTGCCCCCACATTGGTCATCATCGGCAACGTGGTGACCTTGAGAAGCAGGCTCGACTGGATCGGGGGCTGAAATCAGCCCCGACGCTTCGGCAGAACGTCCTTCAGTTTCTCCCGCATGTCACGCAGGGCTTTTTCAGTGGTCTCCCAGTCAATACAGGCGTCCGTCACGGACACACCGTATTTAAGGTCGGCCAGGTTTTCAGGAATCGACTGATTGCCCCAGTTCAGGTTGCTTTCCACCATCAAACCCTGGATGGACTGGTTGCCCTCAACGATCTGATGGGTGATGTCCTGCAATACCAGAGGCTGTATGGCCGGGTCCTTGCTGGAATTGGCGTGGCTGCAGTCAACCATGATCGACTGACGGAGTTTGGATTTCTCCAGCGCCTGTTCACACAGGGCAACGTTGACTGAGTCATAGTTGGGTTTGCCACCGCCGCCACGCAGAACCACGTGGCCGTAATTGTTACCCCGGGTACGGATAACCGCGACTTTGCCCTGCTGGTCAATGCCGAGGAAGCTGTGAGGGTGAGAGACCGACTTCATGGCATTAACTGCAACGTCCAGGCTGCCATCGGTACCGTTCTTGAAGCCAATGGCCATGGACAGGCCACTGCTCATTTCCCGGTGAGTCTGAGATTCTGTGGTGCGCGCGCCAATAGCGGACCAGGAGATTGTATCCTGCAGGTATTGCGGGGAGATAGGATCCAGTGCTTCTGTCGCCGTGGGCAGTCCCAACTCGGAGATATCCAGGAGCAGACGACGGCCGATGTGCAGGCCCTGTTCAATGTCGAAGGTGTCGTTGAGGTGGGGGTCGTTAATCAACCCTTTCCAGCCAACGGTGGTGCGAGGCTTCTCGAAATACACCCGCATGACGATCAGCAGGGTATCGCTGACTTCTTCTGCCAGCTTCTTCAGCCTGGCGGCGTATTCCCGGGCAGCTTCGACATCATGAATGGAGCAGGGGCCCACCACCACAAACAGGCGATGGTCCTTGCCGTCCATGATGTCATAGATGGCCTGGCGGCCTTTTTCCACAGTTTCCGCGGCCTTGCCGGAAAGCGGCATCTCCTGCTTGAGCGCTTCAGGGGTAATCAAAGGTTCCTGACTCGCCACATTCAGATTCTCTAGTTTGGTGCCCGACATTCTGTTGTTATCCCCGTCGCATAAAACATGACTGGCCGGCGCTTAGTTGCGGTAAACCCCGGCGAGTTGGTTATACTGCGTTATTTGATGAACCTTTTCAACGCTTCTGACGCGCGGGGAACGGATGCAGCAGAGCACGCAGAAAAAGCGCAAAGTACTGTCCCGGAAACAGGTGGTAAAGAGGATTGGGGACGTGCTTTCAGGCATTCGTGTACCCGATCTTCCCTATCCTGCGGGAAAGGTTGCTGCAGACGCAGCCAGCGACTGGCGCCCATTGTTGCTGTCCTGCTGGACGGAGCAGCGGGATGAGCCCGTGACCCGCGTTATCCGCTCGGTATCCTTGACCTGGTCGGTCAGGCAGATCAATTCCGCCTATGTGGCGGACCGAATCATGGATGTGTTTCTCAAGACCAGCGGCCTCCATCCCGAACTGGCCCTGCGAATTGCCCGCCTTCGGTTCTTTCTCGCCTGGCGAATGAACCTTGAGGGAGCCGGAGCGCTGAACGACACCATCGTGCACTGGCTTGACAGCCTGCAGGACTGCAGGGGATGGAGTGGTTCCGGCGGGCGCTCAGGGAGGGCCCTCCTGGATCAGTTGGATTCACTGACCATAGCGGTGTCCGGCTGTTTCGATTCCGGGGACGTCGGGCCGGTTATCGAATTCTGCCGTCAGTGGGAAGAGGATGCGGGAAAGCGCGAACAGCAGAATGAGCGTTTACGTCAGCGGTTGCTGGAAACCGAGCAGGGCGCCGCCCGTCAAAGAAAGTCGGAACAGACGGCTAGGGCATTGGTGGGCCGGGCCCTCCAGAATCGTCAGCTGCCGCAAGCCGTGGTTCGGTTTATCTTTGATCACTGGTTTGCCCTGATCAAGCAGATTGTCTGGCAGGAAGGCACCGAGGGCGACAACTGGCGGCATGCCAGCAAACTGTTGGAATGGCTTGTCTGGATTGGTGATCCGGCGCTTTCCGACAAGGACAGGAACCGCCTCTATACGGTGGGGGAGCAAATTGGTGACCGGATCAGCGACGTCTGGAACCGCGTCAACGGTAAGCCCCTGGATGACTCGGCCCTGCAAGGAATCCAGTCGGTTATGGTGGATCGTCTGAGGGGCGAAACGCCCGAGCTGGTTTCCGCGTTGCCGGAAGGCGACCGATTCTCCTGGGATCCTTCCTGGTTGTCGTTTTCCGCACCGCCCGAGGCCGAGGTTGAGCCGTTGTTGGGAAAATGGTTTGTGGAAGGTGAGGGCGCCGCGGAGCGACGTCGGTATTTCTTTGCTCTGCTACCGGATACCTGTGAAGCGCTCTGGACCAATGGTGCCGGGGTCAAACTGGGACTAATGCCCTGGCCAAGGTTCTCCACGGCTCTCGATAGCGGCACCCTGAGATTATTACCACCATTGACTCCCTTCGGTCAGGTGTTGGCGGAAACCATTACCTCGCTATCTGTGGTGCTTGAACGCCAGACGTTGCAACGGGAAGAAGCCGCCAGGGAGGCGAGAGCCCGGGCAGAAACCTTGCGTCGGGAAAAGGCGGAAGCGGAACAATTGCGCCAACAGGAGGAAGCCGCCAGGCAGGCTGAACTCGCAAGGCAGAAGAAAGCGGCAGAAGATCGACGTATCGCTGATGAAGAAGCCGAGCAGCAACGCCTGTTGCAGGAGCGGGAGACCGCTGCGAGGGAGTTGGTGGAAGGCATCAAACTGGGTGGTTGGATCGTCGAGGAAAGTAGCGGTGAGGACAAGGATGCCGTTCGCCTGAAGCTGGCCGTACGGATCAATGCCTCCCGGAAGTTGGTTTTTGTGGACCGACTGGGGCTGAATCGCCGCGAATTCCTGGTGGATGAACTCGTGGATCACGTGGTGATGGGCCGGGTACGCGTACTTGGTAGCTCTGCAGAGTTTGATGACGCTCTGTCGCGGGTGGTTGGCCGTATCAGGGTCGGTCGAAACTGACCGGATAAAATACTATCGGATAGATGATCATGAGCGATATCGATTACAGTTTTGGCGACTATGAGGATGCTCCGGAATCTGGGGATAACCGTTCCGAGTACCGGCTGGCTGCGAGCGCAAGTGTGACCCTGGAGCTGGAATCACCGATTCCGGATGTCGAGGGGGATCAGTCCGGACGGTCTCTGGTATCACGCACCAGCGATGTCTCTGCCCGTGGTATCCGGTTGACGACCGCAGAACCGGTAACCCAGGGTGCGCTCTTACCTGCCTGGGTCAGTCTGGAGGATGACAATAAGCCGTTTGGTCTGATGGTGGAGGTTGTCTGGTGTCGTGCAAGCACTGAAACCAGTTGGCTGGTGGGACTTCAGATACTGGAGTCGGATGACACGTCCTATCTGGAGTGGGTGGAAGCCGTCGCAAAGGCGATGTCTGAGGGTTAAGTCGCCCCGGCAAGGCCCGAAAGCCCTGCCGGGAAAACCGGGAGCTTCAGTCTTCCAACTCGCCCATGCCGGTAATGTTGAAGCCGGCATCAACGTACATGATTTCACCAGTAATGCCGCTGGCCATGTCAGAACACATGAAGGCAGCAGCGTTACCCACTTCGTCGGTAGTCACGTTGCGGCGTAACGGTGCCCGCCTGGCATTCTCGGCCAGCATACGGCGGAAGCTCTTGATGCCAGAGGCCGCCAGGGTCTTGATTGGCCCTGCCGAGATGGCGTTGACCCGGATGCCATCACGCCCCAGACTGCCGGCCATATAGCGAACGTTCGCCTCAAGGGAAGCCTTGGCCAGTCCCATGACGTTGTAGTTCTGCAGTACTTTCTCGGCACCCAGGTAGCTGAGGGTCAGCAGGGAGCTGTTTTCATGCATCATCTTGCGACCGGCCTGGGCCAGGGCAACAAAGCTGTAGGAGCTGATGTCGTGGGCGATGCGGAAGCCTTCCCGCGTGGTGACGTCCACATAGTTGCCATCCAGCTCGTTGGCCGGGGCGTAACCGACAGAGTGGACAATAATGTCGATGTCGTCCCAGTGCTTGCCCAGTTCGGTGAACACAGCTTCTATTTCGTCATCGCTGGCAACATCGCACGGGAAAATCAGCGAACTGCCCCAGCCTTCGGCGAATTTCTCTACTCGGGATTTGAGCTTTTCATTCTGGTAAGTGAATGCCAGCTCGGCGCCTTGTTTGGCAAAGGCTTCGGCGATGCCATAAGCGATCGAGTGTTTGCTTGCAACGCCGACAATCAGTGCTTTTTTGCCACTGAGTAATCCCATAACGATTCTCCCTGTGTTTCAGTTTAAGGCATTATCCATGAACCGCAGCGGTGCGGGTAACGCTCAATTGGTCGTAGTAATCGGGCGTGGCCTGTCATTGCGCTTTATTGGCTGTAGAACAGGGCCGCCCCAAGCAGTTCACGGGTGTAATCGTGCTTTGGTGTATTGAATATCCCGGCGGCATCGCCGTATTCCACGACCCGACCACTCTTCAGTACCAGCAATTTGTGGCTCAGTGCCCGGACCACGGCCAGATCGTGGCTGATAAACACATAGCTTAGACCATATTTGTCCTGGAGATCCCGCAGCAGGTTAATCACCTGTTTTTGCACCGTCCTGTCCAGGGCAGAGGTGGGCTCGTCCAGAATGATGAGTTCTGGCTGCAGCACCAGCGCCCGGGCGATGGCAATGCGTTGGCGCTGACCGCCGGAGAACTCATGAGGGTAGCGGTGACGGGCCTGTGGGTCGAGCCCGACGTCGGTGAGCGCCTGTATGACCCTTCGGTCCTGTTCTTCGGGTGTTGCCGGTACGTGTATTTCCAGGCCTTCACGCACGATCTCGGCGACTGACATCCGCGGGCTGAGGCTACCGAATGGGTCCTGGAACACAATCTGAATACGGCTGCGCCATGGCCGGAACTGCTTCTGGTCGAGCGGACCGAGTTCTTCGCCGCTGAGCCGAATACTGCCGCGACTGGAAGTGAGCTTCAGCAGTGCGTGGCCGATCGTGGTCTTGCCACTTCCGCTTTCACCAACGATACCCAGGGTTTCGCCTTCGTTGAGCGAGAAACTGACGTCGTCGACCGCCTGAAACCACGACTGAGGCCGACCAAACAGGCTTTTGCGAGTAACGAAGCGCACATCAAGGTTGTTCACGTCCAGCAGCGACTTGTTGTCGACCATGGTGCCCGACGGCGAGGCCGGTGGTTCTGCGTCCAGCAAGCGACGGGTATAAGCATGCTGTGGCTCTTCAAACAGCTGCGCTGTCGGCGCTTCCTCGATCAGTTGTCCCTGCTCCATCACCACGACATGGTCTGCATAGCGCCGCACGATGGACAAGTCGTGGGTGATCAGCAAGATCGCCATGCCCAGCTTTTGTTGCAGGTCTTTTAACAATTCCAGTACCTGCTTCTGGACAGTGACGTCGAGTGCTGTTGTCGGCTCGTCTGCGATCAGCAGGTCCGGCTCGTTGGCGAGGGCCATGGCAATCATTACGCGCTGCTTCTGGCCGCCGGAGAGCTGATGAGGGTAGCTCGTCAGGCGCTCTTCAGGCGAGGGGATGCCGACCAAATCCAATAGTTCCACGCAACGGGCACGAGCCTGTGGGCCACGCATCCCCTTGTGCAGTGCCAGGGTTTCACTGATCTGCTTTTCCACCGTGTGCAATGGATTGAGCGAGGTCATTGGCTCCTGGAAAATCATGCTGACGTGACGTCCGCGGATCTGTCGAAGGCGTTTCTGGCTGGCCTTCAGCATGTCCTCTCCCTGGAACAGGATCGCACCTGAGGGATAACTGGCGTGGCGTTCGTCGAGCAGTCGGAGGATGGACAGGGCGGATACGGATTTCCCGGAGCCGCTTTCTCCCACCAGGGCGACGGTTTCACCATTGTCGATACTCAGCGACAATCGATCCACGGCCTGAATGGTGTCGTCAAAACGTATGGACAGATCCCGGATTTCCAGCAGTTGCGACATATCAGTTCTTTCTCGGATCGAAGGCATCACGGACGGCTTCACCGACAAACACCAGCAGCGTCAACATGATGGACAGGGACACAAACGCCGATATACCCAGCCACGGGGCATGGAGGTTGGATTTACCCTGGGCGATCAGCTCACCCAGTGAGGGTGACCCGGACGGTAGGCCAAATCCCAGGAAGTCCAGTGACGTCAGGCCGGTTATGGCACCGGTCAGGATGAACGGTAGAAAGGTGAGGGTGGCCACCATCGCGTTGGGCAGGATATGGCGGAACATGATCTTGCGGTTGCCCAGACCCAGGGCTCTCGCGGCCTTAACGTATTCGAAATTGCGGGCGCGCAGGAATTCCGCGCGAACCACATCCACCAGCCCCATCCAACTGAACAACAGCATGATGCCCAGCAGCCACCAGAAATTAGGTTGCACGATGCTGGACAGAATAATCAGCAGGTAGAGCACCGGAAGCCCTGACCAGACTTCGATAAACCGCTGCCCCAGCAGATCAACCTTACCACCGTAGTAGCCCTGGATAGCACCCACAACCACGCCCACGATGCAGCTGAGAATGGTCAGCACAAGCCCGAACAGGACGGAAATGCGGAACCCGTAAATCACCCGCGCAGCCACATCCCGGCCCTGGTCATCGGTGCCGATCCAGTTTTCAGCGCTGGGTGGGGCCGGAGATGGTACCTCAAGGTTATAGTTCGTGGTGTTGTAGCTAAAACGAATGGGGGGCCAGATCATCCAGCCATTTGCTTCGATTTCATCGGCGATAAACGAATCGCGGTAGTCGGCTTCGGTGGGCAGAAACCCGCCGAACGTCTCCTCGGGTACACTTTCCACGATCGGAAAGTAAACATCCCCTTTGTAGTAGGCGACCAGTGGCACGTCATTCGCAATCACCTCGGCGATGAGTGAGAGCCCAAAGAGGGCCAGAAATACCCACAGGGACCAGAAACCACGACGGTTGTTGCGGAAGTTGCGCAGTCGCCGTTGCTGGATGGGAGAGAGCGTCACCATACCTACGATCCCTCCCGGCTTTCGAAATCGATGCGGGGATCCACCAGAACGTAAGTGATATCGCTGATCAGCTTCAGTACCAATCCCATCAGCGTGAAGATATAGAGGGTGCCGAATATCACCGGATAATCCCGGTTCAACGCTGCCTCAAAGCCCAGTAATCCGAGGCCATCCAGGGAGAAGATCACTTCAATCAGCAATGAGCCTGTGAAGAATAGCGACACAAGCACGCCGGGAAGGCTGGCAATGACGATCAGCATGGCGTTGCGGAACACATGCCCGTAAAGCACCTGTTTCTCTTCCAGACCCTTGGCCCTGGCGGTCACCACATACTGCTTGCTGATCTCATCGAGGAAAGAGTTCTTGGTCAGCAGGGTGAGGGTGGCAAAGCCACCGATGACATTGGCCGTTACAGGCAATGCGAGGTGCCAGAAGTAATCTCCGATTTTCTGGTACCAGGTAAGTTCATCGAAATTGGACGACGTCAGCCCCCGCAGCGGAAACCAGTCCAGATAACTGCCCCCTGCGAACAGGACGATCAACAGTATCGCAAACAGGAAGCCTGGTATGGCGTAACCCACCACGATGGCAGAACTGCTCCAGACGTCGAATCGCGATCCGTCGGTGACCGCCTTGCGGATGCCGAGGGGGATCGAGATCAGGTAGATGATCAGGGTGGACCACAACCCCAGGGAGATGGACACCGGCATCTTGTCCAGAATCAGTTCGATCACCGAGCGGTCCCTAAAAAAGGACTCGCCAAAATCAAAGGTGGCGTAATCCCCGAGCATCTTCAGGAATCGCTCGTGGGCCGGCTTGTCGAAGCCGTACATAACCTCTATTTCTTTGAGCAGCTCTTCCGGCAGGCCACGGGAGCCGCGGCTGTCGCCACTTGAGGAGGTAACCTCGCCGCCGGCACCACCGCCGCTGGCCCGGGAAAGGGCGCTACCACCGTGCCCCTCGGTTTCCGCAATCAACTGCTCAACGGGACCGCCAGGGGCGGCCTGAACAATGACGAAATTGAGCAGCATGATCCCGAGGAGGGTGGGGATTATCAGCGCAAGGCGCCTGAGGATATAACTGCCCATTCAGCGGAACTCCGTCAAAGTTGTATCAGAGATCTGCGTCATTGGTCAGTGCTTTTTACCCACCAGTTGTTGATGTCCACACCGTTTTTGGGAACCGTCTCCGGCCGTTGAAGGAACGACCAGTAGGCGATCCGATCCTTGGCCAGGTACCAGTTTGGAATCACGTAGTGCCCATGCAGCAGCACACGGTCCAGCGCCCGCGTACGATGAACAAGCTCCTCCCGGGTAGGCGCCTGGATGACCAGGTTGACCAATTCATCCACCACCGGGCTATCCACCCCCATATAGTTGCGCGAGCCCTTCACATCGACATTGGAGGAATGCCAGTACTCCCGCTGCTCATTGCCAGGAGAGTCGGACTGGCCGATGCCCTGGACGGTCATGTCGTAGTCGAACTCACGAAGGCGCTGGATGTACTGGTTGGTATCCACCAGGCGTACGGACACATCAATGCCGAGTCTTTCGAGGTTGTTCTTGAAGGGCAGCACCACCCGTTCAAAGGTTTTCTGAAAGATCAGGATCTCGAAGGCCAGGGGATTACCGGTTTCCCGGTTCACCATGGTGCCATCCCTGACCTCATAGCCGGCCTCCCGTAACAACGTCAGGGCTGTACGGAAGTTATCGCGAAGCCCGCCTTTACCCGCCGTCGAAGGGGGTTGATACTCTTCATTGAATACATCGTCGGGCAATTGATCGCGGTAAGGCTCAAGGACCTCCAGTTCGCGGCCTTCGGGCAGTCCTGATGACGCCAGCTCGCTGTTCTCGAAGTAGCTTGAGGTACGGGTGTATTGCCCGAAGAAAAGATTTTTGTTGGCCCATTCAAAGTCAAACGCGTAAGCCAGCGCTTCCCGTACACGAGGGTCGCTGAATACCTGGCGGCGGGTGTTCATCGCGAACGCCTGCATGCCGGCAGGGCGGCCATGTTCTACGGCTTCAGTTTTAACCTTGCCGGAGTCAAACTGGTTACCGGTGTAGGCGGTGGCCCAGTTCTTGGCCGAGGACTCTACCCGAAAATCGAAATTACCGGCACGGAAGGACTCCAGGGCGACGGTGTCATCCTTGTAGTAGTCATAGTGAATTTCATCGAAGTTATACCGCCCCTTTCGCACTCCGATGTTCCTGGCCCAGTAATCCTCCACCCGTTTGAAGGTGATGGAGCGGCCCGCCTCGAAGTCGCCAATGCGATACGGGCCACTGCCAACGGGCGGTGTCAGACCGTTGTCGCCAAATTCACGATCTTTCCAGTAATGACTTGGAAGAACGGGCAGTTGGCCAAGAATCAGTGGCAGTTCACGGTTGTTGGTGTCACCGAACTCGAAGCGGATAGTCCGCTCGTCTTCGATGATTACCTCGGACACGTCTGCATAATAGTTGCGATAGAAAGGATGGCCTTTGGTGGTCAGAACATCGAACGAAAACTTCACGTCCTTCGCGGTAATGGGTTCACCATCCTGGAACCGGGCTTCATCACGCAGATGAAAGGTCACGTAACTGCGGTCTTCCGGGGTTTCAATAGACTCGGCAATCAGGCCATACGCGGAAAAGGGTTCGTCCGCCGACGGTTCCATCAGCGTATCGTATAGGTATGTGTTAATGCCCGCAGCGGCTACACCGCGAATAACGAAAGGGTTAAAGGTGTCGAATCCGTTGGCCACCACGGCCATTCGAAGGACGCCGCCCTTGGGCGCCCCGGGGTTAACGTAGTCAAAGTGCGGGAAGCCTTCGTCGTATTGGGGATCGCCGTGCATGGCGATGCCGTGACGTACGTCCGGCTCGGCTGAAGCTGATTGCCATGGGAGGAGAACCATGGCGGTAACGGTCAAAACACTGATGAGGGATGAGGCTTTCCGTGTTCTTGTCATAGATCTCGCACGTTTCGGTTCAGACTCAGGGGCTGTTTCTTATGTCGACATAGAGTACCAGACTTTGCCCGGGCTGAAGATAACGTGAGGTGTTGAGGTCGTTCCAGCTTGCGATGTCTCTCACATTAACCGCAAACCGGCTGGCGATGGTCGACAGGGAATCTCCTTTGCGGACCTGATAGCCCACCTTGCGTACCATGCCTTTGCCACGATTGGTGCTGGCCAGCATGGCGGGTTGTTTCGACTTGGACCAGATGACGAGTTTCTTGCCGGGCATCAGAGGATCACCAGGTGCCATGCCATTCCAGGACGCCAGCTGGCGAACGGACACCCGATGCTCGCGGGCAATATCCCAGAAGGTGTCCCCGGAGCGAACTTTGTAGTCAACTCGGGTGCCATTGGCGTTCTTGCCGCTCCGTTCCTGCTTTCTGGCGAGTCGTTCACTGGCGCTCAGGGAATAGGTGCCCGCCTGTTCGGCAGCAGAGGGAATCATCAGCCGTTGGCCGATGCGAATGATGTGACTGTCGAGGTTGTTGACCTGCTGTATCACCGAGGGTGTGGTGGAGTAGCGTTTGGCAATGGTGCTCAGGGTGTCGCCAGATTCCACCTTGTAGTTCCGCCAGGAAACGCGCTTCGCCGGATCCATGCCCTTGAGGGCCGTAGCGAAGGTTTCAGCTTGGTCGCGGGGAACTAGCAGACGGTGGGGACCATCCGGTGATGTCGCCCAGCGATTGTACGAGGGGTTGAGCAGGTAAATCTCGTCGATATCGACACCGGCCAGTTCCGCTGCCTGGGCCAGATCGAGCTGCGAACCGGTGTCGACGACTTCAAAGTAGGGCTCGTCGTCCAGCGGGGGCAGTTCGATGCCGTGGGCCTGTGGATCATCAAAGATCTTCGCCAGGGCGATCAGTTTTGGGACGTAATGGCGAGTCTCCCGAGGCAGGTCGAGGGACCAGTAATCCGTTGGCTGATTGCGCTTGCGGTTGCGGCGCATGGCGCTGGAAACCGTGCCCCCACCACTGTTATAAGCCGCAAGTGCCAGCATGTAGTCGCCGTCAAATCGCGTTGCCAGTCGGTCAAGGTACGTCAGCGCCGCGTCGGTGGCAGCAATGATGTCGCGGCGATCGTCATGCCACCAGCTTTGGGTCAGGCCAAAATACTTGCCCGTGGAAGGAATGAATTGCCAAAGGCCGGCAGCACGGCCGTGGGAGTACGCAAACGGATCGAAGGCACTCTCCACCACGGGCAGTAGGGCCAGTTCCGTGGGCAGCCCACGTTTCTCGGCTTCGGAAACAATATAGTGCAGGTAGCGGCTGCCACGATCGACGACTCGATCAATGTAGCGCGGGTGCTTTTTGTACCAGTTCAGTTGCGCCTGGACCCTGGGCTCGCTGGCATCGTGATCCAGCGCGAAGCCTGCCCGCAGGCGGTGCCACAGGTCCGGTGTGGCGTCATTTTCTTCCGCGATCTTCTGGTCAGGATCGTCGAGCTTTTCCCTGGCGTCTTCCGCGGTTTTCTTGAGCGTTGGGTCGATGGCGTCGTCGAGCTTCGTCCGGGACGCGCGGCCGGTTGATTCGTCACCAGGCGAGGACTCAATCGCTTCTTTAAGCTCATCGTCACCGGCGGCCACGGTCAGTTTTTCTGAGGCCAGTACGTCACTTGATGGAGACTCTGAGAAAGGATCAAGAGCGCTGCAGCCACTGGCAAGTGCGCCAAGGAGAAACAGGGTGGAAAATCGCGAGACCGTCATATGACTACTTCCGGTGGCTGGTCGACGCCGGGGTGAACTGTATGAAAACCCGGCATATTTAATGAGTTATGACACAAAAGTTTCACGGATTCTATTGGAAGGCTTTTCGGGGGGTCAACAAGACTCGCGTTACGTCATTGATAGAAATTGTTACCCGCCTCTGAGCGTATCCTTTAGAACGTGTCCTTTAGAATGTGTCTTTGCCGTGCCTTGTGGCTGCGAACACGTCGTTGTCCGATTCGACGGCCAGGCCCGCTTTCTGAGCGTATTGGTGCGCAGCTTCGATGACCGCCTTGTCGTCCCAGCGCAGGAAAGGGTTAAGTTGCTTTTCCTCACCAAGGATGGATGGAACGGTGGGCATGCCATCGTCGCGACGTTTCTGGCAGCGGGCTTCGAAATCCCTGAGCGGCTCGTCATCAGGTAGCCAATGACGGGCGAACTTAAGGTTGGCTAGTGTGTATTCGTGGGCGCAATACACGGCTGTGTCGTCTGGCAGGCCCCTAAGGCTTTCCAGCGAGCGTTTCATTTGCTCTGGAGACCCTTCAAACAGGCGTCCACAACCGCACACAAACAGGGTATCGCCACAAAACAGGACCGGACGGTCGTTGACATGAACGTCGGTATAATAGGCAATGTGGTCGAGAGTGTGCCCGGGAACACCAAGGACACTGAATGTGAGCTGTTGCCAGACCACGTCATCCCCGGGGTGAACTTCACTGGTGGCGCCCTTGAAGGGAGAATTCGCCGGGCCGATGATTCTGCAGTCGGATACTGTTCTGGCGAGTTTGCTCACGCCGCCAACATGGTCAGGGTGGTGGTGGGTCACCAGGATGGTGTCCAGTTCCAGTCCGTTGTCTGCCAGGAACTCGATGACCGGCTCTGCCTGCCCGGGGTCCACGATCAATGCCTTACGGTCCTCACTGTTGGACAGGCACCAGATGTAGTTGTCATTGAAGGCTGGAATAGCGTTAATGGTCAGCATAGGCTCCACATGTGCGATACGAGTGTGACTGTTATCATAGAGTATTAATCCCGGTGCCCCAACACCGGAGAAACGAACCAGGGGAACGCAGCAATGAGCCCAACAGGTGACGTTGACTATCCCGCCCGACATGACAGCTTCGAGAGCTGGTTCCAGACGCCCCTGGGCCGTTCACTGCTGGCTGACCAGCGCGCCTGCGTTGAGCGCCATGTTCGCGCCCTCTCCGGTGCGAGACAGTTGCAGGTTGCCGTCAGTCATCGCCTGCCACTGGCCAGTGGGACGGATTTTGCCCAACGTGTTCTGACGACGCCGAACTGGCAGTCTTCCATTCCCGACGGTGTGGCGGTCTGCGATGCCGATGAGTTGCCCTTTCCCGGTGACTCCATGGACCTGGTGATTCTCCACCACACGGCGGATTTTTCGCCGCATCCCCACCAGGCTTTGCGAGAGGCCTCCAGGGTGCTTAGGGGGGAGGGCATGATGGTGCTGATCGGGTTTAACCCGTTTAGCCTTTGGGGCGTGAGGAAACTGGTTTCCAGGCACCATGAAGGCCCCTGGGGTGGTCGTTTTCTGATGAAGGGACGCATGGAGGACTGGCTCCGGCTACTGGACTTTTCTGTGGAGTCCTCGGGCTCCTCGTTTTTCCAGGTTCCGCTTCAGCGGGCGGCACTCGCAGAGCGCAGGGGCCTGATGGAAAGGGTGTGCGGCAACCGTTTCCTGCCGGTGGGGGCTTATTACTGTATCCTTGCCAAAAAACGCGTTTACTCCAGGTTACAACGGAGACCAGCCTGGCAGGGGCAGAAAGTCATTGCCTTGCCAGGACGGGGCGCAGTGGGAGCTTCCCGTGACTACCCGGCGCGCCCCGAAAACGGTCGGTGCGCCATACTGAAACACAAGCATGTCGAGGAGTATTGATGGCCGGTAAGGTTGTTCTCTATACCGATGGCGCCTGCAAGGGCAACCCTGGGCCAGGAGGCTGGGGCGTTGTTCTGAGGTACGGCGATGCCAACAAGATGTTGCACGGTGGTGAAGCGAATACCACCAATAATCGCATGGAGTTGATGGCTGCGATACAGGGTTTGAAAGCGCTCAGGCGCGCCTGCGACGTGGAGCTTTATACCGATTCCCAATATGTCCGTAAGGGCATCACCGAATGGATGACGGGCTGGAAGCGAAACGGTTGGAAAACATCCGCAAAGAAGCCGGTCAAGAATGAAGATCTCTGGCGGGAGCTGGACAATGAGGTGGCCCGCCACAAGGTCAATTGGCATTGGGTGAAAGGGCACTCGGGCAATCCTGACAACGAGCTGGCAGACGAGCTGGCCAATCGCGGTGTGGAAGAACTGGCGAGCGCCGGATAACAACGGCGTAACCAATGGGGTAACCATAGGAAAACCATGAGACAGATTGTACTGGATACGGAAACCACCGGTATCGACCCGACGGAAGGTCACCGGATTATCGAAATTGGCTGCGTTGAGTTGATGGAACGTCAGATTACCGGTCGGCACTATCACGTCTACATTAACCCGGAGCGGGAAGTGGAGGCGGAAGCCATAACGGTTCATGGCATCACCAACGAGTTCCTGGCGGACAAGCCAAAATTCGCCGAAATAGCCGACGAGTTCTTTGAGTTCATAAAAGGGGCCGAGCTGGTTATTCACAACGCGGCGTTCGATATTGGATTCATGGATTCCGAATTCGCCCGTCTGAAGCCTGTTCGCAGGACGACTGAACATTGCGGCGTGGTGGACTCCCTTGCCATTGCCCGCAAGAAGCATCCCGGCCAGAAAAATAATCTGGACGCCTTATGCAAGCGTTACGGGATCGACAACAGTAATCGCGAGCTGCACGGCGCTTTGCTGGATGCGGAAATCCTTGCTGACGTCTATCTTTTGCTGACTGGCGGGCAGACAGCACTCTCCCTGGATGCTGGCGGTGACGAAGCTGGCGGTGAGGGCGGTATCCGTCGCCTGGCGGATAATCGCAATCCGTTGCCGGTACCCAGGGCCAGTGACGATGAGCGCTCCGCCCACGACGAATTCATGGCATTGCTGGCAAAGCAGGCCGGTACAACTGTATGGGATAAGCTTACAGCTGAAGAATAAGCCGAGCTAAGCAGAATATTCTTTTGGCAGTGCGAACTGTGTGTCGCGCTGTACGTTTTGTTACATTCCTGCTTTCTTGAGCTACTTGAGTTTTGTGTTATAAGTAATGATAAGTTCGCGAGTTTTCGCGAACTTTTTATTTTAGCCGGGAAGGGTAAATCTGGCTCATAAAGTGATTCTTCAAACAACCGAAAAGATCACATTCCAAGAACAGGACGCGGTAGTTTCCGCATAATTTACAGGAAGCGTTTATGGTTCAATCGTCTCTGGCGACGAAATCACAGTCATTTGATCTGGTCAAAAGTGAGATTGAGCAGACCATCAGACAGGCAGAGTCCAGCCTTGAACGCTTTCAGGAAAACCGTGAAAGCGGTGAGGATCTGCAGAACTGTGTGGATTTTCTGAATCAGCTCCGCGGTATTTTCATTCTTGTCGAACTGCGTGCCGGCACTCTGTTGTGCCAGGAAGCCGTCAGTATGGCCAATGATGTTCCCGTTGGCGCCAACGATGACAAGAATATCCTCCTGACGACTCTCAACAGCGCATTGTTCATTTTGCGCCGTTATGTTGAATACTATCATCAGCAACGTGCGGACCATCCGGAGCTGCTGCTGCCGGTTATCAATGATCTGCGCGAAGCCCGCAAGGAAAAACCCTACCCGGAATCCTGTTTCTTCGATGTTGACGTCAAGGAACGGCCGGACTTCTGCTCGGGGCTTTCTCTTCAGGCGTTTGACGGTAACGAAGCGGAATACGAGATACTGGCCCGCCGTATGCGTTTGACGTTCCAGGTAGCGCTGTTGGGTGTGCTTCGTGAAAAGAACGATGTGGTGAGTAAAAAGTTGTTTGGTCGGGCGGCGCGTGGATTTGCTCGGCTTTGCCAGGGGCAGCCCATGGGGCAGATGTGGTGTCTGGTTGCCATTGTGGCGGATACCATGCTTGATCGGGTCATGGGGTTCAGCAAAGCCCGCAAGCGCATGTTCATGCGTATCGAGAAATATTCCCGTGAAGTCGTATACGTCGGCAAGGTGGCCACGGCCAAGGATGCGCCGGATTCTCTCATTCGTGATCTGGTGTACCTGCTCTATAGAAGTGGATCGGCAAATCCCGAGGTAACCTCCGTGTTGTCAGCTTATCGACTGACGCCCGCGGAATTCCCGGACTCCATGCTTGATGCCCATGCCCGTCGTCTTTATGGCCCGGGCACCGATGTTCTCAAATCGTTGTCGACGGCGTTGCAGGACGAACTGAATCAGCTCAAGGACAAGCTGGACATTGTTGAGCGCGGCATCGAGCCGGACCTGGCGGAGTTGTCCTCCATTGCAGATGCGCTTGAGCGCCTTGCCAATACACTGGTGATGCTGGATCTCAACCAGCTGGGAACCATGGCCCGGGGTGAGGCCGTGAAGTTGCGGACCTGGGAGGAAGAGAGTCGCCTGCCAGCGGACGATGAGCTCTACAAGCTGGCCGATTCCGTATTGGGTATCGAGGACGCCGTGATGCAAATCGTGGTTCGTGGCATCACCTCGGAAACCGACGCTCTTGCTGGTGGGCAGCGTACCCGTGAAGAATCTCTTTACCTTCAGGAAGCCACCTACGTGGTGGCCGACGAAGCGAAAAGTGCGCTGACCCTCGCAAAACGTGCCATAACGGCGTTCATCGAGTCCGACTACGACAAGCTCCACCTCGCCAACCTGCCTGCTACGTTGCACAGTATCTGGGGTGGTCTGCACATGCTGGACGATCCCGGCGCGGCTTCGGTGTTGGAGCGCGTGGCGGCGTCCATTCAGGAACGATTGCTGGATGCCAGGGAAGCGCCTCAGGCTCAGGTGTTGGAAGCACTGGCGGACGCACTAACGTCCCTTGAGTACTATATAGAGAGTGTAGGCAGGCGCGAAGATCGAAATGCTGACCTGTTGAAGCTGGCGGAATCCTCATTGGAGGACGTGGGGCTTTAGTCCTGTTGCGTTATTCAATGGCCATAAAAAAACCTGCCGTTTGGGCAGGTTTTTTTATGGCGTTCAAAGAGCGATCAGCCTATCGATCAGCCCATGTTGAACAGCTCGCCCAGCTTGGTTGCCAGCATCATGTCGCCTTCAGCGCGCAGCTGACCGGCCATAAAGGCTTGCATGCCATCGGTTTCGCCGGAAACGATGCCCTGCAGGGTTTCGGAGTTCATGATCAGGGTGACGGAAGGATCGTCATGGGCGCCTTCAGCCATCTTGCAGGTGCCATCCTTGATAACCAGGTGATAGGTCTTGTCGTCCTCGATGTCGAACTGGAATACCAGATCCAGGCCTTCAGCTGCGTCCGCGTTAAAATTTTGTTCGAGTTTCTCGAATATCTGAGCTACAGACATTATTTTACCCTTATTGATGGTTGTCGTGGCGTATTGACGGCTTCTGGTTCCTGGCCTTTCGCCTGCATGGAAGCCCGGGTGAGCCGACGTAGCCATTCGACTTTAGGGTTAGACATTACTGGTGTCAAGCTCGATCGAACGCTTGTTTTAATTTGTTATTGGTTCTATGGCTTGTACCTCAGGGCACCTCGGTTACAATCGAGCGCTCAAGAATAATCCTGGAGAAGCAACTTGGAATTTCTGACAGAGTTCGGTTTGTTTATTGCGAAAACGGTCACCCTCGTGGTGGCGCTTCTGGTCATTGTCTCAGTGGTTTTATCCGCTGCCCATAAAGACAAGGACGATCAGGGGAGTGACGGTGAGCTGCGGGTTCGCAAACTCAACGAGAAATACCGCAAGCTGAGGGAGTCACTTCAGGCCAAACTGCGCAGCGATTCAGAGCGCAAGGCTTTTGAGAAAGCCCGTAAAAAAGAAGACAAGGCCAAACAGAAAGCCGAGAAGGCCAAGCGCAAATCCGGTGATGCTGAGGAAAAACCCCGTCCCAAGGTGTACGTGCTGGACTTTGACGGCGATATCAAGGCCAGCGATACGGACTCTTTGCGCCGCTCGATCACAGCGGTGCTCAGCGTTGCGGAGCCCGAAACCGATGAAGTGGTGATACGTCTCGAAAGTGGCGGCGGCCTGGTTCACTCTTACGGACTCGCGGCTGCCCAGTTAGACCGTATTCGCGCCAAGGGAGTTCGGCTTACGGCCTGCGTGGATAAGGTCGCTGCCAGCGGCGGTTACATGATGGCGTGCGTGGCTGACCGGATTGTCGCGTCGCCATTTGCGATTCTCGGGTCCATTGGTGTTGTTGCCCAACTGCCCAACTTCCATCGTTTCCTCAAGAAAAACGACGTCGACTTCGAAATTCTGACCGCTGGTGAGCACAAGCGCACCATGACCGTATTCGGCGAGAACACGGATAAAGGCAGAACCAAATTTCTTGAAGACCTTGAGGATACCCACGTGTTGTTCAAAGAGTACGTGGGTGAACGCCGTCCGGAACTGGATATTGCCGCCGTTGCAAACGGCGATATCTGGTTTGGCCGCCGCGCGCTGGAGGTCAAACTGGTGGACGAGATCAAGACCTCCGACGAATATCTCATTGAGGCCTGTGACAGTGCAGACGTAATCTCGGTAGGTTTCCAGCGCAAACGCACGTTGCCGGAAAAGCTTGGCCTGGCCACCAGCGCGGCACTTGAACACACCGTATGGCGGGTACTGGGCGCATTCCGCAACCAGAAAATCCAGTAAACCTACAGTAACGGGAACAGAGTCATGACAAACGACACCGAATTCAAGGCATGGCGCGTTCAGGAGCAGGACGGCGAATACGAGGGCTCTGAGCAGACGCTGCACGTATCCGATCTGCCCGAAAACGACGTCCTGATCAAAGTCAGTCATTCGTCCCTGAACTACAAGGATGCCTTGTCGGCCTCCGGCAACAAGGGTGTTACACGTAACTTCCCCCACACTCCTGGCATCGATGCTGCCGGGGAAGTCGTAGAAGCCTCCTCTGGCTCCTTTTCAGCCGGCGACCAGGTACTGGTAACCGGCTACGACCTGGGCATGAACACCGACGGCGGCTTCGGCGAATACATCCGGGTACCGGCCGAGTGGTGTGTGGCAATGCCCAAGGGCTGGAGCGCCCGCACCGCCATGATATACGGCACGGCCGGCCTTACGGCGGGTCTGTGTGTACAAAAGCTATTGACCATGGGTGCCAGGCCCGAGCAGGGCAAAGTCGCTGTCAGTGGTGCCAGTGGCGCTGTCGGCAGCGTAACGGTTGAGCTGCTTGCAAGCCTCGGCTTCGAAGTCGTGGCTATCAGTGGCAAACAAGACCATGCCGATGCACTCAAAAACCTTGGTGCCACGGAAGTGCTGGGGCGCGAAGCTTTGGCAGCCGAAAAGAAGCCAATGCTGAAACCCGCCTATGCCAACGCCGTGGATACCGTTGGCGGTGGCCCACTGGCGGAATTGCTGAAGCAGATCCACCCAGGCGGTTCCGTCTCCTGCTGTGGCCTGGTCGCCGGGCCACAACTGGAAACCACCGTTCTGCCGTTTATCCTGCGGGGCAACAACCTGCTGGGTGTGGATTCGGTTGAAATTCCGCTGTCGGACAAACAGTCAGTCTGGGACAAATTTGCCGGTGACTGGGCGTGCAAAAAGACAGAAGCTTCGGCGCGGGACATCGGGCGTGGAGAGCTGGATGGCGCTTTGAAGGCGTTCCTGAAGGGGGAGTCATCCGGGAAGATTGTTCTCGACCATTCCAAGTAAGGAACGACGAGATCTCTCAGAGGCGGGCTTCTAAAAAAGTCCGCCAGAACGAAGAGGGAGCTGATTATCAAAACTGTGCGGAGCCATGGATGGCGGAGCCCAAGCCGAACAGGACGTCTTGAGGCGTGTTTTGGTAATCAGCTCCCTCTTTGTTCGTCTGGGGAGTAAAAGACTAAGAGTCAGGAAGCCCGACGACGAAACAACGGCTCGTCCGTATCCGTCGCCGCCTGATACCCCTGGGTAAAGAAGTTCAGGCAACGAGCTGCCTTGTTGATATCCTTGTCGGCGCGTAGTACGTACGTGTCAAAACCGCACCGCTTCATAAACTGCAGCTGATCAAGAAGCACATCACCGACCGCACGAAGTTCGTTCCGGTAGCTCAGGCGCTCCCGAAGCAGCCGCGCGATACTGTAACCGCGGCCATCGCTGAACTTCGGAAAGTTCACCGCAATCACCGGCAGCTCATTGACCACGCCAGCCAGAATCTCCGGCTCATCATGGCTGTCGAGCCACACACCGATATCATCACGGTCTTCAAAGTGCTCCTTGCCCGCCAACCAAAGATCGGCCGGAATCAGGGCAGGTTGCTCGGGAACATCCAGGGACTCCCCGTCTGCTGGCCTTGGCACAACAACCCAATCGTCCTGACGGATACTTCCGTCACTGGTGATCACATCAGGCATAAACCCGCTCCTTGAATGGCTCGATGCCAATACGGCGATAAGTATCCAGGAAAGGCTCTTCCTCGGTCCGGTTATCGACGTACACATTAATGATTTTCTGCATCACTTCCGGCATATCTTCCCGGGCAAAAGAGGGCCCGAGAATCTTGCCAATCGCGGCATCGTGATGGGAGGAGCCGCCCAGGCTGATCTGGTAGAACTCCTGACCCTTCTTGTCGACGCCAAGGACGCCAATGTTGCCCACATGGTGGTGACCACAGGCGTTCATGCAGCCGGAAATGTTCAAATCAATGTTGCCGATGTCGTACAGGTAGTCCATATCATCGAACTGGCGCTGAATGGACTCCGCCACGGGAATAGACTTCGCATTCGCCAGGGCGCAGTAATCGCCACCGGGGCAGCAGATAACATCGGTCAGCGTATTCAGGTTCGCCGTGGCAAAGTCCATCGGTGTGATCGCTTGCCACAGCTCAAACAGTTGGTCTTTCCGGACATCCGCCAGAACTACGTTCTGCTGATGAGTCACCCGTACTTCACCAAAGCTGTACTGGTCCGCCAGGTCGGCAATCTGTTCAAGTTGGCGATCACTGACATCACCCGGCGGCGTGCCGGTTTTCTTCATGGTCAGTGTCACAATGGCGTAGCCAGGGTTCTTGTGGGTATCCACGTTGTGGCTGATCCACTGATCAAACTCGCGGTTCTCGAATCGTTGGGTTGCCAAAGCGTCCTTCACATCCGGAACCTGCTGGTAGTCCGGCTCAGTGAAATACCCTTTGAACTGCTCAATGGCTTCCTGGGTCAGGCGAGTGGGAGAGTCCTTGATGTGGGACCATTCGTCTTCCACCTTCGCCGCAAAGCCTTCGGGCGTCAGGGCCTTCACCAGAATCTTGATGCGGGCCTTGAATTTGTTGTCCCGGCGACCGTAACGGTTGTAAACACGCAGCACGGCTTCAAGATATGTGAGCAGGTCCAGCTCCGGCAGGAAGTCACGGATAACCGGGCCTACCATCGGCGTACGTCCAAGACCGCCGCCCACGTGAACACGGAAGCCGAGTTCACCCTGATCATTGCGCACCATCTGCAGGCCGATATCATGCACCTGGATAGCAGCGCGGTCGGTATGTTCGGAGGCGTTGACGGCCACTTTGAATTTGCGCGGCAGAAAAGCGAATTCCGGGTGGAAGGTAGACCACTGGCGGATGATTTCGCAGTAAGGGCGCGGGTCGGTGATCTCGTCAGCCTGCACACCGGAAAACTGATCCGTGGTGGTGTTGCGAATGCAGTTGCCGCTGGTCTGGTTGGCGTGCATTTCCACTTCCGCCAACTCGGCCAGGATATCCGGTACGTCTTCGATTTCCGGCCAGTTGAGCTGAACGTTCTGGCGGGTTGTAAAGTGCGCATAACCTTTGTCATAGTCACGGGTTATGCGTGCCAGGCGGCGAAGCTGGGTAGAACGGAGCATTCCGTACGGAACCGCGATGCGCAACATCGGGGCAAGACGCTGTACATACAATCCGTTCTGAAGTCGCAGTGGAAGAAACTCGTCTTCGCTCAGCTCGCCAGCCAATGCTCTCTCGGTCTGGTCACGGAATTGTGCAACGCGCTCGGCAGCCATCTGCCGGTCGTGTTCGTCATAAACATACATAGTGGAACGTCCTGCTGAAACGCTGGAAATACGGCTTTAGTGCCATTTCTTGCGTGGGAGAATATCACCGTGTCATTATTCTTAAAATGATTATTTCCAAATATGTTTATCGACTAAGGTGATATAGAAAGCCAGATATTGCTGGACTGATTACAATTTCCCGCCTAGATTTAAAGAGGCGTGTGCGACAAAACAGATAATAACGACATAGCGAGGAAAGAGTATGAAGAAGACCGCGAGAACCGACAGTCAGGCCGACGCCGTTGCCGCCGTTTTACTGGTAATGCTGGTCGTTGCCTTCGCCGTAGTCTGGGTATCCGGGCAGTAATCGCTACTGGCCGGCAAGCACCAGCTTGACGACCACCACGAGGGTAACAACGAAGCCGACCGTAAACAGGATGCCGGCGATGATGTACGGCCAGGGACTGTGGCTTGAGAAATCCTCCTCACGGCGCTTGTCGGACTGAACGCCGAGTGCGCCGGCAAGGATGCTCTGCATCACCTTGAGAACCCCCGGTCCTGCCTTCGCTTTCTTTGCCGATTTGGCAGGCTCGGCAGGCTTGTCGGGTGATTGCTCGTTTTCGTGTTTATCCGTCATGCTTGGCTTCCGCTGGTGTGTGAAGGCGGACACCGGCGGTGATTATTCCGCCGGGTCGTACGCAAGGCTGGGCGCCAGCCATCGCTCTGCTTCGGCCTTGGATATTCCCTTTCGTGTTGCGTAGTCTTCAACCTGATCCACGCCAATCTTACCCACCGCAAAATACTTTGATTCGGGATGGGAGAAATACCATCCGGAAACCGCCGCAGTCGGGAACATGGCAAAGTGCTCGGTCAGTTCCAGTCCAGCGTTTGCCGGTGCGTCGAGCAGGTCGAACAGGGTGGCCTTCTCCGTGTGGTCCGGGCAGGCGGGATAGCCGGGCGCTGGCCGGATGCCCCGGTACCGTTCACGGATCAGGTCGTCATTTCTGAGTGCCTCGTCTTCGGCATAACCCCAGAATTCCTTCCGTACCCGTTCGTGCAGGTGCTCGGCAAAGGCTTCCGCAAGACGGTCCGCCAGGGCCTTGACCATGATGGCGTTGTAATCGTCGTTGCGATCCTTGAATTCCAGTGAAAACTCTTCCGCGCCGATGCCAGTGGTTACAGCAAAGCCGCCCACGTAATCCACGGGGCCGTCACCTTCCGGCGCTACAAAATCCGACAACGTCATCATTGGCTTGCCCGGTGCCTTGTCATCCTGCTGGCGCAGATGGTGCAGGGTGGTGAGTTCCTTTTCCCGGGTTTCGTCGGTGTAGAGCACAATATCGTCGCCGCGACGGTTGGCAGGCCAGAAGCCGATCGCCGCCTTGGCGGAAACGCGTTTCTCGTCGATCATCTGCTGAAGGATTTTTTGACCGTCCTCAAACAGCGTTCTGGCGGCTTCACCGCGCTTTGGATCATCGAAAATGGCGGGGTACTTGCCGGACATATCCCAGGAAATAAAGAAGGGCGTCCAGTCGATGTAGTCCACCAGTTGCTTCAGATCATAGGTTTCAAAGGACCGTACACCGGTGAAGGCTGGCTTCGGCGGCTGGTAGTCGTCGAACTGGATTTCCGGGGCGCGGGCTCGGGCCTCCTTCAATGAGACCAGCTTGGTACGTTCCCCGCGGTTTTTACGGCGTTCCCGAATTTCGTCGTACTCCGTGCGTGCACCGTCCACCAATGCGGGTTTGGCGGTCTTGCTCAGTAGCTGGGAGGCCACGTTCACGCAGCGCGAGGCATCGGATACATACAGAGCGATGTCGTTTTTATACTGGGGTTCGATCTTTACCGCAGTGTGAGCCTTGGAAGTGGTGGCACCACCGATCATCAGCGGGATGTTGAAGTCCAGCCGCTGCATTTCCTTGGCAACGTGGACCATTTCATCCAGCGACGGCGTGATCAGGCCACTGAGGCCGATAATGTCGACGTTTTCCTTCTTTGCCACGTCAAGGATCTTGTCGCAGGGCACCATCACGCCGAGGTCGATGACCTCATAGTTGTTGCACTGCAACACCACACCCACGATGTTCTTGCCGATATCGTGTACGTCCCCTTTGACCGTCGCCATCAGGATTTTGCCCTTGGCTTGCTGATTGCCGGATTTCTCGGCCTCGATATAGGGAATCAGATGGGCCACCGCCTGCTTCATAACGCGGGCGCTTTTGACCACCTGGGGCAGGAACATCTTGCCGTCGCCAAACAGGTCGCCAACCACGTTCATGCCGTCCATCAGCGGGCCTTCAATAACCTCGATCGGGCGGGCGGCGCGCTGCCGGCAGGCTTCGGTGTCTTCAATGATGTAGTTGGTTATACCCTTGACCAGGGCATGCTCCACCCGTTTCTCAACCGGCCACTCGCGCCAGGCCAAGTCTTCTTCCTGGGTCTTGCCGCCCTTGCTGCGATAGCGCTCGGCAATTTCCAGCAAGCGGTCGGTGCCGTCGTCACGGCGATTGAGCACCACGTCCTCAACCAACTCTTTCAGTTCCGGATCGATCTCGTCGTAGATCACGAGCTGGCCGGGGTTGACGATGCCCATGTTCATGCCGGCCTTGATGGCGTGGTACAGGAACACCGAGTGGATGGCTTCACGCACGGCATCGTTACCGCGGAACGAGAACGACACGTTGCTGACACCGCCGGAGATGGACGCATGGGGCAGGTTGTCGCGAATCCAGCGGCTGGCGTTGATGAAATCCACCGCGTAATTGTTGTGCTCCTCGATACCAGTGGCGATGGCGAAGATATTGGGGTCGAAAATGATATCGCCGGCGGTGAAGCCGATACCGACGAGGAGATCGTAGGAGCGCTTGCAGATCTCCGTTTTACGTTCAAAGGTATCCGCCTGGCCGTCCTCATCGAAGGCCATGACCACGACGGCGGCGCCGTAGCGCATGCAGTCACGGGCACGCTTGAGGAACTCCTCCTCGCCTTCCTTCAGGCTGATGGAGTTCACCACTGCCTTGCCCTGTATGCAGCGCAGGCCGGCTTCGATGACCTCCCATTTGGAGGAATCAATCATGATCGGAACGCGGGAGATGTCGGGTTCCGAGGCGACCAGATTGAGGAACGTCACCATGACGTCCTTCGAATCCAGCATGCCCTCATCCATGTTGATGTCGATGATCTGGGCACCGTTTTCTACCTGGTCGCGGGCGACGCTGAGGGCCTCTTCGTACTGCTCCTCTTTGATCAGCCGCAGGAATCGCTTGGAGCCCGTCACGTTTGTGCGCTCACCCACGTTGATGAACAGGGTGTTCTCGTCACCCGTAAACGGTTCAAGGCCGGACAGCCTCAGCGCGGGTTTCTGCTCTGGTATCTTTCGTGGCGGGTATTTGGAAACCGCTTCCGCGATGGCTTCGATATGGTCCGGGCGTGAGCCACAGCAACCACCGATGATGTTCAGAAACCCGTCACGGGCAAAGCCTTCAATAATCTCCGCCATTTCTTCCGGCGTCTGGTCATACTCGCCGAATTCGTTCGGCAGCCCGGCATTGGGGTGGGCGCTGACGTAGGTCGTCGATTTATTGGCGAGCTCTTCCACGTAGGGGCGCAGGGCGTCGGCACCGAGGGCGCAGTTCAGACCGACTGAAACAGGCCTGGCGTGAGATACGGAATTCCAGAATGCCTCGGTGGTCTGGCCAGACAGGGTGCGGCCTGAAGCGTCGGTAATAGTGCCGGAAATCATGATTGGCAACTCAATACCACTGTCGATGAAGTACTGCTGGGTGGCGTAGATCGCAGCCTTGGCGTTCAGTGTATCGAAAATGGTTTCGATCAGGATAAGGTCAGAGCCGCCTTGAACAAGGCCTTCCACCGCTTCGTAATAATTGTCGACCAGGGTCTGGAAATCGACGTTGCGATATCCAGGGTTGTTAACATCCGGTGAAATGGATGCAGTGCGGGATGTCGGGCCAACCGCACCGGCCACGAAACGCGGCTTCTCCGGGTTGCGGGCGGTGAATTCGTCCGCGATTTGGCGCGCCAGTTTTGCCGCTTCAATATTCAATTCCTTCGCAATCGATTCGAGACCATAGTCGGCCTGCGACAGCTGGGTGGAGTTGAAGGTGTTGGTTTCAATAATGTCAGCGCCGGCGTCAAGATAGTCCGCGTGTATATTGCGGAGCAGGGCGGGCTGGGTCAGGTTCAAAAGGTCATTATTGCCCTGAACCTCACGGTCATAATCGGCAAACCGGTCGCCACGGAACGCTGCCTCGTCCAGTTTCAGGTTCTGGATCATGGTGCCCATGCCGCCATCAAGGACGATGATGCGTTCTTTCAGGGCGTTGCCAAGCTGTTCCAGGCGGTCCAGGCGAGCGTTGTGGTCGGTCATATCAATTACTTCCGGAAGTCGTTTTTGTCTCAATGGCGCGCGATCATAGCAAAAATGGCGGTTGTCGTCCCACGGCCTCATGATGTTGATCAATGGACCGATTAAAGTCTGACTATTTTACTTGGTCTTTCATGTTGCAGCGATCTCACTTAAAATAAAGGAACACTTTCAAACGGGTTGCAACTATGGCATTGGTTACGGTGACAGATCCCGCTCGGGATTACCTTGCACAACTTATCGAAAAACAGGATGTGGAGGGCATGGGTGTCCGTATTTTTGTAACCCAGCCCGGCACCAAGAACGCCGAGACCTGCCTTGCCTACTGCCCGCCGAACGAAATTGTACCGACGGACGAGCAGGTTGATCTGGGCAAGTTCACGCTGTTTCTTGATCACAATTCGGTGCCGTTCCTGGAAGAAGCCTTTGTGGACTACTCCAAGGACCAGATGGGCGGGCAGCTGACCATTAAAGCGCCTAACGCCAAGGTGCCCAACGTTGATGAGAACGCGCCCTTGCCAGATCGTATCCAGTATATCCTGGCGTCGGAAATCAATCCCAACCTCGCGGCTCATGGTGGCGAAGTGTCCCTGGTGGAAGTAGCCGAGGAATCCATTGCCGTTCTGCGATTTGGCGGGGGTTGCCAGGGTTGCAGTGCGGTGAGTCTCACACTGAAGCAGGGTGTTGAATCGACGTTGAAAGAGCGTGTTCCTGAGATAACGGCCGTTCGCGACGTTACCGATCATACCTACACAGAAAATGCTTACTATCAGTAAGATAAGGCATGTTCTAAAAGTATGACATGAAGCCGGCCGATGCCGGCTTTTTTGTTTTTGGTGCGGGTGTTTGTCAGTCGCGGTTTGTCAGTATCAGGTTTGTGAGTGCCATGAGTGCCGCGCTATCGTCGTTGCTGTGGCGGAACGGCCAATGTTGGATAATTCGATTTACCTCATTATCCGTCACATAATCTGAATCGAACGATGGGTAAGATACCCGTCATACAAAATTACGGCGCGTCCTCATCACCGTGCCCGCCAATCACACACTGGGGTTTGTCTTGGTTGATGTAGCACTTTTCTCTGTGCCACTCATGGCAGCTATTGTCGGCTGGTTTACCAATTGGCTGGCGATCCAGATGTCATTCAACCCCATCCAGTTTGTGGGTATTGGCGTTATTGGCTGGCAGGGAGTGATTCCCCGCAAGGCCGAGAAAATGGCCCACATCTGTATTGACCGCACCCTGCAGCAGTTTGGTGATCTGAACGCCGTCTACCAGCAGCTGGAACCACAACGAATTGTTGAACAGGTGATTTCCCAGGTGAATCCCCGCATGGACGAATACATTGACGAAGTGATGTATGACATCCAACCGGTGCTCTGGGACAACCTCCCGCTGTTCATGAAGAATCGCATCTATCGGTGGGGGCGGGAACAGCTCCCGTCGAGGATAGAGTCTCTGGTGGAGGATTTCGGGGATGACCTCAATGATCTCGTTGACCTGAAGGCTTTGCTGAGCCGGGAGCTGAAAACCCATCCGGACCTGATGAACCGGATTTTCATGGAAGCGGGCTCAGTCGAGCTACGGTCGGTTATCAATCGAGGGGCGATCATTGGCGGCCTGCTGGGTGCCTTGTTGGCCCCCGCCTGGGTGCGCTACCCCGAACCATGGCTGTTGCCGGTCGGCGGCTTTGCAGTGGGGTTCCTGACCAACTGGATTGCCATCAACCTGATTTTTCGCCCGCTCAAACCCCGGCGCTTCCTGTTTTGGCGTTTGCAGGGTCTGTTCCTGCAGCGTCAGCCGGAGATCAGCGACGTATGGGCAAGGTTGGTGGCGGAGGAACTGATCACCGTTGAGAAAGTGGCTGACGCCATGATCAACGGTAACCGTGGGGATCGCACGCGGGCGATCATCCAGAAGCATCTGAGGCCACTGCTGGACAACTCGATGGTCATGAAGCTCGGCGCCCAGGTTACTGTTGGTATGACCGGGTACACGGAACTTAAAAAAGCCATGAACCATAAGGCGGTGCTGGCCACCCGTGATGTCTTCGGGGACCCGGCATTCAACCGAGAGAGGGCACCGGTGGTGGCCGGGGTGCTGGCCGGGCAGATGAAGTCGCTGGCGCCGGCTGAGTTTCAGGATATCCTGCGGCCGGCATTTCGAGAGGAAGAGATTCAGCTCATGCTGGTTGGGGGAATATTGGGTTCCCTGGCGGGTGCGCTTCAGTTTTTGATCATGAGCAACGTATTGAACTAGGCGCCTGGGGCACGGTTCCCTGCGTAATGAGTTGACCAGGAGGGCAGTATGGAATTTGGATGGGCAGTCGCGATACAGGCCCTGGTAACAGGATGCGTCGTACTTTCAGTGCTGGCAGGCTTCTGGTTCGGCATTGTGCGACCACATCTTGATCGCAAGGTGGCGGAGCTTATCGACGCGTCGCGGGAGATAGAGCCCAGAGTCAGGCAGGGTGTACGGGAAGGCGTGGAAGAAACTCTTCGGGAGCTGCCGGAGAGTACGGTGAAAGAATCTACCCGCCAGTTCCTCCGGTTCGGTTCGGGGCTGTTCGAAAACGGCCTCAGTAGCTTTCTGGGAGAGGTATCTGACCCCGGTCGAAAGCCCCGAAACGATTCATAGACAATTCGTCGGCCTTGGCAGACCTGCTATGCGGCAGGCTGTTTTGGCCGGTGTACCGGGAAAGAGCTGCATCAGGTAAATGCTGTTGCCTTTCTCTTCGTTAAACGCCTCCCTGACCGCTTTTACAAATAGCCTGTTTGAAGGTGGTGATATTTCATGTTGTTTGTAAAATTCCCTCAGGAATTCGATGATTTCCCAGTGATTATCGGTTAGCTCAATATTGTCGTCCGCCGCAATTTCACGGGCCACGTCAGGTGACCACGTCCAGGCGTCTTCCAGGAACCCTTCGTTGTTTCTCGTTGGAATCGTCATTACCAGCTGATCACTCTGGTTGCCTCGGTGGTCAGGGCCACCATTGTGTCAAAATCAATCGATTTTACGTCAAGTCCATCGACGGCGATGGCCCTGGCCTGCAGGTCAGGGGCCAATGCATAAACGGTACCCTTCAGCGTTGCTTCACGGTCCGCCAGGGCAAGCACACCTGATTCCGTCAGCAACAGGCCATCCTGGTCTGTGATGCTCGACAGGCACGCTCCAAACGCCGGGTGATCCGGCCGCTTGTTGACGATGTGCAGGGTATGGATGGTTGCCATCAATGCGCTCTCCGGGTGTTTGGGTTGCCTGCTCAGCTCAGGTTGACCACGTGGGCATAGTGTTCGAGCAGTTCGGCACACAGATCTGTCGTGGTAATGCCCGGCATCATATTCTCTTCGTTGAGGCCGTACCGCTTACAGGCCTTGTGATCAGCCATCAGGGCGGAAACGCCAAAAATGGGCGCGGCTGACAGGTTCTTCTCCACCGATTTCTGCTGCACGGCGTCTGCTTGCTGGGCCTTGCGAAGCCAGTTAACGCCCTCTCCGGTGAACAGCAACGTCACCGGCTGGTCGAACGCGGCCAGGGAAAAGGCCATGTCCAGCGACTCACGGCCCGTCCAGTCGCAATACGGCGCGCGGCTTATGATAACCAACGTCTCCATGCTGAGCTCAACCTCCCCCGTGAAAATAGATAACGCGATCAGAGTGCGCCACGCTGTCCACCCACTCGCCCAAACCGGCAATGGTGAACGGTGAGGCGACGTTGTTGGCGGGCAGTTCGTAGCGCTGTTGTTCGCTTTGGTCCACGATGCCCCGCCGAAGCGCCGACGCAATACAGGCAAAGCCGGCAATGTTGTGGCTTTCCAGGAAATCCTGCCACGCCTGCGACCAGTTCACCTCATCCGAGGGCGGGCTGGTCAGTGCCGATGCCAGATGAACGCCATCGCCATAGAGGAATACCCGGTCAATTCTATGGCCGTTTGCCAGTACTGCCCTGGCGAAGGCGAGCGCTGTTTGTGGCGCCTGGGAGGAGTAGGGCGCTCCGGTAATGACCAGGGTAAAGGAGCAGGGTGTGTGCGGACTCATATGTGCCTGTTTGCCTGTTGGAGTTCAGAGTACAGTTTACCTCATGAATGAAAAAACCCCGACCGAGGTCGGGGTTCTCTGGCAGTTGCCTGTCATCTGGATGATGCCAAGGCGATCAGTCGTCGCCGCTGAACGCCATCATCAGGTGAAGCAGGCTGACGAACAGGTTGTAGATGGCCACATACAGGCCAACCGTGGCGATGATGTAGTTGCGCTCTCCGCCGTTGATGATCCGGCTGGTTTCAAACAGGATCATGATCGAAGCGAAGATGGTGAAGCCAGCAGACACCGCCAGGTGCAGGATGGAGCTCTGCATGAAGAACGCCAGCAGCATCGCGCCGATCAGCACGAAGGCGCCCGCTGTCAGGAAGCTGGACAGGAAGCTGAAGTCCTTCTTGGTGATAATGGCCGTTGCCGACAGACCCACAAACGCGGTCGCTGTCAGAGCCAGGGCATTCGCGACGATCTGGGAAGCGCCCGCTGCCACCATCTGGCCGATGATCGGGCCGAGGGTGAAGCCCATGAAGCCGGTAAGGGCGAACGTGGTTACGATACCCCAGGGGCTGTTCTTCAGCTTGTAGGTCGCGAACAGAAGGCCGATGTAGCCTACGATCGTGATCAGGAAGCCGGGATGCGTGCCGTTCATGTTCAGGAACGCAGTCAGTGCGGAGAATGCCAGAGTCATTCCCAGCAGCATGTAGGTATTGCGCAGCACGTTCATGGCATCTGCGCTGATACCCGTCGCCCGACCTTTTTCTGTGGTCGAATAGGCTCCCTGGTTTTGCTGGACGCCAAATCGTCTGTCTTCCATTGTCTTCTCCGTCTGTGTGTCACAACCGTTTGAATCTAACACTCATCATAATGCCAGATACACAACTTTCAATCATTTACGACAGAAAACGGCCTCGCGGATTCCATTAAATAGAGTTAATGTTGAATCGAAAGGAAGACGATGTGGCCAGGGCGTTGACAGGAAACGGAATTCCGGTATCATGCTCCCCGCTGTCGCAATGACGGCTGTGGAGAAAACGGTGGGCTGGCAGAGCGGCTGAATGCAGCGGTCTTGAAAACCGCCGAAGGTTAGTAGCCTTCCCGGGGTTCGAATCCCTGGCCCACCGCCACTTTCTCTTCCTTCCCTGATATTTCCCGTATCCTTTCAAACTGTTTCGTTAGTGCTTCTAATTCGTGGCCAATGCTTTGCGAATCGCCCGAATGCCACTCAGCGCTGCCTCATTGTCACCGTGTACGCACAGGCTGTCGGCCGGCAGTGTCAGCCAGTTACCGGATGAACTGTAGACTCCACCGTTTTTAGCGAACGATACCGCCTGATTGACAATCTTGTCTGCAGACTGATGTACCGCCCCTGGAAGGCGGCGGGATACCAACTGGCCCTCATCGTCGTAGGCGCGGTCGGCAAAGGCTTCCAGCAGGATGGGGAGACCAACATAGTCCGCCAGTTTGCGGTGTTGTTCGTGTTTGACCGTCACCGGGAGCATCAGCGGCAGATCCTGCTGATAGCTTCTAACCGCGGTCATAACGGCTTCCAGGGTGCTCATGTCCCGCATCATGTCGTTGTTCAGGGCACCGTGGGGTTTTACGTAAGACAGTGTCAGGCCCTCGGCCCGACATAGTCCCTGTAGCGCGCCAAGCTGGTAGAGGATCAGAGCGTGAATTTCCTCGGGGCTGTGGCTGATGGAGCGGCGGCCAAAACCGGCGAGGTCGTGATAGGAGGGATGGGCACCGATCTCTACTCCGTGCTTCGCTGCCAGAGCCACGGTTTTCTGCATGACCGAAGGGTCCCCGGCGTGAAAGCCGCAGGCAACGTTGGCCATATCGATAAGGGGCATCACCTGATCGTCCTCGCCCATACGCCAGGCACCGTAGCTTTCCCCCAAGTCACAATTCAGTTTCATCTCACAGCTCCCGGCCCGGGTACTGGGCCTGTCTCTGTTCCTCCGCGAGCCTGACCCTCTCTGCCAGTTCTTCGGGTTCATTGCGCGGCACCTGCCAGCCCTGCAGGTTCTCCTCAATCAGCTGCGTCAGGGCGTCGATATGTCCCGGTGTGGCATTGAGGGCGGAAATATAGCTGAAACCCTCGCCGCCGGCTTCCATGAAGTATTCACGGTTTTCCTCGTCAATCTCTTCGATGGTTTCGAGGCAATCCGCCGAAAAGCCGGGGCAGAACACATCTATAGATGTTACGCCTTTTTGGGGCAGTGCTTTAAGGGTTTCGTCAGTATAGGGCTGCAACCACTCTTCCCGGCCAAAACGTGACTGGAAGGTGGTCAGGTATTCATCCTTTCCAAGGCCAAGCCGTTCTGCCAGCAGGCGGGAAGTCTTGTGGCACTCACAGTGGTACGGGTCCCCGCGCTCAAGGTACTTCAGGGGAACTCCGTGATAGGAGAGGATCAGTTTCTGGTTGCGCCCATGCTTGTCCCAGTGCGCCTGGATATGGCTGGCCATAGCCTCAATGTAAGGTGGGTAGTCCGGGTAGTGGGACACAAACCTCAGATCGGGCAGCCAGCGCCGACGGGTAAAATTATGGGCAATGGCATCGAATGTCGAGGCCGAGGTCGAGGCGGAATACTGCGGGTACAGGGGCAGTACCAGCAACCGGCGAACCCCCTGCGCCTGCATTTCATCAAGCACCTTCGGGATTCCCGGGTTGCCATATCGCATGGCAAATCCCACCAGGAGGTTATTGCCGTGTTTCGCCTGCAGTTGTTTGCGAATCGCTTCGGCTTGCCTGGCGGTGTGAATCAACAACGGCGATCCTTCCGGTTGCCACACGCCAGCATAGGCTTTGGCTGACCGGCTGGGACGCAGTCGCAGGATAATGCCATGGAGTATCAGCCACCAGATCGGGCGCGGCACTTCAACCACCCTGGGATCCCAGAGGAATTCCCCCAGATAACGGCGCAGGGCAGAGGTGGTTGGGGCATCCGGTGTTCCCAGATTGGTGATCAGTACTCCGGTTTTTTCGGGATGGTCATGGCGAAAATCGGCGGTACCCTTGTACGGCATGGTTCTGGATCCTGGAGAATGATGGGTGTCCGTTCAGAAAGTGGCTCAGGAGCGTTTCCCTGCCTGCTGGGCCATCCGCGGCGCCAGCCCGCCAACATCGTAACCAGCTTTACGGGCCTTGTTGACAATGTCGTGGGCCGGCTCGGTGCGTGCCGAACTCAGTGCCCAGAGCACGGTGCAGCGGGTTCCGGAGCGGCAGAAAGCAAGTACGGGCTTGTCTGCCTGACGGATCATTGCATCAAAGCGGTCAACGTCGTTGTCAAAGATATTCCCGGACTCGACCGGCAGATACACCCACTCCATCCCGTTTGCGCGAGCTGCGGCCTCTATGTCGGCCATGCCCGGCTGGCCGGGCTCTTCGGCATCGGGGCGATTGGCAACGAGTGTTTTGAAGCCGAGTTTTGCAGCTTCGCTAACGTCCTCCACAGTGAGCTGGGGCGAGACTGAAATCGTGTCGTCGATACGTCTGATGTCCATAAGCGATCCTTTTGCCGGTCACATAAATGCCTCAGCATAATGCCACAGGACATAGCCGCTGTCAGAGCCCAGGCCATGGGAAGTTTTAATCCAGGAGATAAAAAAAAGCCCGGCACTGGTGGCCGGGCAGAGGCGTGCGAGTAGTATCCATGAAAGACTTCCAGACAAACCGGCATCAGCAGGGACACCGGTACAGTGAAGTATTGACCATATTTTGAACACTTCAAGCCAGTGAGCGATTCGTTTGATCACATTTTTTCATATTGAAAGTGTGCTTATACTAAAGCCGCTCGCTGTGGGCCTTTCAGGCGATTTGGTTTCAGCCCTGACGCAGAGATATTGGCCTGTTGACTGAAATTCAGTGCCCGCTGTAATACAATAATGAGCCATTGAGAGTCCAACGCCTCCGAGGTTTTGCATGTCTGACGAAAACGAAAACACGCCGGAAAACGACGAGCAGCTGGCGGGTAAAATAAAAGGGTCTGCGCGGCAGATCTGGCTGGCCGGGCTCGGTGCCTACACCAAGGCCGAGGAGGACGCTGGTCGCTTCTTTGAGCGTCTGGTTCAGGAAGGCGAGCAGTTGGAGAGTAAGACCCGCGGCGTGGTTGAAAAGCACGTACGCACAGTGGAAGACCGTGTGGACGATGTGCGGGAAAAGGCCACTGGCACCTGGGATCGCCTCGAGAACATGTTTGATGAGCGCGTGTCCGGCGCGTTGCGTCGATTGGGTATTCACCGTAGGGACGAAATCGAAGCCATGGAACGCCGGATTCAGGCCCTGGAAGCGGAACTCCAACGCCTCAGGGAGCAGACCGAGGACCGCTCCGAAGAGGAATGATGCTCGCTTCCGGCCGTTGATGTCAGAGGTAATCCCGGCTCATCAGGTAAATCTGTTCTTTTTCATCCGGGCCCAGGTAGGGCAATAGCAAGTGCATCATCTGGTAAACACCGCGGCCCGGGTCCATGGAGTCGCGGTCATCCAGATGCGACAGGCTGTCGAAGCTGCTCCAATAGCAGGCGGTGAGCGTCAACTGGTCGCAGAGTGCATCCAGCTCCCCATCGGTAATCTCCATGACGCCCTGGCGGCGAAAGCTCTCGCAGATGACCCTGAAACCATGGGTTTTCTTTTTCAGAATGCGCCGGAAGCGGGTTTGAAGCTGCTCGTATCGGGACAGGACGTTCACCAGGTCCTGATACAGGAATCGGTAGCGGGCGACGGTTTCGAACAACAGATGCAGGAAAAAACTCTGCTGGTCCAGGCTGATGGTCGCGTCTTCCGGAACCGCCAGCAGGTCGTGCATTTCGTGTTCATAGCTGGCAAACAGTTCCCCGACAATATCGCCCTTGCTCTTGAAGTGGTAATAGAGGTTGCCGGGGCTGATCTCCAGTTCGTCCGAAATCAACAGGGTGGTTACGTTGGGCTCGCCGATGCTGTTGAACAGCATCAGGCTGGCCTCAAGTATACGGTCGCGGGTTTTCATTTTTTTCATGTCGCGGCCCGGCGAGGTGGGTTCAAAGCGAGAAACGAGCCCACACCGGACAATGGTCCGAAGGCCGCTCCATGGCGCGAATATCGTAGCTGACGCCTGCTTCTTCCGCCTTGGGTAGAAGCGGGTCACTGGCCATGATCAGGTCGATCCTCAGGCCGCGGCGTGGGTCTCTGTCAAAGCCCTTGCTGCGGTAATCAAACCAGCTGAAGGTGTCAGATTCCTCGGGGTGCAGGTGTCGAAACACGTCCGTGAAACCACGGCTTTCGACCTGTCCCAGCCATTCACGCTCTTCCGGAAGAAAGCTGCATTTGCCGGTTCTCAGCCAGCGCTTGGCGTTGTCGGCACCGATGCCGATGTCCTGGTCAGTAGGCGAGATATTCATATCGCCCATTACCACAATCTCACCGTTGGCGGCTTTCAGGTCGTCCAGGTAGCGCATCAGGTCCGCGTAGAATTTTTCCTTGGCGGGAAACTTTACCGGGTGGTCTCGGCTCTCGCCCTGGGGAAAATAACCGTTGATCACCGTGAGTTTGCGGCCATTGACCGTGAAGTGGCCGGTAATCAGCCTGCGCTGGGAGTCCTCTCCGTCCCACGGGTAGCCTTTCTGGACGCTGTCCGGCGCCTGGCGGGAAAGAAGCGCAACGCCGTAATGAGTCTTCTGGCCGTGGAAGTGAACGTGGTAGCCGAGTTCGCGAATGGCGTCCTCCGGGAACTCCTCGTCGGTCACCTTGGTTTCCTGCAGGCCGATAAAATCCGGGTTCAGGCTATCAATCACGGCCTCAAGCTGGTGCAGCCGCGTGCGGATACTGTTGACGTTGAATGAGACAAACATCATCGGCGGAAACCTTCTGTTTTGCAGTTTTGGCGATTTTCAGGGTGTGTCAGGAAACCGCAAGTCTACCACAACAGGTCGGTGTGTCCGCCTTGGCTGCAAGGACGGATTCAGCGGGTCAGTTCACAATCCGGAGCGGTGTCCACGGCATAGCGGATATGGGCGGTGTAGTTTGAGTCCTTATCCTTGCGGATATTGGTCAACCCAAGGTATTCCGTCAGCGCGCCGTTGTCGTTATAGCCCAGGAGGATCGGGTCAACCAGAAAGCTCAGGATTGTGCTCGAGGGCTCTATCAGCACCGTATGTGTGGCGTTGATGCGGTCGTCCTTCGCAGGCTCCAGTACAAAGCCATAGGCTTTGCCCCGTGTGGGCGCCAGAAAGTTGAATTCGATGCGGTCACCGGAAGTGACCTCGGGCCAGTGGTTGCGGACCAGATTGTCGAAGCCCGCATCTGCCACCAGTTTCCGGGTGACCTCCACCGTCGAGTTTTCCGTGTCGCCTTCCGGAGTCTGCCACTCGATTTCCAGCGTCGCGTCATCCCGGTTGCGGATCTCCATGACTTCATTGAAGCCCGGCTGTCGGAAGGTCATCGCTGGACGCAACGTCGATTGTTTGTAAGACAGTGTCTTTTCAGCAAATGGCTCACCGTTACTGCGAACGTAAGTCACGTTGTGGGAGGCGGGTCGGAAAAGGCCATCGGTGCACTTGCCTGTGACCACGTGCTGCTCTTCATAGAGCAGGTTGTCGCCGTTCAACGGCATCGCCTGGCCGGTAAAGCGCATCTCGGCGGCCGCGGCCGACAGGGGCAGGGTGCAGGCGAGCAAAAGGGTGCTGGTCCTCATCGTATCAGCTCCGGATAGAGGGCCTTGCGGAGATAGAGAAGGCTCGGGAATACAACCAGCCAGCCCAATGCCAGCGCAGCCAAAGAAAGTGTGAGATTCGGAAGTTGCACGGCGCCCAGCGCGCTGGCGGACCAGTAGGCAAAAGGCCCGGCGATGGGGGCACACACAAAGGGCAGCCAGGGTTTGCTTCCAATCCATGACAGGGAATGGCTCAGGGTGGTCATGAATATGGCCCAGATGCCGACCAGCCAGACCGGTGTGATCTGTACGCTGCCAGTGCCATCATCAAGGATGCCGGTCTGGAACCAGATGCCGTCCAGTACACCGCCCAGAACCGTGCCGGCGCCGATAAACTGCAGTTCGGCGGAGCGGTGCTGGCTGACAAACAGCATGTGGAAAACCAATAGCAGGACCACGAATCCGGCAGCCATCAGGCCCGGATAGAGCACGCATACGAACCAGCCAGCCTGGAACAGGGCGAAGTTCAGGACATTGCGCAGGGTATCGTTGTGGATCATACGCTCAGGATGTTCTCACGCTTGTTACCTGGCTTGGCGAACAGGATCTGGGAAACTCCAATGGCACGTTCACTGAACCCGGCTTCGCAATAGGCGAAATAGAAATGCCACAGGCGACGGAAGGCCTTGTCGTAGCCAAGGCTGTCGAGCGTATCCCGGTTCGCCATGAAGCGGTCGCACCAGTCCCGCAGCGTGCGGGCGTAATGGAAGCCGATATCTTCTGCGTGGGTCATTACCAGGTCCGAACCGGTGCGGACGGAGTCCAGCATCGCGCCAAAAGAGGGAATGAAACTGCCCGGAAAAATAAATCGTTGAATGAAATCGACGTTCTTCAGGGCGCGTTTGTATCGCTGTTCGGGCATATTGATGGCCTGAACCAGAGCCAGGCCGTCCGGCTTCAGCAAGCGGCTGATTTGAGAAAAGTAGCTGTCCAGAAATTGCGGGCCCACCGCCTCAATCATTTCGATGGACACCAGCTTGTCGAACTGGCCTTCCAGGTCGCGGTAGTCGTCAAACAGCAGGGTGATCTGCGCTTCCAGGCCCTCGTCGCTGACCTTTTTTCTCGCCAGTTCCAGCTGCTCGGCGGATATCGTTGTGGTCGTCACATGACAGCCATAATGTTTGGCCGCATGCACGGCGAATCCACCCCAACCGGTGCCGATTTCGATCACCTTGTCGCCCGGTTGCAGGTCCAGTTTGCGGCAGATGGTATCCAGTTTGTGAACCGCCGCTTGCTCCAGCGTCGCCTCTGGGCCTGGATAGATGGCGGAGGAATACATCATCGTGGGGTCAAGGAAGGTCTCGAACAGGTCGTTACCCAGGTCGTAGTGGGCGCTGATGTTCTTGCGGGAACCTTCCTTCGTATTGCGATTCAGCCAGTGCAGGCCCTTCAAGGCCGGTTTGGTGACCCAACTGAATCGGTCCTCGAAGGCGTTCATCCGATCAACGTTTCGGGTAAAGAACCGCAACAGAGCCACCAGGTCCGGAGTCGACCAGTCACCTGCGACATAGGCTTCAGCGGCACCTACGCTGCCGCCCGTTAGCAGATCCTTCCAGGTGCTGCGGTCGTGGATGACCAGCTCCGCCGGCGCGAATCGGCTGTCGCTGTCTCCAAAGGTCAGGGTTTCCGCCCCGGCTTCACGAATCGTCAGTGTTCCCGCTTCAAGAAGCGAAAGCTGCTGGCACACAAGGGCTTTCGCCCACCGGCTGGTGATCGGTGCCTGGCCAGTGCCAGTGGATTCAAGCGAGGTGTTCAGGTTCTCCATGAGCTTACCTTTCCGGTTGTCTTGTTCTGGGCTGTGGGTTCGGTGACATCCTGGCCTGAGTCTTCTGCGCCGCGCCGGTGCGCCGGGTCGTTTTCAGGCAGCTTGTTTGGATGAGTAAAGAACGGCACCCCTTTGAGCTTGAGCTTCAGGGCGTGCCAGTAAATACCGCCCACCACCTTCAGCGCTTCCAGTGGAAACTGCCTAAGGCTCCTGTGTAGTTCTTTACGATCCAGGGGGGTGCGTCGGACCACCAATGTGGCATCAAAATGCTTGCGTTCGTCCTGTTTCACACCCATGTGGATTCGAAGTTCAGGGCCGCGGAAACTGAACGTCCACTGGTAATGCTGATCCATGGGATTAAAGGGCGATACGTGAAAGCGTTTGCTGAAATCGAAGCGCTCAGTGCGCCAGCCGGCACTGGTTGGTTCCGCGCCTGTGGTTTCGAGGCAGTACACATGGCGATCTTTCCAGGGTGTATTGGTGATCTGAGCCATGATGACCCGGGGCACGGCTCCATGATCCGGGCGGTCGCCGGCGTGGTAGCAGAAGTAGAAACTGACCGGATTGAACACATACCCGAAATAACGGGGATGAGTAATGAGTTGCACCGCTCCGTCCGGGCGCCATCCCGTCGCCTGTTGTACCTGATCGCTCACGGCCTGCAGGAGGTTGTCGGTCTCGGGCCGAAAATAGTCACGGCGATACAGGGACAGCCAGTTGAAGCGTTCCAGGGAAAACAGGCGGCTGATATGGGTTATGGATGGCCACTCGCGCAGGTCCAGGGCCAGCATGCCGGTGCTGTAGCTGAATTCGTGGCGCACCGGTGTCTTGCGACGATGCCGAATCGTGCCCTCCAGCCATTGGCTGTGAAGCTGATTGGCGACCATGTTTTGCGGTAGGGCAGCGTTCATGGCTACAGCTCCACTCCCAAAGCCTGAGTAACGCGGAGCGCACTGCTCACACCGTCCTCATGAAAGCCATTGAACCAGTAGGCGCCACAGAAGTGGCTGCGGTTGTGGCCGCCGATTTCGTCATAGCGTTTCTGGGCGGCCACGGCCTCCAGGGTGAATACGGGGTGTGCGTAGTCGAAGCGTTTTATGATGCGCTCCGGATCAATGTCCTGGCTGCGGTTGAGGGTGACACAGAAGGTTTCCGGTGCCTCATCGAAATTCTGCAGTACGTTCATGTTGTAGGTCACAGACACAGGCTCGGTGCTGTGTTGCGGTATGAAATAGTTCCACGCCGCCCACGCCCTGCGATTTGATGGCAGTACCGAACTGTCGGTGTGCAGCACCACATCATTGCGTTGATAGGTAATGGCCCCAAGAATATCCAGCTCCTGGGCGGAAGGATCGGCAATCATGCCGAGGGCCTGGTCGCTGTGGCAGGCAAACACCACCTGGTCAAAGTGGTGGTGCTCGTTATTGACGGTGACCACCACATGGTCCGGCTCACGGACGACGGAACTGACCGGGCTGTTCAAATGTATGCGCTCGCCCAGGCGTTCCATCATTGCATCGACATAGCGCGCGGAGCCGCCGGAAATGACCCGCCAGGTCGGACGATCGTCTACCGACAACATGCCGTGATTATTGAAAAACTGGAGAAAGAATCGGATCGGGAACTGTTCCAGGACAATCTCCGGCGCCGACCAGATCGCAGCCCCCATGGGGACGATGTAGTATTGGCGGAAGTAGCGCGAGTAGCCGTTGCGGTTCAGGTATTCGCCCAGGGTTTCGGTGTCTGCGATGTTGCCAGCGGCCAGGTCTGCCCGGGATTCTTTGTTGAAACGCAGGATCTCCTGGATCATACGAAGAAACGGTAGATTCAGCAGGTTTCTGCGTTGGGCGAACAGGGTGTTCAGGCTGGTGCCGTTGTACTGTAGCCCGGAGGAATGACAGTCAACACTGAAACTCATGTCGCTGACTTCCGACGCAACACCCAAGCGGTCCATCAGCTTCATGAAATTGGGGTACGTCCAGTCATTGAAGACGATAAAACCGGTGTTGACCGGCCACTCCCGACCACCGGCAGTAACCATCTCTGTGTTGGTGTGGCCTCCGGCATAGTCGCCGGCTTCAAACAGCTCCACATCGTACTTTTCGGATAAGAGCCAGGCTGTGGTAAGGCCGGAGACCCCAGCGCCAATGACTGCAATACGTTGACGTTCGTTACTCATCCACTGGTTTCCTGTTCATTCCTGCTTTTGCGGCTCATGCTGGCGGCCATGCGATCAATCAACCCCTGGGGCAGGGCGCCCAGAGCCTTCAGTGTCCAGGTGAATCGCTTCGGAAAAGCGATTTCGTTCCGGCCTTGACGCAGTCCTTTGACGATACGGCCTGCAGCGTCTTCCGCTGAGACCAGGAACGGCATCGGAAAATCGTTTCTGTCGGTCAGCGGCGTTTTCACAAACCCCGGCGAAACCACCACCACGTCGATGCCTTCGGGCGCCAGATCCGCTCGTAGCGCGTGGGCAAAGTAGGTGAGCGCGGCCTTGGAGGCTCCGTACCCCTCGGCGCGGCCGAAGGGAAACCACCACGCCGATGAGCTGACAATCACCAGCGTCGCCGGTTGGCCCTTCGCGACAGTGCGCCGCAGAGCCGGCAAGGCAATATCCAGACAGCGTGCGGTGCCCACCACGTTGGTGTTGATGTTGTTTTCAATCACAGCGCTGTCGTAGTCGGCGATTTCCAGGTATTCACAGGTGCCGGCGTTGAGGATGGCCATGTTGAGGTCGCCGTGGGTTTCCAGGGTGGAGGAAATACCCTGTAGGTCGTCCCGGCTCGTGGTGTCCGCCCGCGCTGCTACAACTCGCTCTGGCGCCAATGCGCTCAAGCCGTCCAACGCCTCCTGCCGTCGGCCGGTGATCACCAAACGGTGCCCCTGGTCTACCAGCGCGTGGGTAACGGCTTCTCCGATCCCTGAGCTGGCCCCGGTAATCCAGATGTTGGATGCTGTTCCAAGCCGTTTACTCATCCCGCCTGATTCCTTATCCAACGGATCACGCCACCCAGTAACGGAAGGTTTTCGTAGAGCAACTGGCCGATGTCGAAATAATCCCGATGGGAGAGAACGCGCCCCTCACGAATAACCAACTGACTAATGCCTTCCACCGCAACCGGGTTGCCCTTCCGAATACGCTTGTGCCTGAGCTGCATCACCCAGGGAATGCACACATCCTCGCCGTTGACCACGGGCTCGCCGAAGTCGAAACCGCAGGAAATCACGTTGGCATACGCGCTGGAGAAGTACTCCGTCAGTTCATCGATGCCATGCACGCTTGTAAACGGATCGGTAAACGTCACGTTTTCGCTGTACACGCTGGACAGCTCCGCCATGTTGCCGGCGCAGAGGTTGTTAAAGAGTTGCGTGAAGCGCCCAAGAGTTTCCTGGACGGATGAATTATGGTTGCCCATTTCGATGACAGAGGCGGTACTCATGAGTGTTTCCTCCTCATGGAATCCAGTTGGCGGGTTTCTTCCTGAATGTGTTCTGGAATAGGGTTCATGTCCCAGATGATGCCAAGACGCGCGAGTAGCCACAGTCCGTACCAGGTCATATCCACCTCGTACCACCGGAATCCCTGGCGCACGGATTGCGGCCAGCGATGGTGGTTATTGTGCCAGCCTTCGCCCATGGTGATGAGCGCGAGCCAGACGTTATTCCTGCTGTCGTCGGAAGTCTCGAAACGGCGTTTTCCCCAGACGTGGGACAGGGAATTGATGGACACCGTGGCATGGAACAGCAACACCGTCGATATAAAGAAGCCCCAGGTCAGCAGCTGCAAACCATTGGTGCCCAGGCCGGGCGCCCACGCCGCCAGAGCTTCACCCAAGGCATAAATACCGACCGCGGCTGCCGCCGGTACCAATGAGTCAAAGCGGTTGAGAAAGCGGAGTTCGGGAAATTTCATCCAATCCTTCACCCGGCGCTCATCCATGGCAAAGCCCGCGTCACAGGTAAACCAGCCAACGTGGGACCACCAGAACCCGCCTTGGTGTGGTGAGTGCAAGTCCTTCTCGTCGTCCGAGTGTTGATGGTGGTGCCGATGATGAGCGGCCCACCACAGCGGCCCACGTTGGGCTGCGCTGGCGCCCAGGACACCGAAGAAAAACTGTGCAACACGGCTGGTCTTGAAGGTTTTGTGGGCAAAGTAGCGATGGTAGAAGCCGGTGATGGCAAACATGCGCACGGCGAAAAAGCCGATTGCAAAGATGACAGCAAAGGTACTGGTGCCCGTGACGATGACCAGCAAACAGGCTAGATGAAGTGCTATAAAGGGAACCACCCTGAGAAAATTGAAAGCCCGCGAGCTTGTGTCGAGGTGATCCGAACCCGCAGCGGAGTCGAACCATCTCAGAATGTTTGTCAGCCAGTGTTGCACTCGGGTCATACCCTGATTGCCCTTTCGTTCGTGGTTTAACCTGTAAAGCCTGGGCGTTGAAGAATCTCAACCAGACGCTTGACGGGTTCTACGTTCCAACAACCGAATTTGGATGCACGTTATACGATGTTTAACCAAACCGATCAGATGCCTGTTATACGCCGGATTGCCATTGTTGGTTCAGGCATGGCCGGCCTGAGTGCAGCACTTCTGCTTCAGGAGCAGAACCATGAAGTGACGATCTTCGAGAAAAGCCGCGGCCCGGGCGGTCGCATGGCCGCAAAGCGTGTTGCGGGTGGCTCCGTGGACATCGGGGCGCAATACTTTACGATCAGGAATCCTGCGTTCTCCGCCTTCCTGAACCGTTATGCCGAAGGCAGTTTCAGGCCGTGGCCCGGGCGGTTTGGTTACCAGACCACCTCCGGGCAATGGGAGCCGTTCCCGCAAGAGACCCGCTACGTCGGCGCTCCCCGGATGACCGCCATCACCCGCGGGCTTTCCACCGCTGCAGACGTCCAGGCGCAAACGCGCATTGATAGCCTGGTTCGCCAGGGTCAACAGTGGTTGCTGAACGATACAGACGGCGAGTCTTATGGTCCCTTTGACGCGGTTATCGTCACGGCACCTCCGGCTCAGACCCGGGATCTGTTCAACAACAGTGCACTCACAGCGCTCTCGGACCAGATGCAGGGCCACGTTAGCCATATCCAGCCGTGCTGGGCAACCGCTGTCTATTTTCGGCAGGCGCTGGAACAGCCCTATGACGGGATGCGGTGCCAGAACCCGATACTCGACTGGATTGCGAATAACTCGAGCAAACCGGGCAGGGACGATTCCGGCCAGTGGTGGGTTCTCCATGCAACGCCTCAATGGTCTCGGGAGCACGAAAATACCTCGGCGGACAAGGTGTCGGCTGCCATGATTGAGGCGTTTAAGAAGGTAACCGGTGTTACTGTCTGCCCTGACGACTGGATTTCGCACCGGTGGCTTTATGCGAAATCCTCGCCCACGGAGCAACCCGGTTTTCGCTGGTATGGCGACCAGCGCATCGGGCTGGCCGGGGACTGGCTGAGCGGCGGCCGCGTGGAGGGCGCGTTCAACAGTGCCAGTGGCCTGGTCGCGCATATGCTGGCGGACTAAACCCAACTTACTTGCCGGTCAGTACGGTTGGCCGAACGTAGAAGTGGGTGATGGTACCGTCGCTGAACTTGCTGAAGAAGGCGCTGATATCGGTAATCTTGCGCAGGGAACGGGCACGGTTGATCGGATCACGCACCAGTACCTTGATGCCGTTGAAATTGTCCTGGATGTTCGAGAACCGTGCCCGCATGGAGCAGGTCACAACCTCGCCCGGGTCCAGGTCCAGCTCCCGGGCCAGCCAACGGCTGTGATCCTCGATGCCGGCGACAGTGAGATCTTCTCGGGTGTCCAGGTGGTTCAGTTTGGCCCGGTCCACAATGCAGCGTGAATAACTGCCAGACTTTTTCCGCGCCACTTTGCGAAAAGCCTCCCAGAAGAAGCTGTCTGTCAGTTCTGCGAAGTAACGCATGTCGCTCAGGCAGGTATCCACCCAATCAAATATTTCCGGGTCTTCAAGCACTTCGTTGATCGCTTCCCGCAACAGCCAGTCGAAACCCAGGGCCGTCTTGTGGGCGTAGACCTTGCGGTACATCTGGTGGCGGCTGTAGACGAAGTCCTCCAAGGCGCCAAGACCCTTCTGGGTAATGGCCAGGCCGAGCCAGGGCTCGCGCACGTCCCAGCCGAAGCGCAGGTTGCTCAGCAGGTGGTCAAGGTTGAAACCACCGATGGTGACTGAGGAGTGAAAGCCGTCCCGAAGCATGTAGTCGGCCCGGTCGGCGTCGATTTCACCGGAGACAATGGACGACATCAGGTCCATCACCAGCCGGGGGGTGTCGGCTTCACTCAGAATACCGGAGTCCGCGTCGTTACCGGCGATGAAATTCCAGAAGGTGCGTGCGTGGCGGCAGAACGCATCGCTGGGCCGCACATCCGTGGTCTCCATGATGCCGATCACGTCTCTTGGATCGAGGCCGGCGGTCTCAAGGTCAATGGACGACAGCACTTCGTGGGCAACCCTCACGGAATAGTGCTCGTGCTCCAGTTCTTCCGGGCGTTCACTGTGATACACGGAATAGTCGACACCGCTCCAAAGGTCATCAAACCGGTCGGGCCGCGACATAAGGTCGTGGATGCGCCGCGCCTGGGTGAACTGGTGGGAGAAGCTGGAATGTCCGCTGTCGTGCAGCAGGCAGCCCAGGCGGATGGTCTTGGCCAGGTAGTCAATGGCATCAAGCTGGCTGAGGCTAAGGTCTGTCTGGTCGCTGAGCTGGCGTTCCCGCAGGTAGGCGTCGATCATCGAGCGGAACATCCGCGTGCCCACGTGCATCACGCCAATACTGTGAAGGAAGCGTGAGTGGGTCGCCCCAGGGAAAACCAGGCTGAGGATGTCGTTCTGGCAAATGTTGCGCAGGCGCTGGAACAGGGGATGGTCGATAACTTTGATTTCATGCCGGTAAAGCGGAATTCCGCCATGGACCGGGTCCATGATCAGCTTGTCATAAGCCCCGAGCAGGTCATTGACGGCACTTCTCATAGATTACAACCTCCCAAAAACATCAAACATGTCTTGTTATATCACAGGGGCGTGCCAGAATAGGTATCAGAAACCCAATTTCCTGTTTACCGATGGTAGTTTAGGGCAATCGCCATGACATCGCGCACCGAGCGCATTCTTATTATCGATTCGGATGAACGTGCCCGCTCGGAACTGGGTCGATACCTTGAGGCCAGGGGATTCTACGTTACCGGTTATTCGGACCTGGCTTCCGCCCGTTCCCTGTTCGACGACAATATTCCGGACATCATTTTTGCCGACCTGTCGCCGGACGCCATTGGTGAGCTTGCCGGTCGACTGGAAGACGCGGAAACCTTCACCCCCATCGTTGCCTGCTATTCCACCGCAGATGCCTCCGAAATCGTCAATGCGCTGAGAGCGGGCGCGGCCGATATCGTGCTTAAACCCTGTTCCGATGATCGTGGCGCCCTCGATGACGTTATTGGCAAGCTGTTTGATCGGGTGCGTGTGAACCGGCTCAACCAGCTTTACCGCCAGGAACTGGAAGAAGCGAACCGGGACTTGCGGGATGGCATTGCGGAATTACGCGCCGACCAGCGCGCCGGCCGTAAGGTCCAGCTCAGAATGTTGCCAGACCGGGAACAGGTGCTTTCCGGCTTTTCCGTCAATCACCTCATCAAGCCCTCGCTGTTTCTCAGCGGGGATTTCCTGGACTATTTCCGAATAACCGAAGACAAGGTGCTGGTGTATATCGCCGACGTGTCTGGCCACGGTGCCAGCTCGGCGTTCGTAACGGTGTTGCTGAAAAACCTGACCAACCGCCTCCAGCGCAATCTCAGGCGTGGCTCCAGTGATGACATCCTGTTTCCCGATCGTTTCCTTGAGCGGATTAATTCCGAACTGCTCGATACCGGGTTGGGCAAGCATGTAACGGTGTTCGTAGGCATCATATCAACGTCTGACAGGAGCCTTCGCTATTCGGTGGGCGCCCATTTCCCGATGCCGATCCTTTCCCTGGAGGGCGGCAGGACAGAGTTCCTCGAAGGCAGTGGCTTGCCGGTAGGGCTGTTCGAGACGCCGGAATGGGAGGTTTACGAAGTTCCACTGGACAAGCCGTTCCACCTGATTCTTTTCTCAGACGGTATACTGGAGGTCATCAAGGCCAAAAGCCTGGATGAAAAGGAAAAGACACTACTTGAACTCGTCTCGGGAGGTAGTCACACTATTGCTTCCCTGGGCGACGCTCTGAATCTCGACGAGATCACAGAGTTACCTGACGATATTGCTATCGTATCAGTAACGGATACCGATCCTGATACCAATGGCCCGACGTCGACATAGTGGCAGTGGATTCAATGGCTGGTTACAAGATCCTGCAAGCTGAAAAACAGGGCATCTATGTCCTTAAGTTTATTGGAGAAATCCGGCTGAACCTGTGTTCGACGCTGGACAATCTGGTTGAGTCCATTACCCAGGATCCTGACTTCAAGACGGTGGTTATTGATCTTACCGAAACCGAGATCATCGACAGCACCACCCTGGGGCTGTTGGCCAAGATTGCCATGGCTGCCCAGAAACGCAGTAATTTCCTGCCCACGATGATATCCACCAACCCCGATATAACCCGAATCATCACCTCCATGGGTTTCGACAAGATTTTCATCATTGTTCGCGAGCCTGCGTCCCGCATCGAAGAACTGGAAGAAATCCCCGTATTGCGCGCGAGCGAGCAGCAGGTCAGGGATAAGGTGTTGGAAGCCCACCGTGTGCTGATGGGCCTGAACAGCCGTAACCGGGAAGAATTCAAGAACCTGGTGCGTGCCCTGGAATGCGAAGAGTCCGGCTGAGCCCGGGGTCATCACTGCGTTCTCCATTCCTGCCGGCCGTTTACCGGGCTGAACCATAAAACATAACGGAACGACTATGCCTGAGAAAAATAACCGTGGGCTCACCGACGTTTCCCAGACCGGCCATGATGTAGCGGTTCTCGGCGGTGGCAGTTTCGGTTCTGCCATGGCCAAAGTGCTGGGGGAGAATGGCCATACCGTCCATTTCTGGATGAGGGACGAAGCCCAGGCGGATGAAATCCGCAACACCGGTATCAACAGCCGCTATATGCCGGATGTCACCCTAACTGGTGATATTCAACCGACTACCAGCCTGCCGGAAGCGGTCGGTAAGGCTGAAATTGTCTTTGTGGCCATTCCCAGCAAAGCCTTCCGCTCCGTCATTCGTGAAAACAGCTCTGAGTTCCGGGAAGGGCAGATCGTTGTCAGCCTGACCAAGGGCATCGAAGAGCATGGCTTCAAGCTGATGAGCGAAATCCTTCAGGAAGAAATTCCGCGTTCCCGCATTGGTGTGCTCAGCGGTCCCAATCTGGCTGGTGAAATCGTCAGTCAGGACCTCACGGCAACCGTTATCGCCGCCAAAGACCCTGACGTGCGCCGCACGGTTCAGGAACTGCTTGGCTGCGAATATCTGCGGGTCTACGCTAATGTGGATGTGTATGGCGTCGAGCTGGCCGGTGCACTGAAGAACATCTACGCCATCGTTGCCGGGCTGGCGTCAGCGCGGAACCTGGGAGAAAACGCCAAAGCGATGCTGATAACCCGCGGGCTGGCGGAAATGAGCCGGTTCGCGGTCAGCCTGGGGGCCAACCCCATGACGTTTATGGGCCTTGCGGGGGTAGGGGATCTTATCGTGACCTGTACGTCTCCGAAAAGCAGGAACTACCGTGTTGGTTACGCCGTAGGTAACGGCCAGGCGCTGGATGAGGCGGTCGCGGAGTTGGGCCAGGTGGCCGAGGGCATCTACACCCTGAAACTGGTCAAGGAGAAATCCGAGGCGATTGGCATCTACATGCCGTTGGTGCGAGGGCTCTATGAGATTCTTTACGATGGCGCCTCCATCAGTGCTGTGATCAACAGTCTGATGATGTCGGTCCAGAATTCAGATGTGGAATTCATTCTTCCACGAACCATCAGTCAGTAAGGTTCGGGTTAGCCGGAGGGAAAGCCAGTGCACTTGATCGTCATGCGCCATGGTGAGGCCGGTTGGCACACTCTGGACAGGGAGCGTGAGCTGACGGAGTTTGGTCGCCACGGGGTAGCGGATGTAGCCGCTCAGATTGCGGAGTCGCCCTGGCGCCCCGAGTTTATTTGGTGCAGCCCATTGGTCAGGGCCCGGCAAACCGCTGCGATTGCGTCCGAGATTCTGAATTGCCCGGTCACGGAAAAGGATTATATTACCCCGGATGATGATCCCGGCCGTTGTCTGGATGAGTTGATCGAATCCGCCCCCTCTCCGTTATTGCTGATTTCTCATATGCCCTTTGTTGGCAGCCTTTCGACACTCCTGGTGGATGGTCATCGTAAGGGCATCCCCTTTATGACCGCTCAGGCCGTGGTTCTCGAAATGCCCGTAGCAGGCCCAGGCTGCGCCGACTTGCGGGCACAATTCCTACCCTGAAATCTCTCATAAGACCTTTAAAATCGGTGCCCCAGCGCCCATAGTTTCTGTGAAATCACACAGGAATAACCTTTATGAGCCAGAAGCCCGAGACAATTGCGCAACAAGTGGAAAGTGCACAGGCTCCCGGAAAAGGCCTGCCACCGCTCGACACATGGAATCCGGAGCTGTCCGGAGACATTGATATCGTGATTGCCCGTGACGGGCAGTGGCTGTATCAGGGCAAGCCCATCGGCCGGGACGCCATTGTTAAGCTGTTCTCGACGATTCTGCGGCAGGAAAGTGACGGGCACCATTATCTGGTGACGCCGGTTGAGAAGTGGCGGATCACTGTCGAAGATACGGCCATTCTTGCTCATTCTCTTGAAGTCTCTGGCAGTGGAAAGGATCAGGTTCTGTCAGTAACTACCAACACAGGAGAGACACTGTTAGTTGGGGACGAGCACCCTCTGCACATTGGGGTTTATGAAGGAACCAACGAGCCACGCCCGGTCATCGGTTTACGCCACGGTGTGGAGGCAAGGCTGGTAACGGCCGCTTATTACGATCTGGCCGACCGGGTGACTGAAGAAAGTTCCGGAGAAAATACCGTTATAGGTGTCTGGAGTAGCGGAAATTTCTATAAAATTGCCGATAACGGTTGAATTACCAGCCGCCGTCCCAACTAACTCACGGTAGAAAACGCAGTCTGACACTTGTTAAACTGTATTTTCGAACTTGTTACCGAGCCTGGCTCTCTAACGAGGCCCGGTGGTCGTAAGTCCCTCTGTGCAGTCTGGCTGTTCAAGATCACTTTCGATTGCCCAAATTTACATCAAACAGTCATTGCGACACGCAAGGAGATCACATGGCCCAACCTCGTGTTGTCACCATCCACTACACGCTCACCAACGACCAGGGAGAAGAGCTGGACTCCTCCCGTGTAGAAGGTCGCGAGCCTCTGTCCTATCTGGAAGGTGCTCAGAACATTATCGGCGGACTGGAAAATGCGCTGAACGAAAAGAACGCTGGCGATCAGGTTAAAGTATCTGTTGAGCCGGGTGAAGGTTACGGCGAAGTCAACGAAGAACTGGTCCAGCCGGTCCCACGTTCTGCGTTTGAAGGTGTCGACACCATCGAGCCGGGCATGCAGTTCCAGGCACAGACTCCGGGTGGCCCCCAGGTCGTTCGTGTCGTGGAAGTAGGCGACGAAACCGTCACCATCGATGCCAACCACCCGCTGGCGGGTGAGACCCTGCACTTCGACGTGGAAGTGGTTGAAGCGCGCGAAGCAACTGACGAAGAGCAAGAGCACGGTCACGCTCACTGATCCCGTCATAGTTGTTCATAAAAAAACGGCCCCTGTTGGGGCCGTTTTTTTTGGCTATCCAGAACTATTTACATGTTCGGATAGTTCGGACCACCGCCACCTTCCGGCGTCACCCAGGTGATGTTCTGGGCCGGGTCCTTGATGTCGCAGGTTTTGCAGTGAACGCAGTTCTGCGCGTTGATCTGGAACTTCTTGCCACTGCCGTCATCCGCTTCAACCACTTCGTACACGCCGGCCGGGCAGTAGCGCTGCGCAGGCTCGTTGTACTTCGGCAGGTTATCCTTAATTGGGATGTCCGGGTTGGACAGCTTCAGGTGAACCGGCTGATCTTCCTCATGGTTGGTGTTGGAGATAAACACCGAGGACAGCTTGTCGAAGGTCAGTTTGTTATCCGGCTTCGGATAATCGATCTTCTTGGCCTGGTCCGCAGGCTTTAGCGTGGCATAGTCGGGAGTCGTGTCGTGGAACGTAAACGGTAGACTGCTCCGAAGAATGTTCTGCTCGAAGTAGGCAATCGCGCCGCCCACGAAGTTACCGAACTTGTGCATGCCCGGGCTGAAGTTGCGCTCGGCATACAGCTCTTTATAGAGCCAGCTATCCTTGAAGCGCTCTTCGAAACTGGTGATTTCCTCACCGCTCTTGCCGTCCTTCAGCGCTTCAAACACTGCCTCTGCGCCCAGCAGGCCGGATTTCATGGCGGTGTGGGAGCCCTTGATCTTGGAGCTGTTCAGGGTGCCGGCGTCACAGCCCAGCAGCAGGCCGCCCGGGAAGCTCATCTTCGGCAGGGAGTTGAAGCCACCTTTGGTGATGGCGCGGGCGCCATAGGCCACTCGCTTGCCGCCTTCCAGGTGTTTCTTGATCTCCGGATGCAGCTTCAGGCGCTGGAACTCGTCGAACGGGCTCATGTGCGGGTTGCTGTAGGACAGATCGCTGATCAGGCCAACGTATACCTGGCCGTTTTCCAGATGGTAAAGGAAGGAGCCACCGGTGGAGCCGGATTCGTTCAACGGCCAGCCAGTTGTGTGGATAACCAGGCCTGGCTCATGCTTGGCCGGATCGATGTCCCACAATTCCTTGATACCAATACCGTAGTGCTGAGGGTCTTTGCCTTCGTCAAGCTTGAAATCGTTGATCAGGCGCTTGCCCAGGTGACCACGGCAGCCTTCGGTAAACAGGGTGTACTTGGCACGTAGTTCCATGCCCGGCATGAAGCCGTCTTTTTCGGAGCCGTCACGGGCCACACCCATATCGCCGGTGATAATGCCCTTGACCTGGCCATCTTCTACGATGGTTTCGGAAGCGGCAAAACCGGGATACACCTCAACGCCCAGGCCTTCGGCCTGCTCGGCCAGCCAGCGGCACAGGTTGCCCAGGCTGATGATGTAGTTGCCGTGGTTGTGCATGTTCTTGGGCACAAAGGCGTTTGGAATCTTGGTGGCGCCTTCCTGGTTCTTTAGCAGGAAAATGTCATCACGGGTGACCGGCGTGTTCAGCGGTGCGCCTTTCTCTTTCCAGTCCGGGAACAGCTCGTTGAGGGCCGTGGGCTCAAACACTGTGCCAGCCATGATGTGGGCGCCGATCTCGGACCCCTTCTCAACGACGCAGACGGTCAGTTCCTGCTCGGCTTCCTGGGCCATCTGCATGACACGACAGGCTGCCGAGAGGCCAGCCGGCCCACCGCCGACGATCAGAACATCAAATTCCATCGATTCGCGTTCCACGTTGGTCTCCTCATCTGTTTTATAGTGATGCCAACAGGCAAATTCTTAGGGGCGTCATCATACCGGTAAAAGCTCGTATAGACGACTCCCTCAAAGCGAAAGCACCTGCCTTAATAGAGTAAAAGGATACCGCAATTGAATAATCAAACAAACGTTTGTTTGAAATTTGGGTCTACCTTTGGCATTGTTTGGTGGCACTGGGCCAAAACGTGTTTTTTGAATCGTTTTTTAGTATCGTCTCACGCTCAGGTGGAGTCAACAGGTGTTCATTGGCCATTGACGCGGCGGTGCAGCGTCTATAGGGACTATTGACCCCGGTAGCCTTTGCCTGCAGTATTATGACGCCCTGACAGACAGCAGGTCCTGCAAGTATGTGCTGTTCTCAATTGTAAACTCATCGTAGAAGAACGAGGAATCTATGAAGGTTCTGGTCGCTGTAAAACGAGTAATCGACTACAACGTGAAGGTGCGCGTCAAGCCGGACAACACCGGCGTTGATCTCGCCAACGTCAAGATGGCAATGAACCCATTCTGCGAAATCGCTGTTGAAGAAGCGGTTCGTTTGAAGGAAAAGGGCGTTGCCAGTGAAATCGTGGTGGTATCCATCGGCCCGAAGGCCTGCCAGGAGCAAATCCGTACCGCTCTGGCACTGGGTGCTGACCGGGGTATCCACATCGAAACTGACGAAGAGGTTCAGTCTCTCGAAGCGGCCAAGCTGCTCAAGAGTGTGGTTGAGAAGGAAGAGCCCAAGCTCGTCATTCTTGGCAAACAGTCCATCGATTCCGACAACAACCAGACAGGCCAGATGCTGGCCGCGCTGACCGGTATGGGTCAGGGCACATTCGCGTCTGAAGTGGTTGTCGAAGGTGAGAAGGTCAACGTGACCCGCGAAGTCGACGGCGGCCTGATGACCGTGGCCCTGAACCTGCCGGCGGTTGTGACTACCGATCTTCGCTTGAACGAGCCGCGCTACGCGTCCCTGCCGAACATCATGAAGGCCAAGAAGAAGCCGCTGGATGCCATGAGCCCGGCCGATCTGGGTGTTGAGCTTGCTCCGCGTCTGTCCACCCTGAAGGTTGAGGCTCCGGCTTCCCGTCAGGCGGGTGTGAAGGTCGCTGACGTAGCTGAGCTGGTCGACAAACTGAAGAACGAAGCGAAGGTGATCTAAATGAGCATCCTTGTAATTGCTGAACATGATAACAGCAGCCTGAAGCAGGCTACCCTGAACGTAGTCGCAGCTGCCAAGGCCATTGGCGGCGACATCGACGTACTGGTTGCCGGTGAGAACTGCGGCGCTGTAGGCGAAGCGGCTGCGAAGGCCGAAGGCGTTAACAAGGTACTGGTTGCCGACAACGCTGCGTACGGTCATTTCCTGGGCGAGAACCTGGGTGAGCTGGTTGCCGAAGTGGGCAAGGGCTACAGCCATATCCTGGCCGCTGCCGGCACCACGGGTAAAGACTTCATGCCGCGCGTTGCTGCGCTGCTGGACGTTGCCCAGGTTTCTGACATCATGCGTGTGGAGTCCGAAGACACCTTCGTTCGCCCGATTTACGCTGGTAACGCCATTGCCACGGTGAAATCCGCTGACAGCATCAAGGTTATCACCGTACGCCCGACCGCCTTTGATCCGGTGGCTGGTGAAGGTGGCTCCGCCGCCGTTGAGCAGCTGGACGTGGTTAAAGACGCTGGCCTGTCCACCTTTGTCGGCGAAGAGCTGGCCAAGTCTGACCGTCCGGACCTGGGAAGCGCGGGTATCGTGGTTTCCGGTGGCCGTGGCATGCAGAACGGCGACAACTTCAAGATGCTGGAGCAGGTTGCCGATCTGATGGGCGCCGCTGTTGGTGCGTCCCGTGCGGCTGTTGACGCAGGCTTCGTGCCCAACGACATGCAGGTCGGCCAGACCGGTAAGATCGTTGCACCGCAGCTGTACATCGCGGTTGGTATCTCCGGCGCCATCCAGCACCTGGCCGGTATGTCTGACTCCAAGGTGATCGTTGCGATCAACAAGGACGAAGAAGCGCCGATCTTCCAGGTGGCGGATTACGGCCTGGTCGCGGATCTGTTTGAAGCGGTTCCGCAGCTTGAGGAAGAGTTGAAGAAAGTCCTGTAACTTTCTGACTCTACTAAAAAAGGCACCCTAGGGTGCCTTTTTTATTGCTCGTCTTTCGGCTTTTTTCGTGCCGTCAGCTGTTTTTCCTTCTTACCGAAAAACAGGGTGTCCGCCAGTATATGCAACGCCTTGTTGGTGGTGTGCACCGAGCGATAGATCTGGTCACTGGTCTGGTCGTGGGTTTCCCGCGCCCGACGGGCGTTTTCGCGGAACTCCTCATTGCTTGAAAAGCGGTCGATCAGGCTGAACGTTGTGGTGGTAATGGCCTTGTGAACCTTCTCTACCGCGCTGGTGCCATTCTTGACGGTTTCCTCCAGCAAGCGGGCCCGGTTTCGGGTTTCCATCAGATCCATCCGGGTTTTCTGGATATGGCTGTTGGCCGAAATCCGTTGGGAGTGAAGGATACGGAGAGTTCGGGTGTTGCGGCTGTGTTGTCGGAACGCAACCGCCATAAGCCCCGTTGAGGTCACAATGGCGCTTAAACTGAGCAGTGATACGATGTCCATGGCGCCTCCTATCGGTATTCGAGCTTCATTTCCACGTCGATTTCCCGTTCGGCCAGTTCCAGTTCGAGCTCTTTCATGACTTCCTGATACACCAGCCGTTTCACCATCACCGGAAGACGGTCTGCCAACATGCGGGCTGACTTCGATTCGCGTTTTGCCAGGGCAATCGGATCTTTTACTCGCAGCGTAAGTATCAGCTCCGGTTCCCGTGTATTATCAGGGCCATAGCTCTCAGCCATCGCCTTGCCAATGGATCTTTGCTGGAGACGTACCTGCCAGAACAGCCAGGCGCTGAGAGTGGCAAGTATGAGGCTCAGTACCAGAAGCAGGGTGTTCAATGGGTTAACCTCCGGGATTCGGGTTCATTGAGTCTGACAGAGTGTGCAGTATCGGTACGATGATTCGATTGGCCGATGCGACGTTTTGTTGCAACCTCCAGGGAAATAAACGAAAGGATAGTGACATGATCTGGTTAAAAGCATTTGTCAGTGGCCTTCTTGCCACCCTGATCTTTCATCAGGGGCTGTTTGCCGTGTTTTATTTCGTGGGAATGGTGCCATCCGCACCCTTTAACATGGCTGCGGTTCCGCCGCTGGGTATTCCCGCTGTTTTCTCGCTGGCTTTCTTTGGCGGACTTTGGGGGATCGTGCTCTGGGCGATCCTTGGCCGCTTTGGCGGCTTTAAGTTCTGGTTGGGTAATGTAATAGTAGGCGCCATCGGGCCGACAGCCGTCGCCATGCTGGTGGTCTTCCCGCTGAAGGGCATCGCTGTCACCGCCCAGACCTGGGTTGGCGGGCTGATACTGAACGGCTTCTGGGGCCTGGGTGTAGCGCTGTTCCTGGTATTGATGGGTGCAAAAGCGTCGCGGTCGACCGCCACCAATTCATAATTGATCCAAATGGATTAAGGACAACGAATGAGCACAAAGACTGACACCACCTACGACATCGTGGTATTCGGTGCCACCAGCTTCGTGGGGCAGATCCTTACCGGTTACCTGTTGGAGTCCTATGGTATCGGCAAAGACGTTCGCTGGGCCATCGCCGGACGCTCAGAAAGCAAGCTGGCCACCCTCAAACAGGGCCTGGGCCCGTCGGCGGCTGAGCTGCCCGTCATTGTGGCAGACGCCGCCGATGAAAGCGCCCTGAAAGCCATGTGTGACCAGACACGCGTGGTGATCTCAACCGTTGGTCCCTATGCTCTGTATGGCGAACCACTGGTTAAAATCTGCGCCGAAACCGGTACGGACTATTGCGACCTCACCGGTGAAGTACAGTGGATCCGCAAGATGGTGGACACCTACGAGGACAAAGCCAAGGCCTCCGGGGCCCGCATCGTCCACTGTTGTGGCTTTGACTCCATCCCATCAGACATGGGGGTCTGGTTCCTGCAGGAAAAAGCTGCGGAAACCCTCGGAGCTCCGTGCCAGGACGTGCGGATGCGGGTCAAAATTGCCAAGGGCGAGTTCTCCGGTGGCACCGTAGCCAGCATGATGAACATCGCCAAGGAAGCGGCCGCCGACCCGAAACTTCGCAAGGAACTGGCCAACCCGTTTTCGATCTGCCCGCCGGAGCACCGCTCCAAAACCCGTCAACCGAGCCTGAAAGGCGCAGAGTTCGATAACGACTTCGGTGTCTGGCTGGCGCCGTTCGTCATGGGGGCCATCAACACCCGGATCGTCCATCGCTCCAACGCTTTGCAGAACGCTCGTTATGGCAAGGAGTTCACCTACGATGAGGCCATGATGACTGGTCGTGGTGTGAAAGGTCGTCTCGCGGCTTACGGAATTACCGGCGCGCTTGGAGGTTTCTTCACCGCGTCTGCGTTCAAGCCAACTCGTTGGGTGGTGGAAAAGTTCGTGCCCAAGCCGGGCGAGGGCCCAAGCCCGGAAGCCCAGAAAAATGGCTTTTACGATCTGCGCTTTGTGGGCAAGACGACCGACGGCAAGATCATCAAGACCAAAGTCACGGGTGACCGCGACCCCGGTTACGGTTCAACCGGCAAGATGCTGGGCGAGGCAGGTATGAGCCTGGCGTTTGATGTACCGGCCGAAAAACAGGGCGGTTTCTGGACACCATCGTCGCTTCTTGATGGCAAGCTCTATGAGCGCCTGACCAGCAAGGCTGGCCTGACCTTCGAAGTACTGGAAACCAGCTGAGGCCGCTAGGCCAGCCGGATGGTACGGTCGGAGGCGAGTAAGGCCTCCGGCGCGTGCCCCAGTGACACCACCGTTTTTCCTGCCAACCACTGCCTCATACCCGTCGCAATGTTGTTCCGGGTTTCGGCGTCCACTCCGGTGAACGGTTCGTCCAGAATCAATAACGGCGCTTTGTTCAATAGCACCCGTGCCAGTGCAATACGCCGGGCTTCACCGCCAGATAACTGGCTACCCATGGAGCCCAGCCAGGAGTTCAGCTGTGCCGGTTCGTGGACAAACCGGTCTGCCATCGCCACCAGCTCCAAAACCCGCCAGAGGTCCGCATCCGTGGCGTCTGGGCGGCCGATCAGCAGATTGGCTTTCAGGGTGTCATCGAACAGTACGGTTTTCTGTGTCAGATAGGCCAGCGGTAACGCGTGAACACGCCCGACTGCCGGCGTCTCAAGGCCTGCGATGATATCCGCCAGTGAGGATTTTCCCGCGCCGGAGTGGCCAATGATTCCCACCCATTCGCCCTTAGCGACCGCCATATCGAAATGACTGAGCACCGGCGCATGGTCGCTGAAACGGATCGTCACACGGTCGAGTTCCAGGGCACAGTCACTGCGATGTGGCTGTTGTTCGTGCGCACCTTGGGAGGGTTCTGGAGCGCAGTCCCGGTTGAGCGCCGCAGCAGATGCGAGCGTGCCCCCCAGGCGCGCGAATGCATCCGGAAGCATCGAATAGATTTCCTGTAAACCGAGGAGGGCGATTGGCAGCAGCACAACCATCGGGCCTGTCACGGCCCCCGCCTGGAACAGCTCTAGCCCCATCCACAGCGCGAGCACCACCGACAGGTTCACCATGACCTGGGATAGCCCGAGGTTCCAGCCGGTGCGCGTGTCAGTGCGGGCTTCGTTGCGGGTGATCTGTCCCGCCTGGCGCAGGCACAGGGCGGCATGTTTGCCAATGCGTCCTGCGGCGGTGAGTTCCCCGAAGCCCTCGATGTGCTCGATGACGTCTGTTCTTACCCGTTCGCGGGCCGCCGTCTGCTGGTAGACCAGATGCCGGGTTCGCAGGTAAACTAGCAGCGTTGCTACCAAAAATGCCGGTACCAGCACCAGAGCAAGGCCGACGGCCAGTTCCCCGCGATACATCAACCACGCGGAGATCAGCAGTATCGCCGTTACCAAAGCAGCAAGGGCCGTAGGTGCGATCAGGCGCAGATACAGCGTGTCCAGGGCATCCACGTCATTGGTCAGGCGGGATAGCCATTGCGGGCCGCGTAAACGGGTTCTCCGGTCCCGGCCGGCGGTGGATAAACGCTCGAACAGGGCCACTCGGATATCCGTCAGCAGGCGCAGCACGGTATCGTGGTTGTATACCCGCTCGGCATACCGCGCGACTGTTCGCGCCACGGCAAAGAAGCGAATGCCACCACCAGGGACATACAGATTGATGGACGCCTGTACACCGGCTGCCAACAGGATGCCGGAGAGCGCCGTGGCGGTAATAAACCAGCCCGACAATGCCAGCAGCCCCATACCCGCAAGCAGGGTGGCCAGTATGAGTAAGCCGCCGGTCACCAGGCGACCGGGGCGACGGAAAATCAATGCCAACCAGGGGCCAAGCTCACGCATCTGCAACGCCTCCTTCCGTCACCAGCAAGGTACGGTTGGCCAGTGTCAGCAGTGCCTGGTGGTGAGTGGCGAAAACCAGAGTCTTACCGGCCAGCGCCAGCTTGTGCAGCGCTTCCAGCACGTATATTTCGCTGTCACTGTCCAGCCCCGCTGTGGGCTCATCCAGCAGTATCAGGTCGTAACTGGCCACAAACACCCGCGCCAGGCTCAAGCGGCGTGCCTGCCCGCCGGAGAGCCCCTGGCCGTCTTCGGTAATGGCGCTGTAGATTCCCCGTTCCCGGCCTTTGATCAGGCTTTCCAGGCCAACGTGATGCAAGGCGGTTTCTATGGCGATGTCGGTCGCGTCCGGCGTGGTCAGGCGCAGGTTGTCGGCCCAGGTACCATGCACCAGGAAGGGGGACTGACCCAGCCAGCCAAAGGCCTCGTCGCCGGCACGTTCTCCAAACACTGAAATACGCCCCCGGTCTGGTCTCATGAAGCCGGCCAACAGATGCAAGAGTGAGGTTTTGCCGCCACCGGAAGGCCCGGTGAGGGCGATGACATCGCCTTTGTTGATCACCAGAGACACGCCGTCCAACACCGGCCTGACGGCATCGTAGGCAAGAGCAACGTCACGAATGGCCACAATATCGGGAGATTCCGGCTGGTGACGGGGCTCTGCCTGCGGTTGTGGTTTATCAACTCCCTGCAACCGATCGACGATTTCAGAACTGGCACCCATCGCTGCAGCGCGATCATGATAATGCTGGGACAACAATCGCAGAGGCTGGAAGAACTCCGGGGCAAGCAGCAGGATCAACAACCCGGAAAACAGTGTCAGGTCGCTGGACGGTCCAAAGGTGATGTACTCCAGCAACCCGAAGCCGATGTAAATGGCCACGACGGCAATGGCCACGGAGGAGAAGAACTCCAATACCGCTGAGGACAGGAACGCAATCTTCAGGGTTTTCATGGTGATGCGGCGGTATTCGTCGGATCGCTTGCGCAGGGTTTCTGCGGCAGGAGCGGTCTGGCCGAACAACTGCAGGGTGGTCAATCCCCGAACCTTATCCAGAAACTGGCCGGACAAACGACCGATGGTCTGGAAATGCTGCTGGTTGAGCTTTTCGGCGCCCATCCCGACCAGTGCCATGAACAATGGTATCAATGGGGCGGACAGCAGGAGGAAGATCCCCGCGAGCCAGTCCAGTGAAAATACCACCACCAGGATCATCAGCGGCACCACCACCGCGAGCATCATCTGGGGCAGGAAACGGGCGAAATACCCATGCAGGGCGTCGGTGTGGTCAAGCCATTCCCGCGCCAGGGTGCCGGCGGAGGTCTGGCTCATCGAAACCGGCCCGCTGGCCTGCCAGTACCGGTTGATACTATGGCGAACCTCGCTACGCACCTCACGGCTGCAGCGGGCTGCGTAGCGGGCCTGTAACCCCTGAGCCACACCGCGGATCAATATCGCGATAATGGCACCGGTGAACAGCAGCGACAGTTCGGTCACCGGTATCTCATCGACAATACCCTGGTGAACAATGCCCGCCAGGAACGCCATTTGCGCGATGGTGGCAAGGGCCACCACAACGCCAGCCGAAACCGTGGCCAGGATCAGCCGCCGGCTGTGGGCGGCAAGTGCCCCCAGCCAACGTTTTGACTCGGCTTGTTCAGCCACCTAGTGGTATCCCTCGCCAGCCCGTACCTTGCCCCGGAACACCCAATAGGTCCAGGCGGTGTAGACCAGCACAATGGGAATCACGAACAGCAGCCCCAGCAGCAGGAACAACTGTGAGCCGTACGCGGAGGAGGCGTCCCAGAGCGTGTATTCCGGCGGCACCACATAGGGCCAGCGGCTGACGATCAAGCCCAGGTAGGTAAAGATGAACAGCCCCACCGTCGCGACAAACGGCATGCCTTCAAACCGGTTCCGAACTGATCGGAAGATCTGAAAGGCACAGAGCAGGGCGAGCACGGGCAATATCCAGATAATGCTCAGATTGGAGAACCAGCGGTTTTTCACCGCTTCATCCACAAACGGCGTCCAGACGCTGATCATCGCGAACACGACCAACACACCCAGCAGCAGCGGAATGGTGATCCGATACGCCCAGTCCTGCAGGCGGCCCTCGGTTTTCATGATCAGCCAGGTGGAGCCCAGCAACGCATAGCCGGCCATCAGACCGAAACCGGTCAGCACCGTGAAAGGGGTCAGCCAATCCAGCGCACCGCCGGTATAGACCCGGTTGGTAATCTCAAAGCCCTGGATATAGGCACCCACCACGGCGCCCTGGGCAAACGAAGCCACCGTGGAGCCACCGGCGAAGGCCCAGTTCCAGAGATAGCGCGAGGTTCTGGCCTTGAAGCGGAACTCAAACGCCACCCCGCGAAAGATCAGGCCGGCCAGCAGCAGGAATACACCAATGTACAGCGCCGGCAGAATGGTGGAGTAAACCAGTGGAAACGCCGCCAACAGGCCCGCCCCGCCAAGCACCAGCCAGGTTTCGTTGCCATCCCAGACCGGTGCCACCGTGTTCATCATGGTGTCCCGGTCTTCTTCTTTCGGCGCGAAGGGGAAGAGAATGCCAATGCCCAGGTCAAACCCGTCCATCAGCACATACATAATAATGCCGAAACCGATAATAAACGCCCAGATCAGGGCCAGATCGAACAGTTCCATAATCAGTGGCCTCCCTGGTTCAGTGGCTTTTGACGACCGTTATCATCAATCTCAAACGGCACATGGGTGGCCGAGAAGGGACGTTTCGGCCGTTCGGCTTCATGGCCGTCCTCTGCGTCTTCGTCTTCCATGCCCACGTACAGCACCCGCATCAGGTAATAGACACCGGAACTGAACACCAAAGCATAGACCACGATGTAGCCAATCAGTGAGAACAGCGCCATACCGCCGGTCAATGACGGCGTAACCGACTCGCTCTGGTTCATCAGCCCATACACCAGCCAGGGCGCGCGGCCAATTTCCGTGACAAACCAGCCGGCCAGTACCGCCACAAACGGTGTCAGGCTCATAAAGCGCAACCCTTGCAGGAACCAGGGGGTTTGCCAATAGCGGCCACCGGCCCTCAATACCAGGCCGGCCAGGCCAAAGAGGATCATCAGCATGCCCAGGCCAACCATCACCCGGAATGACCAGAACACGATTGCGACCGGCGGCTGCTCGTCCACCGCGACTTCGTTCAGCCCGGGCACTTCGCCGTCCCACTCATGGGTGAGGATCAGGCTGGCCAGGCTGGGAATGGCTACCTCGTACCGGTTGGTCTGGTTTTCCTGATCGGGAATCGCGAACAGCAGCAGCGGCACATTGCGTGAGGTTTCCCAGTTGCCTTCCATGGCGGCCACCTTCATGGGCTGGTGTTCCAGCGTGTTCAGGCCATGGAAATCCCCGATAACCGCCTGGGTGGGGGCAAGAACCAGAATCAGCCACAGGCTCATGGACAACGCGCGCCGGTTCGCCTCAACCTCACGTTTGCGAAGCAGATACCAGGCACTGACACCCGCCACCACGAACGAGCCAGTCAGGAACGAGGCCACCACCATGTGGGAAAAGCGATAAGGAAAGGACGGATTGAATATCGCCTCGCTCCAGGAGGTGACAAAGAACACCCCATCCCTGAATTCCGTACCGGCGGGGGTATGCATCCAGCTATTGGCTGACAGGATCCAGAACGATGATATAAAGGTGCCCGTGGCCACCATCACTGCCGCAAACAGGTGAACCCCGGCAGGCACCTTGTCGCGCCCGAACAGCAGCACGCCCAGGAAGGCTGCCTCGAGGAAGAAGGCGGTGACCACTTCATAACTCAGCATCGGCCCCAGGAAGTTGGCGGACGCCTGGGCAAAGTTGCTCCAGTTGGTGCCGAACTGGAAGGACATCACAATGCCCGACACCACGCCCATGCCAAACACCACCGCGAACACCTTGGTCCAAAAGGCAGAGAGTTTTGCCCAGGAAGGGTTGTTGGTTTTAAATGCCAGGCCCTCGAGCACTGCAATGTAGGACGCAAGCCCGATGGTAAACACCGGAAAGATAGCGTGGAAGGACACCACGAACGCAAACTGGATTCGCGACAGAAAGACGGGATCAAGTTCCATGCGGAACCTCCGGACACTACAGTGAACAGAATAAACGAGCTTGGCGCCCGCTTGGCCGCTGCCTTGGCTGGGTTGTAGTGTTGTTTTACCGGCAGATAGTAGCCATGCTACCCGTAGCACAGGGAAAACCAAGGGACAGAATGTCGCACCCCTTGATTTAAAACAAGTATAGGAAGGCTCCATGGGTTTCTACGACGAGCGAATACTGCCACACCTGATCGATTACTCCTGCTCAGTAGGGCAGGTAATGAAGCTGCGCAGCCAAGTGGTGCCGAAGGCACACGGCACTGTGCTGGAAGTGGGTATGGGCTCGGGCATTAATCTGGAGTTCTACAATCCGGATACCGTTAGCCTCGTCTACGGCCTGGAGCCGTCTGAAGGCATGCGGCGAAAGGCACAGGCCAACCTGGCCAAATCCAGCGTAGCCGTGGAGTGGCTGGACTTGCCAGGCGAGCAAATTCCGCTTTCGGACAATAGCATCGACACGGTACTGCTTACGTTCACCCTATGCACCATACCCGACTGGCGAGCCGCGCTGGATCAAATGAAGCGGGTACTCAAGCCCGACGGCGAACTGCTGTTCCTGGAACACGGAGAATCGCCGGACCAGGGCGTGTGCAAATGGCAACACCGCATCACCCCAGGCTGGAAGAAAATCGCCGGCGGCTGCCACCTTAACCGACCGATTGCGGAACTGATCCGGGAAGCGGGGTTTGAGATCACCGAACTGGAAAACCTATACGTGCCCAAGGCCCCGAAATTCGCTGGCTATATCTACAAGGGCAGGGCGCGGAAGCCTCAGCAACCTAGCTAAAAACACCTCCATCGCAATCCCAATTGCGTTACCGGGCGCGGCCTTATACAATCCTGCCCCTCAAAAGCTCCTCACAACCCCCTCCGAATGCCCGGATGGTGGAATAGGTAGACACAAGAGACTTAAAATCTCTCGACCTCACGGTCGTGCCGGTTCGATTCCGGCTCCGGGCACCAATTCAAAAGCAAGAAGCCGAATTGGCTTTGCGCCGATCTGTTTATTGGGTGGAAAAGCGCCTTGCGAGCCACCAGCCGGCCACCATCGCCACCAGCATGGCAGCCAGGGGAGTGGTTAAACCCGCCATGGAGGCGAAGGCTGGCCCCGGACAATATCCTGATAATCCCCAGCCGATACCGAACAGCGCTGCACCGCCCATCAGTCGCCCGTCCAGATCACGGCGTGTGGGCAATTGAAATTTCTCCGTGAACAACGGATTCGATCGTTTAAAAGCCAGCTGGTAACCAATAAAGGTGGTAACCACCGCACCGCCCAGGACGAATAGTAAGGTTGGATCCCAGGCGCCGGAAACATCGAGAAAATTCAGTACCCGAGTGGGGTCGGTCATGCCTCCAATCGCCAAACCAAGACCGAACAGTAGTCCGGCAAGGTAGCCTATGATTACTTTCATACACCACCTCCTATCTGGTGACGAACCAAGTAAACCGTGGCCATGGCGACCAGAAGAAAGGTCAGGGTTGCGATCAGTGACCGGTGGGACAAGCGCGCCAAGCCGCAGACACCGTGGCCACTGGTGCAGCCACCACCGATTCCTGTGCCAATTCCGACCAGTAGCCCCGCCAGGAGCATCAACCCTACATCACCCGCAGGCGCACCAATGATCGCGTCGGGCTCTGCCGCGACATTGCCCAGATCAAGTTTCAGGATCACCAGGGCGAGCGGCCCGCTGACCAGGCCGAGCAAAAAGGCCAATCGCCAGGCGGAATCACCAGCAGGACGCTCCAACAATAAGCCAGAAACAATACCGCTTATCCCGGCGATGCGCCCGATGGTTGCCATCAGCAACACGGCCGACAGACCGATTAATACACCGCCAGCCAATCCGGAGAGATTTGCCATCGTGTTCACAGTTCGTCTCCTTTAGATTTCTTAGAAATCTGGTTATTGCGCTTGTGCATGCAATAAGGGCGTTTATCGCCTCCAGCCTATCGAATGCTGACGTGTCGATCAGGTTAACCGCCAGGCAGGTAAGGAGAAGCCATGCCGACATACTAGCGCCAAAAAGTTATAACTATATACCAATAGAGAATTAATGGGTGTTTGTCTATGGTCTGTAAGAACAATAGAGCCAGCTTCATCCCGGTTGTTTTCGGCGACGACAGGTCACTTCAAGTAATTTCACGAATGCAGGGGCGGTTTGTGGGGAGAGTTCACGGCGACCTGTAGCTGATCCACTGAGGCTGCAGGATTACTTTTCTGGGGTGAGCCATTGCCCGAAGGCTTCCATGCCTTCGGGGGTTCAAGCCTGTGAATATTATTCGGCTTATCTCAAACCGGCCTTCACGGCGCGGGCAGCATGTAACTTCTTATAGCTATCAACCAACCGCTGATGCTTCTCCAGACCTTCCAGCTTCATGCTTGTGGGTGTCAGGCCATGGAAGCGTACTTCGCCGCTGACTGAGCCAACCACGGCGGCCATGGTGTCTTCGCCGAACATGCGCTGCAGATTGGGCAGGTAGTCGGGCAGTTCCAGTTCGTCACTCAGGGTGATCTCCAGAACGGTGTTAACGGCACGGTAGAACAGGTTGCGCTCCACGGTGTTGTCGTTGAACTGCAGGAACATGTCGACAAATTCCTGGGCTTCTTCGTGCCATTGCAGGGCCAGGCAGATCAGCAGTTTCAGTTCCAGAATGGTGAGTTGGCCCCAAATTGTGTTCTCGTCGAACTCGATGCCAATCAGGCTGATGATGGTCATGTAGTTGTCGAGCTGGCTGGCTTCCAGGCGCTCGGCCAGGTCGGCCAGCTGATCATCGCTGAGGGCGTGGAGGTTGAGGATATCTTCGCGGTAGTCCAGCGCCATGTTGGTGTTGTCCCACACCAGATCCTCTACCGGGTAGACCTCGGAATAGCTGGGTACCAGGATGCGGCATACCGGCGCGCCCAGGTCTTCATGGGTCGCCACGTACACTTCTTTACCAAGGTCTTCCAGAATGCCGAACAGGGTGCTGGCCTCTTCTTCGTTGGTACCGGAGAAGTTCCATTCGCAGAACTCCAGGTCGGATTTGGCGCTGAAGAACCGCCAGGACACCACGCCCGTGGAATCGATAAAGTGCTCGACAAAGTTGTTGGGCTCCGTCACTGCCTGGGTGCTAAAGGTGGGCGCCGGTACGTCGTTGAGGTTTTCAAAGCTGCGGCCCTGCAGCAGTTCGGTCAGGCTGCGTTCCAGCGCCACCTCGAAACTCGGATGCGCGCCGAAAGAGGCGAACACGCCGCCGTTTCGCGGGTTCATCAGTGTCACGCACATAACCGGGAATTGGCCGCCCAGGGAGGCATCTTTCACCAGGATCGGGAAGCCCTGTGCTTCCAGAGCATTGATGCCCTCAACAATGTGCGGGTATTTATCCAGCACACTCTGCGGCACGTCCGGCAGCGCCATTTCCTCTTCAATGATCTGCTTCTTGACGGCGCGCTCGAAGATTTCAGACAGGCACTGTACCTGGGCTTCTGGCAAGGTGTTGCCCGCGCTCATGCCGTTGCTGAGGAACAGGTTCTCGATCAGGTTGGAGGGGAAATACACCGTTTCGCCGTCGGACTGGCGTACGAACGGTAACGACACGATGCCCCGGTCGGTCTTGCCGGAATTGGTGTCGATCAGGTTGGACCCGCAGAGTTCGCCTTCCGGGTTGTAGATGGCCAGACAGTGGTCATCTAGGATGCCGTCGGGCAGCTCGTCGTCCGGCCCTGGCTTGAACCATTTTTCGTTGGGGTAGTGGACGAAATCGCTGTTGGCGATGTCTTCGCCGAAGAACTGGTCGTTGTAGAAGAAATTGCAGCTCAGGCGTTCGATGAATTCACCCAATGCCGAGCACAGTGCGCTTTCCTTGGTAGCACCCTTGCCGTTGGTGAAGCACATCGGGGAGGCGGCATCGCGAATGTGCAGCGACCACACGTGGGGCACGATGTTGCGCCAGGAGGCGATTTCGATCTTCATGCCCAAGTCCGCCAGTATGCCGCTCATGTTGGCGATGGTCTGTTCCAGCGGGAGGTCCTTGCCCTCGATGTAGGTGCTGGTGTCACCTTCCGGGGCCATCAGCAGGGCCTGGGCGTCTTCGTCGAGGTTTTCGACGGTTTCAATCTGGAACTCGGGGCCGGTCTGTACCACTTTTTTCACGGTGCAGCGGTCAATCGAGCGCAGGATGCCCTGGCGGTCCTTGTCGGAAATGTTTTCCGGCAGTTCCACCTCAATTCTGAAAATCTGGTTGTAGCGGTTTTCCGGGTCGACAATGTTGTTCTGCGACAGGCGGATGTTTTCCGTGGGAATGTCCCGCGCCTTGCAGTAAACCCGCACAAAGTACGCCGCACAGAGCGCCGATGACGCCAGGAAATAATCGAACGGGCTGGGGGCCGAGCCGTCGCCTTTGTAGCGAATGGGCTGGTCCGTGACCACGGTGAAATCGTCAAACTTGGCTTCAAGCCTGAGGTTTTCGAGAAAATTAACTTTGATTTCCATGAACAGCGTACCGGGTTTGCAGAATTGAGCGGGCTTTCAAAAGCCGGAAGGCCATTATCCAGTTTTTGCCGCCCGGCGTCTTGGGTGGCTTACAAATCGGCGGGGAATGTCCGTACATCAACGGATGCGTCAGGCCGAACGGGTTTGCCGATACCGTTGTACCTCGATCCAGCCATGGCCCATCAGTGCGGAGAAGACAATGGCGCCGCCGATCAGGCTCAGGGTGGTGGGAACCTCGCCGAGGAACAGCCACACCAGGAAAGAGCCCAGTATGGTTTCCAGTAACAGCATCAGGCTGACTTCTGCGGCCGGAATGTACCGCGGGCCAATCTGGATGAGCACGCAGGCCGCCGGCAGGAAGAACAGGCAGAGCAGGGCGATGAATACGGCATCCCTGGGAGAGAGCATCACTGCGCCGCCCGCCAGGGCTGCGACGCCGGCAACGAGCAGCGCGCCGAACATCAGTACAAGGCTCATATCGCTGTCCGGCTTTGAGCGTGCCACGTTGAGATTCAGCGCCAGAGCGGTCGCCGCAACGCCCGCCATAATCAGCCCTAACGGGTCACCACGGCCCCACTCGCCCAGGGCCATCAGGGTGGCGCCCGCCACGCAGACGAGGATGACCACCCAGGTTCGCCACGGCAGGGCTTCTTTCCAGACCAGCCAGGCGATGAGTGCGGCAATGACCGGTGAGGTGTTGAGGATGACCAGTACGTTGCCAGCGGCGGTGTTCTTCATGCCCATCACAAAACCCAGTTGGCTTAACCCGAAGGCGACTGCGCAGAACACCCCTTTCCAGCCGCATCGACGGATCTCCGTCCCCAGGCGGGCGCGATAGCGTACCGAACTGATCACCAGGAAGCTGAATGCAAGCAGCAGCCCGCGCCAGAACAGAAACACCACCGGCTCCACGGAGGTGATTTTCACCAGCAGGGCGTCCGGAACGATGAACAGCACACCCAGTGCGGCAATGGTCAGGCCTTTGAGTCGGGTTGTCTGCAAGCCGCTACTCCGCTGCGTTGTCGTTGGCGGCGCAGGCTTTCTCAAGCCGGGTGATGCAGTCGCTGAAGGTACGGCTGATGCGTGTCTGATCTCGAATCATGGCCATTCTCGGCCAGGTAGCCTGTTCTCCAAGCCGGATGAACATTTCCAGGTCTTCCTTGTTGGGGTTGGACAATATCTTGCGATACAGCAGCGGCTTGAACGGGAACTGTATGTTGATGTCCCCCAGGTAGGTCTGCGTGGCCATGGCGTGGGCCTGCTCCAGTAAAGGCCGCAGTACCGTTGATGACCAGCTGTTGCGGGTGAGCTGAAGCGTTGTCGCTACCTGGGCGTGCATCAGCGATGCGGCAGCCTGTTTGGCAGAGGCGCCCGGGCCGCGCTGGTGGTGATGGCTGATAAAGGGCAACACGTGGGGATTCGCCTGGCTGACAATGGTGCGATTAACGTTATGCAGCCGCGCCATGCGCATCAGCGGCAGGTCGCCATGAACGCTGCCGTCGATCCAGCGCTCCGTGGGCATATAGGGCTTGCCCCCGGTTTTCCCCCTGTCCTTGTCCCTGGCCTGAAGTGTTACCGGGGGATAGATGCCAGGCACGGCACAGGATGCCAGGATGGCGGAATCCACTAGTACCTCCGGTGAGGCCAGATCGTTCAGCAGGCGGGGTTTCTGGCGAGTGCGGGTCGGCGATACGGAGATATTCAGGGTGCGGCCACTTCGTTCAGCCGCTTCCTGAAAGCTGGTACGGCCGATGTTGGTGCGAATGTGGTGGAGCAGCTGGAACTGGTCCATGGCATGACGCTTTCGCCAGATGCGCTTGGGTTCGAGCCAGCGGAAGGCATCCAGATGGATCTCCCCGGGGTCGTTGAAAAAGCGTTCGAGCTCGCGATTGTTGCGGGTACAGATGGCACCAGCCACAATCGCCCCCATGCTGGAGCCGGCAATCACGTCGGGAAGCAGGCCTTCCTGCCAAAGTGCGCGGGTGACACCAATATGATAGATACCGAAGGCGGCGCCACCACTCAACATAAGGGCCGGGCGGCCATACACTCGCTCGGCATCCCGGAACAGGCGCAGCTTTTGTTGGTCGGATACGCCCGGCATGGGGTTGTCGCAGAGGAAGTTCATGGAACGTTCCACTTCATCAAGGAACTCGCTGACCAGAACTTTGGTGCCGCTCCAGGCGATGGCGTAGAGGTCAGGGTTGCCAATCTCACCCAGGTGGCGATAAAGGCTTTCCTGCAGTACCCGCGTCAGCGCTCGGGTATCGCCTTTGTCGCGGCAGCGTTTCATGGCCGTGATGTGGTCGCGAATCAGGGCTTCGTGGAGCAGTTCGCAGCCATCCTCTTCCCGCCACGCCAGTGTTCCCTCCAGTTCATCCAGGTTTGTGGCGGTGGCGAGCCAGTGCTTGTAAGAGGAGGCTTCGGTGAGTTGCTTTTCCAGTTCCCGGCGTTGTTTCTTTGTATCTCTCATGGGATAAAGGATACATCAGGAAAACGAAGTAGGGGGCATGATGACCGAGCAAACCGAGGTGTTGGTAAAGAAATACTCCGAAAACGGAATCACCACACTGACGCTGAACCAGCCGGAGCGCCGAAACAGCCTGTCCATGGCCATGCTGGAAGCGCTTTCCGCCGAACTGGAATCTGTTGCGGATGACGTGGACACGCGGGTGGTGGTCATCGCGGCTGCAGGGCAGGTGTTCTGCGCCGGGCACGACCTGCGGGAAATCCGCGAGCAGCTCGACAGCCATGAGTTCCAACTAAAACTGTTTAACCAGTGCAGCAAGGTGATGCAGCAGATTGTGAACCTGCCAAAACCGGTGATTGCCCGTGTGGCTGGCGTGGCGACCGCTGCCGGATGCCAGCTGGTGGCCAGTTGCGATCTGGCGGTGGCAGCGGATACCGCGCGTTTTGCCACGCCGGGCGTGAACATTGGCCTGTTTTGCTCAACGCCCATGGTGGCGTTGTCCCGAAACGTATCCCGCAAGCAGGCCATGGAAATGCTGTTCACCGGCGAGATGGTCGGTGCGCTGAAGGCGGAACAGATTGGGCTGGTCAACCGTGTGGTGGATGAGCAGGTTCTTGACGAAACCGTCTACCGCCTGGCCGCGACCATTGCCGGCAAATCCGGCCATACCCTGAAGATCGGCAAGGAGGCGTTCTATCAACAACTGGAGATGGGGCTGGCCGAGGCCTACGACTTTACGTCGGAAGTGATGGCAAAGAACCTGCAGGCTGCAGATGCCCACGAAGGCATCTGTGCGTTTCTGGACAAGCGCAAACCGGAATGGAAAGACGAGTAGGGCGGCTAACGGCAGTCTGATGCATTCAGGGAGAGCCGATCTCCCACGCCAATCCCCTGGCTTTCGAAATAGCCCAGGTTCATTTCCAGGGCCCGATAAAACGGGACGCCGGCCTCATAGGTTGGACAGTCCCGGCCCTGGTCCGATGGGCAGGGCACCATAGGGCGAATGGCACCGATGGTGCCGTCACGGTCCAGATAGGCAATATCCAGTGGAATCAGCGTTCGGTACATCCAGAAGCCGTGGTCGGCACGGCGCTGGTTGTTATAGACGAACAGCATGCCGGCGTTTGGGGCCAGTCTCTCCCTGTCCATCAGCCCGCGGCTGCGTTCGGCCGGCGTGCGTGCCACTTCAACGGTCATGGGCACCGCCTGCCCGGCGGAGATCAGGCATGCCTTCTCCACTGGCAGGTCGTCATTGTCCGGGAGTGCTGCCAGGCAACCGGAGAACAGCAGCGCCAGGCAAACCAGCAGGGCTCTCACGAACGCAGCCGGTAGCCGGTCTTGAAGATCCACCACACCGCGACCATGCACGCCGTCAGGAACAGCAGTGTCATACCCACACTGATGCCCACATGCACGTCAGACACGCCGTAGAACGCCCAGCGGAAGCCGCTGATCAGGTACACCACAGGGTTGAAGAGGCTGATGGTCTGCCAGATCTCCGGCAGCATTTCGATGGAGTAGAACGTGCCCCCGAGAAACACCAGTGGTGTCACGATCATCAACGGAACAATCTGCAGTTTTTCAAACCCGTCCGCCCAGATGCCGATGATGAAACCGAACAGGCTGAAGGTGATGGAGGTAAGCACCAGGAAGGCGAACATCCAGAAGGGGTGCAGCACGTCGTAGTCCACAAACAGTTTGGCGGTAAGCAATATGATGACGCCAAGTATGACCGACTTGGTGGCGGCGGCACCGACGTAGCCGAGAACGACCTCCAGATAGGAGACCGGTGCCGACAGGAGCTCGTAAATCGTGCCGGAGAACTTCGGCATGTAGATACCAAACGAGGCATTGGAAATGCTTTGCATCAGCAGCGACAGCATTACCAGGCCCGGAATGATGTAGGCACCGTAGCTGATGTTGTCGATGTCGCCCATGCGGCTGCCAATGGCGGAGCCAAACACCACGAAGTACAGAGAGGTGGAGATTACCGGCGAGGCGACACTCTGCATCAGGGTGCGGCGCATGCGGGCCATTTCAAAGTTGTAGATTGCTCGGACACCGTAAAGGTTCATTGCGTTACTCCCGCATACCGGTTGGTTTTATTCATGCACCAGGCCAACAAAAATCTCTTCCAGGGAGCTTTCCCTGGTCTGAAGATCCCGGTATTCGATGCCCAGGTCGCCCAGGGTTCGCAGCAGGCGCGCTACGCCAGCCTGCTCCTGTTGTGAGTCGAAGGTGTAGATCAGCTCGTAGCCATCATCGGAAAGGTCCACCGGCTCCAGCGTGAGTTCACCGGGGATTTTCTCCAGCGGGTTCTGCAGGTGCAGGCGAAGCTCTTTCTTGCCCAGTTTGCTCATCAGCCGGGACTTGTCTTCAACCAGGATGATCTCACCTTGGCGGATAACGCCGATGCGGTCGGCCATCTCCTCGGCTTCTTCGATGTAGTGGGTGGTGAGGATGATGGTGACGCCATTTTCCCGCAGCTTGCGCACCATTTCCCACATGTCCCGGCGCAGCTCCACGTCTACACCGGCGGTGGGCTCATCAAGGAAGAGGATGCGGGGTTCGTGGGACAACGCCTTGGCGATCATCACGCGACGCTTCATGCCGCCAGACAGGGACATGATGCGATTATTGCGTTTGTCCCACAGCGACAGATCTTTCAGGACTTTCTCAATATGGTCCGGTGCAGGCGCCTTGCCGAACAGGCCCCGGCTGAAGGAGACAGCGTCCCAAACGGTCTCGAAGGCGTCGGTGTTGAGCTCCTGGGGAACCAGGCCGATGCTCTCCCGGGCTTTGCGATAATCCTTCACGATGTCGTAGCCGGCGGCGTTCACTTCGCCATCGGAGAGGTTCACAATGCCACAGATAATGCTGATCAGTGTGGTCTTGCCGGCGCCGTTCGGGCCGAGCAGGGCGAAGATCTCTCCCCGTTCGATGTCGAGGTTGATGTCGTTGAGGGCCCTGAAACCATCCGCATAGACTTTGTTGAGGTGCTTGACGGAGATGTCCGGTTGCACTGGCTTGTCCTGTTGGTGGTGAATCAAAGCGCGGTATTTTCTCATGACCGGTGATGATTTAGAAAGCTTTGCCTTGTTAGCGATTATCCCCATAATGCCCGCTTAACCGTGGAGGAGTGGATGTGTTGAAAGCGCTTGTTGCTGTGCTTGCCATTGCTGGCGTCGTTGCGCTGGGCATTTTTGGCCCGCGTTGGTTGATGTCTGAAGATGTCGCCGAGGCCGATCAGGGCACGGTTGAGTGCGATCTCCTCAATACTACGTGCCACTGGGCTCAAAAGGGCAAGAGCTGGCATGCGCGGTTGCAAAAAAGCGGTGTTCAGGCCCAAGGCACGGAATACCATTTAACGGTAAAGACCAACGGGAATCAGCCCCGGATGCTGGCTGTGCTGCGGGGCGAGTCCATGTACCTGGGGGAGTATCCGGTTCCCATGACCAAGGCGGGGATGTCGCCCGATGGTGAGGGCCAGCTCTGGGAAGCGCGGTTTACCGCACCTTTCTGCACCACCGACCCTAGCATGACCTGGCGGATCGACCTTCAGGCCGGGATGGATCACGCCTTCGTGATGCCCGTAAAACTGACGTTTGTAGCCAAGGGCCGCGTCTGACGATGGGATGACAGTGTGTCAGGATTGTGTAAAATCAGCAGACCACCACACATCGCCCAGGGAAGAGTATATGGATTACGGTGATAGCGTACAGAAAGTTCTGGTAAGAAAGATCCAGAAAGCGGAACAGGATCTGCTTCAGCTCAAACTGGATTATTGCCGTTTCATCTTTGGGCTCAGCCATCGCACCAGGGTCATCAGCAATGGCATAAGCTATGTAGTACGTTCCGTGGATGTGGAGTCGATGGAGCGTCTGGACGACGGGTGCTTTTCCCGGCCAGAGGTGGCTGGCAGCCCGGCCGATAACCCGGATACCACAGACCCCGTGAACCTCGGCGTTGACTGGACGCTGGAAGAGTCTGCTACCCGCCCCAAAGCCCGCGGTTGAGCGGGTCCTCCTGTAAACGTCAAATAAAGGCGTTCGACGTAACCGTTGAGTAGAGGCTGTGTTCCTGCGGAACATAGCGATGCCTGCTCCAGTGCTCTGCACCGCTTACACCACCTCTGAAAAAGGCCAGCAAGGTCGAACTGCCGGTCATCGTTGATAGCGCCTGGACGGCTTCGGGTTGCCGTATGCCGATTTTTCGGCTGGCCAGTTTGCTGACCAGATCAAGCAGCGCATCTGAATGCCGTTGCGGTTTTTCACACAGGGCGCAGGCAGCGCCATACAACCAGACGACGGCGTATTCCCGAACCGCATGGGGCGCGGTTTCCAGAACCAGCCCATGTTCCCGGCAATCCCGGTCCTGGAGACTCAGCAGGATATGCATCTGGGTGATCAATCCACAGGTGTCTGAGGGAGCTGAGCGGGTTGGTTGCGGAGCGGCAACGGAGCGTTTCTGTTGAGCCTCTGGTAGAGGAGGCTGGGCCGAATGATGGTCGCCGGCCACCATTGTCACCACGGACGCCGGCACGAACGGATCGTTCCGGACCAGGGTAAGCATGCGAAAGACCAGTAAAAGCAGCAGCGCAATCAGCCCGACTTCGAACAGCATAATAAAGCTGCTAATCATAGGTATTCCCTCTTGCTCAAACCCTGCTCAAATCCTGGCCGAGCGGTGTTCTGGTGGAGATTGTTACATCCGGTATCTGAAGTGTAACCAAATGTATTCTGAGCACGAAGGGAAGCCGGGCCAAAAGCGGCAGGAATCCATGGAACTGTGACGCGGTAGGCAGCTAGCAGGTAGGCATGGTCTGCAGGGCGAGTTTCCTGCGGATAAAGCGGCCTAATATATCGACACCAATATTCAGGGATGCAGTGATCAGGATCAGCACCATCGCGCGATCAAACTGAATGTTCTGGATGGCGCTGTCGACGTAGAAACCCAGGGTGTAGATGCCCAGTATGCCGAGGATCGCAGTCTCCCGCATGATGATTTCCCAACGGTAGAACAGGAACGCCAGGAATGAACGATAGACCCTGGGCACCAGTTCGTAGGTATACCGATTAAGACCAGTCGGCGCATCCGGGCGTAACCGGATGGTGCTGGACTGCCGGCCAATCAAATGGCCGATGATGCCCCCGTTATGCAATGCCAGCGCAACAACGGCGGGCAGCATGGACGGGCCCCATAGTTGCAAAAGGATATACGCCAGGATGTACTCCGGCGTGGAACGCATGATCACCAGGAAGACATGCCCCGAAGTACGGCGAACCGGCCCGCCGAAGTGAGTCGATATCAACGGGAAGGCCAGCAGTGCAATGAGCCCGGTTGCAACCAGGGCCACTTGGGTGAGGATTACCGTGTTCCAGATGCCCGGCATGGCCTGATTGACGAACATGTCCCCCAGCCACGCGCCCATGCCGGCCCAGCCTTCTTCACCACGCAGTGGTGACGGCACGATGTCCTGGGTGAAAAACCGGCCGACGTTACTCCAGACAATCGGGAGACCTTCGCCAAGAAAAAACGGAGCGCCAAGGATATAAACGGGCAACAGCTTCGGCTTTACCCAGAGCGGCATGGTGGCTATCAGCACGTAGAAAAGGATCAGCATGGCGCCGGCGTCGGAATAGTGGCCTTGAGAAAAGGCCGATTCCAGATAGAAGCCGAGGGTTGGCAAGCCAACAAAGCCAAGGATGGCACTGGAGCGCAAGCCGCATTCCAGCCGGTACGCGGTGTAGGTTCGCAGCTGCACCCAGCAATCCGGTATTTTGGTGTACAGGAAGGCCGAAACAACGCCCGTACGGGGCGGTAACAGGCGACCGGGTTCCGGGTCGGCTTCTTCCAGGATCTCCGAATAGACCTTGGCGAAGATACCGGCGTAGGGGATAGCGATGGCTAGAACGCCTGTCAGCGGATGGAAGCCGAAAAATTGAAGGAAAATAAGCGCCCAGAACAGCTCATGTATCGCCCGCACAAACGCGCACAGAATCCGAACCGGCATCCAGCGATAAACAAGCGCCAGAAGAAAGCCGCTGATACTGCCGAGAGCGACGCCAACGAAGGCAAAGGCAACCGTCCGAAGCAGGGCGGTTGCCAGCCCTTCGGTACTGAAAAAATCCGGTGTTATCACGCCCAGGAAGAACCGGCCAAGATCTTTCCAGGGATTGGCTGCCGTGATAGCGATATCGGCAAACACCAGGCCTACCAGGGCGATGGCGATAAAGATCAGGCTGGTTTTGACGGTTGGCGAAGACAGCATAGGAGTGGAATCTGGGCCGGTTGAGTCAGTAGAGTGGCGCAATGTCGGCCGGTGTGAGCTTTTCGCTCGACTCGTCCAGCGCGATCTGCCCGTCCTGGATACCCACGATACGGGTGCAGTATTCCAGTGCGAGCTCGACATCATGGAGTGCGATAACGCTGGTCTTGAAGCGCTCTCTCAATAACGTCATAACCTGGTGGGCAAGCGGCCCATCCAGGGCAGAGACAGGCTCGTCCGCCAACAAAAGTCCTGACTGCCGGTAAAGGGCACGGGCGATGGCCACGCGCTGGCGCTGTCCGCCGGACAGCGATGCGGTGGGCATCCAGGCTTTCTCGGTCATCCCCAGTTCCGACAATAGGCTTTTGACGTCACGGCTGTCCCGGGTGAATGGCCGAACCAGGGTAACCATGTTGTACCAGTTGCCGTGGGCATCGAGGCGGCCCATGTACACGTTGTGGAATACCGGTAACGCGTTGACCAGTCCCAGGTCCTGGGGGACCAATGCTGCCAGGCGCTCCACCTGCTCATAGACAAGACGGATCAGAGTGGATTTTCCGGCGCCGCTGCGGCCCACCAGGCCAACGCGCTCTCCTTCCCTGACACTGAGGGAGAGCGGGCCAATCACCCGCTCTCCACCAAAAGACGCCGTCAGGCCGGATAGATCGAATCCCGACATTAATCGATGATTCCGATCTGCTTTCCAACTACCCGGATCGGCTCGTAAGCGTCATTGGAGACTGGGATGAAACCACTACGGGGAAAACTTTCAAGCAATTCAGGGTCGTCCATCGCAAGCAGGGCTTCCTGAAGCCGTTTCTGGAAACCTTCACCGAACTGTTCGTTGACGTCGCCGCGAACACTCCACTGATAGTTCGGGTACGACGGCGTTGTCCAGATGACCTTCACCGCGTCGGTATCAATGTTGCCGTTTTCCATTTCCTTGTCCCACACTGAGAAGTTGATCGCGCCAACATCGTAGGTGCCCGCCTCTACGAGACGAAGGGTGCGGGTGTGATTGCCACTGAAGCCTACACGGCTGAAGACGTCGTCGGGGCTGTCATCAAAGGATTCGCGAATATAGTACTCCGGAATCAGGCGACCGGAGGTTGACCCCTTGGAACCGAAGGTAAAGGTCTTCCCCCGGAGTTCGTCGGACAGGGTTTCCATCTCGTCAAGTCCGGTACTTTTGTGGGCAATGAAATGAGTGTAAAACGCTTTGTCTTCCACGCCCTGGGCAATCGCTTCAGAGCCGGGAACCAATTCGCGGGCCTGCACGCCGGAAAGCCCGCCGAACCAGGCTAGCTGGACCTGGTTGTTGCGGAAGGCTGAAACCGCGGCGGCGTAGGATTTGACAGGGATATAGCGAACATCTACGTCCAACTCTCCTGCCAGGTAATCGGCGATACCCGTGAAGCGTTCCACCAGTTTGGTTTCGTCTTCATCGGGAATGGCGGTGAAGACGAGTGTCTGGGCTGAAACGGTTGCTGAAGAGAGCAAGGTCAGTAAGCTGGCAACAGCGAATTTCCGTATCAATTTCAAAGCCATTTGAATTTCCTTGTGTCTGGAGCTGAATTTAGCGGGGTCACATGTCCGGACCGGAAGCCCGAAGCTATCCAGAATACCGTGATTTACTGCAACTCTGAACAGCTATACGATTCTATGAGCCAATCAGGTTAGGGGTATCCGGCAAAAAATGAAAATCTTGATGGAAACCGACACTCATGAAAATCATCCTGAATACCCCGGCGCTACCGGGCTCCAGGGCTGGTAATCGGGCCACGGCGGACCGATGGTGCCGGTTGCTTGAGCAGGCCGGACACCGGGTTTTCGTTGTGACCGAATACAACAACGAGCCCTGCGACCTGTACATTGCCCTGCACGCCTGGAGGAGCCATGAGGCCGTTCTTCGCTTCCGTGACCGTAACCCGGAAACGCCGATAATCGTTGTGCTTACGGGCACGGACATATACGACCACCAGTACCGCTACCCGGAGCAAACCCTCCATTCCATGGCCCTCGCGGATTGCCTTGTGGGGCTCCACCATCGTGTTGGCCGGGATATTCCCGAGCGTTTCGTGCCAAAGCTGGTGACGGTGTTGCAGTCCGCCGATCGGCCCGGGGGTAATGCTGGCGTCGATACCAGGCATTTCGATGTCTGTGTTATCGGACACCTGCGCGAGGAGAAGGACCCTCTGAGGGCCGCAATCGCGGCGAGGACATTGCCGCCAGGTTCGACCATCCGGGTGCTGAATGCAGGCAAGGCTCACAGCCATGACTGGGCTCGGCGAGCCATAGCCGAACAGGAGGCCAATCCGCGTTTTCAGTGGCTCGGCGAAATTGACAGACTGTCCACCCACCAGCTTATGAACCGTTGCCGTGCCATGGTTATCAGCTCGGTGATGGAAGGAGGCGCTAATGTCGTATCCGAAGCCTGTCGTGCAGGGCTGCCGGTTATCGCGTCGGACATCTCCGGCAATATTGGCCTACTGGGTGAAGATTACCCGGGGTACTTCCGTGTAGGCGACGAGGCTGATCTTGCGAAGGTGTTACTGTGGGCGGAACAATCCCCCGAATATCTCGGGGAACTGACCGATCGCGTCACCGAACTCGCCTCTTGCTTTGTTCCTGAAGCTGAGCAGGCGGCCCTGCTCACTGCGATTGAGAAGGCCAGGGCCAAAGGCGACCGTCTCAATCCCTGAGTGTGATGGGCTCGATGGGGCCGCTCTCATCCTGCGGCAACACCCGCCCTATAATGGCAGTGTGGGGATAGCCCATTGCTTTCAGCTCACTGATACAGGCATCCGCCTGGTCAGCGGGCACGCTGGCCAGCAGTCCGCCGGCGGTCTGCGGGTCGAAGATCAATGGGTAGCGAGGATGGTTGACCCACTTTTCCTGGTCTCGAATACCACGCCGGAGACGAATGTTGGCCGGCTGCAAGGAGCTGAGGATACCTGCTGCTGCAGTTTCCTCAGCGCCAGGCAAAATCGGTATTGCCGTGAGATCGAGCTCCGCATCAACGCCAGAGGGGCGCGTCATCTCAACCAGATGGCCAAGCAAACCAAAACCCGTTACGTCGGTGCAGGCTCGTGAACCATATCGGCGCAGGCACTGGGCCGCGTCTTTGTTGGACTGCATCATTGAGGCCAGGGCAGAATCAATCCAGCGGCCTTTCGCGGCAAGTTTGGCGTGGGCAGCGAAGAGCGTCCCGGTACCGATAGGCTTGGTCAGCAGCAGAACGTCTCCGGCCCGCAGGCCGCCCTTGCTCATGACGTCATCCGGATCAATCAACCCGTTGACGGCAAAGCCCAGTGCCAGCTCCCGGCCTTCGCCCGTATGGCCGCCCACCAACGCGCAGCCAGCTTCATTCAGCACTTCCACGGCGCCGGACATCATCTGGTAAACCACGTCTTCCACCTTGGACTCTATGCCGTAGGGCACGGTCGCTACGGCGGTGGCACTCTGAGCTTCGGCGCCCATGGCAAACACGTCGCCCAGGGCGTGATTGGCGGCAACCCGGCCGAACACATAGGGGTCGTCAATAAAGGCGCGAAAGAAATCGACGGTGTGAACCACCGCCTTTCCGGGTGGGACGGTCAGTACGGCGGCGTCGTCTGGGGCGTGTAGACCAATCAGGATGTCATCCCGCTCTATTGGTCGCAGCTCGCCGAGGGCCCGTGACAACACGGTACTGCCGACTTTGGCTCCGCAGCCACCGCAACGCATGGCCACCGCGGAGATGGCCTGGGACGCTTCCTCGGGGTTTTGTGCGGCGCCGGTGTCGGGCAGGGCGGCGTTCTCTTCCATGGCGGGAAGATCATTGAATTTCGCCATGAAGCGTCTATCAATGCTGTTTTTCCAGCGCCAGACCCAAGAACCGGCCAACGACAGGTCACCTCTGGAGGCCACTGCGAATTTGTCGCCGGTACTGATCAGCGCCAGCCATTTTTTCTGCGGCCGGAATGGCTTCGCGGGCTTTCCGAGGGCATGGCGGCGGAGGTTGTCCGCTAGTGGCTGGCCCTGACGAACGGCAAATACGCCGGCTTTTTCCCGGGGGTGATTTACAACGTTGGCAATGTCACCCGCCGCGAAGATATCGTTGTCGGTTTCTGTCTGCAGGGTGTCCGTCACCCGGATAAAGCCACCGTCGTCCAGGGCCAGGCCGGTATCCCGCAGCCACTCGGGGCCGCCGGCACGGGTGACCCAGAGCACTTCGTCAACCGACAGGGTGTCGCTGGACTCCGTGGTCAAACGATTGGCCTCGACCTCTGAGACTGCGGATCCCAGGTGAACCTTCACCCCACGGCTTGCGAGTGTGTCAGCGAATACCGCACGCACCCTGGCGTTGTGGGTAGGCAGGATCTGCTGGTCTGCATCAAACAGATGAAAGTGCAACTGGTCCGGGTCGTGGCCGCGCTTTTCGAGCTCATTTCGTAGCCGGAACTGCATGGCCAGTGTGAGTTCAACGCCACCTGCACCTGCGCCGACCACAGCAACGGTCATCGGGCCGTCATGGTTTTCCAGCCGCGACAATAATGACAGCCAGCGATTGTTGAATCCGTTGATAGGCTTGACGGGCACTGCATGTTCAGTTGCGCCGCTGACGTCACCGACCTTGGGAGCGGACCCGATATTCACCGACAGAATGTCGTAAGGCACGTCCGGTCGGGAGCGGCAGACCACACGTTTTCGATGGCGGTCGATGCCAACAACTTCATCGCGGTAGAAGCGCGCGCCCGCGAACTCGGCCAGTTTGCTGAGGTCTATATGGACGTCGTCGTAGGAATAATGCCCAGCCACATACCCGGGAAGCATTCCGGAGTAGGGTGTATGGGTATCCCTGCAGATGAGGGTAAGGCGGACACCAGGCACTGGGTTCATGGCAAAGCGCTTGAGAACGCCTACGTGGCTGTGTCCGCCGCCAATCAGGACAATGTCCCGTAAAACAGGCTGTTCGGATTGTTGCATTAAATAACTTTCTTGGCTTCGTCGCTGAAGGTGTTAAAGCCTTTCACGCTTGAAAATGCCTGAAGCTTTTCTTTGTCCGCGTCAGACGGATTGGCGATCTGGTCAACCGAGGTGATACCGGCTTCCTTCATTTTGCGGGCGGTGGCCGGCCCAATACCTTTAACCTGGGTCAGGTCGCTCTTGTCCTTCGGCTTTGGAGCGCGTGTTGCTGCAGCCGGCTTTGCCGCTGGCTTCCGCGCGGCCGTGGCGGCTTTCTTGGGAGCGGCTTTAGTGGCTGCGGCCGGACTTTTGGCGGCGGTGCTCGCCTTGGGTTTGGCGGCTTTCTTTGCAGTTGCCGCTTTTGGTGTGGCGGGCTTCTTGGCGGTCGGTTTTTTGGCCGCTGTCTTACTGGCGGTGGATTTTTTCGGAGCTGACTTGCCTTTGGCAGCAGGGCCGGCCTTCTTGGCGGCCTGGCCTGCGACCTTCTTCGCCTCTTCGCTGGCTTCCTTGCTGGCAATACCAAGGCGGTCCAGGATATTGTTTTGCAAATCGTGGAATTCACCCAAGCGACGTTCAAATTCTTCGTTGAAACGTTTCATTTCACGATCACGAAGCTCATCCACTTCCTTCAGCAGTTTGCGGACGGGTTCCTGAATCTGGTTCTGCAGGCTGTCGAACTGCTTGAGGGCGTCGTTGATCAGCTTTTCGATCTGTGATGACGTTTTATCGAACTCTTTGTTCACTTTCTTGACGACTTTATCAACGCTTTGCTTGTTGGCTTTCTTCGCCATGAGGACTTTCTCCTTGAAGTGCAAGTTGATGTGGGGCGTTGGTGAGTTCAGGCCAGTTGCCGAATGCTGGAGGCGGGCCCTGAGGAACGTCTGGATTTTAGCGTCTGCTTCTTGAGCACCACCTCACGAATGCGCTTGAGTTTTTCGCTCAGGGCAGACGAGGAGTTGTCATTGAGTTCTACGAAATCAACGGAATAGAAGAAATTGCTACAGTGTTTCCTGCGTTCCGTTACCAGGCCGGTAATTCCATCCGCCCTGATGTCGTCAAACGGCATTTCCATCACGAGATCCAGGATAACCGTATCACCGGGGTTAAATATCTTGTCCGTCTTCATCACACATCCGAAGTGATCGAGCTCGAACAGCGCGGCCTGCACACGCTCCCGGCGAAAGAGGCCACGCTTGATGTGAAAATGTGCGACAAGATCCGGTAGTGCTTCGTTCATCTAAAAGTGATCTCTTTTGCACCCCGAGGGGGTCCGGACGACACCCCTAGGGCGTGTTCCTGAAAGTATATGGTTAAACAATAGCCACACTCTGTTGGTTTGGCAACGTGTTCAGTGTCATACGATAGAGCTCTCAGGCGGTTCATCAACTGTTTTTATCATTTTGGCCCGTTTGTAGCGTGTTGAGCTCGTAAATATCCGTGCGCCGGTCTTTCAGGTTCGTCACCGAGCCTTCGTTGCGCACCAGCTTCAGCTTTTCCAGATCCATATCTGAAAACATGATCATTTCCGTATTCGGTGTGGTTTCCGCCATCACCGCATCGTGGGGGAACGCAAAGTCCGACGGTGAGAATACGGAAGACTGGGCGTACTGCACGTCCAGGTTCTCAACCTTGGGAAGGTTACCCACACTACCGGTGATCACGACATAGCACTCGTTTTCAATCGCCCGTGCCTGCGCACAGTGCCGCACCCGAAGGTATCCGTTCTTGGTGTCCGTCCAGAAGGGCACCATAATAATATCCACCTCTTCGATGGCCGCCAGGCGCCCCAGTTCCGGGAACTCGATGTCGTAACAGATCATGATGGCCACGCGGCCGGCGTCGGTGTCGAACACCTGGAACTTCTCACCGCCTTCGATGACCCAGTCACGGCGTTCGTGGGGCGTGATATGAATCTTGCGCTGTTCGTCGACGCGGCCGTCGCGGTGGCACAGATAGGACACGTTGTAGACCCGATCATTTTCGAGCAGGGGCATCGAGCCGGTAATGATGTTGATGTTGTAACTGACCGCCATTTCCGACATCTGATTGCGGAATTGCTCGGTAAAGCCTGCCAGAAAGCGAATGGCCCGTGTCTGGTCCACCTGGTCCGTCAGGCCCATCAGCGGTGCGTTGAAAAATTCTGGAAACAGGGCGAAATCGCTCTTGTAATCCGAGAGCGCATCCACGAAGTACTCCACCTGTTCCAGCACTTCCTCCACCGAGGTAAATTCACGCATCTGCCACTGAACGGCACCCAGGCGTACTTGAGTCTTCTTGACGTTAAGCACCGGCGACGGCGGTGTATAGAGGATGTTCCGCCATTCCAGCAGAGTGGCGTAGCCCAGGGATTTCTCGTCTTCCGGCAGGTACTTGTGCATCAGCCGGGTGACCTGGAAGTCGTTGGACAGCTGAAAGCTGAGGATCGGGTCGTAGATGTCCTTGCGATCCACACGCTGGATGTATTCTTCCGGAGAGTGCTGGTCTGAATACTTGTGATATCCGGGGATGCGGCCACCCGCCAGGATGGCGCGCAGGTTCATGGATCGGCAGAGTTCTTTGCGAGCTTCATAAAGCCGCCGGCCAAGGCGGTAGCCGCGATAATCCGGGTGGATAAACACATCGAGGCCGTAAAGCGAGTCGCCTTTGGCGTTGTGCCAGATCTTTTCATTGCGCAGGATCAGGTCGTCGTAGGTGTGCGGATTGCTGAATCGCTCATACTTGACGCACACCGTGAGGGCTACGGCCACCAGGTCACCGGACTCTTCGATACAGATCTGACCATCCGGAAACTGTTGCACCAGAGCTTCGATCGTGTCCTCTGGCCAGGCACCGCCAATATCATCGTAGACCCTGTCCATCAGTCGCTGGAGCTGTGGGTAATCATCACTGGTCAGGTTACGAAGGTTGAGGTGCAGTTCTTCGTGGGCCATATACGGCAGCTCCCGTTGGGTGTGGAAATGACGGCAAGAATTGTCGATTGCTTCGGTATTTTATCAGAGAGCGCTAAAGACTTCTTATCACCTAAAGCTAAAGACTTCTTATCACATAAAGTTAAAGACTTCTTATCACATAAAGTTAAAGACTTTGCAGCACACGCCGAAAACCAGTTTATGAATGATAGACAGCCGATAGGCTGTTTGACTGACCCCCCGAATAGACTGTCTCGAAAAGGACCCGGAAAATGAACCTGAGTTTCGGCCAGAAGTTGCTCGTCGCCTTTGGTATTTTGCTTTTACTTGTTATGGGGGCGTTTACGCTCAGCGGCAACCTCCGGTTACAGGACACTACGGATACTTATGTTGATGCACTGATTGAAGACACCGTGGCTCAGAGTACGTCCAGCATTGCGGATTGGCTCAACACCCGTCTTGCCATGACCGAAGCAACGGCAAAAGCGCTGGAGTCCGTGGAAACCGATGCCGAGGCGAGGGTTATCCTGGCCGCTGCGACAACCGGTGGCGGGTTCATTGACGTCTATGTTGGCCGTGATGATGGCTATATGCTGATGAAGGACGATGTCTCAGAAGCCACGCTGCCTGCGGATTTCGACCCACGCACGCGGCCCTGGTTCAAACAGGCGAAACAAAAGGGCTCAGCGTCGTTCACCGAACCCTACGTGGATGCGGGCACTGGAGGCACCATCATTTCCACGCTGGCACCGGTCAAACGTGGGGCCTACCAGGGTGTTGTCGGTGGTGATATTGCCCTGAAGACCATAGAACAGACGCTCTCCACGATTACGCTGGCCAACACTGGCTATGCGGCCCTGATCAGTGACGACGGCACCGTGTTGTTTCACCCGGACCAGAAACTGGTTGGCAAGAAGATCAGCAGTCTTTTGGGAGAATCCCCTCGGCTCAGCGGTGAAATTCACGAATATGACACCGGAGATGCCAGTTGGACTGCCGGTTTCCATCGCATCAAAGGTGCCCGTGGTGTTGAGTGGTATCTCGGCACTTTTATCAACGAAGACAAAATCAATGCGCCGGTCCACGCCGCTCGCGTAACCGGGCTGATCATCGCAGTAATTGGCTTGTTGGTGTCCCTGGTGATCCTGCGTTTTGGTATCCGCGTGCTGATGGCTCCCGTTCGCAAGCTTAATGCCGCCATGGCATCAATCGCCAGTGGCGAGGCGGACCTCACCAAGCGCCTGGACGATAGCGCCAACGACGAGTTCGGCAAGCTCGCGGCGGAGTTCAACAGCTTTGTTGAGAATATCCAGAATGTGGTCCGGGATGTCCAGCAAGGCACCGCCGAGCTTGGCGAAAACGTGTCCTCCCTGCGGGATACTGCCAGCACCAGCCGAGACAGCGTTGAAAAACAGCAGGCCGAGATTGATATGGTGGCCACGGCCATCAATGAGATGTCTGCCGCTGCCGGGGAAATTGCACAGAATGCCCAACAGACCGCGGATGCCTCCAACACCGCCGATGCAGACAGCCGTGCTTCCCTTGAAACCGTTGCCGCTTCCCGGGATGCAGTACAGAAATTGTCAAAAGAGATTAACGCCGCTGCGGAAGTCATCGATAAACTCGGCAAGGACGTTACCGACATTACCTCGGTTCTCGAGGTAATTCAGGGGATTGCTGAACAGACCAACCTGCTGGCACTGAACGCGGCGATCGAGGCCGCCAGGGCAGGGGACGCGGGCCGTGGCTTTGCGGTTGTTGCTGACGAAGTGCGCAATCTGGCTCGCCGCACCCAGGACAGCACGGAAGAGATCAACAACATGATTGAGCGCCTGCAAAGCGGTGCAAACCAGGCGGTTGACGTCATGAAGGCATCAACAGCGGTCTCGAATGTGAGCATGGAGAAAGCTCAGGATGCCATGGAGTCCCTCAACCGTATTGCTGATGCCATAACGTCGATCAGCCAGATGACCTCCCAGATCGCAACGGCTTCTGAAGAGCAAACCTCGGTGACAGAGGAGCTGAACTCCTCCATCACCCGGATTGCCGACCAGGGCCAGGAAGCCGCCAAGGCTGCCAGCGAGAACGACGTCTACAGCGGTCAGATTGAATCGGTCGGCCACACGCTTAGTAAGAACGTGTCACGATTCAGGGTTTGAGTAAGACGTTTTCTGGGGCGCGGATAGTATCTGGATTCGCCGTCGGAGTTCGAGGAGGGTTCTGGTGCCGATGGCCCGGGACTCGTCCGTTAGATAGGGATTTTCCAGAACAAGGACGTTCCGGCTGTGCAGGTTTAGCTCGTCGATGGACTGGCCGTAGTATTGGTTGAGGTACGCGCCAAAGCTGCCATCGAAAATGGCCCTTTCCATGCCCAATTGAAGCCGATGTGCCGTTTCGTGGTCGTGCCGGTTGACGAAGAAGTAAGAGGGCATCGGATAGGCCAGCAGCAGGTCTGGCTCGATGGCGAAGTCTTTGTTGTTTTCAAGCTCCAGATCGAAAAGAACCTCGTTGACTCCCCGGGCGAAGCATTCAAAACGATGATTCTCCAGCATGCGGAAAAGAATTTCGTACCGCGAGTGAGTCACCACGCTGACTCCGTTGGCCTGCAGAATCGACGAATCCGGCCAGTGTGCGCCCTGGCCGATGCGGATACCGACTTCCTCAAGATTGCCAAGGCTTCGGATGCCTTTGAACCTGGGCAATGATTCTTTAAGCACCACGCACACCCGAAGCCCCAAAAGTCCGCCATCGATAGGTATGGGGATGGCCTGCAGGCTTTCTTCCCTCTGTTTTGATGTCGCGACATTCGCGAGATCGACCAATTTTGATTGCTGGCGCTCAAGTTCGCGGACAACCCGGCCTTGGGCCATCTCCGGGGTGCGAGTGATTCGATACGAACCGTATTCCGGTGTCTTGTCGAAGGCGAGGGCAACCAGGGCACGTATGGGTGGGCTGTCGTAATTGCGGTACCACAGGCGATATTCCCTTGCCTGTGTTTCTCCAGACAGATATTCCGAAGACACACCGGTTCCCGGGCAAACCAGAAACAATGCCAGGGCCGTCAGCCAGCCACGCGCACGCCTCACTTTCATTGAAGACTTACTCCCGCGTCCATTCGAGTTTCTTGTTATCGCCCGTTTTGATATCCAAGCAGTTTAGGTGAATTTTTCTTTCCGGAAAGGGATAACCGTAAAAAATCCCGAAAACAGTTGCGATACCTTTTAAACGGCTGCAATCATGGGCGTTAAATCACCAACAGGTAAGAAAACATGGCGTTCATCGACAATCTGATAGGTGCAACCGGCCATTGGGTGTCTGAATCGAATCCTGGGGCGCGAATCACCCAACCGCTGGCCTGGCTCCGTAAAACCAGTGGTTATGCGGCCGTCAACCGAATTATTGGCCTATCAATCCCGTTTGCACCACGGAATCGATTCAGTGTCGAGGAGATTCGCCCGGGGTTCGTTAAGGCAAGAATACGCCTGAAAGGCAATAAGAACCACTTTGGCAGCCTCTACGCCGGTGCCTATTTCCTGGTGGCGGAGATCCCCGGTGGCGTGTTGACGCTGTTTGATCTCGGCCCGGCTTACACGCCGATTCTCAAGGAAATGACGCTTCAGTTCCTGCAGCCGGCGAATTCCGATGTGTTTGTGGAGTTTTCACTGGACGCCGCCACGGTTGAAGCCATCAAGGCCGAGGCCGATGCTACGGGCAGGGCCGCGTTTGAGTTGGAAGGCACACTGTACGACAGTGACGGCCATCATGTGGCCACTTCGATGGCCCACTATCGTGTTCGCAAGAAAGGCTTCCAGGCGCAGTGAACTGAGGTTGATTCAAGCGCCGTCCAACCCCCGTAGGGCGGCGAGGAAAGTTTCCCCGTATTTTTCGAGCTTTGCCGCACCCACGCCGTTTATCTCAGCCATTTCGGCAAGGCTGTTCGGTTTCTTGTCCAGAATTTCAAACAGCGTGGCATCGTGGAAAATCACGTAGGGCGGCACGCCCTTCTCATCCGCCAGCGATTTTCGGCAGGCCCGCAGCGCTTCCCAGCCGGGTTTGTCAGTGATCTGGTCTGCAATCCTGCGGCGGCCGGACCCTGATGACCCACGGCCACTGGAGGCCTTCACCACGGGATCCTTGCGTAACTGGATGGCTACCTCGCCCTTAAGTAACGGGCGACATTGTTCCGTGAGTTGCAGCGCTCCATAGCCTTCCGGGTCAGCCCTGAGGTAACCGTTGGCCACCAGCTGACGGAATACGGACTTCCAGTCGTTTGCAGACAACTCGGTACCAATTCCGTAGGTGGAAACCGTTTGATGGCCGGACTGCAGGATACGTTCGTTCTCAGAGCCGCGTAACACATCAATCAAATACGTAACCCCGAAACGTTGGCCGGTTCTGAACACGCAGGAGAGCGCCTTCTGAACGGCAACCTTGCCGTCCCAGGTTTCCGGTGGGGTCAGGCAGGTATCACAGTTCCCGCAGGGCTGTTCAAGGGTGTCGCCGAAATACCGCAGCAACACCTGTCGCCGACAGCTTGTCACTTCGCACAGGCCTAGCATGGCATCCAGTTTCTGGCGCTCAACCCGTTTGAAGTGGTCATTGCCCATGGAGCCTTCGAGCATCTGTCGCAGTTTGATCACGTCCTGCAGGCCGTAAACCATCCAGGCGGTCGAAGGCTTTCCATCACGACCGGCTCGGCCGGTTTCCTGATAGTAGGCTTCCAGGCTTTTTGGAAGGTCCAGGTGGGCGACAAATCGAACATCGGGTTTATCGATGCCCATGCCAAAAGCAATGGTGGCCACGATGATGACGCCGTCCTCGCGTAGGAAGCGCTCCTGATTCCGCGCGCGATCACCGGCATTGAGGCCCGCATGGTAGGGCAGAGCGGTGTAGCCTTTGTCACTGAGCAGCTTCGCGGTGCTGTCGACTTTGTTGCGGGACAGGCAATAAACGATGCCGCAGTCGCCATCATGTTCCGCTTTAATAAAATCCAGTAGTTGTTTGTTTGCATTGGTTTTCGGGGCAATTCTGTACTGAATATTCGGGCGATCAAAACCACTGATAAAGTGTCGGGCTTCGGTCAGGGACAGCCGTTCAGCGATCTCCTTGCGGGTGCGCTCGTCCGCGGTGGCGGTGAGGGCTATGCGGGGTACGCCCGGGAATTCATGGGCCAGCCGGCTTAGCTCCAGGTAGTCGGAGCGGAAATCGTGCCCCCACTGGGACACGCAGTGGGCTTCGTCGATGGCAAACAGGGAAATAGAAGCATCATGTAACAGGTCCAGTGTGCGAGGCTGGATCAGCCGTTCCGGCGCGCAGTAAAGCAGGTCGAGTTCGCCGGTCATAAGGGCGTTTTCAGTGTCCCGGGCCTGTTCGAAATCCATGGTGGAGTTCAGGAACGCGGCCTTGACGCCCAGTTCTTTCAGCGCTGCCACCTGGTCCTGCATCAGTGCAATCAGAGGTGATATGACGACAGCTGTTCCGGCGCGAACCAGGGCTGGCACCTGATAGCAGAGGGATTTACCACCACCGGTGGGCATCAGTACCAACGCATCGCCACCGTTAACCAGCTCGCGGATAATGTCGCCCTGCAAGGGCCGGAAGGTCTCGTAACCGAAAACACGATGAAGGACTTCTTCCGGGTCCTGGTCGGTAACACGGGGGCGCTCTGTGCTGAGTTGTGCAAAATCCATGACTTGGCCAGCGGTGTTGGTTGAGGGTAAAGGGTGCCGTTCTGGCAGGCAGGCCATGATACCAGAAAGCGGTCACGGAATCGGCGGAGACAAACAAACCTTATAAACGCTACAATGCGCCTTTTTTCTGCACCCAACAAACAGGAACTCCATGCAGGAATTTGACGCCATCCGACCTTACTCGGACGAGGAAACCGGAACCGCCATCAACAATCTGGTACGGGATCCGGAATTTCTGGATATGATTGGCCGCTTCAAGTCGCCCACACTGGCCAAATGGGCGCCGGGAATGCTCCGGGTATGGGTCAAGCGCTGGCTGGCCAGGAACTTTGGCGGACTTACCCGTATCGACGACCTCCAGGCGCGATTGTCTGGCTACGTTGGTGAACTGGTTGATCACACAACGACCCGGGTTACCCACAGCGGGCTGGAAAATCTGGACAAGCAGAGCGCTCACCTGTTCATCTCCAACCACCGCGACATCGTGTTCGACCCGATGGTGGTCAATTACCTGCTGTTCGCGAACGGCTTCAATACCACACGTATTGCCATTGGCGACAACCTGCTGGCGAACCGCGTATTTGCTGAAATGATGCGGCTGAACAAGAGCTTTGTGGTGCGTCGCAGTATGACCAGCCCACGTGAAATGCGGGACGCCTACATCATGCTTTCGGCGTTTATCAATCACAGTATCGACAACAACGAGAGCATCTGGATTGCGCAGCGTGAAGGGCGCGCCAAAGACGGGCTGGATTTCACCGATCCCGCCATTATTAAAATGTTCTACATGAGCCAGAAGAAAAGTGGGTTGGATTTCGGCGAAGCCATGAACCGGCTGCACATCGTGCCGGTGTCCATTGCCTACGAGTATGATCCCTGCGATATGGACAAGGCCCGAGAGCTCGAAACCCGCTCCCGCACGGGCAAGTACATTAAGGCCGAAGGCGAGGATACTAACCAGATAATGCGCGGGCTCACGGGGTTCAAGGGCCACGTGCACGTGCATTTCGGAGCACCCATCGCGGATGCCGAAAACACGCCTAAGGAACTGGCTGCCCGGATCGATCGGGAGATGCATGCCAATTATCACTTGCACACGTCCAACCTGGTGGCCTATCAGCAAAGAGGCATTCATCCTGATTCACACGCCAGCAGAGACTCTGTAAGCGATGCGGTGGTGACGGCAGAGGCCTGGTCAGCGGCGGAAATAGAAGCCGCCGAGGCGGAGATGGAGCGTCGACTCGATGCCTGCGACCCGGCGATTCGGCCCTACCTGCTGGATATGTACGCCAACCCGGTGGTCACGGCGCTTGAAGCTCACAATGGCAACGGCTCGACGGATACACCAACGGAACACCCCTGATACCCGAGGTATTTTGTGCAAGAACTTCAATATATCGAATTGGAAACCAACCCCAATCCTACTGCCGCCGTTATCTGGCTGCATGGCCTTGGAGCCAGTGGCCATGATTTCGAGCCAGTAGTGCCGGAGTTGGGGTTGCCCGACAATGCAGCTGTTCGGTTCATTTTTCCTCACGCCCCCAACATGCCGGTCACCATTAACGGCGGAATGACGATGCCAGCCTGGTACGACATCAAGGCAATGGATATTGATCGAGTGGTGGACACCGATCAGTTGATGGCCTCGTCAGACGCGGTTGCAAAACTGGTGGACCGGGAAATTGAGCGTGGCGTGAAGAGCGAGAACATTGTGATTGCCGGATTTTCCCAGGGGGGCGCCGTGGCCTACGAGCTTGGGTTGAGCTATCCGAAGCGCCTGGCGGGCATTATTGCCCTGTCAACATACTTTGCCACTGCGAAGACTGTGAAGTGCTCAGAGGCGAATCGTGATATCCCGATCCGGATCTATCATGGCACCTTTGACCCCATGGTACCGGAGGCCCTGGGCCGGCAAAGCGTGGAAAAGCTGCAGGACATGGGGTTTGAACCCACGTATGAGACCTATCCGATGGAACACAGCGTGTGCATGGAAGAGATCGTGGATATCGGCAAGTTCCTTCGCGATAACGTGCTGTAAAGCTCGCCTGCCGTTCGATTGGCGAAGCCTAAGCAGGGCAGGTTGCCTCGCTTAGCTTCGCCAGAACGCTGGTGAAAGCACAATCACCACGCTCAGTATTTCCAGACGCCCCATCAGCATACCCACCGATAGAATCCATTTGGCAAGCTCCGGGAGCGGTGCAAAAGTGCCCGCTGGCCCAATTGTGTCGCCGAGCGCCGGGCCAACGTTGGTCAGTACGGTGAGCGCTCCGGACAGGCTGGTGATAAAGTCCAACTGCAGAGCTGCCAGCGCGACCGTTATGATCAGCAGGCACAACAGAAAGATAAAGGTGTAGGCAATCATTGAAGCGATAATTTCGTCGCTGACCGCGCGGCCGTTATAGTTGCGGGTGAATACGGCCCTGGGATGCAGCAGCCGCATCAGCTGCTCCCTCAGCACGATCAATGAGAGCTGGAAGCGGAACACTTTCATGCCCCCGGCTGTTGAGCCAGAGCACCCGCCGATAAACATCAGAAAGAAAAACAGCACAAACGCAAGTGGGCCCCACGCAGAGTAATCTTCCGAGGCATAGCCGGTTGTTGTGACCACAGACGTGACATTGAAGAGCGTCGACACGTAGCCGTTAACGAGGTCGAACTCCACTGGTGAGACGTACCAGCGGTAAAGAGTCAGTAAGGCAGGTACCACCAGCAGGATGGTCACGAACAGCCGCACCTGCTGATCCCTGAACAGCACGCCGTGCTGGCCATGCATTTCCCGGACAAAAAGAAAGAACGGCATGCTGCCGATCATCATGAACAGGGTGGCTTCCAACAGAATCAGGTTGGAGTCGAACTTGCCCATGGACAAGTCGGATGTGGAGAAGCCGCCGGTCGCAATACTCGTCAGGCCATGGTTGAATGCGTCAAACAGGCTCATACCGGACAACCAATAGGTCGTTACCGCAAGCACCGAAAACGCCACGTAAACCAACAGCAGGCCACGACTGAGGGTTTTCATTCGCGGCAGGGCCTTGTCAGTCCATTCTGAAGATTCCGTTGCAAAAAGCCGCATGCCGCCCACGCGGAGGAAGGGCAATACGGCAACGAACATGCCGATGATCCCGATGCCACCAATCCATTGCAGTACAGAGCGCCAGAGCAGTAGGTCCTGATCCATGGTGTCCAGGCCGGTAAGCACCGTGGCTCCGGTGGTGGTGATGCCGGATGTGCCTTCGAAAAAGGCCTCGCCGAGGGTGAGCCCCAGATCACTGAGATAGAACGGGAGCGAGGAGAGCAGGGCGATAATAAACCAGCTGGAGACGGTCAGCACGAACATGTAGCGGGGCTTCAGGTCTCGTGCCTGGCGGTAGGTCGCGAGAATGCCCAGCAGCCCCGTGCCAAAACAGATAGCCGCAGACTCCGCAAACGCCATGGCATTCGGCGATTCAGAATTTACGAGAAGAAGCACAGGTAAGGTCATGAAAATACTAAGAAGTATAAACATGACGCTCATGATAAAGATTACGGGGTTCAGGTTTCTCAAAGGACGCTCTAGCCGGCTGAACAGAGAGACGGCGTCAGAATACATGCGGCTTGGGGCTTTCGCAAGGTGGAACCCGCAGTGTGTCAGGGTCTTACAGGTACATTAAATCACTGTAAATTCCGCGTAAATAAGGATCCGAACGCTGGTGTTTGTCGTCAGCCTGATGCAACTTCGAATTGTGAGTTCGGTTTGAAACCGGAAGGAGAATTCAAATGAAAAAGTCGATTGCATTGATGCTTGGTCTTTCTGCAGCGCCGCTGATGGCGGTCTCCCAAAGCGCCTTCGCTGATGTCTACAAGTCAGGTGGTGGTAGCCTTTATGCGGGCCTGAACTACAGCTTTATCAATATCGAAAACGGCAGTGACGACGTTGACGTTGGTACGCTGTCCGCGAAGGTGGGTGGCCTGGTGTCGCCTTTCTTTGGGCTCGAAGCCCGTGCTGGGTTTGGCGTGGACGATGATCGCATTGGCGGCGTCGATTATTCGCTGGACAATTTCTTCGGCGGCTACGCCACGCTGAATCTGGCGAACGAATCACCCGCAACGCCTTACGTTATTTTCGGTGTAACCCGGGTTGAAGTGGAAGCGAAGTCGTTCCTGGGGACCACCACCGAGGATGAGTCGGACTTTTCCTACGGCGCTGGTGTGAATGTTGAGCTGGCACCGGAAGTGTCTGGCAACGTGGAATACATGCGTTACTATGACAAGGATGGCTCCACCGTTGATGGTCTGGGCCTGGGCGTCACCTTCAACTTCTGATCGGAGCGCTCTGCACAAAGAAACCTTGGCGGCGGAGGCCTGTTCGCCGCCGTTATTGGGAGCCAGTTTGAATCACCTTGCCCATCTTTTTCTCGCACCAGATTCCCCCAAGGTTCGTGTGGGCAGCCTGCTGGGGGACTTTGCGAGAGGCATTGTGCCGGACGAACTGCCCCGGGAAGTGAGGGTGGGGCTGCAGCATCACAGGGCGGTGGATGCGTTTACCGACCAGCATCCGCAAGTCATTGCAAGCAAGCGGTTGTTCTCCCCTCAGCGCCGACGTTTCTCGGGTGTGGCGCTGGATATCCTCTACGATCACTACCTGTTAAGAAACTGGCAACGCTTTAGTCATGTGAATTCCGATACCTTTATCGATCAGGTCTATCGGGAACTCGATGAAAACGCGTCGCTGATGCCTGAGAAAATGCAAAAGGTGACTCGGCAGATCGTTCTCCACGACTGGTTCCGCTCATACCAGGACATTGACAACATTGGGTATGCTCTGGACCGGGTCGCCAATCGCATACGGTTCAGGAATGCGTTCAGCGGAATCATCGAGGAGATCAAAGCCCACGACCAGGAACTCGAACACAGGTTCCTCAGCTTTTTCCCTGAACTCAAACACTTTGCCACAAAGGATTTTGAATGTTGACGGACTCCAAGAGATACGTTGTCGCTGCGCTTTTCGCGTTCCTGATCCCCTCCATCGCCATGGCTGAGAGCAGCAGTAATGAAAACGCTGTGCCCGAGCGACTTGGCTTTGTTGAATGGCTTGTGCTCGAGGGCACGGGCCTACGCATGAAGGCCCGGCTGGACACCGGGGCCAAAACCTCTTCACTGCATGCCGTCAATGTTGAGCCGTTCATGAAAGGTGATGAAGAATGGGTCAGTTTCCAGTTGCCGCTGGCTGACCACCAGGATGAGGACGACGCCGACGGCAAGAATCTGGAAGAGGTGATTCTGGAGTTCAGCCTGCCTGTTGAGCGTACGGTTAAGATCAAGCGCAAGGGCGCACCCTCGCAGCGCCGGTTTGTGGTGGTTATGGACTTCTGCATTGCCGGTACCAGTCATAAAACTGAGTTCTCACTCACGGACCGTGGGAAGTTTTCCTATCCGGCGTTGTTGGGTCGACGGTTCATGCGCGACGACAATATCCTGATTGATTCGGCGGACGCCTTCATCGCGAAGCAGGACTGCGAGTACAAAAATCTGGCCGATGTTGCTGAAGAGCACGCTGGGTGAGTTGTTTGTAAAGTCTGCGTATAGACAAAATGTAGCTATAAGTCTACAATGATACCAAGTGTTAAGTGGGCGAGAGCCTGAAAAACAGTGGTGTCCGCTATGAGTAACGCGCAGAAACTCGCAACCGTCCAAAAGAACAACGTCTCCGGCGTTGGCCTTAAAACCGTGTTTAATATTCTGGACCGTTGGGGCTGTACTCCCGAGCAGGTACAGAAAATCCTTCAGATCTCCCGCCCGGCGTACTATAAGTATCGTAAAGCGCCGGAGCAGGCGAGCCTGACCCATGACCAGATTGAACGTCTCAGTTATCTGGTCAACATCCATGGCTGCCTGCGGATGATCTTCGAGAACCCGAAGAACGTTTACGGCTTTATGGCCCTGAAAAACGACAATCCGTACTTCAACGGCAAAAGTCCCCTTGAGATTATCAGTACGGGCCAGTTTGCTGCTTTGTATGAAACGTTCAGGCGTATCGATGTATTGCGCGGGGGGCTCTGGTGAGTCAGGAACTGCCGCCAACGATCACACCCGAGAGCATTACCGGGTTTCGCCTGATCAACTCGAGGTTTCCGCCCATCAGCCTGTTTGATGATGTGGCGGACGAAGATGAGTTTGATGCGCTCTACGAACTTCAAACGCTCACCAACCCCCGTCTTCAGACCGAGTTGGGTAATCTCAACCTGATCCGCAAAGCGGAGATCCCGTTCGGAATCCCTGGCTGCTCCTACGCCACCGGCCCGTTTACCCATGTAAACCCCGAAGGCAGCCGCTTCAGCGATGGCCAGTACGGTGTTCTGTATATGGGGGAGAGCATCGATACAGCAATAGCGGAGGTGGCCTATCACCAGTCACGCTACTGGCAGGGCGTTCACGGTTTGGACTACGACCGGCTGGTGTTCCGGGGGCTAAAGTGCAAGGTAGGGACGATGACCCTGCACGACGCCACGACCCTCTCCTTTGGGGACGCCATCTACGATGCTGACAGCTACGCTGCTTCACGGAGTTATGGTCGCAGGCTCTACAGGGCAGGCTCGGAAGGGCTTCGGTATCACTCTGTTCGAAAACCCGGCGATACCTGCTGGGGATTGTTCACTCCCAGGCACGTCCGCAGTGTTATCCAGACGGCGCATTTCGAGTTTATCTGGAACGGTGAGCAAATCAGCTCGGTTAACAAGTTCACCAAGGCGTGAGCATACCGTTACGGTTTCCATTCACTGACGATCAAATCGAACAGTGCCCGCAATTCTGAACGTTCATAGTTTCGCACGCCGCATATCAGATTGAGGTTGGTGATCATCTCCGGATCATCAAAAATACGCACCCCTCCGCGGCTCTGTGATTGTTCCGCGAACTCCCGCTCCACAAGCCCAAACCCCATGCCGGATTTGACCATAACCACCGTGGAATACTCGTCGTCGGAACTGGTGGCCGCGTCGGAGAGGCTTGCCTGAGGGCCAAGCAGGTCCTTCATGAAATCAAAAAACGGGCAGTCCCGGTTGGGCCAGACCCAGGGCAGGCGCCGACGTGACTCGAAGTCGGCTGGTAGGGTGTCGAACTCCGTATCCGCAGGGCCAACAACGGAAATACGTACTGGCGTGAGTGGCACCACCTTTAACCTCGGGTCCTCGCAGTTGCCATAGACATACCCCAGATCCAGCTCTTCCGAAAGCACTTGCTCGACAATCTGGGTTGACGCCCGGGTTTTCATTTCCAGGTTGAGGTGAGGGAGAGCGTCCGTCTTCCGGCGAAGCACTTCGTCTACACGAAGGTATTCAGGCGGAGAGTTCAGTCCAAGGCGGAGTGTTGCGTGGGGCACCGAACGCAAGGAAAGCGCAGTGTTACGCACATCTTCCACGGCGGTAAACACCTGGCGAACGGGCATGAGCAAGCGCTCGCCAGCCGCGGTCAGGGACATTCCCTGTTTACTGCGCTCGAACAGCAGAACCTCGAACTCTTCCTCAAGCTGGCGAAGGTGCTCGCTCACCGCAGACGGTGTCGAATGACGACGAGCGGCCGCGCGAGTCAGATTGGCCTCTTCAGCCACCAGAAGAAAAGACTTGAGCCTGTCCAGCTTTATGTTCATATTTTTCGAACACCGGGTTCAAATAATGTCGATGGACGACCTGGTACGGCGGGTCGAGAATGGTTTCATTGTAGTCATCGTTCATATTTAAAGGAAGATGAAAATGAAAGCCATCCTCGTCAATCAAACACTCAGACAAGCACCATCGATTGCATGTGTTCCCTCAAAGAGCGCTTTCATGAGGCGAGCCATCGCTGCTATCAAACGCTATGCGGGACGTTGGAGTCGCCGGTACCAATTGAGGCAGTCGCTGTATGAAATGGACACCAGACTGGTCGAAAAAGACATAGGGTTGCCTCACGGCAGTCTGGTAGAGGAAGCGCACAAGCCATTCTGGCGGGAGTAGTCGTCACGCTGAGCCTTGTTCACCAGGGCTCAGCGATGCGTCTTCCAGAACGGGCTGTGTGCCTCTCGTAGCAGCTGAGCTCTGGTTGTTCCGATGTCCCATGCCAAACGATCCAGCTCTCTCATGGGCATTCCCCGCAGGCGTCTTCTTAGGCGTGTGCGGGTTCTTTGGTTCTCAATATAGTGTTTGAGTGTGCGAAACAGGACTTTGTCGATGTTCATATTCCACCTCCGGTGCTTGATAAAATTCTATTGGACCGGTGTTGGCGGAACAGACACAGAAGGGTGCTATTGGGGGAGTACAGTTTTAAGATACAGTTGACGCCAGCGAAACGGGTGCTAACCTTCCGTAGGTGCCGGGCTCCCATATAATTCATTTTTCAACATGACTACTTGTTTCGTGGCCGACTTGTGAGGGATCACCTGAAATATTCTATTCCCCTAGTTCTCAGCCTGTGTCTCAGCCTGGCGTCGGCGCATGCTTCCATACGCTCGGAATATGAAGTCAAAGCGGCGTTCCTCTACAACTTCACACGTTTTATTACCTGGTCAAATGGAGCAACCGCTTCCGATCCTCTTGATGTGTGCATCTACGGCGATGACCCCTTCGGCAACCTGCTTGACCCCATGCAAGGTCGTAAATCCCAGGGCAGGGCGCTTCAGCTTCGATACCCCAACGTTCCGGCCGATATCGCGGGATGCGACGTACTTTATATAGGGCAGTCCCAGTCCAGAAATGTCGACGAACTGCTCGAAATGGCCGAGAGCCACGAAGGCATACTGACAGTGAGTGATTTGCCAGACTTCATTCGCAAGGGCGGGATTGTCGGTTACGTGAAGCAGGGTAATGTTATTCGCTTCGAAATCAGCCTGAAAGCCGCAATGGAAGCGGGCCTGACCATTAACTCCAGGCTTCTGGAACTGGCGGTGAGGGTCTTGAGATGATGGGGCGGTGGCGATACTGGCGACTGAAAACCAAACTGCTATTCCTTACGTTGTTCACCAGCGCACTTGGCATCACCCTGGTCTGCGCGAGCCTCATCTTTGTTGAGAACCAGAATTACCGGAAACAGCTCGAATCCGAGCTTCATGTCATCGCCGGCATCCTGGCGGAGCAGTCCGCTGCTGCCCTGGTGTTCGAGGACAACGAGCAGCTGAGCAGTATTATCACCAGCCTCAAGCGTATCGACACTATTCGGCAGGCCTGTGTCTACAACCAGAAAGGGGACGTGATGACGTCTCTTTCAGGCCGGCCACAGGGGCAATGCCCGTCGGTTGGTTCGTCGTTGGAAGTAGGGTTCGTCGGGGACGTCTATCAGTTACTGATGCCGGTCACACTGGACAACGAAGTGGTCGGTCAGCTTTTCCTCTCATCACACCTTGAAGTTTTGCGGGGCCATATCCGGACCTTTGTATCCGTAGCCTCCGGTATCGGGGCGGTGATCCTCATCGCGCTGGTATTCCTGGCGCTCAGGTTACAGAGAATCGTATCCGAACCCATTCTCAAGCTTTCGGAGACGGCCGAGCGCATCGCCCAGGATCACGACTATTCCATTCGTGCGCCGGTTTCCGGCACCGACGAACTCGGGCGCCTGGGTAACACCTTCAACGAGATGATCAGCACCATCCAGCAACAGAACCGCCGCATCCTGGAAAGCCGTGACAGCCTGGAGCGCATCGTCGAGGCCAGGACCTCCGAGCTGAGCATGGCCAACCGTGAACTGGAGGCGTTCAGTTACTCGGTCTCCCATGACCTCAGGCAGCCCCTGAGAGCCGTTGAAGGGTTTGGGCAAGCCCTGGAAGAGGATTGTGGCGATCAGTTGAATGAGATCGGTAAGGATTACCTGAAGCGAATCCGCGCGGCCAGTGTACGGATGGCGGGGCTGATCGATGGGTTGCTTGTTCTGTCCCGCGTCAGCCGACAGTCCATGGAAAATCAGACGATAGACTTGAGCCAGATGTTGGAAGAAATTGCGGAAGAACTGCAAGACATCAGCGATGAAGTGCCAACGGAAATTCTCATACAGCCGGGTATGTGGGTTGTAGGCGACAGCCGAATGCTGCGTGTTGCCTTCCAGAACCTGATGGCGAACGCCTGGAAATACAGCGCCAAAGAAGAAAAACGAATTGTCGAAGTGTTGTCTCGAAGAGAAGGGCGCTGGGTTGCTATTGAGGTTCGTGATAACGGTGTCGGCTTCGATATGAGGTATATCGACAAACTGTTTGTGGCATTCAATCGACTTCATACGCCGTCGGAGTTCGGCGGCACAGGTATTGGCCTGGCGACTGTATACCGCGTGGTTCGCCGGCACCATGGCGATATTTCCGCTACGTCGCAACTGGGTGAGGGGGCAAGTTTTGTTGTGAAGTTGCCTGTTTCGGGAGATCAGGGCTAGACTGTAGTCAGATTCAACCTATTAATGCAATTCATTGAAAGGGCAAATAAAATCATGGATGGCCATTCAATCCTTGTGGTTGAAGACAACCCGGATGATCAGGTTCTGGCAGTGCGAGCCCTCAAGAGTGCGAGCGAAAACAGCCCTGTCATCGTAAAAGAAGACGGGCAGGAAGCCCTGGACTTCCTGTTTGGCAACGATGCCAGGCAGCCGTGTAAAGATCTGGATTCGCTCGGTCTTGTTTTGCTTGATGTGAAGCTTCCCAAGGTCAGTGGCCTGGAGGTCCTGAAAGGTATTCGGTCCTCGCCACTGACCAACTGGCTGCCAGTCGTTATGGTTACATCCTCTGATGAGCCGGCAGACCTGTTGAATGCATACCGTTTGGGTGCCAACAGCTTTATCACCAAGTCGATCAATTATCGGGAGTTTACGGAACAAATGAAGTTGCTTGCCCGCTATTGGCTTTTTGTCAATAAAGTGCCGAAGGCAGGTGCGGTTCGCTCGTTTTAAAAAGGTAAGGCCATTGACAGACACAGCCAGCCCTCTACGGATGTTGATCGTCGAAGATTCAGAAGACGATGCGCTGCTTCTACTGCGAGAGATGCGCAAAGGAGGCATAGCCCCCTATCATGAGTTGGTAGACAGCGAAGACCGTCTGTCCTATGCCCTTCGCCGGGGTAAGTGGGATATCGTCATTACCGACCACAACATGCCCGGCTTCTCTTCGTTCAGGGTATTGGAGCTGACCAAGAAGTACTGCAAGGACCTGCCAGTAATCATCGTATCCGGAACGATCGGCGAGGGCGTTGCCGTTACCGCCATGAAAGCCGGTGCGCAGGATTACATCATGAAGGACAACCTGTCCCGGTTGATTCCTGCCATTGATCGGGAAGTACGTGAAGGATTCATGCGCCAGGCCAAGCGTGTTGCCGAGAATGCCCTGGAGCATATGGCTTATCATGACAGCCTGACTGATCTTGTGAACCGCCGGGAATTCGAGCGGCGGCTGGTGCAGGCGCTCGAAGACACCCATAAAACCGGCCGTCATCATGTACTGCTCTATCTTGACCTTGACCAGTTCAAGATCATAAACGACACCTGTGGTCATGTGGCTGGGGATTACTTGCTTAAGCAGGTCGCCGCATTGCTGTCACTTCAAATTCGCTCTGATGATACCCTGGCTCGCCTCGGCGGCGACGAATTTGGAGTACTGCTGCGCGGTTGCGACGCGGTTCATGCACACAAGGTCGCTGAAAAGCTGTGTGAAGTGGTCCATGAGTTCCGCTTTGTTTGGCAGAACAAGCCGTTCTCGGTGTCGCTCAGCATCGGTATGGTTGTGATCAACGAAAACTACAACAGTGCCGGTGAGCTTCTGAGCCACGCCGACCTGGCCTGCTACGCCGCCAAGGATCGGGGACGCAATAACGTCCAGCTTTACGAAACCGATGACAGTGATATGCAGCAACGTCAGCGGGATATGAACTGGACCAGCCGAATTCAGCAGGCTCTGCAAAATAACAGTTTCTGCCTATGGCAGCAGGAAATGGTTGCCCTTCAGCCAGAAGCCAACGACGGTTATCGCACCGAATTTCTGGTCCGCCTGAACGAAGGGGATGACATCGTACCTCCAGGAGCCTTCATTCCTGCGGCGGAACGCTTCAACTTGATGACACGAGTTGATCGCAAGGTCATCGACCTGGCATTTGACTACCTTGATCGCACTGGGCTCGGGCGTGAGAGCACAGGAACGTTCTTTATTAATCTGTCTGGAAGCTCGTTTAACGAACCGGAACTGTTTCTGTACATCAGCCAGTTAGCGGAGCGGTACAAGCTGATTCCCGAGCGTATCTGCTTTGAAATTACTGAAACTTCCGCCATTGCCAATCTGAACGCGACTCAGAGGTTCATCAATTCCGCCAAAAGAAGAGGGTTCAAATTCGCGCTTGATGATTTCGGCGCGGGCATGAGTTCGTTCTCCTATCTGAAAGCCCTGCCAGTGGACTACCTGAAAATTGATGGTGGTTTCGTCCGCAACCTGCTGGACGACCCAATCGATTTGTCGATAGTCGATGCGTGCAACCGGATTGGCCACTCCGCAGGACTCAAAACGGTTGCCGAGTTCGTGGAGAACGACGAGGTGAGAGCCCGTCTGGTTGAACTGGGCCTCGACTTCGCCCAGGGATATGGAATTTCCATGCCTCGACCGCTGGAATAGATACCTCTCCGCCTTTGTTCACACTTCAATAATGGACGTAACCTCCAAAAGGATTATCAATGCTCGAAAATGGTGACTTGATATTACGCTACCTGGAGCGTTTGGGTGTCGAGTATGTGTTTGGCGTTCCTGGCGGGAGCATTGAACCATTTTATGATGCGTTGGCAAGAAGTGAACGCCGGGGAGGCATTCGGACCATTACTGCTCGTCATGAATCCGGAGCGGCCTTCATGGCAGAAGGGTATGCCCGCGAAACTGGAAAAATAGGCGTCTGTTGTTCAACTGCAGGTCCTGGTGCCACGAACCTGTTAACCGGTGTCGCATCAGCCTATGCGGACGGCATTCCCATTCTCGTCATAACGGCGCAAACAGGGCTGGACAAGTTTGGCCAGGGTTCGTTGCAGGAAACATCTTGCACAGGAATTCATACAGTCGAGATGTTTGCCAAATGTACGCGTTACAACACTCTGGTATCGCATCCTGCGCAACTTGAAACCAAATTGCTTCAGGCTGTAAGCCATGCTGTGAGTAATCAACCCGGGCCGGCACACCTTGCGATCCCCCTGGATGTAATGCGCCATCGGATTCCGGATAACGTAAAGGATCAGGCGCTCAATGCTTTTCTCAACCACGAAGTTGCTCCCAATCAGGCGTCCCTCCAGGCGCTGCTGGACGATTTAGAGTGCACCGATAAGGTCACGCTGGTGTTGGGTGAGGGCGCTACGGGGGCAAATGATATATTGGTAGCGTTGGCGGAATCACGTAATTGGCTACTCGTTACCACGCCGCGAGGAAAAGGGCTCGTAGATAGCTTTCATCCACTCTACAGGGGCGTATTCGGTTTCGCCGGCCACAATAGCGCGACCGACGCGTTAAAAGTGGAGAATGCGGATCGTGTCGTAGCCATCGGCACAGCCCTCGATGAAGTATCCACGTGTGGATGGGACCCGACCACCATACTGTCGGACCGCCTGATTCATATTTCCAGCAACCCTTCACATCTCAGCCGTTCAACAATGGCGAGGTTGGTAGTTCTGGGCTCCCCGAAACTCGTATTTGGAGCGATCGCGGAGAAATTGATTGGTGATGCTACTGGAGAGTCCAGACAGCCAGTTACCAGCGATGCTCCCTTGCCGGAAAATACCCGTTTTGATGAACCTGAGGTTTGTCTTGAAAGATCGGGGCGCATTAAAGCCCAGGCACTGATGAATTTCATGAGTACGATATGCCCCCGGGATTCCCGAGTCCTTATGGATACCGGAAACAGCTTCCTGTGGGGGATTCATTACTGGAATGTTCGGCGCCCGAAAGGCATGCCAGCTGAAAGGAATCTGTTCAATATCGGGTTGGGGTTTGCTGCAATGGGCTGGGCGATCGGTAGTTCTATCGGGATGGCCGCAGCCAACCGGGACAAGCCGGTTGTTTGTTTTACGGGAGACGGCAGCTATCTGATGTCAGGTCAGGAATTGACGATTGCGCTCCAGGAAAACCTGAATGTATTGATGCTCGTTCTGAACGATGCTTCATTAGGCATGGTCAATCATGGACAGAAATTGAGCGGAGGGGAACGGGTCGCCACGCAACTACCAAGTGTGGATTTTGCCATGATGGCCAAAGCATTGGGTGTTGAGTCTCACACAGTACAGACCATGGAGCAGTTGATAGACCTGGACATACCCGAAATTCTGTCACGTCCCGGCCCTTGCCTTCTGGATATCATCGTCGATGGTGATCAGGTACCTCCATTAGGATCGAGAATGAAGGTGTTAACCGGCTCGATACCCAACGACAATTAACTTAGGGGAAATCGCGTGCCCTCAGATTACGTCTATCACTCTGATTTCTGGTTTGAAGAGCCGGAAGAGTCCAACCCGTTTGCCGCTAAGGCCAGCTACTGTCATGGCTATGATGTGTATGGCCAGGTGATCGCCAAGGCTGGTTGGTTCGAGTATTTACTATTGATGTTCAAGGGTGAACGGCCCCGGCCGGATGAAGCTGTGCTACTTGAGAAGCTTGCCCTGGTTCTTGCCAACCAGGGCCCCAAGGAAGCAAGCATTCGTGCGGCTATGAACGGCGGCGTGGCTGCCACTAACCATAGCTCCGCACTTATGTCAGCACTTGCTGTTGGGTCCGGTCTGTATGGCGGTTCCCAGGAATTGGAGATCTGTATCCGCTTATGGGAAGAATGTGGTCAGGACGTGGATCGCTGGAAATCAAGGCTGCAGGCCCCAGAGGAAGATGAAAGAGCCGACATATGGCCCGCGATAGAACATCCTCCAGGGTTTGATCCTAACGGTGATCAGATTCCAACCACGCTCCTGCAGTCGCTGGAACTTTTGGTGCAGTTCGCGCCGAAAGACGGAGCGTTGCACTGGCTGCAAAAACAACGCGGGGCCTTGGAGGAGTTCTTCGGATGCCCGATATCCATAACATCTGTTGCGGCGGCGGCGTTCGTTGATCTTGGTCTGGATCGCGACCAGGGTAGCATGCTTTATCTCATGCTCAGGCTGCCCGGTGCAGCGGTCCATGCGTTGGAACAACGTAAAATGGGATGGAAGAAATTCCCATTTTATAGCTCCGCCATTGAACTGGAAGATGATCCAGGGCCGTTTAAACAGCGAGACGAGGAGGGCGGACGATGAACCATGAGCAGCTACTTGAAACAGAAAGTCACTGGCTGACCCGTATCGGAAAAGCCTTTCTGACAGAACGTGTGGTTATGCATGGTAAGGATCTCCACCATGAACTGGATCACCTGGAATGGCTGCATCTATATCTGTACTGCATTCTTGGGAAAGACCCAGGAGAGAATGTCGCTAAGATGCTCAACTCCTATTGGGTTGGCACCAGCTATCCGGACCCATCTATCTGGCCCAATCACGTTGCGGCTTTGGCAGGCTCCGTTCGAACAACACCGTCTTTGGGGCTCATGGCGGGATTAAGTATTTCGGAAGCCTCTATATACGGCCGTCGGCCAGAGGTTAGAGCCCTTGATTTCTTCTACAGAGCAGGTAGATGGTGCGATGAGGGAGGAATGTTAGAGGAATTCGTTGACCACGAAAAATCCTTAGGGCGAATTCTTTATGGTTATGGGCGTCCGCTCGCGACAACAGATGAACGCATTGCGTTCACATTGGATAAAGCAAAAGAGTACGGCTTCTCTGAGGGACGCTACCTCAAGATGGCGTTTTCGGTCTACGAACACTTGAACACGACGTACGGATACTCGATGAATGTGGCAGCTGTGCACGCGGCGTTAGCTGCTGACATGGGGTTTAGTTGCGAGGAGTACCAACTTATCCTAACCCCTTGCTTCGTAGCAGGAATGGCTCCGTGTTTCCGGGATACCAAAAGTCGCCGCGAAGGTAGCTTCTTCCCGATCCGCTGTGAAAGTATCGTTTACCATGGCAGGGAAAAAAGGCACTGGGAAGGTTAGGCAGTCAGTGCCCGGCTAAAAGCTATAGGAGAGTTCACCGACTACAGTGCGCCCCGGCATGGGGAAGTCATTTGGAATGGGTGGGGCAGGGTCAGCAAACGGGCTGGGGTCTCTCACGTCCTCGTCGAAAACGTTACGAACGGATAGTGAAAGATCCAGCCCTTGCCATAGCCCCCGGGTACGAAGGGTCATATCGACGGTGGTGTAGTCCGATACGGGCTCTCTTTGGTCGCCAGCGGCCCTTTTTTGCTTGCCCACCCAGTTTACCTGTGAGCTCAGCAACCATTGTGGTGATACCGTCCAGTCAACTCGGGTGTAAATCTGATGATTAGGGGCTTCGCCAACCGATTGCCCGGTGCCTTCGTCTTTTGCCGTTTGATAAGCGTAGTTCGCTTGCAATGACAGGTCTTCGTACACCTGATACGTCAACTCGAGTTCGCCACCGTGCCCGGTACGTTGGCCCGCATTTCTATATTGCGTGGCAATGAGCCCTGACATTGGGACCGCGTTAATAAGATCATCAATCTCATAGTAGAACAGGTTAACCCCGTAGAGCAGTTGGGCTGTAATCTGATGAGAAACGCCTATCTCGAACGTGTCGATGGTTTCTGCGTCAAGCTCGTCGTTACCCATGAACACCGGGTTATTGGCGACATATAGCTCGTTCAGTGATGGGGCCCGAAATGCCCGGCCATAGAGCAGCTTGGTCGTGATGTTATCGGTAGTTGCCCATATCAGGGCAGCTCTTGGGTTTAACGTGTTGCCGAAGTCAGAATAGTCGTCAAAACGAATGCCGCTGACCAATTGCCAGTTTTGTGCAAACTGCCATTCATCTTGAATGAACGCATAGTAGTTCGTGCGGTCTTCCTCAGGCATCCAGACTTCCGTTGGGTCATCAGACACATCCACTACACTGCCTTTGGGGCTGAAATCCGGGTTGAAGTTCTTGCGTTCAGTAACTTCATAAAGATCCGCCCACAAAGTACCAATCCCGGTGTGTATGCGGTGGTTTTCGAGGCCCCGATAAATAGCGTTCAGATCAAACCTAAACTGATTCTCTTTATAGCCGGGACTTCCAATCAGGCCCTCAGGGAAGTTTCCGTTAAACGCACCTGGTGGATAGAGAACGATGTCGTTCTCCGGATCCTGCGTTATATTGAAGTAAGAGACCCGTGCCTCGACATCAAGGCCTTCGGCCAGATCAGACCACCGATAACTGTAATCGGCATTCACACGTCGAGACGAGAACTGTCCTTCAGGATCCAACGCCTGCGCAACGCCTGGGCCGGTGCCGAGATTTCCTCTGTCCTGCAGGCCTGCCCGAAAAGTCCATTGCTGTCCGCTCAATTCGAATCGAGCATCTACTTGGTCGACACCTGTATTGACTGGGCCGGGGGCCAACGACGCTGACGTACCAAACGTTTCGTCGAAGTTGGTCTGCGCATCACGTTCTATAGTTTCATCCCAACCATCCGTCGTTTGATATTCCAGTACTAGGCTGAGCCCCATATCGCCGATTTGGTGGCCCGACTCCAACCAGGCTCCCTGTGTATCAAAGCTGCCAACTCTGCCACCGACGGTTTGGTCGTTGATCGATTGATGGTTCTTTGTAGTGATATTAATGACACCGGAGTAGGCATCGGCCCCATAAAGAGCCGAGCCTGGGCCCCGAATGACTTCAATTCTCTCAATGGCCTTCACGGGCATACCGCCCCAGGCGTTGCCACGGTTCCCATACATCATGGTGGTTGTAGGAATGCCGTTGATAAGAAGAAGCGCTTGGGCGTTATTGCTGGAAGTAATGCCCCGAAACACGTATTTGGGCGAGAACGCCTGATCAGAGTGATTCACATGGAGCCCAGGCACTGTTTCAAGTACCTGGTCCAAGTCCGTGGCGCCCATGGCTGCAATATCGTCCGCATTAATGACCGAAGTGATTGCAGCGGCCTTATCGAGAGGTGTTTCGGTTCCAGAGGCGATTGAGACAACACGAATTTGACCAAGCTCTTCCAAGGGAATGTCCCAAAGGGAATCATCCGCGGCAACAACGATGGAAGAGGTTGAATAGCAAAGAACGGCGGCTACCACCCTCGAAACCACCTTGGGGCGTAAAGCTCTGCTTAGGGGCGATAGACGTTCCTGCATGCGCAATCTCAGCACTTTGCTCTTAGCATTATTTGAAACGATTCAGTCAACGATTGCACTCCGAGGCCTGCTACTGACAAACCTGACGGTCACACTGCCAAGGATGGCACATTTCTTAGCCAAACAGCGATGAAAAATGCAAGCTGAATAGGAGTTTAGCTGCATTCATCGTATAAGCAAGTCTTAAACGGCATGGAACCTAACGATACGATCAAACTCGCATTACTCGGCAGGAGGAGGGGAGCAGGGCGCCGCCGTGGCGTCCCAGTTGACCAGTTTATCTTCCAGTATCTGCGCAGTTACTGGTGTGCTGTTCTCGGCGACCGCTTTCTCAATAATGGCTTGGTACCTCCCGTTGTTGCGCAACGTCGCTAATCCATCATTGAACGCCTGCCTGAGGCCGGCTGACTCCGCGTTAAACAGCACGTGGTAAAACGCCTTCCGGAGTGGTTTGGGATGAAACGTCAGTTGATAAGCCTGGGAAGCAAACTGGTTTCTTATCATCGCTTCACCCACAACGGGGTCCATGGGAAACAAATCAATGCGACCAAGGAGCAGCTTCTTGAAATTAGCCGCGTCAGAAGTGGTGACGTCAGCGTCGACGAGACCACTCTCAATAACATCACTGAGTGTTTCGCCGTAACTGTAATCCTGTGTCAGACCAACTTTCTTTCCTTTCAACTCTACAAGGGCTTCCCAGTCAAAAGCCTCGGCAGCGCGGTGATAGAAAACGTATTGATAGGGCAGTAAAGGAGAAGAGAACAGGAAGTCACGGCTTCTTGATTCGGTGCAAGACCAGATCGCCGAGGCCTGATATTTTCCCGATTTGGTCATTGCCAGCGCCCGCGACCAGGGAAGAAATGCAAACTCTACGTCGACACCTTCGCTTTCAAAGGATTCACGAATAATCTGGGAGACAAAACCGCCACCAGGTAGATCTTCGCTCAGGTACGGCGGCCAGTGCCCGGTGCTGATTTTGATGGTGTTCGCTCCAAGCAACGTCGGACTAAACGACACAAATATCAGAATCATTAGGTGCTGTAGGTACTGAAAGTACCGGCATCTCTTCTGGCCTTTCATTTGTCCAAAATCCCGAAATTCCTGCGTTGGAGGATCCACATTTTATACCGTCATCAAACCTCGCAAACATGACAAAGCCATGTTTCTCGCAACATTATGTAAACGACAACCTGCGAAGAACCGTCACCAAGTGTTATAGAAACGTTATGTTTGGGGAGGAACCAAAGCCGGCACCTCTTGCTCTGATCCATTAATACAGATGGCTAATCCGATGAGAGGTTCCCATGACAAAATGGTTTATTGCGTTGCTTTTCTTACTGCTGTCGTTTGCCAGCGCCGCAGAGTGGACTAGTGGAACGAGTAAAACCGACGTTGTTGAGCTGTTTACCTCAGAGGGATGCAGCAGCTGTCCTCCCGCTGATCGTTGGCTGAGCTCTTTGAAGAGCAGCCCTGAGCTGTTCAAAGAATTCGTTCCAATGGCGTTCCACGTTGACTACTGGGATTACATTGGCTGGAAAGACCCGTTCGCAAAAGCTGCTTACAGCGAACGCCAGCGGAATTATGTGCGTGAAGGGCACGTTAGCCAGTCTTATACTCCGGGAATCGTTATCAACAACAAAGAATGGCGCCAATGGTTTCGAGGGCAACGAACCTGGACAGACGACACCAAACAGGTTGGGGTACTCAGGGCTAGCGTTAATGACAAACGCCGCTTTAAGGCGGAATTTGATGGCGAGAAGGCTGGCCAGTTGCATATAGCCATACTCGGTATGGGGTTAACAACATCCGTGAAAGCTGGAGAAAACCGCGGCCGGGAACTCACACACGATTTCGTGGTGTTGAAGTTAATAACAGTACCTGGAGAGAAAAGCTGGACCGTTACACTTCCAGAGTTCCCCGAAAAAGGGCAGAAACGAAATGCCATCGCGGCCTGGGTAACACCCAGCAATTCACAGACGATTCTGCAGGCAGTGGGTGGTTACGTCGATTAACGGCTAGCCGTAGTCGGTTTTTATCTTTCAGCCTGGTGATGGCTCTCTTTATAAAGCACACGAGCGAGATCTTCTGGCAAAGGCATTGGCGCAAACGGACTGACGTTCGCACGCCCGGTATTTCCAAGGGGAACCCATATGCGAGAAAACAACAATGCGGCGAACGTTCGAGTAAGCTGCCCAACGACTTCCCGCATGTCACGCGTACGCCAGCCGAGTTTGAGCATGCGAATGTGGGTCCTTGTATGCGCCCAAACATACTTCTGGCTCAGAATATGAGCTCGCTCAAGGTGGGCGAACGCCTTTGAAAAGTTACGCGACTCTTCAGCTTCACACGCCGCGGTGAGTTCCACGTTATAAGCCTGTTTCAGTTCAGTTTTCATTTCAGAAATGCTCCCATTAAATCTGCGCCGTCAGTGGGTATCAAAAACCCTGTAGTAGCTGCAGAGTCAATGGTTTGAAGAAGGTGGCGTATGGGAAGAGAGGGGAATTTGACCGGGGCTGCTGTTTCTGCCTTTAAAGAGCTACGTACACCATTTAACATAATATACATTATGCGCAGTACTGTGCTTCAACCTTGGTAGAGATTTGACCACCGATGTTGTACTAAATCCGGCGCATGCCCGCCTCAGCAACGGAACTACCTCCTTGTCCAGATGATTAGGCTGGCATGTATCACGCCATTTTCACTACTGGATCCGGTACAGGAATCGTTCCTGGATCGAAAAGAGAAAGCCCGGAGACGTCATTGGCACTTTCGGAGCTTATGGCTTGTCGTACTCTGACGCAGAACTCCTTGAAGACTTTCGTGCGGTCGGTGCAGCGATCCTTGCAAACAAGCACTTTAGGGGTGCTTCGCGCAGATTCCGAGCCCTTCCTGAATCTCTGTCGCGCCCGCCCATTTCAGCCAATACCTGCCAGTTTTTCAACGATTCGTGGATTTATCCGTTATCGAGCGCGCTCTCATGTCTGAACCATTGCCTCTAGCGCCAGACTGATAACCACCCCCTGCCCGCCTCTGAAAAAACCTTTGCGATGACTTGTCATGAGGCTATGACGCTGAACACTGCGCTGGCTCTCGCTATGCGCTTTGAACCGACATGGAAATAGCAGTTGGCGAACGCGGTATTGCGCCCGACTTTTTGAACGTCCGTATGAACCTCAATCCAATCTCCTTTTTCTGCTTTGCCCACATAATCCACGGTCTGGCTCGTGGTAACGATTGGCGTCGGCGGCTCTGTAGAGAACGCTGCACTATACCCCATAGCAATATCAGCGAGAGTACCCAAAAGACCCCCGTGGACGATGCCCCGAGCGTTGCAATGTTTCTCCTCTGCGACCAGCCCAATAACCAGGCCAGCTGCGTCCACTTTCTGGTAAATAGGGCCGAGCAATTCAGTGAACGGGCTCGTGCGTGACAGCGGTTCAAATCCTTCTCGTACTGCATTCATGCTCGATTCCTTTTCTTTACTCTTAACGCAAAGCCTTGCGGCAATCTTGGAGCCGCGAAGCTTTGGAAAGTTGTCCGGCAATAGCGCCTTTTACGGCTTTTCTGTTTCTCAGACTACCTTGGACTGGCCGCTCAACGGAACGACTAGGCGGCCGAACCAGCCTGCTCATCTGACAGAATCTCTTGCGTAACGTTGTCGACGACGACAGGAGTTTCGAAGTACGTCACCAAAGGATCTGTGCCGTACTTCTCGCGCACAAAAGCGCGCCAACTTTCGGTATACATTGCCTCAGCTTCTTCCTGCGAGTTCCAGAGGTAGACACCACCGGCCGTGCCGCCATCTTGCGACAAGACGTAGCATTTACGATAAAGGCCAGCTACGTCCTGATACTTCGGAGCCGTGCTCAGAAAAATAATTCGTGCCTCTTCCTGCGTAATTGGCGTTGACAAACGAAACGTAGTAATAACGGTGATCATTGGAGTTGCTTCCTATATGGTAAATACCGTGAGTGACGCCCAAGTGCATGCAGTCAGCGTACGCTACCGCACAGATATTCTCGCTAGCCTATCTAGCACCCAAGTCCTCAGAAATGGTTTATCTGAATCACTTCGTCGCTAAGAAGTTTCGAGAGAATGGAGTTTCATCTTAAAATCTAATTGTTGAAAGGCTGGATTAGCTGGTTGATATTCTTTCCCACAATAAAAAATGAAGTAAATAATTGTTAGTTCTGTTAGAGAGTTGATTGTCGTATCAAGGTTTCCAAAAAGGCTTATAGGCTTCATTTACCAAAGTCCCTGGAGCGAGGCCGACATCTTTCTCAATCAGGGATATGTCCATGTTTCGAACTTTATTCCTTAACTGATGCCTGGTTCTGAATCTCGATCCCCACAACCTAACGGTAAGCCATATGAAATTCCCTTTTGAAGATATATAAGTAGTTAAAGCAGAGGCACTACTAAGTTGCAGATCGGAACCTTCAGCGTCAGATCTTTCCACGACTTTGTCCTTTTGTTTTTTATCTTATTTCCAAAATAAATGCATAGATCCGGCGGGTCCATCAATTGATTTTTCACGCATATTCAGTTTTTGTTGACGGGATTTCACTGGTTGTTTCTTTCGAGCTCGGTTATGGTAACGGTAAAGAAGCGGGTCTATGACTTAAGAGGCCGGCGGCTACTCGTCATCACCACCACACACTTTTGCCTCCGTGGTGTAGGTGCACTTTAGTCGTTGGGATCAGGTAGTACTAAGGCGTTAGTTTAGCTAGCCCTTTTCCCGACGTTCGCACTTTGCCAGAGAGGGGAATGTGATGAATATTCAGGTCGACAAACTTAGATCTTTTGTTCTGATCGCTGAAGAACGTAACCTGACGAAGGCTGCGGAACGCCGGTTTTCGACGCCAGCAGCGGTCAGCGCTCAGATTCGTCAACTCGAAGACGTCACCGGGTTAAGACTTTTTGAACGTACCTCGCAGGGCATGTTGCTAACGGAAGCTGGTCAAAGAATGCTGCCGCTGGCCTATCGAGTTATTGGTGACCTCGAAGAGTTTAAGTCCACGGCTAAGGCGGTGGCATCCAGCACAAGGAAGCGGCTGCTGCTAGGTCTGAATGCATTACCCGAATTGCTGAAAATGGACTCGATTTTGAAGGCTGTTTCAGCTTCGTTGCCTGATGTGTCTCCAGTCATCAAGACCAGTAATTCATTGGCTATTCAGGAAGATGTGTTCCGAAGACAATTGGACGCCGGATTTGTATACGGTGGCCGGGACCATCCCGAACTGTACCGGGAAGAACTCGGCCATATTGACGTAACCGTTATTGCGCCGGCCTCCAGCGACATCGAACAGCTTCCCGATCGGTTGGGAGAGCTGGCGAGCTTGCCCTGGGTGTTTCCGGCGGAACATTGCCCTTACCATCAAATGTTGAAGAAAATGCTCGGCGATGATAATGATCAAATACATGTTGTTGCCACTTCCGACGACGAATATTCTACATTGGCTATGGTTAGATCCGGTATGGGATTAGGCGTACTTGAACGCCAGCTTGCCACTGCGTCCGCCGCGCGCGGCGATATCCAGATTGTCGCCAGGGACAGAATGAAATTGCCAATTTACCTGGTGGCGAGAAAAGACCGTTACGAAAGTATTGAAGAGTTGGCGCTTTTTTTTAACCTGGTTCGTGAGCACTGGTCAATCAGAGGCTGCAACACTTGCCTCTCCCAGGAGAAGTTGGATGGTGTGCTGATTTAGTTAGCAGTGTCCGGAATCATTGAACCACTGCACAGCCAGTGGTATATCGGTTGCGGGCAGGAATTTTACCTCCGATCAATTCAGGGTAAGTCTATCCCCAATCTCTTCCAACAGAATTTTGATTCGCGTCACTCGCCTCAGATCTCGGTGCGTAAGCATCCACAATCGTGTTCTCGAAAGATAAGATCGGTTGAACCACCAGAACAAACGTAACGAACCCACCAATCAGCTGCATCAAACATTTGTTAATAGCAGTCGTATATTAATAGATGGATTCCGTACTGCTCCGATTCATATATTTGAAGTTCAAGCTTTCAAGGAGCAAATTATGAAGATCCTCGCCATGCTAGTGGTTGCATTAGGTATCGGAATCGCAGGCTGCGACCAATCGATTGAAATCAATACCGCTGGAACCGATCGCTCGGATACGAACTGGTACATTGCTGATGGAGAAATAGCAACACAACTCAACGGCTCAACTGAGTATGTTGATTTTACACTAATACAGAAACGTTCGAGTGGCTCTGTTGTTTCCGGTTTCGTTCTATACGATGTGCATCATCGCGGATACAACATGCTGATACATCGAAGAACAAAAACTGAGGCAGGTCTGATAGAAAGCTGGAGCTTCCACGAAATTCAAAATGGAAAATCAGAGGTTAGCTGTATGGAGTCACTCAACGACTACTTTACCCTTCCTGCCACCCTTAGAATGGTTGCCTGGACTCATGCCCCTTTCGACAACATTGTAGCTCCCAACGCCCACCCTACGATAAGCACTTGGACAAAAGGGGAAATACCCGTAGTAAACTCCAGTCTATTCAAACTAGAGCAGAAAATAGACCGGATAACCCGGATGCCGGAGAACTTCAGGCTGTGGTCATCAACCGGAAAAGTCGTTCAAATGGGAAAAGTTACGCAAATGGCCCTGATTGATCAGCTATACATGCCTGTGAGCATTAAGATCGTAACAAATGAACAGGAGGTCAGTGTCATGCTTCGAAATGGTGCCGTATTAAGTAACACAGAGAGCGCTAACGGTATCGAGGCTTATCGTCGATATATAGAATCACCAACCGCAACCTGTGTCTCCCCACATTTTTCAAATGACCAGTTGAAACAGCTCTAGATGAGTTATGCTGCTGGGCAAGCATCTAGTCACGATTCTCTGCGGTAAAGCGTCCTGAATAATAACCATCATAAAAAAACCCGGCCAAAGGCCGGGTCCCCTAACAAGGACACGCTATGACTCTTGAGATCTGGATAACCTTTGTATCTGTGGTCTTCATCTTTGCCATCATCCCCGGGCCAACTGTGATCTTGGTGCTTGGTCAGTCTATCAGTCACGGGAAAAAATCTGTTATTCCACTGGTTTCTGGCGTTTTAATTGGTGACTTGGTGGCAATGACGTTGTCCTTGATTGGTCTAGGTGCTGTTTTAGCGACTTCAGCGACGCTTTTCCTGATCCTAAAATGGTTTGGGGTTGGGTATCTGGTTTACCTTGGTATAAAAGTCTGGCGCGAAGTGCCTCAGCGTGATTTGCCGTCGTTATCAGCTCCAGGGATGTTATCAGCGAACCTGTTCAAGTCCTCTTTTCTCGTTACAGCACTGAACCCAAAGGATATTGTCTTTTTCGTTGCTTTTTTTCCTCAGTTTGTTAATCCCGAAGTACCGGCTGTTCCACAGCTACTCATATTAGTGGTGACGTTTTTGAGCGTCGTCTCGATATCCATTACATCATTTGCGCTCTTCGCCGGGGCAGTTCGCCATAAGATTCAAGGCCTCTCGGCCCGAAGACGGCTCAATAGACTGGGAGGCATGGCAATGTTTGGCGCTGCTGCGTTTACATCAACGATGCAGCGAAGTTAAGAAATTTCCGGCTGCGCGGAAACCCGTCACGACGAGCAGCTGTAATGCGAACAACCGCCAACCTCAAAGAGCTCCAGCGGCTTCAGCCTGTAGTATTTTTTCTCTATTGCCTCTGATTGCTCAGCGTACGGCTGCGTCATCACGTCCTGCAGTTCTCGCAGCAAAGCGTAATTACCCTCTGCCGCTTGCTGATAGGCGGGCACAACGAACCACTCTCTCAAGCTGTACTTCGGGTTAACGAGCTTCATCTGACTGGAAAGCTCCTCAGGCGTGCCAGGCTGAATCAGCGATTGCCAATTTGTGAGCCACGCTGACCAACGCTTGTCTAGCCCTTCGGGATCTGCAGCATAGGTCGAGCCTTTGTAGAAGCTTTTCTTAAGCGGCTCAATGTCATCTGGCAACGATGAGAGTTCCCGGAAGAACATGGTGTAATCAACAGGCGTCTGCATCATCAGTGTTGCCAGCTCGCGGAATAAAGCCGCGTCAAACGCGTCGAGTCCGAGTTTGGCCGCCCACATCGTCTCCATTTGCGCCTGCATCACCTTTGGGAAATCACTTTTAATGTCCTCCAGCTGCTGTAGACACTCTGGATGCCCTGCCAACAAAGGCCGAACCGCCGAACAGAACGAGTAGAAATTGCGTTCGGCTGCTACTGGTTGGTTGAGGAACGCGAAGTGATTTCCCCCGCCCGTCCATGGCTGGTACTGCGGATCAAACACATCGCAGAACCCGAAGGGTCCATAGTCGAGCGTGAAGCCGCCCGCGGCACAGTTGTCGCTGTTGAAGTTACCCTGGCAGTAGCCAACACGGATCCAGTTGGCGACAAGCGAGGTCAGTCGTCTGCGGAACTCATGTGCGAGCGACACCACTTTTTCAGCTGTGGTCCGCGACCGATCGATAACGTCATCGTACTCGCGATCAATCAGGTGCAATACGATCCTCTCGAGCTCCTCCATCGCCTGCGGGTGTTCCTGCTTGCGGGCACGACGACTAAAGAGCTCCAGCTGCCCTACCCGAATGAACGAAGGTGCAACACGTGTCGAGATGGCCACTGGCTCGGATACGAGAATATCGGGATCTACCGAGCGTGAACCCTCCGAATACCAGGGGCGCCTGACTTTCTCGGTTGTCGACACGTACAGACTCAGAGACCGTGACGTGGGCACGCCCAGCGCGTGCATATGCTCTTGGGCCAGGAACTCCCGCACACTGGAACGCAGAACTGCCCGGCCGTCTGCGCCGCGGCAGTAGGGCGTGCGTCCTGCCCCTTTTAACTGCATTTCCCAGCGCTGCTTGTTGATGACAGCCTCGAGCACGGAAATCGCGCGGCCGTCGCCGTAGCCATTGCCAGTCCGGAACGGGCATTGTTGGTAGAATTCGGTGCCGTAGATGGAAAGTGCGTAGCCACACGCCCACCCCACGTTGCGCAGAGGCTCCGGAACATGCGACAAGTCGCCGGAGAACATACGGATGAAGTCGCTGGACTGCGCCATGCTGTCGGCGAAACCCAGTTCGTGAAACAGGTTTTTCCCATGGGCGACGTATTCGGGGTTTTCGATGGGCGTGGGGCTAACCGGAACATAGTGGCCCGAGAAGACTTGTCTTGGCGCGTGATCAGCTCCGTTTGCTTTCCCCTCAGGGTCGCAGTTGAGCGTGTCCATGAGTGAATAGTCTGCCAGCGGTGCGAGATCGTCGAGGGTCGCGACCGTTGTAGGCATTTCCAAATGATGTCGCGTTAACATAATAGGGACTCCTCTTTATCTATCATACACTTCTAACTCACGGATACAGATTCAGGGACGACATTGAACCATGGGTAAACAGCGCTTTCGTTACTCTGCCAGCATTCTCAAACCCAGCCACCTGTTTGCAACAATCGGAGCCTTGCTGACGATTTTGCTTGGAAGTCTGCTGCTATTGGCACTGCCCAACCTCGGTGAACTGGACTTCAGCCAACTATACCTGGACGAACACGGTAACGTGCCTTTCGAACTGCACCTAATTGCGTTGTGTCTGCTGCTGGGTTGCGTCGTGGCGTTTGTTAATCGCCGGGTCTGGCTGGAACTGGACAGCGAGAATCTGACGATTCACATCCCGCGGTTGACCGGCCTCGGGCTAATGGGATTCACCACCGGAGACCACCGCATTCCGTTAAATACTATTCGGAAAGTTGAGCTGACCGCCGTTACGGGATTTCGGAATATGGCTCAGGCACTTCAGCAGTCAAAACTCAGTCTCGTTACCGACAGGCGGACCTATCGTCTGCAACCCTACCATTTTTTGAGAGAGGGCCACCCGGATCACCGTATCGGCATGGGCAGCGCCTTTGGAAAGCCCAAGGCGAGATTGGAATCCATCATTACCGAGGCCCCTCTTGTCAAAGCTCTGTCCGGAATCACCGGCAACGTGGAGTTTACGTCGACCCAAACTGATCGAACCGGGCCATTGGCTAACCATTTCAACTTATTGAAACACAAAGGCATGGTGCTACAGCTAATTCTGCTGGCTGTGCTCGGCACCTATGCTCTCGTTGACTACGTACTGCTCACCAACTATCTCGTGATTGGTGACTTGCCACTTTGGCCATTCATTTCAACCGGGCTGCTGCTCGGTGTTTTGGGGGTTCAACTGGGTAAAGGTGCTCCCCGAGCAGAGCGCTTCGGCCTTGCTGCCCTGCTCTGTGTCATCGCCCTCGCCGCCACCTATCCCGGTCTTCAGCGGTACGCGTTGGTGGTATCCCCCGAACCACTGACTGTTGCCTACGACAACACTGAAACCGGCTACTTTGAACATTCGCATTACCCTGCGATTGACCAACGGGAAAGCAGTATCCCTGAATATTGGCAGAGCCTTCCCTCAGAAGTGACTTACACCTTCTTCCTGCATGAATCGGAGCTGGGCTTTGTCCTGATTGATATGGCGGCCGTTTACGAGAAAAGCCGTGCTTTCTATCGGGAGGATGGCCGCTAACGACCTTGAAATCGAGTCTCAAACCATCACAGTCAAATAATGAGGTAGCCATTTCCTTAACGAAGGAGACACGCTATGAAGAGTATTAGCCGTGACGACCTCAAACAGATGAACGAAACCGAGCACGAAGATTTTGTGCTCATCAATGTCCTGCCGAGGGATGCCTTCAACCGAGAACATATCCGCACATCCATCAGTGTTCCTGTGGAGGAACCGTCCTTTTTGGAACAGGTCGAGGCAGTTACCGGCAGCAAAGATCGGAAAATTGTTGTCTACTGCGCGAACTTCGAATGTGATGCTTCTCCTAAGGCTGCCAAGAAGCTGGAAGATGCCGGCTTTACGGAAGTCTACGACTATGAAGGCGGCACCGAGGACTGGTTTAGCCGGAAACGTGCCGCTTGACTGGTTGCAGTAGTGAGGGATGAATCTCAAGGGCTGCTCAACAGGGGCAGCCTTTTTTATGACATACGCACATGCTTCGGCCTAATCCGACGGTGAGATTCGGATGTTGTCATACAGAAAATCCAGGAAAACCCGAACCCGGCCCGGCATCAAACGGCCCTGCCCCAGAAAAACCGCGTGGACTTCTTCTCGGTCTCCGGGGTTGTGCTCCTCCATAACCGGAACAAGTCTTCCCTGGCGGATGTCTTCATCAACCAGGAAACGGGTCAAACGTGCGAGGCCGACACCCTCCATGGCCATTTTGCGCATGGTTTCACCATCGCTGACTAGCAAACTCCCCTGTGGAGCGAGATCAGTTTGCTCTCCATCGAAAGTCAGGGGCCAGGTTGCTGTATGCCTGGAAAAATTGAAACCCAGACGATTGTGGGTCCGCAATTCTTCCAGAGTGACCGGAACACCACGCCGTTCAAGGTATTCCGGTGCTCCCACTATCACCATTCGGGTTTCACCCAGCTTACGGGCTACCAAGTTGGAATTACCGAGAGGACCATTTCGGATAGCCACATCAGTATGCTCAGCCAGCAGGTTGACCACCTGATCCGTCAACGATAGCTCCAGTGTAATACCGGGGTACCGTGCCAGAAACTTCGTCACTATCGGGATCAAGAAACCGTGGCCGACAGGGAAACTGGCGGTAATCCTCAAGTGCCCGGTAGGCTCTACCGAACTGCTTGCTCCCTGTTCCGCCTCCTCCAGGTCACTAAGAATGTGGCGGCAACGTTCGTAGAACCATCGGCCCTCCGCCGTCAACTGCATTTGCCGAGTGGAGCGATGAATCAGCTTGGTTCCCAGCCTTTTCTCCAGGCGCGTGATTGCTTTGCTGGCGGCCGAGGGAGTCAGTCGGCAGACCCGTGCGGCCTTCGAAAAACTGCCCTGTTCTACCACAGTGCTGAAGATTTCCATTGCGGCCAGGCGATTTGTGGAGGATTGAGGCATGGTGAATTCAATTCACAAATATTATGAAGATAGGATGTCTATATCATAAATATAAGTGCCTGTATCGTCGAGTTACTGATGAGATGAGAGGAGGATTTTATGGAATATCGGCAACTGGGCGCTTCTGGCTTGAAAGTGCCCGCATTGAGCTTTGGAGCAGGTACGTTTGGTGGACGGGGCCCTCTGTTTAGCGCCTGGGGCAAGATCGAGAGTAATGAGGCACGCCGCATGGTGGATATCTGCCTCGATGCTGGCGTCACCCTATTTGATACTGCGGATGTCTACTCAGACGGCGCCTCCGAAGAGGTGCTCGGGAAAGCTATACAGGGAAAACGACAGCAACTGATGATCTCCACCAAGACGACCTTACCCATGGGAGATGGGCCCCATGATGGCGGCTCGTCAAGAGAGCGTTTGATCCGTTCATGTGAAGCGTCGCTACGGCGTCTGAACACGGACCATATCGACCTGTATTATTTGCATGCATTCGACGCCCGTACCCCGGTGGAGGAAGTATTGAGCACGCTCGATATGCTGGTTAGGCAAGGGAAGATCCGCTATGTGGGCGTCTCCAATTTCTCCGGCTGGCAGGTTATGAAATCTTTGTCAGTGGCTGATCGATATGGTTACCCCCGTTACATTACGAACCAAACCTATTATTCCCTTGTAGGCCGGGATTACGAATGGGAACTCATGCCCCTGGGGCAGGATCAGGGGCTGGGCGCTGCTGTCTGGAGCCCATTGGCCTGGGGACGCCTGACCGGAAAGATCCGCAGGGGGCAGCCGTGGCCGGCGAACAGCCGCTTGCATGAGACGGCACAGTTTGCGCCCCCGGTAGATGATGAACACCTGTACCGGGTTGTCGAAGTGATGGAGGACATCGCGGCGGAAACCCAAAAGACTGTGCCACAGATCGCCATAAATTGGCTGTTGCAAAGACCCACCGTGGCCACTGTGGTCATGGGTGCACGCAATGAGTCTCAGCTTCGCCAGAATCTGGGAGCCGTTGGATGGAATCTGAGTCAGGAGCAGATGGCCCGGCTTGACCAAGTCAGTTCGGTGACGCCGCCTTATCCCTATTACCCTTATCGAACGCAGGAGGGGTTTGCCCGTGTGAATCCACCTTTGGTGTAGCCTCTGAATAGCCTGCTGCGAATGCGATAACCACGAAACCTTGATCGTTGGCTTACTGCACCTGTTTTCTCACGAAGCGGGGAATTCACCCCAGTAGGTGCATTTAACGACCCCGGAATACTTATTCGCACCTCGTCGGCCGACCAGGGCCCTACTGGCTTTGGTGGCTCTGAACCCATCATCGGGTGTGATGTTCTGTATATCGCGAGGCAATTTTTTCTGCAGCCAGGAAACGGAGAGAATTCCAATCAAGCCAATGAGGCGACGTTGTCTAATCTAATTCTCTTAGAAGGTGCAATATCACATGAACGCAATCAACAAGTTCTTTCTCGTTTTTTCTGTACTCGCTTTCTCTGCATTCGCGCAAGCCGAAGGTGTTAGCCAGGGCGATATCGAGCGCGGCAATAATCCTGCAGTTGAAACTGTCGAACTGGGCACTGGCAACTAAGCCGTCCAAAACGACAATGGGCGGTCCAGGTGGGGCCGCCCGTGCATTTTTGATACAAAGCCCTCCTTCTTCGATACAATTTCCGCATTTCCCGGCCCAGCCCTTGCAGTCAACCCTCTAGCGCTGTTATAGCCTTGATTACCCATTGACTCAATAAAGGCGTCCACCTCCGACTGCGTGCGTGTGGGCCATGTTGGGCTCCTGAGGTTTTCATGAATCTGTTTCCCCATTTACTACCAGTAACTATTTAGGCTCTAGTGTTACGTCTTGTCGTCACTATTCAATACTGAATAGAGGCCGCCTTTAGAGTTTTTGATTTCCTCAGCCTCGGAGCCTCTTGGGTTTTCATTCATGCCTGCAGTTAAAGAACCAACCACGATCAGAATGCTGGCTCCTACCACTGCAACAGTCGCCTCGCCGAACCCGGCCGCGATTAGCAGTACCACCGAAATCAAAGGCGCACTGTAGGCCAGGGTTCCGAGCAGTTGGATGTTTCCGTGTTTTACCCCGTAATCCCAGGTAAAGAACGCGATGCCCACCGGGCCAAGCCCCAGCCCTATCACGCCTACCCACTGGCTCCCGTTACTTGGCCAGACTGTGGGCTCCCACATCAGGTGGCAAACCCACGCCAACACCGCAGTCACCCCGCAGAACCAGCCAACGGCATCTGTGGGCACGGATTTAACCAGCCGACTCAGTACCGAATAGGAAGACCACATCAGCGCGCAGGCAAATGCGACCAGGTATCCGTCCAGGTTCTCCGCGCTGAAACCGCTGATGTTTCGGCCGATCAGCAACCAACACCCGACCAGGGCCATAACCGCGCCCGCAATGTGCTGTGGGCGCAGGGATTCGCCGGGTAACAGTGCAGAAAACAGCACTATGAACAGGGGCCAAAGATAGGCCAAAAGGCTCACTTCGACAGCCGGTGCCAGCGTCATCGCTTTAAAATAGGCAAAGTGATACCCGAATAGGCCAATCACGCCAATGCACCAGGCAAACGCCGACTGGCGTGCGAATCGGATTCCCGTGTGCCCTGCTCGCAACCAGCGCGCCAACATCAGGAGAAACGCGATGGTGAACGTCATTGCCATGAGCTGGAACTCCGGAATGTGGCCGCCAGTCAGTTTGGTCAGTAAAGCCAGCGTGCCCCACAGAAGTACCGATATTGAGCCAATCCAGGTGGCTGTTGCGGTTGTCATTGTTTCCTCTCCCAATCACGAATGAGTGAACTCAAAGAGAAGAAGCATAAGGGGCAGTACCCGGTGCCGACTTTCGGAATTCGGATGGGTTATTTCGAGAATCTGCGGAAATAACTGGGCGAGTGCCCAAAGTGCTGAGAAAAACGATCACTAAAGGCTGACAGCGAACTGTAGCCGACGGCATCGGCAATACTCTGGATGGACAGCTCACCCTGTTCGAGCAGTTGCCAGGATGACTGCATGCGGAGTTCCGTGAGGTAATGGTGAGGAGTGAGACCGACCTGCTCCCGGAACAGCTCGTTTAGCTGCCGCGGGCTAAGGTGTGAAATAGAGGCCAACTGGCTGACGGTGATTTTCCGGCCGTAGTTTTCATCAATAAACCGCTTGGCGGTTTCTACCCGCCGGTCCAGTCTCAGTTTGTCGCCAAAACGTTCCTGCAGCAACTGAATCAGCAACAACAGCATCTGGTGCTGGGTTCGAGAGGAATCCCCGCCCTGTTTCAACTGGGAATGCAAAAACGTAACGTACTGCTCGAGGCCAGCGTCCAAGTGCACAAAACAGGGCAATTTTTCCAACATCGGCGCCAGCGCCGCCGGGATATCCGCAACCACGAAGCGGTTGGCATCCGCAGCCGCAAAATCGTGATCGTGGCCGGCGGCGATGATCGCGGCTTTGCCACTGCTCACCTCCCCGGCTTTGCTGTCGACAGACAGCGATAGCGTCCCAACGAGCGGCAACACCAGTTGATGGTGATCATGGGCATGTTTCTGCCCATGGTCACTATAGCTCTTCAGCTTGAGGTTTGGTCTGGCGTTCGACATGTTATTCACGACCCACTCCCTAGAGCAGGCCATTATAACCAAAATACCGGTTACTCGAACCCTTCCAGCACTATCTTGCCCACGGCCGTACCGGACTCCAACTCCGAATGCGCCGCACGCAGGTTGTCAGCGTTGATTACCCCGAGATTTTTGCCTGCGGTGGTACGAATGTGGCCCTGATCCACAAGACTCGCTACAGTCTCAAGAAGTTCGTGCTGCACCTGCATGTCATCGGCGTTGTGCATGGACCGGGCGAACATGAATTCGATGTGTAGGGACAGGCTTTTCGGTTTGATTTTCATCACGTCCAGAGACGCGGGGTCGTCAATCATGGCAATCCTGCCGAACGGCCTCAGCGCTGCCACATAATCATCGAAGTACTGGTCGGTGGCGTTCAGGCTGGCCACGTGAGTGATCGGGGCAATTTTGCCATCGGACACCAGTTGTTCGATTTGCGGCAGCAGTGGCTCGCGGTGATTCACGACGAAATCCGCACCTAGCGATTCGACCCATTGCCGGGACTCGGGCCGGGATGCGGTGGCCACCACGGTGGCACCGGTCAGCGTTTTTGCCAACTGAATCAGGATCGAGCCGACACCGCCGGCTGCACCAACCACCAGTATCACGTCGTCGGTTGGACTGATTTCCTCTGGGGGCTGCTGTTCAAGACCCAGGTGGTCGAAGAGCATTTCCCAGGCGGTTATAGTGGTCAGAGGCAGTGCTGCCGCCTCTGCGTCGTTCAGGCTGGCGGGTTTGCGGCCCACAATGCGCTCGTCCACGATCTGATACTCGGCATTGCTACCCTGCCGTGTAACATCGCCAGCGTAGTAAACCTGGTCGCCTGGCTCGAACAATGATGCGGCCTCTCCCGTTGCAACGACTTCCCCTACGGCATCCCAGCCCAGTACCTTGGTCTCACCAGGCTCCGCTGCAGCCCGTTGACGTACTTTGAAATCAACAGGATTGACGCCGATGGCCCTGACACGGACCAAGAGGTCCCTTCCCTCGGCCGCCGGCTGAGGTAGTTCCACGTCTTGAAGGGATTTAGGGTCATCAATGGGTAAAGATTCAGTGTATCCAACCGCTTTCATGTTTCTCTCCAGTGTGAGTTGGTAGTGGCTAACAGTGTGATCCCTCTTTACACTAAGAAAAACAGCCTAATCCCATAAACATAATCAAATAATTTTTGAAAATGAACTTTGACGATCTGACCGTTGTGCTTAAAGTGGCCGAGTTCCGCAACATCACCGCGGCTGCCACCAGCCTGGATATGCGCGCTGCGACGGCGAGCGCCGCCGTAAAACGTGTGGAGCATGAGTTAGGGGTAGAGCTGTTTGTACGCTCTACCCGTCAGTTGCGGCTCTCGGCCGCCGGGGAGAAATACCTGCCCCAATGCCGGCAGGCGCTGACACTGATGGATGAGGCCAGACAGAATATTCGCTTTGGCACAGAAACAGTGGCGGGAGAAATTCGGCTATCGGTGTCATCCGATCTGGGTAGAAATCGCGTCGTGCCCTGGATCGACCAATTGATGACATCTCACCCCGGGCTGAGTTTGCGGGTACAGATCACCGACAGCAATGTGGACTTTTTTCGGGATTCGGTTGATATGGCCCTACGGTATGGCTCACCCAGTGACGCCAACCTGTATGGGTTCAAAATCTGTGATGTCCCCCGACTGCTCTGCGCAACACCCGATTACCTGAACCAACAGGGTACCCCCATTCATCCACACGACTTGGCGGGTCACAACGGGCTTTTCTATCAGTTGCAGGACATTCCCTACGACTTGTGGACCTTCAAACGGGATGGTGAGGAATACCGGGTGAAAATGAGAGGCAATCGGGCGTCCAACGACGGCGATCTCGTTCGGCGCTGGTGCATCGCCGGGCAAGGTATGGCGGTTAAATCCTGCCTCGATATATCCGATGATCTGCTGTCCGGCCGGGTGATGAACGTCATGCCCGACTACACGCCACCGGTATCAGAGCTGTGGCTGATTTGCCCGACTCGACAATCCATCACACCTGCCATGCGCCTGCTGCGGGACCACCTGAAACAGCAGTGTCAAAGCCTTATAAACGCCATGACTAAACGCGGCATACTGCCAAGCCACGATTAGACCGCCTTCAGGTGCCGGCCACAGGGCGAATTGGTCATGATGTCGTGCCAGCGAGCCTGGAGCAGTCTTTCGATATGATTCCTGATCCAGATAATCCCCGGTTCTCTATCATGGCGTGCGTGCCAGATGAGGTAGAGGCTGGTTGGGTCCACATCGAAAGGTAGCTCCCCCATCCATAACCCATCGACGAATCCGCAATCCTGGCTGATCAACTCAGGAACGGCCGCGATGAGATTGGACTCCCTTAACACTTGAGGAACGGACGCAAAATGGTTCATTGTTGCGGCGATACGCCTGCTCTGCCCTTTTTGATCAAGATAACTGTCAACAGAACCGTGTGCGTCGCCCGACATGGTAACCAACAGATGCCGGGCTTCCAGAAACTCTTCCATGGTGATTTGCCGGCCTGCCAGCGGGTGGTCTGCCCGCATTGCGAGAACAAATCCGCTATCAAGAAGCCAGGTACTCCGCAAACTGTAATCGTGCTGGTTAAGCACGCCAATCGCGAGGTCAACGTGAGCTGATCTCAGGTCGTCGTAGCTCCCTTCAGGTGTATAGGGAACGGCGTGTACGTCCACGCCCGGCGCCTCACGCTCAAGCAAGTCAATAAGCTGACGCCAGATCATCTCGACGATGACGTCGGTTACTGCAATGCGAAACGTCCGCCGGGCGGAGGCCGGGTCAAACTGCGTAGCGCTGACGGCGTTTGTCAGCGCGAACATAGGGTCACCCACCTGATCCCATAGACTGAGCGCATAGGAGGTGGGTTCGATGTTGCGGCCCTTTCGCACAAAGAGCGGATCATTCCAGATCTGGCGCATCCTGGAAATCGCATTTGATACCGCAGGCTGCGTCATGGCCAGGCGATCCGCCGCACGAGTCACTGAACGCTCCGTCATAATGGCATCGAAGATGTACAGCAACTGGAGCTCTTGAGTTTTCATAGTAAGTTCTCGGCGTAACTATAAGTGCCCTTTAACGAACGTTCTCAACTGGCTGAGGCTCCCTGCCCCGGCATGTTGGGCAATCACATCGCCATCCTGAAACAGGGCCAATGTCGGAATGCCACGGATACGCATTTTTGCAGTAATCTCCGGGCTATCATCCACGTTGACCTTGGCAACGGTCAGTTGCTCACTGAACTCATCGGCGATGTCCTCAAGCAGCGGGGCTACCGTCTTGCAAGGGCCACACCAGGGTGCCCAGAAGTCAACCAGAACTGTCCGGTCGCTCTGAACAACCGCTTCTTCAAAATTCGCATCGGTTACATGAACAATGGTCGTCATAATATCTGCTCCTGAATGGAATTGCTCACTTTCAATACTGGGTCCTTTAAGCTGATAGCACTAATTTCAGTGCCATATAGATCCCATTTCTCACAATGATGGGTTGGCATAGAGCGCCGTTAAAGGCGCTTACTGAATACCAGCCCACCCCACGCAAGCGTGCGGTTTCCGGTCCCGCTCTTAATTTCGGAGCTCTGGACCCGGAGCACGTAACTCAACTCGGTGCCAGCGACGAAACTGTGGGTATAGCCCGCCCAGATTTCCGCCAGGAGCACGTTAAGGTCGTTGGCACCCAGTTCGTGGTCGGAGTGCCTGAATTGGCCTTGAAGGAACGCATTGTAGGCCCGAGCTTTAACAGACACGCCGCCCCAGAAATAGTGCTCCCGGCCGCCAGGGGCCGCGACTCCCGGCGCTCGTTCGCCGTAGGCCATAAGCTCAGGGTTGAAACGATTGTCCGGGGAGGAAATGAGCCCATCCCGAAAAACAAGCGCGGCACCAAACTCAGTCAAATAACCCACCGACCCGAAGTACGTGACTTTGAATTGCTGGTCCGGCCGGCTTTTATCCAGATACTGATGATAGGCAGCGGAGTATCGGAATGTTGGTTCCCCGCCATTGGAGACCTGATGGTCCCAGCCGTTGGCACGGTCACTTCCTACCACCTTGTGAACCGCATTCTGACCCGATTTAAAAACATCCAGGCCCAGCACTCCGACGGTCATCGAGGTGGTCCACCCGGAATCGTCACTCAGGGTCCTGTAACTATGGCTTGACGATAAATAAACGAGGCTGCTGTAGGGACGATCATCCCGATCGATATCCCTCGCCTTGATTTCCTCAGGGGTGAATCCGTAGATGCCAAATTCCAGGGCTGCACTTTCGGGCTCGTTAATATCTGCGCCAATACCCGACAACACGAACCTGTCCAGGTTTTGGCTGATTCCGGAAACCGGATTTTCCAGGAAGTCCTCCGAGTTTGAGGAATAGGTTATGGCCACACCTGCGGTGTAATCCCGATCGGTTTGGGTGGGTGCAAAAAGATCATTGTCCGTAGAAAGCGCAATGACAGAATCAGAGTTCTCAGCATGAGCCATCGGAGACAAAACCAGAACAGTGAGAAAAAGTACAAGCAGACGATGAGACATGGCCAACTCCGAAAGACGATAGGTCGGAAACAAGTTGGCTGCTATTTTTCAACTGAACGCCTTGCGCGACTAATCAGGGCTCAATATTGAAAACATCATGTATTTTGATGAATAGGTGTTTGTACTGCGATGTTTACATCGTTGTCGGCGGGGCACGTTCTATAAAATGATTTAAGTTAGTCGTTTAACATATTGTATTTAATTTATTTCCATGCATTTCGATAAAATCAGTCAAGATAGGAGACATCGAAGTAAGTCGCCGAAAAGCTCTATTTATCAGTTTTGGTGATGTGACTCATGTGGCCTCCTGATTATTCGTGACCTCTCTTCAAGCTCATACTCCACTCCATCTGATCTCGCGCCGATTGGCGAAACGGAGATCAGCCTTCGCTTATCAAAACTGGAGAACATGTTATGCGTACAACTGTACTGGTTGCCCTTACATCACTCTTGGCCGCTGCTGCGCTGCCTGCACACGCGACCCTGGCTGATCGGAAGTCCGACGAGACTCATTTTGAAAACGCTCAACCGGCCCCGTACAGCGGCCAGCTCGTCATACGTGGTGAGATACAGGACCGTGATGCAGCAGGCCGTTCAGCAGAACCCGCCCCCTACAGCGGTCACATCGTTATCCGAGGTGAAGTGCGGCCTGAAAGCCACGGTTGAGCGAGAAGTCTTTCTTTGCGTCTTGGCACCAGGGACGGTGCGTTTTTTGTCAATCCGCTTCGGATGGCGTTACCGCCTCTCCCTCCAACCACGGTGGACGGTTACCAATCCGCTCCAACAGGAAATCAATAAAGACCCGTATCTTCGCCGTTAAAACATTAGATTTGGGATAAACCAGCCAGAGCGCCGGCTCTGCGTCCATCCGGAAGTCTCCAAGAACCTGTACCAGTGTGCCCTCCGAAAGTTCACGATGAACACTCCATAAAGCATGCATGGCAATGCCAGCGCCTGCCATGGTGGCGATCTTATAACTTAGCCCGTCATCAATGATCAGGCGGTTACCAGGCGCACGCGGGTTGAATTTACCCTGTTCACCATCTGGGCCAATCAGGTTGATGGTCGCCTGGGATTTAAACGCAATCAGTTGGTGGGAACAAAGGTCGTCGGGATGCTTCGGTGTGCCCCACTTCGCCAGGTACTCCGGGGAAGCGCACAACAATCGCCTGTCGTCTGCCAGTTTACGAGCCTTTAAATTACTGTCTGGAAGCACCGAGTCCCGCAATGCCAGGTCAAAACTTCCCTGGATAAGATCAAGCTCCATATCCGACAGTCGCAAATCCAGATTGATGCCTGGGTAAAGCTCCAGAAACTCCGGCATCAGCGGTAACACATACTGCTGGGCAAACGTGCTGGATGCAGTCAATCTCAATGTCCCAGCCACATGTTCATTGCCGGACCCCATCGCCGCCAGGGCTGCATTCTCCTGCGCCAGTATTTCTCTGGCGAAGGGTAAATGAGGTAACGGACCAACCCGGTAACGTCCCCGGCTAATGCGGCCTGCAATGGCGCCAAATCATTCGTCGCCCGGTAGCCTGAAATCCACTTCCTCAAGTGAGTCTGCCAGGAAGTCCAAAAATGCTCTTACCGCAGGAAGCAGCCCGCGGCGCGACGGGAAAACAGCGTGGAAAATCCCTCCGCGTGGTCGCCAGTCCGGTAAAATACTGACGAGATTGCCGTCAATCAGGTCCTGCCCACCGACGATGAGCGGCATTTTTACCACACCTAAACCACCCACAGCAGCTTTGAGCAACGTAAAGACATCATCGGTGACCAGGCGTGGCTGGTGATGGATTTTAACAGACGCACCAGCGGGCCCATCCAGGCACCAGACATGCTGTCCATCCCATTGCTCAAAATCGATACTGGGAAGTTTTGATAAATCATCGGGAGTTATTGGTTTCGGATACTGCGCAACCACCTCTGGCGCGGCCATCAAGCACTGAGGGCTTTTAGACAGCACTTTCATCGTTAAGTCACTGTCTTCGAGCGGCGGGTATCTCACTCGCAAGGCAACATCGAACCCCTCCCTGACAACGTCGATCCGTCGGCTCGTAGCCTCCATTTCGATTTTTACTTTCGGGTACTGCTGCATAAACCGGACAATCAACGGGGCCACCAGAAAGTAGATGATTCCCGGCGGGCAGCTCACCCGTATCGAACCCACTGGCTCGGAGCGGGAATGATCGATGACTTCCTGTGCCGCATCGGCCTCCACCAGCATTGCCACGCAGTGGCGATAATACTCTTTCCCCAACTCCGTAACAGTGAAGACACGCGGTGAGCGATTAATCAGTCGGGTATCAAGCCGACTCTCGAGCTCTGCCACGCGCCGGCTCAACTTGGATTTGGGTAATCCAAGTGCCCTGCCCGCTGGCGCAAATCCGCCGTGATCTACCACCTTCACGAAGTAAAAAAGATCGTTCAGATCCTGCATATACGATCGTCCTATATATAGAACTCTGAGTATAAGAATTAGTGCCTACTCAGGCCACCCTGGCTGAACTATCGTTAAATTTATTCCCTTTTCCAGTGCCAAAGGAGAGGGGGCCAACGACGACGGTGCACTGCGCCGTCTAAGCCCAGAAAGGAGAACGTCATGAGCAAACCCTATGTTCGACTCGATAAAAACGATGCTGCGGTACTGATGGTAGATCATCAGACTGGCCTGCTCTCCTTGGTCCGCGATATTGACCCGGACAAGTTCAAGAACAACGTATTGGCGATGGGTGACCTGGCTCAATACTTTGGGCTTCCGACCATTCTGACAACCAGTTTTGAGACTGGCCCTAACGGCCCATTGGTTCCGGAGCTGAAAGAACAGTTTCCCTCTGCCCCTTACATCGCCCGCCCAGGGCAGATTAACGCTTGGGACAATGAGGATTTTGTTAAGGCCGTTAAGGATACGGGAAAGAAACAACTGATCATCGCCGGCGTCGTGACAGAAGTGTGTGTTGCTTTTCCGGCGCTCTCTGCGCTGGCCGAAGGCTACGACGTATTCGTGGTGACGGACGCCTCCGGCACGTTCAACGAGCTGACCCGGCATTCGGCCTGGGACCGGATGTCGCAGGCCGGTGCCCAATTGATGACCTGGTTTGGGCTGGCGTGTGAGCTGCACCGTGACTGGCGCAACGATATTGAAGGCCTGGGAGCCCTGTTCTCAAACCACATTCCTGACTACCGAAACTTGATTACCAGTTACAACACTCTGCCTGAGAAGCAGTAGCGTAATGACGGGGTATTCGTGTCCTTCCAGCGAATACCTCCCCCAACCCATAGTATCTTTATACAGGGAATATCATCATGACTTCTCCCGCAAATTTTAATGGTCAGCGCCCGGTTATTGATCCAGACGACGCCGTATTGCTTCTGATTGATCACCAAAGCGGTCTGTTTCAGACCATCGGTGACATGCCCATGACCGAACTTCGAGCTCGTGCCACTGCACTGGCTAAGATTGCCACACTATCCAAGCTTCCCGTGATCACCACGGCATCTGTCCCCCAGGGCCCTAACGGCCCACTGATACCGGAGATACACGAAAATGCGCCCCATGCGCAATACGTGGCACGAAAAGGTGAAATAAATGCCTGGGATAACCCGGATTTCGTTGCGGCGGTAGAAGCAACCGGTCGCAAAACGCTAATCATTGCAGGGACAATCACTAGCGTGTGCATGGCCTTCCCTGCTATTAGCGCCGTAGCTGACGGCTATAAGGTATTCACGGTCGTCGATGCATCCGGCACCTACAGCAAAATGGCTCAAGAGATCACGATGGCTCGAGTTGTCCAGGCCGGTGTGGTTCCGATGGACACCGCTGCGGTCGCCTCAGAGCTGCAAAAAACCTGGCATCGTGATGATGCGCAGGCATGGGCGGAAGCCTATACCTATATCTTCCCTGCCTACCAATTGCTCATCGAAAGCTACGCCAGAGCGCAAGAGGTAGTCCAGAACAATGAGGCGCTGGACTCAATCCGATAATGATTGACTGATTCAGTCAAACGGCGTCGTCCGGTCAGGTTCTGTCGGGCGGCGAGCGTTCTAGGTATAGAACACTGAGTGCGAATATTGCTATCTATTCAGGGCCCGTACGCTGTTTTATCGTCACATTGATGCAGTAAAAACGTTGGGTCGATGGACCCGTTAGGAGGTCAAAGTGAAAAAGATTCTGACAACGTATGGTCCCCCTCGCGGTCATTGGGTGGGTGATGGCTTTCCGGTTCGTTCGCTCTTCTCCTACGATCGCATGGGCGCATCGAATATCTCGCCGTTTCTGCTACTGGATTACGCCGGGCCATCGGAATTTCCTCCGGCTCAACGTCCCCGGGGGGTTGGTCAACATCCACACCGAGGCTTTGAAACCGTGACAGTGGTCTACAGCGGTGAGCTGGAACACCGGGATACCTCGGGTGCAGGTGGGCTCATTGGCGAGGGAGACGTCCAATGGATGACCGCTGGCGCGGGAATCGTGCACGAGGAGTTCCATTCACAGCAATTCACTGAACAAGGTGGTTTGCTGAAAATGGTGCAGCTCTGGGTCAACTTACCAGCATCGGCAAAGGACACGCCGGCGGCTTACCAGACGTTGCTCAATAAGGATATCCCTCGTGTGTCCCTGGAAGATGATGGTGGAACGCTCCGAGTCATCGCCGGTGAGTATCTTGAGCATAAAGGACCTGCCAGAACGTTTACGCCAATCAATGTGTGGGATCTTAAGCTGGAGCCTGGTGCCCGTGTGAATTTGCCGGTGCCCAAAGGCCACACCACCTTGGTGGCAGTGCTGAACGGTTCAGTTCAGATCAATGACACTGATGTGTTGCGTGAGGCAGAGCTTGCGAACCTGGACAGAGAAGGTCAAGAGATTGTGCTGGAGTCCAATAATGACGCTCGGCTGCTTGTGTTGAGTGGAGAACCCATTGATGAGCCGGTCGTGGGCTATGGACCCTTTGTGATGAATACAGAGGGAGAAATCAAACAGGCCATGCTCGACTTTCAATCAGGAAAATTCGGCGCTCTCTAGCAAGGGTAAAGAGCATGAACTGCTTTTGAGGGGCTGACAGGACGTCGCCCCCAATCAATCAAAGATTGGGAAGCACGCTATGAACGAACAAGAGGCAGACGCCGCCCCAAGCATCCACTATGACTCTGGTCGATCCATCATAATCCGGCACACCGTGAAACCCGGACACCGTGACCACTATGAAACCTGGCTCAGGCAGATTATTGCCGCCGCAGCCCAGTTTTCCGGGCACCAAGGCGTTCATGTGGTACGACCGTCCGAAGGGCATGACACCTTTGAAATCGCGGTGCGCTTTTCCCATCCCGAAGAAGCCGACACTTGGCTGAACTCTGACGTTCGGCGGGAATTGGTATCCGACATCGTCCCGGCGCTGGCCTCTGAAGAACAGGTAGAGATTCAGACCGGCATCGATTACTGGTTCACCCCACCCACGTCGAAAGCCAAACAGCCTACTCGCTGGAAACAATGGCTCATTACAACAGCGGTTATTTGGCCACTCACGTTGATCGTACCAATGGTCTTTCAGCCCATATTCAATCAACTTCCAGTGCTTGCGTTATGGGGTGTGCGTCATGGCTTGGTCGCAGCCACTGTTGTCGCACTAGTGGTTTATTTGATCATGCCCCGAGTGGTTCGACTCGTTGCAAACTGGCTGTTTCGTTAGTCGACAGTGCTAGGGGCAGAGGTACAGATCGATTTTCTATGGCAGTTTTGCCGTACGACCGGCGGGAAGATATGGTAAAGACCTGCGGCCTTTCGCACTTGTTTGGACACTAGGGAACACAACACTGAGGGAAATTGCTATGACGCTGAAACTTCAAACAATCATCTGCAGCACGCGCCCTGGAAGGGTTGGCCCATCGATCGCTAAATGGTTCAACGAATTCGCCAATGCCGACGGACGATTTGAGTCGGAGCTTGTCGACTTGGCAGATTTTGAACTACCGGTCTACAACGAACCAAACCATCCGCGTTTACAGAAATACGAGCATGATCATACCAAGGCGTGGTCAAAAAGCGTCGATGCAGCTGACGCGTACGTTTACGTTATCCCCGAGTATAACTATTGCCCTCCCCCCTCCTTCACAAACGCGCTGGATTACGTGTACACCGAGTGGAACTACAAGCCGTGCGGGTTTGTGAGCTACGGTGGCGTATCCGGTGGTCTGCGCTCGGCGCAACTCGCGAAACAGCTGGTAACGACATTGAAAATGATGCCAATGATGGAGGGCGTGATGGTTCAGATGCCCTGGAACCTCCTCGATGAGAATAAGGTGTTCCAGGCGAGCGAGCATCACGAAGGTTCCGGGAAAGCGATGCTGGAGGAGTTGGAGAAATGGGCCAGTGCCTTGCAATCGATCCGTAAGGGATGAGAGCAGACGCTGAATCTGCACCTCCATGCGCCTATCACGGCATTCAGATTGCGGACGCTAATCAATAGGTGTGTGTTGGTGCTGAGGGCGGCCCAGGTTATCCAAACGCCCGCTTAACCCAGTCCATACGGTCCTGGCCGAAGAACATTTCGTCGTTGACGAAGAAGGTGGGGGCTCCGAACACGCCCCTCTTGGCAGCGGCATCCGTCGCCTCGATCAACGCTGTTTTTATCTGCGGCTGAGCCATTGCGTCCGCTACCTGTTCCGGATCAAAACCAGCGTTGGTTAGGATCGCCCTCAATGCCTCCGGGGATGAAAGGTCCTCCCCCTGGGCCCATGCGGCTGAAAACATTGCCTGGTTGTAGGATTCGATCTGTCCGTTCGATAGCGCCCAGAGCGCGCCTCTCATTGCATTGACGGTGCTGAAAATAAAGTGAGGATTTAACTGGAACGGAATGCCATAGTGATCGGCATGGCGTTGAAAGTCGGTTTTGATCCATTCCCATTTGGCTGGGACGGTCACCGGAGACGTATTGCCTGTGGCCTTGAGGATGCCCCCGAGAAGAATCGGCTTGTAATTGATATTGGCGCCCGTCCCCTCAGTGAGTTCCTTCAACCGCATCCATGCGAAATAGGACGCGGGGCTTATGAAATCATAGTAAAAGTCGATATTCGTACTCATCATCGTTACCTCTAGTTGGAAAGGGTTTACCAAGGCTCAGAAAATGGCCGCGCATCCTGCTCGAATGTCCAGGCTGACCGGGGCTGTGTATGGAGATGCCAGTAAATGTCGGCAAGATCATCGGGCTCGATGATGCCACCCTCCCCCTTACTGGCATAAAGATCAGGCAGAAACTCAGCGGTCGCCTCGTTTCGGATCAGTCCATCAACAATAACGTGACCTACGTGGATTCCTTTTGGTCCAAGCTCCCGCGCCATGCTTTGAGCCAGGGCCCGTAACGCGTGCTTGCCACCCGCAAAGGCTGAAAAACCGGCCCCACCTCTCAGGCTTGCCGATGCACCGGTGAACAGGATGGTACCCTCGTTACGGGTCAGCATCTTCGCCGCCACCTCCCGGCCCACCAGAAAGCCCGCCAGCGCACACATCTCCCAGACTTTCTGGTACACCCGGGCGGTTGTTTCGCAGAGATCGAATCGAACGTTTCCACCCACGTTGAAGATAGCAACCCGTATAGGGCCCAGCTCTGATTCCACCCGATTGATCAGCTCCGTTACTTGCGTCTCATCACGGGCGTCGGAATGAATTGCCGTTGCCGTGGACCCTATGTCGCTGATTTCACGACCGAGCTTTTCCAGATCTCCCCGGCGACGGGTTACCACGAGATGGAATCCTTCCCTGGCAAATCGGCGTGCGATCGCCGACCCTAAATGATCACCAGCCCCAACCACCAGCGCGATGGGTTTGTCGGTCGTGCCCATGTTCCTTCCCCTTATTCCGTTGTGATGCTGGTAAAAGCGTATCCCACCCAATAACATAATTAAAATCGATTATATGAATGCCAACCACAACCAATGGTTATGTTATGGAGTTGCAGCAATTACGCCTGTTTCTGGCGGCCGCAGAATCAGAGAGTTTCACTCGCGGGGCACGAAGAGCGTTCGTTTCACAACCCGCTCTATCGGCATCCATTGCGAAGCTGGAAGATGAACTTGGGGTTAAACTATTTACCCGGAACAAGCGCAACGTTGTATTGACGCCAGCGGGAAGGACCCTAATGAAGCGCGCAACTCGAATTGTTGAAGAATGCAATAAGGCTCGTGACGAGCTGAAACATCACGATCAACAACGCATGATCAGGCTTGGTGTTATAAACACCTTATCCATTGCGCACGTTGCCCGCTTGATCGAGCCTTACCGGCGAGAAAATCGCAGATTAAGATTGCAGGTGTTTGACGCGAACAAGGAAGAAATGGAGAAACTGGCAGAAAGCGGCCGAATCGATATGGCTTTAACTCTGCTCACGGAACGTCCTGGCAACGGTCGTCGTTTTACTCACTCGAAACCGCTCTTTTCAGAGTCCTATAGCGTCGCAATGGCCACTCACCATCATCTCAGCAAGTCACCGTTACTCACGCTTGCGGACCTGGAGAATGAACCGTTTGTCTCGCGGTCTCATTGTGAGTATCGACAAATGCTGCAACACCTGTTGAAGTCAACTGGCACGCGCCTGAACGTAGCGTACGTAACCAATCAGGATGACCGTGCACTGTCCCTGGTGGAACAAGGTGTTGGAATTGCGATCGTTCCGGAACACTACGATTCACCCAATATCGTCAAACGTCCACTTACTGAACTCTCAGCAAAACGGTCGATTGGTTTTGAGTGGGGAATTAGCGAGAATCAGGACGAAGTTGATCGGTTTGTTGACTTTGCCTTGACGGCCCGATGGCCTGACTAAGGAGTCCCATCATAATGAAACTTGTCTGGCTTCACGGCCCGCCGGCTGCAGGGAAACTGACGGTTGCCAAAGCGCTTGAGAAAGAACATGGCTTCAAGCTTTTTCATAACCACCTGGCCGTGGACCTCAGCCTGTCCATCTATGATGAATTCGGGGAGAAGGACTTCCACGATTTCACCAACTCGATCCGACGACAAGCGCTATCCAAGGCGAATGAACTGGGAGTGCAACGGATTGCGATGACCTTCATGACATGCGCAGAAGAGGACAGGGATGAAATAAAACGGTATCTCGATTTTTTTGAGTCGGAAAATATTCAGGTGTTCCCTGTCCACCTTTTGCCAAGGCATGACGTGCTAATCAACCGTTCCAGCAGTACTGAGCGCCAAAAGACCCACAAAATTTCATGCGAGAAACACCTTTCAGAGCTGCTGTCGCAGTGGAGGTTCCTCCCTATTCATCATATCAATACGCTGGAAATTGATAACTCGGAGAAACCCGCCAAAGACGTTGCACGCCAGATCATGCATCATCTGGAAACAAACTGAAGCGCCATCGGACGAACTCGCGTTTTTTGTCACCGATCTCTTAATTGTTGCTTCAGATATTCCATGGCATAGCGAGCGCGCGCAGACAGGGGCCATTCCGCCCGGGAAATCATCCAGAGCGAATCCACCACGTCCCTTTCAAGCGTCATAACCTTGATTTCGCTGTGTCGGGCAAAGGCCTGCCTCGCGTATTGCGGTAGTACGGTAAAGCCCATGCCCCTGGCTACGGGTTCGAGAATTAAGCCTACCTGATTAACAAAACCGCGCACCGGAATATTGCGGATTCCAGGCTCCCCCGGAAAGCAGCGGCTCAACAGGCGCGTTGCCATGGCCCGGCCATCAGGGTGGTCGATATAGCCTAATCGCTCCAAATCCGCCCAGCTCGATACCGATTGCCCTGCCGGCACAATCAGTTCCAGTGGCTCTCCGGCGAAGTGGGAGGACGTCAAGTGGGGATCGTCAGGCTTTGCCGTAACCAAGCCGATCTCATAGCGTTTACCCAAGACCGCATCCAATATTTCCGTATCCGGTGCAAATCGATGACGGACCACCAAATCAGGATGCTGCTCCTGCAGATCGAGCAACAGTGGGTATAGCAGCAAGCCGCAGCTCCCCGGCGTGATAAGACTGAGCTCACCTTTTGTTTTATCGCCTTCCGACATTCGCAGGCGTAAGCGCATATCGGCCTGTTCCATCTCATCACAATACGCCAGGAGTGCGTGGCCGGCCGGTGTTAACTCCATCCGTCGAGGTTGCCGTATCACCAGGGTCCCCAGCTGTTCTTCAAGATGTCTTACATGCTGACTGACGGCTGCCTGGGTCAGGCCGAGCTGGTCGGCTGTCCGGGTAAAACTGCCGACGTCTGCAAGTACAACGAACGAACGTAACCATTGGGGATTAAGCATAAGAAACTCTTATTAATTTGATAAACAATGACCTGTTTATATTATAGCAATTGCCGCTTACTCTGGTTCTACACTTTCCAGAGGAGAAGAACCATGAGCACCACTTACCCACGCAGTTTTTCCCATATCGGGATTTCGGTGACCGACCTTGATGCCGCTGTGAAGTTCTATACAGAAGTAATGGGCTGGTATCTGATCATGCCGCAAACCACTATCACGGAAGATGACAGCCCTATTGGGGTCATGTGTACCGATGTGTTTGGTGCAGGCTGGGGCTCTTTCCGGATTGCTCACCTTTCCACCGGCGACCGGATTGGTGTGGAAATCTTTGAATTCAACAACGCAGAAAAGCCGGAAGACAACTTCGAGTACTGGAAAACCGGCGTGTTTCACTTTTGTGTCCAGGACCCGGACGTGGAAGGCCTTGCAGAGAAAATCGTTGCGGCAGGCGGTAAACAGCGCATGCCAGTTCGTGAATACTTCCCCGGCGAAAAGCCCTACCGCATGGTTTACATGGAAGATCCGTTCGGAAACATTCTCGAGATCTACAGCCACAGTTACGAGCTGACCTACTCCGCAGGCGCTTACGAGTAATCCGGTATTCGGTGGGCAATGACCCACCGACCTTTCGTTAACCTAGGTGTGAGCAAGGGCGCTCACAATTCGACACGCGAACGCCCTCGCCTGACACGCACCATGTCCGCAACGATGGCCAGTGCAATTTCAGAAGGGGTTTTACTGCCGAGGTTGAGTCCGATGGGCATGTGGATCCGCTCAACGTCTTCCTTTGACAGGCCACCAGTCCGACGAAGTCGTTCGGATCGGGCCTGGGAAGTACGAACAGAGCCCATCACACCAATGTAGCTTGCCGAGGTTTTGACAGCAGCCATCATGGCCAGATCATCAATGCGGGGGTCATGGGTTGCGGCGACTATCGCTGTGGAGGGCGTGCAAGCACCAGGCGAAGCGATATACAGCGACGGCAGTTGGGGCACAAACTCAACACCCGGCGGCAGGCTCATGCCATTGGTGACTTCCTCCCGTGGGTCACACAGCACCACCTCATAACCAAGGCTTAAGGCGAACTGTGCACAGGCCTCTGATACCGTTGAATAGCCGGCAAGAATTAGCTTGGCGACGGGGCCAATACGAACCGTCACCGTCTCTTCGGTTTCATTTTGCAACACCCGCGGCCCCGTGGGTTCAGCATCGGACAGCCACCACACTGCATCCGTTAATCTGATATGTCGTGCGATTTCATTTTGGCCGGACAGGGCCTGCTGAATCCGCTCAAGGTGATCCCGGGTCTTTGCGGTGGCAACCATACGTTCCACCAGGACGTCGAGAATGCCCCCGCACGGCAAGCGAATACGGGGGCTCTCCGGGCTGTTGCTGCCCGGGTCGCCATAACGAACAATAACAGCAGGTTGTTCGTACTCTCCGGCGGCAACGCGCTCGAGGAAGTCTTCCTCGACGCAACCACCCGAGAGCGAGCCCACATGATGTCCATCCGAGGTGGCAACCATCAGTGAGCCCGGCTCCCTGGGCGATGATCCGAAGGTAGACAACACCGTGCACAACCAGATCGTCCGGCCACTCCCCAACCATTCGATCGCCTGCTCCACTACCCGAGCATCCAGACTTTGCATGGTCATGCACTCAACTGATCACCAACAGGAAGACGCCGGATGCGTTTCCCCGTGGCTGCATAGATGGCGTTGCACAGTGCCGGCGCGACCGGTGGCAACCCCGGCTCGCCCACACCGCCCATGGCGTCATCGGGATTATCAATCAGGTGCACCCGGACCACTTTCGGCGCGTTTGGCATTCGCGGCAACAGATATCTGTCGAAGTTACTTTGTTGAGCGACACCATCCTGGAACGTCACCTCATTTTGAAGGGCAATGCCGATTCCCATCACGCAGGAACCCTCCATCTGTGACCGGATTCGCTCCGGGTTGGCCTGCGGCCCGCAATCAAAGGCAATGTCGGCGCGGTGAATGGTCACTTGCCCGCCGTCATCCACTTCCACGTCAAAGACGACGGCGGTGTAGGAAACAAAGCTGTGGTGGAAGGCAAGCCCAAGGCCACGCCCCTTTGCTCTTTCCTTTCCCCAGCCCGCTTCTTCGGTGGCACGCTCAATAACCCGGCGCATACGGCCCACATCGATCGGGTACATCTCAGGATCTTCACCGTAGTTCCAGCCATCGCCCACCGTGAGATTGTGAACCTCACGCCCTGGCCCCAGCAGGTCCAGTACGTAATCGCGATGGTCCTTGCCGGCGGCTACCGCCATCTCGTGGGCAAAGCTCTGGATGGCCCACGCATGCGGCAGGTTGTACACCGAGCGGAACCACCCGATGCGGACATGAGCCGGTGCCGGCGGGTTCTCCAAACGGATAGCAGGGATGCTGAATGGCATGGTGTTAAACCCCATTCCCAGCTCAAAGCCCGCCTTGTGTTTGGGATCCGGCGCGAACAGCGATGCAATGCTGGGAGACAGAGTACGGTGGCGCCAACTGGTCGCTTTGCCATTACCGTCGAGCCCCGCTTCCAGGTGATCCACAGAAACCGCATGGAAGTAGGCATGCTGAATGTCGTCCTCACGGGACCACTGCAGTTTGATGGGCTGCCCTTCAAAGGCCTTGGCCACTTGAGCGGCCTCAATCACGAAGTCTGGCTTCGATTTACGGCCAAAACCGCCACCCAGCAGGGTTTGATGAACGGTCACGTTTTCCAGGTCGATCTCCAGAAGCCCGGCGATGCCTTCTCGCGTCGCCCTGGGGTTCTGCACTGGCGCCCAGGCCTCGGCTTTGCCCCCGCTTACGCGAACCACGGCGACGGGGGGCTCCATGGGAGCCTGAGCCATATGGGGCATGTAGTAGGTGGCTGACACCCGCTTATTGGCTTCTTTCAAAGCGGCCTCAACATCACCGGACTGGCGTATAACCTTGCCCGGCGATTGCGCCGCTTTTTCCAGAGATTCACGGTAAGTATCCGATGTGTAATCGGAGTTGTTACCGGCCGGAGTATTGTCCCACTCTATCTTCAAAGCTCTGCGGCCTTCCATGGCAGCCCAGGTGTTGGCGGCTACTACTGCAACACCCCCGAGCGGATTAAATGCCGCAGGCTGGCCCGTGCCATCAATGCGTACAGTTTTCTTAACACCTCTGATCTTCAGGGCCTCACTGTCATCGACGCTCTTCACCGTCGCACCATAAACCGGTGGTCTGGCCACCACTGCATAGAGGGTGTTTTCCAGATCCACATCGGCGCCAAAAATCGCCTTGCCGGTGACAATGTCTTCACCATCGATTGCTTTGGGGTGCGTGGACTTCAGCTCGCCATTGATCAGGCCGGATTCCTTGCCAATGAAACGCAGCTCACTATCAGATTTCAGAACCAACCCGTCCCGGCCAGGAACGTCCAGCTCCCGTGCGGCTTCTGCAAGCTGGCCAAAGCCGAGTTCACGTCCAGTGGCAGGATGAACAACCTTATGAATATCCGCCCTTACTTGGTCGACCGATACACCCCATTGATTGGCCGCGGCCTGCTCAAGCATCAGCCTGGCAGCAGCGGCCGCACGGCGCATGGGGTCGTACCAGTGACGCATGCTGCGGGAACCATCGGTATTCTGGTTGCCAAACTTATCCTGATCGCCGTCTGCCTGTTCCGCGCGAACCCGGTCCCAGTCTGCGCCCAGTTCATCCGCGGCCACCATAACCAGGCTGGTGCGAATACCCTGTCCCATTTCGGCACGGTTGTTGACGATGGTGACAAGGCCGTTGGCGTCGATATGGATAAACACATTCGGGTTGTCTACCCAGCCCCCCGGCATGGCCCCGGCCCCGAACTGAGCCTGTTCATTGGCCAGCCCAATATCCCATCGGGCTGCGAGCAGGAGCGCAGAGGCTCCGGCCAACCCTTTGAGAAGACCGCGGCGGCTGACATTCGCAAGCAGCAGTGTGTCGTCGGATTGGCTCATGAGCTCACCTCCTTGTCCGCAGCCCGCTCAATGGCCGCCAGAATGCGATTGTAGGTGCCACACCGGCAGAGGTTGCCCGCCATGGCATCGATGATTTCCTGGGTTTCCGGTTCCGGTGTTTTCTTCAGCAGAGCTGTGGCATTCATGATCTGGCCACCCTGGCAGTAGCCACACTGGGCCACACCCAGGTCCAGCCACGCCTGCTGGACTTTGCTGCCAACCGGGTCGTCGGCCATGGCCTCTATGGTCGTAATCTCTCCCTGCACTGCGGAGACCGGCGTTATGCATGATCGGGTGGCGACCCCATCGAGATGAACCGTACAAGCACCGCATTGGGCGATACCGCACCCGAACTTGGTGCCTTTCATGCCGACAACGTCCCGAATGGCCCAAAGTAATGGCATATTGTCGGGGACGTCCAGCTCATGCAGCTGTCCGTTTATGGTCAGGTTAATCATTGGTCTCTCCCTTCACTGTGTTCCACGCACTGTGTTGCACGATTTACGTTGCTGGGGAAGCTTGAGCTCACTGACCGGAGAAAAACGACTCGGCATAACCGGTATATTTCTTAAACAGCTCGTCTCTGAAAGCCTGCCCCCTTGATGCAAGGACTCGATCAATGTCATCGCGCAGACCGGCAAGTTCATTGCGATAACCGGCCACACTGACCGAAGAACCAAGCGCTGGTTCCAGAACGCGAAGCGCCAGATCGTGATCCTGGATCAGATTGGCGCTCCAGAAGTTGTCTTCAATGAATGCATCGGCCCGCCCGAATTCGAGCATGCGGAAAGGCACCATTCCCTCGCCATCAGCTGAATAGGTGATCTCGACAATATCCTGATGGGTCTCTGCCCAGCGCGTGATATTGTCCGGGTAAACATACCCGCTGATGATCAGCACGCTAAGGTCATCCAGCTTCTCAAGCGTCACCGGCCCCTCAATGGATAGGCTCTCAGGTACGATCGCAGCCAATGTCCAGTGAGCAAATATCGTTCGCGAGTGCAGAAGCTTGTCCCGCCCCTCTGTTATTGGTACGGCGATGTCTGAGGCGCCTGACTGAACCTCTGAAATACAGCGTTTAAACGGCAATTCCTCGTAGGCAGCGATCAGCCCCAGATCATTGAGCGCGGCATTCATCAATTCCACGGCAATGCCGCGCATCTCTCCCTGATGATCCTTAAAGATGTATGGGTCCCAGGGTTCATAACAGATCTTTATCGTCGAGGATGGTGCGGCTGCATGGCTGAGGGTTCCATAAAGCACCAGCAACACCGCGATAACCCCGTAATGTATGACAACTGATACTGCACGCTGCATGAGAGGCGCCCCACTGCGCTTTGGGTTCGAGAACGGCGGGCGTCACCGTTTCTATAGTCTGATAAGTATAGACAATTGTGACAGACACCGACCGAAAGGTAACGCTCGCTACCACGATGGATGCATGGCACCTGTCGGAGGGGATCTGTAGGAGAGTGTGCGCAGGTGGGTAGAGCTGGCTAGGGCTACGTCGGGCAGGCCCCTATCCGGGTAGGTAAGCCGAAACTTCCTCCAGGCCTGGCAAAGAGGTGAAGGCGCCTGCATGAGTCACCGCATGCGCACCACAGGCACTGGCAAAGGTCAGTATGTCTTCAAGTTGCTCGGGGTCTTCGCCCAACGCCTTAAGACTGGCAGCGGTTATATCCAGGTCCGACAACCGATAGAGCAACCCACCAACGAACGCATCGCCAGCGGCGGTGCTATCAACCATCTGCACGTTTCGTGGCTCGATGCAGCCGTAATGAGATGGGGTGAAGTAACGCAATGGCTTTCCGCCGTCTGTAACCAACACCAAAGAAGCGCCTGCCTTCAAGATTTTCTGCAACACCTCGGTTTCGTTCTGGTGTCTGCACAAGAAGGCCAGTTCTTCTGCGGATAGCTTCACAAGATCCGCTTGCTCCACACAGGCCCACACCGGAGCATATGGATCTGTGTCTTTGGGCCAGAGATTATTTCTGAGGTTCATATCAAAGCTCACCAGCCATCCGGCTGATCTGGCCTTTTCCAGTCCCGCCTGGGTTGCTTCCAGAATGTCCGGTTCAGTCAGTGTGTTGGAGCAGAAATGGAAAATGCCGCGGTCATCGAACCATTCTGGCTGGAATTCGTGTGGGGCGAATAACAGGTCAGCCGATGGTCCCCGGTAGAACTCGAAACTTCGCTCTCCGGTCTTATCCAGTGACACAAAGGCCAAGGCAGTTTTCGCTTCACTGGTTTGCAGCAGATAGTCTGTTCGCACATGCATGGCTTCCAGCGACTTGACGAGAAAATCACCGAACATGTCAGCGCCCACTTTGCCGGCGAAATAACTGTCTCCGCCGAGTTTACCGATCGCAGCGGCTACGTTGGCAGGTGCACCGCCTGGAAACTTCGTGAAGCGCTCGTTGACCGAATCAGAGTTTTCAGCCTGGTCTTCGCTCACCCTGCTTGAGAGCATGTCCACCAGGGCTTCACCGAATGAAATAACCTTGATCATCGACTGCTCCCCTCTTCCATCTTTTCCATCGCTGGGTCCGAATTGGCTGTACCCGTGTTCAGGTGCTGTTTGACGATGTCCATCAATCCCTGGGTTGACGGATCGTACTTGTCGCTCTGTTGTTCAATATCACGGCTGATATCGTTGGCCAGCCGCTTGCCCAACTGCACGCCCCACTGGTCAAAGGAGTTGATGTTCCAGATAGCACCCTGCACAAAGACCTTGTGTTCATACAGAGCAATCAAGGCGCCCAGATTTCGGGGCGTCAATTCGTCCATCAGCAGCACGTTGCTTGGGCGATTGCCTGGGCAACTGGCGTATTGGTCGTTCTGGGTGTCGCCATTCATAAAGGCGTTGGCCTGAGCCAGCATGTTAGTCAGCAAGGCAAAATGGTGGTCTTTGGTGTCGTCCTCGGGTTTCAGCGTCGCAATAAAGTCGATGGGTACGAAGCGTGAGCCCTGATGCAGCAACTGAAAGAACGCATGTTGACCGTTCGAGCCGGTTTGCCCCCACACAATGGGGCCGGTGGCGTGGCTGACCGGGTTGCCATCGATGTCCACTGACTTGCCGTTACTTTCCATATCCAGTTGCTGGAGGAACGCCGGTAATTGGTGCAGCGCCTGATCGTAAGGAATAATCGCCTGGGTTTCGGCGCCCAGAAAATTGATGTTCCAGATGCCGATAAGAGCCAGCACGACCGGCATATTGGCCTCAAAAGGTGCCTCCCGGAAGTGCTGGTCCATTATGAAAGCGCCCTCAAGCAACTCGATAAACGCATCGAACCCGATACTCAAGGCAATGGGCAAGCCAATGCTGGACCAGAGCGAATAGCGGCCACCTACCCAATCCCAGAATTCAAAGATGCTGTCCTCGCGGATGCCAAATTCCGTTGCTGCGTTGATGTTGGTGGACACCGCGACAAAGTGCTGGCCCATATCGGCTGTGGTGCTTTGCGTCTGCGCCTGGAACCAGCGCTTGGCACTGTTCGCATTCAACAGGGTTTCCTGGGTAGAGAAGGTCTTGGTCGACACAACGAACAACGTGGTTTCCGGATCCAGCCCTTTCAGCACTTTCTTGAGGTGACGGCCGTCGACGTTGGAAATGAAGTGGACGTTCATTTCCTGATGCTGGTAATCAAGCAAGGCGCGACACACCATGCTGGGCCCAAGGTCTGAACCGCCGATGCCGATATTTACAACGTCGCGAATTCGCTTGCCGGTATAGCCCAGCCATTGTCCGTTCCTGACCTGCTCGGTGAAGGCCCTGAGTTTTTCCAGGCTGGCCCGAACCTCTGGCATGACGTCCTGGCCATTCACGACAATCGGTGCATCACCCAGGTTGCGCAAGGCGGTATGCAGAACCGGACGCTGTTCGGTGACGTTAATGGTTTCCCCAGAGAACATCTGTTCCCGGCGCGACGCCAACGGCGACTGTTTGGCCATCTCGAACAGCGCATCCATCACCTGCGGCGATACCTTGTTCTTGGAATAGTCCAGAAACAGCTCGCCTAACCGGAGGCTCATCTTATCGAAACGGTCCGGATCCGCTTTGAAATAATCCGCGATCCGATCGTTCCGAGTCTCGTTGGCAAGTTGTTCCAGCATGCTCCAGGACTCGGATTTGCCCAGTGCATTCATATCTGTGCTCCCTAATGTTCGTCAGGTCAGCTCTCGCTGAGGGCTGCAAAAACCCCTTTTGTTTCCAGCTTGTCGAGTGCCCTATCGAAGGCCTCTTCAAAGTCGCTGGAGCTGGCGAGGGTGGTCCCGAAAAGGTCTGCCATCCCCAGAAACTCCGGGGTAAGGTTGGCTCTGTCTTCAACGGCCGCCTGCAGCCGGGGGGCCATGGGATCATTGATTTCGTGCGGTTGTCCCTTCTCATCTTTGCCACGGAGGTAGAGCGCCCAGCTGGCAATGATCATGGCAACACGAGACAGTGGTCGTCCTTCGTTCACCAGTGTCTGCACCGTCGGCACCAGGAACTTCGGTATCTTGCTGGAGCCGTCCATACACAGCCGGGCCAACTCGTCGCCCATTTGAGGGTTGGAGAAGCGTTCGACCAGGGTCTGCTTGTACGCGGGCACATCGATACCTGAAATTTCTCCCAGTATCGGTGTCACGTCTTCATCCATGAAGCTGCGAATAAAACGGCTGAACCGATCATCCGCCATGACCTCGTGGGTATATCGATAACCGGAAAGATACCCGAGGTAGGCCATAGCGGAATGGCTGGCATTCAACAGGCGGATTTTCATGCGCTCGTAAGGGGCGACGTCGTCCGTGAACTGAACACCCACCGCTTCCCATTCCGGTCGACCGTTACAGAAATCATCCTCCAGCACCCACTGGTAAAAAGGCTCGCAGATCACTGGCCAGCCATCTTCCAGGTCGTAGTTATCTTTCAGCCACTGGCGATGTTTGTCATGGGTTCCCGGTGTAATGCGGTCAACCATGCTGCTAGGAAAACTCACCTTTTCGCCGATCCAGCCTGCAAGATCGGCATCCCTCAGGCGGGCAAAGCTCAACAGGGCACCGCGGGCCACCTGGCCGTTCTCTGGCAGGTTGTCACACGACAGGACGGTGAATGGCGGCAGATTACGCTCGCGTCGGCGGCATAGGGCCTCAGTCAGATAGCCAAAGACCGTGCGCGGTTGCTGCGGGTTTTCCAGGTCGTGAAGAACGTCCGGGTGGTTTTCATTGAACCTCCCGGTGTTGTCGTCCACGTTGTAGCCACCCTCGGTAATCGTCAGCGAGACGATCCTTACTTCGGAGCTCGCCATTTTCTCGATGACAGCGTCCTGCTCCTCAGGCGCGAACATGAAACCAGTGATGGAGCCGATGACACTGAGGGTATTGGTGCGGTCGGCGCCGAGCTCGATCAGGGTGTACAGGTGGTCCTGCGCGGACAACACCTGCTGCATGGCCCGATCACCTTCACGCAGCCCAACACCACAAATCGACCAGTCCGGGCTGCCACCTGCCTGCAACAGCTGGTGGGTATAGACCGCTTCATGGGCACGGTGGAATCCGCCCACGCCAATATGAACGATGCCTTGTCTGAGGTTACTCCGTTCGTAAGCTGGCACGGACACCTCTGGACTCAGTTGGTCCAATGCTGAGTTATTCAGTTTCATAAGATGTCACGCTGCCAATCGGCTGGGTTTCTGAACGGCATTGCCTTGCTCGTCGAACAAGTGGCACTCATCCACATGCAGGCGTAAACCGATGCGATCACCGTAGTTGCAGGCAAAGTTGCCGGGCATGCGGACAGTCAGCGTTTCCTGGCCATCGGTCTTTACATAGCAATAGGTATCGCTACCCAGGCTTTCGGCGATGTCCATGTGGCCGGTCAGTGAGCTCTCGCTGGGTTCAACCACATCGATGTTTTCCGGCCGAACGCCAACGGTGACAGCACTGCCCTGACTCAGGTGTTCGCTGGCCGCGGGCAAGGTCACTGTAGTACCGGAGGTCAGTTCAACCGTGACGCTTGAGGCATCAAGTGCGGTTACTTTGCCCGGCAGGAAGCTCATCTTGGGCATCCCCAGGAAACCTGCGACAAATCGATTGGCCGGGTTACGGTACAGGTCGAGTGGGGTGCCTACCTGCTCAATCCGGCCCTGATTCAACACGACGACTTTATCCGCCAGAGTCATAGCCTCGACCTGGTCGTGGGTAACATAAATCATGGTCGCGTTAAGGTCGTGGTGAAGTCTGGCCAGCTCAAGTCTCATCTGTACCCGCAGTGCAGCGTCCAGATTAGAGAGCGGCTCGTCGAACAGGAATACTTTGGGCTGGCGTACAATTGCACGACCAATGGCCACCCGCTGGCGCTGGCCACCGGACAGCTCTTTGGGTTTGCGTTCCAGTAGCGGGTCCAGCTCCAGAATTCGGGCCGCTTCGGCTACCTTGTTATGGATAACCTCTTTTTTCTCCTTAGCGAGTTCCAGTGCAAACGACATGTTTTTGCGTACGGACATATGGGGATACAGGGCGTAGCTCTGGAACACCATTGCCAGATCCCGTTTGGCCGGGGCCAAATCGGTGATCTCTTTCGTATCCAGCAGGATGTGGCCGCCGGTCACCTCTTCCAGGCCCGCGATGGAGCGCAGCAGGGTCGACTTGCCACACCCTGATGGTCCGACAAACACCACAAATTCATTGTCTTTAATCTCAAGATTGATGCCTTTGAGAATTTCTGTTTCCCCGAAGGATTTCTTGAGGTTCTTTATTGTTAAGTTAGCCATGGGAAATCTCCGTTATTTGACGGCGCCAAAGGACAAGCCGCGAACCAGCTGTTTTTGGCTGATCCAGCCAAAGATAAGAATGGGGGCGCAGGCCAGGGTCGATACGGCTGACAACTTGGCCCAGAACAAGCCTTCAGGACTTGAGTAAGATGCGATCAGGGCCGTCAGCGGGGCCGCCTCCGACGCCGTGAGGTTGAGCGACCAGAACGCCTCGTTCCAACTCAGGATCAGTGACAGCAGCACCGTTGCCGCCAGACCGCCCTTGCTCATGGGCAGCAGCACTCGCCAGATCTCCTGGAACAGTGTGGAACCGTCCATCCGAGCTGCCTCAAGCACCTCTTTTGGAATCTCTTTGAAGTAGGTGTAGGCCATCCAGATCATGATCGGCAGATTGATCAGCGTGTAGATGATCACCAGTCCGGTTTTGGTATCGAGCAAACCCGTGTCTTTGAAGATCAGGTAAATCGGCACCAGCACGCCAACCGGCGGCAGCATTTTGGTGGATAGCATCCACAACAGTGTCCCTTTGGTACGCTTGGTCTCGAAAAAGGCCATGGAATAGGCAGCGGGTACGGCGAGCATCATTCCGATGATCGTGGAGCCGAAAGACACCACTACCGAATTCCAGGCAAAGTGCAGATAGTCACTGCGTTCGTTAACCAGCGTGTAATTCTCGAGGGTCGGCGAGAAGAACAATTGCGGTGGCGTGGCAAAGGCATCGATTTCTGTTTTGAAGCTGGTCAGCAGCATCCAGAAAATCGGGAAGAAAATGGCCAGGGCCACACCCCACGCCAGCACCCCCATGAGCAGGGTGTTCAGGCTACGTCGTTGTTTCAGGCTAAGCATGTTGTAACCTCCGTGAATCATTGTTTTTCGGTCAGGCTTTTGCCGATCAGCCGCACCAGGAAGAAGGCGGCGATGTTGGCCAGCACAACGGCAATCAGGCCACCGGCTGAAGCCAGTCCAACGTCGAACTGCAGCAACGCCTGGCTGTAGATGAGGTACGCAAGGTTGGTGGTCTCGTAACCCGGGCCACCGCCCGTGGTGGTAAAGATCTCCGCAAAAATCGACAGCAGGAAGATGGTTTCGATCATCACCACCACCGCGATCGGACGAGCAAGGTGCGGCAAGGTGAGATGGAAGAACAGAGCCCAGGGTCCGGCGCCGTCAAGGCGGGCCGCTTCCTGCTGTTCCTGATCCAGCGATTGCAATGCGGTCATCAGCAGCAGGATGGCGAACGGCAGCCACTGCCATGACACGATCATGATGATCGAGAACAACGGAAACTCGGAAAACCAATCGATCGGCGTGGCGCCGAAGAACTTCCAGATGGCTGCGAAGACACCTGAAACCGGGTGCAGCAGCAGGTTTTTCCAGATCAGCGCGTTTACGGTCGGCATAATAAAGAACGGGGATATGAGGAGAATCCGGACGATACCCCGCCCCCAGAACGCTTGGTTAACAAGCAGCGAAATCAGTACACCCAGGACCACCGTAATTAACAGCACGGAACCGACCAGTAGCAGGGTGTTGCTCATTCCGGCCATAAAACCGAAATCAGTGACAAAGAACTGGAAGTTTTCCAGCCCCACAAATTCGTTATCACCGGGGTACAGCAGGTTATAGCGAATCACTGAAAAGTAGATGGTCATGGACAGCGGAATCACCATCCACAGCGCCAGGACGAGCACCGACGGCGACACCATGAAACGATTGATGCGGGAGGTCTTTCTAATACTTCCCTGGCGGCTGTCCTGTTTGGGTTCCGCGGCGGAGCTCGCGGGACCTGCATTCAGAGCGGTTGTCTTCATATCGGTTCTCCGGTGACCCCCAAACAGGCTCCGCCTAAGCGGACCCTGCATCAGGTCATTGTTGTTTCGTCTTGGCCGGGTATTCAGTTGGAGTAATAGCGGGCGCGAGTCATCTCTCGAAGGGTGATCGATTGTGCCGCTTTCAGGGCATGATCAACCGACATCGACCCTGCCAGGGCGCCCGAGATCAGCTTGCCGACCTGGGTTGCGATCGACTGGAACTCAGGGATGGCCGCAAACTGAACGCCCACATAGGGGGAAGGATTCAACGTGGAATCGTTGGGGTCGGCGTTGCCGATTGCTTCCAGGGTTCGGGTCGCGAACGGCGCAGCTTCCAGGTATTCAGCGTTGTCGTAGGTGGAGGTGCGTGTGCCGGGCGGCACGTTGGCAATACCATAGGTTTCCTCAACCAGCTGGCTGTAAGCCCGCGAGGTCGCCCAGGTGATAAAGGTCTTGGCCGCTTCCTTGGCATCTGAGCTCACCGGAACGGCGAGGGCCCAGGACCACAACCATCCCGAACCTTTTGACGTTACCTGTTCTGGCGCCAAGGCAAAGCCGATGTGCTCCGCTACCCTGCTTTGAGACTCATCGGTAAGAAATGATCCGGCGACAGTGGCGTCTACCCACATGGCGCACTTGCCACTGTTGAACAGCGCCAGGTTCTCGTTAAAGCCATTGGATGAAGCGCCCGGAGGGCCGTAGTTCCCGAGAAGGTCGACGTAGAAACTGACGGCGTTGTTCCACTCTTCGCCAGTGAATTCAGGCTTCCAGTTTTCATCAAACCAGCGTGCGCCAAAGGCGTTAGCCATGGTTGTGATCAGAGCCATATTCTCGCCCCACCCTGCTTTGCCACGCAGGCAGATACCGTACTGCTCATCTTCTGGCTTATGGAGTGTCTCGGCGAAGGTTTTCATTTGATCCCAGGAAGGCTGTTGCGGCATGCTCAGCCCATTGGCTTCAAAAAGGTCCTTGCGATAGAACGTCATCGAACTTTCGGCGTAAAACGGCAGTGCGTACAACGTACCGTCGGAGGACAGGCCGCCGAGAACTGATGGAAAAATATCGGACAGATCGTAATCCGAAGGCAGATCCTCCATCGGGGTCAGCCACCCCTTCTCTCCCCAGATCGGTGCCTCGTACATTCCAATCGTCATCACATCGAATTGACCGCCGTCCGTCGCAATATCGGTAGTCAGGCGCTGGCGCAGGACATTTTCCTCAAGCACTACCCAGTTCAGATCGATGTCTGGATGAAGCCTTTCGAATTCATCGGAAAGTCCCTGCATGCGAACCATGTCGCCATTGTTCACAGTGCCAATGGTCACTTTGGTGGCAGCCATTGCGGAGGACGCGACGGCCGTCATGCCAACAGCCATAACAGCGGACAGATATCGTTTGTTGTTCATGTTCCAACCTCTGTTTGTTTTTGGAGTAGGTCGTTCAGAATGTCCGGATTGGCCGGTGCATTCCGGGTACTTTGATCTGACGGATCACCTCTCGTCAGGAAAGTGAATCAATGGTGCTATTACACGCTTAATGTCAGAACTGAACAAATACATACCCTGTCATTTTTCTGTACTTTTTTGCCATCACGAATGGGGGTGTTTCCCCCGCCCATTTAGCTAAAGGTGGCTACAAGTACAGGCTGTGTGGGCTATTGGCGACAAAGTAAGGTTGAATGGAACCCATGGACGTCACCAGAAAGTATCATTCTGAGAGAAAAAGAGGATCTGCAGAGAGAGGGATGAAACAGATGAGGTACTGATTACCGCTGATACAACGCGTCCATGGAGGTTCGGCGGTATTCAGACGGCGTCATGCCCTTCACATCGGAAAACCGGCGATTGAAATTGGCGATGTTGTTGAAGCCAACCTGGAAGCAGATCTCCGTAATTGGATCATCCGTATGCGCCAGGCGTTCACAGGCTTTGTTGACCCGAAGGGTATTAACGAATTCAATGAATCGATGGCCGGTGGCCTTCTTGAAGAACTTGGAAAAATAGGTTGGGCTCATGTTCACATGCGCCGCAACATCTTCCAGGGAAATACTTGACCGATAGTGCTCGAAAATATGGTTCAACGCCTGGTTCAATCGGTTGAGGATCTTTTCATCGGTAATCGGAAGGTACGTCGACGAAGACAGCACGCGATAGTCATCCATCGCCGCCAGGATCTCAACCATTGCCCAAAAACGCGTCAAGCGTCGAAAGCCATTCGAAGTGGCAACTTCTTCAAACAACCCTATCGCTTTGTCAATTCCCTCGCGATTCCGGAATTCAATGCCGTATTGAGCACGTTGCCAGAACGGAGCAAGGGCCCGCGTTTCAGGAAACACCGATTCAGAGGCGGTAATCAGATCGTGGGAAAAATTGATGACGCGGTCACGAAGCTCAACATGCTCGCCCTTTTCTAGCTGACTGATCCAGTTGTGAGGAAGGTTGGGCCCCACAAGGATCAGGCTGTTGGGGGCAAAATTGCCGATATAATCACCCACGAACACCTTTCCGGAGGTCTCGGTGATCAGATGGAGTTCATATTCCTCGTGATAGTGCCAGCGCACGAGCGGGCTCGGGTAACCGTGATCCAGGTATCGGATCGACTCGTCACCCCGCTGATCTACCCACTCGAACTCTGGTTGGATACGTTGCTTCTCAGCGCCCATTGCGTTCTCTTCGGCTTTCTCCTGATGCGTAGAACCAGTGTAACCAATAAGTCAGCAAGTAGGGAGATCAGTCGTGCTTGACGTCTATCGATTGGCCGTCTGACCAAACAGTAGACTCTTACCCTCTTCCGTCACGGCTGGCCGACTGGACCACGGGGCTCCCTTTTCATACGCTCTGACCACCGCCGGTCGCGCCTGCATGGCATTGAACCACCGCTTGAGATTCGGGAAATCATCAAGGTTCTGCTGTTGAGTTTCATGCGGCACAACCCAGGGATAGGTCGCCATGTCAGCAATGGAGTAGTCACCTGCAACCCAGTCGCGTCCTTCCAACTGTTTGTTGAGTACGCCATAAAGCCGATTGGTCTCATTCACGTAACGCTGAATGGCATAAGGAACTTCTTCCGGCGCGTATTTTACGAAGTGGTGGTTCTGTCCCGCCATTGGGCCAAGTCCACCCATCTGCCACATCAGCCACTGTATGACCGTGATACGAGCCCGAGAATCCGCGGGCAGAAAGCGGCCTGTTTTTTCTGCCAGGTACAACAGAATGGCGCCCGACTCGAAAACGGAAAGCGGCCCCTCGCCGGATGCCGGCGAGTGATCAACGATCGCCGGCATCCGGTTATTGGGTGAAATTGCCAAAAACGATGGCTTGAATTGGTCCCCAGCACTGATATCCACCGGGTGGATATCATATTCAAGCCCCGCTTCTTCAAGAAAGATCGTGATCTTGTGGCCATTGGGCGTTGGCCAGTAGTGAAGATCAATCATGTTTACGCCTGCTCAGGGTAGTTTTGCGGGAAAAGGGCTCGGCGTGCTGCATCATCCATTTCGGTTTGGAATGGAACGTCCTGGCCGACGGCCCTGGCACGCGCGACTGCCGGACGATTGTTGATGCTGTCAAACCACCGCTTCAGGTTCGGGAAACCGGCCAGCTCAGCATCACCGAGCACAACTCCAGCTTTATCAACCCAGCCCCAGGCTGCAATATCCGCAATGCTGAATTCCTCGCCCACCAGATACGTGCGATCTGCCAGATGCGTATCCAGCACTTCATAGTGGCGCTGTGCTTCGCGCTGATAGCGATTAGCGGCATAAGGAATCTGTTCCGGAGCAACATGCCGGAAATGCACTGACTGACCGGAGTACGGCCCCAGCCCAGACGCCACAAACATCATCCAGGACAGCAGTTCAGCCCGGTTTTCTGGGGTTCCGCCCAGCTTACCGCTCTTCTCCGACAGATAAAGCAAAATGGCATTGGAGTCGAATACCCGTACTCCATCATCGTCGATCGCAGGGGTTTTGCCGTTAGGGTTAATGGCCCTGAACTCCGGTTTATGCTGCTCGCCCTTGAGGGTATCGACGGGAACCAGTTCATAAGGCGTACCTGTCTCTTCGAGATACAGGGCCACTTTCATCGGGTTGGGTCTGGGGTGGAAATAGAATCTGATCATTGAGGGCCTCCGGTGGTCTGTTTCAGGAACTTACACTCTAGGCATTCTTGAGCAATCATTCAATATTAGTTATTGGAAAATAGTTGGTATGGAGGAACGGCTAATTCCGGCGCAATCTTTTCATTTTGGGGTGATAGCGACTATGTTGATAGAGAGGATGTATTAACTCACGAAACTTGCCCCACAATAATTTCAACTACTTACATGCTCCTATCGGGCAGGTTGCAAGGAGAACGACACATGTCGACAACACAAGAAGCGCCCTTATCAAATGATGTGGCCGCCTGGCTTGATCCGGAAATGGACTCTGTTAAAGGTACGGAGACCCCAAAGGATCCGAACAAAGGCTATATCGCCCTGCTTGGCTGGAGCGTCAATGCCATCAAGGCCGCACAGAAGTTCGACCGCCGCTACATCGTTGTTGCTCCGGAATGGGCTGCGGATTTTTGTACCGCTAACAAGATCCCCTTTATCCCATGGGATTTTATCCGTTTGAATGATCGGTCCCTGCAGATTGCTGAAAGGCTGAAAGAGGAAGGCGTTGATGTCGCGATACCGCTGTTCGAAGAGACCGTTGAGTGGTCTGGGGCGATCAACTCAGTGCTCCTGGACAGCCCTCGCATGTACGGGCAGTCGATTCTGTTCCGTGACAAGGCTTTGATGAAGCGCCGTGCCCAGCTTGGCGGCATTCGGGTCGGGATCTTCGAGGAGGCCCACGAGAAAGACGACATCGTCCGTTTCATGAAGCGTGTCAACCAGACCCTGTTGAAACTGGATGGCGACCCGGACGACCCCATTCACGTCAAGGCGTTTGACAAGGCTGGTTGCCTCGGCCATCGAATGATCCGCACGCTTGAGGAAATTGACAACATTCCAGCGGAAGAATATCCGTTGCTCATGGAAAGCCATCTGAGCGGCTGGGAGTTTGCCGTTGAGGCATGGATTCACGACGGCAAGATCAAGTTTCTCAATATCTCTGAGTACGTAACGCTGGGCTATTCCGTTTTCGTTCCGGCGACCGAGCAACTCGAAAGCTGGCGTAATGCCATCACCAAGCAGATCGAGTTGCTGATCAAAACGTTCGATATTAAGTTTGGCTTGATTCACCCTGAGTACTTCGTTACTGCTGATGGTGAAATGTACTTTGGTGAGGTTGCTTACCGCCCACCCGGCTTCAAGGCGTTTGAGCTGATTGAACGTGCGTATGGGTTTAACGCGTACCAGGCGTCAATGCTGGTATTTGACCCCAAGAGCACCAAAGAGGAAGTGGAAAAATTCTTCCCACGCGAAGTGGTCGATGCCAAGGGCTATGCCGGTTGCTTCGGTGTTTATCCGCGCCGCCGCGTGGTCAGCAAGCTGGAAATGCCTCCGGAATGTGTTGATCACCCCTATTTCGAGTCACATGAACTCGTTGCACCGACGGAAGAAACGGTTCCTGACCGGTCCGCCTTCGGTACTCACTGGGGCCTGGTCTTCTTCTATGGTGATGACCCCATCAAGATGCGGGACCTGTTGAAAGCCCAGGAGGACCTGGACTTTTATGTCTAGGTAGTCACCACCCATTCAGGTGCTATTCGGATAGCGTTCCATGATTCTGACCTGCAACTCCGGAATCATGGAACGCCCCTACTTCAAACTATTCCCAACTGCTTATTAACGGCATCACGAATTTCCCGATAACGATCAGGATTCGTGGCCAGGGTATCCAGATCATCTTCAGGAAAAATCTCTTTCTTCGCTTTCCTGGTTGCCTCTTTGGTAAAAATGGCCGGTAGCAGCTGTTCCAGGCACCTCAGCATTACCTCCGGCGAAACCGATGCCCCTGGCGATGCTCCCAACAAGGTTCCGTAGGTTTTGTCCTTGGACACGAGGATTTCCGTACCCATCTGCAGATCGCCGTCCTTGATAATCTGGACCCGTTGGCCGGCGTGAACCGGTTTCCAGTCAAATTTTTTGCTCAGGCCGGGCGCAAAGCTTTCAAGCTCCTCGAACATGCTCTTCTCGCCCTTGAAGGTTTCTGAAACCAGGTATTTCACCAATGGGAAGTGCTCCAGGGTGACGTTCAGCAATCCTGGGATATCATGCAGGCGCATTGCCCGGAGGTAGTCAAAAAATCCACGTCCTTTCTCCAGAACGGGCTTGAAAGAGGCAAATGGGCCGAACAACAGGTAGTGCTGGCCATCCGCCACTCGCAAATCCAGATGCGGCACCGACATGGGGGGCGCGCCTACTTTTGCTTTGCCATAGGTTTTTGCCCGGTAATGATCGGCCTGCTCTGCGCTGATCGGGGCCTGCAGGAACCGCCCGCCGACGGGAAAGCCTGTAAACCGTTTCGCAAACGGCAGGTGGCTTTTCTTCAGGATCGGGAATGCACCCCCACCCGCACCAACAAACAGTACATCAGCCTTGTAACGAGCGTGGGCTCCATGGCGTTCGGTTTCTATAAGCCAACTCCCCGCGGGGCTCTTGTGTACGCGTTTAACATGGGTGCCGTACTCAATCTTCACACCCAGGTCTTGAGCAGCGTGTTCAGCCATTTGTTGGGTCAGAGCACCGAAATTCACGTCCGTGCCTGTTTCTATGACGGTCGCAGCCATCTTTTCATGGCGAGGACGCCCTTCCATCAAATAGGGGATCCAGCTCTTGATTTCGTCGAAATCCTCTGAGAAACGCATGCTCTCAAAAAAATGATGAGCAGACATTTCCTTGAACCGCAGTCGCAATTCGTCGATTGAGGATTCAGAGACGATGGTGCAGTGCTTGGTCTGATTGATGAACGTCTTGGGGTCCTTGATCGCGCCTTTTTTGATCAGGTGCGCCCAGAACTGCTTGGCCACGTTGAATTGCGCATGGATCTTCAAGGCCTTTTCGACCGAGATAACCTCTTCGTCCACCGGCGTGTAATTCAGCTCGCAGTTCGCCTCATGTCCCGTGCCGGCGTTGTTGAACACCCACGAGTTACCCTCTCCAGCGCTCTCCAATCTCTCCAGGATGGTGATATTCAACTCAGGAGCCAGCTCTTTTGCCAACGTGGCAAACGTGGTTCCCATAATCCCCGCGCCGATGATCATTACGTCCATAGAGTCTATCCACCCGCTTTAGTTTTCTGATATCCAACGATAAAGTCTGCTTGCCCGAAGGTACCACGCTTCCAGCGAACACTGAAAACCTGCCACATTCCTGTTTTTTCCATCTGGGTACTTCATCTGGCGCCCAGTTTCTACGCCAAATGCCGAATGGTGCATCAGTATACTGTGCCAGCCGGTCAGTCTACACTGATGGCCGCGACGGATATGGAGCGCATTTATGACGTCTGGACAATTTGAGGGGGCTACCCCCATCCCTTCAAGGTTTTTGCGCAGGCTTGGCCCCGTTGCGACAATCGCCCTCGCCCAACTGTTCGGAACATCGCTGTGGTTCAGCGCCAATAGTGCTACGGATACCCTGATGACCAGTTGGCAAATCAGTGCTGCTGATATTGGCTGGCTGACCAACGCAGTTCAGGGCGGCTTTATCCTGGGCACAATGATCATGGCTTTGGGAGGCCTGGCAGAGCGGTATCGTGCCAGTCTTATTTTTGTGGTGAGTGCGGCTTGCGGTGCTTTGTTCAATGCCTGCTTCGCCTGGTTTTCGGAGGGTCTGGCCAGTGGCATTGTGTTCCGCTTCCTGGTTGGCCTGAGTTTGGCGGGCATCTACCCCGTGGGCATGAAGTTGATCGTCAGCTGGGCTCCCGAGCGGACCGGGCAGGCCCTCGCCCAGCTTGTCGCCATGCTGACGCTCGGCACCGCACTGCCCCATGCATTGCGAGAAGCCGGTGCGGACCTGCCATGGCAGTACGTCATCCTGGCATCATCGCTACTTGCGCTATTTGGCGCCGTTCTTATCCATCTGCTTGGAGATGGCCCTCATTTACCAGGTGCAGGCCAGAAAGAACAATCATCGGGCACCGCCTCCGAGCGACCGCTGACGGTCTTTGACGCCTTCAAGGTCAATCGATTTCGTGCTGCAGCCCTGGGCTATTTCGGGCATATGTGGGAGCTTTACGCGTTCTGGACGGTCGTACCACTGCTTGTGGCCAATACGGCACTCATCAGTGAATACTCGGCCGTCGGATTATCGGGTATGGCGTTCAGTATCATTGGCATCGGCGCTTTGGGGTGTCTTGTTGGGGGATTCCTGTCACGTCGTATTGGGAGTGCAAAAGTTGCGGTCGGTGCACTGGCCTCCTCTTGTGTTTGCGCAGTGGTGTTTGCTCTCTTCTGGCGTGACTTGCCTGTCATGTGGCTGGGAATACTCCTACTCGCCTGGGGCGCGACCGTGATTGCGGATTCTCCCCAGTTCTCCGCCCTGTCCTCGCAAGCTTGCCCAAAGGAAGTAGTTGGTGCCGCGCTGGCGATTCAAAATTCCATCGGCTTTGCGATTACCGTGGTATCGATCGCTGCAACCACCGCGCTGTTCGATCGTATCGGTCTGGACGCGGCCTGGCTGCTGGTTCCCGGCCCAATTGTCGGATTACTGGGGTTCGCCTGGGCATCCCGCCGAGCCTCGACGTTCGAAACAGACGCCTGAGCCACGGAGACCGTCCCAACTTACCCTACCGAAGTCCGGATATCAGGACAGCACTGTCCGATAAATCAGACAGCTTTATCCCCATTCTGAACATTGTGTCGCTAAAACCAGACACTCAGAGCCGATGCTCCCAATCCCAACGCCTACCCATTCGCAAATTCTTCTATAAAACAATGACTTAGAAAGCTGGCACGGTTCCTGTTTGGTTCAACGGAATAACGATAAAAACAAGCGCTTTCAACAAGAAAGAACGGGTGCAGACTTCACTCGGACAATAATAAGGAACACCCAATGCGTACGCTCCTCCTGGCTCTTCTGCTAGTAAGCCCCCTGTGTTTCAGCAAAACCGTGGTGATTATCGAGAGCTATCATCAAGGCTATAAATGGGACGCTGATTATATCGCCGCCGTCCAATCAGTGCTGGGCGACGACCACGACATTCACGTGCTTGCCCTCGACACTAAAAGATTGCCGAAATCAGAATGGCCCCAAAAAGTAGCCAGCCTCCAGCAATCCATTACCGAGATCCAGCCTGACATTGCCATTCTGGGAGACGACAACGCATTCTCCCTCATGGCCAACCACTTGGTTGAGCGGAAGATTCCGGTTGTATTCCTGGGTGTCAACGGCGGTCCCGCGCAGCACCCTACCCTGGAACACGATTTGGTCGCCGGTTTGCTGGAACGGCCATTTTTTGAGGAGAGCATCCGTCATCTTCAGAAAGTATTGAAAGTGGATAAACACTTTCTTGTATTAATGGACGACTCACCCACCATGCGAAACGCAGTCAATGAATACTTCGGCGACAAGAGAAGTGCCGAAATATATGGCTCCAAACTGGACATCGTCCTTACCAACGACAAAGACACCTGGTTGCAGTCGATTGTTCGGGCTCACGAACTGTACGATGCAATCATCGTTGGCACCCACCACACCATCCGGGATGCAGAGGGCACCTACATCGCACCGGACGAACTCATTACCAGAGCGTTCAATCAAAGCCGGGTTCCCATCTTTTCCTTTTGGGATATCAACATTGGTAATCAGCAAGCCATTGGCGGCTTCACCATTTCAGCTCACCAGGAGGGCATTACTGCCGCTCGCTTGGCATCCCTCATCCTTAATGGAGTCAAGCCCGCCCGCATTCCGAAAATGAATTCCCTGAGCGGGCACTACATCTATAGCCGAAGCGGCATGGCTCATTGGAACCTGGAGCTTTCCCCCATGATTGCGACCCAAGCAAACTTCGTTGAATAAATTGGTTGGGCGGCTCCAGATTATGCCGGAACAGCCGTTAACCAAGAGATCTCGCACGCATACACGCATAGAGGGGCAGACCAGTGGCTGTAGAAAAACTAGAATTCATTGAACGCCGGCTTGGTGTAAGCGGAAAACTCCTGATAGCACCTGTTTTCATTCTGCTTTTGTTCGCCCTCGTCACCTTTTACAGCATCCGGGAATTTCAGAGCCTTGATGCGCGAATGGATACGGTGGCAAGGGATCTGGCACCGGAAACCGCCGTTGCGACCGGTGTGCTTATCAACCTTTACACCATGAGACTGAGAGTCTTCGACTACTACGCCACCGGTAACGAAGACATCCTGGCCCGCTTCGAGCAGTTGGAGACAGATTTCTTCAGGGAGTTGTCGGCAGCGCAACAGACGATCAAAAGTGCCGACCGTGTGCAACTGGTTGCAGAGATCGAAGAGGCGACATTGCAGTACGCGAATGTCTTCAAAAGCGAACTGGTGCCCGCCAAGCAGCAAGTAAAAAATATCATTGCCGACGAACTGGACCAGTACGGCCCCACAGCATCAGAGGCACTGCGCAGGGCCATTGATGGCGTTACCAACAGAGAACCGGATAGCCGGTTGCGCGTCGTTCTGGAACAGCTGATTCACGATACCCTCATGATGCGAATGGCCTCACAGCGCTTCTTTGCCGATGGCGACGAATCCTCGGAAACTGCATTGGGTTATGCCATGGAGGATATTTCCGATGCGCTCGAGTTTCTGGACATGGATTCGGTCCCCGACTACGTCAGGCAGTATTTCGATACCGCGATAGCGGCACTCGAGAAGTACCAGGCTTCGGTCAACGAGCTGCTGGTTCAGCAAAAGGCGATGATCCGAACAAAGGAAGACAGGCTTGACGTACTCGGCCCCCAAATCACTGACATGGCGAGGAATCTTGAGAAAGAGGTTTTTGCCTCCCTCGAAACCGTGGCCGACGAGGCGGAAGCAGAGACCGAGACGGCACTCAACCTGACACTCGCCGCATTCGTTGCGTCTGTCGTTCTGGGCCTGGTGGTCGCCCTGCTGATGAGCCGTATGATGGGTAACAGCGTCAAGCGTGCCCGGTCAGAAATTCTGGGTTACCTGGAAAACATTGGAAATAACGAAGGCGACGTTTCTACCCGGCTGACCAAGGGCCGCCCTGACGAAATTGGCGATTTCATCTCAGCGGTCAATGCCTTCCTGGAAACCCTGGAAGACATCATTTCCCGGATTGTCGCGTCGTCCCGGCGTCTCAGTACGGAATCTGAGTCATTGTCTGGCATTACAAACAGCACCACTGCCAATGCCGAACAACAACGGGACCAGGTGACTCAAGTTTCGGCGGCGATGCAGGAAATGGTCTCCACCTCCGACGAAATCGCGTCCAACACCAGTGACACGGATGAATCCGCACGCCAGGCCGCCGAGCTGGCAGGAACCGGCCAGGAAACGGTGTCGACCGCGGTTAAATCCGTTTCCCGACTCGCAGAACAGGTCGAGGCAGGGTCAAAGCGCATCCAACGGCTTGAGCAGGAATCCGGTGAGATCGGTAACGTACTGGACGTTATTCAGGCTATCGCAGAACAAACCAACCTCCTCGCCCTCAATGCCGCCATCGAAGCAGCACGTGCGGGAGACGCAGGCCGTGGGTTTTCGGTGGTTGCTGATGAGGTCCGGGGGCTTGCCAAGCGGGTTCAGGATTCAACGGTCGATATCGAGCGAATCGTCTCGAATCTGCAAAGCGGTGCCGCCGGCGCGGTGGTTGATATGAGCAAGGCCAAACAGATGGCCTCTGAAGCCAGTGAAGAAGCCGGCAAGTCTGGCGCTGCTCTGTCAGAAATCATGGCGGCCGTAAACCGGATTGTGGATATGACAACGCAGGTTGCAAGTGCCACTGAGCAACAGCGGGCGACCGCTGCTGAGATGACTCAGAACGTGGAGGCCAGTAGTAGTGCCATCGACAAGCTCACCGACGATATTGCCCACGTTAACCAATCCAGCAATTCCCTGGCGGAGATGGCGGAAGACCTTAACGGCCTGGTGCGTCGCTTTAAAACGTCAAACTAGGACCCTTTTCCGCTTGTGTTAACTGCGTCATGGGCGACATGTTCAATTACTGATACTTTCAATACTCAAACAATAGCTATAAATACAGCGTATCAGGGAGAGATTCACCCATGAGCCATTCACGTTTTACCAGGATGCCCGGCTTTCTTGCGGCGCTGACGGTGTCCTTTTGTGCAGTCGCTCAGGCCGATCCTGCCGACACCATCTTTGCTGCTGAAAATGCCCTCTACGGTGCTGGCTATGATATTGGCAAGGCCGATGGGTGGATGGACGACACCCTGCGCTCGGCCATCCGGAAGTATCAATCCGGTCGAGAGGGGTTGCAGGCCACTGGCGATCTGGACCCACAAACGTTGTCTGCCCTGGGAATCGCCGTTAAGGATGGCGATGCCGTGACTGGCAACAGCGCGCGAAGCCGTGAGGGGGCGATGGCTGACGCGGGAATCAGCAAGCAGCGTTTCGGGTCACCCAGTGCAAAACAACCCATTGCAGATGCGCCTGAACCGGAGGTTAAGCCGGAGCCAGTGCCAGTATCGACTGAAGCGCCAACCTTGGAAGAAGAATCAGCACCTGCTCCGGAGACCATCGTAGCAACAAACGATAAGCCTGTGATTCAGCCCGAAACGGAATTAGCTCAAGATTCAAAGCCTAAACCTCAAATCGCAGAGGAACCTGAAACCGAACCCGTTGCAGTTGCGGCTGTTGAAGAGCCCTCAGCCATGGAGAAGCCCCAAACCATTGACGAGCCCTCAATTGTTGAAGAGACATCAACGGTCGAAGAGCTCTCAACCGTTGATGCAGAACCTTCCGTGGCTCTCAATGTGCCTTCCGAGGCGACCGAAGAGACATCAACGGATGTTGACTACCAGTTGCCAGACGAACCGACGGCTTCTGGCAATCCGGAGATTTCGGAGTCATCGCAGGCAACGAGTTCGACCTCAGGCAACACTTCGGAATCCACCACTGTCGCGAAAAGCAGTGGCGGTTTTTTCAGCTCGTTATTCGACTTCCTCTTCGGCTGGATGATCTGAGGACATACGCGTATTCCGAAATGCGTTGGATTAGCTCACACTGGGCGGCCTTGTTTCAAATTTACTGACTTGTAGCCAAGGCCAACCACCCCATGCCCTCTCAATTGCAGGAAGCTCCCTACTCTCCCGCCAGGATTACACTGATCATATTCTCACTCGCCATGGGCGGGTTTGGGATAGGTACGGGAGAGTTTGCCATCATGGGGCTGATGCCCGGCGTTGCCGCGGATCTGGGGGTTACGGAACCACAGGTCGGCCACTTGATCAGTGCGTACGCGCTGGGCGTTGTCGTGGGAGCGCCGCTCCTGGCCATTGGCGGTGCCAGGCTTTATCGGCGGCACCTGCTGATCCTGTTGATGTCGTTCTACGCGCTGGGAAATATTGCCAGTGCCCTGGCGCCGGGGTACGGATCACTTCTGGTGTTCCGCTTCATCGCCGGCCTCCCCCATGGCGCCTATTTCGGTGTTGCCGCCCTGGTTGCCGCCTCACTCGTACCTTTTAACAAACGCGCCAAGGTCGTGAGCCTGGTCATGATGGGGCTTACCCTCGCGCTGTTGATCGGAAACCCACTGGCAACGATTCTTGGGCAACATCTGGATTGGCGGTATGCCTTTGGGTTTGTGGGTGCTATCGCAGCCCTTACCGGATTGATGATTGTTCTTTTCCTGCCTCTCAATCGACAAGAGGAACGGCAAAGCCCATTCTCGGAAATCCGGGCGTTCAATCGCCCGGAAATCTGGTATCCGCTCGCCATCGGCTCCATCGGGTTTGCCGGCATGTTTTGTGTATTCAGCTATATGGCTCCAACATTGTTGGAAGTCACCGGGGTCAATCCCTTCTGGATTCCAATCGCACTCGCGGTCTTCGGGCTCGGAGGATTCGTTGGCAACATCCTCGGAGGTTGGCTGTTTGATCGCCTCCAGTTCCGCAGCGTTGGCTGGATGTTGTTGTGGAGCATCAGCATGCTGCTTCTGTATCCCTACGCCACAGAAACCATCTGGACCATGCTGGTGATGTGCTTCCTGGTCGCCTTGATGGTTGGCCTTGGGCCCGCGCTGCAAACCCACCTGATGGACGTGGCGCACGGTGCCCAGACACTGGCCGCCGCCTCTCACCACGCAGCGTTCAACGTGGCCAATGCTCTTGGACCCTGGCTGGGCGGGATGGCTATCAGTGCCGGCCTTGGATGGCAGTCCACAGGGTATGTTGGTGCCACAACCGCCGTTGCCGGGCTCGCGATATTTCTGTTGGCATGGCGTCAGCAGTCCGGCCCAGAGCGTGTCGACGACGACGTTGCGCTTAGCCAGGATTCCTGACCGCGTTGCAGGTTTTGCGTTCACGGGTGGCGCCGTTTGCCAGTACAACACCTATCAAGAGCAGCACCACGCCACCCCACACGGCCCAACCATAAGACTCACCAAAGAAAACGATCCCGAACAATAGGCCAGCGGGTGTAATCACGAACCCCAGTTGGCTGAGAAATGTTGGCGATGTCCGCTTCTGTAAGTGAAAGAAGCCGCGATAACTGATCGCAGTCATGACAGACTGAACGGCCACAATGGTCCAGAGATCCATCCCGCTAACAAGCAGCGAATGTGCGCCCCCAGTCACCACGACCACCAGTAAAATCAGTACGGCACCGGCCAGAAGCATTCCAGGGGCCAACTGCTCTGGAGTAGCCCCTTTCGGCCAGTGAGACGTGCGATACACATTGCCAATAGCGAGGGACAGCGGAACCAACATACCTAACAGCAGCCATGGCAGCGAGTCCGGATTGATGCCCGCGGGATTGGGCGACAGAATCCAGACACAACCGGCAACGCCCAGGCTCAGCCCAACGGACTTTTTCCTGCTCAGTGTTTCCATGCCCAGAATGACGGAGATCCCGTAGGTGGCAAGGGATGGCAGCGCATAGAGAGTCGCCGTCAGGCCGGACCCAATATTGGCAACAACAATGAAGGCCAGCGCATTGGGTACGGCAATGGCGGTCAGTCCGCTGATGCCAAAGTATTGAAACAGGGGCCTGCTGAATCGCACCGGAGAACCCCGGCGACCGCAGAGAACCAGCAGGATACCGCCACCCAAAGCCTGCCAGAAGGCGTACGCCAGTGGTGTCATGCCGATGTCCATGGCGGCCCTGGAAAGCGGCAGCATCAGGGCAATCAGTACGCCAACGCCCAATAACAGAAGCATGGACGTTACATCGGGTTGATGAGATGCGGTACTCGCATGTTGTTTCATGGTTTTTTCTCCGTTGGTTGCGAGCCCTATCATCCCGATGCGGCGACCACGGATCACTACACGTTTCGTGAAAACTCCTTTGCCGATATGCGCGTCGATTCCCCGAAACTCATCGTTTAGTGTCAGCAGTCAACCAACCACCAAAACCGACACAGGAAGACTGTTATGGATTTTCTGGAAGCCCTGGAATGGCGTTACGCCACAAAACGCATGAATGGCAAATCTCTCCCGGAAGGCACACTGGAGAGAATACTGGAGGCCACACGATTGGCGCCGTCCTCTTATGGGTTGCAACCCTACACCATCAAAGTCATCAGCGACCGCTCGCTGCTTGAGCGCATCCATGAAGACGCTGCACCGCAACCACAGGTCAAGGAATGCTCCCACCTGTTGGTGTTTGCGACCAAGACGGACCTGGATGACTCAACGGTTGATCATTACATCGAGCTGGCGGCGACAGAGAGAGGGGTTGCGATTGCCGATCTGAACGGGTTCGCTGACGCTATCAAAGGTACCATCAAGGGTTTGGAAACGGCCGCTGACAAGCAGGCCTGGGCCGCAAAACAGGCATACATTGCCCTGGGCTTTACCCTTGCCGCCGCCGCTATAGAGCGTGTCGATGCCTCGCCGATGGAAGGCTTTGATCCAGCCGCCCTCGATCGCGTCCTGCGATTGAACGAGGATAATCTGAGCAGCGTGGTCATTGCAGCATTGGGGTACCGTGATACGGCGGAGGACCGGATGGCGAACATGCCAAAGGTGCGCAGACCCCTGTCCCAACTGATTCAAAGGGTCTGATCAACAGGCCCGATAGAATTCAGCCACACACCGGCGCTTGCCTGTATAATTCCCTCATCAATCAAGATCTGATGTGGAGCGCCGGCATGGACCGCCTCAAGGGTGTGGAGTATTTCAAGCGAATTTACGAGCTGGGCTCGTTTACGGCTGCTGCCGACGAGTTCCAGTGCTCGAATGCAGTTATATCCAAGTATGTCCGGTTCCTCGAATCCTGGACGGGCTCTAAGCTGATCAACCGCAATACCCGTACGATCAGCTTTACGGACGAAGGCGAGCGATTCTACACCTATTGCCTTTCTATCATTGAGCAGACCAGCGAAATGCTCGATTCCGTTGCTGATACCGGCGATCTGTCGGGCGAGTTGGTTATTGCCAGCCCGGTTTCCTTGTCCATCAAGGTTCTCAGCCCGTTAATTCTCCAGTTCAAGAAAGAACACCCGTCGCTGTCCCTTCGGCTACAGATGAGCGACCAACTCACCGATCTGGTTGGAAGCGGCGTTGATGTGGCCATTCGAGGGATAGAAGCACCGGAAGACTCATCGCTTGTTGCAATGCGGTTGGGGTCGCTCGATCGTATTCTGGTGGCGTCACCAGGTTATCTGGCCGAGGCAGGTGTGCCCACCACGATCGATGATCTGCCTTCCCATCAATGCCTTGTGTACAGCATGAGCCCAGATGCAAAGCGATGGGAGTTCCTGCTCTCGACTGGCTCGGGCCAGACAAAATCTGTCAGCGTCGCCGGTCCGCTGGTTGCGGACAACTCCATGATGTTAATCGAGGCGGTAAAAGAGGGGCTGGGCATCGCAATGGTGCCTCGCGACTATGTGGCCGCGGAACTTGGAGCCGGCACGCTTCAGCATTTAAAGCTTGGCGCGGAGCCGGTACCCCGCTCGATCTACGCAATGTATTCGGATCGGCGGTACCTGCCAAGGCGTGCCAGGGAGTTCATCCAGTTTCTAAGGATGTCTCTATAGTCATCTGTTTTATAACAGATCAGAACTTCCAGAACGGTGTATCCAGGCGCTGTGCAACAAGCTCAGGTGGGTAACCAACGTCCTTCAGAAGACGGGGTTCCATGGTCAGGACCAGGTGGAGGAAGTTACGCTTCATTCTCCACCCTTTGTACAGTGATGCGGCTCTTTTCATTTCAATCATCCATCTATCGATAACAACAAAGGGTTAAACCGTAATCGGTTTTAAGTAGTTACCTATTTTATGGATGATTCCTGTCCGGCCCCATACTTGGAAACCACTACGAAGCCTTGTTTTGGGGCCTTTGAGCCTAGCAACTTGTACCTATGCCGCCCCGTTCGACTTCTTTACAAGCGTCTTATACAGATCATCTTTCAGTTGCAGTCGCTGTTGTTTCATCTGGTGCAACTGATCGTCTCCGATCGGGGCATCCCTGCGTTCCAGGCCTTCGATTTCCTGGTCCAGCTCTGCGTACTGCCGAAAATGGTGCTGGAACGTCGGGTCGTTCTTTCTCAGTTCGTCGATCAATTCGCCAAACTGAGGGAATTCGTTATGAAGTTCGTGGTTGGAAATGCCCATTACCTCGTCTCCTTCTTTTCGCAGAGTGGTTAGTCAGGATGCCATTCATCATCGGGAGTTGTGAACCGTTAAAACGGTATAAAGCAGCTCCCTATAAATCCGAATCAAGCCGCTCCAATCCGAGAGTAGCTTTAAACTCAAGATACTCGTCACGATAGACAATGGCACCGAGAGCCATCGCAGCCTTGGTGGCCATGCGATCAAAGCTCTCCCGGATCAGTCGTGGGATCCTGGCTTTTGGTCTCACGCTGGCCGTTTCAATCAGCACGGCGCCCATAACGAGCAGTGCATCAATTCGACGGTTATCACGGTCGCCATCCATTATGTGGCGGGCGACCGATTGCGCATCATTCAATATCACCTTCTCGTCGTCGTTCAGTGTGGCGCCGTCGAACGCCATAAAGCTTTGATAGCGACGTGCCCGCTTCAGCATGAAGGCCTCGCGCACTGCAGGGTCCGGTTTGCCGGAATCCGGTTTGGTGTTGAGAAGTCCGTGAAGACGGAAATCCACCTCCCCCGCTTCCCGTTTTTGTTCGAAGACGTGCTTGATATCTGCTCGCGCGATATCGGACGTGGTTTCCAGGGCCTCGGCGATCACGGCATCGAACGTGGTTTTCTCGACCACATCCAGGACGCGCCGAATGGTATGGATAGATTTCATAAGCTCCGGCCACAGGCGCGGGTCCGCCTGGCCAGGTTCGTCCGGCATCCTGCTTTCGAGGGCCCGGGCACAGAAAAACGCCTTTTCAACGTCACGAATCGCAATGCCCGGTTCGTTCGCAATCCATTTGACGCCATAGTCATTGAGGTCTTCAATCAGGCTTGAGGTGAGAATAAGCAGGTAATACTTCATACCAAGGGGAAGGTCTGTCATCAGCAGCACTCCTTCACAACAAGAGTTCCTGTCTACAGGTATAGCTGATTACAGGCTGAGTACCAGCTTTTCCGGGGTATCTCCCGCTCATCTTTGACAAAACGCTAATAGCTGGGGGCGATCAATACGGTATAGGATGATTGAAAGAATCTGAGTATTGATCCGTTCACCTGAGGAAACTAGCACATGACGTACGCGCGAATTGTCGGCACGGGCTCCTATCTGCCTGAGAATGTCATGACAAACGAAGACATGGAGAAAATCGTCGACACCAGCGACCAGTGGATTCGTGAGCGTACCGGCATTGAGCAGCGACACATCGCTGTAGAAGGTGAAACCACCGTCGATCTTGCTGAAAAAGCATCCCGCAGGGCCATTGAAGCCGCCGGACTTCAGCCTGCCGACATCGACCTGATTGTGTTCGCCACATCCACCCCTGACAAGATCTTTCCCAGCTCGGCGTGCATTCTACAGGCGAGACTCGATATCCATGGCTGCCCGGCTTTCGATATCCAGGCTGTTTGCAGCGGGTTTGTCTATGCGTTATCGGTTGCTGACAAGTTCATTAAAACCGGCAGCAGCAAGAAGGTTCTGGTGGTTGGCGCAGAGCTGTTCTCCCGCATTCTGGACTGGGAAGACCGAGGCACCTGTGTGCTGTTCGGTGACGGTGCCGGCGCCGTAGTGTTGGAGGCCAGCGAGGAAACCGGCATTCTCTCGACCCACATCCATGCTGACGGCAAATACGAAGACCTGCTCCACGTACCCTTTGGTATTGGCGATGGCTTCGACCAGGTTCGGGCCGGCAAAGGCCATGTTCACATGAAGGGCAATGAAGTGTTCAAGATTGCCGTGAACACCCTGGGCAGAATTGTGGACGAAACCCTTGAAGCCAACCAGATGAAGAAATCCGATGTGGACTGGCTGGTACCGCACCAGGCGAATTTGAGGATTATCGCGGCCACGGCTCGCAAGCTGAACATGTCCATGGACCAGGTGGTGGTGACCGTCAACAAGCACGGTAACACCTCTGCTGCGTCAATTCCGCTGGCGCTGGACGTTGCCGTTCGCGATGGTCGCATCCAGAAAAATGAGGTGCTTCTGCTGGAAGCCTTTGGCGGCGGGTTTACATGGGGTTCTGCGTTAATCCGGTTCTGACCATCTACCGCAAGTCGCGTCAGACGTATACTCTACCCGGTATCCGAATTCCCATAATAACGTCAAAGGGAAGATTCCGTGAACGAGAGTGTCCGCAGTACCACACCGTCTGTGATCATCATTGGCACCGGTTTTGGCGGCCTGTGCATGGCCATCCAGCTCCGGAATGCCGGAATAGAAACCTTTACCCTCCTGGAAAAGGCGTCCGGGGTTGGAGGCACCTGGCGAGATAATACCTACCCCGGTGCGGCCTGTGATGTTCAGTCTCACTTGTACTCCTTCTCCTTTGAGCCCAAACACGACTGGTCAAGAAAGTTCGGATTGCAGCCGGAAATTCTTGATTATATGCAGCACTGCGTTGAGAAATATGATTTGGCGGGGCATATTCAGTTTAATAACGAAGTCGCCAGCGCGGTTTTCAACGAAGCCACCAACACCTGGACCGTCACCACTACCGACGGAGAGTCTCAGACAGCCGATATCATTGTTACCGCTACCGGCCAGTTGAATCAGCCAGCATGGCCAAATATTCCCGGCCTGGATACCTTTGCAGGCACGACGTTCCATTCCGCCCGTTGGGACCATAACTACGACCTGAGTGGCAAGAATGTTGGCGTGATTGGCACCGGTGCCAGCGCCATTCAATTCGTGCCGGAAATAGTGCCAAAGGTAAGAGCTCTCAGCCTTTTCCAGCGCTCCGCTGCCTGGGTGCTGCCGAAACCCGACCGACCGTTCTATAAATGGGAGCAGGCACTGTTCCAGAAGGTTCCGGCCTGGGACCGCATCTACCGCTCTCTGATCTATTGGAAGAATGAAAGCCGCGCCCTGGCGTTCACCCGCTTTAACAGCTTGCTCGAGCTTTTTGCCTGGCAGGCAAAGCGCTTTGCCAAACACCAGGTTCGCGATCCCGAGAAGTTCAGGCATCTGATTCCGGACTACAAGATCGGCTGCAAGCGGATACTGATTTCCAACGACTGGTATTCAGCCGTTGATCAGTCTCACGTCGAGCTCGTCACCACTGGTATAGAGCGTGTCGTGGAGGAAGGCCTGATTACCACCGACGGCGCTCTGCACCGGTTGGACACGATAATCCTGGGGACCGGATTTGCGGCTTCGGATTTCCTGTCACCGATGGAGATCACCGGCCGCAACGGCGCGTCGCTCAACCAGGCTTGGGCCACTGGATCGGAGGCCTACAAGGGCATTACGGTGTCCGGGTTTCCCAACCTTTTCATGCTCTACGGGCCCAACACAAACCTCGCCCACAACAGCATTGTGTACATGCTGGAGTCCCAGGTCCGGTATGTGCTGGGTTGTATCAATACATTGAGCGCAACACCCGGCACGGCTATGGATGTAAAACCAGATCGGCTTAGAACGTTCTCGGAGGGCGTTCAGACAAAGCTTAAAGACAGCGTTTGGGAATCCGGTTGCCATTCCTGGTACCTGGACAGCGATGGCAAGAACACGGTGAACTGGCCCGGTTTCACCTTCACTTACCGCAAGGCCACGCGGGAGGTGAACCCGGACGACTACGAGTTCCTGCAACCTTCCGTTTAGCCTCTCTTTGCTCCCTCCAGGCTTGTCCATTTGACAGCCCCGGCATATTCATAGGATGATTGGGTCATCATTTGTCAGGATCTTAAACATGCAGCTCGCCAGAATCTCCAAGGGCTCTCTCGTCGAAACCGCCATAGAAAGCCTGCGCCAGGCCATTGAAAAAGGCCACTGGGCGATTGGCGAACGGCTGCCCGTTGAAGCGCAACTGTCGGAGTCCCTCGGCGTGAGCCGTAACACCGTTCGTGAAGCGGTCAGGGTCCTGGTGCATGTCGGCATGCTAGAGACACGTCAGGGGGATGGCACCTACGTTCGAGCCACAAAGGATGCAGGAGAAACCCTGCGGAGAATCAACCGGGCCCAGTTAAGAGACAAGCTCGAAGTACGGATCATGCTGGAAACCGAGGCTGCGAAGCTCGCTGCGGAACGCCGGGACGCCAAGGACCTGGAGAGAATGACGCTCGCCCTGGATGAGCGGGCGAAAGCCGGTGACGATGTTGAAAGCCGAATCCGTCACGATCATGCGTTTCATACAGCCCTGGTCGCAGCGTCACACAACCCTGCCCTGTCGGAGCTGTACGACTATTTTGCCAATTCGGTGGCACAGACCATTGAACTGACCGAGCTCGATTCAGGACTTCCTGAACCTTCCCAGGAGGATCATGAACTGCTACTCGCCGCGATCCGACGACAGGACTCCGTTAAGGCGGAAACTCTGTCGAGGGCGCTGCTCCAGCCGAGCCTTAAAGCCTTGGGGAAGAAGCATCCATGAAATTCAGGCTCGATACCTTCACGCTATTGCTGTTAGGTGCGATTGTCCTTGCCACGTTCCTGCCGGTGCGTGGTGATGCCGCCAACGCCCTGGCAACTGCAGGCACTGTGGCCGTGGCACTCCTGTTTTTCCTTCATGGCGCGGCGCTTTCACGTGAACAGATCGTAGCCGGGGCCACCCATTGGCGCCTGCACATCATCATTACCGCTTTCACCTTTGTTTTCTTTCCCCTCGTGGCATTACCCATCAATGAAATCAGTCGTTTTGCGCCTCAGTGGATGCCGCCTGATCTGGGGCTGGGATTCCTCTATCTGGGTGTGCTGCCGTCGGCCGTTTCTTCCTCGATTGCCTATACCGCCATGGCCAAGGGCAATGTGCCTGCCGCCATCTGCAGCGCTGCTGCATCCAATGTCTTTGGCATGATGCTGACACCATTTCTGCTGTTACTGTTGGTGAGCACGTCGGGCGACGGTGGCTTTTCGGTGGCGGAGGCGCTCAAAGACATTGTGCTACAACTGCTTCTTCCGTTTGCGGTTGGCCACGGCCTGCGCCCCTTGTTGGGTGGTTTCCTGGCTCGGAATGAAACGCTCACCTCCCGCTATGACCAGTGTGTGATCTGGCTGATCGTGTATTCCGCCTTTTCCCATTCGGTCGCGAGTGGCCTGTGGCAGAACCTGCCGTTGAAGGCGATTCTGCTGGCCATCGTGCTGTGCTTCGCGCTGCTGGGATTTTTTATGGTACTGGCGATGTTTGTGGTTCGCCGGCTTGGATTCAGCCTGGAAGACGAGGCCGCCGTGGTATTCTGCGGCTCAAAGAAGAGTCTGGCGTCCGGCCTGCCCATGGCCAAGGTGCTGTTCTCCGGGCACCCCGGGTTTGGCATGATCGTGCTGCCGATCATGTGCTACAACCAGATTCAGGTCATTGTGGGAGCCATGCTGGCTCAGGCGTATCGCCGCAGGATTGAGGCCGCGTCAGCCGCCGCCCCCCATACCACTGAATAAGGTAGCCAATACAGCCAGGCCGACGATCCAGCCGATGACCGCTGGCCAGAAGTTAACCATCTGGGGCGGCAGTTCTTCCTGCGGCTCTTGATCCCCCGCTGACTTTTCCGCCTCCATGTCGTCCTCGTCAGCGTCGTGGGCATGTGCATCCCGCAAGCTATACCAGTCGAACCACCCCGCCAGAAACTGCACAACCGGCGCCGGGAAGCTGCCGTTTTCCGCCATCGGCCGAACCTGGGGTTCCAGCGCGTCGGCAATTTCCTTGCGAACATGAGGCTGATCTGCAGGAGGCTCTCCAAGAATGGCTTTCCAGATCTGCGCGTCCTTGCTGCGACTTGAATCATTCAGCAAGGCTCGGACCTGGATAACCACCTCTCGTACCACCTGTCGTTCCGAGGCATCCAACTCCTGGTCCTCCTGCCTCACTGCCGCAGGGGTCTCAGCAACCTGAGGCCGCCTTTCATTACCGGCATCGGATGGACTGTTGTCCGTTTGCGGTTCCCCGCCCGTTGCTTCCTTGAAAGCCCGCCGCAGTCGTTCAAGCTCCTCACCGGAGGCGAACTTTTCCTGCTGCTCATAAGCCGCCCGGATACGGGCATGATCACCGGTGGGCTCGATACCCAATACTTCCCAACAATTCATAGAGTTGTAACTCATTCATCAGACTTTCATTAAATTTTAGAGAGACAAATGTAATCTGGTCACCTAGGATATGAAAAAAGCGTTCATCATAAAAAAATCCCACACTCGGCAAAGTATAAAACGACACTCATGTCCGTTACGACCTATCTCATTAAAATTCCGGGGCTTGTTCGTCCTGACACCTATCGCAATCGCCTGATGTCGGTGTTTGCGGGCACGTTCATCGCCGTTGTTCCGGTGGTAGCGGCGGTGGCGGAGGAAAGCAACGAACAAACCTTCGAGCTGGCAGCGCTTGGCGATTCACCGGAAGCCTTTGAAATGGATTCCAGAATTCCAGAGGTACTGACCACAACCCGCCTCAGGCAACCGAAGTCACGTGTGCCCGGCACGACCACCATCATCACCGGCGAAATGATCCGGGATCTCGGTATCATGAACCTGGTAGAGGTGTTTCGCCTGGTTCCTGGCATGACCGTCGCCGAAGTCGGGAGCAACAACCCGGTAACCAGTTACCACGGCACTGTACATTATGAGCAGCGTCGATTGCAGGTTCAGGTTGATGGCCGTACATCATACCGCCCTAACCTGTCCGACATGGACTGGAATACCATGCCAGTACCGCTGGAACTGATAGAACGAATTGAGGTCAGCCGCGGCCCGAACAGCGCCGCGTATGGTATCAATGCCTTCCTCGGAACCATCAACATCATAACCCGCGCGCCTGAGGATACGGCCGGAGTTGAAGCTCGCGCTATTACTGGTTCCAGAGGCTATAAGCGGGTGTTTGGTTCTGCCGGTAATGCCTCTGGCGACTACAACTGGCGCCTGGCCTACGAGAAGCGTAAATCAGACGGCTTTGATGAGCAGGAAGACGATGACATCTACTACCCTTTTCATGATGGCTATGACATCAACACCTTTAACTACGACAGCAGTTTGTTCCTGAACAGCCAATACAGTTTGGACCTGCGCGGTGGTGTGGTGGATGGCGTTAACGAGGAGGACCAGATCAAGAACGGCAAGCTCGGCGCCGATGACCATCCTGATATCATCGTCGACGACTACTATCTGCAAACCCGCCTGAACGTGACGACCTCCGAAAACCATTTCTATCATGTACAGGCCAGCTTCCAGAACTATGATCGACGGCAGCGCTGGAGCATATGCATTCCCGGGGATACTTTTGACAATATTCTTCAGGGAAACAGCTTTGATCTCGAGTCCTGTACTGCCAACGAAGTAGACCCTTTCAGGGCATACCTGAATGAAGACATCGAGGAATCCCGCCTGGAGTTCGAAATCCAGGATACCCTGTTGTTCAGTCGGGACCTGAAGCTGGTATCGGGTCTTGGTTATCGTAAGGATACCTATCGGTCTGAAACCTATTTCAATGGCCGCGGCAACAACTACCAGTCACAGGTTTTTGCGAACCTTGAGTACACACCTCTACGCTGGCTTACCCTGAATGCCGGCGGCAACTGGGAAAAAACCACCACCACGGATGAAGGCTACTTTTCACCAAGGGTGGCTGCCAACTTCATCCTGGCTAACAACCACACGCTCCGATTTGTATACTCCGAGGCGGTACGCACACCAGATGCGTTCGAACAGAACCCGGACTGGTCCTATCGCCCCAGGAATGTTCAGCCACCATACGCCTTTCTTGAAGGACAACGATTCCTGGTCGAAAATCTGGTCGACCCAGCCACGTCGACGTATGGCAAAACACTTGAAGAAGAGCGCATAACCTCTCGGGAAATAAGCTATTTTGGCCAGTATTATCTGGATAGTTCCACCTTGTCACTGGAAGTTCGCTATTTCAACGACAAGCTTCGGGACATGATCAGCGGTATCATCAACGAAGAAGACTGGACCATCGACAACAATGTCGCGCTCGATCAGAAAGGCTTTGAGGTAGAGGCGTCACTGGACTTTCCCGGTACAAAACTGAGGATGAGCTATGCTTATCTGGATCAGGATGGCCGCTATACCGGCGCCAATGATCGCGATGCCGGCGACAAACAATACGCCATTGACCTGTTGGGGCGGTTGTCGGTCAGGCATTCAGGAAGTTTTGCGTGGATACAGGATCTGCCTTTCAACCTGACCTCGTCAGCGGCGTTCTATTTTGCGGATGAGTTCCGGCGCTCACATTTCGAACGTCTGGACCTGAGGCTGGCAAGGCACATTTTCAAAACCGGCTACAGCTATGAGTTTGCCGTTACCATGCAGCACTACCTGGACCGCGACGTGGATCTGAGTCCAGATAACGTCATCAAGGACCATAACCAGTTCTTCGCTGAAGTCGGCGTAAGATTCTAAAGGCACCACACGGACGATACCCGACCCTGGACGGTATGAAACCAACGTACAACACCAAAGTGGGGAATAAATCAGGCGGCCATGCCAGTCGGTGCGTCCTGGCCAGTGCCGTACTGTTCCTGCTTTTCGTGTTGTCCATGCCTTTGCAGCCTGTTTACGCGCAATCCTCTTCGGGGGCCCAGGTGTACCTGGCCGGTTCCGAGAACGCCGCACTGAATCGCCGCATGCTCTCCCTTCTTAAGGAGGCCCTGGGCAGTGGCATCAACATTCGCTCCTTCAATAGCGGTCAGGCGTCTCAGGACAAAACCACACCCGTTATTACGCTCGGACCAGAAGCCTTTACCCGAGTCCGGCAAGGGAATCGTGACGTACCCATCCTGGCTCTGCTTGTGGATCAATCATTTATCAAAGGTTATGCAGAGCGCTCTGAAGGTTCGGTTTCCGGCATATTGTACAATCCCCCTTTAATCAGGCAGGCCGTCGCTGGACAGGAAATCCTGCCTCATGCCACCCGGGTGGCGATGCTTGCCCGCCCCGAGACCGTCGAAATCTACGAATCCCTGGTTGAAAAACTTCCAGCTTACGGGCTCCAGGCACGAGTATTTGTCGTCAGTTCCGACAACGACCTGATACCAACGCTCATTCACGCGCTGAACTACGGCGACTTTATTCTGGCCGCACCGGACAGTGGTATATACAACCCCCGAACCATCAAGCACATCTTGTTGACGGCCTATCGTCGTAACCGGATTGTCATCGGCCCGAGTCAGGCTTATGTCAAAGCGGGATCGCTGGCGTCTACCTATACCCCTTTAACCGAGATTGCCAAACTGGCAGCGAATTACATAGAACAATACCGCCGCGATGGTCAGTTCCCCCCGCCCGCCTATCCCGATGTCTTCAGGATTGAGCTCAACGACCAGGTTGCGCGTTCCCTGAACATTCCGCTGCCCGACCGTCAGGAGATCATCAACTCTATTAGCGAGCGGTTAGCCGGTTCTGAGGAGGCGTCTGATGAGTAAGCGTATGGGCAGGCCAGTCTCCCTCACGCGGAAGCTTCTGCTACTGGGTGCCGCACCAGCGATCGTCATGTTTATCGTATTGATGGTGTTCTTTACGTCTGCTCGGCTTGATGACGCCCGCAAGGACCTGGCTGACAGCAGTCAGATGCTGGCTGACAGCCTGGCGCCGGCGGTTGAATACGCCGTCGTTTCGGGGAACACGGCGTCCCTGGAACAGATACTGTCGCAATCGCTGCGGCGCAGCCGCGCCCAATGGATACGCGTCTCCAACGTGGTGGGCGAAGAGGTTGGCTTTGTGTCCACGGACGACCCAGGCAATATCAGTGCTGAGGAGACCTTCGACGTCTTCGAATCTGAGATATTGCAGCAACCACTTGATCTGGGGGAGGATCGCCAGACCGAATGGTTTGAGCCCAACTACGGTTTCGGGTCAGGAGCGCTTCGCGTCGGTACTGTTCAGGTGGGCGTCAACAAAGCCCAACTCGCAGCACGCCGGCAGGATATACTCTGGACATCACTGGCGGTTGGATTTTCACTGCTGCTGTTTACGCTACTAATCGTCAAACACTCGCTGAACAGTATCGTCTCACCGATCCATGGCCTGTCCCGCCGAGTTGCAAAACTGACCAATCGGGAATACGAGGAAGTTGAGGTCGGCCTTGCCGGCGCCACCCGCGAAACCCGGGAACTGGAGGAAAGCCTCAATGCTCTCTCCAGGCATCTGAGGAACCTTAAGGCATCCCGGGACGAAACCCTGGCTTCTTCTGAAAAAGCCCGGGAACGCGCGGAGATGGCGAATCGAGCCAAATCCGAATTTCTTGCCACCATGAGCCATGAGTTACGCACACCGCTCAATGGTGTTCTGGGAATGATCGAACTTGTGACCGACGAGGCCCTGAGTGCTCGGCAAAAGGACTATCTCCAAACGGCGCGGCAGTCCACTGAGGACTTGCTGACGGTCATCAATGACATCCTGGACTATTCCCATATTGACCGGGGTACGCTGGAACTGGATAACCGCGAGTTTGACCTGAAAGAACTCATCACCAACTGCACCGCCAGCTACCGTCATGTCGCCGAGCAGCAAGGTTTGGCGCTGTCCACCAAGTTTATCGGAGACTGGCCGGATCGCCTGCTTGTGCTGGGAGACTCACCACGCCTGCGCCAGATCCTGGCGGGTCTTATCGATAATGCCATCAAATTCACAGGCGACGGCTTCATCAAAGTACAGGCAAACTTTTTCTCTGTTGAGGATAACTGCCTGGTGCTCAACTGCACCGTCAGCGATTCCGGCTGTGGCATTCCTGTCGAACGGATTCACGACATCTTTAACTCATTTGAGCAACTCGATACGGGTGATTCACGCAGTTATGGTGGAACCGGCATGGGGCTTTCGCTGGTCCAGAGACTGGTTGAGCTGATGGGCGGTCACGTCAAAGTCGAGACCGACATTGGGAAAGGGTCGCAGTTCCGCTTCGAGCTGCCCTTTGAATTGGCAAACCGGGTCGATCATGTTGAGGCCGCAGATCAGGGCCCCATCAAAACCGGAGGCGAGCAAGCCCGTGCTCTTGTGGTGGAGGACAACATGGTGAACCAAAGGGTCGCCACTGCCCTGCTCCGGCGGCTGGGCTTTGAGACAGACGCTGCAGCCAATGGTGAGGAGGCACTGGAACTGGTTCGAACCAATCACTCCGGCTACGACGTTATCCTGATGGATTGCCAGATGCCGGTGATGGACGGCTATGAAACCACCCGCTGCATCCGGGAATGGGAAAAGAGCAACGGCCAGGGCGGAACTCCCATTATCGCACTGACAGCGGACGCCCTTCCGGGAACCGAGACCAGCTGTCGAGAGGCAGGCATGAACGATTACCTCGCCAAGCCAGTGAGAAAAGAAAACCTGAGAACGGTACTCAGCCGCTGGATACGGGTGTAACCAGCGGCTTTTAGCAAGATTACGCGACGGGCTCGCGCATGGTGACGAACTCTTCAGCGGAGGTCGGATGAATACCAATAGTGCTGTCGAACTGCGCTTTGGTCGCGCCAGCTTTCAGGGCAACCGCTATCCCCTGGGTTATTTCTCCGGCATCGGGCCCAACCATGTGAGCACCCAGCACCCGGTCAGTGTCAGCATCCACCACCAGTTTCATCAGTGACCGCTCATCCCGCCCACTCAAGGTATGTTTCATCGGTTTAAACTCCGACTGGTAGATACGGAGCTTATGCCCGGCTTCCCTCGCCTCTGCTTCCGTCAGGCCGACCGTTCCGATATTGGGCTGGCAGAAGACCGCCGTAGGAATGCAGGTATAGTCCATCTCGCCCTGGCCGTCTCCGAACAGTCGGCGGGACAGTACCATGCCTTGGGCAAGCGCCACCGGCGTCAGTTGCGGGGTGCCGATAACATCGCCAAGAGCTGTAATCGAGGGTACGGCGGACTGAAAGTGATCGTCCACAACCACATGGCCCGAGGCACTGAGCTGAACCCCAAGCGCCTCAAGTCCCAGGCCGTCCACCAACGCACGGCGCCCGGTCGCCGCCATCACAAGACCGGTATTCAGCCGGGAGCCATCGGTCAGGTTGACGTTGTAGTGAGTGTCCTCGCTCTCGATGGATTCGATATTGACGCCAAAGCGCAGGTCCACGCCCTTTTTCCGCATTTCCTGAGCGGTAAACTCACGAACGTCGTCATCGAAGCCCCGAAGGAACAGATCACCGCGATAGAGAAGTGTTGTCTCGACGCCAAGCCCGGCAAGAATACCGGCAAACTCCACCGCTATGTAGCCACCGCCCCAGACCACTGCCTGCCTCGGCAGTTGCGGCAGATAGAACATCTCATTCGAGGTAAGAACACATTCCTTGCCTGGCACATCCGGGACCACGGGCCAACTGCCGGTGGCAATAGTGATATGCTTCGCGGTATAGGACCGCTCTCCCACTACCACCGTGTGAGCATCGGTCAGTGTCGCGGTGCCTTCGATAACCGTAACGCCGGCATTGGCAAGCATGCGCCCATAGATACCGTTAAGACGTTCGATTTCGGCGTTTTTGTTGGCAACCAGCCTGGTCCAGTCAAAACTGACCTGATCTCCTGGCACGTTCCAGCCATAGCCCGCAGCGTCCTCGACGTCTTCACCCGCGTGGGAACCATAGACAAACAGTTTCTTGGGGACGCAGCCAACATTCACACAGGTTCCACCAAGATAGCGCGATTCCACCACAGCCACACGAGCGCCATTGGCCGCGGACATGCGTGCCAGCCTGACACCACCGGAACCGGCACCCACAACAATAAGATCAAAATCCTGTCTGTCAGACACAGCGTCTCCTGTCTTTTTCGACAATCTGTTCGTTCAACCGGAGACCGCCGCCTGTTCGTCGGGGCGGACCTCACGGAATAGTATGTGATCCTCAAAGCTTCCCAGTCGAATGGTGCCAAGGCTCCGGAACCCTTCGGACTCGTAGAACGGAAGGTAGCGGCTGTTGCCTGTATCCAGGACAAGCCCGCTTCCCCGGGGATTTTCCGCACAGAGCTTCTCAACCGTGGATAACAGCAGTCGCCCATACCCCTTGTTCTGATAGTTCGGATTCACTCCCATCAATGGCAACTGGTGAGCCAGAGGCTGGGGTAGCATTTCCCGAATTTTCTCATGGTAATCCAGATAACGACGGGTAGAGGCAAACCCGGCTGTCAGAACCATGCGAATGCGCCAGCTAAGCTGCTCCGCGAGGTTCAGCCGGAGCTCCGGCTCGCCAATGAAGGCAACGGCAACAAGTGTATCGTTCACCAGCACACCCACCGCATCCTGATTCAGACCAAAATAGAGATCAATCAGTTCCCGCACCGTGGCCCGCACGCGCTGCTGATAGCCAGGCCGACGATGATCAAACAGGTACTGGAACGTCGGTTCATCCCGGTACGCATGGACTAATATGGAAATCGCCTCATTTCGGGCACTTCCATCGAGTCGAACAATGACTGGCTCCTGGCTATTCTTGTTCTGTGTGCCGTCACTCATCACATGTTCTCCAGTGTCTGCCTCAAATCGTTAACGTCAGACGTACGGATACGATCCCTGGATCGTTCTGTCGGTCCATGGACGCTTGATCTATCTGAACACCGTGGCTAGTGTTCAGACGTTCCAACCAGTTGGCCACCTCGGTGAACGGTGCACCCTCGAGCCAGACGCGAATGGCGTTCTCACCACTGGGCTCGAAGCGCTGAAGCGAAAGGCCTGATTCGCTGGCACTGCGCGTCACCAGCGCCATAAGTGCTCTACCGTCTACCGGCGTATCAGAACCTGCGCCCGCCGAAGACGAGTTGGCACTGGACAGACGCTCCAATGACTGACGATTAGCCTCAAGCCACGCCAAGAGTTCAGTGGCACGCTCCCTAGACTCGACAGCTTCGTTGTGAAAACCCGTGGCAGGGCGCCAGACTCCGAAGTAGAGAATGCCGAGGAGAACGGCCACCGCAAGAACAGACAGAGCCTGCTGGTCCCTGCGAGGCAACTGGTCATACTGGGCGATGAGCTTTCCGACGGCTGGCTGCTCCTTGATCCTGTTTAACATGCCATTATCCTCCGGAAACCGTCAGACGCCCGCGGGCGCCATTGGATTCATTAACCACCGAGCCGATCTTCGCTTCCAATCCGCGACTGGTCAGGCCATTTCTCAGGGTGCTGAGCTTGTCATAGCTGTCTGCACGCACATCGACCACAAGTTCCCCGCGATTCTGGCTGTAGTTCACCGAATTGAAGGTGACAGCGCGTGAATCGGGAATCTTCGAGTACTGTTCACCCGTGTACTTCATCAACGTGAGAAAACCGGCGTTTGGCCCTTCCGCCTGAAGTTGACGCAACTGTCCCTCAACAACCCGGCGCACGTTACCGGAATGGGTCCTGGCGTCTCCCGGGAAAGCCTCACGATAAACTGCCATCGCCTGCTCCTGGATATCATCGGCTTGCTGCTGGTAGTAGAATCCCATGCCGACTTCCACGCCAATCTGGATCACAAACCATACGCAGGCCACGGCAACCAGCGGTTTCCATGCGCCCAGCGCACTCGATTTGCCCGTGCGGATGCTGTAGGCCCCCTGGCACAGGTTGATCGGCTGGCAAAGGTGATGATGGTGGGAGTGTGCCAGCAGTTCCAGTGGCATCAGTTCCAGCGTTTCCTCGCGAACTACCAGGCGCCCTGACGATTTCAGCTCGCTCAGGTCCGCCTGCTGGTGCTCAAATTCCTGCTCAGTGCCGTAAACGGTCACCGGCACCTCGGCGACCACCTCATCAGACGGTGGAAGCGCCAGCGTCTGCGCAAACATCGCGAGATTTCGCGCATGAACACTGAGCCACTCCCCCTGATCACTGGAAAGCATGGCGGAATCGCCATCCAAGCACACCGACCAGCCGCCTTCAGTCAACGGCAGCAAGCTTGAATCCGGGTAGATCGCATCCAGCTTAAGATGATTCCAACCACTGAACATCACCACCCATTCGGCCATTTGCCCGTGGTCTATGGCCGCCACCCGAAAACCTTTCTCCGTGCGGTTACCCAGGGCCAGATGAACACTTTCGATGTCCTGGGCAACCTGCTCCTCAACCGCGTAAGGGAGCGCCTGATGAACAAATCGCGTTTGTTTGGCGGGAATGTCCGCTACGCAGAAGAGCGCCTCATCGCCGGGAATGAGACCCACCAACAGCACATTCTCAAGATCGTTCTGGGTCAGAGTCTGCTCGATGGTGTCTCGTGAATCCGCGGTTCCCCGGGCCTGGGCATCTCCACTGGCATCCACCAGCACCCAATTGTACAACTGGGCTTCCGGGTTGGCGTCGAGGTCCGCGAACGGTGGCCGTGGCCTGACGTAGAGGCGATATGACATTCTGAACAGTTTCCTTTTTCGAAACCCTCTGGGGGTTATCAGTTCTTTTTGTAACGGTTTTCCGGCTCCGGACTTCCCTATTCCCCGGAGATCGTGAACGGTTCCTTGGTAATACGATTCTTTTGCCCGGTGTCACGAGACACGGTCTGCATCTCGCCTTCCGGGCTTCGATAAACCGTGCTGACCAGGTTGGCAACCCGGTTATCGTAGGTAATCCGCGATACTACTTCAAAAAAACGGGTTTGCAGACCGAGGCCCGTGGGTTTCATCCCCCTCCCCGCAAATTCATCTATTGCCAGGAAGTCCTGTACATTCTCGAAGCGCTCTTCTGTGCGTCTTTCCAGAATAGCGTCTGCCTGAGCCTGTGTCAGTTCCTCATGGAGAGACCTGAGCACTGGTGCCGTCGCGGTGTTGACGTTGATGCCCAACCCCGTCACCGGTAACGCCGTTACGTGTGGTCTCAGTGCCCGATAAGCTTCCTCGGTCATACCATCAATCATGCGAAGCTCGGAAACATCAACAAAGGGTTGATTGCCGGCCCGGTAGGCCGGATCCGCAGAAAGGTACTGACCGTCCTCGGCCCCATACGCGCTGACGGTCTGGTCGTTCGGGTCGATCCAATCCACCAGCGCATCGACATTGACCGTGGTGATTTCGAGCACCTGGAGCAAACGGGCGATTCGATCACGAACAATGGGGTCGACCTGCCCGTTGGCGCTTACCAGGTCGTTGAGGTTGATCCTGCCACCGAGATCATCAATCTGAACCTCCGCCACGCCGTTGTCGTCCAGCGGGAGGATGGCGGCATTCTTTGCCCAGAATTCGTCCAGGCTGTCGACCATGAGGTTGTTCTCCTTGTCGTCCTCAAAGTCGCGCACCAGAATCTGGCGGGCAAAGGCTTCCGCACCCAGGGCCACGCTGTGCCCCTGCTGCTGGGCAAGGTAGTGGCTGGCTCGGAATACCCGCACGCTCTGCTGCTGGGTCATGCCTGTTGCCAGCATGACCACCAGCGCCATGGCGAGGAGCACCATGATCAGTGCAACGCCACTCTGGCAACCACCGTGCCTACCAATGAATGGATGTTTAGCCACCCGTCACTCCTGTCCCCGATGAGTCCTGGCCAGGGTTTGGATTCTGATCCTGATCCTGTTGTTGATCATCGTCCTGATCGTCTGCGGCATCGTTGACGCTATTCACCACACCCTGGGCAACGTCGTTGTCAAAATCAGGAAGCGTGAAGGTTCTTACCAGCTCTCCAAAACGTTCATGCTCAATGGTGACCTCGATACCCAGCGGTAAGGGAATGTCGGGGCGCGTACCTGGTGTCATATTGGCCATACTCTCTTCATCAGGCCATTCATCCCGCCAGTTTCGCTGATCATCGAGAAAACGAACCGTGAACTCAGTGACGTTCGAGAGCAGAAGAAGGTCCTGGCTGTTGTCTTCCTGCCCCCTGTCGACGGTTACCCAGTACCGCCGGCGCAATTCATCCCCGGTGTATTCCCAGCCCACCCGCTGCAGACTGCTGCGGCGAGTGCCCAGTGGGTTGCGCCAGCCCTGGCGGGTGAGAATCAATGAAAACTCTTCTTCACGGCTGGTCAGAGCAGGACGGAAATCGCCGTAAATGTCACGGGCGGACCGGTTCACCACCTGGGTAATGTCCCGCTCCAGCAAGAGCATGGTGCGTTGAATATTATCAAACTGTTCCGCGACTTCGTTGACCCGGTCCCTGGACGAGACCACATTGCCCAGCACCTGCCATACCCCTAGGCCGATAACAGCGGTGATGGTAACCGCGATCAGCACTTCCATCAGGGTAAAGCCAGCTTGAGCGGAGGGACGCGACCTGTGTTGAGCAATGATCATGGGGGCCGACATCAGTTCTCACCAATAAACGCAGACAGCGTGTGGATCGGGGCGGGCTCAGGTCTGTTGCCGCGATACTGAGCCACGGTGACCTCAACACGGAGAATGGACGGGTCTTCGGTGGCAAGGACAGCAGTGGTTACCTGCCATTGATACGAGCCGTATTCGATGTCTTCCGAGTTCTCTGAAATAGAGGGCAGGTTTTCCTGAAGCCGGATTTCGTTGATGCGATTGTCCGCCACCCAGCCAGCCAGTGTTTTGTCCCGAATCCGCTCATAGCTGGAAATATACTGACTACCCACCTCAGCGGCTGCGGTGGCAATCAGGCCGAAAACCAGCAGAGCCACCAGGACCTCAATCAGTGTGAAACCGCGCTGGCCCTTCATTCTTCCTCGACCTCCTCGCTTCCGGGATGGCGCCATTCCAAGGGAGAAACGCCATCAGACGCAATGGTATGCATCCGGGAATCATCGCGGCCAACAAGGAACTCAATCTCAAAGGGCGTGGTTTCACCGCTGGAGAAAAACACCACATCCGGCCTCAGTTCATCTTCGTCAGACGCCAGGCGTGGGGTATCGCTTTCGATGTATTCAGTCGCCGTGATCCATTCCGGAAAACTCCGTGTCCGGAACATCCGCTCGGCTGGCTGTTTCCATTCGCCACTCAACTCTTCCCAGGCGACGAAACGATAGCTGTCTTCCTCGAGGATCAGGCCCAGTTCAGTATTGTTCAGTATCGCCTGCTCCGAGGCGGTCTGCATCAGCAGGTAGAGCTCGCGTACTTCATTTTCCATCTCGCGATCACGCGAGCTACCACCCATCGACATAACCGCAAGCGCCGCGAGCAGCCCAACCACCACCAGGACAACGAGTATTTCGATCAGTGTGAAGCCCGACTGTCGCGTCCTGGAGAGCACTATCAGTCCCTGACCTTCCATACGCTGATGTCGGCGTTATCACCGTCACCGCCCTCTCGGCCATCGGCACCGTACGAGTAGAGATCATAAGGGCCTTCCGTGCCTGGGTTTACATACTGGTATGGCGCACCCCAGGGATCTTCGGGAACGCTGTTCAGGTACCCTTCCGGATTCCAGTTCCGCGGCTCGGGGCTGCCACTGGGCTTGGACACCAGTGCCTCAAGGCCCTGCTGGGTTGACGGGTAATGGCTGTTATCAAGGCGGTAGAGGTCCAACGCGTTAGCGATGTTGCTCATCTGGGTTTCGGCGACGGTCACGCGGGCCTGGTCACTTCGCCCCATGATGTTGGGAGCCACAATGGCTACCAGCAAGCCCAGAATAACCATGACCACCATGATTTCGATCAGGGTAAAACCCCGTTGTGCCATTTGATGTTTCATTGTTTCGCTCTTCATCTGTCCCTATCTCTGGGTTTGGAAATGGGGTTGGCCTGCCGGTCCTGGCCTAACCAACCAGGTTGCTCATATTCAGGATCGGAAGCATGATTGCCAGCACGATAATCAACACAACCATGCCCATCAACAGCAGCATCATCGGCTCGAACAGGCCCACGATGGCGGCAATCTTGGATTGCAGGGTGTTCTCCTGCATCGTCGCAGTCCGCTCCAGCATGCTGTCCAGCTCGCCGCTGGCTTCACCGCTGGCGATCATGTGCAGCATCATCGGTGGAAAGTACCCCGTCTGGTCCAGCGAGCGATGAAGGGAACCGCCTTCACTCACCTTTCTTGCTGCATCCCGCAGCTCCTGACGCAGGTGGTCATTTGAGAGCACCTCACCGGCAATACGCATGGCTTCCACCAACGGTACACCGCTGGTGGTCAGAATGCTCAGTGTACTGGCATAGCGTGCGGTGTTGACACCGCGAACCATGCCTGAAAACAGCGGCATGTTCAGCAGGCTTTTATGGAAGCGGAGCCGGAACGAGGGTTTCTTCAATGACCACCGGAAAACAACCAGTGCCATAATGATCAGTATCAGCAGATAGATACCGTAGTTGCCCAGAAAATCAGAGACTGCCAGCATGGCGGCCGTCAGCGCCGGAAGCTCCTGCCCCTGCTTTACAAACACCTCGATGATGTCCGGCACAACATAGGTCAACAGGAACACCACAATGGCAATGGCCACAACGCTGAGAATGATTGGGTAAATGGCCGCCAACTGGATTTTCTGACGGGCCTCCTGCCGGGCCTCGGTATAGTCCGCCAGCCGGTTGAGCACCAAATCCAGGTGCCCGGCGTGTTCACCCGCAGCCACGGTGGAGCGATAGAGCCGTGGAAATGCCCGTGGGAATTCACCCAGGCTGTCCGCCAGGCTGTACCCCTCCATGACCTTGGCGCGTATGGCAATCAGCATGCTGCGAATACGAGGCTTGGAAGACTGCTGGGCGGCCGCCGAAAGCGCCTGTTCAATGGGGATGCCGGACTGGATAAGCGTCGCCAACTGACGGGTCACCAGAGCCAGGTCCGCCGTTGCCAGGCTGCCCCGGCTGCTCAGTGGGTTGCTCCGCGCCTGTTTCTCCGAGGCCGGCTCCACCGCCAGGGGTGTCAGGCCCCGTTCCCGTAATTGCTGGCGAACCGCCCTTGGTGCATCGGCCTCGACAACGCCCTGTTTCTGTTTGCCGCGACTGTCGAGTGCCTTGTAATCGAATGCTGGCATGAAGTTACCTGCTCCGGTGGGTCACGCGAAGGACCTCTTCAACCGTGGTCACCCCATCCAGGATTTTCTGGACGCCATCGGCATGGATGCTCGGGCCATGAAGTCTGGCTTCGTGTTCGAGATCCAGCTCCCCTGCCCGCTTATGGATCAATGAGCTGATCTCCTCGTTGACCTCAACGACTTCGTAGATACCAATACGGCCCCGATACCCCAACTGGTTGCAGTGTTCGCAGCCCTTGGCGCGATGAATCGTCGGCGGATTGGCCGGGTCCTGCTGCAGGAATTCGCAATGCTCCTCGCTCGGTGTGTAGGGTTCACAACAGTCCTTGCAGAGCACGCGCACCAATCGCTGGGCCACGATGCCCACCAGACTGGAAGAAATCAGGAACGGCTCAATGCCCATGTCCATCAAGCGGGTTATCGCGCCCACGGCGGTGTTGGTGTGGAGAGTCGACAACACCAGGTGCCCGGTCAAACTGGCCTGAACAGCGATTTCCGCCGTTTCCAGGTCACGGATTTCACCGATCATGACCACATCCGGGTCCTGACGCAGAATGGCCCGGAGCCCTCGGGCGAAGGTCATATCCACCTTGGTGTTGACCTGGGTCTGGCCGATACCGGGCAGGTTGTACTCGATCGGGTCCTCAACGGTCAGTATGTTCCGGCTACGATCGTTGATTTCCTGCAGCGACGCATACAATGTTGTGGATTTACCGGAACCGGTGGGACCGGTTACCAGCAGGATACCATAGGGCCGATAGATCAGCCGGCGCAGTATTTTAAGATCGCCGCCCGCCATACCAAGGGATTCCAGGCGAATGCTCCCGGCCTGTTTGTCCAGAAGACGCAATACCACCCGTTCACCGCTGGATGAGGGCATGGTGGACACACGAATGTCGACTTCACGTCCGGCAACCCGCAGGGCGATACGACCATCCTGTGGCACCCGTTTCTCCGCGATGTCCAGCTTGGCCATAACCTTGATCCGCGACACAAGCAAGGGCGCCAGCGCTCGCTTGGGCTGTACCACTTCCCGCAGAACACCATCCACCCGGAAGCGAACCACAAGTCGTGTTTCGTAGGTTTCAATATGAACATCAGAGGCGCTGGTTTTGACCGCCTCGGTAAGAATGGCGTTGATAAGCCGAATGATCGGGGCGTCGTCTTCCTGCTCCAGCAGATCTTCGGTTTCGGGTACCGAATCCGCCAGCGACGCCAGGTCCATATCATCGCCAATACCTTCCACCATCTGCATGGCTTCGGCGGAATCATTCTGGTAGGCGGCGTTCAGCGCGGCGTCGAACCGGGCCGGATCAATGGGAGAAAACCTTGCACGCCCCCCGCTGATGCGGTTGGCTTCCGCCAGCGCTGAGTGACCCGCCCCGGGCCGTACCAGGATTACAGGGTCGCCATCGTCGTCACGTGTCAGAATCACACCGTTGCGTTTGGCGAACGTGAAAGGTAGACGGCCCAGCGGAGCATCCTGCGGCTGAAGTTCTGTGTCTGTGTCCACGGTCGTCCTCGTTTTGTTGCCGGGGCGGGAAGAAAAAAGTTCCGGAATCCCTTTCTATTCAATTAATTCAGAAAGGCTACCATAGGATATGGAACCGCTGAATAACTCTATACACTATACTGCCAATAAATCGTTGCAGTCTGATAACCTGTGAGCCTTTTGCCGGCCCACACCTGCTCTTTTCGGGACATTCAATGCTTTTTACCAGTTCAAGGTTACCACTGATACTCACCATCGTCGCAGGCATCGCCATGATCACTGTGACAGCGTGGCAGGGCGTTCGTTTCTGGCAGAATGAAACCAGTGCCGGCGACACCACTTCCACTGCTGACATGACAATGGCGGAAACCGACACCCGGAAGGTGCCAGAGGTAAACCTGGCCTCTTTTGCCTTGTTTGGAGAACCCGGTAAAGAGGCGCCCCAAACGGAACCCGATACTGAAAACCTGCCGGAAACCAATCTGCGGCTGTTTCTTCGCGGTGTGCTGGCCGCCTCGGGCGACTTTCCTGGTAGCGCGTTGATTGAAGACGACAAGCGAAACACCGAAGCCTATCTGGTGGGTGATGAGTTGCCTGGCAATGCGACCCTTCGTTCTGTTCGCCCCAATCGCATCATCATTGAACGCAGCGGCAAACTCGAGAACCTCTATTTTCCCGAAGATGAAGACAGAACGGGGCTCTCCATGGCTTCCACGCAAACCTCCAATGAGCAGGAGGAACCCAGTGGCACGCAAATTCGTCCAACTGGTGTGGACAGACGATCTACATCCACCAACACAGACACCAGCGACCAACGCCGCGAGGAAATCCGGCAGCGCCTGGAACAACTTCGCGAACGCCTGAGAACCAACAACTGAGGACAGCCATGGAGACGGCCGCATCGAATCCTCGCCGCAGCGGCTCCCTGCTTTCCATGCTACTCATGGTCATCACGTTAACGGTGGCCGCCTTCGAACTCAGCGAACGACTCATGACCTACGTGCGTTCGGAATTCGGCCAGGAGGCCCACGACCGGCTGGAAACCTGGCAAAACCTTCACGATATGGCTTCCCGGGCAGCGATCGACCGCCAGCTCCGGCTCGTGAATTCCTTCTTTAACCGGGTCCGGTTTGTCAGCGACATTGCCCATTGGGGCGAGGAAGACTACTGGGCGACGCCTGTTGAACTGCTGACCACCAATGGCGGAGATTGCGAGGACTTCTCCATCGCAAAATACCTCACCCTTAAATCCATGGGCGTTCCCGACGAGCAACTACGCATTGTCTACGTCAAGGCGCTGGAGCTGAACCAGGCACACATGGTATTGGCGTGGTATCCAGAGCCCGACGCTGATCCATTGATCCTCGACAACCTTATCAACGAGATCAAACCCGCGTCCCAGAGGCAGGACCTGGAACCGGTCTACAGTTTTAACGGTGACGGTCTGTGGCTGAACCGTTCCAGTGGTGACTCCGAACGAATCGGGGAAGCGAGAAAACTGGAGCACTGGCAAAGCCTGAATGATCGCATGGTGGACAGCCTTCGCTAGACTCGCCGCTGTCGGCATAAGACACAAGACTTGTCGCCAGGCGACACTGCGTTAACAGTACCCGGCGGTACAATCTGCCCCACGAGTAATCAGACGTACACACATTTACCAACGAGGAACGGCCAACATGCGACGCTGGAACGGCTGGGGAGATGACCAGTTCAATCTTGAATTACCCAAAGAGGGGCAGCGGTTTCTGGACGAGCGCGTAGGGAGTGCCGCTCCTCTGGCGGATGTATCTCTGGATCAGGTTTGTGCCCAGGTGCCAGACAGTAGGCTGCCGCCAAACCCGGCCTGTATCGACGCGGCCGAAGATCGGGTGCGTCACGCCCGCGGGCAAAGCCTCGCCGACTGGCTCGCCATGCGCAGCGGCGACTTTGGCGTATTTCCCGATGGTGTTGCCTATCCGGAGTCGTCCCTGGATGTTCAGGCTCTGCTTCAGTATGCCGAAGAGAACGATGTTGCCCTCATCCCCTATGGCGGCGGCACCAGCGTGGCCGGCCACATCAACCCCGTGGACGGTGACCAGCCAGTGCTGACCGTTGATATGGGGCGGATGAATCGCCTGATAGACCTGGACAGGGAAAGCCAGATCGCCACCTTTGGTGCTGGCACCCCGGGCCCCTTGGTGGAGTCACAGTTACGGGCGCTGGGTTATACCCTGGGGCACTTTCCGCAGTCTTTCGAACTGTCCACCATTGGCGGCTGGGTCGCCAGCCGATCCAGTGGTCAGCAATCACTCCGTTACGGTCGTATCGAGCAGTTGTTTGCCGGGGGCCGCATCGAAACCCTGAAAGGTACGCTGGACATCCCCACGATTCCCGCCTCCAGTGCCGGCCCGGACATCCGCGAGATGATCCTGGGCTCCGAGGGTAGGATCGGCCTTATCACCGAAGTGAAAGTGCGCGTCACGCCACTGCCTGCCCATGAAAGCTTCCATGTCATGTTCTTCCCGTCGTGGGACAAGGCTCGAACAGCCTGTCGCAAGCTGGTGCAGAACCGCACCCAGCTCTCGATGCTTCGCCTGAGCAATGCCACCGAGACCGAAACCCAGCTCGCCCTTGCGGGACACCCCGGGATGATTGGCCTGCTGGAGTCCTATCTGGGCCTGCGGGGCGCCAAAGACGGCAAATGCATGATGACGTTTGGCCTCACAGGCAGCACACGCCAATGCCGTAACGCCCTCAAGGAAACCCGGGAACTCTGCCGGGAGTTTGGTGGGATCTACACCGGTAAAAAACTGGGCGACAAATGGGCCGCCAAACGCTTCACCATGCCCTACCTGCGAGAAGCCCTCTGGAAACTCGGGTACGCCGTCGACACCCTGGAAACCGCCACCGACTGGGACAACGTCGACAAACTCTTAAACCAGATTGAAGAAAACCTCCGTAACAAACTGAATGAAAAGAAAGATCTGGTTCATGTTTTCACCCATCTTTCGCATTTCTATACCCAGGGCTGCAGCCTCTACACCACCTATGTGTTCCGGGTGGCCGACAGCTACGAGGAAACCCTGGCGCGCTGGAAAACCCTGAAAACCAGCACGTCGGACATTATCGTTAACAACCGGGGCACCATTAGCCATCAACATGGCGTTGGCAAGGATCATGCGCCCTTCCTGCCCGTCGAAAAAGGCGAGCTGGGCATGCTGGCCATCGGATCTCTTTGCCAGACATTCGATCCCGCCGGCTTGATGAATCCACAAACACTGGTTCAGAAGTAATGCCTCTAACGCGCGAACAAAAGCTTGACCAGCTGGCCCGTGGCGACGCCGCCTTCGATGTGGTTGTGGTCGGCGGGGGCATCACCGGAGCGGGCATCGCTCGCGAAGCCGCCGGCAGCGGCTTGAGCACCTTACTGGTGGAGCAACGGGACTTCTCCTGGGGGACCTCCAGCCGTTCTTCGAAAATGATCCACGGTGGTCTGCGCTACCTCGGCAGCGGGCACTTTCGCCTGACACGGGACGCGGTGCGGGAACGGGAGCGCCTGCTGGCAGAGGCGCCGGGGCTAATCGACCCCCTGCGCTTTATAATGCCTCACTACCAGAAACAGTTCCCCGGCCCTAAGCTGTTCCAGCTGCTGCTGCGACTGTACGACCGACTTGCAGGCAAGCCATCCAGACAGCGACTCAGCCCGGCAGACACATCGCAGTGGGTGCCGGGCCTGTCCACCAACCATCTGAGCGGTGCCAGCGGCTTCACCGATGCCGTTACCGACGATGCGCGTCTGGTGCAACGTGTACTCGAAGAAGCCGAGGCCGACGGTGCTATCTGCCTGAACTATATGGAGGCGCAGGCAGTTCTCCGCAACAGTGAGACCAACGCCGTCACAGGCGTTCACCTTCTGGACACCAGCGCGGATTCCCAAACGCCGGAAATGACCGTCAACACCCCACTGGTTATTAACGCCACGGGTGCCTGGGCGGGCCAGTTGAAGCAGACCGACAGTACTGACACCCGAATACGTCCCCTGAGGGGAAGCCACCTGGTTGTTCCCTATTCGCGACTTCCGGTGTCCTGTTCGGTGTCGCTGTTTCATCCGGAGGACCGTCGGCCAGTATTCGCCTTCCCATGGCAAGGCACAACGGTACTGGGAACCACGGACCTCGACCACACAGAGTCGCTGTCCCGTGAGCCGGCCATCAATCGGGAGGAGCTCGACTACCTGCTGCAGATCTCCTCAAGGCTGTTTCCCGCCAGTGCCATCACCGAGCGTGACGTGATCGCAACCTGGGCGGGAGTGCGCCCCGTCGTCACCCAATCACCCGTGGTCACTCAAAATAAGGGAACACGAAAACCCTCAAAGGAAAATCGGGAGCATGTAATCTGGTCCGACAATGGTCTGATCAGTGTCGCCGGTGGCAAGTTAACCACCTTCCGGTTGATTGCCCGGGAAGTACTCGAACGGGGGCAAACGCCGGGTTTTCATCTCAGAAACGATGCGCTGCCGGTATTTGCTTCGCCCCCCGACCTCGAACGTCCTGACGCCATCAGCCATCAGAACTGGCATCGTTTGCGGGGCTTCTACGGCCCTGCTCTGGCAGAGGTCCTGCGTGCCGGCGCTCATGAAACCGTTGCCGGCACCGACACCCTGTGGGCGGAGTTGGCCTGGGCTGCCGCCAATACCGGCGTGATCCACCTGGATGACCTGATGTTGCGCCGTACCCGGCTCGGGCTGGTGCTTCCAAAAGGCGGCGAAGACCTGCTCCCGGACATACATTGCCTGTGCAAACCCATCCTGGCCTGGGACGACACCACCTGGGAACGGGAAGAGGCACGTTATCTGGAGATCTGGCGATCTTGCTACTCGCTTCCGGTCACATTTCCGGCCAAACCGGAGGCCACTGGATGAACACGACCAAACCGCTCATCCTGGCTATCGACAACGGAACCCAGAGCGTGCGGGCCCTGCTGTTCGACACTCGGGGCAACCTCGTCGGCAAGGGCAAACAGGAGATTGAACCCTACTTCTCCGAGCAGCCGGGCTGGGCGGAACAACATCCGGAGTACTTTTGGGAAAACCTCGGTAAAGCGTGCCAACTGCTCTGGAGAAACACCGATGCATTGCCGACTCAAGTGGCCGGGGTAACGCTGACCACCCAGCGTGGCACCGTTGTAAATCTGGACGAACATGGCAAGCCACTCCGGCCAGCCATCATCTGGCTCGACCAACGTCACGCCCGGGTTGAAGGGCCTGTGCCCGGTTTATGGGGCTGGTTGTTCAAGCTGCTTCGTCTGGAACCCACCGTTGATCGCTTCCGAGAGAAAACCCAGGCCAACTGGATTGCCCAGAACCAGCCCGAAATCTGGGCGGCCACCCGGCATTACCTGCTGCTGTCGGGCTACTTGAACTACCGCCTGACAGGCCAGTTCAGAGACTCCGTGGGCAGCCAGGTGGGGTATATCCCGTTCGACTACAAACGCCACCAGTGGGCCGGCCCACGTGATTTCAAGTGGCTTACCATGCCCGTTCGCCGTGAGATGTTGCCGGAACTGGTTAAGCCCGGCGACAAGATCGGCGATCTCACCGGAGACGCGGCCCGGCACCTTGGCCTGCCGGGGCCACTCCCGGTGATTGCAGCGGCGTCGGACAAGGCCTGTGAAATCCTCGGCTCCGGCGGCCTGACACCAGAGGTGGGCTGCATGAGCTACGGCACCACGGCCACCATCAACACCACCAGCAAGCGTTACCTGGAACCGGTACGCATGATGCCGCCCTATCCCTCTGCCCTGCCCGGTCACTATTCCACCGAGGTGATGATCTACCGTGGCTTCTGGATGGTGAGTTGGTTCAAGCGCGAATTCGGTCTACGGGAACAGAAACTGGCTGAGCAAAAAGGCGTGGAGCCGGAAGTCCTGTTTGATGAACTGGTTCGGGCCGTTCCCGCCGGTTCGATGGGGTTGATGCTGCAACCCTACTGGTCACCCGGGGTTCGCCAGCCGGGGCCGGAAGCCAAGGGCTCCATTATCGGGTTTGGCGACGTCCACACCCGCTCCCACATCTACCGAGCCATACTGGAAGGCTTGGCCTACGCCCTGCGCGAAGGCAAGGAACGGATCGAGAAACGCAGCGGCGTCCCTATCCGCAGGCTGAGAGTCGCCGGGGGCGGTTCCCAGAGCGACGCCGCCATGCAACTGACCGCCGATGTTTTCGGACTGCCCGCAGAACGGCCTCATACCTACGAAACGTCCGGTCTTGGCGCCGCCATCGACGCCGCCGTTGGCCTGGGGCTTCATCCGAATTTCGAGACGGCGGTGAACGCGATGACCCGAGTGGGTGATGTCTTCCATCCGCAGGCCGACACCCAGAAACTCTACGAGCGCCTGTATCGAGAGGTGTACCTGAAGATGTATCCCCAGCTTCAGCCGCTGTACCGTAAAATTCGGGATATTACGGGGTATCCCGATTAACACAGCAAACCCAACAATCTCTTGAATTTAGCCGTCACTCCGGTAAAACTCTGGATCAGCAACAACAATCGCCCGGTTCCACCCCCAGAGCACAAAGGCAAGCCCGATGTCGGCCTTAGACTACCTTGTACCCTATGACTTCTCGCCGCTCACCATATTGAGTTTCGTGCTCGTTCTGGCGTTCTACGGGTACGGCCTGGTCAGGATGCCTGCTGACGATCGCCCCGGAAGCGGCCGGGTGCTGGTATTTGTGGTGGGCGTTATGCTTTGCTACGGCGTGATGCAAACCCGTTTCGATTACTACTCCCAGTACATGTTCTTTGTTCACCGGGGCCAGCATCTGATACTGCACCACCTGGGGCCGATCCTGATTGCCCTGTCCAATCCCCTTCCGGTGATGCGATTCCTCTACAGCCTGATCAATCCCGGCGTACGGCGGGCGCTAATACCGCTGGGGTGGATTTACCGTTTTCTCCAGCACCCGGCGATTGCCTCATTCCTGTTTGTGGGTCTGATCTACTTCTGGCTGTGGCCGCCAATCCACTTCGACGCCATGCTCAGCCGTGATCTGTACTGGATCATGAACTGGAGCATGCTGCTGGACGGCATGCTGTTCTGGTGGTTGATCTTTGATCCACGTTCACCCGTCATCAGCGATGCGCTGGGCTACGGCAAACGCATCCTTCTTCTGGCCCTGGTTGCCATCCCCCAGATGATTCTGGGCGCCACCATCGTGTTCTCAAGGGGCATGGTGTACGACGTGTACGAAGTCTGCGGTCGAGCCTGGCCAATGCCGCCAGAAACGGACCAGTTGCTGGGCGGATTGCTGACCTGGATTCCCCCGGCCATGATGAGCATCCTCGGCATTCTGATTATCCTTCGACGTGCCATGCGTGAAGATGGCAAGGTGTCGCCCTATAACGAAAAGCTGAAGGCCAGCCATTCATGAAAAACCGGTTCCTACCCTGCAGTCATAAAGCGATCTCTGCCATGGCACTTTTGGCGTCCCTGGTGATGCTCGGTGGGTGTTTTGGCGACAATGAAAACTGGAACAGCAAGGACATCAGCGGCCTGATGCCGGAACTGGCTTTCGAACTTACCGGCACCTCCGGCGACACGGTGACGGCCAAGCAAACCGACGGCAATATCCGGCTGCTGTTCTTCGGCTTCACCTCCTGCCCTGATATCTGCCCCGCCACACTCCAGAAACTGTCCAGAGCGGTGAAGGATTTGCCCGCGGAAATGCGAGCAAACACGCAGATTGTCTTTGTCAGCGTGGACCCACAACGGGACACCCCAGAACGCATCGACAGCTACGTAAGCTTTTTCAGCGACCGGGCCATCGGCCTGACCGGCGAGGAACCGGCGCTCAGGGAGCTCAGTAAGCGTTACCGCACCACCTTTGGTTACGACGAGCCAGATGCGGAAGGCAACTACAACGTCTCGCACAGCGGCGCGGTATATGTGTTCGACCGGGAAGGAAAGGCCCGCCTGCTGATCCGCCCAGAGCTTAGCGTGGAGGATATCCGTAAGGATCTGGTGGCATTGGCTGAGGAAAGCTAACGCAACACCAGATCACGAGACTATGCCGCGTTCCCTGAGGCCCTCTATTTCGCCGGGAGAAAGGCCGGCAATCTTCTCAAGGACTTGTTTAGACTGTTCCCCCAACAGCGGAGGCGCCGTCCTGTAACTTACCGGCGTCAGCTTCAGCCTGATCGGATTGCCAACCGTCGGCACATCGCCCAGCGATGGATGCTGAACAGACTGTTTCATTCCCCGCGCAAGAACCTGTGGATCCTCAAATACCTGATCCAGGGTGTTAACCGGCCCGCAGGGCACCCCGGAGCGCTCCAGAATTTGCACCCATTCCTGGGTTGACCGCATCACCGTGGCCTGCCTTAGCCTGGGAATCAATTCCTTCCGATTCGCCACGCGAGCCCGATTTGTCGCAAACCGCTCATCGCTCGCCCACTCCGGATGCCCGAGTACATCGCACAACCGGGCGAACTGCTCATCGTTACCGACCGTTAGCACCATGTTGCCGTCTGCGGTAGGAAAATCCTGATACGGGACAATATTAGGATGGGCATTACCCATCCTCCCCGGCGCCTGGCCCGTAGTCAGGTAATTCATGGCCTGATTCGCCAGACAGGCTACCTGCACATCCAGCAGCGCCGCCTCGACATATTGCCCCTCTCCCGTACGGTCACGGTGACTCAGCGCAGCGAGCACACCAATGGTGGCATACAGCCCGGTCATGATGTCCGTCAGTGCCACGCCGACCTTCATCGGCCCGGCGCCGGGCTCGCCGTCCGGTTGCCCGGTGATACTCATAAGCCCACCCATGGCCTGGATCAGGAAATCATATCCGGGCCGGTTCGCGTAAGGGCCATCCTGGCCAAAGCCGGTGATCGAGCAGTAGATGAGTTTGGGGTTGATACGTTTCAGGCTGTCGTAATCCAGGCCATAGCGTTTGAGGCCCCCGACCTTGAAGTTTTCAAGGATGACGTCCGACTCTGCGACCAGTTTTCGAATCAGTTCCTGTCCTTCGGGATGGGCGATATCGACCGCAAGGGACTGCTTGTTTCGATTGGCGGTCAGGAAGTAGGCAGAGAGATCTGCATTACCATCAGCCCCCTGCAGATAAGGTGGCCCCCAGGACCGGGTGTCGTCCCCGGATTTGGGGCGCTCAATCTTGATAACCTCCGCACCCAGATCGCCCAGGAGTTGGCCCGCCCAAGGGCCGGCCAGCACTCTGGAAAGATCCAGGACACGCAAATGAGATAGGGAGCCAGACATTCAATTCTCCTCGAAAACGGGACTCAGCGCATTCCACCGAGGCAGAGGTATTTGAGTTCCATGAACTCGTCCAGGCCATGCCGTGACCCTTCACGACCCAAGCCGCTTTCCTTGACCCCGCCAAAGGGAGCGGCCTCGGTTGAAATGATGCCATCGTTGATGCCGATCATGCCGGTTTCGAGGGCCTCTGCCACGTGCCAGATGCGCCGGATGTCATTACTGTAGAAGTATGCCGCCAGACCGAATTCCGAATCGTTGGCCATGGTGATGGCCTGCTCCTCGGTCTCAAACCGGAACAGCGGTGCCACCGGGCCAAAGGTCTCCTCACTGGCCACCAGCATGTCCTGGGTGACGTCCGTGAGAATGGTGGGCTCGAAAAAAGTGCCGCCGAGAGCGTGTGCCTGGCCCCCCATCACCACTTTTGCGCCGCGTTCTGTCGCATCGGCGATGTGCCGCCTGACTTTGTCCAGCGCAGCCTGGTTGATCAGTGGACCTTGATGCGTTTCGCCCTCCAGGCCTGCTCCCACGACCAACTTGCCAACCGCAGCCTTAAGCTTGTCAACAAACTCGTCATACACGCCAGATTGCACATAAATGCGGTTGGCACATACACACGTTTGCCCGGTATTTCGGTACTTGGAGGCCATTAATCCGGTTACCGCGGCATCGAGATCGGCGTCGTCAAACACGATAAACGGTGCATTGCCGCCCAATTCCAGGCTCACTTTCTTGACCGTGCCACTGGCCTGGCGCATCAGGAGTTTGCCCACGGGCGTGGACCCCGTAAACGACACCTTGCGAACCACAGGGCTGGTGGTCAGTTCCTCACCCACCTGCGGCGCCCGGTCTTTCGAGCAGGTAACGATGTTGAGGATCCCCGGTGGAACTCCGGCCTCCTCGGCCAACACCGCAAGCGCGAGCGCGCACAATGGCGTGTCTTCCGCCGGTTTGACCACCACCGGGCAACCGGCAGCCAGTGCCGGGGCAACCTTACGGGTGATCATCGCCACCGGGAAATTCCAGGGCGTGATTGCCGCCACTACCCCGATCGGCTGTTTAATAACCACAATCCTCTTGTCACGACCGTGGCCAGGAATGACGTCACCATAGGCCCGCTTGGCTTCCTCAGCAAACCACTCGATGAAGCTGGCGCCGTACGCAACCTCACCGCGTGCCTCGGCCAACGGCTTGCCCTGCTCTGCCGTCATCAGACAAGCCAGGTCCTCCTGATGTTGCATCACCAGATCGAACCACCGACGCAGAACACCCGCTCGCTCCTTGGCCGGACGAGCGCGCCATTCTGGCCACGCTGCCTCAGCCGCCCGAATGGCCTGCCGGGTATCTTCGGCGTCCATATCCGGCACATAGGCAAGATGCTCTCCATTGGCTGGATTGGTTATCGCGAGCCGATTACCCGACCGGGCCTGGACCCATTCGCCGTTGATATGGGCGCTTTCGCGCAACAGTGCCGGGTTTGTCAGTCTGATAGTCATCACATTCCTCACAGAAGAGAGTCAACGCTCTCCAAGCAGATAGCTTTCAATCACATCCCTGACAAACGCAGCATAGTCGTCAACCGCAACATTCTGGTCGCGGTATTTCCGGCGTTTCAGGTACCAGTCCTGCAATAAGGCCTTGATCATGGAGGCGACAAGGCGGGCATTTCTCGAGCGGTAAACCTTGGCCTCTATGCCATCCTCAATAAGCCGGAGAAAAATCTCCTCAATCTCCAGCTCAATGGCGACAGCGTCCCGTTTTTCCTCGGCCGGCAGGCTCTTCGCTTCCATGTAGGAGAAGTAGAACCAGGCCCGCATCAGCTCGCTCAGATACAGGTGTGCCTTGATCGCAGAGAACATTCTGTCCCGGACATCCTCGACGTCTTCCGTGTAATGGATCAGAGTCCGACGCGTGATAATGAATCCGTGGCTCTGGATCAGGTGGATCAGGTCATCCTTGTTGCGGATATACGCATAGAGCCCACCCATGCTCATGCCGGAATCCCCGCACAGGTCCCTCAGCGTCATCGCATGGAACCCCTTGGAGTTGGCCAGCCGCAGGGTCGAGTCGATGATTCGGGTCAGATTCTTGACCGCCGTCGCCTCCTTTTTAATACTGATGCGTTCCTGGTTCTGGCGGTACACATCGCGGATCACATCCTCCTTGGACATGCGGAGTTCACCGCGGAATGCTTCGTAATTTTCAATCATAACTGCCACGTCCGTTTGCCTCTGCGGCGGGGATTATAAGCCACGCTATGCCACGGACAAGAATCGGTCCTGGGTAGCCTGGTCCGCCTTCAGGTCCTGACTGCTCGCCTCGTGCACAACCTGGCCCTTTTCCAGAATGTAGGCTCTTTGAGCATGCTTGAGTGCGAATCGCACGCTTTGGTCGGTAAACAGGATGGTGGTGGTCTGGCTGAGATCGTCAATCAGCTCACCGATCTGCTGCACGATAACCGGGGCCAGTCCCTCGTTGGGCTCATCCAGTAACAACAGTCGTGGCTGAATCATCAGGGACCTTGCCACCGCCAGCATCTGTTGCTGGCCACCGGACAGGGTCGCGCCGTCCTGGTCCGCCCGTTCGCCCAGCATCTCGTATTTCTTGAGGATGCCATCCACCGTCCAACGCGCGGCACTGCCCTTGCGTTGATAGGAGGCCACATCCAGGTTGTCCCGCACCGTCAGACCGGGAAATATCCGGCGGTCTTCCGGTACATACCCGATGCCAGCACGGGCGATGCGATGTGCCGGCCAGCCCTGGACCGGCTTGCCTTCATAAACGACCTCTCCGGATCTCGGAGGCGTCAGACCCATGATGCTTTTCAGGGTGGTGCTCTTTCCCGCCCCGTTCCGGCCGAGGATACAAACCGTCTCACCGGCTTCGAGCTGAAGGGTAACACCCTGGAGCGCCTGACTCTCGCCATAGAACGTTTGAATGTTGCGAACATCAAGAATCATGGGTTGGCCTCCTCGACCGCCTCGTCGTCTTCTTCGCCCAGGTAGGCAACACGCACCTCAGGGTGGTTCTTGACCTCCTCGGGTGTGCCGGCAAAAAGCTTCTCGCCACGGTGCATGACCAGAATTCGGTCCGCCAGATTGAAGACCACATCCATATCGTGCTCGGTGATCATGAAAGTGTAGTCACCGCTACCGGCAAGTTGTTTGATCAGTTGGGTGGTGCGCCGGGTTTCATCCGGAGTCATCCCGGCAGTTGGCTCGTCCAGCAGTACCAGCTTGGGTTGCGTTGCCAGCACCATGGCGATCTCCAGCAATCGCTTGTCGCCGTAGCTGATCACTTCTGCACGCTGTGCTTTCAGGCTGTCGATGCCCAGACGCTTCAGAAACTCAACCGCCTCGTGCTGGATTGCGGTATTGCGGGACGCAATATTGAACAGCTTGCGGCTGTGGCCATGATAGGCCGACAGCACCACTTCCACGTTCTCCTGCACCGTCATCTCCGGGAAGATATTATTGATCTGGAACGATCGCGATACGCCCAGCCGGCTGATCTTGTGGGGAGGCAGGCCGGTGATATCCTTGCCGTCCAGCATGATCCTGCCTTCCGTCGGCTGCATCCGGCCGGAGACCATGTTGTAGAAGGTGGTCTTGCCGGCACCGTTGGGACCGATAATCGCGATGGTTTCCTTGGGCATGACCTCCAGGTTGATATCAGAGACCGCCGTGACGCCGCCAAAACGCTTGGTCAGGTTAACAATGGTAAGGACCGGGTTCGTCATTTTTTCACCTCCATCCACCAGTCAATGGCGGTGCCCAACAGCCCCTTGCGGAAGAAGATGACCATCAGCGCCAGGATGATCCCCAGAACCAACATCCAGGATTCTGTGTAGGTGGTGATCCAGGTTTCCAGCAATACGAACGCCGCAGAGCCGATAAACGGCCCCAGGAAAAACCCGGTACCCCCCAGGATGGCCATCAGTATCGGTTCGGCGGACATGGACCAGTGCAGAAGTTCCGGGCTCGCCACACGCAGAAACGGAGCGATCAGACCGCCGGCCAGGCCCGCAAAGGTTCCGGCGATGACGAAAGCCACAAGCCGATACGTCCGCACGTTCAGCCCGGCGAAAGATACCCGCTCGGGATTCTGACGGATTGCCTTGAGGATCATGCCAAACGAGCTGCGGCAGATCAGGTAAAGCACTATCGCGGCGATGGCCACAATACCCAGCACCACATGGTAATAGACCGAGGGATTCGCCAGCGTGAGGTCAAGCCCCAGCCCGAAGGAGCCCAGGGTAAACCCGGCGAGGCCGTCACTGCCGTTGGTCACCGAGCGCCACTGGTAGGCGATGGCAAAGACCATCATGCCAAAAGCCAGGGTCAGCATGGCAAAGTACACCTCATTGAGGCGGACGCTCAGGAAGCCGATCATCAAAGCCAGTAGTGCAGAGGCCCCCATTGAGACCAGCAGACAGACCAGGAACGGCCACTCCAGGTGAATTAGCACCAGGGCCGTGGCGTAAGCGCCAATACCGAAGAACGCCGCATGCCCGAAGCTCAGCATGCCGGTATAACCGAAAATCAGGTTGAAGCTGGCCGCGAACAGACCCAGGATCAGGATTTCGGTAAAAATAAACACATAGAAATAGGAAGCAATCCAGGGCACCGCAATCAGCCCGGCAATCACCACAGCCAGAATGGCCATCAGAACCTTGGTTTTCATGCATTTGCCCCTTTGCCCATAATGCCGTGTGGTTTGAACAACAGAACCAGCGCCATGCCGACGAACGGCAACAGCAGGTTCACTTCCGGCAGGTAGCGGCCACCGAAGCCATGAATCAGGCCCAGGATGATGGCTCCAAGCAAGGCGCCCGGAAAGCTGCCCAGCCCTCCGATCACCACCACAATGAACGACTCGATAATGATCTTGTCCCCCATGCCGGGGTCCAGTGCTCGCATGGGTGCCGCCATGACGCCACCGACAGCGGCCAGCCAGGCGCCAAAGGCAAACACGCCGGTCACCACCAGCCGGGTGTTGATGCACAGCGCCTCGGCCATATCGCGATCCAGTGCCGCAGCTCGCATGATGCGGCCGACGCGGGTGCGGTTGAACAGGTACCAGAGACCAGCCAGCAATAGTAGGCCGATGACGATCACGAACAGGCTGTAGGTGGCAACGGAACTGCCTAACAGCCGCACCGAACCTGACAGCAGATCCGGCGGCTGGACCACATGGATGCCACTGCCCCAGATCATCCTCACACTCTCGTTGATGATCAGCAGGATAGCGAAAGTCAGAAGCAGGCTGTCTGGCACGTCACGGGAATAGATAAATCGCAACAGCAACCGGTCGATGATGACGGCCAGGATAGCGACGCCAATGGGCGCCAGGATCAGGGCTGCCCAGAAAGGCATGCCCGCGATATTGATCAGTGTGAAGGCCAGATAGGCCCCCAGCATGTAAAGTGCCCCGTGGGCAAAGTTGATGATGTTCAGCACACCGAACACGATATTGAGGCCCACTGCGATAATGAACAGCAGCAATCCTATATCGAGACTATTCAGCAACGCCGCTCCGATGCCAGACATGTATTACCTCATTACGTTAGGGCCGGATTCGTGGCGCCCCTGAGGGCGCCACGGCAAGCAAAAGAACAACAGTCAGATCAGAGCTTGCAACCGGTCTCTTCGACGGTGCGGGCTACTTTCTCGCCGTCAAATATCTGCAGGTTGTTCAGCGTGCGGATGCCATGCTCTGGATGCATGGAGCCGGAAACACCCCAGTTCGGGCTGACCATGGCCTGGTTATCGCCTTTGCGGAACGTCACCGTGCCGTTCGGGGCGTCCATGCTCATGCCGCTGAGCGCCTTGGCAACAGCCGGCCCCTCGGTGCTGCCGGCCGCTTCCATCGCCTGCTTATAGGCGTAGATGGCAGCGTACGCACCCTCAGCGTTATAGCTCGGAGGGTTGCCGTAGGCATCAAGGTAGGCTTTCACGAAGCGGTCGTTAATGTCGTTGTCGTAGGCCTCGTACCAGTACCGAGTAGACAGATGCACTCCCTCGGGCATTTCCTCGCCCAGTGCGGTCAGTACTTCGGTCGCGGCGCCAACGGTAAACATCACCTCCAGGTCCTCTTCGAAGAACCCGCGGGTGTTTGCCTGGCGGACAAAGTTGACCAGGTCACCGCCCCAGACAGAGATCAGAACGCCCTCGGCGTCAGAGTCCATGACCCTGTCAATGAACGGGGTGAAGTCCTCGGCGCCGAAGCGTGGGAAGTTGGTCTCCGACATCAGGTTGACGTCCGGATTGATCTCTTTGAGGTAGTTTCCAAAGAATTCCCAGGACTGATGGCCGAAGGCATAGTCCGGACCGATGGTAGTCCAGTTGGTGGCATCGGTTTCCGCAGCCACCAGCGCTGCGGCCTTCATATTCTGGGCCACGTTGACACTGATACGGTAGGTGAACGAATTACACAACTTGCCGGTGACATCCGGCGTGGCAGCGTGGGTAATGATCAGGGGTTTCTGTAACTCCGGCATGGTTGGAACCATACCCTGGGCCACGCCAGAGCTGTCCAGGCCCACAAGGGCGTCCACACCCTCCGAGTAGACCAGTTTGCGAGCGGCCTGGATGGCTACTGAAGCCTTCCCCTGGGTGTCCTCATAGACCATTTCGACCTGACGACCCAGAATGCCGCCGGAGCTGTTGATTTCATCCACTGCCAGGTTGATGCCCTTCTGGGCAAACTCACCATAGGTGGCAGCACTGCCAGAGAGGATGTAGAGGCCCCCGAGCCGGATGGGCTCCTCAGCATAACTGATACCTGCGGTACCAAGCGTAGCGGTTGCGGTCATCGCAACCAGAAGTTTCTTGATGCTTGATGTTTTCATGGTAATGCTCCTGTGTTCTTGTCTTTTTTGTCACTGGAACTTTCTGGCCTGTTAAATCAAGCCACGATTTCATTGTCATAAGTTCGTCGTTCGCGTTATCGCAACCTCCTGCTGACCATGGCCAGCGCAGTCATCAGGACAACGTGTCCCTTAGAATGTTTTTGCGGATCTTGCCCGTGGCAGTCTTGGGCAACTCACCCAACACCACCTTCCGCGGCGCCTTGAAGTGCGCCATTTGCTCCCGACAAAAGGCTATAATTTCCTCGGGCGTGAGTTCCTCACCATCATCGATCGGATTGATAAAGGCGCAGGGAACCTCGCCCCATTTTTCGTCGGCCATGGCCACCACTGCCGCCTCAGACACTTTCGGGTGCCTGTATAGCACTTCCTCCACTTCCAGGCTGGAGATGTTTTCGCCGCCTGAGATGATCACATCCTTGGCCCGGTCGCGGATTTCGACATAATGATCCGGGTGCATGACGGCCAGGTCGCCGGTGTGGAACCAGCCGTCGCTGAAGGCCTTTTCGGTGGCTTCCTCATTTTTCAGGTAGCCCTTCATCACCGTGTTGCCACGAATACAGATCTCGCCCATGGCTTTTCCGTCTGCAGGCACCGCCTCCCCGCTGACCATATCCAGCACCGCAACTTCATCCAGGCCGTGCGTGGAAACGCCCTGGCGGGACATTTTTAACGCCCGTTCTTCCAGCGGCAATTGCTGCCATTCCGGCTGGGGCACACAGAGTGTCGACGGGCCAAACGTTTCGGTCAGGCCATACAGATGGGTGATCTGGAAGCCGATCTCTTCTGCCTTGCGAATCACACTACTGGGAGGCGCTGCGCCGCCCAGGGCAAATTGGGCCGGCCGGGAAAGTGTCAGGCTCGCGCGCCCCAGCTCCTGTATCAGCAGGTTCATCACCACTGGCGCCCCACACATGTGGGTCACACCGTAGTCTTCGATCCGCCGGTAGATCTCCTGACTGTCCACCTCCCGTAGACACACATGGGTACCGCCAACGGCGGTGATTGCCCAGGTATAAGCCCAGCCATTGCAGTGGAACATCGGCAGAGTCCACAGGTAGACGGTCTCGGCCGTCATGTCGAAAGCCATGGCGTTGGTCATGGCCGCCAGGTAGGCGCCGCGATGGTGGTAAACCACGCCTTTGGGATTGCCTGTCGTTCCAGAGGTGTAGTTCAGGGAAATGGCATCCCACTCGTCTGTTGCATGCTGCCAGCCGGCTTCCGCATCGCCTTCCTGCAGCAAGGTTTCGTAATCAAGCTCCGCCAGCCCCTGGCTCGTCCCTGCCTTACTATCGATGGCCACCAACAAGGGATTAACCTCAAGCTCGGCTACGGCGGCCCGGACCTGCTCTTCCCACTGGGTGTCGTAGAACAGAACCCGTGCCTCACCATGGGCCAGGATAAATGACAGGGCCCCGGCATCCAGACGGATGTTGATGGCGTTCAGTACGGCACCCGACATAGGCACGGAGTAATGGGCCTCAAGCATTTCATGGGAGTTTGGACACAGAATAGCTACCGTGTCGCCTGTCTCGATACCGCGTCGACTCAGGGCACTTGCCATCTGACGGCAGCGAGCGTAAAGCTCCCGGTAGGACAGGTTAATGTCATCATCAATCACCGCCAGCTTGTCCGGGTACACCCGAGCGGACCGCTGCAACAGCGTGAGCGGGGTGAGTGGCGAATAGTTTGCGGTGGTCTTGTTCAGGTTCTTGTACTTGTTCATGTCGCCCCTATGTCACATCCAGGTCACACCCAAATCACACCATCCGGGATTGTTCGGGTTATTTCAGGTAGCCCGGATTGTTTACTTTCAGCCGGGTCTCCGTCATTGCGCGAAGAACCTCTCGCAACTCACGGTCGCCGCCGTCGACAACGCGTTCACGAAGCGCCCTGGCGAGGGTCTGTTCACCCTGCCCCGGGTCCTCCGGAAGCACGTGCCCGGCCAGAAAACGGGAGAGCATGACGTCGGTTGATTCAGGCTCTCCCGCCTCTTTCTGTTCCTGTTCGCGGATGGCCATGCCCATGGCATTGGCGATCATTAATGCCTCGTATTTGCGCTCCCCGCCAAGTTCGGGGACCAGCGAATCGAACAACACCTGGCGAGCCTCGGCAAGCAGGTCACGGGTCTCAGGTCGATTGATCATTGCCATCCTCCAGTTCCTGAATCTGGTTCAGCAGGTCATATTCCATCTGAGCCACCATGCGGCCGGTCAACGCCAGCTCGAGCGAGCGCTGCTCACCCGACATGTGACGACGCGCCTGTTGCAGGGCGATCGCGGCCCAGCGCACCAGCGCCATGACCTCCCAGTAGTTGACCCTTGCCGGACTAATGCTGGCTCCGGTTACCTCCCGGTAGCCGTCCAGAAGATCCTGTTTATCTCCAATTCCGCCCACTTCCCGTTCATCAGCACCGAAACGCCAACTGCGACTGCAGAGCCACCCAAGATCCTCGCAAGGGTCGCTCCAGGCGGCGAATTCCCAATCCAGAATGGCCGTCAGTCTGTCGCCGCTTATCATGTAATTGCCGGTTCGGAAATCGCAGTGGCACAGAACGGTGGGACCTAGTTCCGGCGCGTTATCCTCAAGCCAGTTCAGTGCCCATTCCAGCACCGGGTGTGGCTCACCAATCTCTTCCAGATAGCGGCGGTAAAGGGCAACCCGGCTAAGGGCCGGATTGTCCGGGTTGGGCATGGACAGAAAGTCCAGCGAATCGTCCGGCGGCCTGACGCTGTGAAGTCTCGCAAGCTCTGCGCCAAACGTTCGAACAAGAGCGCGGCGCTGCTCGTCAGTAAACTCCGACTTGACCAGCATGCGTGGTGACGCACTCCCGGCAGCCCGAGCCATGACATAAAACACCTGCCCGGTGACCACAGGATCTTCGCACAGCCAGAGAGGTTCAGGCGCCGTCACCCCGGCACCGAAAGCGGCCTGCAACACTCGAAATTCCTGCGGTCTGGTCAAGCTCTCGGCCACCCCGGACGGTGCGTCCTGTCGCACCACAAATTCGTGCCGCCCAGGACGGTTACCGCCCTCCAAATCCAGCGTTAGCCCGAAGTTATCCTGGATCGCCCCTCCGGAAAGCTTGTCGAAAGAGACGACCGTTGCGTCGGAGGCTCCAGTCTGCCGCGCTATAAAAGTGGCAAAGGTATCCTCAAGTGCAGACATCAGGCTTCAACTCCCCAGTGCCAGAAGTCTGTACGCTCAGCCAGGAGTGTTCTCGAGAACACCATTTTGTGCACTTCCGATGCGCCATCCACCAGCCTTGCCTGGCGGGCATAGCGATAGATCCACTCCAGCGGGGTATCCTTGGAGTAACCCCTGGCGCCGCAGAGCTGGATTGCTGTGTCTACCGCCTTGTGCAAGGTATCGGCCACCGACACTTTGGCCATGGACACCTCCTTTCGGGCAAAGTCACCCTGATCCAGTTTCCAGGCAGCGTGCATGGTCAGCAATCGGCCGATCTGAATCTCCATTGCCGCCTCACCAAGCAGCCATTGCACACCTTCGCGTTGCGCGAGGGGCTGACCAAAGGATTCCCGGTTATCCACATAGTCAGTGGCAATTTCCAGGGAGCGTCTCGCCAGGCCCAGCCAACGCATGCAGTGGGTAAGGCGGGCCGTGCCCAGGCGAATCTGGGTCACCTTGAGACCGTCACCCACCTCCATCAGTCGATTTTCGTCCGGGATTTCCAAGCCATCAAAGCGAAGCTCGCAGTGGCCGCCGTGTTCTTCCGGCCCCATGATTGGAATACGCCGGATGATCTCCCAGCCCGGATCGTCTTTGTGAAACAGGAAAGCACTCAGACCTTTGCGAGTATCTTCAGATGTGCGCGCAATCAGAATGAAATGGGAGGCTTCTGCTGCTCCGGTGATGAAGTGCTTGTGGCCATGAATCACCCAACGATCGCCCTTACGCGTCGCGGTAGTCTGCATCATGCCGGGGTCCGAGCCACAACCGGGAGGTGGCTCGGTCATGACGAAAGACGAACGCACCCTGCCCTCAACGATGGGTTTGAGCCAACGCTCCTGTTGGGCCTCTGTCCCGACTTTCGCCAGCACGGTCATGTTGCCATCGTCCGGTGCCGCGGAATTGAACACCACCGGCCCGAAAATCGAACGGTTCATTTCCTCGTAACAGGCAGCCATACCCGAGATATCGAGCCCCTGGCCGCCCAGGCGCTCGGGAAGCTGCAAGCACCACAGGCCTTGCTGCTTCGCCTTTGCACGCATCTGCTCAAGGTAGTCCGCCGCGATGTTCTCATGCTCATCGTAGGCCTCCGGGTTCTGTTCCAGCGGCAACAGCTCCTGTTCGACAAAATCCCGGATGCGTTTTCGGTACGACTCGTTCCTGGGGTCCAAATTGAAATCCACAGCCCACTCCTTACAACGAGGATTGAAGATGCCCGCCATCCACCACAAGGGTGCTGCCGGTCATATAGTCGGAAAGTCCGGAAGCCAGCAGCAACAACGGACCACTCAAGTCATCAGCCTGCCCCAATCGGCGCTGAGGAATACGGCGGATCATTTTCTGGCCGGGTTCACTGTTAAAGAAATCGCGGTTCAGATCAGTTTCGATGTAACCTGGGGCCAGTGCGTTAACGCGGATTCCATATCGGGCCCACTCCAGTGCAAGAGCACGAGTCAGTTGTTCGACACCAGCCTTGGCGGCGGCATAAGGAGCTACGTTACCGGCCACGCGATGACCAAGGATGGAAGAAATCATGATGATGCTGCCGCCCCGATTGATAGCCGAGAGACGACGGGCTGCTTCGTTGCCGACCAGCCAGCATCCCTTGAGGTTTGTGTCGATAACCCGGTCCCAATCCTGACCGTTGAGGTCCAGAGCCTTCTTACTCGTTGCCACACCGGCATTGGAAACGACTACGTCCGGAATGGCGATCTCATCAGCCATGGTATTGAAGGCTTCAGCGACACTGGACTCGTTGGTGACATCCATAGTGACTACGTGGATACGATCAGCATGTTCCGGAAATTCGGCCTTGAGGGACTCAAGTGCCTTTCGGCGACGGCCACTAACAATGACGCTGGCACCAGCTTCAACGAGACAACGAGTAAAGCTCTGACCCAAGCCGCCAGCAGCTCCCGTTACCAGAGCAGTCTTGCCGTCTAGCCGCAGAGACCCATTTGCGTTGTCTGAATTCGTTTGATTGGAATTATTCATATCGCGACCTCCGCCAACAAAAATAGAACGAGCGCTCGATTTATTCAAGCCCTAAATTTAATTCGTAATAAACTGGAGACGGGTGTGCGTCGCAAAGACAAGACTGTTGCTGAGACCACCTAGCGTCTGGTGTGGGCAAAAGAGCCGGATCAACAAACGTCGGTGAATTCAGGCAACAATGTACTATAGGCGTCACTGCCACCCTCCCTTTTGGGGAGGTCTGGCATCAAACCAAAGGACATCCATTATGACGAAACTCGCCCTGGTAAGCGGTGCCAGCGCCGGAATTGGCCGTGAGACGTGTGCTCTCTTTGCCCGGAAAGGTTATAGGGTTATTGCCCTGTCCCGACAGCCAAGTGGCGTTGAATTTTCAGATCTGGAGATGACGCTGGATCTTGAGTCCTTTGAGAAAATCGAGGGGCTTGCGGGCGCGCTGGAAACCGAAATTGCAGCAGCCGAGCGGGTTATTCTGGTCAACAACTCCGGTTACGGGCAATTCGGCGCGCTTCGCGATCTGTCCGAATCCATGTGGCAAAAGCAGTTCTGCACCCACGTATTCGGCCCCATCAAGCTGGCCGCCGTCTGCCTGAGGCTCTGCGAGCAACATGGAGTACCCTTACGGGTCATCGCGGTGAGCTCCGTCTTATCCATCGCGCCCCAGCAAATGAAAGGCGCCTACTGTGCCGCCAAGTCCGCTATGAACGCGGCGCACGACAGCTTCTGGTTTGATGAACGGGGCAGTAAGAGCCTGGAAAGTGTCTCGCTTGTGCTTCCCGGGCCCGTGGCGACCCGGTTCAGAGAACATGCCCTGGCCGCTTTGCAGCCCTTGCTTGGCCGGGCAAACTCGGTGCACCAGAAAAAGTACGAAGCGCTGGAATCAGCACTCGCGCCAGGGGCCAGAATGAAGCCGTTTACAGCCAGTGCGGTGGATGTCGCCAAGAAGATTTACCGGGCTGCAGAAGCGGCGCGTCCAAAGCCTCGATACTTTGTAACACCGCAGACCTACGCCGCCGCCTTTATTACTCGGTTTTTGCCTCATTCTATCCAGCGGAGAATATTGGGTTAGGCAGCGGTGGGCTCGCCTAAAGAACACAGAAGAACTGTTTATGTATTTGAGTCCACGGAAAGCTCGCTGTATCGCGAAAGAGCCGTATTCCATCGCCCATCTAATTTACACGCCCAGCCATTCAGCAAGCTGAAGATTCGTTTTCAATCTCAACCGCTGCTGTAGCATTCCCTCAAAAACGCCTTCCATGGATCGTTCCTGACCTATCAATGGTAACGATGCCTCGGCCTCTGTGACCTAATACGACGCGGCCCTGAAAGGGGGTATCAGCTTCATTCTGAAACCATTCGAGGTATTCGCGGAAGTCTCAACGTAAGCACTACGGCTAGACGGGCACTCTTAGGCCAGGGGTTGGCTCACTGTGAGTTCGACGAGCTGACTGTAAATACACCTGCAAACCAAATCATTCGTCCGACCATTAGGCACCTGTTGAAAGTCAGAGAGCTGGATAAGGAAATCCATAAGCAACTCTTAGTGCTCGACAAAGAGCTCGAGGGCATTGAGGTTCCACGATTATCGAAAAGGCTATTCCGAACCGTCCAACTTCACAGCAACGCCCGATTTTATCGGTTTGTCCTCAGCATATGCGAAGTCATCACGGATTCACTTTTAATTGACCAGGAAACAGGCGACCTCCGATTCAGAGACTTCCTCCGCGACGAAAGAGCAATGGCACGCGTCTTTGAAGAGTTCCTTTTCAATTTCTACCGGGCAGAACGGCCAGATCTATCGGTTCGCAAAGAGCGGATATCTTGGTTGGCCGAGGCAGATGATCCGCCCCATCTGGCTTACCTTCCATCTATGGAAACGGACATCTCAATACGCCGCGCGAAAACAACCTTAGTAATAGATGCGAAGTATTATCAGAGCACGCTCACCGATTATTACGGCGGACAGCGAGTGCATTCGTCCAACCTGTACCAGTTATTTGCCTATCTAAAAAATCTAGAACAAAGAGGTGGAAATGACGCGCTTTCAGAAGGCATGCTGCTCTATCCGGTTGTCGTTCAACAATTGCGGCTTGAATATACAATTCACGGTCATCGGGTTCGGGTTTGTACGGTGGACCTTTCATGGGGATGGCGAGAAATCAGGGCAGAGCTTCTCGACCTCGTCAGTCTTTCCTTGCCAACCCAATAGCTGTATCTTTGACGTCAGATGCACCCGCCTTTTAATGTTCTTTTTCTTTCTGTCGGCTGCATTGACGTAACAAATGGCTCATGCAGCCCGAGTTCTGGATGGACGGGCCTAAAGTATGAGTGCACACTTACCGGAACGCATGAAAATAATGCTGGCTTGAGCTGACTATTTGGCTGATATTCAGTACGACAAGCGCCTGGCTGCATAACAAGCAACGTTTTTATGGTATACCAACCACCGCGTCCCTAACGAAATTCACGATTCTCTCGTGTTTCGAGTCATAAAGCTTGAGCAGCATTTCGAAAACCAAAGGCTCAAGAAAACCTGCCAATCCCGGACTCGGAAACTCGGCCTTATCCTCTTGATATTGAGCTAACTGACACCTTATCTCTTCTTCGGCTAACTCGGTACCGATAATTCCCCGCTTTCTGTCCTTTGCACATTTGCCCGCAAAGGCCCCAAGCCACTTTCCAAAATAATGATTTAATACATCTCGACGATATCGTTCGCGGATTGAAAAAACGCGATCCCAGTTCTCAGCCTCTTCAACGCTCGACAGGAACTCAATTTCCCAATTGAACCCTATCGGTGTAGCGTCTGGAATTGGAGAAGATCCCGATACAGAAATTCTTGGCGGATCACAGTGATACGGATTAAATGCCTTTCTTCGAGCGCCATTCTCATCAACGATCATATCGATGTTCTTCTTATAATCCCGATTGCAGGATCGACACATCGGAACAAGATTTTTCATATTGACGGCAGCAAAAGGATAAATACTCTTCGCTAAATAATGATCTTGGTCCTGTGCTGTGTCTTCCGGATCCATAACCCTATCAATACCGCAAAACGGACAAATTTTGTCGTCAAGACTTTTAAAAATAACCTCATACTGACGCGTTCTAGCATTCGTACCTAAAAGCCGCTCATAACAAAATACAAACAACCGCTTCGCAACCTCATGCAAGGCTACGGATTTAGAGGACAAGAGTTGAATTTGTTCTGTTCCATCTAGTAGGTGAGAAATTCGATTTTGCGAATCCAACACCTCCAAAATTTCAGATCTCTTTTCCGGAGCGAGCTTGCAAAGCTCTGTCTTATACTCGAAGAATCGATCTCTTATGCCGTAAGCTTTCGAGAAAAATTCTCTTTTTTCTGGAACAACTGCTTGCGTAACCAGGCTTTTCCAGCTTTGTTGATTTTCAACAGTATTTTCTCCTTGGTCCAGCTTCTGCTGGAGGATACGCAGCAAACTACAAAGGTTTTCATGAAGCCAATTGTCAAGAGTCGCCTCCACTGGATATGCATGCAGCACGAATTAACCTTCCCTCCTTGCCTCTAACATCCTGATTCGATCGGCCAGATACATCCGCTCCACCGAGTCACCGAAACGTGACATTGCGTTTCTAATCTCCTCAGCATTATCTGACTTCAAAAGCTTTTCGATGGCATTCTTTGGTATGTCCGACATTGGGGGGGATATTCCGAAGCACTCTTCCAAGATTGTGTCAAACGTACTCCCATAAGTCTGTATATTCGGATTTCTTACTTCTATATCGCCCGATTCAACACTCTTGGAGAAAATCAACACGTCATCACTGTCCATGTCAGAGGGCACGAATGGAGAGTGTGTTGTTATTAAGCAATCTTGCCTAGAGACTAGGCCTCTCTCTGTCCTAGTACCCTCTCCCTTTTCGCCGCTAAGGTTAGGAGTAGGAAGGTTCATAATTTTTGAAATAAATTCTACTCGCCACTTCGGATTGAAGTGACTTTCCGGCTCGTCCAGAAGAAATAGGACGTTGGGAAAGTTCGCCATACACAACGTCCCCAATAGCTGAGTTAATTGATGCTCACCATCCGATAGTGAAACATAATCAACGTAACGGTCATTATCGCTGGAAAAAAATTCAATTCGATCGAAGCGAAAGACTTTCTGACGCTCCATCGGTTCAGGTAAACGGGAAGCAAATCGTCTTTTTTCGACGCCCTTTTTAAAGGAGTCTCTGTCCTTTTTGGGAATTACCAAGTCATTGAGCATCGCCAATTTATGAAAGCATGAGTACAGCTCTAACGCGCCTTTAGTCCAAAAATTAGAGAAAGCCTCAAACGTCGCATCCTGCACAAAAAAATCAAAGGTGTATTGATGGTCTTTACTGTCGTAGGTGTAGCAGGTTGTGCATGATTTTAAGTATTGGATATTGCGTTTAAGCTCGTCTGTTAGCTTTACTATATTTGAAGCTGAAGAACCATACTTCAGCTGTACAATGCATCTGAAAGAACGCACACCACCAAACTCAGGCTCGTGGATCAAATGCTGTCTAATCTTCGGGGGATTCAACAAGAGATTAGCAATTAGAACCTCTAAATTGGTGCCATAGTCAATTAGCAACATTCTTGAATCCGGTATAGCAGAAGATGCCTTATCTTTATCAAGGGCACTACTTCTTACTTGATCGGCATAACCTGAACGACTTACGAAAAAGGGAATACTGAGAGTTTCATTCTCTCCCGATGTGTAACCGATTACCTTTGCAGGCAGTAATTCCGATGCCTTTTTTGGATCAGTCTCCTCAACCCAAGAATTCGATATCAGTCTTTCAAGGACAATCTTAGGTTTCTTGCTGCCCTCTTTTCTTCGACTTGCCCTCACCGATTGCACCGCGCCGGCCAAATCGTGGATGAGGTACTCTAGCTCAAATTGAATCTGCTGGTTTGGCATCCCTTGCTCCTCCTCTGGAACAAAGTGAGCAAAAAGGGCCTGAAAGATTTCCGCTATGATCTGCAAAGTCTGGGACTTACCCGCTCCGTTTGGGCCAACAAGACACAAAGGAGAAAACTTGTCAGCGTCAATCTCGCAGCCACTCCTGAAGTTCACGCGAAGCCCGTTGAGCAGTCCCCCACAAGTGTCAGCGTCAATAATATGGAGCCTGATTAATTTCATTTCTCCACCTTAATAAAAACAACCTTCCCCGCACTCGAATCAAACTTCTGCTCAATCACCGGCTGGTTTTCACTCAGAAGAGCAAAAACACATTCTTTCAACTTGTCATAGTCGCCTCCGAAAGCGCTGACTATGTCGTCAAAGGAAAATTGTGGGCCCGGAGTCGATTCAACCCAGCTAATTAGTTCCTCACGCGTAATAGTCTTCATTTGTCGACCCGTTTTTTTTTTCGATCCTGAGGTTTTCGGCTTTGTTTTTTTATTTAGAACATCACGCTCCGCCTCGATGCGTTCCAACAACGCCTCCGCACTGTTATGCCCGCCAATCAGCTCAGGATTGTTCTTGCGCCATTGTTCGGTGAGTTCGCCCCGAAGAGCCTTGGCCAGGATGGACTGGGTAAGATTGTTGACTCGTGCCAGGGCGCTGTTGACCTGTTGTTCGACGCGATCGGCATGGGCGAAGAGTTGGTCTACTCGGCGAACGATTTCGGTTTGTTCGGCTATTGGTGGAACCTGAAGGGTCAGATCTCTGAATTTGGTTAGGTTCACTTTCTGCTGCGCCACTCCAGCTGAAATTGATAAGACATCGCGCCGGAATTGTTCCGATTGCATTGCGTAGGCAACGTAATCTCGACAGTAGATCGACTCGTCAACAGACAACTTAATGCAATCAGCCGTTATAACTGCCTCGGGTCGGTCTAATGGATATATTGCGACGTCGCCCGGCGGATCTCCCATTTTAGTGATCAGGATGTCGCCAGGTACTACTCGATGCGCCTTGAGTTCATCAAACTTATCGCCTGAAACAAACTTTGTTGCATCATCGCCAAACTTATTCGCCCGGATCTCTCTTACGAAAACCAAAGGGTGGCCTGCCTCGCGATAGTCCGATACTTTTAGGTTGCTACCAAAAGGCCCAATCCCAAGAGAGTACTTTTTTTGCTTCGCCAGCTGTTCAACTGAGAGCGTTTCAAACGTTTCCTCGGGTATGTTTGTCAACCACCCACTCACCGCCGCAGCCAGCACGGACTTTCGGAAGCGTTTAAGGATTTGCCGGATGCTTTCGAGGCGTGCTTTGGTGTTTTCAACTTGGGCCAGCAAGGTGTCGAGTTTGTCGGCGATGACTTTTTGTTCGGCGAGGGGTGGCAGTGAGAACTCGAAGTTCTGTACATCTGATGACTTCGCAGCTGGATAGAGCGCACCTTGAACGACACCGCTTATTTGATCTATGAATTCTTTTGAGCGAACCAGCGCAAAAATATAGCGGCTATCTACAAGCACGGGCTTTATAACTTCAAATCCGGTAGATGCAATTTGCTGGTGATATTCCTGACTGACCAGTGCTACAGCATTAAGATTTGGCCGGGTGAGAGAAACCAGAACATCTCCATTTTCGATAACCTTCCTCGCCCTGCTGGGGGCCTCCGCTCCAACGATAACTTGTGAGCCTGAAATCTGTTTTAGGCTCCTGTCGATACTGCCTATGTCGACATAGGTGAAGCGTTCATCAGCCTCGGGTTTCCGCTGAAGGCCCTTTATCGAGATATCTGAAATTTTGGCCCGAATCCAGCCATTGGGAATTGTTTGGCTTGGCATTAATTAACCTCACCGTACATCTCTTTCAAAAGCACTCTCTGTCCATCAGCCTCTTCTTCAGCGCCCAATTCCCGCATCAACGCATCCAATTCCCCCACCGCCTGCACCAGCTCGCCCAGAGCCTCACCCGCCAGTACACTCGGCTCCGGCAGGTTGGCAGCACTTACACTATCACTGTCTTTCAGCCAAGAAATATCCAACGAGTCGCCCTTTTGTTCGGCGATCCATTCCCGCGAGAAACAACGCCAACGGCTATGCACCATACGCTCATCCACGCCTTGGTTTTCGTCGGTCGCTTTGGTTTCTTCCGGTAGTTCGATGTCTTCGGAATGGAAGCTCCACTCGCCTTCCTTGCGGGGGCTCTGGCCGTTGGGATCTTCGCCGTAGACGGTCTCAAAGGATATTAGGTGTTGCTCCCCAAAAGGCGTGCGCTTACCAAAGCTGGGCATGTTGGTGCGCAAGTCGTAGACCCAAACGTTTTCGGTGCAGTTTTCTTCCTGCTTTTTGTTACTCGGGCTGCCCTTGGTGAAAAACAGCACGTTGGTCTTCACGCCCTGGGCGTAGAAGATGCCGGTGGGCAGGCGCAGGATGGTGTGCAGGTTGCACTTGTGCATCAGGTCCCGGCGCACGTCGGTGCCTACGCCCGCTTCAAACAGTACGTTATCCGGCAGCACGACGGCGGCGCGGCCACCGGGCCTGAGGTTGCGATAAATATGCTGCAAAAACGCCAGCTGTTTGTTGCTGGTTTTGTAGGTCAGGTCGTCCCTGGTAATGCTGGCATCGCCACCCTTGGAGGTACCAAATGGCGGATTAGCCAGGATCACATCGGCCCTCGGCAAACTAGCACCGGTTTGGCCTAGAGCGTTCCCCAGGTGAACTACCCCTTCGTCGTCCCCTTCCATGCCATGCAGCAGGCAGTTCATCAGCGCCAGCCGGCGAGTGCCGGGCACCAGCTCAACGCCGACAAAGGCTTTGTTGCGCTGAAAGCTTTGTTGCTGCGCATTTAAGTCAAACAGCTCATCCGTTTGCTGTTTGATGTATCGGTCAGCTTCGATCAAAAAGCCTGCCGTTCCTGCCGCTGGGTCCTGAATGACTTCCCCGGCCTGCGGCTTCAAACAGCGAACCATGGTGGTAATCAATGCGCGAGGCGTGAAGTACTGGCCAGCCCCGGACTTGGTTTCGTTGGCGTTCTTCTCCAGCAGACCCTCATAGAGGTCGCCCAAACCATCCTGCTGCGCATTGAACCAGTCGATCTGGTCCAGCGCCTTGATCATCTGTTCCAGATGACGGGGCTCGCGCAGACGAGTCTGGGCGTCTGCGTAGACGGCGCTGATCAGCGGGTCATTATGCACAGGGTTACCGTCACCGTCCTTGCCTGTGGAGAGGCTCAGCAGGATACGCTTGTAGTCGTTCAGCAGGTTGATGCCGGATTTGGTGTTCAGATCTGTCCAGCGGCAGCCCTCGGGCAATGGGTGTTTCTTGAGCGTGCCAGCCTCGGTGCTCTCGTGGACCATCTTGATGAACAGCAGCATTACCAATTCGGTTACGTAATCCGAGTAGTTAATGCCGTCGTCCCTCAGGACGTCACAGAGGTTCCAGAGTTTTTGGACGATGTCGTTATTGGTCATGCTTTTCCTGTAGGGTTAAGGCTGAAAATCCGCTGATCTCAAATATTCTTGTTAGGCGCTTTCTCGGGGCCACATGGCCTCGCCCAGTTCTTCTAACACAGTATCCAGCTGATCCCCGAGCACTTTGTCCAACTGTTTAGCGCCGCCCTGAAAGGCCGGTAACTGGTTGACAGTCTCACGGTCGATAATCACTTCATGTGTTAGCTGCTTTGCCAGGCGATCCAGCCATTTTCGCTGAGCGTGAGTCCAGTTATGTTGGGTATGAATCCGGTCCATGGCTTCCGCCACACGTTGTTCAAAAGGCTTCAATGGTTCGCCCAATGCGGCCCGCCGGATGTGACCGATGATGCTGGCGGCAATGTCTTTATTGGTCTGATTGCGCACGGCGCTTTGCAGCTTGGCCTCTGAGTACCCGTTGTTGTCCAGCAGCAGCTTCACTTCCCGTAGCTGCTCGCGCGTAAGGTCGCGGGGTTTGTTAACGACCACAGAGAGTGCCACAGACTGGTTCATCTGTTCGCGGATGAATTGGTTGAAGCTGTCCAGATAGTCTTCTGGCTTGTCGTGGAGCCCATAGCTCTGGGTGCGCTCCCGGATTTCGTCTTCATGGTCCGAGAGCAGGGGCATGTACTCACTGCCTGCCAGTGATTTCACTTCGGCTAGCTGATCCATCAGGCCACCGTGCTCACGAATGAACTCAGATGCCTGGCGGGGGCCCAGTTTGCGAAGGTGCTGGTGCAAGGACTTTGGCTCCACGCCCCAGGCCTGATGCAGCTCATCGAGTTTCTGTTTGAGCTCCGGCTTTGTTTCAGCTTTGTTGTCCGCCTTGCGTAACACCCGCATCAGTTTTTGGCTGAGCTGGCTGAGCACGGCGTCGGCCTGGCTTTCACCTTCTTGTTCACCAGGGCTATTGAGGGCGGCTTCAAGCTGGCGTTCGTCCGTCAGTTCATCAACCAATTGCTCCAGGGTGATGTTTGGGTCCCGCACCAGAGGCTTCATGGTATTCACATCCTGCAGCGCGGCGTAGATGTCCACGGGGTCATAGATGCGAAAAACGGTCTTGCCAATCTCGTCGCAACGGCGGGTCGCGCGGCCAATCATTTGTTCATAAAGAATTCGAGAGCGGACCCGACGCATGAAGACCAGGTTGCAGATTGGAGGAACGTCTATGCCGGTGGTCAGTAGTTCTACGGTAATGGCAATGCTTGGGTAACGCTCATTTTTGTAGCGCCGGATGAGCCGCCCCACTTTATCACTTTGGCCGGTGATTTTGGCGACTGCCGCTTCGTTATACTCGCCGTTGTAGAGTTCCTTGAACGCATCATCCAGTAACCGCTTGACCATGTCGGCGTGCAGATCCGTCGCGCAGAAGATGATTGTCTTCTCGTCGCCGAATGGGTCCAGTTCATGAACCAGCTGTTCACAGATCACGCGGTTGAAGTTTTCGTTGATGACTCGGCGGTTGAAGGTATCTACCTCAAAGTTCAGCTCGTCTTCCAGCTCGGTGGTATCCACCTCGCCGGTTTTCGTGTTGATGACTTCGACGGGCTTACCTTTTTCAAACTGGATGCCGTTTTGGGTGAGCAGGGTTTCGTAACGGATAGGCGGTTCGTGGTCGATAAGCCAGTCGTCCGCGACGGCCTCCCGGTAGGAATAGGTGTAAACCGGTTTGCCGAAAATCTCGCTGGTGTGCTTGGCTGGGGTCGCCGTCAGCCCAATCTTCACGGCATCAAAATAGTCCAGGACGCGCCGATAGCTGGAGATGTACTGGCTGGTGTCGCGAGTAGCCAGTTCGCCCTCGGTCATCTCTTGATCCAGGGTATAACCCCGATGAGCTTCGTCGATAATGATGCAGTCAAACTGATCAATGGGCGGTGGCTCGTCGCTCATGAAGATGCGCTTCACCATGGCCTGAACAGTGGCGACCTGTACCCGGGTTTCGGCCTCTGCCGCCATATCCCCGAGCTCGGCCACATTGTAGATTTTGCTCAGGGTATGGCTTTGCTCCAGCGGCGCTTCATTGAACGCATCAATGGCCTGCTGACCCAGTGCGGTTCGATCTACCAGGAACAGAATCCGCCGGAACCGTTCGATCTTCAGGAACCGGTACATCAACCCGATGATGGTGCGGGTTTTACCAGTGCCGGTGGCCATCGCTAGCAAGGCCGAGCGGACACCCTGCGCCAACGCACTTTCCGTCGCTTCGATCGCGCTCTGCTGATAGTCCCTGAGTTTGAGGTAACCGAAAGGTTCGTTTTTCAGCAGTTTTTCGGCGTTTTCCTTGTCGCGCTCTAGAAGGTCCAGTAACCCACCGGGGGTATGGAAGCTTGGTAAAGCTCGATGGGTGTTACTCCCCGCCCGAACATCCCGGAACCAGGTGCCTGATTGCTCAGCGAGCTGCGGGATATAGGGGCGGCCATTGCAGGAGTAGACGAAAGGCACCATGTAGTGCCCTGCCTCATCCGCAGGCCAGGCAATGGTCCTGCCGTTCAGTTCCCACGCACCGACAATCGGCTGCTCTACCTTCAAGCCCTTGCTGTAACGCTCGGCCTGTCTGATCTTACCCGCGACGTTGGTGTTTTCTTTCTTGGCTTCGACCACAGCAATGGGCGTTAGCCCGGCGAAAAGCAGGTAATCGGCGCGGCCTTTCTCACCGTTTTGATTGGTGGGCCATTCCGCGATAGCGCGGTAGGTGCCTTTCTCTGGCCTTGCACCCTTCTGATAGGTGAGTTCCTGGCTGTCCGCCTCCCAGCCTGCCTCAACGAGTTGCTGGTCGATAAGAATGCGGGTGAGTTCTTCATTTAAAGCCAGGGTGTCGCTCGCCGCCTTGGTTTGCTTGGCCACCTCTTGGCGCTGTTCTTTGACTGAGTCTTCGCCCTGCTGGCTCAGCTGGTCTTGGAGTGCTTTTATTTTCTTCTCGTAGTCTTGTTGCTGCTGTTCGAGGATTTGCTCATGGGCCTGAGCCTGTTCGGTCAACGCGCGGGACTCTTTGTCCATTTCCAGAGCCAGTGCTTCGTATTCTGCTTTTTCCTTTTCGATCAGATGGCTCAGTTGCTGGCTGCTGTCCAGCTCCATATTTGCCTGCTGAAGCTCGTGGCGGAGCTTTTCGATATCCCCATGGAGTTGCCGCAACACAGCACTCGGGTCAGGAGGCGGAATAAAGGGGCCAGGCTTAAAGCTTGCGCCTGCCTTACCGAAAGATCGGTGGAACCAGATGGCCAATTCTCGCGCCAGCTTGAGGCCATCCATTGCTTCTTTATGGCGTGTGCGGAATTGGTGAGTGGCTTTGTTCCCCTCAATTCGCAGCGTGTGGAAAAGCTCTTTCACCTGGGGCTCAAGCCGCAACTCGCGATTGAGGCGGTAAAGCAGGTCGGACTGGCTGGTTTGCTCCTCGAACTCAATACCGGACAGAGCGGCTAGATGCTGGGCTAGAGCCTCACCTAGTTGGCGGAGTTTGATCAGAGTGGAATTCGGATCGCTGGAGAAGACTTGCTCTGCGGCACCGGCCAGATCCGCAAACAGCGGATCGTGTTCGGCGAGAAAGCCAAAGTTGGGTGATGCTTGTTCCGTTTTATTGTTCAACGTATCCCTCGAGCGCAGTAGCTTAAAGAGACAATAGCAGACTGCAGAAAGGTTCAAAAACAGAGATGAAGTTAAATAGTAAAAAATTTGCTTATTTTTTAGCGGCTTCGAATAAGGTTGGAGATAGCCGCAGTGCCCTATTGTTGGAACTCTTCGCGTCACTCTTGACTGCCCACGACTACATCGCAGAAGCGATGCGACAGACCAAGTGGTGAACGTCACAGGAAAACAGCTCAGGTTCGAATCAAGCGTCGACGGACGCAAGCAAATGAAGGTGTGCTTGGGTGCTGTGAATAACTAGGAAAAATTGGAGGCGCGGGTCGGAATCGAACCGGCGTACACGGAGTTGCAGTCCGCTGCATAACCACTCTGCCACCGCGCCGGGAAAAGTTCGAAGGGGATTCGATACTTTTATGCTCTCAGGTGGGCATTGAGAGACTGTGTTAATTGGAGCGGGAAACGAGATTCGAACTCGCGACCCCAACCTTGGCAAGGTTGTGCTCTACCAACTGAGCTATTCCCGCTTGATCAACGAGGGCGTATTCTACGGATTAGGCCGTTTGCGTCAACCACTTTTTTCAACTTTCTGTTTTAGTTCAGATTCTGATCGATTGCACTCGAACGCAGCAACCCCCAACACGCGAATTTGAGCTAGTATCAAAGAACACCCATCGCCAATCCTCAACAAAGGAGACGGGATTTCCAGATGCCCTCCCCTGGCAAGCTTGTATTCCAGAACGGCCAATTGACCGTCTCGGGCGACTGGACGCTTCCGAACTACGGCAGCTTGAAGCGGGATGTCCAAAAAGCCACCGCAATGGAGGTGCCTAATGGGAATTCCGTCAATCTGGCAACAATCAATGCGCTGGATACGGCCGGTGCGTCCCTGCTGGTGGACCTTTTGGGTGCCCGTCAACTCCGTGAGCTTACCGAGCTAACCCCCGGGCTTTCCAGCGAACGTCAGGAACTGCTGCGCCTGGTTGCCAACGCGATGGCCAGCCCTGAAGGCGAAAAAGCCCTCCGATCCAACCCGATCACTGAGTTCCTGGCGGGTGTTGGCGAAAAAATCGAGGACTTTTGGCATCAACAACGGCTGTTGATTGGGTTTACCGGCCAGATACTGGCGACATTGGCGAGCATCCTTGCAACACCCTGGCGATGGCGGATCACCTCACTGGTGGCCCATGTCCATCAGACCGGGCTGAATGCCCTTCCCATCGTGGCGCTGCTGACGTTTCTGGTGGGCGCGGTCGTTGCGTTTCTGGGCGCCACCATTCTCGATGATTTCGGCGCCACCATTTACACCGTGAACCTGGTGGCCTTCTCGTTCCTGCGGGAATTCGGTGTTCTGCTGGCCGCAATCCTTCTGGCCGGCCGCACAGCCAGCGCCTTTACCGCGCAACTGGGCTCGATGAAAGCCAATGAGGAGATCGACGCCCTACGCACGTTCGGCCTGAGCCCCGTGGAACTGCTGGTTATCCCCCGGGTGCTGGCGATGGTGGTTTCGCTTCCGATACTGACCTTCGTCGGCATGATCAGCGGCATTGTTGGTGGTTCGCTGGTGTGCGTCGTGGCGCTGGATATCTCCGTTCCGCAAATCCTGAATATCCTCGAAACCAAGGTAAAAGTCGTCCACCTTCTGGTTGGGCTGGGCAAAGCCCCGGTCTTTGCGTTTGTGATTGCCGTCATCGGTTGTCTTGAGGGCTTCAAGGCCAGTGGCAGCGCCCAGTCCGTCGGTGAGCACACCACCTCCGCCGTGGTACAGTCGATCTTTATGGTGATTCTGCTGGATTCCATAGCAGCGATATTCTTCATGGAGATGGGCTGGTGATAGAAGAGGCAGCGCCCCAGGATGTGGTTATCAGCGTGAGAGGCCTGTGTAACCGCTTTGGTAGTCATGAGGTACATACGGATCTCGATCTTGATCTTTATCGCCGGGAAATACTGGGGGTGGTTGGCGGCTCGGGAACCGGCAAATCGGTGCTGCTGAGGAGCATTGTCGGGCTGCATACGCCGGATTCCGGGACCATTGAAGTCTTTGGTGAGCAGTTGCAGGCTCTTTCTCAACAACAACGCTCCCACGTAGAACGGCGCTTTGGCGTGCTGTTTCAGAGCGGTGCCCTGTTCAGTTCCCTGACACTTCAGGAAAACGTTGCCCTGCCGCTGATTGAGCATGCCAAACTGTCCCGTACTGACGCGGAACATTTGTCCCGGGTGAAGCTTTCACTGGTCGGCCTGCCAGCCAACGCGGCCAGGAAATACCCCGCTCAGCTGTCAGGTGGTATGGTCAAAAGAGCCTCGCTCGCAAGGGCCCTGGCGCTGGACCCGGAGGTGTTGTTCCTGGACGAGCCCACGGCCGGGCTTGATCCCATTGGCGCCGCGGCCTTTGACCGACTGATTGTGACGCTTCGGGACGCCCTTGGCTTCAGCGTGTTCCTGGTGACACACGATCTGGATACGCTGTACACGACCTGCGACCGGATTGCCGTGTTGGCGGCCCGGCATGTCTTGGTTGCGGACCGACTGGCGGTGGTGGAAGCCACGGACGACCCCTGGATTCGCGACTACTTCCACGGGCCAAGAGGCCGCGCCGTCAATCGCATCCGGCCGGCCACGGGGCAATAAACATAAACAACCGGAAAGTAGCAAGGAAGTCGGGAGAGGCACGCTGTTATGGAACCCAGAGCACATCACGTCCTGATTGGGCTGTTCACATTGGTTGCGCTTGCCAGTGCACTCGCGTTCGCCTTGTGGCTGGGCCAGGCGGGCAACGACCGCGATTATGCCTGGTACGAAATCATTTTTGATCGGGGCGTCAGCGGGCTATCGGAGGGCAGCCCGGTCAAATACAGCGGCATTGAGGTGGGCGACGTGGCCGAACTGAGCCTCGACCCAAATGACCCGCGCAACGTCAGGGTGCTCATTCGGGTATACGACGATGTGCCCATTAAGGAAGACACCCGGGCTGGCCTGGCGTTAACCAACATTACCGGCAGCATGAACATCGAATTGAAGGGCGGCACCCCCGGAAGCCAGAAGCTGACAGGAAGCCGTGAAACCCCACCGACCATCCAGGCCGAACCCTCGGCCTTTACCACCCTGATGGCTTCCAGTGAGGAACTGTTTGCCAAGCTTGATCAATTCCTCACCAACGCAAATGCCATGGTGTCCAAGGAAAACTCCCGCAACCTCACCCGCAGCCTCAAGAACATCGAGGCCGTGTCGTCAGGGTTGATGGACCAACGCAGCGAACTGAGCAATCTGGTGGCGAGTTTCGATCAACTCAGTGTACAAACCGAGGTCACGCTGAAAACCTTCCGTCAATTTGGCAGCACAGCCAACAGCTTGCTGGACAAGGAAGGCCGCCAGTTGATGGCCACTGCCCAGAGCGCCATGGATTCACTGGAAACCGCAACCGCGCGGCTTGAAGCACTCACCGCCCGCAACGAGGGCTCCCTGGACCAGGGAATGCAGGGCATCGGTGAACTGGCGCCGGCCATGCGGGAATTGAGATCAACGCTGCAAAACATGGACAGTCTTATCCACCGCCTGGAGGACGACCCGGCCGGCCTTCTGCTGGGCCGCGAGCCGATACAGGAGTTTAATCCATGACACTGACTGCATCACGGGCACTGCTCTGCATGGTCGTTGCCGCCATGTTATCCGCTTGTACTCTGTTCCCGGATCGACCGGCCAATAGAATATTCCAGTTACCGGCTTCCACGGTTGAGGAATCCATCACTGACAACAAACCATTCAGCACAACCCTTCGGTTCGTAACGCCCCTGGCCGAAGGCCCTGTTGATAGCTCGCGTATTCTGGTGAAACCGGAGGGCAACGAAATAAAGGCCTATCAGGGGGCGCGCTGGAGCAACAAGTCCCCCATCCTGGTTCGGGACCAACTGGTCGATGCCTTTCGCCGGGATGGCCGCTTCGCTGGCGTTATTACCGGAACCAGTCCGGCCCGTAGTGATCTGACCATGGCCGGAGAGCTAGGCGCGTTCCAGAGCGAGTATCAGGACGGCATGCCGGTAGCACTGATCAGGCTGGACCTGCATCTCATCGACGAACGCACCCGCAATACCCTTGCCAGCAAACGCTTTGAGTACCAGCATCCGGCGACAGGGGAACAAGTTGAAGCAATCGTGGAGGCATTTGGCGAGGCCAGTAGCGCGCTGGCCCGCGAGGTGATTCGCTGGACGGTTGAGCAGCGCCCCTAACCCGTCAACCCTGGTGTTTCTCCGGAAAAAGGTCGGGCCAGGCGGCCTTGAGATAGAGAATCATCGACCAGAATGTCAGTACGGCCGCCACATACAACAGGGCCGTGCCGGCCTGGGCCCAGACGACACCAGGGGGAAATGCCAGCAGCATGATAATGGCCACCATCTGCGCCGTTGTCTTGATCTTGCCAATGTAGGAAACCGCCACACTCGCGCGGCTGCCAATTTCCGCCATCCACTCACGCAGTGCTGAAATCACGATCTCACGACCGATAATCACCGTGGCGGGAATCGTCAGAATGAAACTCGCGTGGGCTTCAATCAGCACGGTCAGCGCTACCGCCACCATGAGTTTGTCCGCAACGGGGTCCAGGAAGGCACCAAAAGGTGTGCTCTGGTTCAGTTTCCGGGCCAGGTAACCATCCAACCAGTCCGTCGCCGCCGCCAGCGCAAACAGGCCAGCACTGACGAGATAGCTCCATTGCGCCGGCAGGTAATAGATAATCACGAAAACCGGGATCATCAGAATCCGGGAAAGGGTGAGAATGTTCGGTAAATTCATGCTATCCCTACTCGTCATGCAGTACTGCGTAGATGGTTTCTGCCAGGTTCCTGCTGATTCCCTGAACCTTGGACATTTCGTCGATACTCGCCTTGCGTAGCTCCTGGATGCCGCCAAAATAACGTATCAGATCGCGGCGGCGTTTGGGCCCTACACCTTCGATTCCCTCAAGGGTGGATTGCCGGCGTTTCTTGTCACGCCGGGCCCGATGGCCAGTGATGGCGAAACGGTGCGACTCGTCTCGGATATGCTGGATCAGGTGCAGTGCCGGCGAGTCTGCGGGGACCCGATAGAGGTCACCGGTCATGGCATCAATCAACTGTTCCATACCCGCACGCCGGGTAACACCCTTGGCAACACCAATCAGCGGAATGTCCGTAACACCAAGTTCATCAAACACTTCGCGGGCAATGTTCAACTGGCCCTTACCACCGTCGATGAACACCAGGTCCGGGCGTTTGCCCTCACCTGCCACCATGCGTTTATATCGGCGCGTCAGAACTTGGCGCATGGCTCCATAGTCATCACCGCCGGTGACACCCTCGATATTGTAGAGCCGGTAGTCGCTTTTCAGCGGCCCATTCTCGTCGAAAACCACGCAGGATGCGACCGTGTTTTCACCATGGCTATGACTGATGTCAAAGCACTCCATACGTGACGGCGTTTCAGCGAGATCCAGCAGGTCGCGCAGGGCCAGCAGGCGGCGATAGACCGTTTCCTTGCTGGCCAGGTGGGTCAGCAATGTCTGCCTGGCATTCGTCATGGCCAGATCCAGCCAGCGCCGGCGTTCTCCCCGCACATTCTTGCGTACCCGGGTGTCACGACCGGCGGATTCTGTCAGTGCCTGGGACAGCAGTTCCTGCCCGTCAACATCCACCGGCACCAGGATGTCCGGTGGAATTTCCCGGCGGGTGCTACCGCCGAAATAATACTGCCCCAGAAATGCACTTAACAACTCAGCTTCTGACTGCTCAATACTGTATCGCGGAAAATAATCCTTGGTACCGAGCACACGACCACCACGCACGATGATCACCACAATGCACACCACACCGGCATCTTGAGCAATGGCCACCACATCAGCATCACCCCCTTCGCCGTCCACGCTTTGCTGCTCCTGAACGTGCCGCAGATGGTTTATCTGGTCGCGGTAGACACCGGCTTTCTCAAATTCCAGATTCTTCGCCGCGGTTTCCATGGCCGCCATCAGATCCTGAAGGATCGCGGGGTTCTTGCCTTCAAGGAACATGGTGGCGTGGCGCATGTCCTCCCGATAATCCTCGGGGGAAATATAGTCGACACACGGTGCCGTGCAACGGTTGATCTGATACTGCAGGCAAGGCCTGGTTCTATTTCGAAAATAGCTTTCACTACAGGATCTTATACGGAATATCTTTTGTAGAATGTTAAGACTTTCCTTGACCGCCCCGGAACTCGGAAACGGTCCATACCAGGTACCGCCGCCTTTCTTCGTGCGCCCCCTGCGAAACGTCAGGGAGGGATAGTCATCGTGCGAGGACAGATATATATAAGGGTAGGATTTATCATCCCGCAGCAGGATATTGTATGGGGGCCGCAGGGATTTGATCAGGTTCTGTTCAAGCAGGAGTGCTTCGGTTTCACTGCTGGTGATGGTGACTTCGATGGAGTCAATTCGGGAGACCAGGGCTTCGGTCTTGGGCGCCAGGCCGGATTTGCGGAAGTAGCTGGTCACCCGTTTCTTGAGGTTCCGGGCCTTACCCACATACAGCACATTACCAGCGGCGTCGTACATGCGGTAAACGCCGGGCCGCTCGGTTAACTGCTTCAGGAAGCTTTTGGTGTCGAACTCCCTGTTGTTCCCTGCCTCGGCAGAATCAGCCGATGCGTCAGACCTTGTCGGCATCGAGCAACCCGAGCCTGACCGCCATCAGCGCCAACTCAACGTCACTGGAAATTTCCAGCTTCTCGAAAATGCGGTAGCGGTAACTGTTTACAGTTTTTGGGCTGAGGCAAAGCTTGTCGGAAATGTCCTGCACTTTCTGGCAGTCCACCACCATCATGGCAATCTGCATTTCGCGCTCGGACAAACGGTCAAACAGGGATAGCTCGCCGTCTTCGTCCCTCCCATCGCCGCCTCCAAGCTGCTTGAGCGCCATTTTCTGGGCAATTTCCGGGCTGATGTAACGCTGTCCGGAATGCGCCATGCGGATGGCACGCACCATTTCCTTGATGTCGGCGCCCTTGGTGATATAAGCCGATGCGCCGGCCTGCATCACCCTGGTTGGATAGGGGTCATCGGCACAGGCAGTCACTACGATCACCCGCACAGCGTCGTCAATGCGCAGGATTCGCCGTGTCGCTTCCAGCCCCCCGATACCAGGCATGCGGATGTCCATCAACACGATATCCGGGCTGTCTTTACGCACAGAATCAATAGCATCCTCGCCTGAAGATGCTTCGCCGATGACTTCAATATCGGGGTTGTCCGCCAGCATCCGGGTAATACCGGACCTGACCAGTTCATGGTCGTCAACAACCAATACCCTGATCAAAACTCACCTCGCACGCGGCTTTTATGGGAATTTACGAATTGTACCGGTTAAGGGTTCCCGACGGTAGATGCATCCATCAATACCGGGACCCACTGCTCAGGACACAATCATCAGCGGGGCACGCCCAGGCTTGCGGTATTCTCTACCGGATCGAACCAGACCACCAGATCCCCCCGCCGAGCCGCCGATTTTACCCGCTCACGCTCTGCCATGGGGTTCTCAGTGTCGTTCAGGCCGTGGTACCGAGTGCAGTATTCGTCAACCAGCCCGTCAAGCTGGTCCTCTGAAAGCAGCCCCACATCCACTACGAATTTCTCTTCACGTGGGTCCGGCTGGGGCTCGTGGCCTGCTTCGTCGGTCATTTTCAACTCCACCTCAAAGCAGCCATGGTAATGGGTTTGGCGAGGCTGTAGAAGACCGATTATCAGGCTTTTTTTTCACCACTTGGCGTTGACCGGTCGGTCAGGCTGCCTTAAACCGGGAAATCAGCTGACGCATGGTGACCGATTCCTGTCTCAGATATTCACTGATCTGGCGGGTGTTATCAACACTGGTGATCAGGGAACCCGAACTGTCATCAAGCGCCCTTGACCGCCGCCCGACACGGTCAATCTCTTCCCTCTGAACCGCAACCGCATCCCCAATTTCAGCACTGCGAAGCTCCAGCTCCGTGAACTGACTCGCAAGACGCTCCAGGTGGTCTTTCAGGGCATCAAGGTTCCGCCGGTTCATACCACCGGCGTCGCGCATTTCGTCCAGCAGGCCCTCAACGCCGGAAACCCCGGTTACCAGGTCGGTCACCCATTGGCGAATTTCCCTGGTGGAGTCCGACGTACGCTTCGACAAGGTGCGCACTTCGTCTGCCACCACGGCAAATCCCCGACCGTGTTCGCCGGCACGGGCCGCTTCAATCGCTGCATTCAATGCCAGCAAATTGGTCTGCTCCGCGATATCAGCAATGACGCCGATCACGCTCTCGATTTTGCCCGAGGATTCACTCAATGCCTGGATAGACAGGGACACCCGCCCAATCACCTCCACCGTGTGTTCAGCTGCCTGCTCACTGTTTCTGAGCCCTTCCTGAACCACCGCATTGGCCGCCACGGCATCTCGTACCGTAGTGGCTGAGTTCTCGGTGGCTAAATCAATGGCCGACGCCTGGTTCGCAATGGCCGCCATTGACTGGCTGACATCATGAATCTGCCGGCGGGTAGTATCAGTGGACGCCTGGACGTCCTCTGCCTGAGAGTCCAACGATGTGGACCGGTCATTGATGCTGTGGGCAGCCGTTCTCACTTCTCCGATAAAGAGCTCAAACCGGCTAACCAACCCTACCAGCGCGCGCGTCACACCAGCCACTTCATCGTGTCCGGTAATAACCGGGCGCCGGGAAAGATCTGAGGTCTCGTCCATTTCCCGGAGGCCGGACTCCAGCAACTGCAGGCGGCCAATCACTGAGCGCCGAAGCCAGAGCGTCATCAAGACCACAGACATCAGGAATACAGCAGAGCCGGCCAACAGCCAGATTTTCTGGGTATCCAGAAAGGCCAGCAGGTCCTGACTACGAACTTCAATGATGTTGCGGCTGGCTTCCTTACGGTTGTTGATCGCCGTGAGCATCGGGCCGAGGGCCGGGAACAAGTCAAAATCCACCACTTGCCCTACTCGATAGTAGCTCCGCCCTTCGATACCCGGTCTCATGGATTCGATGAGCGCCAGCACGCTCTCGAACAACGCTCGATTATCCGTCGCCCACTCGCTCAGCCCGGCATTGTCCTCGATTGCACGCCAGTGCTCCGGCAGCACCTCGGTCAATGCCTGGAATTCCGCATCGATTTCATCCCAGAGCATCAGTTGCGCCTTGATCTTGTAGGCGAGGTCCTGCAGCCGGCGATGGTCCTGTTCAAGATCTTCCAGCAGCCACGACTCCATAAGACTTTCCCGAACCAATGCCTCTGAAGCGGACTCCGCACGGGTCATAATGCTCGATGACAGGGCCGCCAATGCGGCCAAAGCAAACACCGATAGAAAGGAAAAGAACAGAATACGGCTGCGGACAGTTCTGAGCATGGTATCTCCACTGGGGGTATCGTCCAATGGAGCTTATGCCTGTTTTGTGACACTTTTATGTCGCGAATGGCGCCATTTTCCAGTCGGGAAGCCTCCGATAGACCATCATCGAATGTCGAATACGCGGGAAATCCCCTACGCTCATTCTTTTACCCATTGCGCCCAGCGCGATATTCTTTAGGTTGGCATTGATTCCGAACAGGCGTAAACGATGGTCCACAGCAAGCCTTTCTCACAGGCCTGTGTAAATAACAGGCAACCAATACTGGAATGCATCAAAACGGTGTTCACCGAGCCGGCCACCATATTGGAAATTGGAACGGGAACGGGGCAACACGCTGTTTATTTTGCAGCAGAGCTCCCCCACCTGACGTGGCAGCCCAGTGATCGGCCTGGAGGCGCCGATCATTCCCTCGGCTGGATCGAGGAGGCTGACCTTGCCAATATTCGCCCACCTCTAGAACTGGACGTTTCCCTGGGAAGCTGGCCGGTAGACACCATTGATGGTGCCTATTCCGCCAACACGGCTCACATCATGTCGTGGGAAGAGGTAGAGGCAATGTTCGCCGGGTTGGCTAAACGCCTCATTGCCGGCGGCCTGTTCTGCCTCTATGGGCCGTTTAACTATGAAGGGCAGTTTACCAGCGACAGCAATCGCCAGTTCGATCACCACCTGCGGAGTCAGGCCCCGCACATGGGCATCAGGAACATGGATGACATGCTGGAACTGGCGGGCCGAGTTCGGTTCGGGCTTGAAAGCGATTTCGAAATGCCTGCCAACAATCGACTGCTGGTATGGCGCAAACTGTAAACAGCCACTCTATGTCAGGAGGGATCACGCAATGAGCCACCAGAGACTCACAATGCTGATCAGCGGCAAGGTCCAGGGCGTCTGCTATCGCGCCTCCGCGGCCGACATGGCCAACAGCCTGGGTGTTACCGGCTACGCCAGAAACCTGCCGGATGGCCGCGTAGAAATTGTTGCAGAGGGCTCACCGGCGTCACTGGTTTCGCTCAGACAGTGGTGCCGGGACGGCCCTCCCTCGGCAATCGTCGACAAAATCAACACCACCGAAGACTCTGCAACCGGTGAGTTCACTAACTTTGGAGTTCGGTAACCACCGGCTGGATGACAATACTCGGAACATTTCTTCACACCCTTGAGACCACGCTGCCGGTATTCGCCATGGTGTTTATCGGCCTTGGTCTCAGGCGGCTCGGCTGGATCGATACCAACTTTATCAACACGGCGTCGGCACTGGTCTTCCGCGCGACTCTGCCAACCCTGGTATTCCTCAGTATTGTGCGCGCGGACCTGGATACCACCCTCAACCCCGCACTGCTTGGATTCTTCGTAGCCGCCACCCTCGCCAGCTTCCTCCTCTGCTGGCTTTGGGCCATACGTGCCGCACCAGCGATGGACCGGGGTGTGTATGTGCAGGGCGCTTTCAGGGGCAACTGCGGTATTGTGGGCCTCGCCCTGGCGGCAAGCCTCTATGGCGACTTTGGGCTTTCCGCCGGGGGCCTGCTCCTGGGCGTGGTCATTATTTCCTACAATGCGCTCTCCGTGGTTGTCCTGACAGCCTACCAGCCGGGCCAGACGGCCAGCTGGGGGCGCATTCTCGGTGATATCGGGCGCAACCCGCTCATTCTGGCGGTGGTCATCGCCGTTCCCTTCGCCTGGTCCGGGTTACAACTGCCGAACTGGCTGATGACCAGCGGTGACTATTTCGCCTCACTTACCTTGCCCCTGGCGCTGATGTGCATTGGCGGCACGCTCTCCTTGAGCGCCATGCGTACCGATCGCAAGCTGGCGATCAGTGCCAGTGTGATGAAGATGGTGACGTTACCGGTATTGTGTACGTTCGCTGCCTGGCTGGCCGGGTTTGAAGGGCGCGAACTTGGGCTGATGTTCCTGTTCTTCGCCAGCCCGACAGCCGCCGCCAGTTTTGTCATGGTCAAGGCGCTGGGCGGCAACGACCGCCTGGCAGCCAATATCGTGGCTTTGACCACATTAATGGCCAGTGTAACGGTTACGGCAGGGGTGTTTGTGTTGCGGACGGCAGGGGTGGCTTAAGTGGCATGCAATAAAAAACCCCAGCATCTCTGCTGGGGTTTTGTATTGGCGGAGAGGGAGGGATTCGAACCCTCGATACGCTATTAACGTATACACACTTTCCAGGCGTGCGCCTTCAGCCACTCGGCCACCTCTCCAATACTCTTTAAATAATTCGTTCCAAATCAGCAACGTCGTCGCTCATTTGAGGGCGCAAACTCTAATGGTTTTGTTCCGGTTTGGCAACTCCAATTTTCAAATCCTTTTCTGACCAACCACAGCTACCACAGAAACCTGATGGCCGCCTGTGCGATACTGGCATAGTTACCCAATACCCTAAACACCGCTCGGGGGCGACCCGTTATGATGATGAAAGCCGACGAATCCACGCTGGTACTGATTGACCTCCAGAAAAAACTCATGCCTGTCATCAGCCACGGAAATTTAATGCTGGCAGAGAGCGTTAGACTTGCGCAGATTGCCAAGCTGCTTGATGTGCCGGTGATTGCCACGGAACAGATCCCGGAGAAGCTTGGACACAACGACGAACAAATCAGTGCTCTAGCTGATCAAACCTTATCCAAGACTCACTTTGATGCCTGCGGTGGAGGGCTGGTGGAGGCCATTGCCGATAACCGGAAACAGGTGGTTATTGGCGGTTGCGAAGCGCATGTATGCCTGTTGCAAACCGCCCTATCCCTCCTCGCTGCGGGTTTTCGTGTATGGGTGGTGGAAAACGCGACCGGCTCACGCCATGACAACGACCGGGATGCTGCCCTGGAACGAATGCAGCAGGCCGGGGCCGTTATCGTAACGCTTGAGATGGTGGCTTTTGAGTGGATGCGGGACTGCGAGCACCCACGTTTCCGGGAAGTTCAGAAACTGATCAAGTGACGAAGCGAATATCACCAATGCTGTCACTGGAATCACATCAGGGTTCCAGTGAGACACATTAGGGAAACTGTTGCTGAATTGGGGCGCCCCAAATATTTACGTTTACGTAAAGTAGATGTATCTGCCTGTTACCGCTGGAATTTTCAAAATCACCAAAAAATGCATGAATTTCAACCATTGACGACGATGTAAAAGCTATCTAGTCTTCTCTCGTTGAGCCCCAAAAGGGTATCAACACATGAAATCATGCCAACCGGCCTATCTGCCGGGGCACAACAACAATATTGACCACGGAAGCCGTGATCCGGCCTGGTGGAAGAGGATTTCAGCATGTCACTGGTAAAACAGTCCCTGAGCATGGGCCCATGCGCCCACACCCCGCAACACCCTACAGCTCCTTCAGCTCCTTTCCTTTCTCTTGCGCTTAGCACATCCCGATCGCTCCGGCCGGATCTTTTACGACTTTCCACATTCGTGCAATCACCAAATCCGACCGGCAGCTAATCGCGTCCAAAACCCGATAGCGATTGAGTTTCGGTAGCGCCCGCAATCTACCCGCCGGCCTCCGTAACTAAGGGCGACCCCCTGTGCAAGAACAACCCGGAGCAAAAGGAATCCAAACAATGACTGTATTTACCCATCCTGAATTCGACCATCACGAACATCTGACGTTTTGCTGCGATCCGGAGACCGGGCTGCGCGCCATTATCGCCGTACACAATACCTCTCGTGGACCCGCTCTAGGCGGATGCCGCATGTATCCGTACGCCAGCGACGACGAGGCTCTGACAGACGTGCTCCGCCTGTCACGAGGAATGACCTACAAGTCGGCGCTGGCCAACCTTGATCTCGGCGGCGGCAAGTCCGTCATCATCGGCGATCCACGCCAGCACAAAACCGAAGCCTTGCTCGAATCCATGGGCCGCTTCCTGGAACAGCTCGGCGGACTTTATATCGCTGCCGAGGATTCGGGCACCAGCGTAGCCGACCTCCAGGTTATGGGCCGCAAAACATCCAATGTGGCTGGTATCAGCGAACGCCCGGGTTTTGATGGCAGGCCCAGCAACGGCGACCCCTCTCCCGCTACCGCCTGGGGCACCTTCGTGGGCATTAATGCTGCCGTTAAGCACAAGCTTGGCCGCAGCGACCTGGAGGGGTTGAATGTGGCGGTACAGGGCATTGGCAACGTTGGTTACCGCCTGGCCCGACACCTCAAAGAAGCAGGCGCGAAGCTTTGGGTCTACGACGTCCACCAGGATCAGATGGATCGTGCAGTGGCAGAGTTGGGCGCCACCCCGGCTACCGCCGACGAAATCCTCTACCTGCCGGTAGACGTGGTTGCGCCCTGTGCCATGGGCGCCGTCCTGAATGATCACTCCATTCGTAAGCTACAGGCCACCATCGTGGCCGGCGCCGCTAACAATCAGTTGGCTACCCCGGCTCATGACCAGGCACTGTTCGAACGTGGAGTGCTCTATGCCCCAGACTTTGTAATCAACGCTGGCGGCATTATCGACGTGTGTTACGAGCGTAAGGGCCCCGACCCCCAGGCCGTTCGCAAACACGTCGATTCCATAGCCAATACCCTGGAGGAGATCTTCCAGCGCTCGGATCGCGATGGCCTGCCCACCGGGCAGATCGCCGATCAACTCGCAGAGGAGCGATTCCGGCATAAATCCCGTTGATGGTGGCTAAACCGCCGCCACTCACTCCCCCGAAAACAAAAACAGTAAGCAGGAGAATACAATGAGTAATGCTTCTTCATCCGCTGAAGGCGGTGCCATGGGCCAGGCGACAGCCAAGCGTGGGCTGTGGTCTTCGCGCCTGGCATTCATACTTGCCGCAACAGGCTCAGCGGTGGGCCTGGGTAATATCTGGAAATTCCCCTACATCACTGGTGAAAACGGCGGTGGTGCCTTTGTTCTGGTTTACCTGCTGTGCATTGCAGCGGTGGGTCTACCGATCATGATGGCTGAAGTGCTTGTCGGTCGCCGTGGTGGTCTCAGCCCCGTCAACAGCATGCGGGCCATAACCAGCCAGGAAGGCCTGAAACCCGCCTGGCGCTGGGTGGCTGCCGTCGGGGTTCTGGCGGGGTTCCTGATTCTATCGTTCTATTCTGTGATCGGCGGATGGGCGATTTCCTATGTGGGCACCGCCGCCACGGGCCAGTTGGCTGGCCAGTCGGCAGAGTCCATAGGTGCCATCTTCTCCGGCCTGTTGGGCGACCCGATGAAGCTGCTTCTGTGGCACACCCTGTTCATGGCGTTGGTCATGGTTGTGGTTGCACGAGGCGTACGTTCCGGGCTTGAACGCGCTGTCAGTATTCTGATGCCAGCCCTGTTCGTGCTCCTGCTAATTGTCGTGGGCTATGCGATGACCACTGGCCACTTTGGTCAGGCCGTCGCCTTCCTGTTCCAGCCTGACTTCTCGAAGCTCACCACTTCGGGCGTTTTGGTTGCCCTGGGCCACGCGTTCTTCACGCTCAGCCTCGGCATGGGTGTCATGATGGCCTACGGCTCCTATCTGCCCAAAAACATCTCCATCGCCAAAACCTCCGTGACCGTCTCGATCATGGATACCGCCGTGGCCTTGCTGGCCGGGCTGGCTATCTTCCCGATCGTATTCGCCAACGGCCTTGAACCAGGCGCCGGCCCCGGCCTGATTTTCCAAACCCTGCCACTGGCGTTCGGACAAATGCCCATGGGCAGCCTCTTCGGTACGCTGTTCTTCGTGTTGTTGATTTTTGCCGCCTGGACGTCCGGCATTTCCCTGCTGGAGCCGATTGTTGAATGGCTTGAGGAACAGAAAGGTATGAACCGCACGGTGAGTACCGTCGGGGCAGGCATCGTGTGCTGGTTATTGGGTGTGGCCTCCGTGCTTTCGCTAAACCTGTGGTCGGACGTGACACCGCTGGGCATGTTTGCGATGTTCGAAGGCAAAACCATCTTCGACCTTCTGGACTTCCTGACCGCTAATATCCTGTTGCCCCTGGGCGGACTGCTGGTCGCCGTGTTTGTCGGCTGGACAATGTCTCGACAGGCACTGGAAAGCGAACTGGGCATGTCAGCGGGCACATTCTCGCTCTGGTATCGCGTACTGCGTTACTTCACACCCGTTGCTGTAGCCATCGTCTTCGTCTACAACCTGGTATAAACATTCAAGCGGGATGCCGGCCCCTATTCTGGGGCCGGCTCATCAGCCAAACGGCCATCAAGACACCGTGTAACACCAGGAACGGTATGGCAATCAGCAACAATCCATTCCAGTCAAACGCCGCCAATACCGCACCAGCACTCAGTGCAGCTGTCGCCTGCGAGCCGAATACCATCAGGTCGTTGAGCCCCTGAACACGGAACCGCTCCTCATCGCGATATCCCTGCGGTAATAGCGTGGTGCCGCCGACAAACAGGAAGTTCCAGCCTACTCCCAACAGGATGAGTGCAAACAGGTAGTGGTGAAAGCTGATACCGCTGAACGCCAGGGCCACACACCCCAGATAGGCCAGCAATCCCAGCCCCATCATCCTCGGAATACCCACCACACGAATGAACCAGCCACTGATCAGCGACGGCAGATACATGGCCATGATGTGAATCTGAATGACCCACTTGGCATCTTCAAGCGGGTGGTCGGCCACTTCCGTCATACTCAGTGGTGTTGCCGTCATGATAAAGCTCATGAGGGCATAACCGATGGCCGCGGAACTGATCGCCGCCCAAATGACCGGTTGCCTCAGGATGTTGGCCATTGGACGACCGCCCTCCCCCAAGGCTTCCCGTACTCGCTCCCCGCTGGCGCGGTACCCGAAAACCAGTACGACCATGGCAACCACCTGCACGGCACTCAATGCAAGCCAGCCGCCCATGAAAGGGTGCTCGGCTCGGCCTCCACCGCCCAAAAGCGCAATTTCCGGCCCCAGCCACGCCGCTACGAGGCCGCCTAGAAGCACCCTGGCTGCTGCGGAGCCAGCCATCTCGGGCGCTACCGACTCCATGGCCGCAAAGCGGTATTGGTGAACCACCGCCAGCCCGGTTCCGCCCACAACCGCCGCAGCGCACAAGAACGGGAAACTCGCACTCCAGGCTGCCAGCGCACCGAACAACCCGGACACCACACCCGCCAGCGTGCCAAGCAACATAACCGGCTTGCGCCCCAGGCGTTCCATCAGCCACGTAGCAGGCTTTATAGCCAGGACCGTTCCAACTACCACAAGGCCCACGGGCAAGGTTGCCCACTCAGGTGATGGCGCCAGAAGACGTCCGTGAATGCTTCCGATAAAGACGATGAAAGGCGCTGTACACATGGCAAGCGCCTGGGCGGCGACCAGTATCCATACATTGATCGGCATTGGGTGGGCCTATTTCTTGCGGTAGATGATCCCTGGGTGGCACTGCACCATTTCGTAGAGATGAGGCAACCCGTTCAGCGATTCCGATGCTCCCAGTATCAGGTAACCACCGGGATTGAGAGTGGCATGGATACGGGTCAGGATGTCCTTTTTAAGCTCTGCCGAAAAGTAGATCAGTACGTTCCGGCACATAACAATGTCAAACTTCCCGAGCATGTAACGTTCAAGCAGGTTCAGCTCCCTGAATTCCACCATGCTCTTGATTTGCGGTCGGATCTGCCAACTGCCATTCATGGCGGGAGTGAAAAACTGCTTTTGCCGCTCGGGTGACAGACCCCGGCCAATGGCGATCATTTCGTACTCGCCACGGCGCGCAACCTCTAGAACGCTTTTGGAGATGTCGGTGGCGGTGATCTTCACATCCCGCAGCCTGCCCGGCCGCTGGCGACGAAATTCTTCAATAATCATCGCTACCGAATAGGGCTCCTGGCCTGTCGAACAGGCTGCAGACCAGATACGAAGTGACTGCGCTGATTTTCTGTCGCCGAATTCCGGCAGCAGCTTTTCCTGCAGGATGCGGAACGGGTGATTGTCCCGAAACCAGAGGGTTTCATTCGTCGTCATCGCGTCGATCACGACTTCCTTCAAACTGCTACGTCCGGTTCGCTTCACGCGATCCAGCAGATCACCCAGGGTACTTAGCTTGTTCTCTTCCATGATCCGCCGTAAACGGCTTTTTACCAGATACTGCTTGTTATCCCCGAGCAAAATGCCACACGCATCCTGCAGGAATGATTTAAAGGCCTCGTATTCCTGTGGCGTTATTTCAGCTTTCATTGGATCTCATTATCGAGTGAGTCGGGAGTAACGGAGGAGCGTCACTGCTCGCGGTCAACAATTTCCATGACTCTTTCAGCCAGCTCATCGGGGCTGAATTTAGCCATGAAATCGTCAGCGCCCACCTTCTGCACCATCGCCTTGTTAAACACGCCACTCAGGGACGTGTGCAGCATGATAAATACATCCTTGATTGCAGGCTCATTTTTACACTTGGTGACCAGAGTGTACCCGTCCATTTCCGGCATTTCGACATCGGATATGATCAAACACAGGTGATCGATGGCGCGGGAGCCATCTGCCGTAACTTCTTTTAGGTAATCCAAGGCCTGCTTGCCATCATTTTTTGTCACCACTTCCATACCGATAGCCGTGAGGCAACGCTCGATCTGACGTCGGGCCACTGCGGAATCATCCACGACAAGCACTGGCAGATGGCCAGGCACCCGCTCTGAACTACGGTTGCGAACGTCTTCGGTGACATCCTCCTCAAACGGAGAGACTTCAGACAGGATCTTTTCAACATCGATAATCTCAATCAGCTTGTCTTCAAAGTGCGTTACCGCTGTCAAGTAAACGTCTTTGCCCGCACCCTTGGGTGGCGGCAGGATGTCTTCCCAGTTCATATTCACGATGCGGTCGACACCAGCCACCAGGAAACCCTGGGTTTTTCGGTTGTACTCAGTAATGATCACGAAGCTGGTGGCCATCTCTTCCTTGGGAATACCGGGAAGCCGGATTGACATACCAAGGTCAATGATAGGGATGGTCTCGCCACGAATATGGGCCACGCCCCGAACCATAGGGCGACTGTTCGGCAACGACGACAGCCTGGGGCACTGCAACACTTCCTTGACCTTGAAGACGTTGATGCCGTACATCTGCCGGCCACGAAGGCGAAATAACAGAAGCTCCAGACGATTCTGGCCCACCAGCTGGGTGCGCTGATTTACACTGTCCAATACCCCTGCCATCGTTTATATCTCCCACTCGAAACGTCTTGCTGCCGGCACGCATCTTGCTGCGTTATTCTAGAAAGTCGCGTGGAACCGGCTATGTGCCGGTTTATTGACTCACTCGATAGGCTTAACGGCCGAATCCGGAAATCATTAGGATATTCCTGAACTCGGGGCTTTACCCGGTTAATGACAGCATAGGACAAACTGCCGCGTATGCGCATTACCAATTTCGCCATCATATTGTTATTCGCCGTAACAGCCGGCCCGGCAATGGCCTCCACGACCACGGCCGAACAAATTCAAAGCAGCGCGGAACAATTTCTGGAGGCATTTTCAGAGGCTCAGGCAAACGAAGGCTTTACGGTTTCCCACGATACTGGCCAACTCGACGCACGCCTCTCGCTCGCAACCTGTGATACCCCACTCAGCGTATCGTTCAGCGGCGACCCCTGGAGAACCACCCAACCCTCGCTACTGGTTTCCTGCGAGGGCGAGCGCCCCTGGCGCATGTTCCTTCCGGTATCCGTCACGATAACCGGTGAAGCCATGGTCGCCGCCCGCCCCCTGGGGCGCGGCGAACGACTGACAAAAGCGGCAATACAGTCGGATAACGTGGTGGTGAATTCGATTCGACGGGGCGCAATAACCAATGTCGACCAGTTAATGGGCATGGAAATGCGCCGCGGCGTGAACGCCGGTACCGTATTTACACCGGATTTGGTGCTGGCTCCGGCAGCGATCGAACGCGGAGACCATGTTATCATCAGCGCCCGCAGCGGAAATTTTTCGGTAAACTCAAGGGGTAAGGCCCTGGCTAGTGCCGGGATTGGAGAACAGGTTCTGGTTGAGAACCTCTCGTCCTCCCGCACCGTGCGTGCCCGTGTGACTGCTCCCGGGCATGTCGAGATTCCCATGTAACCTCGTTCCCGGCATTGATTCACCGGAAACGGCAATCTGTTGCCGGTTTTTTGGAAAGATGACAAGAGTGTCATTTAACTCTTGCAAAAATCGCTAAAGAAACGTCAGGCCATGCCGATAGACAGGTATGAAATTTTGGAGCCGCCCAACGCGGCCGACCAGTTAAGCAGGTAACGTTATGTCAGTTGACTTTAATGGAATAGGCCCAGGCCAGGTCAACACCCAGAAAACCACGGCCGATAAATCTTCCGCTACCCAGAGCACTCAGCCCTCTACAGCTGAGCAGGCAAAGACCCAGGCGCAAGGCGCCCGTGGTGAAAATGTCAATTTGAGCAGCCAGGCGAAGAACCTGAAACAGCTCGAACAAAAGCTCGGCAGTTATCCGGAAATGGACGATGACCGTATCGAGCAGATCCGCTCTGCCCTTGAAAGCGGCTCCTACAAGGTTGATGCAGAGAAACTGGCCCAGAAAATGCTTGAGATGGATGAAAGCATTTTCGGGTGAGTAGATCATGGCCGCAATTGATGAACTGAAAGACCTTTTATCTCAGGATATCCGTCAACTCGAATCCCTGGCGGACGTCCTGCAGCAGGAAAAAGCCTGCCTTTCCACATCTGATATCCGTAAACTCGAATCACTGACTGGCGAGAAAAACACTCTGTTGGGTCAGATTCGTGAACGGGCCAAACTCAAAATCCGCCTTCTGGTGTCGATGGGGTTTCGACCTGAAAACGGAGCACCCTCACGGTTTATTCTCAGCGCCGGCCTGTCAGATGTTTACGACTTGTGGCGGGAGGCCGACGAACGCCTTAAGACCTGTCACCAGTTGAATAGCAATAATGGGCGGGTTGTCAGTCACCTTCAGAAGCGCCTTTCACGTCTTACTGATATATTCCGCGGCGTTTCCGGGCACCAGACCCTCTACGGTGCTCAGGGCGAGCAAAAGGCCGTATCACACCGTACCGTTCTGGCGAGCGCCTGACGGCTTCTGGGCTCCGCAAACGTCGGAGCCCAACGCATCCCATCAGCGAGTATAGATCGTCATCTGTGAATCGGGATGGAAGCGGATATTGTCGAGTGCAATGTTCCCCATGGACGGTCCCTGACTGCCGCTGACCCGTATATTGTCCATGCGGATCTGTTCGATCCTTTCCGGGAACGCCAGGGTGAGTCCGCCATCGTCACGAACCATGTAACGGGGAACATCATCCCGATAATGCACACCGGATATCGTCAGATCAGAATCCAGGAAGTTCAGCACCGGCACGAAAATGTTCGCTGTTAGTTTCAGGCCTTCGATGACATCCGGATCAACCTCTCCTGTCCCGTCGTTACTTCCGGTCATGGCAGATACCGTGGCGATACGATCCAACAAGGATTGATCACCCTGCCCCGACACGCCGGCCATCTCGTCGTCATTAAGCGGCGCCAAACCGGCACGCTCGTACAATTGCGCGGCGTCCGTAACGTCTCGTGAATCATTCGTGGTGCTGCCAGCGGCAAAACTGACCAATGGCTGAAAAGGCAATACCGCCATAGTGACCAGTGCAGCCGCGTTGCGGTAACGGGATTGGTGCTTGAGAACCCGATGCAACTCGCGCTCGGTAATCCAGCCGGACTGTATAAACACCTCGCCGAGCCGCTGACCGGTCTCATGCTGTAGGCGCAGGCCCTCTTCCAACTGAATTTCGGAAAGGTATCCCCGGTTTATCAGCAACCGACCGAGACGGGATTTTTCTTCGAAGCCCTGACGGATTTTCAAGGTATGCCTCCAATAGCTTCACAGTGATTGCCGTACAACCTGGCCCGGTCAGAGTGCATCAATGCCACTGATGCGATAAAAGGTTAGCTGATAGTCATGAACTCCGCAGGGAATATGCCCGACTTGACAAGTATTATCTGCTAACATCCTGCAACAGACTGGATTCATGGGAACAGTATCGCAGCAAACATTCCCGAAGCTACCTACTATTCCCTGAACTAACTACGTGAGCCATTATAGAATGACAAATTTCGTAAAACCGTTTCGTTATGTGATGCAAATCGCTCTATCTGTAACCTTCATGCTGGGTATCGGCAACTGCCTGGCGGCAGAAGGGCAACAGGGTGAGCAGCCCCAGGTGATTATTGAAACCAGCGAAGGTGCCATTGAGGTGACCCTGCGCCCGGACATCGCTCCCGAGACCGTTGATAATTTTATTACCTATGCCAAAAACGGGTTCTACGAGGGAACGCTGTTCCATAGGGTCATTCCAGGTTTCATGATCCAGGGCGGCGGTTTTGATCAGGATCTAAACCAGAAGCAGACCCGTAGCCCCATCCGGAACGAAGCCAGGCCAACCGCCAAAAACCTTCGCGGTACGATCGCCATGGCCCGCACAAGCTCACCGGACTCCGCCACATCCCAGTTTTTTATCAACCTGACCGACAACGATTTCCTGAACGCAGGTGTTCGCGGCCCGGGCTACGCGGTATTTGGCAAGGTGACAGGGGGAATGGGTGTTGTGGATGCCATCGCCAGCAAGAAAACGGTGAGATCCCGAGGCATGGCGGATGTACCCCAGGAACCCGTCATTATTCGTAGCGTTTCGGTCCGGCAAACCGATACCGCGGCAGAGTAGCCCATCAAGCCTACTGACCGGATACGATGATTGTGACTGACCCCAGGCTACCGTCCATTGAAACCGCCGACATTGATTGGAGCAGTGGCGCACCCCGCTGTCGCCGCTTTGGCGATGTTTACTTCTGCAGCGAGAACGGCCTTGAAGAAGCGCGGTATGTGTTTATCGGCCAGAACCGGCTTCGCGAACGTTTCTCCTTATTGCCCGCAGCCTCCTCCTTCGTCATCGCGGAAACTGGGTTTGGCACTGGCCTGAATTTCCTCGCAGCCTGGCAAGCCTGGAATGAAACAGCCACACCACGCAACGGCTGCCTGCATTTCGTCTCCGCCGAACGCCACCCGTTGACTCCGGAGGACCTTGCCCGAGCACTTACGATGTGGCCGGAGCTCAAGGTTTACGCTGACCAACTGCTTGAACAATATCCTGCCCCCATCACCGGCACCCATCGCTTGGTACTCGCCGGCGGTCACGTCAGGCTGACCCTGTTTTTCGGCGACGTAGCCGATGCCTGGCGTGAGCTGGATTTTCAGGCGGATGCCTGGTTCCTGGACGGTTTCGCGCCCGCTAAAAATCCGGGCATGTGGACGAGTGAAGTCATCGACGCGATGCCGGGCCACAGCAAGCCCGGCGCGACGGTCGCCACCTTTACATCCGTTGGCGAGGTGCGGAGACGGCTGATTGCTGCTGGCTTCGCCATGCGAAAAGCACCCGGATTTGGCCAGAAATGGGACATGTTGACCGGCACACTGGGTGATGCCACCAGCCCCGGAACACCACCAGCCGCGAATGATGTTGAATCCATTGCCATCATCGGCGCCGGGGTTGCCGGCAGCCTGCTCGCCCGGAATCTGGCGGAGCGGGGATTGCATGTCACGGTGATTGACCAGGCTCAAGAGGCTGGAACAGCCGCCTCTGGCAATATCCAGGGTGCGCTGTATGTCAAACTGGGCATTGAGTTCAACGATCAGGCAAAGCTCGGTCTCTCATCGTTGCTGTTCAGTCAACGTTACTATCAACAGTTCGGCGGGGAGCACTGGCATCCTTCCGGGCTTGTTCAACTGGCGCACAGTGATAGCGAGCAAGACCGTCAGAACCGCTTCATCGCCCGCAACGACTATCCAAGCGCCGTATTGCAGCAGATCAGCCCGGAACAGGCGTCTGAGCTTGCCGGCATTCCGCTGACTCGGGGAGGCCTCTGGTTTCCTCGCAGTGGATGGCTTGAACCCGGCGGCCTTTGCCGGGATTTGATAGAGCACGAGCGGATCTTTCAATGTTTTGGGTTTGACGTCCACCGACTTACTCCCTGCAACGGCAAATGGCATATCGCAGGTAACGGCGAGCAGGATGTTGTGGTCGACCGGGTGGTGATATGCGCCGGCCATCAGACACCGGACCTGATTCCGTTGAAGGGCGGCTTCCGTTTTCGTGCGATTAGAGGGCAAGTAACCCACTTGCCTGCGAAGGCGGTCAATTGCCCTGATGTAGTGGTATGTGGATCAGGGTATCTCAATCCCGCCCACGGTGGCATGACACTGGCGGGTGCCACCTTCGATCTTCATGACTCATCGCCAACCCTTTCCACCGAAAGCCACCGGGATAACCTTTCAATGCTGGATGCGATGGTTCCAGGCTCGGTAAACAGGGATTCAGGCGACGTTGATCCGGCGAAACTCGATGGCAAAGTCGGGTTTCGATGCACAACCCATGATTATCAGCCGGTCGCTGGTCCACTAGTGGACGCTTATGGGCAACCATTGGAAGGCATCAACCTGTTTACCGGCTTGGGCAGCAAGGGGTTGAGTTACGCTCCCCTGCTCGCAGAGTACCTTGCCGACCGGCTCTCCGGGCAGCCTGTCTGCCTCCCCGGATCCCTGGCAAAACGGGTCGCGACGGGCCGCTGCCACCGCGTGGAAATAACAGAGCAGGAAACTATTAGCGCCTGAAGAAATCAAATTGTCTGCCGATAACCGGAGAAGGCCCTGTTGTAACCGGAGCAGATCATTATGTCCATTCATGTCAGTGAACCCGGCAGACCCGTTGGGACACGCCTGCCGGAGATATTCCGGGGCCGCCGCGTAGGTGACGTTACAGAACTGAGCGAATCCCACAATATCGATGTTCAGCACAGTGAGGCAACCGACGCCGAGTTCCAGCTTGCCGCCCGCTCCGGACGGCAGCGTGCCATTGAGGAATACGGTGCCGCAGCGTCCGGTGAACCCAAAGAGCGGCGGGCCTACCTGCCGGTATCCCAGATCTGCACCCCCGCCCTGCACTCTCTGCCAGCCACCGCAAGCGTTGCTGACGCGATGGAAGCCATGGATGAAAACGGCGTCAACCATCTCGTGATTACCGCAGACGGTAACGTAGCAGGGCTTGTGGATCTACGCTGGTTGCTAGCCTGGCTCCACGAAACCGATGCAAACGCCATGAGCGCGAGCTTCGTGAATATCGAACTACCCGCCTTCCTGACCTCGTCGCCCGAGACCGATGCCCACCAGTTGGCAAGGCTGATGCTCGCTCACCAACTGAATGCGGCCCTGGTGGTTGATGAGAGGGGCCAGTCAGCAGGTATCGTCACCAGCACCGATTACCTGAAGTTGTACGCCAACGCCAGCCGGCACGAGGGTAGCGTATAGCAGTGGGCACATCGCCCGCATTCGATTAATGCAACGGCAGCCCCTCTCCAGTAAACAGCCGAACCTCCCAGGTCTCAGAGGCACCACTGACGATTTTGACCAGGGCTGTTATTTCGTCATCGCGGTAGTTTTCAAGCCGTTCTATTTCACCCTCAGCACCCACCAGTGGCAACTGAGTTCTCCATTCCCGGCTGCTGTCAGTGTCATCATCGCTGTTTTCTTCCAGTGAAATTCTCGCCAGGATCGGCTGAGTCTGGCTGTTTCCCTCGCTTTCGCTGAAATTACCGTTGGTACTTCCTGCAACCAGAATGTCCCGGTCGTAAGTGCGCACCGCACGTAAAGACTCAGTGGATGCATCATCCAAGTCATTGAACGTAAAGGCGCGAGTGACATCTCCCAACGCCGTATAGGACAATGCAAACCCGGCCTGGCTGTTGATCTGACGGCGCTTCAGTGAGCGGTTCCCATCGCCAGACTCGACGCTATAGTTGCCGGTACTCTGGCCCACCAACCAGACATTGTTGGTCCCGTAGATGCCGCCGGAGAGATCTTCGTTGCCAGCGGTTCCACGCTGCCTGACGTTAATTGTACTGTCTGCGCTGGAGGCAATATAAAAGAACGCGTCTTTTCCGCCAAGTTGGGGTTGGCCACTCACCGCGCCTGAGGAATCCCCGATCAGCAGCGGACTGCTGGTGGACGTACTGCCTCCTACAACCGACTCATCATGCCCTGCCGACCCGACCTGTCGTATCCAGGCAACCACCGGCACAACCGAGTTGCCGTCAACGGTAGTGTCAATTCTCTGGAGAAAACTGTCCACACCACCAGCAGCGTTTTCGTTCGTCCACTGGCCATTGGTTTCGCCGGCGTTTACAACGTAACCACCGTCTTCATCAATCCCGGTCCACCGGGGAAAATCATCACCGGATGTGCCGGTCACGATGCCCCAAACCGGTACATAACTGTCCGGATCCTGAGCGGTGTCAAAAAAGTACAGCAAGGTATGAACATCCACACCATTGCCGCCAGGGGCACCGTCCGGTGTCTGTTCACTGCCGAACGACACGACGAATTCGTAGCGGGTAACGTCGTCATCTCCTTCCTTAAAGTTACGTTCGACAAAACCGATAACCGGTTCCCCACCCTGGGCAATAGCGGCCTCTGACAACGGCTGCTCCGTTACTGCCCCTTTCTGCGTGACGATACGCACCCAGGGACGGTCACCATCATCGATACGATAGCCTGCAATGAAAAGACGACCGTTGTGCCCGAAGGCCGTGTCGGTGGGAACAAAGGCCGCACTGTTGCCCACCTCAATCGGTGAAGTCAGTTCGTTGATGTTCACCCGCAGTTTGTCCGCATCCGCCGAGGCCGCGAAATTCTCCCTTCCGGACTGATAACGTTCGTCCAGACCCAAAAGAAGGAAACGATCGTTTTCCAGCTGGCCGTTGGTGTAGTCGTCGGGAATGCGGATACGAAAGCGCATTTCCTCAACGCCCTCGGCAAAGGTCAGAAGATCCCCTTCCACCCACTCGCCATTCCCGTCCCGGACTTCCACAAGGAAATCCTCGCCCAGAATCACATCGGAGTCATCATCCTCTCCAAGTTTCACGCTATAAGCACCGGCTCGTTCACCGCTGATTAAAGCAACATACTCGCGAACTTCGCCGACATTAAGCGCATCGCGGGTACCGCCGGCCTCGGTTTCCAGGCGCACTGTTGGCTCATTGTCCGCAATCCGCAGTAATTCCCTGACACCGGAATTGGAACTGCCAAGCCCGGCGAGGCCGGACCGCACCTCGGTCAGTCGGATGTTCAGGGTTTCCAGGGGTTCGGCCTCGGTGTCCTCGATAACTTCCAGGCGGATGTAACATTCGGTGATTCCGGGCTCCAGAGTAATCACCCCCTTGGACAGGAACCCATCATCGTCTGGCTGATACTGAAGATAGGAAGGCACTGGTAAGGTCGGTTCGCTCTGCGTCCCCAAACCAACAATGTCCTTGCCGATGATCGCCTCGTTGTCGTTGGCGGCGCCATTTTCACAACGCTGATGAGGGGGATCAATATCCTCGTCACAGCGTTGTGGATTAAAGCTGGAGTCCAGCTCAAAGGCCACCGACACACGGGTGACAGAAGGCTGATCAAGCAGTACCCGCACAAGAACGGGATAGGTGGCGCTGGTGCGTTGAACGGTTTTAACGACGGCGCCATCATCGTCGTACTCGTTCACCTCATATGTCTGTCGACCGATTTCTCCGATCTCCGGAGCCTCGCACCGATTATCCCGTTCCTCCGGCGCCTCGAACGCCTCTCCCTCGGTAAAATCGTCGATGGCCAGGCTGAGCACGTTTTCCCGGACCTCAATGTCAAATGGCTGTGTACCGGCCGCACGGCCATCATTGCCAACCAGAGTGATGTTCTCCGTAGTGCCGAGGTCATCACGGCCTCTCGAGCCACCGGTCAGCCCCGGAACGCCCCGCATGATGACGCCCTGGCGTGCCTTGTTGCTGGTGTCTTCCAGCGCCAGCCAGGACGGTGCATTGGTGAGTGAATAATCGAGAATATCGTCGCTGTCGAAAGCGCCAAAATTGTAGGCGTATTCAACGCCCAGATAAGCTTCGTCCGGCGGTGTTCCCAGAATGTAGGGGTCTTCGGCGTCCTGTTCGGTCTTGCAACCGCCAATGACAACCAGGATCAGTGACAGCAGGGCAAGACAGCCCCCGCGAGGAAAACAGCGAAGAGCACAGGAGAGGCAAGAGAGCGAATCGGCGCGCATGAAAAAGTCCGTTTCAGAGCATTGTTTTTATAGGTGCTTTACACACCGTTACAGAACAAGCTCATGGTAATCAATTTCACGGAGGCAGGATCTGCGCGAGTTCTCAGATTCTGGCCACGGACGAACCATCGTGTGCGCCGTGGCCAGAGGTTTATTCCAGGCCGTGGGTGCCAAGAAAATCGACGAAGGCGGACTCGTCCATTACCGGGACTCCCAAATTCTCGGCCTTCGTCAGCTTCGAACCGGCGGCTTCGCCGGCAACAACACAGGAGGTCTTGCCGGAGACGCTTCCCGCTACTTTGGCCCCAAGGGACTCCAATTTTGCCTTGGCGTCATCCCTCGTCATGTCGGACAGTGACCCCGTCAGTACCCAAGTCTCTCCCTTCAGCGGCTTTTCACTGGCGGTGATCTCTTCGGTCTGCCATTGAACCCCAGCGTCTTTCAGGGCCTGAATGGTTTCCTGGTTGTGGGTCTGGTCGAAGAAACTACGAATGTGGCCGGCGACAATGGGCCCAACGTCAGACACCGACTGCAGGGCATCCTCGTCAGCCTCACCAATGGCTTCCAGGGTGCCAAAGTGGCTGGCCAGGGCCTTGGCGGTTGCCTCGCCCACCTCCCGAATACCAAGGGCATACAGGAATTTCCAAAGGACCGGGTGGCGGGAGCGATCAATGGCATCGATCAGATTACCCGCGGATTTATCACCCATACGTTCAAGACCCGTCAAATCGGCTTTCTTTAACAGGTAAAGATCCGCAACCGTGGTGACCAGTTCCCTGTCCACCAGAATATCAATCCACTTGTCCCCTAGCCCTTCTATGTCCAGCGCCTTTCGGGATGCATAGTGCCGGATGGCCTCCTTACGCTGTGCCGGACAGAACAGCCCGCCGGAACAGCGGGCCACTACCTCGCCCTCGATCTGCACAATGTCAGACTGGCATACCGGGCAGGCGTCCGGAAGCTGGACCTCACGGGCATTGTCAGGGCGCCGTTCGGTCACAACCTTGACCACTTGGGGAATCACATCCCCCGCCCGTCGAACGAACACGGTGTCTCCGATACGGACACCCAGTCGCTGGATTTCGTCCATATTATGCAGAGTGGCATTGCTTACGGTGACGCCTCCCACAAATACCGGCTTGAGCCGGGCGACTGGTGTGATCGCGCCAGTACGGCCGACCTGGAATTCCACGTCTTCAATGACCGTCAGTTCTTCCTGCGCCGGAAATTTCTGGGCAATGGCCCATCGGGGGGCACGGGAGACGAACCCCAACTGCCGCTGCAATGCCAGGCTGTTTACCTTGAAGACAATGCCATCGATTTCATAAGGTAGGCTGGCACGCTTATCCATCAGCTCATTGTAAGCCTGCAGACAGTCCCCCGCACCGGTCGCCCGACGCATCTCAGGGTTGATCCGGAAACCCCAGGCACCAACCTGTTGCAGCCCTTCCCAATGGGTGGCGGGCAGCCGGCTTTCGTCCTCAAGCGCGACACTGTAGGCGCACAATTCGAGTGGACGTCGGGCCGTCACGGTGGGCTTTTTCTGTCTCAGACTGCCGGCGGCAGCATTACGGGGGTTAACAAACGTCTTCTCTCCCTTGTCCGCCAGACGTTTGTTCAGGGTTTCGAACCCTTCCCGGGGCATATACACCTCTCCCCGGACCTCCACCAGCTCAGGGATGTTGTCACCACGAAGTCTCAGGGGCACCGACGGGATGGTACGGATGTTGGCGGTGATATCCTCACCTGTATAGCCATCACCGCGTGTAGCGGCCCGGGTCAGCACGCCAGATTCGTAATGAAGACTAACCGCCAGCCCATCCAGCTTGGGCTCGCAGACATACTCAATGTCTTCTTCGGTCTTGAGCCGATCTCTCACCCGGCGGTCAAAGTCCCTCAGTTCTTCATCACTGAACGCATTGTCCAGGGAAAGCATGGGGATACGATGGACAACTTCCTCAAAGGTGGTTTCCACCGATGCCCCCACCCGGCGAGTGGGGGTATCAGGCGTCACAATATCGGGGTATTGCGCTTCGAGGTCCTGTAATTCCCGAAACAGGCGGTCGTACTCGGCATCCGGAACCCGGGGATCGTCCAGAACATAGTACTGATAGTTATACTCAGTGATGATATCCCGGAGTTCTCCGGCCCGGCTGATAACGTCGGGAGAGGCTTTGGTCATTGTCTGGGGGATCGTTGTTTACGTTCAAATTCGCGGATGCGTTGGCGGCAGTGTTCAATGGTTTGCGGGGTCATCACGCTGCGGCGCTCGTCCTTCAGTTCACCGCCAAGATTGCGCACCACGCACTGCGCCGTTTCCAGCATGAACTCAAAGGCCTGCATGGAATTGGTAGGCCCGGGCATGCTCATAAAGAAGCTGATACCCGGCGTCGACAGGGCTGGCATATCCTCGGGCTTGAAGGTACCGGGCTCAACAGCACTGGCCACGCTGAACTGCACCGGACTGGTGGTATCTGACTGTTCGTGGCGATGGTAGATATCCATGTCGCCATGTTCCAGGCCACAAGCTTCGAACAGCGCCTTGAGTTTGGTGCCCTCGAAATTCTGCTCACTTTTCGCCAACACATTGATAACCACCACTTCCCGGGCCTCCGGCCGGTTGGCTCCGGCGAGGGGCTGCCCGGATTGCCGTGCTGTGGCTTCCCGCCTTGCCGTGTCTTCCTCGACCTCGGTGGTTACCGTGGGGGGAACCTCTTCGTGGTCCGGGCCAGAATCCGCTATGTCGGTTTCCGGCTCCTCGTCTACGGCCCCCCAACCGATGTCAGAATCGTAGTCAACGTCACTGGGTTCACTGGCGGCCAGATTTTCCGGCTCCGGTTCACGCTCTGCAGTCAGCTCTTGGGAGTCATCCTTACCCGTCGCGCCGGCGCTGCTGACCACCGGCCTGGTCGGTTTGGGCTCGGGCTTGGCGAAACGGCTCTTTTCCGGTTTGACGTAGCCGCGCTCTTCCAGCGTGTCACGTGAAATGGTTCGCGCCCCACCATTTGGGAGCTCAGGGTTGTAGTCCTGGTCCAACGGGGAATCGTCGAGATCGTCCGCGCCCATGCCAGAGGATATCGCGATTGATTCCTTACGGGCGCGCCTCATCCGGCGCAGGCCATCAATCACAATACCGAGTATAACCAGGGTACCGATGGCAATTAACCATTCCCTAAGAGACATAGTGGTGCTGTCCTGTTTGCAGATCAGATATCGTTGCTACTCTAAGAAAAGCCTGTAATGAATACAACGCAAACACAGGCCAGATGGCAGTTTTGTCATTTTTGCACGAACCTTGACCGCCTGTCCGCCAGCGACATGTCATCATGCTTCAGCCAACGCGGCAGCCTCGTCAACATCTACCGATACCAGCCGTGAGCATCCTGGCTCATGCATCGTGACCCCCATCAGTTGGTCGGCCATTTCCATGGCGATCTTGTTGTGGGTAATGTAGATGAACTGTACCTGTTTTGACATTTCCTTGACCATGTTGGCGTACCGCCCCACGTTGGCGTCGTCCAACGGAGCATCCACCTCATCCAGCATACAGAACGGGGCCGGATTAAGCTGGAAGATGGAGAACACTAATGCAATAGCCGTCAGTGCTTTCTCCCCGCCGGAGAGCAAATGAATGGTGCTGTTTTTCTTGCCCGGCGGCCTTGCCATGATGGCAACCCCTGTTTCCAGCAGGTCCTCACCCGTAAGTTCAAGGTACGCATTGCCGCCGCCGAACACTTTCGGGAACAGCGCCTGAAGCCCCCCATTGACCTGATCGAACGTCTCCTTGAAGCGCTGCCGGGTTTCGCGATCGATCTTGCGTATGGCGTTGTCCAGGGTCTCCAGCGCTTCCATCAGATCTTCATGCTGACTGTCCAGATAGGTCTTACGCTCACTCTGAACCTGATACTCCTCGATGGCCGCAAGGTTGATGGCACCCAGACGCTGAATCCGGGACCCGATTTTCTCGAGGTCTTCGGCCCAGGCTTTCTCGCTGGCATCTTCAGGCAACGTGGACAGCACTTCCTGCAGGCGGACATCCAGTTCCTCGAGCTGCTCCAGGTGATTGCCTGCACGAATCTCCAGGGCCTGGGATTCCATTTTCAGCTTCTCGAGGCTGGCACGGACGTCCTGGATGGTATGTTCTATGCGGCTGCGACTTTGCTCCCGATCACGCACCTCCTGATCAATTTCTTCAAGCGCGTCTCGGGCAGCACCCAACTTTTCCTCTTCAGCCAAGCGCCTGTCCAGCAGGCCTTCCAGCTGCATTTTCAGATCTTCAATGGGCTCTTCGGCGTTTTCGCGGCTTTCACGGAGAATGTCGAGTCGCTCGTCCAGACGCTCTTTCTGCAATTGCATTCGATCAATGGTCTGACGCAAGCCATCGCGCTGGCTGTTCAAAGACTGAAGCTGGAGTTGTAACTGGTGGGCGTGATCGCGATCGTGCCGAGCCTCCTGGCGAAGCCGGTCAAGGTTTTCACGCAGCACGTCCCGACGCTCAAGCAGCCGCTCCTTCTCTTCATCGCTGTCTTCCGTCGATGCCAGGGCCTGCTGCCACTCCTCGCGGGTTTCCAGCAGTTGTCCCTGCTGCTCCTCGAGATTCATGGACACGTCAGCAAGATCGTCACGAATGCGTTGAAGCCTCGCATCAATCTGTTCCGCACGCGCCTTCAGACCACTGATCTTGGATGACAGGGTGGCGAGTTCCCGATCAGCATCCGCCAGCCGGCCCTGGGCATCGTCCCTGGCAGCTTCCGCCCGTTCTGACTGTTCCAGCAACCGGTCCAGATTATCGGTGGCGGCTTCCAGGGAGGCTTCCGCCTGCTCCAGCTCTGCTGTCAGTGCGGTGACTTTCTTCTGGCGTTCGATTACGCCAATCTGGGCTGCGTCGGAATCGGGCATCAACACCCAGTCAGCGGACAACCAGGCACCCTCGGGGGTAATGACACTCCTGCCCGGCGCCAAACCTTTCTGCCGTTCCAGTGCGTCCTCCATGGACTCCGCGGTATCAACAAGCGCCAGCAAGGATGCCATGCCCCCGGCACCGGATACTTTGCTTGCGAGCCCCGTTAATGGACCATTGGCGCTGGAGTCACTATTCACCAGGGCCAAACCTCGGGGAGCATCAGCCATGTTGGCATGCACTGCTCCCAGCCCCGGTACGCTCAGCCCCTGGCTGAAACGCCCAATTACCTGCTCTACCGCAAATTCCCAGCCATCGTCGATACGAAGCTGCGTGGCCAGTCGTGGGCTGTCGCTAAGGCTGTGTTCATTGAGCCAGGCCTGCAGGGTGTCGTCCTGGCTGCCCATCTGTTCATCCAACAAGGCCTGCTGGGATTCAAGCGAAGCCCTCAGACTCTGGACCTGCTGGCGCGCCTCTGTGGCAGCCTGCTCTGCGTCCCGCTGGTGGTGGCGTGCCTCCTGGAGTTCGTCCTGGACAACGTTGATTCGCTCCGAGGCTTCCTCCCTCTGAAGCTCCAGGGTTTCCTGCTGCTCCAGCAGGTCGTCCAGTTCCGCCCGATCAACCTGCCCTTCAAGCAAATCCTGTTCTTCACGAAGCCGTTGTTGACGGGTGCGCAGTTGTTCAATGGCATTTTCCTGGGAACGGATACTGGACTGGGCCAGTTCCGCCTGTCGGCGCGCATCCGCTGAACGGGAACTGAAATCCTCCCAGTTGTGCTGCCATTCGCTCATGGCATCCTCGGCACTCTGGAGCTTTTCTCCGGATTCCTCCGATTTCAGGACCAGCGCCTCCTGTTCGGGCTCCAACATATCCAGTTCTTCCTGGATGCCCGCCAGTTTCTCTTCATCCTGTTCCAGTTCCCGAGCCAGTTCGCGCTGATTGGCCATGGCCTGGTCCAGTTCCGCGGCCGTCTGGCGGCTGCGCTCTCGTTGGTGCTCAAGGCTCTGCTCAATGCGGGCAATATCGGCACCGGCTTCGTAGTAACGCGCCTGCGCCCGATTGAAATGTTCGTTACGTTCCTGATGCCCGTCCCGCAGGGATTCAAGAGCTGTTTCCAGGCTGACACGTTCAGACAGCTGCTTCTCGAGCTCGAGCTCGGACTCCCGGATGCGAGTGCGCCAAGTCTGAAGATCGGTGTCCAGGGACTGCCAGCGCAACACCGTCAGCTCGGCCTTTTTCTGGCGCTCTTCTTGTTTGTAGGCTTTGTACTTTTCCGCCGACTGAGCCTGACGCTCAAGGTGTTGCAGCTGCCTGCCAAGTTCGTCCCGAAGATCCGTCAGGCGTTCCAGGTTCTCCTGGGTCCGGCGGATGCGGCTTTCGGTTTCCTTGCGGCGCTCCTTGTACTTGGAGATACCCGCCGCTTCCTCGATATACACCCGCAACTCTTCCGGCTTGGCCTCGATCAACCGCGAGATCATCCCCTGCTCGATGATGGCGTAGCTGCGGGGGCCCAGCCCGGTCCCGAGGAAAAGATCGGTAATGTCACGGCGCCGGCATTTGGAGCCGTTCAGAAAGTATTCCGACTGCCCCTCTCGGGAAACACGGCGGCGTACCGAAATTTCATTGAAACGTACGAACTCGCCGGGCGCCGAACCGTCGCTGTTGTCGAACACCAGTTCTATGGAGGCCTGGCCGACCGGTTTACGCGCACTGGAACCGTTGAAGATAACGTCCGACATGGACTCGCCACGCAGATATTTGGCCGAGCTTTCCCCCATCACCCAGCGCACCGCATCGATGATATTGGACTTGCCACAACCGTTAGGACCCACGACCGCTGTCATGTTGGACGGAAACGGCACCGTGGTCGGGTCAACGAAAGATTTGAAACCGGATAACTTGATGGACTTCAGGCGCATATCAGGCGCTCACCTCTTCCCTGAGAATACTCAGTACCTGTTCACGCTGATGTTCGCCAAACTCACAGATGGCGGTTTCAAGGCCGGCGGCGTCGTCATGCACCGCTGCGTCCGCAAGTTGCCGGAAAAACCGCCCGGTTTCCGCCAGTTCATCGCGGAAGTTCTCCAGTGCGACGAAATAGGTCCGGCTGATCGCAGGCCGGAAATTTTCCAGGGTTTCCTCAAGGAACGGATTTTCCACCAACCCATAGGCGTAGCGCATTACCCCGAATCCGGCATCAATGACCTGCTCGGCAGCATCTCCGCCGGAGGAGTTGAGTGCATCAATGACCGCCTGAAGCTCCCGCACCTGACCCATAACGCCAGACAGTTCACTGCCGGACCAACGCTCAAGTACCTTCCGCCCCAGCATGCACAGTAAATCAATGTAGATATCATAGAGGCTGTTGACCAGCTCCGGAGTCAAACGGGACACCACGGCACCACGGCGAGGAAAGATATCCACCAGATGACGGCGTTGGAGAATCAACAACGCCTCGCGCACGGAACCGCGACTGACATTCAGCTCACCGGCAACCTTGAGTTCCTGGATCCGCTCGCCCGGCCTCAGGTCGCCGGTCACGATGCGCTGCCCCAGGTGCTGGGCTATCTGTTCGGAAAGACTTTCGGGGGCCTGAAACCTCATAAAGTTGGTCGCTCACTCGCTACTGGCAGCAAAGAATAAGCGCAGAAGTTTACCACAGGCACCCGCGAGCCCAATCCCCTTGTCGGACATTTTAACGATCTGGTCATGCCGGCAAACGTATGCCGGAAATTTGACGTGCTCGCCATCAAGTCTGTTTTAATCCTTGGAAAATCGAGAACAAAATCGCTATATCTGACTGTTATTGGGCACTAATTTATTTCTGGCCCCAATTATGCTTAACCAGAGAAAATACCTTTACAGGCAGCTTTAAGTGAAACAGATTCCGTCGATCAACAAGTCTGGACCACAACCTCAGAAACTCGCGGCCCTGAGACAGGCGCATCGCGACTGGAATGAATCTCCGGATGTGCTCACAAGGCTGACCCGAAGACTGTCCACGACACTCAGCCTGGAAACACAACTGGCAATTCTGGCTGAAGAGATCGCCAGCGTAGTTCCTTACGACTGCCTGACTTATCGGCATACCATCGGTTCAAGGGATTTTGTCTATGTGACTGGCAAAGGCGGCCCCCACAGCTGTGATTATCGGCTCAATCTCGAAGGCGGTTTCTATGGCACGCTCTCTCTCAGCCGTCGACAAAAATTCACGGAACAGGAGCTCGAAGGCATAGAGCTGATGCTTGCGGCCACCATCTGCCCCATTCGCAATGCCTGCCAGTTTATTGCCATCGAACAGGCGTCACTGACGGATTGCCTGACCGGTGTTCCCAACAAGCGTGCTATGGACGAGGCGCTGTCCCGCGCCAGTTGTCTTGGCGACAGGCATGGAGAGCAGTATTCACTGATCCTGTGCGATCTGGATCATTTCAAGCAGGTGAATGACCAGTACGGCCATGTCGTGGGTGATCACATGCTGAAACTGGCGGCCGCCGAACTCGAGAAGGCTGTCAGAAACTCCGACAGTGTGTACCGCTTTGGTGGGGAAGAGTTCGCCATCCTGCTGGCCCATACCGACGAGGCGAACGCTCGTGACGTTGGCGACCGTATTCGCGAATTCATCAACACCATTGTGGTGAACTGCGGGGATACCAATGTAACGGTTACAGCGAGCTGCGGCGTAGCCATGAGACTGGCAGACGAGACCGCCGACCAGTGGCTCGCCCGCGCCGACGAAGCGTTGTATCGGGCGAAAGCCCATGGCCGCAATTGCACACGGGTTTTCGCCGCTATCAGCAACTGATCAGCGTTTTCCAGACTTTGCCGGTGGCTTGCCTGATGACTTCCGGCCCGTCGACGGGCCAGTACTATCAACCTGCCATCGCGCGCCGCCTGATTTACGCGGACCTGCCCCGGCCTGCTTACGACGCTTACGATCAAGGGTCTTTTGCTCAGACGGCGTCTTGGCCGGAATGTCCACAGGCTTCAAATCGACGGCTTTGCTCAGCGAATCCACGGCTTTCTGATCCAGCTCTTCCCACTTACCAACCGTCAGGCGGCTTGGCAGGAAAATCGGCCCGTAGCGCACACGCTTCAAGCGGCTGACCCTCACACCCTGGGATTCCCAAAGCCTGCGCACTTCACGATTACGGCCTTCCAGAAGCGTCACATGGAACCATTGGTTGATTCCCTTTCCTCCGGCCTCGCTGATATCCGAAAACTTCGCCATACCGTCGTCGAGCTGCACGCCCTCAGACAATCTTTTGATCATCGCCTCATCCACTTCGCCAAATACCCTGACCGCGTACTCTCGATCAATCTGGCGCGACGGATGCATCAGACGGTTGGCAAGTTCCCCGTCGGTGGTGAACAGCACCAGACCGGTGGTATTGATGTCGAGTCGCCCAATGGCAATCCAACGGTGATCGCGGAGCCGGGGAAGACTGTCGAATACCGTCGGTCGTCCTTCCGGGTCGCGTCGCGTGGTAACCTCACCTTCCGGTTTGTTGTAGATGAGTACACGCCTGACCACCTCGGCCCCGGCCGCAATGTCCAGGCGCTTGCCATCCAGCTCAATGCGATCATCAACCGTGACTTTCTGCCCCGGCTCAACCGGATTCCCATTGATGCTCAGGCGACCGGCTTCGATCCAGGACTCGACTTCCCGACGCGATCCCACACCGGCTCGTGCCAGTAGCTTCTGGATGCGCTCCGGGCCGGAAACGGTGGTTTCATCCGGCTGCCGCTGTTCGGGTTTTCTGGGGCGATTGGCCGCCATGGATCTATCCTTAAAGAGTGACTGACGCCGGTGGCATCAGTGAAGTGTTTGTCCTGGCGCGTTATCGGGATTGGAGTCATCCCCATCGTCACCAGTATTCCGGGCCGGAGATTCAAATTCGATCTCGGCCTGCATGTTCTTTTCGATTTCCCGACCGATCTCTTCCAGATCCCGGATTTCTGACAAGGGCGGCATCTGGTCCAGACCTTCCAGATTGAAATAGTCCAGAAACTGACGGGTGGTGGCATACATAGCAGGCCTACCCGGCACGTCGCGGTGCCCGACTACCCTCACCCACTCCCGCTCAAGCAGCGTACGGACAATGTTGCTGCTGACGGTGACGCCCCGAATATCCTCAATCTCACCGCGGGTTATGGGCTGGCGATAGGCAACCAGCGCCAACGTCTCCAGCAGTGCTCGGGAGTACCTCTGGGGCTTTTCTTCGAATAAACGCCCCACCCACGGAGCAAACTCTTCCCGCACCTGAAGACGGTAACCACTGGCGGTTTTCTTCAGCTCGAATCCCCGCCCCTGGCAAGACTGCTCCAGCAAGACCAGTACATGCTCCATTATCTGACGGGCCGGGCGCTCACCTTCTTCGAAAAGATCCCGTAACTGGTCGACCGATAAGGGTTTTCCCGCTGCCAGCAATGCAGCTTCGGTTATGGCCTGTATTTTCCGGAGATTGTCCTCGTTCATACCGCTCTCGCCCTGACATGGATCGGCCCCAGCACCTCGGCCTGGACCACTTCGATCAATTGCTCCTTGACCAGTTCCAGGGTCGCCAGAAAACTCACCACGACCCCCAATCGCCCCTCCTCTGGAGTGAACAGACTTTCGAATGTCACGAACTGGTCATCCCGCAGGACCGACAATATTGCCGACATACGTTCACGGGTGGATAAACGCTCCCTCTCCACGTGGTGGCTGGTAAACAGGTCTGCACGCTTGAGCACGCCCTGCAGCGCAAACAGTATTTCCCGCAGGTCCACGTCCGGATGGGGCTGACTGGAAGGCATCCGGGGCAGCGCCGCAGAGGCAACGAAATTGTCCCGTTCAAGCCGTGGCAAGTCGTCAATATCTTCCGCGGCCTGCTTGAAGCGCTCATACTGCTGGAGCCTGCGTATCAGCTCCGCTCGCGGATCGATGTCCTCTTCGTCCTCGGATTCCTGTCGCGGCAGCAGCATCCTGGATTTTATCTCCGCCAGGGTCGCTGCCATAACCAGATACTCTGCGGCCAGCTCGAACCGCATGGCTTCAACGGCGCCGATGTAATCCATGTACTGCTTGGTAATCTCACTGACATCAATGTCGAGGATGTCCATATTCTGACGTCGGATCAGATACAGCAACAGATCCAATGGCCCCTCAAAGGCCTCAAGGAAGACCGCCAGGGCATCGGGAGGTATATACAGGTCACGAGGCAGATCAACCACCGGCTTACCGGAGACACGGGCAAGTGGCGCCTGCTCAACAGGCGCGCCGGGCGCCTCAGCTCCCTCATCCGCCGTCGTATTGCCTGTGGTGTCCTCGGTCATGGTCTCTCCGGAATTGTCAGCGTCGGGGCTCAGCGGTAGTTCAGGCCCATGGCTGTCCGAACTTCCTCAAGGGTATCCCTCGCGGCATCCCTGGCATGCTCGCAGCCTTCTTCAATAATGGCGTGAACCAGGTCCGGATTGCCTTCATATTCACGAGCACGTTCATGCAGGGGCCGCTGCTCTTCAATAATCGAGTCAATCAGCGGCTTCTTGCATTCCAGGCAACCAATGCCCGCCGAGCGGCAGCCGGTTTGCACCCATTCCTGGGTATCCGCATCGGAATAAACCTGATGAAGCCCCCAAACCGGACACTTCTCCGGTTCGCCCGGATCGGTACGCCGTACCCGCTGGGGGTCGGTCTGCATGGTGCGGATTTTCTGGGCGACGCTGTCAGGCTCTTCGCGCAAACCGATATAGTTGTTGTAGGACTTGGACATTTTCTGGCCGTCCAGTCCTGGCATCTTCGATTCCGGTGTCAGCAGGGGCTGGGGCTCCGGAAGGATCACCTTACCGCCACCTTCGATATAACCGTACAGCCGCTCACGATCGCCCAGGGAGATGTTCTGCTGCTCCTTGAGCAATGCCCGCGCCGTTTCCAGGGCTTCCATATCGCCCTCTTCCTGGTAACGCTTCTTCAGGGTGCGGTAAAGCTTTGCGTTTTTCTTGCCCATCTTGACGATGGCGCCCTCTGCCTGCTCTTCAAATCCCGGCTCACGGCCGTAGATGTGATTGAAGCGGCGAGCGACTTCGCGCGTGATTTCCACATGGGACACCTGGTCTGCACCCACGGGTACCCGACCGGCCCGATACATCAGAATGTCCGCGCTCTGCAGCAGCGGATAGCCGAGAAAGCCGTAGGTGGCCAGGTCTTTCTCGCGCAGTTTTTCCTGCTGATCTTTGTACGTGGGTACACGCTCAAGCCAGCCCAATGGGGTAATCATCGACAGTAAAAGATGAAGCTCCGCGTGTTCCGGCACCTTGGACTGGATGAACATCGTTGAGGACCCGGGATTGACGCCTGCCGCGAGCCAGTCGATCACCATATCCCAGACGCTATCCTCAATGCCGCTGGGATCATCATAGTTGGTGGTTAACGCGTGCCAGTCGGCAACGAAGAAGAAGCATTCGAATTCATGCTGGAGTTTCACCCAGTTCTTCAGAACACCGTGATAATGGCCGAGGTGCAACTTGCCGGTGGGACGCATGCCGGACAAAATCCGTTGCTGGGAATCGACAGAACTCAAAGCATGAACTCCTTTTATTTATAGGGAACAGCCATCATATTGCAGGCTGACCGGGCATTATAGTCTTATGTGTGGCCCGCGTTAAGAAGGCATTGAAAAACCTGCGCTGACGCCAGAAAACAAAAAGCCCCCGGCAGTCCGCAAAACAGACCCGGGGGCTTTCATTCACCGGCGGTAGTTTACCAGCCGGTCACTTCCTTCAGCGCCTTGCCGATTTCAGCCAGGCTGCGCACAGTTTTGACACCGGCGTCGTTCAGAGCCGCGAATTTCTCATCCGCCGTACCCTTACCACCGGAGATAATCGCACCGGCGTGGCCCATACGCTTACCAGGAGGCGCCGTCACACCCGCGATGTAAGACACCACCGGCTTGCTGACGTTGTCCTTGATGAACGCAGCCGCTTCTTCCTCAGCGGTTCCGCCGATCTCGCCGATCATCACGATGGCTTCTGTCTGCGGATCGTCCTGCAGCAGCTGCAGGATATCGATGAAGTTGGAGCCCGGAATCGGGTCACCACCGATGCCAACGCAGGTAGACTGGCCGTAACCGAAGTCGGTGGTTTGCTTGACCGCTTCGTACGTCAGGGTACCTGAGCGGGACACGATGCCCACTTTGCCCGGCTTGTGGATGTGGCCCGGCATGATACCGATTTTGCTCTCGCCTGGCGTGATCACACCCGGGCAGTTCGGCCCGATCATGCGAACACCCTTGCGATCGACGTACTCTTTCGCATAGAGCATGTCGATGGTCGGGATGCCTTCGGTGATGCAGACGATCAGTTGGATACCAGCGTCAGCCGCTTCAACGATGGCGTCTTTACAGAACGGCGCAGGAACATAGATTACGGTGGCTTCGGCGCCCGTCTTCTCGACCGCTTCACGCACGGTGTTGAACACCGGCAGGCCCAGGTGTTCGGTGCCGCCCTTACCGGGGCTTACGCCACCAACCATTTTGGTGCCATATTCGATGGCCTGCTCAGAGTGGAACGTACCCTGTGCGCCGGTAAAGCCCTGGCAGATAACCTTGGTGTCTTTGTTGATCAGGATGCTCATTATTTACCCCCCGCGGCTTTAACGACTTGCTCTGCCGCATTCGACAGACTGGTGGCGGCAATGATGTTCAGGCCACTGTCAGCGAGTACTTTAGTGCCCTTCTCGGCGTTGTTGCCTTCCAGACGCACAACCACAGGAACCTTGACGCCAACATCTTTTACGGCGCCGATGATGCCTTCGGCAATCATGTCACAGCGAACAATGCCGCCGAAGATATTGACCAGTACCGCTTTCACGTTGTCGTCAGACAGGATGATCTTGAACGCTTCGGAAACACGTTCCTTGGTGGCACCGCCGCCAACGTCCAGGAAGTTCGCAGGCTGGCCGCCGGACAGCTTGATGATGTCCATGGTACCCATGGCCAATCCAGCGCCATTTACCATGCAGCCGATGTTGCCATCCAGCGCCACGTAGTTGAGTTCCCACTTGGCAGCTTCCGCTTCCCGGGAATCTTCCTGGGAGGGATCGTGCATCTCGTGGATCTTCTTCTGACGGTACAGCGCGTTACCATCAACGCCAATCTTGGCGTCCAGGCAGTGCAGGTCACCGGCTGGAGTGATAACCAGCGGGTTAATCTCAACCAGCGCCAGATCGCACTCCTCGAACAGTTTCGCCAGGCCCAGGAAAATCTTGGTGAACTGACCAATCTGCTTGCCTTCCAGGCCTAGCTTGAACGCCAGTTCGCGCCCCTGGAATGGCTGTGCTCCGACCAGTGGGTCAACTTCGGCCTTCAGGATCTTTTCCGGGGTTTCTTCGGCAACCTTTTCGATTTCAACACCACCTTCGGTGGAAGCCATGAACACGATACGACGGGTACCGCGATCAACAACCGCGCCCAGGTAGAGTTCCTGGTCGATATCGGTAAGGGACTCAACAAGAATCTTGCTGACTGGCTGGCCGTTTTCGTCGGTCTGGTAGGTCACCAGATTCTTGCCAAGCCAGTTCTCAGCGAAGGCGCGGATATCGTCCTTGCTCTTGACCAGTTTTACACCGCCGGCCTTGCCGCGGCCACCAGCGTGAACCTGAGCTTTTACAACCCAGGCGTCGCCGCCGATTTCGTCAGCAGCGGCCACTGCGTCTTTGGGGGTATCGCAGGCAATGCCCTTGGATACTGGCAGGCCATATTCAGCGAAAAGCTGTTTGCCCTGATATTCATGCAAATTCATAGTTAATGTCCCGCTTTCTGATGGAGGATAACCACATACGGAAATTGAACCCGCGCAGTGCGAATTCGGTTTGATGCGCCGGGGATCACCTCAGCGCATCCTTAACGCGACCGAAAACCAGCCGTTTTAATAGCAGCGGGGCGCCGTCATTGGCGCCCCTGTTTCCTGGCTCGCGTTACTTCTTTTTGCGACGGTTGGCGATGTGAATCGCTCCGCCGGCAACACCCAGAGCCGCTTCATGCACGGACTCGGACAGAGTCGGATGTGCAAAACAGGTCAGGGCGAGATCTTCGGCACTGGAACCAAACTCCATGGCGATAACGCCCTGAGCAACGATTTCAGAGGCCTGGGGACCCACCACGTGGAAACCGACAATACGATCGGTTTTCGCGTCGGCGATGATCTTGACCATGCCGGACGCCGCATTCGCTGCCATGGCTCGACCATTGGCGGCGAATGGGAAAGTACCCACATTGTACTCCTCACCTTCCGCTTTCATCTCCTGCTCGGTCTTCCCGACCCAGGCAACTTCCGGCGACGTGTAGATCACGTTCGGGATGCAGTCGTAGTTAACCTGCGGCTTGTGCCCGGCAATACGCTCAGCAACCATAACGCCTTCTTCGGATGCCTTGTGGGCCAGCATCGGACCACGAACCACGTCACCAACCGCCCAGACACCGGGCGCTTCGGTTTTACAGTTGTCATCCACGAAGATGAAACCGCGTTCGTCCAACTTAACACCGGAGTCTTCAGACAGCAGGTTATCGGTATATGGGCGACGGCCAACGGCGACGATCAGCTTGTCAAACTTGGCTTCCTGCTTACCCTTCGAATCTTCATAGGTCACATTAACCAGTTTGCGCTTGACTTCCGCACCGGTCATACGTGCGCCCAGCACAACGTTAAGCCCCTGCTTCTGGAACTGTTTCAGTGCATCCTTGGCAACCTGCTGGTCAACCACTGGCAGGAAGGTGTCAACCGCTTCAAGTACTGTTACCTCTGCCCCCAGGCGAGCCCATACGCTGCCCAGTTCGAGACCGATAACACCTGCCCCGATAACGCCGAGACGCTTGGGAACCTCAGTGAATTCCAGAGCGCCCTCAGAGTCCACGATGTGCGTGCCATCGAACGGCGCAGGTGGAATCTGGATGGGACGTGAACCCGTGGCGATAATCACGTTCTCCGCCTCGTAGGTTTTTTTCTTGCCATCCTTGTCGGTCACTTCCACGTTACGGTTGGCCAACAGTTTCCCGTGGCCATAGATCGGTGTAACGCCGTTAGACTTGAACAGGCCGCCGATGCCACCGGTCAACTGGTCCACGATGCCTTCTTTGCGCTTCATCATCTTGGCGATGTCGAAGCCGACTTCCTTGGCGATAATGCCCTGCTCGGCAAAATCGTGGCTGGCTTCCTCATATTTATGGGAAATCTCCAGCAACGCCTTGGATGGAATGCAGCCCACATTCAGGCAGGTACCGCCTAGACGGTTCTTGCCTTCTTTATCGGTCCAGGACTCGATGCACGCGGTTTTCAGGCCCAGCTGAGCCGCTTTGATGGCGGCAACATAGCCGCCCGGGCCAGCGCCAATGACGATTACGTCGTACTTGTCAGACATGTTTTATCCCGTTTTCCAATTCGTTAAGTGTCAGCTCAGACGTCCAGCAGAATGCGCGCTGGGTCTTCAAGCATTTCCTTGATAGCCACCAGGAACTGCACTGCTTCCTTGCCATCGATCATGCGGTGGTCGTAGGAAAGCGCCAGATACATCATCGGCTGAATCTCGACCTTGCCGTTCACTGCCATCGGACGCTCCTGGATCTTGTGCATACCCAGAATGGCCGTCTGTGGCGGGTTGAGGATCGGCGTGGAGATCAGTGAACCGAAGATACCACCGTTGGTGATGGTAAAGGTGCCACCGGTCATATCCTCGATACCGAGCTTGCCGTCTTTGGCCTTGGTTCCGTACTCGACGATTTTCTTCTCAATGTCGGCCAGGCCGAGCGCGTCGGTGTCACGAACCACAGGCACAACGAGGCCGCGATCACTTGACACAGCAATACCGATATCCTGGTAACCATGGTAAACCATGTCGTTACCGTCGATGGAGGCGTTAACCGCAGGGAAGCGTTTCAGCGCTTCGGTCGCTGCCTTGGTAAAGAAGGACATGAAACCGAGCTTGACCCCATGACGCTTCTCGAAGCTTTCCTTGTATTGCTTGCGCAGCTCCATGACCGGCCCCATGTTCACTTCGTTGAACGTGGTGAGCATGGCCGCGGTCTGCTGAGCATTGACCAGTCGTTTCGCGATACTGGCACGCAGACGCGTCATGGGAACCCGCTTCTCCGGACGCTCGCCGGAACCAACATCCACCTGCGGCATATCGCCCGCCGGCTTCGACGCAGGAGTTGAAGAAGACCCTGAAGATTTACCGACATCTATATGATTTTGAACATCTTCTTTTGTTACGCGACCGTCTTTTCCGGTACCTTCGACGGCGTCTGGATCAACGCTATTCTCTTCCGCCAGCTTCCGCGCTGCCGGGCTGAGGATGGCTTCGCCAGATGACTTGGCTGGTGCTTCGGAGGACTTTTCCGAAGTCGCTTCGGGCTTACTCTCTTCTTTCTTGCTGTCATCTTTGGCTGCAGGCTTGGAATCACCAGCCGCGCCTTCCTTGAACTTACCGACGACTTCACCACTTTCTACTGTGTCGCCTTCGCCCTTGAGTACTTCCTCGATAACACCATCCGCCGGAGCTACCACCTCGAGTACGACCTTGTCGGTTTCAATATCGACAATCAGTTCGTCACGTGAACAGGCTTCGCCAGGCTGCTTATGCCAGGTCGCGACTGTCCCTTCTGCGACCGACTCTGGGAATACGGGGGCTTTTATTTCAGTTGACATCTCGGATCCTTAGTTCGGTAGCTCGTCAGATTTCAAACGCGTCGTTAACCAGTTTTTTCTGCTCTTCAATGTGAACCGACATATGGCCACAAGCCGGAGCAGCGGAGGCGTCACGACCGGCATACTGAAGATACAGCTTGGGATTATGACGATGCAGCGCATTACGCATATGATGCTGGCTGCAATACCAGGCCCCCTGGTTCATGGGCTCTTCCTGGCACCAGACCACGTGCTTGAGCTTGCTGTGCTGGCTCAGGAGCTCGTCCAGATCGTCACCCGGGAATGGGTATAGCTGTTCGATACGAACAATAGCAACGTCATCCCGCTCGTCCGCTTTCTTGCGCTCCAACAGGTCGAAGTAGACCTTACCGCTGCACAGAATCAGACGAGTGACCTTTTTCGGGTCGGAGGGTTCTTTCTCCGGCAGTACCGTCTTGAAGGTACCCGATGTCAGGTCGTCCAGTTCCGAGGTAGCTTCCTTATGACGCAACAGGCTCTTTGGCGTAATCGCAACCAAAGGTTTACGCAGCGGACGTTTGACCTGACGACGCAGCATGTGGAACACCTGGGATGGCGTGGTTGGCACGCAAACCTGGATGTTGTGTTCCGCGGACAACTGCAGGAAACGCTCCAGCCTTGCCGAACTGTGCTCCGGACCCTGGCCTTCATAGCCATGTGGCAACAGCAGCGTGAGGCCGCACAGACGCCCCCACTTGTGCTCACCACTGGTCAGGAACTGGTCAATCACCACCTGGGCGCCATTGGCGAAGTCACCAAACTGGGCTTCCCAGACCACAAGACCATTGGGTGCCGTGGTGGAATAACCATACTCGAACGCCATCACCGCCTCTTCTGAGAGCAGTGAGTCGTAGATTTCAAACTTCGGCTGGTTCTCGGCAATGTGCTCCAGCGCAATATGGTGGGCACCATCCTTCTGGTTGTGCAGTACCGCATGGCGGTGAGAGAAGGTGCCGCGACCAACGTCCTGGCCGGTAATCCGGATGGGATGCCCTTCGTTCAGAAGCGTGGCGTAGGCCATCACTTCACCGTAGCCCCAGTTGATCGGTAGCGCGCCGGCGGTCATTTTTTCCCGGTCGCTGACAATCTTGGACACCTGGCGTTGAACACTGAAGCCTTCCGGCACGTGAGTCAGTTTCTTACCCAGTTTCTGGATCGTCTTGAGGGCGACACTGGATTTGCACTTGGCAGTCCACTCATGCCCCAGGTACGGCGTCCAGTCGACATACAGATCCTTGTTGGGCTCCTTGACCAGGGACTTGACCACGTGGTCGCCCTTATCCAACTCGTCCCGGTAGTCCAGTTCGATCTGTTTGGCTTCGTCCTCAGTGATCACACCGTCAGCAACCAGTTTTTCCGCATAGAGGTTGCGGGTGGTTGTCAGCTTGCGAATCTTTTCGTACATCACCGGCTGTGTTGCGGCCGGCTCATCTGCCTCATTGTGTCCGCGGCGGCGATAGCACACCAGATCGATCACCACATCGTTCTTGAACTCGTGGCGGTAATCCATGGCCATCTGGGTCACAAACATGACCGCCTCGGGATCGTCCGCGTTCACGTGCAGGATCGGGGCCTGAATCATCTTGGCCACATCGGTGCAGTATTCCGTGGAACGGGCATCTTCCTGCTTGCTGGTGGTAAAACCGACCTGGTTGTTGATGACGATATGAATAGTACCGCCAACACCATAGCCCCGGGTCTGGGACATCTGGAAGGTTTCCATAACCACACCCTGCCCGGCGAACGCTGCGTCACCGTGCATGATGATGGGCACACACTGGGTGCCGTTAGGGTCGTTGCGCCGGGTCTGGCGGGCACGGACTGAGCCTTCAACCACCGGAGACACGATCTCAAGGTGCGACGGGTTAAACGCCAGGGCAAGGTGGATTTCGCCACCTTCGGTCATCACGTTGGAAGAGAAACCCTGGTGGTATTTAACGTCACCAGAACCGGAGTCAGCGAGTTTCTTGCCTTCAAACTCGTCAAACAGTTCTTTCGGGTTCTTGCCGAGTGTATTAACCAGAACATTCAACCTGCCCCGGTGGGCCATGCCCAACACGATTTCCTTCGCGCCGTAGCTGCCTGCCCGCTGGATCAGCTCATCCAGACAGGGAATCAGGCTCTCGCCACCTTCAAGCCCAAACCGTTTTACGCCCGGATAGCGGGAACCCAGATACTTTTCGAGGCCTTCCGCTGCGGTTAACCGTTCCAGCAAATGCTTACGGGTTCCAGACTCGTAGTTGGGACGCGAGCGTACCGGCTCCATGCGTTGCTGGAACCAGCGCTTGATACGAGTGTCCACAACGTGCATATATTCCGCACCGATGCTTTCACAGTACGTCTGCCGAAGACCACCAACGATGTCCCGAAGCTTCATTGTCTCGGAGCCAAAGTTCAGCGAGCCGGTCTGAAACTCGAGGTCGTAGTCCGCTTCCGATAGTTCGTGAAAGGATGGATCGAGATCTTCAACCTGTGGACGGTTCCATACACCGAGGGGATCCAGCTTTGCTTCCTGGTGGCCACGAAAACGGAAGGCATTGATCAACTGGAGGACACGGATCTGCTTTTTGTCGGCATCAACCGTTGCACTGGCAGGCACGCCGCTGCTGGCTAGAAAGCGCTGGTTACGGGATATGTGTTCAAACTGCTGGCGGATGGACGAATGATCTATATCACGGCCTTTGTAGCCATCCACACTGGGAAGTTTATCGAAATAGCTGCGCCATTCTTCGGGAACGGCATTGGGGTCTGTCAGGTAGGTTTCGAAAAGCTGTTCAACATAGGCGAGATTCCCTCCTTGTAGGTGGGAAGTCTGCCACAACTGCTCCATTATGCTTTCGTGCATTTTGAATAGCTCACCTTGGGCTGGTGCGGGGAGCTGGCTATGGTCGGCCAGGGGTATATCTGAGTCAATACGGGTTTTTACGGGATCGACTTTGGCCACCACATCCAACAAGGATGTTTTCCGTTCCCCGGTGGTTATTATACTCAGCAATCCGTCAGGAACCTTTTAAGCTCCCGTGACGGCCTGCGTAGTGTGCACCCTGCTAAGACTTTTGACTATAAGCCTTTGGTTGAAGGGCCCGCGTCGTTGCGGGCCCTTCCGGGTGCGAGCCTTGTCAGCACAGTATAGCGTTTGTTTCAGATTCTGCTTACGTCGCCCGCTGAAGCAGAAGGTTCCGAATGTGGCCGATCGCCCGTGTTGGGTTAAGGCCTTTCGGACAAACGCTGACACAGTTCATGATGCCCCGACAGCGGAATACGCTGAACGGATCATCCAGATTGGCAAGACGCTCCTCCTGTGCAGTATCCCGGCTGTCGGCCAGGAACCGGTAGGCTTGCAGCAATCCGGCCGGGCCAACGAACTTGTCCGGATTCCACCAGAATGAGGGGCAAGCCGTGGAACAGCAGGCACAGAGAATACACTCGTACAGGCCGTCCAGCTTTTCCCGGTCTTCCGGTGACTGGTAACGCTCAATGGCGGGCGCCGGATTGTCGTTGACCAGGTACGGCATAACCTTCTCGTACTGCTTGTAGAACAGGCTCATGTCCACAACCAGGTCACGAATCACCGGCAGGCCCGGAAGTGGGCGAACAACCAGCTTGTTGTTCTTAAGCACTTCCGACAGCGGCGTGATGCAGGCAAGACCGTTCTTGCCATTCATGTTCATACCATCGGACCCACAGACGCCTTCCCGACAGGAACGGCGATAGGCCATTGAGGGGTCTTGCTCCTTGACCAGGTTAAGGACATCCAGAACCATCAGGTCCTTTCCTTCCGGTATATCCAGCTCTACGTCCTGCATATAGGGCGCATTGTCGGTTTCCGGGTTGTAGCGGTACAGGCTTACTAACATTGCACAATCCCCCTTAGTAAGTCCGGATCTTCGGCTGGAATGTATCCACCGTTTTCGGAGCGAAGTTTACATCACGCTTTCCAACACGCTTGTCCAGCGGGAAGTACAGCGAATGCTTCAGCCAGTTTTCATCATCACGCTCGGTAAAGTCGTTACGGGCATGAGCACCGCGACTTTCCTTGCGCTCGTAGGCTGAAACAGCCGTTGCAAGTGCAACTTCATAAAGGTTATCAAGCTCAAGGGCTTCGATACGCGCGGTGTTGAAGGCATTGCTGGTATCCGCGAGCCTGGTATTGCGTACGCGCTTACCAATCGCTTCCAGCTTCTCAAGACCTTCTTCCATGCTCTTGCCGTCACGGAACACACCGAAGTAAAGCTGCATGCAGTTCTGCAGATCCTTGCGCACTTCGGCAACGCTCTCGCCTTCCGAGGCGCTGTTCAGGCGATCAAGGCGCGCCATCGCGTTCTTGATGTCTTCCTCACTGGCGCCGTCCACCTCAAAGCCGCCGCGAAGCTGCTCTTCAATGTGCAAGCCAGCGGCACGGCCGAAGACGACCAGATCCAGCAGGGAGTTACCGCCAAGACGGTTGGCACCATGAACGGACACACAAGCTGCTTCACCGCAGGCAAACAACCCGGGAATGGGCGTGTCGTTACCGCTCTCATCCTGAGTCAGGGCCTGACCACCTACGTTGGTGGGAATCCCGCCCATCATGTAGTGACAGGTTGGCACAACCGGCACCGGCTCTTTAACCGGGTCCACGTGCGCAAAGGTGCGTGAAAGCTCACAAATACCCGGCAGGCGCAGGTTCAGCGTTTCTTCACCAAGGTGGTCCAGCTTCAATAGAACGTGATCCTTGTCCGGACCGCATCCACGGCCTTCCAGGATCTCAATCACCATGGAGCGGGCAACCACGTCGCGACCAGCCAGGTCTTTGGCGTTCGGAGCGTAACGCTCCATGAAACGTTCACCCTCGGAATTGATCAGGTAACCGCCCTCACCTCGACAACCTTCTGTTACCAGAGTACCGGCGCCATGAATGCCCGTGGGGTGGAACTGCCACATCTCCATGTCCTGCATCGGGAAACCGGCACGGAGCGCCATACCAATACCGTCGCCGGTATTGATCAGGGCGTTGGTGGTGGAGGCGTAGATACGACCTGCACCGCCAGTGGCAAGAACGGTTGCCTTGGACTTGATGTAAGCCACTTCGCCAGTCTCGATTTCGATGGCGACGACACCAACCACTTCGTTTTTACTGTTCTTCACCAGATCAACGGCGTACCACTCGTTCAGGAAGGTGGTTCCGCCCTTGAGGTTCGCCTGATAGAGCGTGTGCAGGAGCGCGTGACCGGTACGGTCCGCAGCAGCACAGGTACGCGCCGCCTGGGCAGGATTGTCCGGCCCCTTGGACTGACCACCAAACGGACGCTGATAAATACGGCCCTGCTCGGTACGGGAGAACGGCAGCCCCATGTGTTCCAGTTCGAACACGGCCTGCGGGCCCACGGAACACATGTACTCAATCGCGTCCTGGTCACCGATATAGTCGGAACCCTTGACGGTGTCGTACATGTGCCAGCGCCAGTCATCATTGGGGTCGGCACTGGCGATGGCGCAAGTAATACCGCCCTGGGCAGATACAGTGTGGGAACGGGTCGGAAATACCTTGGTGATACATGCGGTATTGACGCCGGATTCTGTCAACTGAAGGGCGGCACGCATACCGGCACCGCCGCCACCGATAACAATCGCGTCATAAGACATGGTCTTGATATTAGCCATTAATTAAAGCCCCCAAAGAATCTGAATGCCCCAGACCAAATACACGAACATGGCCAGACCGCAAAGTGCCTGTACCAGGAAGCGCGGCAGGGTCGCCTTGATGTAATCCGTTGTCACTGTCCAGAGCCCAACCCAGGCGTGCGCGCCGATTGAGAGCAGTGCAAGCAGGGTGAAGATGCGGAACCAGGTCTGGTCGAAAAGCGCCGACCAGCTGTCGTAATTAACGTCAGTGGTCAGGATGAACCCGAAAAGAAAAACTGTATACAGAGCAAGCACGTAGGCGGTAACACGCTGGATCATCCAGTCGAAAACACCGCTACGTCCGAGATTCGTGACGCTGTTTACCATACCCAGACTCCTGCCAGAAGGATGAGAATAACGGAGATTACGACTGTGGCTTTCGCCGCGAGCCGGCCACTTTCCAGCTCTTCGCCGATGCCCATATCCATCAGCAGGTGCTTGATACCCGCAACCAGGTGGTACAGCAAGGCAGACAGAATGCCCCAGGTAATCAGCTTCGCAAGGAAGCTGTCCAGCAAGCCACTAACCCGACTGAAGCCTTCTTCCCCGGAAAGGGAAAGCTGAAGCCCGTACAACATGAAAGCAACACCCACAAATATGATGATGCCACTGACGCGATGCAGTATGGACGTGATGGCTGGCAGCGGAAAATGAAACTTGCCGAGATCGAGATTTACTGGTCGTTTGCTATTCACAGCGCTCTCACACTCTCTCTTGGTTCCGCGGGGCCGGAAAAAACCGGATGCGGATGGTTGGTATGTAAGGATCGGTATGCTGAACGGATCCGGCACACGATATGTTCAGGAGGGAGAAAAACCGGCATGCGCTCTTTTGATATCTGACGCTGCGGCCTGTTATATCCCCGATTCCGGGCTACGGATTATAAGGAGTACCCTTTTCAATTACAAACGCGCAACTCTGTCAGGGCCCGTTAAATCAGGCCCTGGGACTCGCTATAAAGAGGATTGACAAAATCAATTAAACCTCGAAAGCAGCCGTATTCCGGATTTCCCTGATTTACAGCAGGCGTCAAATAATGGGTTTTATTGCCTCTTCCATTGACAAAAAAAGCCAACGCCCTATATTTTGCCGCCAGTTTTGCGATAATACGCGCCTTCTAGCGCTTCCAAATGCTGATAAATAGGAGAGCACCATGACCGACAGGAAAGCCACGCTTTCGGTGGGTGACAAGTCCATTGAGCTACCGGTTTACTCAGGCACCGTCGGCCCTGACGTCATTGACGTGAGAAGCCTCGTCCAGGAAGGCGTCTTTACGTACGACCCTGGATTTGTATCCACCGCAGCCTGCGAATCCCAGATCACCTACATCGACGGAGCCAAGGGCGTTCTCCTGCACCGAGGCTACCCAATCGAGGAATTGGCAGAAAACTCCGACTACCTGGAAGTCTGCTACCTCCTGCTTAACGGCGAGCTTCCGACAGCGGAAGAGAACAAGCGCTTCCATGACACCATCAAAAACCACACGATGTTGCACGACCAGATGCGCAACTTCTTCCAGGGTTTCCGCCGTGATGCGCATCCGATGGCCATTATGTGCGGCGTCGTTGGAGCCCTGTCGGCTTTCTATCACGACCAGATGGATGTCACCAACGTCGAGCAGCGTGAAATCACTGCTCACCGACTGATCGCCAAAATGCCGACCATTGCGGCCTGGTGTTACAAGTACAGCATTGGTCAGCCGTTCATGTATCCCCGCAACGACCTGACCTATTCTGAGAATTTCCTGCAGATGATGTTTGGTGTTCCCTGCGAGGAATACAAGCCAAACCCGATCCTCGCCAAGGCGATGGACAAGATTTTCATCCTGCATGCCGATCACGAACAGAACGCGTCCACCTCAACCGTTCGCCTGGCCGGCTCAACCGGCGCCAACCCCTACGCGTGTATTGCCTCCGGTATTGCAGCGCTGTGGGGCCCTGCACACGGCGGCGCCAACGAAGCAGTTCTGGACATGCTCGCGGAAATCGGGGACGAGTCCAACATCGAGAAATTCATCGCCAAGGCGAAGGACAAGGACGACCCATTCCGCCTGATGGGCTTTGGTCACCGGGTCTACAAGAACTTTGACCCGCGCGCCAAGGTAATGGCCGAAACTGCGCATGAAGTTCTGACTGAGCTCGGCCTGGAGAACGACCCTCTCCTGAAGATCGCACAGCGTCTCGAGAAGATTGCCCTTGAAGACGAGTATTTCGTCCAGCGCAAACTCTACCCGAACGTGGACTTCTACTCCGGCCTGATCCTCAAGGCCATCGGCATTCCGACGTCCATGTTTACGGTTATATTCGCCCTTTCGCGGACCATTGGCTGGTTCTCACACTGGAACGAAATGGTCAGCGGCGACTACCGCATTGGCCGGCCGCGACAGCTCTACACAGGCTCCGAAGCAAGAAGCTACCCCAAGAAGTAGCTCCCGGATAGCCGAAATCGAAAGGCCGCTGCATCAGCGGCCTTTTTTGTGCCCTCACATTCTGCAATGATTGATGCCTACTTCGCGCTAACAGCAACCACGTCTGGAGAAACAGTGATGAACGTAACTGCCGCATTTATCGGTCTCGGCGTAATGGGCTATCCAATGGCCGGCCACCTGGCAAACGCCGGCCTTACAGTCCAGGTATGGAACCGCACTCACGCCAAAGCAGAGAGCTGGGCGAGCCAGTATAAAGGCAAGGCCTGCGACTCTATCGCCGCCGCCGTTGCTGACGCAGACTTCGTATTTACCTGTGTGGGTGCCGATATAGATCTGGAAAAAGTCTATGAAGGCCCTGAGGGCATCATTGCCAACGCCAAGCCCGGCGCCGTGCTGGTCGACCATACAACTGCTTCGGCAGGCATTGCAGAGCAACTGGGCCAGCTTGCCAGCGCCCGCAACCTTGAGTTCATTGACGCCCCGGTATCCGGTGGTCAGCAGGGTGCGGAAAACGGCCAGCTTACCATTATGTGTGGCGGGGAGGCCGACCCTTTTTCGCAAGCGAAACCGCTGATGGAGCATTACGCCAAAGCCCTGAACCACATGGGACCGATCGGCAGCGGCCAGAAGACGAAGATGGTCAACCAGATCGCCATCGCCGGACTGGTTCAGGGCCTCTCGGAAGCCCTTCACTTTGCCGAACAGGCGGAACTGGATGTCCGCAAGGTCGTCGACGTGATCTCAAAAGGAGCAGCTCAGTCGTGGCAGATGGAAAATCGCTCAGGCACTATGATTGATGGGGAGTTCGAGCACGGCTTCGCTGTCAACTGGATGCGCAAGGATCTGGCAATCTGCCTCGAAGAGGCGCGAAAAAACGGCTCAAGGATTCCGGTCGCCGCACTCGTTGACCAGTTCTATGGAGATGTTCAGCAGATGGGGGGAAGCCGCTGGGATACGTCTTCACTGATACAACGGCTACGCAAGAAACCCTGAGGTTCGCTTTCAAACAACTGGCAGGATAGGTGTCGAGCCCAACCTGCCAGTCATCCTATAGTCACTTCTCTTTCGGCTGCCATTTGCCGTTCACAAACCACGCAGACCAGCCTGTCGCTTTGCCGTCCTTTTCCGACATCACATACTGCTCCTTGCTCTTCCGGCTGTAACGGATAACCGTCGGATTACCTTCCGGGTCACGCTCCGGAGCATCCATCAAGTAACCGTACTTGGGATCAATTTCCTTGCGGTGAGGTTTGATCTCCATAACCAGCGGCGGACGCGTCTCCCGATTTTTGGGAAACTTGCTGGCAGCCAGGAACAATCCGGAAGCGCCATCACGCAGCACATAGGTGTCTTCAACCTTCTGGCACTGCAGCTCAGGCATCGGCACCGGATCCATCTTGGGAGGCGCAGGCTCGCCGCTTTTCAGCAGCTTGCGTGTGTTCTTGCATTCGGTATTGGTACAGCCGAAGTATTTCCCAAAACGCCCGGTTTTAAGCTGCATTTCGGAGCCGCACTTGTCGCACTCCAGGGTTGGACCTTCATAACCCTTGATTCGGAACGTACCCTTCTCCACTTCATAGCCGGAACAATCCGGGTTGTTACCGCACACATGGAGTTTGCGACCTTCGTCCACCAGGTAACTGTCCATGGCCGTTCCGCATTTCGGGCAACGCCGCTTCTTGCGGAGCAGACGGGTTTCACCTTCGCCATCGACATCTTCGTCCGCGCTGACAACCTCGTCACCGGACACCAGGTTGATGGTCGTTTTGCACCGTTCTTTAGGCGGCAGGGAGTACCCTGAGCATCCCAGGAAAACACCGGTACTGGCCACGCGAATCTGCATGGGGCGACTGCAGGTTGGGCACGGAATGTCGGTCTCGGTTGGGGTATTCGCCCGCATGCTTCCGTCTTCGCCACTCTCGGCGGTTTCCAGTTGCTGACGGAAACGACCGTAGAAGTCATTGAGCACCTTTTTCCAGTCCACCTCGCCACCGGCGATGTCATCCAGCTCACCTTCCATTTTGGCGGTGAAGTCAAAGTCCATCAGGTTCGGAAAGGATTCCGACAACCGTTCGGTGACGATCTCGCCCATTTTTTCAGCGTAGAAGCGGCGATTCTGCAAACGAACGTAGCCGCGATCCTGAATGGTGGAGATAATCGATGCGTAGGTGGATGGCCGCCCAATACCCTGCTTCTCCAGCTCCTTGACCAGGCTCGCCTCGGTATAGCGCGGCGACGGCTTGGTGAAATGCTGGCTGGGATCGAGCTTCTTCAGTGTCAGGGTTTCGTCAACCTTGATGTCAGGAAGCGCGATATCTTCATCTTTCTTGGCCGACTGGGGCGCCACTTTGAGGAAACCCTCAAACTTGATGATCCGCCCCCGCGTACGAAGCTCGTAATCACCGTTGGCAACCACAATGGACGTGCTCAGGAATTCAGCATCAGCCATCTGGCAGGCAATAAACTGGCGCCAGATCAGGTCGTAGAGTTTCTCAGCATCTTTCTCCAGGCCGCTTATATCGGCTGGCCTACGACTCACATCGGTCGGACGGATGGCCTCGTGGGCCTCCTGGGCGCCCTCTTTGCTACCGTATACCCTTGGTTTCTCCGGCAGGAATTTATCACCGAACTGCTTTTTGACAAATTCGCGGCAACCGCTCACGGCGTCCTGGCTCAGGTTGGTCGAGTCGGTACGCATGTAGGTAATGAAGCCGGCTTCATAAAGGCGCTGGGCCAGCATCATGGTTTTCTTGACGCTGAACCCCATCCGGTTGCTGGCCGCCTGCTGCAGCGTGGACGTAATAAAGGGGGCGGAGGGACGTGAGCGCGTCGGCTTGTCCTCTCGTTTGGCCACCTTGAACGTGCCATCTTTCAGGCGGTCAACATGTTCGACACTCTGTTTCTCACTGACTGGACGATAGGCTTTATCGTCGTATCGGGTCACTTCAAAACGAACGGGCTGCTCGGCCTGCTTCGAAGCCAGGTCAGCATGCAACTGCCAAAACTCTTCGGGAATGAACTTGCGGATTTCCCGTTCGCGTTCGACGATAAGCCGGACTGCAACCGACTGAACCCGACCGGCCGAAAGGCCGCGTGCTATCTTGGCCCACAGCAATGGCGATACCATATAGCCGACGACCCGATCGAGGAATCGACGCGCCTGCTGCGCGTTAACGCGGTTGTTATCGAGATTCCCCGGATCCTTGAAGGCCTCCTGGATGGCACGCTTGGTTATCTCATTGAACACCACGCGGCGATATTTATCGGGTTCGCCCCCAATGGTCTGCTGGAGGTGCCAGGCGATCGCCTCCCCTTCACGGTCCAAATCCGTCGCGAGATAGATATGATCGGCGGACTTTGCCAACCGCTTGAGTTCGCTGACAACCTTTTCCTTGCCGGGCAGTATCTCGTATCGGGCGCTCCAGTCCTGGTCAGGATCCACCCCCATGCGGGCAACCAGTTGCTCCCTGGACTTCCGTTTCTTGTGAACCACCTTCTCTTCCGGGCTCATCTTGCGGGTCAACGCGGCCTGCCTGGCACGTTCTTTCGGATCTGACGTTGAGCCGCTACCGCTGACCGGAAGGTCGCGAATGTGCCCGACGCTGGACTTCACAATGAAGTCGGACCCCAAGTATTTGTTGATGGTCTTCGCTTTCGCTGGCGACTCGACAATAACGAGGCTTTTACCCATATCGGAGATCTGTGTCCTTGGCGATAATCGGTTAAAAAATCAGCAAACCGGAAACTCGCTGTAAAATCAGTCGGCTAGAAAACAGTCCATAGCCGCCACAAGTGTATAGGTGCATTGTTTTACAGGGTCAAGAAAAGCAAGACAACCCATTCTTTTATTTCCAGGCGCCTTTTTCTCCAGTCAGAGACAGGAAAGCCCGGCGTTTGCCGGGCCTCCTGAGACAGCGTTACTGATTCTGCTCAATGAATCAGAGACGCTCCCATACCGTTGCAATGCCCTGCCCCAGACCGATACACATGGTGGAAACACCAAGCTTACCGCCTTTGGCCTGCATGACATTCAGCAGGGTTGTAGAGATACGTGCACCGGAACAACCCAGCGGATGCCCAAGGGCAATCGCGCCACCATTCAGGTTTACTTTCTCTTCCATTACACCCAACAGCTTCAGGTCTTTCAGGACCGGCAGGGACTGACCCGCAAAGGCTTCGTTCAGTTCCCAGAAGTCGATATCTTCGACTTTCAGGCCTGCGCGCTTCAACGCCTTCTTGGTGGCCGGAACCGGGCCGTAACCCATGATCGCGGGATCACAACCGGCAACAGCCATGCTGCGAATCCTGGCAACCGGCTTCAGGCCCAAAGCTTCAGCACGCTCTGCGGACATCAGCACCATGGCTGCGGCACCGTCAGTCAGCTGCGAGGACGTACCTGCAGTCACTGTACCGTTTTTCGGATCGAACGCTGGCTTCAGCTGACCCAGCGATTCAGCGGTGGTTTCGGGACGAATGGTCTCGTCTTCCTCGATCAGCACTTTAAAGCCGTTCTCGTCATGACCTTCAATCGGAACGATTTCGTTCTTGAAGCGGCCTTCCTGAGTGGCTTCATGCGCCAGGCGATGTGAACGTGCGCCAAACTCGTCCTGCTGCTCACGGGTGATGCCGTGCATCTTGGCGAGCATTTCTGCGGTCAGGCCCATCATATTGGACGCTTTGGCAGAGTACTTGGACGCAGCCGGGTTGTGGTCAAAACCGTCGGTCATGGGAATGTGACCCATGTGCTCAACACCACCCACGAAGAACACATCGCCGTTGCCAGTCTGGATCGCCTGGGCAGCGGTGTGGATCGCGCTCATGGCAGAACCACACAGACGGTTCACGGTCTGCGCAGCCGACTCATGAGGGATGCGGGTCAGCAATGAAATCTGACGCGCCACGTTGAAGCCCTGCTCTTTGGTCTGATTTACACAGCCCCAGATCACATCTTCAACTTCTTTCGGGTCGAGCTTCGGGTTGCGCTCAAACAGTGCTTCGATAAGCGCAGCCGACAGGGTCTCCGCACGAACATTGCGGAAGCAGCCGTTTTTGGCACGCCCCATCGGAGTCCGCACGCAATCGACGACGACAACGTCTCTCGGATTAAGGCTCATAGATCTTTCTCCGTTCGGAAATCTCGTTCAGGGTTAGCCAAAGAACTTTTCGCCAGTCTTGGCCATTTCACGCAGCTTCTCGGTCGGATGGTACAGGGGACCAAGATCTGCAAACTTGTCTGCCAGCTCGACGAACTTGTCGACACCCATGTCGTCGATATAACGCAGGGCACCACCACGGAACGGCGGGAAGCCGATACCGAAAATCAGGCCCATATCGGCGTCTGCCGGGTCTTCAACAATGCCGTCTTCCAGGCAGCGAACGGTTTCGAGGCACAGAGGCAGCATCATACGTGCGATGATGTCCTCGTCGCTGAAATCGTTCTTACCCTGAACAACCGGCTCAAGCAGCTTGTAGGTTTCTTCGTCGACAACCTTCTTCTGCTTGCCCTTGCGGTCCAGTTCGTACTTATAGAAGCCCTTGTCGTTCTTCTGTCCGTAACGGTTGTTATCGAACATCACGTCAATGGCGGTAGTACCTTCGTGCTTCATGCGGTCCGGGAAGCCGTCAGCCATGACCTCGCCAGCGTGCTTGCCGGTGTCCATGCCAACCACGTCCAGCAGATAGGCAGGGCCCATCGGCCAACCGAACTTCTCCATGACCTTATCGACGTGCTGGAAATCCGCGCCGTCACGTACCAGGTTCACAAAACCACCGAAGTACGGGAACAGCACACGGTTGACCAGGAAGCCTGGGCAATCGTTGACCACAATCGGGGTCTTACCCATGGCCTTGGCGTAGGCCACTGTGGTGGCAATAGCCTTGTCACTGGTCTTCTCACCACGGATAACCTCAACCAGGGGCATCATGTGCACCGGGTTAAAGAAGTGCATGCCGCAGAAATTTTCCGGACGCTTCAGGTTCTTGGCCAGAAGATCGATGGAAATGGTGGAGGTATTGGACGTCAGGATCGCGTCTTCACGAACATTGTCTTCGGTCTCACGCAGAACAGCGTCTTTAACCTTCGGGTTCTCAACAACGGCCTCAACAACCAAATCGACGTTCTTGAAGTCGCCGTAGTTGAGTGTCGGCGTGATGCTGTTCAGAACGTCAGCCATCTTGCTGGCGTCCATTTTACCCTTGTCAACGCGCTTGGAAAGAAGCTTCTTGGCCTCTTTAAGACCCAGAGCGATGCCTTCCTGGGCGATGTCCTTCATGATGATGGGCGTACCCTTCAATGCGGACTGGTAAGCCACACCGCCACCCATGATGCCAGCGCCCAGAACGGCCGCCAGTTTCACGTCATTGGCTTCCTTCTCCCAGGCCTTGGCCTTTTTCTTCAGCTCCTGGTCGTTCAGGAACAGGCCAACCAGGCAGGCTGCCACGTTGGTTTTGGCCATCTTGGCGAAGCCTTTAGCCTCAACCTCGATCGCTTTGTCACGGGTAAGGCCGGCATGCTTCTGCATGACCTTGATCGCCTCGACCGGTGCCGGATAGTTCTTGCCAGCCTGGCCGGCAACGTACGCCTTGGAGATCTCGAAAGCCATCATGCTTTCCATGGCGTTCAGCTTGATCTTGCCCTTCTTCTCTTCACGACGCGCCTGGTAATCCAGCTTGCCGTCGTTGCACTGGTTGATAATGCTGATGGCTGCCTCTACCAGCTTCTCACCCTCAAGTACGGCATCAACTGCACCGACTTTAAGGGCTTTGTCGGCACGGTTCTCAGTGCCGCCGCAGATCCATTCAACCGCGTAGTCAACACCGACCAGACGGGACAGACGCACAGTGCCACCGAAACCTGGGAAAATGCCCAGCTTTACTTCCGGAAGACCTACTTTGGCCTTCTTGTCCATCACCCGGTAGTCCGTGGCAAGACACATTTCAAAGCCGCCACCCAGCGCCATACCGTTGATCGCCGTTACGGTGGGGAAAGGCAGATCTTCAATCGCGCTGAATACTTCATTGGCCTTGAGGTTGTTGGCAACGAGGTCTTCTTCCGGCCCGGCAAACAGGTCGGTGAATTCCGTAATGTCGGCGCCAACAATAAAGCTGTCCTTGGAACTGGTAACAACCAGGCCTTTCAGGCCCTTCTGCGCTTCCAGTTTGTCAGTCGCGGCGCGGAGCTCTTCAATCGTGAGACGGTTGAACTTGTTCACTGACTCGCCCTGCAAGTCAAAGTTCAACTGAGCGATCCCGCCTTCGATCTCTTTAACCGTGATGGCTTTACCTTCGTAAATCATCAACTGATCTCCAGTCTGTGTTTGGAACTGCTGAAACAGCCGCACAAGCGCTTCGCAAGACGACCGCTGATGCAGCGAGATTTCGGTCACTGTTTTCAATCAATACCCGATCAAGCGATCCAAAAATTCATACAGTCGTTTGAATCGTGGTGTGACACGATGAAAAAAAACGGCTCGTTTGTCAATTTGTTTCTGGAAGAATCAACCCGACCAGCCTCGAAATGGACAGCCGAACGGCATCAGGAGGCGAATGGAATTGTTGTTTATCAAGTATGTAGTTCGAGGTATTGATGCGAAACGGTAGGTTTATCACGTAAATTTTAAATTTGTTTACATTTACTCCAGTAGCGCCCCCTAAAACAACTTGATTGGTCGGCGGAGTTACTTTACCTTCAGCCTAAGACTTTAGTCCACAATAATAAAACAGCCTTAACGGAGACCCATCCGATGAAAGACGCTCGCTTGCGGGTACGTTCCCTGGTAACGGCGCTCGTGCTGTTACTGATCACCTCCTTTACGGTCCGCGCCCAGGAAGGCGACGGCTTTCTTTCGGACCTGCATAACTTCCGGGTCAATAACTACATGGCACTCGACGCCTACTATCGGTTCAGCGCAAGCGGCGATACCGAAACCCTGAACGAGATTGTCGCCAGTATCAATGCCGCCAACGAATCCATGAATTCGGTCGCCGACAGCACCGCCGGCGTATTGTCCGGAGAACAGGTTGAAAGCCTCAACGTGGAGTTCGACAAATTCAAGGATCTGATGCGGAGCAACATCAACGACGTGCGCAACACCGGTTATCCCGACCTGCGCCTGGTGTCCGATATGGCGAACCAGGCGTTATCGATGAACCAGGTGGCTTCAGAGATGTACGCGGTTGCCCGGGAAAGCGCCGAAGTCGCAACTGCCCAGAGAGTTGAAGCCGCACGCTCGGCGGCAGTCACTATGGCACAGATGATGGCCAAGTACTCCGCCCGCACCCATTCCTCGGTATCGCAAACCTTCCAGGGCTCCTCCAACGACATCCCTCTTGACGAGCAGGCAAAGCAGTTTGACGCCTTCCTGTCACAGATCACCAAAGGCGGTGCCCAAGGCCCACTAAAAGCCGCTCTGGACGACCTGACCTCCAAGTGGGAGTTCATTCGGGGCTCCTATATTAACTATAACGACAACAACGTTGCGTTTGTGATCGACCGCTATTCCAAAGGCATTCTCCGGGGCCTGGAAACAACCATTGGCCTGTTGCGCGAAAACGCCTGACGTCCACTCCGGCTGGGGCAGATTGTAGCCCCAGCCAACTCTCCTTTTGTCACCTTTCCAGTCAGTCATTGATACCTGTCAGTGTTGGTTTACACTTATGGGACAAGGTACTGCTTTGGCACACCAAGAGTTTGACCCCATCCGCGAAGGAGCGATGCGATGTCGATCTATAAGAAGATACTGGTGGCAATCGATCTGACCGAAGAGGCCCCCCAGGTACTCAATAAGGCCGTCGAAATAAGCAAAGCCCATGGTGCTGAGTTGATGCTTGTGCACGTAGTGGAGCCTGTTGGCTACGCCTATGGGGGCGACATTCCGATGGACCTGACGGAACTTCAGGATCAACTGGACAAGGCGGCAAAGGAACAGCTTGCCGGGTACGGTGAAAAGTACAATGTTGGCAAAGACAATCAGATAGTGACGGTGGGGCGCCCTGAATCCGAAATCCATCGGCTGTCTGAAGAGCAGAGTGTGGACCTGGTCATCGTGGGAAGCCACGGCCGCAAAGGATTCCAGTTGCTTCTAGGATCAACCGCCAACGGTGTGTTGCATGGCACCGTCTGCGATGTCCTTGCGATCCGCATCCAGTAGCCGGACGATGGCCGCGGCGCCCTAGTCGGCGCCGTCGCCCTTCATTTTTGCTTCCAGTTTTCGAAGCTGACTTTCCAGGGAAAAACTCACACTGGAGGCCATTGAGAAGAAGTTCAGCAATGCCTTCAGGTTACTGTCCCCCTCGCACACCGAATGGATCCGCTGCCATAACGCCTGGTTGACCAACTGCAGGCGTTGATTTCTCTCCACCAGCCCTTTCAGTTCCCAGTCTGGCTCCTTGTGGTTACGTTTCGCCAGGTACTGCTGCAAAAGGTAGTGAGACACACTCCTCATGATGAATTCATCGTTGCTGGCAAACGGCAAGTGATGCACGGCCATCGACTTCAGTTCGGACAACACCGGACACCCGCTTGTCGCCATTTTCAGCCCCAGCAATGACCTCAGGGACTCCTCAAGCGTGGTGTCCTTGGAATAACGCCTGCGGTCGTCTGTAACCTCCACAGTCACCTTCTGGTAGGCGTCCTCTGCCTGAAAGGCATTCACAACCGGAAGCATTTCAACGGCGGCGGGACATCGTGGCGACTCCGATGCTTTCAGCGGGCAGTTGGCGCATTGGCAGTGCTCCAACCTTGTCCAGCTCGGCAGGTTGCCCACCGGCTCAGCTGGCCGGTCCGTTACTTTAAACGTCTCGGAACGCTTGTCTTCAAATTTGAAGTGGTACGTTACATTCATTGATTCGCCTGTTCTTCCAGCTCCATCCAGCGCTCGATGACCTTCTCCAGGTGGGCTTCCTTGTCCCCGAGGTCCGCCAGGGTCGTGGAGACGCTCTCAGCGGGCCCGGAGTAGAATTCCGGATCGGAAATCTGTGCCCGAAGCTTTTCCAGTTCCGCCTCCAGCTCTTCAATCTGGCCCGGAAGTTTTTCCAGTTCAAGCTTCAGTTTGTAGCTGAGTTTTACGGGTTTTGTTTTTTTGGTGTCTGCCACTGCGGGCGCTTCCGGCTTCTTTTCCGGCACTGGGCTCTGGTTCTTTGGCGGCTTGGTGGCCTTTCGGCTTACCCCCTCAGAAGGGAACCGGCCACCCTGCCTCCGCCAATCGGTATACCCACCGACAAACTCCGCGACTCTGCCAGAGCCGTCCAGGAACACCGTATCAGTAGCGACGTTATCGAGGAACTCGCGGTCGTGGCTGATAACGATCACAGTACCGGCAAATTCCACCAGCCGGGATTCAAGTAACTCCAGGGTCTCCACGTCCAGATCATTGGTCGGCTCATCCAGCACCAGGATATTGGCAGGCTTGCTGAAGAGCTTGGCAAGAAGAAGACGCGCACGCTCACCCCCGGAAAAGACACGCACAGGGGACCGCGCCCGTTCCGGGCTGAACAAAAATTCCTGCAGATATCCCAGTACGTGCTTGCTCTGGCCGTTAATTTCGATGAACTCCCGCCCCTCGGACAGGTTATCCAGCGCATTGCGTTCAAGGTCGAGCTCACCCCGGAGCTGGTCGAAGTAAGCGATCTGCAAATTGGTGCCGAGGCGAATTCGGCCATCTGTGGGCTTCAGGTCTCCCAGCATTAGCCGGACCAGGGTGGTCTTCCCAGTGCCATTTTCACCAACGAGGCCAATCTTATCGCCCCTGAGGACCGTCATGTTCATGTCGCGAATGACCGCGGTACCATCAGGATAGGCAAATCCGGCATCACTGGCTTCCACCACCAGTTTCCCGGAACGGGCGGCGTCTTCCACGGAAAAGCTCGCAGTTCCCCCGCGTTCGCGACGTTGCTGGCGTTCTTCACGCATGGCCTTTAGCGCCCTCACCCGGCCCATATTGCGGGTCCTACGAGCCTTAATCCCCTGGCGTATCCACGCCTCTTCCTGTTTTAGCCGCTTGTCGAACAACGCATTCTGGCGATCTTCCTCCTCCAGAGCCTTTTCCTTTAGGTCCAGATAGCGGTCGTACGTAGCGGCAAAACTCACCAGATGCCCGCGGTCCAGTTCCACGATGCGCGTGGCCATGCGGCGTATAAACGCGCGGTCGTGGCTGACAAACAGAATCGCGCCACGGAATTGACCAAGGGCCTCTTCCAGCCAGGCAATGGCGGGCACATCCAGGTGGTTGGTAGGCTCATCCAGTAACAGGATATCCGGCTCGGTCACCAGGGCACGCGCCAACAGGACGCGTCGCTGCCAACCGCCGGAGAGCGTGTTCAGACGCTGCTCCGGGTCGATGCCGTATTGCTCGAGGATGGCGCCGACTTTCTGGTCCAGACGCCAGCCATCCAGCGCCTCAAGGCGCTCCTGTACTTTCATCAGTCGGTCCAGGCTGGCTTCATCCGCAGTCTGGGACAACCGATGAAATTCCGCGAGCAATTCCCCGGTCTCCGGGAAAGCACCGGAAACGGCCTCATACGCGGTTCGAGTATCATTGACGGGGAGATTCTGGGGCAGCACTGACAACACCGCACCGTCGTCCAGCCGGACAACACCGCCGTCCGCCGTTACCTCACCGCTGACGATCTTCAGTAGTGTGGATTTTCCCTCGCCATTCCTGCCAAGAAGACACACACGTTCACCTGCCTCGATGGTCATAGAGGCTTGGTCGAGCAATGGCTGCATGCCAAAAGCAAGGGATACGGCATCCAGCGTTAACAATGGCACGTTACTGATTCTCCGTTGTGGCAGTCGTTTGCAGAGTAATCGGATCACCGACCCGGATGGTCCCGTCCGATTCATGAATGGCGTTCATTCCGAAAATGACGCCGTCAGAGGTTCGCCGATAGGTTCCAAGCATCCTTAAAGGCTGCAGATCTACGGACTTTACGCCTTGGTCCGGGTCCACGGTGGTCATAACACAGCGGGAACAGGGCTTTACCAGCGTGAATGCCGTTTCCCCGATGCGTGCAGATGTCCAGTTGTCCTCATCCCAGGCCCCCGCGCCCTCAACAACAATGTTCGGCCTGAACCTTCGCATATCGATGGCCGAATCAAGGCGCGAGTTCAGCTCTTCAAGGGACGCAAGGTTGGTGATCAGGAATGGAAAACCATCGGCAAAGCTGACCCGACGATACTCGGTAACCCGGCTCGCATCAACGCGGCGGAAGGTTTCCTCGGGCATATACACAAAGCGAAATGTCTGGCCACAGTAGCGGGACAGCGCAGCAGATGCCTTGTCCTCTCCGTACACCGCTTTCGCCCAGTCCCGCCAGACCCTGACACGACACTCCTCAGTGTCCGGCAACAATGGAAACTCGCCCTCCCCCGGTATATCGACAAAGACCTGACCTGAGTCCAACCGGGTTTTGATCATGGCGAGTTCCGGATTGCTTCGCTGGGTAACGAACTCGCGCTCGGAATCAACGATCATCCAGCGACGGTCATCGGCCGGACCGAACTCGTCCAGAAGGAATGAAGAAACCTGGATTCCGGCCAGAGATTTGACCGGATAGACATACAACGAATGTACCTGCATGGGCGCTCCCGAAACACTGACGACAAGGCATCCAATATGACCTGGCAGTATAACCGAGAACAGGGTGTGAAGACTGTGGCTTGCAGGCTAAAAATGAAAAACCCGGCCTTTCCTTTCGAAAAGACCGGGTTTTTGGAATCTGGAGCGGGAAACGAGATTCGAACTCGCGACCCCAACCTTGGCAAGGTTGTGCTCTACCAACTGAGCTATTCCCGCTTGATCAACGGACGCGTATTCTACGGATTCATCCTGGTTCGTCAACTCTTTTTTCAGGACCTTTTTCATCCCCATATTCAGACCGGTACGATCTCCTGTTCGCCTAACGCCAACCCGATCACGCGCGCAACGGTCTCAGACAGTGCGGCGTAATCCACACGCTGATCGTTGAGTAAAGAATCATATCCCATACCCAGAGTGACATTCACCAGCAGCGTTGCGTCTCTCTCCGGTGATGGCGAATCCAGCCGCTTCAGTATCTGCCGCAGGCCTGCGGTCCAGGCTTCACGATAGCTTCTTGCCAGGCCCGCAAGACGGTCATCCCTTAGCGCCTCCATAAGGAACACCTGCTCCGCCAGCATCTGCTGCCTTCGCTTTGTAAACTGCTCATGGAGGTAGGCCGTCGATATTACCGACAAACGCGCAGCCAATTCTTTGCGTTGGGGACCATTGCGCCGAAGGGTTTCTGCAGGGGTGGTATCCAGCACCAGATTGATGGTGTCATAAAAGCCATCAAGATTGTCCCGGGCTTTTTCAGCGAAAAGCATGAATGAGTCACTGATCAATTCATGAATATCGCGAAAGTAATAGGTGGTGGCGGCCAGAGGCACTTTCGCTTCCCTCGCAACAGCTCGATGCTTGATGCCTCGCAAACCGTCACGAGCTGCAATACGAAGGGTCGCCTCCAGGATTTTAAGACGCCGTAGCTCGCTTTTTACACGTAAGGTCTTGCGCCCCCTGTAGCGAATCGACTGCCGAAGTAATCGGTTCTCCGGCAGTTCACTGTTCGCCTGGAGTGCGGGGTTCTGTAACTGCCCCATGGCTGGTTTTCCTTGTTTCGATCGCCGGCCGCCTGCAATGGCCCTGAGACCTGTGCAGCGAAGCCTGATTCTTGTTAGTTTTTGTAAATTCTGCCGCATAAGGCGCCATGAAACCTTGATGGGCTTGGCAGTTCCGGCCTGTTGAACGGATTTGAAGGCATTTATTGGCCGAAGCGCTTACCGTTGGTCAGGTAGGCTTGCTCCTCCGGGCTTGAGGAGCGTTTCAGTGCCTGGTTGCGGTGTGGAAAACGGCCAAATTGGTGGATGATATCCCGATGGTCACGGGCGGATTGTAGAAAACTCTCCATAAAATCTCCGACAATGCCATCGGTGGCGGCGGCCAATTGCGAGTAACACTCCACAGACAGATCCTGATCCTCACGTTTTTCCGAGTGCTGCAGCGGCATATAGAGGAAGCCCCGCTTTACCGGGGGCAATTCCATGTCCTGTCCATCACGCATTGCTGCCTTACAGAGCTTTACAGACAACCGGTCATTGGAAAACGCCAGCGCTCCGCCCCGATGTATATTCCGTGTGAACTGATCCAGCAGGATGATCTCTGCAAGAGCCCCACCGGCCGTCTTGCGCCAGTGCCGCAGACCGTCCTCTGACGCAAAAAGGACCATCGACAGGAAGCGTCGCCGGATTTCCTGGTCGAAGGCACGCGTGGAACGGAACCAGCGATTCCTGTGAAAGCTGTCCGGCAGGCCGTGCTCATCAAGTTCACCAAACCAGAAATCCAGAATCTCTTTCCAATCGAACATATACCCATCCTATCGTCATCGAGCAGCACAGTGGCAGGCCTGCGGCTGCTACACTTTAGATTACTATCCCAGCTTTTATTCATACCAGGAGATACTATGAACGGAGAAGCTCCCCGAATAATCCTACTTGCCCATGGAAGCAGCGATGAGCGCTGGTGCCGGACGTTCGAAGCATTGGCAACCCCGACACTTGAATCTGTACCCGGGTCCCGCATTGCCTATATGGAACTGGCAGAGCCCTCCCTCGATACGGTTATCAGCGAGGGAGCAAGTGAAGGCGTCCGACAGTATACCGTCGTGCCGCTGTTCCTGGCGGCGGGCCGTCATCTCAGAAAAGACGTTCCCGCGATGATCGAGGGGCTACAAAGCCAACACGAGGTCAGCATTACGCTTGCACCACCCATCGGTGAGAACCCCGAACTGGGGAAAGCCATTCGTGACGTTGTGATCCACGAACTCGACAGCCACAAACAGCCGGCATAACCCATCACCGACAACTATCAATAGCCGACCATTAACCGACCCAGGAGCGAGCAGCAATGGATAATCGGATTCTGATCACCGGAGGCACCGGATTCATCGGCCAATCATTGTGCCAACAACTGATCAGCAAAGGCTACGCCCCAACCGTCTTCAGCAGACAGTCCACGGCAAACGTTCAGGCTCTTTGTGGACGTGTAGAGGCGCTGGGAGATCTCGAGCTGCTACGAGGCCACCCGGGGTTCGGTGCGGTTATCAACCTGGCTGGCGAAGGCATCGCCGATAAACGGTGGTCCGATCGCCGCAAACAGGAACTGCGGGACAGCCGTATCGGCCTTACTAGCCTCCTGGCGAACGTGATAAAGAGCTGGGAATCACTCCCGCGCGTGCTGGTGTCCGGTTCTGCGGTGGGTTTCTACGGCGACCAGGGCCGTGAACGCGTGACTGAGCAAACGTTGCCCCATGACGAATTCACTCATCGCATGTGCCGTGACTGGGAACAGGAAGCTCTGAGCCTGGAGGCTGACGGCGTTCGCGTATGCCTGTCGCGGACGGGGATTGTTGCTGGCCCCGGTGGCGGTTTCCTGCAGCGCATGCTTCTACCCTTCCGCCTGGGTCTTGGGGGACGACTTGGCGACGGCGAACAGTTCATGCCATGGGTTCACCGGGACGACGTGGTCGCAGCGCTTGTCTGGATGCTCGAATCCGACAAGGCCAACGGCCCCTACAACGTCGTGAGCCCCAACCCGGTCACCAACCGGCAGTTTACAAAGTGTCTTGCCGGCGTTTTGGGCCGGCCGGCCATTTTCCCGGCACCAAGTCCGGTCCTTAAGTTGGCGCTGGGCGAAATGTCCCGGTTGTTACTGACCGGCCAAATGGCCATACCCGAAAGACTCGAAGCCGAACGGTTCCATTTCCAGTATCCTGAATTGGGCCCAGCCCTGGCGGATTCGGTAAGGTACTGAGGCGGTCCTCAGAAAGGCTCAGGGCAGCTTCCTCGACCAACCTGCTGTGCTCGCGAAAGCTATTATTTTTTTAAAAACCGTTTGACAGCTCGTATCGCCTTACTTAATATACGCGCCACCTCGACGAGGCAAGCTTTTGAAGCGATGCGTCCCCTTCGTCTAGTGGCCTAGGACTCCGCCCTTTCACGGCGGCAACAGGGGTTCGAACCCCCTAGGGGACGCCATTTTTTCAGCTTCTTTTTCGTTGCAGGTCCACTCTGCACTCCCAATCGATCAGCCCTGCATGCGCAGGCGTTCAACACCCCCGAACACTGCCCGCTCCCAAGACATTAACAAATCCTGAACAGTGACACATTTCTCCCGATTTTTCCTGTATTTGCGAGGCATTTGCAAGAAACTGCTGCTATAGTCCTGAGAACACCGTCTGACCATGCTCATTGAAACCTGCCAGGGTGGCCGAAGTATAGGACATGCAAAAACTGTTGACTCGCCTGCAACGATTTCGAACCGGGTCTCCCCTGTCCTTCAGGCTGCTCGCATACATCCTGTTGTTCAGCTCGTTGTTCACGCTCATCTCTTCAGCTATCCAGATATACTCGGATTACCGGAAGGACCTGTCGCAGATCGACAGGCGCATGATGGTTGTCGAAACCGGCTATACCTCCAGTCTGGCCCGCAGCCTATGGGCGCTGGATCAGAAACTCCTACAGACCCAGCTCGAAGGCATACTCAGCCTGCCAGACATCGTTCACCTACGCCTCAAAATTGAACCGGATTCCGAACTGGTCATGGGCGAAATCCCTCGCAACGCCCAGACAATCAGCCATACGTTCAAGCTCACCCACCAGGGTGATGAAATGTTCAGTTTGGGTCAGTTGACCATCACCGCCGATCTGAAGCGGGTGTTCTCGGACATGCGCCAAAAAGTCGTAGTGGTGCTGACTACCCAGTTCCTGAAGACCTTTTTCGTTTCGATCCTGATCATCTGGATTTTCCAGCACTTCATTGCGCGGCACCTGACCACCATGGCCAACTACGCCCGCAATTTCTCACTCAACAACCTGTCAGACCCGCTTGAACTGGACCGACCGGACACCCAACTGAATCGAAATGACGAACTGGCCCAGGTCACCGTTGCCATCAACCAGATGCGGGAACGTCTCAACGATGACCTCGAACGACAGGAGCGCGATGCCCAGGAAATCCGAAAATTCTCCAAGGCGATTGAGCAAAGCCCGTCATCGGTGCTGATTTGTGATCGCCAGTGGCGTATCGAATACGCCAACCAGAAATTCAGCCAGCTCACCGGCTACGACGCTGCCACCATCGCCGGAAAACACCCGGGCGTGCTATCCGAGGATGCACAGGCCCATCGAGAAAACCGCCAACTGTGGCAATCCATCCGACTTCAGGTCCAACGCGTGGGGGTCTGGCAGGGGGAAATCAACAGCGTTCGCAAGAACGGTGAGCGCTTCTGGGAACAACTGATCGTAACCCCCATCAAGAATTCCAAGGGCGAAGCCACCGGCTACCTGATTCTTGGCGAAGATATCAGCATTCGCAAGCGCTACGAGCAACAACTGCTTAGACAGGCTAACTACGACATCCTGACCGGGCTTCCCAACCGGATGCTCGCCCTGGATCGCCTGAAACTGGCCCTGGCCCAGGCAAGACGCGAAAGCTCCCTGGTTGGCGTGATGTTTCTCGACCTGGACAACTTCAAGCACATTAACGATACCCTTGGGCACGACGCCGGTGACAACCTCCTGATAGAGGCCGCACGACGGATTTCCAGCTGCCTTCGAGGTACCAGCACCGTCGCCAGGCTTGGTGGTGATGAGTTTCTGGTGATATTGCCCGGCCTGACGGGCCCCGAGGCGACGTCACAGGTGGCAGAGCGTATCCTCAAGACCTTTGCCCCTCCTTACTTGCTGAATGGCCAGGAAGTGTTCGTAACCACCAGTATCGGTATCTCCGTTTTCCCGAACGACTCCGATAACAGCGGCACCCTGCTTCAACACGCCGATGCCGCCATGTACCAGGCCAAACACAAGGGTAAAAGTGCCTATGCTCTCTTTGCTCCGGAAATGACGGAAGTCTCCCATGAACGGCTGCAGATGGAATCGCTGATGCGCCGGGCCCTGGAGCAAAAAGAGTTTGAGCTCTACTACCAGCCCATTGTTCGCACTGAGTCCGGACAACTGTGCTCTGCCGAAGCCCTGCTGCGCTGGAATAACCCCGGTATGGGTATGGTCATGCCCGACCGGTTTATACCCCTGGCGGAAGAAACCGGCCTGATAACGCCGATTGGTGAATGGGTGTTACGGGAAGCCTGCCTGGCGGCCATACGCTGGAAAGAGTCCACTGGTACGGACATCGGCATTTCAGTCAACGTATCTCCCAGGCAATTCAGGGATCCGGGCTTTGTCGACACCGTCATGAATGCTCTCAAAGCCAGCGGTTTGCCCCCCCAGCAACTGGAACTGGAAATCACTGAGCGACTGATCCTTGATAACACCATAGAAACCGCCGATATCCTGCGGCAACTCGATCAATCCGGCATTCGCCTGTCAGTTGATGACTTCGGTACCGGCTATTCGGCGCTCAGCTACCTCAAGAGCTACCCTTTCGATACCCTGAAAATCGACAAATCCTTTGTTCAGGACGTGATGAAGGAGCGGGAGGACGCCTCGCTGGTGAAGGCCATCATCAACATGGCCCACAGTCTTGGCTTGAGTGTAATTGCAGAAGGCGTGGAAGAAGAAGCCCAGACACACTTCCTGCAACAGGAAGGCTGTGACTATTCACAAGGCTATTTCTACAGCAGGCCGATGCCCGAAAACGAGTTTCAGGAGTGGCTAAAGACCAACCATCGCGCCCTTTGACGCAGCACCGACTGCCTGGCGCTGCCCCGACGGTCGGATCGTTTCAGCGTTTCTTGCTCTTCATTCGCGCTTTCTTCCGTACCGGCCGCCCTTTCTTCAGGTCATTGTCCTGTTTGACCTTCTGACGCGGCGTAAGCCGGCTAACCTTATTAGCGAACGGGTTTTCACTGGAACGGAACTCGAAGCGAATGGGAGAACCATTGACCTTCAGCACTTTACGGAAGGTATTCTCCAGATAGCGTTTGTAAGCCCCTGGCAACGCGTCAGTCTGATTTCCATGCACCACAATCACTGGAGGGTTGGACCCACCCTGGTGGGCGTACCGCAGCTTTATTCGACGCCCCTGCACAAGCGGCGGCTGATGTTGGGCGGTAGCATCCTGGAGGATGGCCGTCAGGCGATTGGTCGGCCACTTGGCCATCGCTGACTCATAGCAGGCGTGAACCGAATCGTACATGACGCCCACACCGGAGCCGTGAAGGGCAGATATGTAGTGCTTGTCAGCATAATCAAGAAAGGCCAGGCGGCGCTGAACCTGCTCTTTTACCTTGGTCCGGTCGTCCGGGTCCATGCCGTCCCATTTGTTGACCGCAATCACCAGGGAACGGCCGGCATCCAGAACAAAGCCAATCAGATGAAGATCCTGGTCCACCAGACCTTCCCGGGCGTCGATAACCAGGATGACCACATGGGCGTCATCGATAGCCTGGAGGGTCTTGATGATGGAAAACTTCTCCACCACCTCACTGACATTCTTGCGCCGGCGCACACCGGCCGTATCGATCAGTGTGTACTGGTTATCCATGCGTTCAAACGGGATGTAAACGCTATCCCGGGTGGTGCCGGGCATGTCATAGACGATCACCCGGTCCTCTCCGAGCATGCGGTTGACCAATGTTGACTTGCCCACGTTCGGTCGCCCGACAATACCAATGCGTATGCCCGGATAACGATCGGCACGGTCCTGCCCTTCGCGCTCTTCCTCGGACGGCAGCAACTCTTCCAGCATGGAGCGAATGCCCCGGTTGTGAGAGGCAGCAATCAGATAGGTAGACTCAAAGCCCAGGCCGTAGAAATCGGAAGCGGCGATGTCGGGGTCCTGGCCATCCGTCTTGTTGACCACCAGATGCGCCCGCTTGCCGGTTTTCCGAAGATGGGCAGCAATCAGTTCGTCGCCGCCATTAAGGCCGGCCTTGCCATCTACCAGAAACAGGACAATGTCAGCTTCCTCGACAGCCTGCATGGACTGGCGGGCCATTTCAGCGTCCAGGCCTTCCTCACCCCCGGTCAGGCCACCGGTATCAATCACGATAAAGCGCTGCCCTTCGTAATTGCCCTCACCGTATTTACGATCACGGGTTAAGCCGGGGAAATCCGCTACAAGCGCATCCCGGGACCGCGTCATTTGATTAAACAGTGTCGATTTGCCCACGTTGGGGCGCCCGACAAGAGCAATTACAGGGGTCATAGTCTTTCGCTACACATTAAACAGGGCCCGCGCTTCACAGCGATAGGGCCGGAAAGGAGCACTCAGTCGAGCGTCCGGAGTTTCAATACCGACAGTTTACCGCTATTGCCATACACAAGAAGGTTACCGTTCTGCAGGCGCTGGAAAGGCACCCGCAGGCCCTCGTCGTCAAATTCAAGCTGACCCACCAGACTGCCGTCTTCCAACGACAACATATGAATATACCCCTCGAAATCACCAATCAACAGGTAATCCTCATAGACAACCGGCTGCGTTGGCTGCCGCCAGGATAACCGGTCCTGAACCCACAGCTCGCGACGGTCGGAACCGCGGTAGGCCGTGATATCGCCGTTGGCACCCGCGACAAAAATATTACCGTTGCCGATCATTGGTGACTGCAGGCTGGAGGCGGGACGACTCCAGATTTCCTGTCCGGTTTGCAGGTCAACCAGCGCAAGCTTGCCCTGATAGCCCACAATCATCGCTGCGCTCTCCAGAATCAGCGGCTCACCGGCCACATCAACAAGCCGTTCAAGCTCGGTACGGCCCTGCGGCTGGCCGACTTCATACTGCCAAACGGGCTGGCCGGTCTCAGTGGAGATCGCCATGAGCTTCCCGTTGGCCAGTGAAGCCAGCACAAGGTCTGCCCCGACAAGCGGCGACGCCGCTGCACGTATTGACAGGACCGGGACATCACTGTCGTATTGCCATGCCTGCTCCCCGGAGGCGGTATCAAACGCCAGCACCTTGCCATCAATGGTCTGTGTCACCACCAGGCGTCCGTTGGACTGGGGGGACGCCAACACTTCGTTGGGCAAAGGCTGCCGCCAAAGCTCAGAACCATCTTCGCGCGACAGTGCCATCAGCTCAGCATCACGGGTGACCAGGTACAGGTTTCCCTGATCGCCACCAACGCCGGCACTGATTTCCTCGTCAAGATCCCGGAACCAGAATACCTCGCCGTTTTCGGAGCCGACGGCATAAACCTCGCCATCGGCTGATGCCGCATACAAACGGTCTCCGGTGTTCAGAGGGGCGAGGTACAGGAAGTTGTCATCATGCCCGTCCCCAACACCCATACTCCAGACAAGCTCAAGCCCGACACTGGATGAAATCTCCGGAACCGGTGCAGGTTGCTCAAAGGTGTCGCTGGTACTACATCCTGCAAGGACAGCCAGTGTCAGCATACCCGCAAGCGAAAAGAGTCTGGTATGCCCGTTAACCAACCAGGGCATCAGGCTCCCTCCTCAACACCAAGGTCGGATAGCTTGAGCTCAAGAATGCCGCTACGACCCTGCTGGTTCATTTCACGGGCCGCCAGATACGCTTCACGAGCCCCCTCACGATTACCCTGGGCTAGCAGGATATCGCCTTTAAGCTCGGTAAAAATAGCGCCGAAACTGCCGGTATTGTCCGTACCCTCAATGGTTGCCAAAGCCTCTTCGTACTGCTCCGCCGCGAACTGGGCGCGGGCCAGGCGGTTGCGAATAACCATTGCCAACGCTCCGCTTTCGCCGGCTTTTTCCTGCGCCCAGGTCAGGGACTCGATCGCCCCTTCCGGATCGCCCTGGTCCATAACCTGTTGGCGAGCAAGCATCAACATGCCATAAACAGCGAAGGCGCTGTCGCTGTATTCTTCTCGCAGGTTCTCGGCCACGTAGGCAACGGTATCTGCGCGATTTTCATCTGTCTCATCGCTATAGGCATTGATCAGCTCGGCAAACTGGGAAGCCGCTTCCGTACGCTGCTGCATTTGATGGTTCTGCCAGGCCTGCCACCCGAAAACAATCGCCAGCGCCGCACCGACGCCAATCAGGAGCGAGCTGCCATTCTTCTTCCACCAGTCCTTGATTGCCTGGACCGTTTCTTCCTCAGTACGCATTTCAGCCATGATGACTCCTGCAATAGATGATTATTATGCTGTAACTCGTCGGCGCGCCATCAGCGGCCAAGCAATTCTTCAAGCGTCGCGGCCAGATCACCCTGAGCAACGTCTAGTTGCCCCTCGTCTGACCGTAACGGCTTAAGGCCGACCGTCCCGTTGGCAACCTCATTCTCACCCAGAATGACCGCGTAACGGGCGCCACTGCGATCAGCCTTTTTCATCTGACTCTTGAAACTGCCGCCGCCACAGTGCCCCATAACCGTTACGCCCGGCAAAGCGTTACGAAGGGATTCACCCAGCGCCAACGCGGGTGCCACGGTGGATTCACCCATAGCCGCAACATACACATCGACATTGCCATTGGCACTGTCTGGCACAAGGTTAAGCGTTTCCAGCAGCAGGATCAGTCGTTCTAGCCCCATGGCGAAACCGACCGCAACCGTGGGCTTGCCTCCCAATTGCTCCACCAGCCCATCATAGCGACCACCGGCGCATATCGTCCCCTGGGCACCCAGGCTGTCGGTAATCCACTCGAATACAGTTTTGCCATAATAGTCGAGCCCGCGAACCAGCTTTGGATTCACCGTATACTCAATGCCAGCCGCGTCCAGCAACGAGCGCAGTTGCCGAAAATGATCCCGAGACTCGTCGTCGAGGTAATCATCCAGACGAGGCGCGTCCACCAGAAGTCTCTGGGTATCCGGGTTCTTGCTGTCCAGAATGCGTAGCGGGTTCGAGCCAAGACGCCGTTGGCTGTCTTCGTCCAACTGCTCCCGGTAATCCGAGAGGTACGCGACCAGCGCCTCGCGGTATTCCCGACGGGCAGCAGACGTACCTATGGAATTGATTTCCAGGCGGGTGTGTTCACTCAGTCCTAGCGCGCGCCAGAGCCTGGCCGTCAACACGAGGAGCTCAGCATCAATATCCGGGCCGGTCATGCCAAAACATTCCACGCCGATCTGGTGGAACTGACGGTAACGGCCTTTTTGGGGGCGCTCATGACGAAACATGGGGCCGGTGTACCAAAGCCGGCGGGTCTGATTAAAAAGCAGACCGTGTTCTTCGGCGGCACGCACACAGCCGGCCGTACCTTCGGGGCGCAGGGTCAGGCTGTCACCGTTGCGATCCTCAAAGGTGTACATCTCTTTTTCAACGATATCCGTCACTTCGCCAATAGAGCGCTTGAACAGGTCAGTCTGCTCAACCACCGGCATGCGAATTTCCTGATAACCGTACTGGGAAAGCACTTTCCTGACCGTGTCTTCCACAAACTGCCACACCGGCGTCTGCTCTGGCAGGATATCGTTCATCCCGCGGATTGCCTGGATCTTAGCCAAGTTACTACCTTATCTGTGTCGGTGATTTGACGATCTGCTCTCAGTCGGCCGAGCGGGTAATGATCGCTTCTTCCTTTTCCTTGCGACGCGCCACTTCCTCACGGATCAGCCGTTCCAGGTCGTCGGTCAGGTTGGCATTGTCGAGCTTCTGATTGGGCTTGCCCGACGCGTAGAACAGGTTCTTGGGGCTGCCGCCGGTCAAGCCCAGGTCAGCAACCTTGGCCTCGCCCGGCCCGTTTACAATACAGCCAATGATGGCAACATCCAGGGACTCGTTGACGTCTTCCAGACGAGCCTCAAGGTCATTCATGGTCTGGATGACATCGAAATTCTGGCGTGAGCAGCTTGGGCACGCGACGAAGTTGATACCCCGGCTGCGCAGGCGCAAGCTTTTGAGAATATCGTAGCCGACCTTGATCTCCTGCACCGGGTCTGCCGCGAGCGATACTCTGATGGTATCCCCAATGCCGTCCATCAGCAGCATGCCCAGGCCAACAGAGGACTTCACTGTCCCGGAGCGAAAGCCACCAGCCTCGGTAATACCCAGATGCAGGGGTTGTTCTATCTGTGCAGCAATCTGACGATATGCCGCCACCGTCATGAAGACCTCTGAGGCCTTCAGGCTCACCTTGAAGTCCTGAAAATCATGACGGTCGAGAATGTCGATATGGCGCATGGCCGACTCAACCAGAGCCTCGGGTGTCGGTTCCCCGTACTTACGTTGCAGTGCCTTTTCCAGCGAGCCCGCGTTGACGCCAATACGAATCGGGATATTGCCATCCCGCGCGGCGCTGATCACGGCGCTGACACGGTCATCCCGACCGATATTACCCGGGTTGATACGAAGACAATCAACACCCAGTTCCGCCACCCGCAGAGCAATTCGGTGATCGAAATGGATGTCAGCCACCAATGGTACCGACACCATTGAGCGAATCTTGCCGAACGCTTCCGCAGCATCCATTGTAGGCACGGATACCCGCACAATGTCCGCTCCAGCTTCCTGCAGGGCGCGGATCTGGCCAACGGTTGCATCCACGTCACAGGTGTTGGTGTTGGTCATGCTCTGGACAGCAATAGGCGCATCGCCACCCACGGGAACATCGCCTACCATTATCTGGCGTGATTTGCGTCTTTTGATCGGAGATTCGTGATTCATATAGCCTGCTAACCGCAAAAGAGGGTTCGAAACGTTCAGATATCCAGCGAGAATTCTGCTCGGTTGTTGACGACCCGATAACCGGAAAGGTCAATCGGTTGGCCATCAAATCTTATAGATTCGATGGCATCGACTGCGCCGACAACAACGTCGATGGGCAGCCTGCCTGATACATTAATCCTGTCACCATCCCGTTGCAGGGATCCCACCAGGCGATTGCCCGCCGAATCGGTTACCTGAACCCAGCACTCATCGCTGAATGTCATTTCCAGGCGAGCGCTGCCGACCGCAGCCGTTGGCTGGGCGCTCTCCTGAAACGCTGGCTCCGGCTCACTGGTCACCACCGGAACCTGGCTCTCATCAATCTCATCGACAGCAGGTTGCTCAGCCGGAGCGGAATCGTCTTCAACCGTCGGGGCCGGAGAGCCAGAGACCTGCTCATTCACCTGAGGGTCCTCAGGCAGCTCTGCCAACTCGCTATTGTCCTCAACGATCGACGCTTCATCAACCGGCGCGGATAGCCTTTCGGACTCTTCCTCGGTTTCAGGCTCGGCTAACTCGGTATCGACAGTGTCGTCCACCGACACCGTCTCTTCGGACGGTTCAGGCTGCGCGGGAGCAGCCGTTTCCGAGGACACAGCCGGTTCCGTCGTGTCGCCTGTTATACCGTCCAATTCGCCCATAAAGCGCAATGCGAGAAAGGCAATTACTGCTATGGCCAGCAGGAGAAGCAGAAACTTTGCAACGCGGCGCTTGCGACGCCTGCGACGCTCGATATCAATCAGCGGATTCGCTTCTTCTGCCTGCACTTTTTGCTGTCGTAGCGGTTCGAGCTCCTCATCCAGCGTCGCGATCACCGCATCCGGATCAAGGTCAACCTGTCGTGCGTAGGTTCTGACATAGCCTTTAAGGAACAGTTCACTGTCGATCTGTTCATAATGCCCGTCCTCTATCGCCTGTATTATCGCCGGGCGAAGATGCTGGGCATCGGCCACGGCGGAAACACTGAGCCCCTTCTGCTCACGCGCACGTTTGAGCAACTGGCCCGTAGGCTCACTCAGGCCCGACGGTTGTTGTGCGTCATCACTGTCCATTGGATGTCATCACCCTGTATTGTTGGTATTCGACAGAGTTTGGAAAATTGTTCTTCAGTTGGAGCGCAAGACTCGATTCCCGGTTCCTGTCGCCCTGATGCCGGGCAATGCGGATGCCGGTAAAAAGACTTTCCGGAGAATGGCGGAGATTCTGGTTCCGTTGCATCAACGTCATCAGGCGGCTGTAGTGACGAGAGGCGGCCTGGAGCTCTCCGGATTCGACCAACGTCCGTGACAGCGCAAGCAGTGACTTTGCATCACCACGGGATAATTCAACGGCGCGCCGGTACGCCGTCGTGGCGCCCTCAAGGTTGCCAATTCTCTCTTCCGTCAATCCTAGGTTAAAAAACACGGATGCCCTGTCGTTGTAGGACGTATCCCTCGACGCGGCCAGAAACTGTTCACGGGAGTCCTCGAATCGGCCCGCACCGTACAGGAAGGCACCGTAATAAACCCGCCCGCGGGTATAGCCCTGATCACTATCGAGTGACTCCCGGAACGACCGCTCAGCCAGTTCCGGTTCGCCCTCGGCGTTATAGATCAGCCCCATGGCTGCCAGCGCCCCGGGGTCATCGGGAGACAATTCTAGCGCTCGCTCAAGGTGATGCCGGGCTCTTTCGAGATTGTTCTGGCCGATGTAGGCGGTACCCAACTGGACATAATTCCTGACGGCCTTGTCGCGATCTGCCTCGCGGGCAAACCGGCTATCGGTATTGGTCACACACCCTGCGACAAACATCGCCAGCAATACCACGACAAGCGCGGCTCGCATCCTTTTCACTGGAATAAATGTCACAGTCGGCAATTCCTCTTGAATTGGAAGGTGCATATCGGCACCGGGTTTACGGACTGACCTGCTGCACCTGGATATAACGCTGACTACGCTTGGTGCGGTCTTCCACCATCCCTACCAGCTGACCACAGGCTGCATCGATATCATCACCGCGAGTGGTTCTCACCGTGGCGATAAAGCCGGCCTCGTTCAGGACTGCCTGGAAACGGCGGGTCGCGTTGTTACTGGGACGGCGAAAATCGCTCTCGGGAAACGGATTGAACGGGATCAGGTTAATCTTGCACGGCAGGCCGCGAAGAACAACAGCGAGTTCCCTGGCGTGCTCAGGCTGATCATTAACGCCTTCGATGACCGTGTACTCAATGGTTGCCTTCCGCTTGTCAGGCAGACGTGCAAGATAACGACGCGTCGCTGCCAGCAACTCCGCAATAGGGTACTTTTTATTCAACGGCACCAACTGGTTACGCAACTCATCATTGGGCGCATGGAGCGAAATGGCCAGTGAAACATCGGTAACTTCACCCAATTTGTCCAGTGCCGGAACCACCCCAGAGGTGCTGACGGTGACACGTCGCTTGGAAATGCCGTACGCCAGGTCCTCCATCATCAGGTTCATGGCATCGACAACGTTGTCGAAGTTCAGCAACGGTTCACCCATCCCCATCATTACCACATTGGTAATCGGGCGGTCCGGGCCGGGTTCAAATGGCATGAACGCCTTACGCGCAACCCAGACCTGCCCGATGATTTCGGCAGCGGTAAGATTGCGGTTAAATCCACGCTTGCCCGTCGAACAAAACGTGCAATCGAGGCTGCAGCCAATCTGCGACGATACGCACAGCGTGCCGCGCTCGCCGTCAGGTATGAGCACGGTTTCAACACTGTTGCCGTTGTCCATGCGCATGACCCATTTGCGGGTACCGTCTTTGGAGGACTCGTCGTACACCACCTCCGGCCCACGAATTTCCGCAACGGCCTTCAGCTTTTCCCGCAGCACCCGACTCATATTGGTCATTTGATCGAAGTCATCGGCCCCGCGCTGGTGAATCCATTGCAGCACCTGTGTTGCGCGGAAACGTTTCTCCCCCAGGGACTCAAAAAAGGCCTCCATTTTGGCCTTGGGCATTCCCAGAAGGTTGGTTTTCTCAGCAACAGCTGTCATTTCATAACCTCAATCAAATAACCAATACGGGCCGGACGTATGTCCGGCCCGATACAGCCTGATCAGCCGCGCGGGCAGATCTCACTGTCATTAAAGAAATACGCAATTTCGCGCTCAGCTGACGCGGCGGAATCTGAACCATGAACAGCGTTTGCATCAATTGAAGATGCAAAGTCGGCACGAATGGTGCCTGCTTCCGCTTCCTTGGGGTTAGTTGCTCCCATCAGGTCACGATTCTTCAGGATAGCACCATTGCCTTCCAGAACCTGAACAACCACAGGGCCGGAGGTCATGAACGCAACCAGATCATTGAAAAACGGGCGCTCCTTGTGCTCGGCGTAGAACCCTTCTGCCTGCTCCTGGGTCAGGTGCATCATTTTCGCAGCGACGATGGTCAAGTCCGCTTTTTCGAAGCGTGTGTAGATTTCGCCGATCACATTTTTTGCGACTGCATCGGGCTTGATAATCGAGAGCGTGCGCTCATTTGACATGATCTATCTCCATTCAGGTTCAGAAAAATTTCAGGGTTGGGATTATACGCAGTCCGGAGGCAACTGCCTACCGCACTGAACGGAGACGGGTAACAACGTCAACGATTTGCGCCGCTGCGAAGTCTGCCTCCTCTTCCGTCGAAAAGCGTCCAAAGGAAAACCGGAGAGCTCGATGCGCCTGCTCATCATCCAGCCCAATGCCCTTGAGTACAAACGAAGGCTCAATAGTGGCCGAAGAACAGGCCGAACCAGACGAAACCGCCAATTCACGCAATCCCAGCATCAGGGATTCCGCATCGACACCGGCAAACGAGAGGTTGATGATACCCGGCACCCGATGTTCGGCACTGCCGTTAAGCGTCACGCCCTCAAGACCTTCAAGGCCCGACATGAAACGCTTCCGCAGGGATTCCAGCCGCGCCTTCTCCTGCTCGAGTTTCTCGCCGGCCAGATCAAAGGCTTTGCCCATGCCGACGATTTGGTGCGTAGGTAGTGTGCCGGAACGCATGCCCCGCTCATGACCACCGCCATGAATCTGCGATTCAATTCGCACGTCCGGAGAACGCCGCACATAGAGGGCGCCAATACCCTTGGGCCCGTATACCTTGTGCCCCGACAAGGACAACAGGTCCACTGGCATAACTCCCACATCCACCTCGGTCTTGCCAGCCGCCTGCGCCGCGTCCACATGAAACAGCACACCGCGTTCGCGAAGCATGGTACCGATGGCGGCGATATCCGTTTGGCTACCCAGTTCATTGTTGACCATCATCAGGCTGACCAAAGCGGTATTGTCCCGGAGCGCATCTTCAACCTGTTGACAGGACACCCGCCCGTCCGCGCCCGGTTTGAGCCAGGTCACCTCAACACCCTGCCCTTCAAGCCACTTGCAGGTATCAAGCACCGCCTTGTGTTCAATCATCGATGTCACAATGTGCGGATTGTTCTTGCCTGCAACAGCACCCTTGATGGCGAGGTTGTCGGACTCGGTAGCGCCGGACGTCCACACAATCTCACGTGGGTCTGCATGTATCAGGCTTGCGACCTGCCGGCGGGCACCTTCAACGGCAGCTTCGGCCTGCCAGCCAAAGCCATGGGAGCGTGAGGCAGGGTTGCCAAACACACCATCAGGTGTCAGGTATTTGACCATTTCTTCGGCAACGACAGGGTCTACGGGCGTGGTGGCCGCATAATCCAGATAGACGGGCTTTTTCATAGAAGTTTCAGGATAGTCGTTCAGGCCGGCGCCTGATCCGTAAGGCGCTCGGTGTTAATCGTCTGTGAGTCGCCGTCTGAATGGCGCCTGTTCTGCCGATCGGCAACCACCTGAATCTCCCGTTTGCGCATCAGGTCCCCAAGACTGATATCACTGAGGAACTGATGAATCTGATCACTGAGATCAGACCACAGGTGGTGGGTCAGGCATTTCTCGCCATTCTGGCAATCACCCTTGTTGCCGCAACGGGTGGTATCCAGGGATTCGCTGACCGCGTCGACAACTTCCGCAATAAAGACGGAGTCTGCCTCACGGCTCAGGCGATAACCACCGCCAGGGCCCCGGATACTCGTCACCAGTTTGTGACGGCGAAGGCGGGAAAATAACTGCTCGAGATACGAGAGGGAAATCTCCTGCCGGGCAGATATGTCAGCCAGACTCACCGGCCCCTGATCGCCATGAAGGGCGAGATCCAGCATTGCCGTCACCGCATAGCGGCCTTTGGTGGTCAGTCTCATAACGTCAGCCCCGGTCAGGGATTGATTCGGCTTTAACAACGCCGAGTATGAATTGACCTACCAAAACAGTCAAGTATTCACCGTTGCGACGGCTCGTCGTCCCGCACGCAGTCAAAATCCTCCTCCTGCAGCGGCGGCAACTCGCCGTTCTGGTATTCACTGTTCACCTTGCGAAGCGCTTTGCACATATTCTCAATGCGGTCATCCACAGCATGCATATGATCCAGCAGGCTGCGCATGGCCCGGGCTACCGGGTCCGGCATTTCCTCGGTCACACCATAGGCATCGAAGCCCATGCGTTCTTCCATTTCCTTGCGCCGGGCGTCATCTTCCCCTTTGCGCTTCACCACAACCCGACCAGGAATACCGACAACCGTCGCGCCAGGCGGAACCTCTTTGGTCACCACGGAGTTGGAGCCAATCTTGGCGCCCTCGCCCACCGTAAACGGCCCAAGGATCTTGGCACCGGCACCCACCACAACACCGTCACCCAGCGTCGGATGGCGCTTACCCTTGTTCCAACTGGTCCCGCCCAGGGTAACGCCCTGATAAAGCGTGACGTCGTCACCGATCACCGTGGTCTCACCAATGACAACACCCATGCCGTGATCGATAAAAAAACGCCGCCCGATCGTGGCACCTGGATGAATTTCGATGCCAGTCAGCCAACGGGCGATCGAAGAAAACGTTCGTGCAATCCACTTCAGGCCAAGACCCCAAAGCCAATGGGAGAACCGGTGGCACAGGAGCGCGTGCAAACCCGGGTAGTTGGTCAGCACTTCGAAAGTATTGCGAGCGGCGGGATCACGATGAAACACGCTGTTCACATCTTCCCTTAGACGTTCAAACATAACCCTATTCCTGTTCACCGGCCGTTGAACCAGCCTTTGACGTATTTTTTGCGGTATCCGCAGCACCAGCCGATTTCTGTACGGCGGTCAGTATTCCCCGAAGGATATTGATCTCCATCTGATCCAGCCCGGCACGCTGGAACAGCCGCCGCAGCCGCGTCATCAACTGACGGGGATTGTCCCGGCGGTGAAAGTCGACATCCACAAGCACCTGTTCAAGATGACTGAAAAAACCCTCAACATCGCGGACAGGCGCGGGCGGCACATCCCAACCTTCATCGCCGGGCGCCATCATAGGCTTGAGATATGGGCTGCCGTCGCCACCTTCAAGGCCTTTCAGATAATGCATACGCAATTCATAGCACATTACCTGAACCGCCATGGCCAGATTCAGGGAACTGTAATCGGGATTTGACGGGATATGAATGTGGAAATGACAACGCTGCAACTCTTCATTGCTCAGCCCATGGTTCTCACGTCCGAAGACCAGCGCCACCTGCCCCGCTTCTGACTGCTGCGAAGCCTTGGCCGCTGCGTCTGGTGGAGCGATAACCGGCCAGGGGACCTTTCGCCCTCTCGCGCTGGTACCCATAACGCACACACAATCGGCAATAGCTTCGTCCAGAGTCGAAACAACCGTGGCCTTGTCGAGAATATCGGAGGCGCCCGCTGCACGGGCGTAGGAGGCCTCATCAGGAAAGGACGCAGGATTTACCAGCCACAGGTTTCCCAGCCCCATGTTTTTCATGGCCCTGGCGACCGCACCGATGTTACCGGAATGGGACGTCTCAACCAGGACAATCCGAATCTGGTCGTTGTAGGTATCAGGGCCCTCCAGGGGCTTAGCTGGCTTGTGCATGGCGGTAGAATCTCTGTAAAAACTGGAAAGGTGCGCATGATAGCAGATCTACCCCCTTCCCCGCCTCTCCGGACATGCCCTGATACAGCGCCATCCGTGACATTGCGGAGTGGAAAAACATACAAGGCGGGTCAGTTTTTGATATGCTATGCGGCCTTCACACACCCGGATAATGAACACTCAGATGCAACCAGCAATCAAAATGGCCCTGCGCGTCGCGCGTCAGGGGTCCGACTATCTGAAAGCACACTTCGAACGCCAGGAACCCAACGGCGACAGCGAAGACCGCCGCAGGCAACTGGAGCGGGTCGAACAGTCCATTTACGACAATTTTTCCGAACAGCTCGACAAAGCCTACAAGGACCACGCCATCGCTCCTTTGAATGAGGCGGACGCCGACGGTAACGACAAGAGCTGGCACATTTTCCCGGTACTCGGACGTGAGAATTTTTTGCGCGGCATTCCTGACTTCGCCGTTGCGTTGCTGCAAAAGAAAAACAACCGCACCGAGAACCTGCTGCTGATCAATCCGGTCACCGGTGAGGAATACTCTGCCAGTCGCGGCCACGGTGCCGCACTAAACAGTCGGCGGGTGCGTACCAGCGACGTCAAGCATGCCGACCGTGCAGCCGTGGTCAGCAATCTTCTCGACCAGACCCGCTCTTCTGACGACCCACTGATGTGGGGCGAGATGGCATCCTTGCTGGCCCGTGACAGCAGCATGTTCCGAACCGCAGGTTGCGTGGCCCTTGATATCGCCCGGGTTGCTTCCGGCCATCTGGACGCCGCTGTCATTTTCCGTCCTGAGCCGGCTGACCTGGCCATCGGCGTCACGCTGGCACTGGAGTCCGGCGCTCTGACCGGCGATTTCTCCGGCAACCCCTCAACGGAGAAAGCAAAGCAGTTGATCGTCGCAAACCCCAAGCTGCTCCGTGAAGTACTCAAGACACTTCACCCGTTCCGGGGCCGACTGCCTCGCTAGGCATAAAGGCCAACGGCCAGGCATAAAAAAAGCCGCAACCCCATTTGGTGTTGCGGCTTTTTTGTGGCTGACCGACTTACATCCGGTTCAACCACTCGGGCGGCTGCTCTTCTTCCTCTTCCTGCCCAGCAAGACCTTCCTTCGGCGGAACAATCAGGTCCTCCCGTGCCACACCCAGGGCAACCAGCAGGTTTGCTGACACATAGATGGATGAGTAGGTACCCACCACCACACCGATGATGAGAGCCAGCGCAAAGTTGTTGATCGCTTCACCACCCAGGAAGTACAGGGCGAACAGCACCACCAATGTCGTACCGGACGTGTTGATGGTCCGGCTGATGGTCTGGTGAATGGACTCGTTGATGATGTGTTCGGAGCCCCCTTCACGCATCTTGCGGAAATTCTCGCGAATCCGGTCCGCCACCACGATGGTATCGTTAAGGGAATAACCGATAACCGCAAGCAACGCTGCAAGCACACTGAGGTCGAACGTCCACTGGAACAGGGCAAACACACCCAGAACAATGATGACGTCGTGGGCCAGTGGCACAACAGAGGCAATACCGAACTTGAACTGGAACCGCATACCGACGTAAATCAGCACCACTGCCAGCGCGATGAGCATTCCCAGACCACTGTCTTCCTTCAGCTCGTCGCCAACCTGGGAGCCGACAAATTCGGAGCTCACCAGTTCAAGCTCATTACCACCAGCCGACAACGCGACCGTGACTTCAGCGGCCAACTTGTCGTTCTCGGACTCCGCCATCCGCACCAGCACTGTAGTGTCCGAACCAAAGTTCTGGACCACAAACTGCTCATATCCCGCGCCTTCCAACGTCTGGCGAACATTGTCCAGAGCGGGCGCCTGCTGGTATTCCAGCTCAACGGAGGTACCACCGGTAAAGTCCAGCCCGAGGTTCAGGCCGCGCACTGCCAGCAACGCAATGGAAGCAACAATCAGCGCAATGGACACAACGGAAGCAATCTTCCGAAAGCCCATAAAATCGATAGGTTTCTTCTCAACTTCAGACATTGGCCAGTTTCCCCCCAATCGACAGCTTTTCAACCTGTCGACCGCCGTATACAAGATTTACGATGCTGCGACTGACCATCAGCCCGGAGAACATCGACGTAAGAATACCGATCGACAGTGTCACCGCGAACCCTTTCACCGGGCCGGACCCCATGGCGAACAGGATCACCGCCACCAACAGGGTGGTGATATTGGCATCAAAAATCGAAACGAAGGCCCGGGAATAACCGGAGTTTATCGCCGACTGCGGCGGTATGCCCGATTTCAACTCTTCCTTTATACGCTCGAAGATAAGCACGTTGGCGTCAACCGCCATACCCACCGTCAGCACGATACCGGCAATACCCGGCAGCGTCAGGGTTGCTGAGAGAATCGACATGCAGGCGATCAGCAGCATCAGGTTAAGCGTCAACGCAATGTTGGCGATCACACCAAAGCCACGGTAGTACACCACCATGTAGCAGAGAACCAACACAAAGCCGAGCAGGACCGACATCATGCCGGCATCAATGTTCTTCTGCCCAAGGCTGGGACCAATCGTCCGCTCTTGAACAAAGTACATTGGCGCAGCCAACGAACCGGCTCGCAGCAGCAATGCCAACTCCGCCGCTTCCGGGATGGAATCCAGCCCGGTAATCCGGAAACTGCTTCCCAGCGCAGACTGGATCGTCGCCAGGCTGATGATGCCCTTCTCGACAACGCGGTTGTCGACCGTGCGGGTTTCACCATCCACAACCACTTCTTCCGTCTCTGTCCGGTATTCGATAAACAGGACCGCCATGCGACGCCCAATGGCGTTGCGGGTTGCACGGTTCATCAGATCGCCGCCCACCGAGTCCATGGTGATGTTGACCTGTGGCTGGCCGTTCTCGTCGAAGGCCTGCTGTGCGTTAGAGACATTGTCACCGGTGACGATCACTTCCCGCTCAAGACGGGCTTCACGGTTAGGGTTGTCACGGAACGGGAACGTCTCGATATCAGCTGATGACGCATCCTGGCGGGCCTCAAGACGGAACTCCAGGTTGGCAGTAGCACCCAGTACACGCTTTGCCGCAGCGGTATCCTGCACACCAGGCAATTCCACAATGATGCGGTCCGCACCCTGGCGCTGCACCAGAGGCTCCGCCACGCCAAGTTCGTTGACCCGGTTACGGATGGTGGTCAGGTTCTGCTCCAGTGCGTAGTCCTGTATGGACTTCACTTCGGCTTCCGACATGGACAGCACCAGCAGGTACTCACCTTCCTCTGTCTGCTCATCGAGCAGGAACTGGTTGTACTGGTCACGGATCAGGTCAAATGCTTCGCTGCGGGAGCTTTCGTCACGGAAACTCAGAACAATGGAACGGTTGCCTTCCACATCGCCACCGCGGTAGCGCACACGCTCTTCACGCAATTCGCGCTTGATCTGACCAGACATGGCTTCGAGGCGCTGGTCGACGGCGGTTTCCATATCCACTTCCAACAGGAAGTGAACACCACCCCGCAGGTCGAGGCCGAGCTTCATCGGGCCCGCACCCAGGCTTTCCAGCCATCCCGGTGTTGACGGCGCCATATTCAGGGCTACCAGATAATCCCTTCCAAGCGCCTCCTGCACTACCGGCCGAGCCCTCAGCTGGGATTCGGCGTCGTTCAGGCGAATCAGGGCGTCGCGCTCCTGCAACTCGGATTCCTTGACCTGGATCCCCTTGGCTTCGAGCGCATCAACAGCCCTGTCGAGAATCCGCTGATCGACTTCGGTACTGCTCCGGGCACCGGTGATCTGTACGGCAAAGTCGTCAGGAAAGACGTTAGGCAAGGCATAGACGAACCCGATCACCAGCGCGATCACGATAACCAGGTTTTTCCAGAGCGGATACTTGTTCAGCATGGGGTCCCTTTAAGCCGGCCAGTCGGCCGGCTGTGATGTTTCAGCTTGGCAAATTCAGACCTGAGTCGAAAACCGGTCGATCAGATGTCCTTCAGAGTTCCTTTCGGAAGTGCCGCTGCAACAGCAACTTTCTGAACCTTGATCTCAACGTTGTCAGCGATTTCAACCACGATAAAGTCATCGGAAACCTTGGTGATCTTGCCGGCCACACCGCCGGAGGTAACCACTTCATCGCCTTTGTTCAGGCCAGCCATCAGCGCCTTGTGCTCTTTCGCACGCTTGGACTGGGGACGCCAGATCAGGAAATAGAAAATCAGGATAAAGCCGGCAAAGAAGATCACCTGCCCCATCACTCCCATACCCTGGGCACCCGCATCCTGTGCCATGGCCAGTGCCGGCATCGCAGCAAAGAGTGCAGCAACAAGTAACTTGATTGATTTCATTGACTATCTCCGTTTTTAAGAAAAGTTCAGGTAGCGGTTCAGAATCGGCTTATCCCGCAGTCACTGCGCCATTGGAGGCACGGTTTCACCGCGGCGGGCATAGAAGTCGCTAATAAAGTCCGACAATGTACCTGCTTCAATTGCGCCACGCAATCCAGCCATCACGTTCTGGTAGTACCGCAGATTATGGATAGTATTGAGTTGCGAGCCGAGCATTTCTCCACATTTATCGAGGTGATGCAGATAACTTCTCGAAAAGTTCTCGCAGGTGTAGCAGTCGCATTGATCGTCCAGCGGCGCGGTATCGTGCCGGTGCCTGGCGTTGCGGATCTTGATGATGCCGGTGGAGGTAAACAGGTAACCGTTGCGCGCGTTTCTCGTGGGCATTACGCAGTCAAACATGTCTACGCCGCGGCGCACTGCTTCCACAAGATCCTCGGGCCGCCCTACGCCCATCAGGTAACGGGGGCGGTCTTCCGGCATTTTGGGTGGCAGATGATCCAGGATACGGATCATATCCTCTTTGGGCTCGCCCACCGACAATCCACCTATGGCGTAGCCGTCGAATCCGATCTCCGTCAGCCCTTCCAGTGAGCGGTCCCGCAGCGATTCGTACATCCCTCCTTGAACGATGCCGAACAGCGCGGCCGGATTACCAGCGTGTGCCTGTTTGCTTCGCGCCGCCCAACGTAGCGACAGCTCCATGGACTCACTCGCCTGCTTCTCAGTGGCCGGGTACGGCGTACACTCGTCAAAAATCATCACGATGTCCGACCCGAGATCGCGCTGCACCTGCATGGCGATTTCCGGTGACAGCTCTACCGGTGAACCATCGATTGGCGAACGGAACGTCACGCCCGCTTCGGTGATTTTGCGCATCTCGCCCAGGCTGAACACCTGGAAGCCGCCGGAATCTGTGAGGATCGGGCCTTGCCACTGGGTAAAGTCATGCAAATCGCCATGGGCCCTCACCACTTCCGTACCCGGCCGCAGCATCAGGTGGAAGGTGTTGCCAAGGATGATCTCGGCCCCAATATCCTTGATGTCCCTCGGCAGCATACCCTTGACGGTGCCGTAGGTGCCCACCGGCATGAAAGCCGGGGTTTCCACCGTGCCCCGGGGAAACGTCAGGCGTCCGCGTCGTGCACGGCCATCTTCCCCGAGTTTTTCAAAGGACATATAACACTGGTCACTCATCATCGTTCTCCGGATTCTGGCTGCCCTTCCCTGAACAGGAAGAGAGGGCGCCCAGGCTTGGCTCCTGCGCTGTGATAAACATCGCATCACCGTAACTGAAAAAGCGGTAACGCTCGGCGACAGCCGCTTGATAGGCCGACATCACGTTCTGATAACCGGCGAATGCGCTAACCAGCATGATCAGCGTTGACTCCGGTAAGTGAAAATTCGTCACCATGGCGTCCACGGCCTGGAAACGATAGCCGGGGTAAATAAAAATATCGGTTTCGCCCTGAAAAGGTCGAACCACACCGCCGCGACTGGCGGATTCCAGGGACCGCACAGAGGTGGTACCAACGGCTACGACACGACCTCCCCGGGCGCGGGCTGCATTCACCGCATCAACCGTTTCTTGCGATACATGGGCCACTTCACTGTGCATCACATGATCTTCAATACCCTCCACACGCACCGGCTGGAATGTGCCAGCGCCCACATGCAGGGTTACAAACGCGGTTTCAATGCCCCGCGATTCAAGCTCGGCCAGAATCCGGTCATCAAAATGCAGGCCGGCGGTCGGAGCCGCCACCGCACCGGCTTCCCGGGCGTACACCGTTTGGTAGCGTTCGCGGTCCGAGGATTCATCCGGGCGATCCACGTAGGGAGGCAGCGGCATATGACCGATCCGCTCAAGAACCTCAAGGACGGGTTCGTCGCTGTCACAATGCAGGTGAAACAACGCATCATCCCTTCCGCTCATCCGTAGCGGTGTGCCATCTTCAAGCAGCACTTTCTGGCCTTCTTTTAGAGCTTTGGAGGCCCGTACGTGAGCGAGAATGTCGTGCTCTCCAAGTACACGCTCAACCAGCACTTCCACCTGACCGCCGGTTTCCTTGCGGCCAAAAAGGCGTGCTGGAATCACTCGCGTGTCGTTGAAGACCAGTAGGTCGCCCGGCTGAAGCAGGCCTGGAAGATCGGTAAACCGTAAGTGCCTGGTGTCACCGGACAGCCCATCGAGACTGAGCAACCGGGACGCACTGCGCTCTTTGAGGGGATACCGGGCGATAAGCTCATCCGGTAGATCAAAGTGAAAATCGGAGACGTTCATTGGATGGACTGTTTACACCGCACTGTGCGGATCGTAAATGGTAGCGGCGGGCGGACTCGAACCGCCACGGGTTTTACCCCAACGGATTTTGAATCCGTCGTGTCTACCAATTTCACCACGCCGCCATCGGAGAGTGCTGGGGATTATACTGAGGTTGAATCTGAAAGCAATAACAAGTGCCGGACTTCCTTGTTCCGGCAGGCTTTTTACAAGCGATCGAACAACGACAGCTGAGAGACCTGGGCAAATGATTGCTGTGCAGCCTGCAGCACGAAGCTCTGGAAGCTCAGGTTGCTGATAGCTTCGGCGTAGTCCACGTCACGCAGTTGCGAACGGATGTCCTCACTGTACACAGACGAGTCTTCCAGGAACGATTTGGTAGAGTCCACGGCGTTCAGGCGCCCGCCGATTTCCGTTTGCTTCTGCACAATGCTTTCCTGGGCATTGTCCAGATTCTGCAAAGACGCTGCGATCAGGTCGTCATAGGCCGCCTGCCCGGCCGGCGAACCTTTGTCGATGTTATCGAGGCCGTCAATCAGGTTTTCGATGGTGGCAAACACCGACTGCCTCTCCCCCGCGCGAAGGGTGAACTCATCGCCATCGCCCGCATCGGTAATCGTCGCCTGCACACCGGCAACTTCGAAGGACTCACCACTGGTATACGCCGCCGGAGTCACAGTCAGGGGATCGCCGGTGCGGCTATTCACAGCAGTGACCGTTCCCGCAACGGTATCAACGGTTATGGTGATATCGTCCGGTGAAACCGCCGACAGTGCGCCATCATTGATCACCTGAATACCATCGATTCGAGCGGCGGCCGCATTGCCAGGGTCACTCTCGGCAAACACTGCTGCGGGAACCGAAGAGTAGATGCCTTTGCCATGATCGCTGATAGGCACCGTTACGCCATCGTCGATCTCCAGCACCCGCTGGCCCTCATCACCCTGATACACCCAACTGCCGGACGCATCTTTCCCAAAAGCCGCGGTGGAACCCTGAAAACCACTGAAAATGTACTCGCCGGACGCATCACGGGTATTGGCAATGTTGGCCAACTGCCCGATGCGCTCCTTCATTTCCGAGGAGATGGATTTGCGATCATTCGGTGACAGCGAGCCGTTACCAGCCTGGACGGTCAGCTCCCGTATCCGCTGGATAACATCCACCGAACTGGCCAACGCGCTTTCCTCCTGCTGCAACCGGTTTTCTGCGAGCCCAGCGTTGCGCTGATAGGTCTCGATCCGGGACAGCTCCTGATCAAGCTTCAGGATACGCGCCGCCGCAACCGGGTCGTCTGACGGTTTATTGACCCGCTTACCCGTCGAAATCTGCTCCTGGGTCTGGTTCAGGCTACTATTCAGTTCCTGCAGCCGGTTTATACCGCCGGAGAATATCTGTTGTGATGAAATTCTGATCATGTCACATCACCTCGCACTGTTACCGGAAACTCTGCAACAGGGTATTGAACAAATCCTG